>BNJT01000274.1_pt1 | contig 393592 bp, 529 predicted proteins | sample 8540491 | NCBI WGS metagenome assembly BNJT01 (sample SAMD00202455, study PRJDB9452) | human saliva metagenome | host: Homo sapiens | reverse complement strand
GAAAATATGGATAATACTGATATACTTTATTTAAAAACAAAAACTTGAATCAATAGATTGGAACGCTGATTTTGAAAAAGCGGACAAGGAAAAACTATGAGGGTTTTGGACAGCTTATGCGAGATACATAGAGCTTTTAGGAATAATTTACAATCAGAAACGATAGAGTGCTATATTACTTCTTGCCCAAAAATGTGGGTTTGTGCAGAGGATTTTTGAAAGATATGAAGTAAATTTTGTAAACAGGCTCGTGGATGAGGGGTTGCTTTCAAAGGAGAGGGCTAAAGTTATTTTATAACAATACAAATAGGAGACAGGGGTAGAATAATATGAAGATAAACTTAGACAAGATTTCTGAATGGACATTTCGGGATTTAAGCTGGGAAGTCTGGCGTATCAGTACGCACCTATAATGCCAAAAATCACTTTGCAAGAGGAAAAAGATGAATTTGTTATCTGGTGCAGCAATGATGGAGGAAGCTATGGTATTCTCCTGATAAAGGGTGGACAGAGTACATTTATACCTTCTCCTGTACAAAAGGAAAAATGGAACAATCCTTTGTTGCTTGATGCAGGCTCCGACATTTTAATTGTCTGCGGAGAAGATGGAGAAGTTCTTAGATTATCTGATTCGGGAGAAATACATAAGGTAGAAAGTAAGAATAAATGTGCGGGTGAGTATATAACAGAAATTTCTACGCTTTCAGAAAAAGGAAAATTCCCTGTTATCTGCAGGGTGGGTGGAGATGTTTGTGCTGCAAACAGCTTTACATTTTTTAATTATGACAGAGAAACCAACACACTTTGCTGGGATAGTGCCATAACTCCGGTGTTTACAGAGGAAAAAGTAAGGAAGAGATTTATGGAATCCTTAGAAAAGGCAGATGGTGTTTATCATAAAATGGATTTTAACTACTCTTATCCGCAGATAGGCAGCCTTATGATAAAGGATGAGGCGATTTATGCCTTCATAGAAGCTGATATAATTAATCCTTGCGGTCTATCTCAGTTTAAGTTTTATTGGTATGTGGAAATTACTAAAGACGGGATTTACAAAAAGAAAATCTGGGGAAATGAAAAACTTGCAAAGCTTCCCGGTAAGCATGGCATGAGAGGGAAATTCAGTGCTGATAAAGAATATCTTATTTTATCACCTGTATTTAAGACAGACGAATGGAAGGGAAAACAAAAATTGCTTAGACTATCTGACAATGAACTTCTTGATGTTGCATTTCCAAGGGGTTTTACAAAATACAGGATAATGGATGTTTTAGAAAACAGTGTATTTATCAGTGATGAGACGGAGAATCTTGTGCTTTGTAAAATGACAGTAAAAGGAGTAAACAGGAGGTTGAATATTAGAGATTAATTGATATATTTTTAAAGAATCGACTTAATCCAATCGTATACTTGCTTTGGCAAATTTCGATTCATCAATTTCTCCAGGAAGTACTAATGTTATACGGCTTACGGTTAATGAATAACCACTATTAAAAATCAGTAAAAATGGAGTTCCCCGGACGCTTTATCAATATAAAAACCCTTTTCATCCATTAGCTGAAACATCTCTTCATTTCGAGAAATATAAATATCCATTGTTTCATCTTCATTATCAATAACAATGTATGGATTATTCCAGAACGGAATACTCTCTTTAATTTTTGGTAAAAAGCATCCTGGCTTTTTATTCGTATATAAGATATAATCAACACCAGTAATCATAAATTCACCTGCTTATACTAAGATTTATTGAAACCCTGTCACTCCACGCACATATGTCGCTAGCTTATGTTTTTCTCAACACCCTTTTTCTTTCATCAACTCCTGCATGCGGATATAATATTCCAAAAATCTAAATACATACGGTGGTGCATTTCTATGTCCTAACTCCCATTCTGTCACCGTTCTGTAAGGAATATCAAATTGTTCGCAAAAACTCTTTTCTATTAAGCCCTGTAGATTCCCATGACTCTCTCATCCTATTCTGAAATGTCTTTTCTTCCATAGTAGGCCTCCTTTACTCATTGAGTAAATTATATCACATTTCGTAATTAAGTTAAAGGAGCTGATTTAAAAAGATTTTCAGGGAAGCGCTTGAACCTTGCTCTCTAAGCCTTATACCAGACATAGGCTTGCGGACATTATAAAAACTTATCCTGGAGTAGGTACACCTTTTGGGTGGTTAAATGATAAGGGGCATAGCAATACCGTTTTATGCATATAAATAGTGACTTTAGTTAAGATTAGTGTTAAAATTATGGAAACACACAGTAATGATTGTACTATTAAATGAAAGGACAGTAAGATGGTAAGAGCTTATCCGCTTATACTTGAAGGTGTTCATTTTTAGACACCATAGCATAATAGGTATTTATCAAATAAAAGAAAAAGATTGCAGTCCTACACGATGCATTTGGCTCTGCGCCGGAGGAACAGCCTGCTGATGATAAAAAACAGCCAAACTATATTATGTTGGATATGTTTTCAAAGGATTTTAAGGAACATAGCAAAACTCATTTATGTTATTATCAGGAGAAATTCTTTTCTTCCTCAGACACTCTGCTGTATGAAGATGGCGGAAGATTTATATTAAATACAAAAAAAGTACAAAGGGATATATAGATACAATAGAAAAGCTTATTGAAGTTTCGGATACAGCCTTGGTTGAAATAGGACAGTCACCGGAGCCGGTAAAGGAAATATATAATGATAGTAAAAATTATAGATTCAGGGGACTTGGAAGTGTATATGCAATCTCCATTTATTATGGCTTGTAGAGATATTCACTCAGGAGAGATTGTCTGGAAAAAACAAAAAAATAGGCGGATATTTATATACGGAAGTAAAGGAAGAAAAAAAGGTATTATTTATTTTGGAACTGATGGCAACGGCGGCAAGTTCTTCGCGCTTAATTTGCAAGACGGAAGTATAATATACAGTTACAACACAAGAGGAACTTCAAATTTTTATATTTTATAAAGATTATGTCTTACTATCGAATGAAAAGAATAAACCGATTTTAATAAACCGAAATAATGGCTCGTTATTTAAGGAGGTAGAGTTTGAAAAAAATATACAATAACCGTATATCAGCAGATGATTATTGTAAATGATAATCTGTATGCTATTGCATCAAAAAAGGACACTATTTATGCGGTATGTACCGGATTGGCTTAAATGTAAAATAAGGAGAAGCAGATGGACGAGAAAGAATTAAAACAATATTTATCGGCGTTAGTCTTGGAATTTGCGACAAAAATGAATGAAATAGAAACTGATATTTACCTAAAGTCAGAAGAAGACGAAGATGATGAAAAGACTGGTTTGAGGAATTTAACAAGCAGTATCAACCTGTTTTTGAGGCTTATTGTACGGATAAAAAGCGTGTGTATGGTGGAAATCCCGCAGTTTTGGGTCGCCCTCCGGAATATTCAGGGATTGAATCTGCATACGAAATAAAAGTTGAGTTTAAAAATGAGGCGTAAAAGCAGAAGTTATCTTTAAGACAGAAACTAAAGAAGTTGGTGATACCGGCTATTTATTTGTTGTTGTCAAAAAGAAAAAAACGGTTGGAAAAATTGACAGTTATAAAAAGATGGAGTAACTGGAAGAAAAAAAGTGGGTAAATGGGATTTTTGTAGATGCAGGAATATACCTTCCCCTTTTCATCCATTTTGCTGAAACATCTCTTATATGAAGTCAGCCATTACACGCATATAAGCTCTTCCCCGCCACTGTATACAAGACCTTGTATACAGTGATGGAAAGGACATAATTAGTACATCATATTTATTCTATCAGCTTGTTGTAGTACTTTTTCTAACTGTTTAACATTTGCTGCTCTTTTTAGGGAATCAGCGTCATTTTTGTCTGTATAAGCAAGCCACTTTCTATATAATGGGTGTAATATTTGCTGTCCTTCTTGTGTTAAATCGTTATTTGTATGATGATAGCTTTATGATTCTTCCCTCAGAATCAAGAGATTACCTTTTAGCGACTTTTTCGTAAGCAAAGTGCAGAAAAAGTAATGTGTTCCTGATACAGTTTATATATTCTATCAGGATAGCCCCTAAAGCTTTGAAATAAAAACCCCTATATCGATTACGATATCTTTGGCAAAATATAACTCATGATAAACATAGTTTATGATGTCTTGTAGTTTCTCTTTATCTTCGATATCCTTGATTTTAATAAAAGCTAAGGTATGCCCAAGAAAAAATAAATTAACTGTCTCAAAAATCGGGAATCATTTCTTCTACATTTTCAAAGGTAGGAGCGTAAAGCACATAGAGCTTTTCCTGATAAATTACTCCAACTCTTTTTCCTGAAACAAGAACTACGTACTCTCCAAATAGAGGTTCCAGTGAAAAGTTTATTATTTCTTTACATTGCTTTTTCAAGATATTTAGCAAATTTTTTTGTAGTCATTTGTTGCCTCCTTTTATGTGGTTATGCCTCAATTTAATTGGCTGGTACTGCGTGTAAAAATACAAATTTGAAGTTGTAGGGCTAATGTGTTTGTTTTTGACTAAGTTACGCCTTCGCTGATAAATGTCCAGACTCGCTCCGGTTTTTCTGTAAGATGTTGTTATAATTTGATACTGTTGACGAAAAAAACCTAATGCGCTCGCTTAGGCATTATCAGCTCCGGCTGTTTAATTGATGAATGGTTATAAACAAACACATTAGCCACATAGGGGGCAGGTGGGAGTAGCTGTCTTTAATTTGGTATTCTAGTTATTATTTGTATAAATTTAAGGTATCAGCTCCGAATGATAAATTCTAAGCGAGCGCATTAGGCGAAGCGAAGCGGATGCCGGAGCGAGTCTGAAATGTTATCATTCGGAGCGTCACTAGGTTAGTTTATATAACTCGACAACTCCTAATTTGTCATCATTATACCATTTTAGCTATGTATTTTTCCACTATCGGGACTTTACAGTTGTAATACCTGCCTTTTTAACTTGCAAAAAAATACTGAAATTATACTAACATTAAATTCAACTGCAATTAAGAACGAAATGAAAAAGCGAGGTTAAGGTAAAATGCAAATTAGAAGAGCAAAAAGAAAAAAAGACATATCTAAAGTAATAGAATTATTAAATCAGGTATTAGAGCTTCATCTTACAATTCGCCCTGATATTTTTTTGTTTCAGGCACAACAAAATATACAGAAGCAGAATTGACTGAGATTTTTCAAGGATAATACAAAACCCGTCTATGTTGCAGTTAATGAAGATGATATGGTTATTGGATATGTATTTTTGTGTAATTAGAGAGCTTCGGCATCAAATAGCATGAAAACCCAATAGAAATATTTTCATAGATGACCTCTGTGTGGATAAGGTAGCACAGGGACAAAAAAAGTAGGGACAGAGACTGTTTGAATTTGTAAAGGAAGAGGCTAAGAAAAATGAACTGTTATGAAGTAATATTAAATGTTTGGGAAGGAAATGATATTGCCATGAAAATTCTATCAAAAAAATGGGAATGAAAACCAGAGCAATATTGATGGAGATTATAATATAATGATACAAGTGTCAAAAGTATAAAAAATTCGATGCAAGCTTGCTTGCATAGAATTTATTATCTTTGACACACAAAAATATAAAGTGTGACCATTTTTTTGCAAAAAAATGAGCGGATTACGAATATTTTTTGCAAGGATTGCAGTAAGCGTAGCTGTAGCAATCCTGTATCAATAGGGTGTCAAATACTTTTGACACCCACATCATATAATAACAACCTGTTTACTGAGGGTATATTTTTTTAAGAAAAAAATTATAAACCCTGGAAAGAGAATAGTGTGAAAGAAAGTATAGGGAAAGCCATAGATTGGCGCACTTAACTAAAGCTGTCTAAGGCAGGCAACTTTTTGAAGTGTTATTGAGTTAGAAAATTCGATTAAGAAGCTAATGGTTCATCAGGCGGGGAGTAGTCCCTCCCGTTGTAATAGTTTCTTGGCTTGCTTGATAGCTTTTTGCTTTTTGTTTTTTTCAACAAGAGCTGCAGGCATATCGATCTTATAAAGGTCGCTCGGATTCCACTGCTCGCCAGTAGACAGCATCTGGTAGATGGCGGTAAGAATCATACGGGCAATAGCGATAATGGCTCTTTTCTTGCCACGACGTTTAACAAAGAGATTCATATTTCTTTTTGTAGTAAGGAGATTGGTCAGATTTTACGGTCGCATGAGGCACACTGTACTAATGCAGGTTTGAGGTGAGACTCCGGCACGTGTAATCCGAACAGATTTCTTCTTACCAACAGATTCATTCTCTGCCAGGTGTTAAACCAGCCCAACAGCATAAACGTTTGGAACTTGAGAACTGAGACATATCCGTACCGATTTCGGAGATGATAGTTATTGCACTATCACATTTGACACCCGGAATGGTACAGAGGAACTGGACAGCATTTTCAAAATCAGGATTAGAAGAAATCATATTTTCTATCATTTTATCAACATCTTTGATTTCTGCTGTGATATAATCCATATGTGCGCGGACGAGGCGCATACGGTATTTTTGGGCATCAGTCATCTGATATCCTTCGACGGATTCTATAACAGCATCTTCTTTGGATTTGAGGGCTCCGAAGAAGCTTAGATGAGATTTCTTCGTGGTTAATGGATGTACCCGATTGTTCAAGTAGATAGTCGATAATGGACGTGGATGACTTCCCAAAGATATCGGAAACAACAGAATCTAATGCAACATTACAAACAGTAAGAGCATTCTGGTATCGATTCTTTTCACTTGAACGGCAGGAAACAAGCTTGCAACGATAGCGAGTGTATTCCCTGAGAATACGGACTATCTTACAAAGGGATATAGTGCGCTTTGACAAGTCCGAGACGGAATAAATCCCCAATCCATTTTAGAATCTTTGGTATCATCTTTGTTGCCTTTCACAGCCTTTACCCACTTGGGATTGGCAATGACAACATTGATCTCATCTTCCAGAAGATTAAAGACAGGAACCCAGTATTTGCCTGTGGATTCCATACAAACATCACGACAATCATTGTCAAGAAGCCATTGCTTGAATTCAAGAATTGAATTGTTAAAAGGTGGAAAAAAGCGTTTCTTTTTGGTAAGATGGTTCAATGCCACCGGTGGTTTTGACGATTGTGGCAACGAGAAAAAGATTTGTGAACATCGACACCACAACAGATTTGGTAAGTAACTTTCATAGTCAGACTCCTTTCGTAAATGATAAGAAGCCATTGACTGAACTGCCACACAATTAAACTAAGGCGCTTAAACAATTCTTAGTGTACGGATTCGTAATACCACTCATTTGTGCTTGAAAAGGCAGAACTTACACTGATTATTATGCTGTCTAAAACGAAGAAAGTTATTACAACTCCTCCTCACGTGCTTTGTAGTATAGCTTCTTGCAAACCATTTTAAAGCAAAACGTAGAGAGTTGAAACACTTTCATTACTATTTGTGCCGCCAGCCGAAGGCGGCGGAATGGAGATTATTATGAAATACACAAAAGAAGTATTGGATGAAGCCTTAGAGGGCTTACGAAACGAAGATGTAAAAGAGCGAAGGGCGGCCGCTACTGTTTTTATGAAGGCTGCCTGTGCAGAACTTGGTACAGCTAACACTAAGCCTGTAAAAGAGTGGTTTGTATCGAATATAGAGGACTATATTACGGAGGTAAAAGATGAAACAGATAGTGAGAATATCTGGCGGCATCTCTACACTCTTGAGCAGTTTTGTTCAAGAGTATATCCAAAGGGGCTTATTTATTTATAATAAACTCTGAAATAATAACAGAAGAAAATAAAAATGTTGAAGAAAAAAAGCCAAAAGAATATGTGAATTCCTTGCGTAAGGTACAAAAGAATCCTAAAGGTATTACAGGGGATCGCCTCGTTTTTCTGGGTATATGAAGAGAGCTTTGTATGGGATATTTTTACGGAAGTACTTAAAAAGAAAAAAAGATAAAGCTTACCTTATCGCATATAGGGATAGCCATAAGGCAATGCCGTAAACTGTCGGAAGAAAATGGTAGAAACGCCTATATTTCAGATGAACAGAGAAAGAATTTGCTTGAAGTATTAGAGAAACAAAATGTATTAAAGAATGAAGCAGAAATGCTTAGGGATTGGAAGTAGATTTAAAAATGCCGGTTAAGGGGGTATAATTTTACATTTTTCAAATTATACCCCTTAACCTAGAAAAGTGATGGGAAGTATCCATAAATATAAAGATAATTGAACAAGTAAATTGGATAATAAAGGAGTATAACTATGAAGGATGAGACCTCCCTCGTATTTACAGGGGACATTGGTTTTGACAAATATATGGATGGAAAATGGGATGATGAGGAGCTTATTTCAAGTGAAGTGCTTGATTTTTTTACATAGCGGAAGCCATCGTAATAGCCAATGTGGAAGGGGCTTTGATAGATAGCGCTTCACTTGGGGATACTACAGGTGTGGGACAGCTTCTTCATTCTATGAATCCAAAAGGCAGTTAAGGTGCTTGACAGGGATGAGGGCAGATATCTGGAATATTTGCAATAACCATATTATGGATGCAGGCGAGGCAGGGTGTGAGTGAGACGCTTAGGCTTGCAAAAGCTACATGGAGCAAAGACCATAGGAGCAGGCATGAACATAGACGAAGCTTCAAAACCGCTTTTTACTGGATGAGGCAGGTGGAATCGGCCTTATAAGCGTGGGCTACAGAAGAGGCTGTAAGCCTGCGGATGTAGATAAGGCTGGGCGCTTTATGTGGCACGAAATGGAAATGATAGAGGAGAAAATAAAAGAAGTTAAGAAAAAGCTGCATGGTGTGTAATGGTTGTGCATAGGTGGGGAGGAATTTTACTTCGCTTCCGTCTCCATACACAAGGGAGAGATACCTTAAATACCTTGAAATGGGGGCTGATATCGTGGTTTCCCATCACCCGCACGTGCCAATGAATTATGAAAAAGGTCGGAGAAAAATCATTTTTCTATTCGCTAGGGAACTTCATCTTTGATACGGATTACCAGAGGGCACAGTTTAATACAGAATTTGGACTACTTATAAAGCTTAATTTTACGAAAGATAATTACACTTGGGAAGCCTTTGGACTTAGGATTGACAGGGAGTGTGAGAGGGTTGTAGAGAGGAACTCCCTAGGATATTTGAAAATGTAGAAGAGGAAGAATATAATCTACTTGCTCCTTTGGCGACTAAGATGTTAGTTCTTAGCATATAAGAGCGACAGATTTATTTTTAAGCCTGAATATAAGGATGCAGATGATAAGATGTGGAGAGAGAACTTCTTTAACCCTAAAAGGGGTGGCAGAGTAGAAGGAGAGGGACTTGATTTCTTTATTATGTGCCCGCTTGCGGATAAGGCTGAGACAGGTGAATGGAAGAAGTCAAAGCTTGAGAAGGTTAAGGAGTATATATTGGAGCAGATTTAAAATATTTATACTTGCATTTTATTATTAACAATGCTACAATTAAGTTGCAAACAATCTAATTTAAGGAGGACTATTTATGATAATGATGTATGGAACCGACCTTTGTCCTGACTGCGTTGCGACAAAGAAGGCGCTTGAGGAGAACGGAATTGAGTACAAATATATTAATATAACTGAAAGCCTTGGCTCAATGAAGCAGTTTTTAAAAGCTTAGAGATACCAGGGACGAATTTAAGAACATAAGAGGTGGCGGAAGTATTGGAATTCCTGCCCTTGTAGTTAGCCCTACAGAGCTAACCCTTGACTGGGAAGGTTATATAAGCAGTAGAAAGTAATAAAATTAAGTCAAAATAAAAAGGGCTGTTCAATAAGAAAAAGTACAACAAGATACAGTAGATTTATCATCAAATTATCACAGTATGTTGTGTATATTACTCTTAATGCGACAGCCCCATTTTTACTAAAAACAACAAAAAATTCTTTGTGAGTTGAGGTCATTACAGTAGTCCATAAAAGCACACCTGCATCCTCGTATTCTAAGCCACTAAGCAGGGACTTGCAGGTGAGAAGAACTTCCCCCGAATAGTAGTAAAAGCTGTAAAATAAATCGTCTGGGAAGACATTGTCATCTTCATAACGGAGCTCGTCCGCCTCTTCATCATAGACTTCAGACCATAAATACTCTTCTTTTTAGTAAATCTAAAAAAATGAGGCAAAGGCTCGGCGTGTTCAAGCATATTTCCATCATTCACAGCTTCTGCAACTTCTACAAAGAGCTCAAGCAATTCCTTTTGCAAGATAGTCTGCTATGCTATTACTCTGCCTTTTTAATAAGGGCATCCTTAAAAAAATTCTGACAAGAAAAATAAGGGCGAAAAGGTGTTGAATGCCAAAGGGTGAGACTGGTGCGATATATTAATGGCTGAGTCGCTCACCAGCCTCCTCCATAGCCTTAATATCCTTCATTTCTGATAAAAATCCTCAGATATTCAGGAAAAATCAGTTGCTCTGCCATAAGCTGTAGTCAGCCTGTGCCAAAGGTATTTCATCTATTTTTCACTGTTTGTATAAAGCTGTTGTTATCTGTCATATTTCCTCCACAATCTTAGTATATGATACAAGTGTTAAAAGTATAAAAATTCTATGCAAAGCTTGCTTGCAAGAGATTTTATTATCCTTTGACACGCAAAAAAATATGAGTAAGTAGCCATTTTTGCAAAAATGGGCGAATTATTCTATCATCATTGATTATACTCTAGACAAAAATGTTTTTCAAACAAAATCTAAATTCCCTATCCTTGACTTAGGGTCATATCGAGTGATATCCTTTCTCTATGTGCATTGTCTAAGCCATACAGTAGAAGCGCCAAAAAGTGTAAGAGAGGTGAAAAATCTGCTTGAAAGAAAACTTTTATACTTTTTGACACCATAATAGTCATAGGGAGAAAAAAATGAAAAAGAGATTGTTAAGCTGCACCCCAGTGATATTAGAAAAATGTCGGCTAATGATTTAAAAAAACTCAATCATAGCAAGTGAAAGCAGAACCATACTTGGAGAAACAGTTGTTACTGCGGCTCCGCTTTTTTTGAAGATGTTACCAATGCCGAGGTGATGTCTGCATTTTGGAGCAGATTTACTTTTATTAAATGAATATGATGTGTTTACAAAAATATATCAACGGACTTGATGAGGCTAGAGCCAATTAAGTTTATTAAGCATTTGACAGGGAAAGCCTGTAGGCATAAACTTAGAGCCTGTGGAAGAAAAATGTGGACAGCGTGGAAGATCTGATTACACTTCCTGCAGGCAGAAGGGCTACGAAGGAAGCCTTTCGATAGAGGCGGCACGACAGGGAATAGACTTTCATCCTGCTCACAGGCAATCCTGCTACCGGAGTGTCAAACTCTGGGATTATGGCTGCTATCGAGGTGGCTAAAAAGATATTTTTAACGGACTTGTATTTTGCCGGGAAAATGCATCATGCAGGGCTTTCTGAGAAAAATACTCTCTGAGGAAGTTATACTTGGCTTTATGGATAAGGGGTGCGGACAGGGGTGCTTATACCCGCAGTAGGGACTAGCTCCGGGCATAGGAGAAGCTGAGTCTTCTGAGATAGTAGCCAAGGTAAAGGCTAGGGGTGGAATTACCATAAGTGCTGTTGGTACAAGTCAGGAAAGTGCGGATGCAGATACCATTCGGCAGATAGGGACTTTGCAATCAAGAGGATAGGCTTTGATGTGCACCATCTTGGAGACGGTGGCTATGGCAGGGTGCCTGATCCCGAAAATCTTATGACACTTTCGATATGCATTAGGGGAAAGAGGCATACCTATATGAAGATGAGCCGTTCCTTAAATAGGTAAGATGAAGCTTCACTCATGAAATAGTAAATCTCTAACAAGACTATATATGTGGATATCAAGGTAGATTGATACCAATATTTAGTGGTTTAAATTTTAAATAGTTTGATTAATGTGCAGATTTTAAAAAGTTCAAGAATTTTTAAATAAAAATCTTTTGCAATTATGAGAAATCTATGCTATAATGGAAATATGTATATATTGATGTGGGTGTCAAAAGTATTTGACACCCATTGATACAGGATTGCTACAGCGCAGCTTTAGTAATCCTTGCAAAAATATTCGTAATTCGCTCATTTTTGCAAAAAATGGCTACTTACTCATATTTTTGCGTGTCAAAAGATAATAAATTCTCTTGCAAGCAAGCTTGCATCGAATTTTATACTTTTGACACTTGTATCATATATTTTTAAATGTCACAATTCAAGGAGGGTAGTGACTATGGCAATTGAAGGCATAAACACAGGAAGTGGATATAGCGGGTACGGTGCAGGCAAAGGAATAGGTTCTTTAAGTCGTGAAAGTATCAGTAAAACATCCGGTAATTCCGTATCTGCCGGTAATGGAGCCGGCGGTGTAAGTGGTGGCTTAGGCGTGAGCAGTGAGCCCACTGGAGAATCAGGTCGCAGTTTCGCCTGACGGAGACACCGTTCAGATTAGCAAGAGGGCTGTGGCTAAGTATGATGCGGCAAGTGAAGCCAAAAAGAGCGAAAAGCTTGACGAGAATGAGCTAAAAGGAAGCCTTAGGGTAACGTTAGGCAGAATAAGGCTGAGCTAAAGGCCGAGCAGTCGCAAAAATGCCCGCAAGGCAGAAAAAAAGCCAAAGTCTGAAAAAAAGGAATGCAGCCCTTAAAGAACTGGCTCAAAAAAAGAGCAGAAAAGGGAAGCCGAAATAGCAGAAGACAAAGAGGATGTTTCTTTTTACAGGCAAGTCAGACTCTGATATTAAGAGGCTTTATCTTGAAGGCGAGATATCAAAGAATGACTATGACTCAGAAATGAAGGTCAGGGAAAAAAACTGCGTGAAGTACTTGCAAAGAGGAATGAAGATGCTATAAAGATGGCTGCCGAAAGAAATAGCATAGCTAAGAAGCTTGAAAGATTTGCTGAGAGCATAAAAGTCTGCATTTTCAGATACAACATCCAAGACCTTTGACGCAGGAGTAAGGCTTGATGCAATTGATATAGCTGAAGGTACGAAGAAGGAAAGGGATGAGGCTTCAAAGTCCGATAAAAAAGGAAGTGAAGTTTGTATATAACTAGGATTAGTGCGTTAAAAATACAAGACAATTATGTTCGGGATAATACATACCCATCAGGTTAAGATTTGCCTGATGGGTTATTTTCTAAAACTACTAATTGCAGGAGAAAGCTAATATAAGACTATAATGTATTTAATTGATACAAGTGTCAAAAAAATTTATTATCTTTTGGCATCAATATCTTGAGATAAAAAGTGTACAAAAATTCAATTTTTGGCTTGCAGTAGAAGGGTATATTTTCTATATGAAAAAGGCGTAAGAAGTGAATTTTGTGGGGAAGAGAAGACTAAGAATAATTAGGGGAATTGCTTGATAGGGTGAGAATATGGATGAATACAGGGTTAGGTGCATTTTTGACAAGATAGACCGGAAATAAGACCATAAGGGTGAAGGTTCCGGGCTCAAAGAGTATAACCAACAGGGCTCTCCTTATAGCGGCTCTTAGCTGAAGGGGAGACCATTCTTAAAGGTGCTCTTTTTCAAATGATGCCAAAAAAATATGATTTCCTGTCTCAGCATTCTTGGCATAAAAAAATGGAGATAGATGAAGAAAATGAAACTATTACCGTACAGGGGTTGTGGAGGAAGGCTTCCTGTTAGAGAAGCCTCTGTAAATGTAGGCAGTGCGGGGTACAGCGACCAGATTTCTTACAGCTCTCTTGGCATTTAGTGCTGGGTGTATATCACTTAGATGCTTCCGAGCAGATGAAAAAAAGCGCCCTATGAAGCCGCTTTTTAGATGCCCTTATAAAGCTGGGTGCTATTATTAGCTATGATGAGGCAGAGGGACATTTTTCCATTTACCATAGACTCAAGAGCTGTAAGAGGCGGTGAAATATGCCTTGATACAGGTATTAGCAGTCAGTTTTCTAAGCGCAGTAGTTATGACTGGGATTTTTTTACTGTCTGATGGACTAAAGGTAAATATAGCAGGAGGAGAGAAAGCCTGCCCTATGTGGATATGACAGCGAAGGGTGATGGAAAGCTTTTCTATGAAGCCCTCAGGTAGTTTAGTGAAAAATGGTGCGGTATCGTATATATTAAAAGATGGCGATACCTATAAGGGAAGAGAATACGAGATTGAGCCTGATATTTCTGCGGCCTGCTATTTTTTTATGCGATGGCTGAAGATCCTTGGGTGCAGGGCTCAGGTAAAAAAATGTGCATTTAGACAGCATTCAGGGGGATATAGAGTTTGTAAAACTTCTGACTAAAAATGGGGGCAAAACTTGAAGAGGAGGTCGATGGAATAGTACTTTCCGGAGCTAAGGATGGGTGCTATGAGGGAATTGAAGCAAATCTTAACAGCTTTTTCAGATCAAAGTCTCACCCTTGCGGCAGTTAGCGCATTTGCAAAAAAAGTCCGACAAAGATAACCGGTATAGCCCATATCCGCTATGCAGGAGTCAGACCGCCTCCTTGCCATCAAAAAATGAACTGGAAAAAGCTTGGAATTAGAGCGGTTATGGGGGATGGTGAGATAAGCATTTTCCCGAAAGCAAATGGATGAGAAAACGAGGTTTGATATAGAGACCTATGATGACCACCGCGTGGCTATGGCTTTTGCGCTTGTGGGGGCTAAGAAGAGCTGGTGTAATAATTAAAAACCCTGATTGCTCGGCGAAAACTTTTAAGGATTATTTTAAGGTCTTAGACGAAATCGGATAATAATTGCAAAATCATGGAGGTGCCTGCTATGTATGAGAAAAGAAATTGAAGAACTTCAGAAAATAATAGACGACAGCAGTAGAATTGTATTCTTTGGAGGAGCAGGGAGTGTCTACGGAGAGCGGAATACCTGACTTTAGAAGCGCTGACGGACTTTACCATCAGGAGTATAAATATTCTCCTGAACAGATTATAAGCCATAGCTTTTTTCTAAGATACCCGGAGGCATTCTATGAGTTTTATAAGGATAAGATGATGTATCTAGCTGCAAAGCCTAACCCTGCCCACCTTAAGCTAGCCGAACTAGAGAGGGCAGGCAGGCTATTAGCTGTAGTAACTCAGAATATAGACGGACTTCACCAGCAGGCAGGCAGTAAGAAGGTCTATGAATTGCATGGAAGCATACATAGGAATTATTGTATGAAATGCGATAAATTCTACGATGCAGACTTTATAAAAAACTCTGACGGAGTTCCACATTGTGAGTGTGGTGGTATCGTAAAGCCTGATGTAGTCCTGTATGAAGAAGGACTTGACCAAAATGTAACCCAAAGGGCTGTTATGGCCATTTCAATGGCTGACACCCTCATTATAGGAGGGACTTCTTTGGTAGTATATCCGGCAGCAGGCTTTGTGGATTATTTTCACGGAAAGCACCTCGTAGTGATAAATAAGTCAGAGACCGGAAAAAATGTAAATGCTAAGCTGACAATCAATGCTCCAATTGGGGAGATAATGAAGGGGATAAGGGTATAAATATTTTTAAAAACAAATCACTATGGGTTCCGGTTCTAATCAACTTCAATATCAAAGGTATCCTGAACAATTTGATATACCAAAAAGCCAGTCTGGCTCGATATGACATTCCCTCATATTCTTGTAATTCCTTGAGTTTACCAAGTCGTGATCTTTATATGATTTAGGAAGTGGTTTTTCGCTTGATAGAAGGACAAGTACTTTCTCCAGTTTTTTTAGGATCAACACCTCTTTTTACCATTGTTTTATAGTCTTTTTAAATCTGCTTGTAAATTCGATATTAAGCATTAAGTGCCTCCATCACTTCAGATACACTGGTGAAAAGGACCATGTATATCTTCTCCGCTAACGGCGGACTCCATAGCTGCATAAGTAGTTTCGTTAGGCTCATTTGTTCTGATTTCAAAAGGTATTCTGCGCTCTCTGACAACGGTTTTTTTGCAAAAAAATGCAAAAAGGCGGTTGTCATACTCATCCCTACATCAGAGCAAAAAAATTATCAAATTGCTTTTTTTAAATCCTCATCCATCCTAATATTTACGCTTGTCTGTGCCATAATACAGCTCCTTTCTTTATAATTAACTACATTGTATTAAATTATGTAGATTATGTCAACAAATACGTGGAAAAAAATTTAGTATGAATCATGAATTATTGCCAGGCTATGAGTTTGTAGAAATGACTAATGCATTTATAAACTTTCTATGGTAGAATAAAAAGCCGTAGGAGATTTGAAATATGAGTGTTGAAGTTAGGAAAAATAAGGCTTGGCGTGAAAGAGTATGACTACACCCTGGAAAGAAAAAAACCGTAAAGAATATAAATCTAAGGGTGAAACCCGGTGATATTATCTACGTATCTGCTGGTAAAAGAGTTCCTGTGAATGTGATCGAAGGATTTATAAAAAGCAAAGAAGAGTTCATACTGGAAGCTTTTAGGAGATTTGAGGAAAAATGGAAAAAATGCGGAAAAGCAAGCGTGAAATAGGTTATAATACAGGAGATGAAATAAATTATTTTGGGAAAAAAATCTAAGCCTCAAGGTCGTGCAATCACCTAGAGAAAGTGTGAAAGCAAGCAGTGAGTACATTTATATCTTTGTAAAAGATGTAGACGACAGGGAGAAAAAAGAACGTCTGATAAAGAAATGGGAGTTAAACCTGGCAAAAGAAGTATTTACGAAGATGGTGGACTTTTGTTATCCTGATTTTAAGGAAATGGGAGTTGCATATCCCAGTATCAGCATAAGGAAGATGACCAGCAGATGGGGCTCCTGCAAGCCAAAGGGAGGCAAAAATCACTCTGAACCTTGAGCTGATTCACAAACCCAAGGAATGTCTCCGGTATGTGGTGGTACATGAAATGGCACATTTCATACACCCCAATCATTCCAAAGACTTTTGGAGGGTTGTAGGAAATATTATGCCTGATTATAAAAAGAGAAGAGATGTGCTAAACGGCAGATAATACAGTGAGGAGAGAAGTAATGTCTGAGAAACAAAAGATACTTATAGTGGACGATGATGAGGATATATCCGAGCTTATATCGCTCTATCTCGTAAAAGAATGCTACGATACAAAGAGGGCAGAAGATGGAGAGGTGGCTCTCACCCTGTTTAAGGAGTATCAGCCTGACCTTATCCTGCTTGACCTTATGCTTCCGGGAAAGGATGGCTATGATGTGTGCAGGGAGATCAGGAAAAACCTCGAAAGTGCCTATCATTATGCTGTCTGCAAAGGGAGAAATCTTTGACAAGGTGCTGGGCTTAGAGCTTGGTGCGGATGACTATATGATTAAGCCCTTTGACTCAAAAGAGCTTGTAGCAAGGGTAAAGGCAGTACTTAGGAGATTTAGTGCAGATGCAGGAGCCGGTAACGACAATAAGGATTCTACAGGAGTAGAAGAAGATGCAAATATCAATAGAGTCCGTTATGCGGATTTGGAGATAAACCTAACCAATTATTCTGTTACTTACTATGATAAAAAGGGTGGATATGCCGCCCTAAGGAGCTGGAGCTGTTTTTATTTTCTGGCATCTCATCCCAATCAGGTATTTACAAGGGAACAGCTCCTAGACAGAATTTGGGGCTATGAGTACATAGGTGACACCAGAACAGTAGACGTCCATCGTGAAAAGGCTTAGAAAGAAGATTAATGACCATGTGGAATGGAGGCTTTCTACAGTTTGGGGCGTGGGATACAAGTTTGAGACATTGGCAAGGAGTTAAGGGTAATGAAGAATCTTATAGTAGCCCAGTCAGGCGGGCCAACAGCGGCAATAAATGCGACTCTCACAGGGGTAATAAGGGGAGTGGTGCAAGGAAAAATAAAGGGAGCTAGGGTATATGGCTCAAGATTTGGAGTAGAAGGGATATTAAAAAGAAAAATATTGTAGATTTGACTAAGCTTTCTGAAGATGATTTGGACAAGCTTATGCGTACACCTGCTTCAGCTCTTGGCTCCTGCCGTTACAGGCTTTCAGACCCAAAGGAAGATGAGACTGACTTTAAGAGGGTTGTGGAAGTATTTAGAAAATACGACATAGGGCATTTTGTCTACATAGGTGGAAATGACTCGATGGACACAGTTTACAGGCTTTCGGAGTATTTTAACGAAAATAAAATAACAGATATTACTGTAAATGGCGCTCCTAAGACCATAGACAATGACTTAAATGGTATAGACCACTGCCCGGGCTTTGGCTCCACTGCAAAATACATAGCTACTGTGTGCCACGAGCTTGCAAGGGAAGTAAAGGTCTATGATAGGGAAAAACATCCTTATAGTCGAGATTATGGGAAGAAATGCAGGCTGGCTTACAGCCGCTGCAGCACTTGCGGCTGAAAAGGACAGCGAGGTTCCCTATCTCATTTACTTAAGCGAGGTTACACTTTCTGTAGACAAATTCGTAGCTGACCTTAAGGAAGTGATGAAAAAGTCAAAGAATGTAATCGTTGCCTTAAGCGAGGGTACGGTTATAGAGCAGGGTGGCAAGAATCACGCAGATGAAGACGGTGAAGTGGATGCCTTTGGACATAAGCAGCTTGCAGGAAATGGAAGGATACTTGAAAAAGATCCTAAAAGATGAGCTTAAATACAAGGCAAGGTATATCGAGCTAAGCCTTGTACAGCGCTGTGCATCGCACTGCCTAAGTGAGACCGATATAAGGGAGTCAGAAGAGCTTGGAAGAGTGGCTGTAAGACTTGGCCGTGAGGGGCTGTCAGGGAAGATGGCAAGGCTTATAAGGGTTTCTGATGAGCCTTACAAGGTGGAATATTCATCAGTTGACATAGCAGAAGTTGCTAATCTTGAAAAAGAAGGTTCCTCTTCAGTGGATAAATGAGGGCTCACAATGGAGTTACAGAGGAGATGATGAAGTATCTAAGGCCTTTAGTCCAGGGAGAAATGAGCTGCAGGTATAAGGATGGGGTACCTGATTATTTGGTTTTGTAATAAAGATGATTAAGAATGTTGGAGGTGTATATAAGTCAACAAAGTGACGCTCCGAATGATAACATTTCAGACTCGCTCCGGCATCCGCTTCGCTCCGCCTAACGCGCTCGCTTAGAATTTATCATTCGTAGCTGGCACCTTAGATTTATACAAATAATAACTAGAATACCAAATGAAAGACAGCTACCGCCACCTGCCCCCATGTGGCTGATGTGTTTGTTTTGCTAACTTATCAATTAAACAGCAGGAGCTGATAATGTCAGGTGGCTCACTGGTTCCATCCTAATTTTGTGCTTCACAAGTAGCAATCGTGGATGACATTATTGGTTCACAGTCAGCCGGAACTAATAATGCCTAAGCGAGCGCATCAGGTTTTTCGTCAACAAAGCCATATAACAACAGCATCTTACAGAAAAACCGTAGCGAGTCTGGACATTTATTAGTGAAGGCGTCACTGAGTCAACTAATTTATTTATCACGCAAGTATATTTGTCAGGATATGATTGTTTAAGTGGCAAGCTTATCAGCAAAGGCGTGACTTAGTTAACAAACAATCACATCAGCCCCACAACTTAAAACAGTAGCTTACAGTCTGACATATCAATTTCTTTCATAATCCCTTCTCCAAAAGCCCCATTTGACACAATCACATCAAAATCAGAAAAAAATCAGCGAGCTTAAAATATCCCTCCTTGAACTCCTTGCTGTTATCAAGCAAAAGCACAGTCTTGAAGGAGTTCTTTATCATTTCCTTCTTGCAGAGGGCTTGGGAATCATCACCCTCGAATATTCCCTGAGTTGTAATTGCCTTGCTTGATATGAAGGCTATGTCAGCACGGAAATTGCTGATAAAAGCAGAAGCATACTCTCCTATTATGGAGAGGCTTTTGTTCTTTAGCACTCCCGGGCAGATGTAGCACTTGATATTAGGATAGGTATTTAACTGGCTTGCGATATTGATTCCATTGGTAATGACTGTGAGATTGCTGTAAGGCTTTAAGTAAGGGATGAAAAAGGCTTACAGTTGAAGAGGAATCAAGGAAGATGACCATGTTATCCTGCAAAAGGGTGCGGGCTCGTTTTGCCAGAGCCATTTTCTTATCTGTATTTTCCATTTTTCTTATATTAATGGAATTCTCAGAAGAACTAGGAGAGACCAGGGTTATCCCACCATGATACCTCTTTATTATTCCCTCCTCTTCAAGGGTAATCAAATCCCTGCGCAAGGTTGACCTTGATACATAGAGCTTCTTGCACATATTTGTAATGTCGCCAACACCATTTCCGCTTGAAAGATAGGCTAAAAATCTGTTTCTTTCGTTCAATATATTTCATAATCAGTCTCCATATCCCAGTTTAATAAATGCTACTGATATCCTGATTTGTTATCTAATAATCAGCACAAAGGTTAGCATCTTGAACATATGCTCAAAATGTGTAACTTTATTACCACATATCAGCTATAGGTAGTATAACATTTTTCGTTCATAAATCAAAGGAAAAAAATAAACCAAAAATGAACATTTTAGAACAAAAAAATGAACCAAAAACAGATATTTTAAAAAAATAAATTCAACTAAATCTCCAAGTATAGCTAAAAATATTCATAATATGTTATTATCAGTTCAGATGATTAGTAAAAAAACTACAAAAGAAATTTAAGATCATCTCAAAAAAATTCATATAAAATATAGTAAAAAAATAAACCGGATTTATATTTATTGAAGGAGCATATATGAAAAAAAGCACTGGCAATAGATATGGGAGCCACCTCAATCAGAGGAATAATAGGCTATATTGAGGATGGCAAGATAAAAGCTTGAAGAGGTTATGAGATTCTCTCATGAAATAAAAAAAGTTCAAATGGAAGGCTGCGTTGGGATTTTGATGAACTCTTGAAAAAAATCGTGGAAACCATAAAGGAAAAACGGACACGAGATATCTTCGGTGGGTATAGACACCTGGGGAGTTGACTTCGGCCTGGTAGATAAAGAAGGAAAGCTGGTTGAGCCTCCTGTCTGTTACAGAGATCCCAAAGCATCAGGAAGGCTATGAAGAAGCCTTAAAGAGCCTTAGCGAAAAGGAAATATTTGCTGAAACAGGGAACTCAGATTATGAGTATAAACACCCTCTTTTCAGTTATTGGCATTTAAGAAGCTAAATCCGAGCGGATATGAAAAAGGCTGATAAACTGCTTATGATGCCTGATTTGATACGGTATCTCTTAACCGGCAATATGACAGGTGAGGAAACCATACTATCAACTACTCAGATACTTAATCTTAAAACAGGAGATTATAGCGATAAACTGCTTGAGGCTTATGGCCTTGATAAAAAAACAAGCTTCCAAAAGATAACAAAGGCTGGCTCTATCACAGGCAATGTTAAGACTGGGCTTGTAGATGAACTAAAAAGACCTGGATGTAGAAGTAGTTTCAGTCTGTGGTCACGATACAGCAAGTGCAGTCTTACTTACCAAGGTAATGACGGATGCAGACACGATGTTCCTTAGCTGCGGCACCTGGTCACTCTTTGGAATAAGGGCAGAAAGCCCTGATTTATCTGAGAGAGCCTATGAAAAGGGACTCACCAATGAGCTTGGGCTTTGATTCTACTCCGCTTTTATTTAAGAATCTTACAGGACTTTATCTGCTTGAAAAAAATATAAGAGTGCTTTCGAGAAAAAAGCTTGGAAGAAAGCTTGAGTTTGACGAGATTACAGCCTATGTGGAAGAGTCGCTTAAGAAGGAAGAGACCATAACCAATCTGATAGATATGGAAGATCCTAGATTTGGTAGTGAAGAGGCTGATGCCAAAGAAGTAATAGATGAGTTTCTTAAAGAAAAGGGGCTTGCACTTCCTGAGGATGAAATGGACTATTTCAGAGTTATCTATGAGAACATGGTAAAGAAATACCTCGAAGTAAAAACCGCTCTTGAAGAAATATCGGGCAAAAAGTATAAGAAGGTCCATGTGATAGGTGGTGGAGCAAAGTCTTCACTTCTATGCAAGCTGATAGCTAAAAAGACTTGATGTAAGCATTACAGCGGGACCTTACGAGGCTTCAGCTCTTGGTAATATTATAGTTCAGTTGAAGGCACTCGGAGAAATTAAGAGTATCGAAGAGGGACTTGAGGCTGCTTATAAATCGCAGGAAATGAAAACATACTAACATACATATTTTAAGGAGGAAAATGACATGAGTTATCCAAAAATCGGTATTAGACCAACAATTGATGGCCGCTGGGGCGGTGTTAGAGAGGCGCTTGAGGACCAGACAATGGGAATGGCTAATAGAGCTAAAAAGCTTATTGAGAGCGAACTTAAATATCCTGACGGAACACCTGTACAGTGTGTGATTTCACCTTGCACCATAGGTGGAGGCGGCGAGGCTGCTAAATGTGATGAGTTCTTCTCAACACAGAACGTAGTTGGCACCCTTACAGTAACACCTTGCTGGTGCTACGGTACAGAGACTATGGACTTAAATCCCTAACACGATAAAGGCTGTATGGGGATTTAACGGAACTGAAAGACCAGGTGCTGTTTACCTTGCTGCAGTTATGGCAGCTTATGCACAGAGAGGACTTCCTGCATTTTCAATTTACGGACACGAAGTTCAGGACAAGGATGATGAGACTATTACAGAAGATGTAAAGAAGAAGATTCTTGATTTTGCAAGAGGTGCAATTGCAGTAGGTCTTATGAAGAATAAGTCCTATGTAAACCTTGGTTCAGTATCTATGGGTATTGCAGGTTCTGTTGTAAATGTAGATTTCTTCCAGAAATATCTTGGAATGAGAACTGAGTGGGTGAACATGACTGAGATTCTAAGAAGAATCGAGCTTGAAATCTATGACCACGAAGAATACGAGAAGAGCTCTTAAGTGGGTTCGTGAGAACTGCAAAGAGGGCTACAATACAAATGCCGGAAAAGGATTTCCCTGAGATAATCAAGAAATCCAGATGGATACCTGAGGACAAGCAGTGGGAGTTCTGCGTTAAGCATGCACTTGTAGTAAGAGACATACTTAAGGGTAATCCAAAGCTTGCAGAAATCGGCTGGCACGAGGAGTCTCTTGGTAGAAACGCTATAGCAGGCGGTTTCCAGGGACAGAGAATGTGGACAGACTGGCTTCCAAATGCTGACTTTACAGAGGCTATTACAGCTTCAGGCTTTGACTGGAACGGCAAGAGAGAGCCTATTCCATTTGCAACAGAGAATGATACACTTAACGGCGTATCTATGATGCTTGGATGGCTCGTAACCAATAAAAGCAGCAATCTTTAGTGATGTAAGAACATATTGGTCACCTGAGTCTGTTGAGAGAGTAACAGGAAAGAAGCTTACAGGTAAGGCTGCAAATGGTATTATGCACCTTATCAACTCTGGCGCAAGCTGCTTAGACAGTTCAGCTGCAGCTAAGAATGAAAAAGGGCGAAGGCTGCATGAAGGAGTGGTGGAACCTCACAGAGGAGGATATCAAGGCTCTTACAGAGGCTACTGACTGGTGCAGAGCGAACTACGAGTACTTCAGAGGAGGCGGCTTCTCATCACACTTTAAGACAGCAGCAGAGATGCCTGTAACTATGATTAGAACCAATATCGTTGAGGGCGTTGGACCCTACCTTACAGATAATAGAAGGTTATACCTGCGTACTTGAGGATGATGTGCATAAGGTACTCGATGAGAGAACAGATAGAAGCTGGCCAACAACCTGGTTTGCACCAAATCTTTCAACCAAGTCAGCAGACAGTGTTTACAATGTAATGGCTAAGTGGGGTGCTAACCACGGAGCAACAGTTCATAGCCACGTAGGGTGACAGACTTATAACTCTTGCTTCCATGCTTAGAATTCCTGTTGCTTTCCACAATGTAACAGAGGATAGAATCTTCAGACCACATTCATTTAATGGATTTGGAACTACAGATTCTAGAGAGCCAGGATTTCAGAGCTTGTGCTTATTACGGACCACTCTACAGATAAAAACGATGTTTATGATATAAGAGATAAATGGCGTTTGCTGTCAAAAAGCTTTGATGGCAAACGCTAAAAAAAGAAAAATAGAAGCGGTCTTATGACCAGCGGAGGATGATGTTATGTTAATGGAAAAAAAGCTAGAGAGGAGCTTGTGAAATATGGTAAGAAGCTTGTGACTGCAGGACTTACCAAGGGAACAGGCGGAAACTTAAGCGTGTTTGACAGAGAGAATAAGATGGTAGCTATTACTCCATCAGGAATCGATTTCTTTGAGATTCAGCCTGAGGATATAGTAATAATCGACCTCGATGGAAAAAAATAATAGAGGGCACACGCACACCTTCTTCAGAATGGGAAATGCACCTTATGCCTTATAGGACAAGGGATGACATAGATGCAGTTATTCATGCATAGTTATGTACACAACAGTACTGGCGTGTCTGAGGGAAGAGCTTCCTGCAACTCACTATATGATAGCAGTAGCAGGACCTACAGTTAGATGTGCAGAATACGCAACCTACGGTTCACACGAACTCGCTGTAAATGCTTGTAAGGCAATGGAGGACAGAAAGGCAGTTATCCTTGCCAACCACGGAGTGCTTGCAGGAGCAAACGACCTCCTCAATGCATTTAACATAGTTGAAGAGATTGAATATTGTTCAGAAGTCTATGTAAAGGCTAGAAGTATAGGTAATCCTGTTGTACTTCCTCCGGAAGAGATGACACTTATGGCTGAGAAGTTTAAGACTTACGGACAAAAAGAAGAGTATAAGAGAATAGCTTTTTGCTAAGGAGTTAATATGGGTGATTTAATACTTTCAATGAAAGGAATTACCAAATCCTTTTCAGGCGTAGCAGCACTTAAAAATGCAGCACTAGACCTAAAGGCGGGTGAGGTAGTTGCCCTGATGGGAGAAAATGGAGCCGGCAAATCTACTCTTATGAAGATTTTGACCGGCATATATTCAAAAGATTCCGGTGAAATACAGTATATGGGACAGGAGGTCTGTTTTAAGGGACCTGCTGAATCTGAAGAAGCAGGAATCTCCATTGTTCATCAGGAGCTTAACATGATGAACGACCTGACGGTAGCTCAGAATCTTTTTTATCGGACGCGAAGAAATGAACGGATTTTTTTAATAGACGATAAGAAGATGAATGAGAAGGCCAGAGAGTTATTCAAGGTATTGAAGATAGACATCAATCCTGCTGAAAAAAATCGGTAATCTGACCGTAGGTAAGCAGCAGATGGTGGAGATCGCAAAGGCGATTTCTTCTAAGGCTAAGGTCATTATATTTGACGAACCTACTGCCGCCCTTACAGACTCTGAGATAGAGGAGCTTTTCAAGGTAATAAGAGACCTGAAAAAAAGCAGGGAACCGGCATGGTATACATATCTCACAGAATGGATGAGATCAATGTTATATCAGACAGAGTTATAGTAATGAGAGACGGTGAATATGTAGGAACCCTCATTACCAAAGAATGCTGCAAGGATGATATCATCAAGCTGATGGTAGGTAGAGCCATATTTGGTGAACCTAAGATAGCTTCAAATGTAGCCAAAGATGCCCCTGTAGTGCTTAAATGCGAGAACTTAAACAGAGGTAAGGCAGTTAAGGATGTAAGCTTCGAGCTTAGAAAAGGTGAAATACTTGGCTTCTCAGGCCTTATGGGAGCAGGCCGTACAGAGGTTGCCAGACTTATCTTTGGTGCAGACAAAAAGGATTCCGGCAAGATATTTATAAATGGCAAGGAAGTCACAATAAACACTCCGCAGGATGCAGTAGCACACGGTATAGGCTATCTCTCTGAGGATAGAAAGCGCTATGGTCTTATAGTTGATAAGTCAGTAGAGGAAAAATACAGTTATTTCTTCGTTGAATGACTTCGTAAAGGGAATATTCATAGATAAGGCAAAGAGCAAGGAAGTTTCGAAGAAATATGTAGAGAGCCTTAAAAACAAAGACTCCTAGTGTATCACAGTTAGTTAAGAAGCTTTCCGGCGGCAATCAGCAGAAGGTGGTTATAGCTAAATGGTTGGTGAGAAACTCTGATATCCTGATATTTGACGAGCCTACAAGAGGTATAGACGTGGGTGCTAAGAGTGAAATCTACTCACTTATGGAGAAGCTCGCAAAAAGAAGGAAAATCCATAATAATGATATCCTCAGAGCTTCCTGAGGTACTTCGTATGAGCGACAGGGTAATTGTTATGTGCGAAGGAAGAATAACAGGAATTCTGGATATCGCAGAGGCTAACCAGGAAGTCATTATGCAGTCTGCTACAAAACGTTAAGGGGAGAGTAACCATGGATATTAAAAAAATATTTTTCTAATCAGCGTACAATAGTTATAGCTGCACTGGTGCTTATCTGTATAGCATTTGCAGCCATTACACCTGATAAATTCTTACAGGTAACTACTTTTACGAATATTGCTAAGTCTGCTTACTACGTAGCATTTATGGCAATTGGTGTTACCTTTGTTATCGGAACCGGAGGCATAGACCTCTCAATAGGTACAATAGCAATATGTTCAGCACTCATAGGTGGAACCCTTATGGAAAAAGGGTGTTCCAATGGGAATCGTACTTCTTGTAATCCTTTTAAGCGGTGCATTATTCGGACTTATAAACGGACTTATGGTTGCGAAAATGGGACTGCCGGCATTTATAGCCACCCTCGGTACGATGATGATGTCAAGAGGTCTTGGCTCAATCGTATCAGGAACTAAGACAATATCCTTCCCTCAGGGAGATTCAGCAGGTTCTTGGTTTAGAGAGTTCTTTATGATAACAAAGGACGGCGGTATCTTACCAAAGAACTTCCCTACAGGCTTTGTACTTCTTGCAGTGATTGCGGTAATTATGGCACTTATCTTAAATAAGACAAAGACAGGACGCTACATCCTTTCAATTGGCTCCAACAAAGAGGCTACAAGGCTTTCAGGTATCAATGTAGTTAAGTATGAGACACTTGCTTATGTATTTTCAGGCTTATTCGCAGCACTTGCAGGTATTGCTTATGTGGCGGTATTTACAACAGCACAGCCAAATACAGGTAACGGTTTCGAGCTTGATGCAATCGCAGGTGTAGTTATCGGTGGTACTTCACTTGCGGGCGGTGTAGGCACCATACTTGGAACTATAGTTGGTGTCTTTATTATGACAGTGTTAAAGATTGGTTTCCCTTATATAGGGAGTACAGTCACATTATCAGCTCTTCATCACAGGTATCATCCTTATCTTTTGCGGTATATATGGATGTACTTAACAGAAAAGAGGAAAAATAGTCAGTATTTTAACTTAGAACCTATTAATTCCAAATCACTCAAATATTAAGGGTGTGAAAGTTTGGATTAATACAATAAAGGAGGAAAACAGATGAAAACAAGGAAACTTATGGCGGCACTTCTTAGCACAGTTATGGTAGTATCAGCGCTTACAGCCTGTGGCGGAAGCGGTAACAAAACTACTTCAACAAAGTCAGCAACAAGTGCAGCAAGCACAACCAGTAACGCTAGCGCAGCAAAGTCAAGCGCAGCAAAGTCAAGTGCAGCAGCAAGTACAACAACAGATGGCGGTACAAAGCACATTGACGTTATCGCAAGGGCTTTCAGCATCAGTTCTGGAAAGCAGTTGAGCTTGGTACACAGAACGCTGCTAAGGAGTTTGGTGTTGAGGTTACCTTCAGGGTCCTGACAATGAGTCAGCTATCGCACAGCAGGTAGAATACTTAAACACTGCTATAGCTAAACAGCCTACAGCTATCTGTCTTGCAGCCCTTGACACTAAGGCAAGTATCCCATCCATCCAGTCAGCTATGGAAGCAGGCATCCCTATTATCGGATTTGACTCAGGTGTACCTGATGCTCCAGAAGGAGCTATCAAGGCTAACGCTTCCACAAACAACTCAGTAGCAGGTGCTTTGGCAGCAGAAGAGCTTTATAAGTTAATCGAGTCAAAGGTTAAAGATGCAAAAAGAAACTGTAAGAATCGGTGTAGTAGCGCAAGAGTCCAACTCACAGTCCATCGTTGAGAGAACAAAGGGATTTGTAGATAAGATGACAGAGCTTTGCGGTGCAGACAATGTATCAGTAGAGGGACATGACAGCTTAAAGAATGAGAAGGCTGGAGCTAAGGTAGTTCTTGATGTAGGTATCCCTGCAGAAGTTAAGGATGTAGATGCAGCAGCAGTTGCTTCTGCTATACTTGAGAAGAAAGATCTTATAGCTATTTACGGTTCTAACGAATTTGCAGCAAACGCTATTATCACAGCTAACGAAGGTCTTGACAAGCTTGGTGCTGACAAGGTAATCGCAGTTGGTTTTGATGCGGGAAAGAAGCTTCTTGATGCAGTTAGAGCTAAGACATTTGCAGGTGCTGTAACACAGGATCCTGTACAGATTGGCTACCAGGCAGTTAAGCTTGCTGTAGAAGCAGCTGACGGCAAGAGCGTATCTGATGTGGATACAGGAGCTAAGTGGTACAACGCTGACAATATGGACGCAGATGACATTAAGCCTTGCTTATATGAGTAAATCTGTGGTAAAATAATAACAACAAGGGGTGCCTTGCAATTAGGGCACCCCATTATGTAAGAACAATGTGTTAAAACATTCACAATCAATTAATAATTAGGAAGGAAGAAGAGATGTTAAAAAAATATTCCTAAAATACTATCCCCTGAGCTTTTGGCGGCACTTTGCGAAATGGGACATTCTGACAGACTTGTAATATCAGATGGCAATTTCCCTGCTCATACCATGGGCAAAAAAATGCCAAGGTAATTAGGCTTGACGGACATGGAGTACCAGAGGTACTCGATGCTATACTAAAAGCTATTTCCACTCGATACCTATACTGAAAAAAATCAGTTTCTCTTATGGAGAAGGTGCCGGGAGATACTGTGGAAACCCCTGATATGGAAGGAATTTGAAGAAATAGTGGCAAAAATACGATGAGCGTGGTGCAGCTACCATCGGCTTCATCGAAAGATTTAAGTTTTATGAGGAGGCTAAGACCTCTTATCTCATAATAGCAACTTCTGAAAAAGGCTCTATATGCAAATATAATGTTGCAGAAGGGTGTAGTTACAGACTAAGGTCTGAGAAAATGGAGGAAAAAAAGATGGCGAACAAAATTGTATTGAACGAGACTTCTTATCACGGAGCAGGTGCAATCAAGGAGATTACTGTAGAGGCTAAGAACAGAGGCTTCAAGAAGGCTTTCGTATGTTCAGATCCTGACCTTGTTAAGTTCAATGTAACAAGCAAGGTAACTGATTTGCTTAAGGCTGAAAATATGGATTTTGAAATCTATTCTGAAATACAGCCAAATCCGACAATCGAAAATGTACAGGGCGGAGTAGCCGCATTTAAGAAGGCAGGAGCTGACTATATCATAGCTATCGGCGGCGGTTCTTCTATGGATACAGCTAAGGCTATTGGTATCATTATCACCAATCCTGAGTTTGAAGATGTTAGAAGTCTCGAGGGACTTTCAGCTACTAAGAAACCTTGCGTACCTATATTTGCAGTTCCTACAACAGCAGGTACAGCAGCAGAGGTTACCATCAACTACGTTATTACAGATGTAGAAAAGAAGCGTAAATTCGTATGTGTAGACCCACACGATATCCCTGTAGTTGCATTTGTAGACCCTGAGATGATGAGCTCAATGCCTAAGGGACTTACTGCTTCAACAGGTATGGATGCACTTACACACGCTATCGAGGGTTATACAACTCTTGGTGCAAATACAATTACAGATATGTTCAACTTAAAGGCTATCGAGCTTATTGCAAAGAGCCTTAGAGGAGCTGTTGAGAATACAAAGGAAGGCAGAGAGGGTATGGCACTTGGCCAGTATCTTACCGGTATGGGCTTCTCTAACTGCGGTCTTGGTATAGTTCATTCTATGGCACATTCCTTAGGTGCTGTATATGATACACCTCACGGAGTTGCTAACGCCATCCTCCTCCCTACAGTAATGGAGTACAACGCAGAGGCTACAGGAGAGAAGTTAAAAGATGTAGCTATCGCAATGGGCGTTGAAGGCGTAGAGAAGATGAGTCAGGAAGAGTATAGAAAGGCAGCAGTAGAGGCAGTAAAGCAGCTTTCTAAAGATGTAGGCATCCCTGCTGACCTCAAGGCTATAGTAAAAGCATGAGGGACCTTGACTTCCTTACACAGTCTGCCATGGATGATGCCTGCAGACCGGGCAATCCAAAGGAGCCAACATTTGAGGACATCAAGAACCTTTATCTTAAGCTTATGTAATTTGGCGTAATGGCATAAATGGTGTGATTTAGGAGTATATGAATAATTATCCCCTGCTGAAATGAAATATTTTGGCGGGGGATTTTTTTGGACAAAGTATGTCCCATAGATTTGATATACTATGCATATAAAAAAATAAATTAAAGGAAAAAAAGAGACTATGAAAATTGAAAAGTTTTTTTGAGCTAGTAAAGATGGAAGGTAGAGCCAGAGCAGTAAATGGCGGTAATAAAAAAACATACAGGAGATTGGTGGTTTGTTTTTTAACAAAGTAAATGAAGAAGATAAGCACATTCTCAAAAACTACGAAGCAATGAGTTTAGACGATATCAGAGAAACTATGTCTTCTCTTTATAAAAAGTATTCACATACATTTAAGTACATAGCCAATGAATTAAATGTATCAGAAGATTTTGTTGAAGAGCATATTGGAACTAATTATACTATATGGATGTTTTTAAGCCAGTATAGGGATGAATAAGAAAGAAAAAAATAAAAGAATAAAGGAAAAAGGTAGAAAGATTAAGGAGGAAGACTATGACATTGGTTGAGTTATTTGGAAAATATTATAATGGGGAACTGACAAATGAAGAAGAGATCAAAAGAATTTTCAAAGAAGAAATAAATTTTTTTAGTGTGATTCATCCAACAGATATAACAGATGATGGATTATATTCAATTGGAGATGGAAATTCAATCCTTGATATTGAAGTTTCAGCATATAGTGACCAAGAAGATTTTTTTGATAAATTAGATGGCTTTGTTGATATTATATTTACAGACTCCAGCCTATAAGGCTGGAGTAAATTATTGAAAAACAGAATAAGCCCTTGTAGTTACGAGGACGGAAAGAAAAGTTTGTACAGTGATGAAGATAAAAAAATGCCTATGACAAAAAATTCATAATTATTAAAAAGAATGAATTTTGGACAAGATATGTCCAAGACACTTCTTATAATACAAAACATAACAGCTGTTAGTAACAAGTTGATTAGTTTGAAAAGGAGAGTAGTTATGAATAAGATTAAGAACACTTTAGTAATCCTTATAGTGTTGATTGTTTCTATGAATATGACGGTTGTCACTAAGGCTTATCCACTTCATATGTCTGATTTTATTAAGATTATGTACACTAAGCCAACAGTTACAGACAGTACCAGATACAAATCAGATACATACCTTCAAACAAGGCTTGGAAGAATAAATCTAAATGAGGAGGCATTGAATAAGTTTAGAGTGAAGGATAAGATAAGTAGGGAGGCTATTGCAGACTATGTAGTAGAGCATTTAGAAGACCTTAAGTATTCACTTGTACTAAAAAGGCACGATGGTAAAGAAGTAAACATAAAAAAAGGATAGTTGCAGGCTTATCAAACGAGGATATTAAAAAAAGCTATAGCTGATAACATTTACCTCGCAGTACAGGGAAAAGAGAAAAAGGAAATCTTTCGAAGTTAGACTTAAAATAAAAATTCTAAATAGAACATACATTGAAGTTGATCTGGAAAAATCAAATTATTTCACAGGTAATAAAAAGGCAAGAGAATAGTTACTACCAATGTGGTAACAGGAGATATAAAGAAAAAAAGGCTCAGACTTCTAAAGGTTTATTTACAGTAATTTATATGCAGAAAAAAATAGAGTATTACATTATAGAGATTTTTGATAATTCGTTTTAAAATCAGACTTTGTTGAAAGATGGATGAGATTTGATGATGCTAATTCAATAGGAATACATGATGCTCCATGGAGAAAGCTTAGCTCAGATTGGGAAGCATCAGCTTACAAAAAAATGGACACGGCTCACATAGGCTGTGTGAATACACCAACTGATGCTGTTAAGATAATATATGACAATGCTTACAACGGTATGGCAGTAGTCGTTTATTAAAAAAATATTTTTCAAATACGAGGAGGAAGTAAAAAATGCTTAGAATGATTGATTTTAGTAAGGCTGTAAAGTATTACAAAACCATCAAGAGATAATGTTGTTGTTAAAAAAACTTAGATGGTTCAATGTTAGAAGCAGGTGGATATAAAGGCGATTTAATATTTATTGATTTTACTATGTTCCCTTATGTATGTCCAGATTGTGAAGAATATGAGCAAATAAAAGAGATAACTAAAGAAGAATATTTATTAGAGTTAGCTAAACTTTTTATCACAAGAGGCTCATAAAAAAATCAGATTGATAAAGCTGGTATAGATTATTTTACAGGACATATACAGGCTGTAGTAAATGGTGTGACTACAAATAAAGAAAAAAATAGTTGCCTATCTTCATGATACGGTTGAAGATACTCCACTTACAATAGAGAGAATAAAAAGAATTGTTTGGGGAGGAGATAGGCGAAGCAGTATTTGCTATTACAAAGTCTAAGGATGGGAGCCTGTCTTATGATGATTATATAGAGAGGGTGAAAAGCAAATCCTTTAGCAAGAGCAGTTAAAAATATCAGATTTAAAAGCATAATATGGATTTGTCAAGACTTGAAAAAAAGTTGGAATTACAGAGAAGGATATTAAAAGGGCAAAAAAAGTATCAGAAGGCACTTAAAAAAATTACAGGAATAAGTTTTGGACAAAAATATGTCCGGTAAATTTAATATACTATATATAAAAAAATAAGAACAAGGAGAGTGAAACTATGAAAATATGGCAATTTTTAGAATTAGTTAAAAATGAAAGGCAAGGCAAGAGCTATACAAGGAGGTAATAAAGAAGCAGATGTCCAAAAAGTAGGAATGACTTTTTCAATAGTGTAAGTGATGAAGATAAACATATATTTAATGATTATAAAAAAATATGAATTATGATGATATGCAAAAAGTTCTTAAGGGATTATTAGAAAAAAATATAGTGGAATAGCTGGGAAAAATAGCGGATGAAACAGGACTTGAAGAAAAAATTTTTGTTAGAGAAAAATCTTGGTGACAGTTATACAATCTGGTGTTTTCTCAGACAGTATATAGATGAATAAGAAAAAATGGAAGAATTAAAGAGTAGGAAGAAAGATTAAGGAGGAAGGCTATGACATTAGTGGAGTTATTTGGAAAAATATTATAATGGAAAAAAATTACAGATAAGAAAAAAAGATTAAAGAGATTTACAAAAAGAGATAAAAATTTTTTTAAAGTTATTCATCCTGAAGATATAACAGATGATGGTTGTTATTCAATTGGAGATGGAAATGCAATATTAGATATTGAAACATCAGAATTTAGCAAAAAAACGAAGATTTTAGAGATAGACTTATAGAATTTTTTTAGATATAATTTTTACAAGAGTAAGGTAAACAAAATTAAAAGTATTGAAAGGCAAAAAAACTTGAAAAATACGAGATTTTGGACATATATTGTCCGGTCGGTTTGATATGCTTTAATCATACTAATAAACAAATTACACAAAGGAGAAAAAAATACTATGGAAAAACAAAGAACAAAAATTGGCTTGATATCGAGATAGGCGATGAGACAAAGCAGTTGCTTGATGAAACAGAGGGGTTAATTAAAGAGGCTGAAAATCTAATCTATGAAATGACAGGAGAAAGACTTAAACATTATGAGTTTAGTCCTAATGAACAGTATCCGGTTGTGATTGATAAGAATCTTGATGTTGTAATGGTTCCACAAGTGCCAATAGAGGAGATATATTACAAGTCCGGTGGGCTTTATCAGGCTACATTGGAGGGGCAGATGGGATACCTTGATGGAACGGGGAGAATGGCAATTCCTTTCAAATACGAATCAGCTTATCCTTTTTCTGAGTCAGGGCTTGCCTTGGTAATTACACCTGAGGGAGAGGCCTCCTATATAAACAAAACTGGTGACCAGGTTATAGCCTTAAATGAAGGGATAGTAGATGGAGGTATATTTGAACAGGGGCTTAGCTTTATAACAGACGGAGAAACCTACACTTTCATTAATGAAAAGGGAGAAGAAGCCTTTAGTGAAAAGTTTTTATACACCGATGGCTTTGCTAAGAATGGAGTGGCTATTGTAAAAGGTATGAATGGCATTTTCAAAGGTATAGACACGAAGGGAAATACTTTGTTTGAATTACCTGAAGGCATAAGTGCCTTAGGATTTCATAAAAACTCTGAAGTAACCATCATAGAGAATAAAGGTAAACTTGGCTTGATGGATAAAGAAGGCAATATAACCGTAGAATGTAGATATAAGGAAATAGAGGTATCAAGATTTAGTGACTTTCACATAGTAAAAAGCCGGGAAAAAAACTGGGCGATAATCAACAAGATTGGCGAAGAAGTCATGGAGCCTGTCTTCAAGAGTATTACAGTGATTAATAAGCAGGGATATTTCGCAGCCAAAAATAGATGAAAAAGTCTGAACCTGCATCTAAAATACAGGGCTTTTCAAAGTCTGACTTATATGTAGGCAGGATAACAGTGTCAGGCAATACCATTAATACAAGTATCAGCTATGCTATTCCGGGAGTTAAAAGCGTTGAAATAAGCGAAGATGATCCTTTACTTACACTTACTTATAAGGTAGGAGCAAAGGTATTACATGATATTACGAAACGAGAAAATGATAATGGGATAATCAGCGGCTTCTTCTCGGCATTCTATGGAGGTGAGGCAGTAGTAGAGCTTCCGGGAACTATACTGGCAAGTATCATACTTGCAAAAGTGAAAATGAGTAAAAATCCTGTCATTTGAGGAGAAACAGGCTCACAAAAGTTGATAAAATAATTGACTAAACTTTGATTATGTTGTATACTAAGTCAATGGGAAAGGTTCCATTTTATCAGTAATTTTGGCATTGCTTTACCAAAATTATGTAAAAATAATTTTAACAGAGGGGTTGACAAAGAACATGGAAAAACAGGACAATTCTAAGCAAGCAAGCAAGCAAGCAAGCAAGCAAGCAAGCAAGCAAGCAAGCAAGCAAGCAAGCAAGCAAGCAAGCAAGCAAGCAAGCAAGCAAGGGGTTATTGCGTGATTTTATAAACGCTGTTAAAAATTGAATATTGTAAATTTAAGCATCTGTCTGAGGAAGTATCAGGCAGGTGCTTTTTGTTAGTGCGCCCTAGCGACGCACGTTTCTAACGGGTTAAAGGCCCGAATCCGCCCGGTAGTGGGAAGGATGCGCCGAAAGCAAGGGTGTCGAGGGTGACCTCGAATCTGAAGGAAGCCGGATACGAGGAAGATACTAACTCATGGGCAAATCTCTGGTCTGACGAACAGAAATCTCATATGAGGTTATGCATGAGGGATAAGACTGCCATACAAGCCAAAGTCCAATAACTACACGCAATCTGACATGATAAAATGAGGCAGATAGATGGAGAGGAAGAAATGTGCGAACTAGATACAGAAATCGTAGGGTAATGGGAGTTCCTAAAGACCCTGGCATGGAAAGCGGCAAACAGCAGACGTGGCTATTGGTCTACAACACATACAGTTGCCATAAACATGGCAATGACAAAAGAAAGACTGATAAACAGTGGCTTTTATGATTTAGCCACAGCCTATCAGTCTGTGCACATCAACTACTCAAAGCGCTGTATACGAGAACCGCACGTACAGTGCTGTGAGTGGACGGCGGTTAGTCACCGCCTCCTGATTGATTAAATATATTATCGACTTTAGAAACAAAAGTTTATAATAGTGTGGCTTAAACAAGCTCAGAAGCACTTTTTATAATAAAAATCTTAAAACAATGAAAAAAAGGGAGACAAGCTATGGGAAGAAGTGTAGGTTTAAGAAAAGGTGGATTGTTATTTTTGTGTTTTGTATTTATTTTTATCCTTAACACTAAAAATTAGAGGTGGTTAGTGCAAGGACACAGGAGATGCGTACAGAAACGGGTGTAGAAATAGGAGAATACTACTATGAATTTGGCGAAGATAGTTTACCAAGAAATAGAGAACCAAAAAGACATAGTAAAAATTTCATCTGACAGAAATAAAAAAAGAAATACTTGTAAAAGCAGGCTACATCATGGAATGTAGTTACTAATGGTAAGGTACTATATTATTCAAAAAAATAAAGGAGGTACAGGTGTTATATATAAGATGGACATTAAGACTAAGAAATCATCTAAAAATTATATCTGGTAAGGAATATGAACTTTTGGGTGGAACTAACAAATATCTATATATAGCTAAGGTAAGACATGAAAGTTGGGCTACATCTGCATACGAAGTATATATATACAATATAAAAAAACAAAAATGAAACTTAGAAAGTTTAGTGAGCCTTTAGGTCTGTTTCAGGTAAGATATAAAAAAAGTACTGGCAGGAGGTACGCATTCAGATTTTAGCAATGCCCTTTTAGAGGTTATGTCAGAATCAGGAAAAAGTATATTTAAGGTTCAAGCTATTGATGGCTTTTTTTGTCGCAGGTGTTGTGGCTTATATGCAGGAATATCACAAGAACAATGAGCAAAAACGTAAGATATTATTCATATGATTTGACTACAAAAGAAGAAAACAAAAAGAGATCAATACACATATGAGGCCTATCAAAGACATTCTAACATGTATTAATACAATAAGAAATTATAATGGCATCAGTGTTTAGAAAGAAAGGAGACCAGCTATGAAGAGAAGAGAATTAAAAAAATACTATCGCTATTATTGGTAATTACGGTATTAATTACAGGTTTACAATTAAACCTGTCGAGCATAGTAAAAAGCTGATAGTGATGTGAAGCTTGTAACAAAGTCAGATATAATTATGGTTGGAGAGAAAAAAATAAAGCTGAAAAAAACTTATCTCAAAAAGGCGAAAGTTAGCTATAAATCAACAAAAAGAAACAGTTGTATCAGTAAATAATAAAGGGGAAATTAAAGGCAAAAAGGTTGGAAATGCACAAATAAAAAAATCTCAGTTACTTTTAAATAAAAACTACTAAACTTGTATATAAAGTAGTTGTTAAAAAAAGGAAAAAAAGTTATAAGGTATCATTTAAGACATATGGTGCTAAAAAAATAAAGACTCAAAAAGATAAAGCGTGGAGGATACGCAAAACTTCCAAATGAGCCTATTAAAAAGGGATATGAGTTTGTAGGATGGTTTTAAAACTAAGAAGCCATCAGACTGGTCAAAAACGTTTTTAAGTTTAATAAGTCTCGGATAAAATCTAATATTACCCTGCATGCTGTTTGGGTAAATGTAAAAGAAAGATACAGATAAAGATGGGATTGCAGATGAAGTTGAAGAGAAGTTGGGTACTAATAAAAAGAAGAAAGATACAGATAATGATGGTTTAACAGATTATCAAGAAGTAATGCTAGTTGGAACTAATCCGCTGTTAAAAGATACTGATAAAAATGGAATATCAGACTATAGAGATGACAGAGATGGTGATAAACTTACCAATGGAGAAGAAGTTAAGCTTGGAAGTAACCCTACTTTATCAGACACGGATTCTGATAATCTTAATGATTATGAAGAAGTAAAAAAACATAAGACTTCACCTGTAAAAAAAGATACAGATGGAGATGGAGCTGAAGATGGGTGGGAGATCAATAATGGATTTAACCCAATTAAATTTAACACAACATTTGAAATAGTAAAAGATACAGGGAAGACCTCGGAATATCAACCGGTAGTGGCTTCAGTTAAAAATGGATGTATCTGGAAAAACAAGTAGAAAGTCTATCGGTGAAACCTGTAAATTATTCTGATAATCATTGGGTTAACCCAGAAATTGCAGGATATCTTGGAAGTGCATATGAATTTGATATTGATGGTAATTTCTCGAGAGCTGAACTTACGTTTGAATATGATACAAAAAAATAGGAAGTATAGGAAAAAAATTTTTGAGCCGAGAATATATTATATTGATAATGTCACAGGTAGGCTTACTGAATTGGAGAATCAGCGAGTAGAGAATGGAAAGGTTACAGCTATAACCACACATTTTTTTCTACATATATATTACTAAATAAGATAGAATATGACAAAGTATGGGACAGTGAAATAAAAACCGCCATCAAATAAAAACAGAACACGGCGATGATAGTTTGGATGTTGTTTTTTTGTTATAGACTATTCCTTCAGTATGGTGGAGAATGATCCACACAAGATGTTTAGAGATGTTTCAATTAATTTTATAGATAACTTAAGAGAAAAATAAGGATAAGGCATCTGTAATTAAATTTGTGAGATATCCATCTTTACTACAAGAGCTTACTTACAATAAAAAAATTCCTTAAAGGCAGCTATTGCAGGGATAGAATATGATAATGGACGCAACTATACATCAGGAACTAATGGTTCAGGAGCATACAAGCTTGCTTTTAGAACAGTTAAAAAAACTCAAAAGGCGGCTAATAAGTATATTATTTTTTTATGACGGATGGTGAGGATACACATACAGAATATTCGTATAGCGAGCTCATCAATGAATCTAAGTCTAATGAAGTAAAAGTATATACTATAGGCTTAGGCGGAGCTTCAGATCAGATTTTTGAAGAATATCGCACAGAGTACTGGAGGTAAGTTCTTCCATGCTTCAACCAAATTTGAGTCTAGTAGTGACAATAATGGAATACCCAATATTTATAAAGTTCTTTTTAAGTATTCAGGAAGAAATGAATAACGTTGATACTAACGGAGATGGGATTTCGGATTATTATAATGAACTGATTAAATCTGGTAAATTAGTTTTAAACAATGGATCAAAAGAGCTTGCTGGCACAGATTTTAATGTTGATAAAGATGGAAAGCCTTCAGATGATTATGATGGAGATGGCTTAAAGAATGGAGAGGAATTACAAATAAAAAAAGATACAAAGAATGGTCAAGTATATTTGATTATGAAATCAGATCCAAAAATCATATAATAGTGATAAGGATCCCTGGAATGATTATGTAGAGGTGAAAATTTATAAAACTAATCCTATGGTGGCAAACTTAACAAAAAGGTATTGGTGACTTGCTTAATGATGATGTGTTTACTTATTCTTTGGTCACTAAGAAGAATGATGAAGATACTGCATTTGCTAAAAGCCTATAAAGATAATTTTGAGATAGTAATTAATGGGTTTTCTGCTGATCAAGTAGCAGAGGATTGCTATCTTAAGACTTATGTTGATTTCTTTGGTTATTATACTGATAAAGAGCTAAAGTTTGCAAATTTAACTAATGATATTAGAGATATAAAAGAAAAAAATTAATTGATACAATAGCGGACACTTTATCAAATTTTTAATGGCATAGTACAAATTATAGCTGAAATAAAAAAATGCAAAAAAACAATTAATGAACTTACTACAGTGCTTAAAAAAATTACCTGCCAACAAAATCAGTGAAGTTTTGAATAGTATAGCAAATGTAGATCTTGATACAGTAGACAAAGGTTTAAAAATATTTTTGGCTACTATAATGAGTTTATAGATATAGCTTCTGCAATCGATAGATTATCAGAAATAACTGAGAATGTGGATACATTTAAAGAAAATATGAACATAATCTCAAGATTAACAGAAAGTAATGATGAATATGCAAGAAGAGTAGCGGGAAGGATACAAAAACATATGGAAAACAGCATGGAAAATATAAGAGATACTATTGTATCCAAGGCTAGTATATCTGCGATGAATATTGGGATAGATTTTTGTAATCGATAAATTAGGTGGCCTACAACTTGAAGTAGCTACGTTTGCAAAAAGACATAACAGCATTCTTATTAAAAATTGATGATGAGATCGAACAAAGACATAATGTAGAGGCTTATCACAGGCTTAGCAGGGCTATCATTGAATCTCTTGAAGAGGATATTACAAGGGATGGAGATTATTATCAAATAAAGTGGGGAAGAGAGGAAAGTGCAACGAGAAAAAGTGAAACTACTTGCGCAATGCCGTATCCTTGGGATGAATGAATATATTGATTTATATGAAGACGAAGGAGTTCTGCAATATGTAATTAATAGCTTTAAGAATGATGAATTGACTAATTTTTAAAAAAAGAATGCAAACGATTTTATTCTAAGAATTAAAGAGTTGCTAAAAAGCTAATGGTTTTAAGTTTTTTTCATCAAAAATTTGAAGATAAAATAAATGAGATACGCAAAAAAAGTTAGACAAAAACTAGGGGAATAGTGGGATATTTAAAAAAATTAGTAGATGTAAATATAAAAAGGTATAATCAAAGACAGTTATTAATACATTTAATAAATAATGTCAGAGAATAAAAATGTTAACAAAAATAAAAAGGAGAGTAAAACATGAAATCTAAAAAAATCAAAAAGGACTACTAACAATGCTTCTTGCGACAGCTATGACTATCGGAAGCATTCAGGGGGCAGTATATACTGCAAAGGCTGAGGAAACCACCATTAAATGGAATAAGGCCACGAAGAAAAAATACAGCTGGCTTGTTGAAAAGGGCTATAAGCTAGTGGGAACTATTGGAAATGGCTTGCTTAAAATCAGCAATGATAAAGGGGATAAGTTTGGACTGGCTAAGAAAGATGGCACCATACTTTATGAACCCGAGTATATTACAATATCTGAAAATAGTGGTCCTGAATATATATGGAATTATGAAGGAAATATAATTATAGCTTATGATAAATACAAAGGTAAAAAGGAGATATATAGAGAAGGCCTATTGTCGCCTGATGGAGAGGTTATACTTCCTATAGAGTATGATATTATCAAACCATTCTCAGAAGGCCTTATGGCGGTTTCTAAAAAAATAATAAATTTGCATTTTTGAACAGTAAATTTAAAGTTGTGATTCCATTTAAATATGACGAAGCGGGATTTTTTTCAACAACGGGTTAGTAGAAGTAGAAAAAAAGCATAAGTATGGAGTAATAAACAAAAAAAGAATAAAACGGTTATTCCTTTTATTTATGAATATATGAGCTATGACTACGAGTATAAAGTGTATTCAGTTACCAAAGATTTTTGAAAAAAATATGGATATATAGATCGTAAAGGCAAGGTTTTGGTGCCACTAAAATATGACTCTGATAAAGCGGCTGAAATGCTTGCTAAAAAGATGAAAAAAATAGAACAATTGTGTTTATATACCAATGAAAAACTAATAAGTAGCCAAAAAGCTTAAAATTTATCCTAATATATCTTGGCCGCTTGAGTAATATATCAAAATAATAATATAAGGAAAAATGATAAAATCATATACTAATTTTGTAATATGATATGAAGTATTATCACGAAACAGGAAAGGAAGAATATACATGAATGCAGCTAAAAACAGATTATTACTAGGATTATTTAACGGAAATATGAAAAGATTTATAATTCCAGTTTACCAAAGACAGTACAGCTGGAAAAAAAGAGAATTGTATGCAGCTTATGAAGGATCTTAAAGATATTCATAAAAAGTAATCATGAGTCACATTTTTTTGGGGCAATAGTTTTTTTGCCTCAAAAAAACGATGGTAAATGTGAAAAATTGACCATAATAGATGGACAGCAGAGAATTACCACAATTTCATTATTACTTTTGGCAATCAGAAATTATATAAGAAAACACGAGGAGATAGAGCTTGAAGTTACAAAAAGAGACAATAGAAGCATACTTAATTGATGCCTTGGAGAAAAATGAAAAAAAGCTTAAACTAAAAGCTTGTTCAGGGCGATGATAATTCCTATGAAATGCTTCTTAATGAGAATAATGATGGCGACAATAACATAATTAACAATTATAATTATTTTTTTATAACGAATTAGAAAAAAATGAAACCGGAAGAAATTGATGGAATTTATGATTCAATGGCAAAGCTTGAGTATGTTGGTATAAGCTTAGAAGGAAATGATGATCCACAACTTATATTTGAAAAGATGAATTCTACCGGACTTGCACTTGATAATACAGATAAAGTAAGAAACTTTATATTGATGGGAATGGATTATGAAGCTCAAGAGATATTTTATAAGAAATATTGGGAACCACTGGAAAAACTTGTAACTAAGAGTAATATGGACAGCTTTATACGATATTATCTTGCTATTAAAAACAAGGCAACTGTTTTCAGAAAGAGATTTATATTTTAAGTTTAAGGACTATTACTATAGTTGTGAAACAAGTGAAAATGAGGAGACAAATAAAGAAGAACTCTTAAAAAGATATGCTGGCGTATGGAAAATATTTTTCTATTATAATCAATCCAGAAGGAGAAAAAAAGCATATTTAGAAGTTCTTAAAAGACTTGATAAGTTGCAGATTAAAACCTGCATTCCACTTTTCATGGACTTGTTCATGGCTAAAGACAATAACAAAATTTCGGATGTTGAACTGGATAAGGCTTTTGAGATGATTGAGAGCTATATTATAAGGAGAGAAATATGTGATTTACCAACCAACTCACTTAATAAGGGATTTGTAAGACTAGGAGGCGAAATAGAGAAAGAATATAGTGAAGAAAGTTCATATTTTGACCTTTTTAAGAACATAATGATGAGAAAAAGTAGGAAGAAGTCGTTTCCCAAGTGATAGTGATATGGAAGATAAATTTATAATGTATGAGCTCTATACGAGAAAGCCTTCTATTCGTCAGTACATACTTGAACGACTTGAAAACTTTGGAAATAAAGAACAAATTGCGGTTGATAAGCAGATATTAACGGGAGAGCTTACAATAGAACATGTAATGCCACAAACACTTACTGATGATTGGAGAAAAGAATTAGGGCCAGACTGTGAGGCTGTTCATTTGAAATATTTGAATACTATAGGAAATCTCACATTAACTGCTTATAACAGTGAATATAGTAACAATAGTTTTAATTATAAAAAAAGACGCTTGAAGATAAGGGATTTCTATCAAGTAAGTTATACTTAAATGAATATATCGGACAGTGTAACTCTTGGGGTGAAAAAAAGAAATAGTAGAGCGAGCAAAAAAATTCTCCTTGAAAAAAAGCAAAAAAATATGGTGGATACCAGAAATGTCTAATGTGAAAGTTGATGGTAGTGCCTGGTTTGAATGGGATAGTGATGTTGACCTTACAAATAAAAAAAGTAACAAAGGTTGATATTCTTGGAGATGAGATTGAGATTTCAGGTGGAGTTATTGATGCATACAAGACAATAAATGAGAGACTATATGAGTTAGACTCTGAGAAATATAAAGAGTGTAATTTTTCATGGACATCTGACAAAGAGAATAATTTAAGAAGTGCATATAAGATTGGAAATGAACTGTATATAGAAACGAATAACAATAGCAATGCTAAACTAAAGGGCAATACAGGATCTTGCGGAAAGATTTGAACTTGAGCCTGAGGATATAAGGCTTTTTGTTGAGAGTAGGGAATAAATATTATATCAAAGGTCATTTTGTATAGCTTGTACACAAATGACCTTTGATGATTACCTGAAATTTATTCAATAAAGATAACCGCTACGTAAACTTACTTATGCAGTAGGGATAAAAAGTAATGCACTATATCGAAACAGCTGAAAATAACAATGGCATTATCAGCGGTTTCTTTTTCACCTTATGTTGATGGTGAGGCAATTGTGAATCATTGACATAAACGATTGTGTATAAAGAAAGTGCTATAGGGACAACAGAGTCCACGAAAATAAGCAAATATAGAAAGGATAAGTAAAAAAACATGAAGCTAAAAACTTAACAATATCAGTAATACAATTTTGTTCATAAGTCTTACACTCGTTTTATCCTTATCTGTCTTGCCTTACAGCGTAAAGGCTGCGGACATTGTAACGGTAAGCTACGAAGTTACTTACCATCAGAGTGAAGCCAGACAAATGTTAAACCTTATAAACGAATTTAGGACAAGTGGAACGTGGTATTGGAATGCAGACAATGTTTCTAGAACAACGATAGCAGCGGGGGAACGCACACCTTTACAGCTTGACGCCAAACTTGAACGAGCCGCAATGAAGAGAGCGGCTGAAATAGCATTATTTTTTTCAACATACTAGACCTGATGAGACATCCTGCTTCTCCACTTTTCCAGAACAGTGTAATGTTGGAGAAAAATATTGCCTATGGACAGGGGAGCACCGATGAAGTTTTTGTAGCTTGGCGAGAAGATAACAAAAAAACTATGAGGGACAAGGTCATAGAAGAAATATGCTTGTTAATGGCTTTTACAAGCATAGGAATTGGATGTGCAGAAGTTAACGGAATAAAAATATTGGGCTCAGGCTTTTTGGGAATACAAGTGTTGAACAGCCTGAATCTGCGGATGATTCCAAAAAAATTGTCAATGTAGATGTGAAGGAGAAATTTATAGCGGATGCAGGGATAGAGCTCGAAACTGATAAAGATTATGACGATAAGGTTGTGATTACCAGCTATAAGGAGAATACAATTAAATTAAAGGTCGGTCAAATCTTAAAAAAATAAAAAAAGGTGGTTCCTTATATTAAGCCTATAATAACCCAAAAATATGATTCCTTTATCAGGCGTAAATATTAAGGGAAAGAGTTTGAATTCGGACATAGTCTCTCTTGATGAAGGAGGAAGTATAATACCTAAGGCAGAAGGAAGAGGACAGATAGTATATGAAGTAAACTATCCTATGGGATTGTCTGAAAGACGTCTGAATGTTGAAGTAGAGAGGATAGATATATCAAAAGATGAAGGAATCGATATTGACATTGATACTCTTAGCTATGGGCAGTATACGGGAAAACCCATTGAGCCATTCATAAAGATAGAGTATACAGACGAATTATACAAGTCTGTAGAGTTAGAAAAAAATAAAGATTATAAGATAGAATTTAAAAATAACATAAATGCCAGTACAGGTAATAATGAAGCTGTTGCAATTATAACAGGAATTAATGGATACAAGGGGAAGAAAGAACTCTCATTTTTTTGATACCGCCTGCAGATGCTGATGAATTTAGGATTCCTAAAATTCCTAATCAAAAATATACAGGTAAAGCGATTTGTCCTAAAGTGGATATAAAAAATGATGATGGTATGGGCTTGGTTGAAGGAAAGGATTATATTCTTTCGTATGAAGACAATGTTGAGGAAGGAACTGCAACAGTACATGTTGAGTATAGAGGAACTATAGCGGATCAAATGATGTATATTTCTTGATAGTAGGAGAAAAAAAGGAAATGCCGTCAAGAATAACACAAAAAAACAGGACCTGACAAGAAGGAAGGTAAAAAAAGAAAAAAATAAAGATAAATCGAATAGTACAATAAAAAAACTCCTGTTAAGCCAGATAAAAAAATAAAGTCCCCTGATGAAACTATGAATTCAAAGACAGGAGATACGTCGCAGCATAAAACAGCAATTGACAAGACAACAGTCAACACTAAGTACAGACTTGTATCTTCGAGTGGAACGGTGATATTGTCCCTAAAAACAGACAAAAGGAGTTACCTACAAAATACAATATTCAACTGAAAAGGATATGAAAAAAAGAGTGCAATAATAAATCTTAAAAAAAGGCTAAAAACTATATCAGACAAATTAAAAAAAGGAAAGACTTATTATATAAAAGTGGGTGAAGTTAAAAAAATGGAAAGATAAAGTGGGGGAAGATAAAAAAAGCTGATAATTAAGTGATATCTGTAGCGCAATCTATATATTACCGGCGCCAAGAGTCTGTAAGATAAAGTGGGTAAAAATAAAAAAATAATCCCCATGGACATATCTTGTCCATCGCACTTGGTATACTTCAAACATAACAACTAACACCTTAAAGGAGAGAAAAATTATGGAGAAGTATTAAGCGGTAAATAAGTCAATATGGAAGGGAAAAAGTTGAAGAAGAAAACCATGTAGAGGAGGAGATAAGAAGGATAAACGAAGAAAAATAGTCCACAGTAAAGTGCATAAAGAAAGCCGGTTTAAGTAGACAAAAGAAGAAAGGATGGTATAGCACTATGGATACTATACAGAAAGTTTTTAAGAAATTAAGCATATTTTTAGTCTTTGCAATGGTAATAGGACTTATGACTCCTGGAGTAGTCTTAGCAAAGAAAAAAGGACTATAAGGTGTATGAAGATTATGGTGATGGTTTGATTGCGGTTTATAAAGGAAAGAAATATGGAGTAGTAAATAAAAAAAGGCAAAATTGTCATTCCAATTGTATATCAGGAGATAATAAGAGAATATGATGTAATTTCACTAAAAAGATAATTACTTTGTAAAAAAAGCTGGTAAATGGGGATTAGTAAATAAGCAGAATAAGGTTTTTGATTAAACTTCAGTATGATAATATAGAAAGGTTTGAAGATAAGCATTACATTGTGCGCAAAAAAAGATAAACAGGGGTGATGTTTATTATGGAATTATTAAGAGCAATAACAAAGTTGTATTACCAATAAAGTACAGTGATATTGGAATATTATATGACGGCTGGGCTTTTTGTTAAAAAAAGGCAAGAAGTACGGGTTTATAAATGATAAAAATTAAAAACTATAATAAAAGCCTCAGTATGACTTTTGTATCAAGATATATTGATGAAGGATATGCATCTGTTGTAAAGTCAGGACACTATGGAATAATCAACAAGAAAAAAACAAGGTAATTATCCCATTTGAATATGATCATATAGGTGATACGTATTTCAATTATGGTTATATTATAGCTTCTAAATCAGGTAAAACAGGTATCATAGATACAAAAAAATAAAAGTAATTATACCTTTTTGAATACGATAGCATTGAAGCAGTAGATTTTGAAAATGGTTTCATAGGTGCCATAAAAATCAGATAAATACGGATACATAAATATGGAAAATAAGGTAGTAATTCCTTTTTGAATATGAGGGAGGAATGGAATTCGCCGAAGGGTTGGCTGGTGTTAGTAAAGATGGCAAATGGGGCTTTATTAATAAAAAAATAATAAAGTAATAATTCCTTTTTGAGTATGATGGCGCCTGGGGCTTTTAGTGAAGGGCTTGCAAAAAGTAAAGAAGGCTGATAAATATGGCTTTATTGATAAGACCGGTAAGGTGATTGTTCCGTTCGAGTATGATGACGCAAATAGCTTTATTGGTGAAAGTGCTCCTGTAGAAAAGGGAGGGAAAGCAGGTACTGTAGATAAAAAAACGGAGTGTTCACTCCTTATGAGGATTAGTCACTAACTTAATACCGGCTTTCTCAAGATACAAACTTTCTGTCTGGGGCAGCCTCTGCCCAGACAATACACTATTTTAAAAGAATAATACAAATATTCGGAGGTTATTGCTTTGGACTACAGTATAGATAAAACAAAACAGGAGCAGCGTATCCTTGAGATATATCAGGATTTGCTTGACAATAAAGAAGTGGATATAGATGTTAAGTCTGAAAAAAATTTGGAGTAGATAAAAAAACCATAAAGAGGGATTTGACTGCAGTAGAAGAATTCTTAGATACAAGGCATCAATTAGAGATACAAAAAGTAAGCCAAACATATATAAAGCTTAGCCGTGAAAATGCGGGAAGGCTTACACAGACAGAGGTGCTGGCTGTATGTAATATCCTGCTTAACAGTAGGGCATTTTCTAAAAAAAGAAATGAAAAAGGCTGTTGGATAAGATCATAGAACATAATTTGGATAAGGAAGAAAGTAAGTATGTAACTGCCCTTACAGGCAATGAGATGCATCATTACGCTGAGCTTAGTACCTCCAAAGCAAATTGCACCAGAGGACTTCCTTGAGAATATGAAAAAAATATAGCTGAGGCCGTTGTAAGTCAGAAAAAAAGATTGAAATCGAGTATAAGAGAAATGAGGATATTAATAGCATTAAAAAGAAAGCTATGTCCTTTGGCTATTATGTTCTCGGAGATGTATTTTTATATGGCAGCTAAGATTGAGGACAAGGAAATTGAGGAAAAACTTAGACGGAACTATTGTTCATCTCCTGCTATATACAGACTTGACAGGATTAGCAGCGTGAAAATACTTGATGAACATTTCAACATATCGGATAAGGATAGGTTTGAAGCCGGACATTTTAAGAATAAATCTAAATTTATGTATGGTGGAAACATTAGACATATTACCTTTGACTATACGGGGACAAATAAAGGTATGATATTAGACCAGATACCTAATGCGACAGAAATGTATACAAAAGGTAATACTACACGCTTCAGAGCAGCGATAATAGGGGATGGACCGGAGATGTGGTTAAGGCTTCTTAAAAGATGCTGTAAAAATCATACCTCCAGCTGGCAAAGAAGTTTAATAATAAACTAAGTAAAATGGGAGATTTTAAGATATGGGAAAAGATGTAGTCAAGCTAACTAGCTTTATAGAAAACAACAAGGGAAGGCTAAAGTATCTGATATCCGATAGGGTGTCTATACCAAATTCAATTATAAGAAAAACTAAATAAAGAAGAAGATATAATTACAGAAAATGTGAGAACTGTTACTATAGAAAATATTGCAAAAAAATATAGTAATGGGATATAACGCATATGCAGGTAAGGACTATGATAAAGAAGGCATCTTTACTGCTGAGGAAGTTTATCTGATTCATGACATCCTACTGTCTTCGAAAGAGGATAAAAATCTATGGTTTTTTTGCCTAAAACCAGTATTTCACTTGAGACTTCAAGAGAGATATTGAGGGTAATCAATATACTAAGAGAAGGTAAGAAAAAAGAGGGGGTAACTACAAAGATAGACCCACTCATTTTAGACTTAGAAAAGAAGCTTGAGGATAGGAAGTTACTTGATAAAATTGGAATATTAAACGAGGCTGTAAAAATAATCGAAGAAAGCAGTGAGGTGGATATCAGAAGGTATCTGGCTATTAGCGGCGAGATTAAACTTGCAATCACAGATTATTTTGCTGAAAAGATTTCTTACCTTGAAAAGAGGTTCTTAGATGCTTTATGTGGAAAACTTGGCATAAATGTGGATATCGTCTGTATGACAGATAACAACAAATCTGAGCTACATTTTGTAAAGGCATACGGACAGTATAATGAGGTTGAATACTGTATAGAAGAGATAAAAAAATAAGGGTATCAACTTTGGTGAAGCAGGCATCTACTATACAGATGAAATATACGAGAACTTCATCAAGGCTGTTTGTGAAAAAAATAACATAGGAGTAACCTTTAAAAAGGCAAACGCCGGAGATAATGAAATAATTAGGCTGTTAATTGACTTGATTGAAAGCATAGAGGCTGATTTCTCTTACGAGATACTTGGAAGGCTTGTAAATAATCAGACTGCAACCCTGAAACATATTATCAAAAGAGATGAAAAGGCAAAAGAAGAGGCAAAAGCAGAGGCATTAGAAAATGAAGTATTAAACGAAGAGCCTATTTATGATGAAAAGGATGAAGAACAGGGTAATTTAGAAAAAGAAAATACTGAAGAATATAAATATAGCCTTAAAAGGGCTTATGATACCTTGCTTAGGCGTGAAAATATTGGCTGGTCTAAGGCAAGGTATGAAGACTTCTTTAAGAGGCACGAGAGCATAGGGTGAATTCAGTACCCTTAATGAAAGGGAAAAATGCAAAGATTCAGCCTTTTTAAAAGAATTCTTAAGGGACTTCATAGATATTTATGACGAAGAAAAATACTGCAGAGAAGACTTATTTAAATCTGCTTGAGTTTGCTAAAAAAATATTCTTACAACAATAAAAAAATAAAAAAATACATATCTTAAAGCACTTAGGAATTGGCTGTTCCGTTTGGGCTTCTTGGAAAAAGAGTGTAAAGAAGACCAGCTTAGCATAATAAAAGATGCCTTAGTGAACTTTAATTTTGGACAGCCTGAAGAGATGGATAAGGTGAGGGGCACAAAGGCTTACAGGAAGATGCGTGGCAGAACGCCCATATAACTTCATAGTGGGACTTGCTGCTTCTTATGTACTGCAGGATACGGCCAATTCCCCTGTACTAAGTGATGATGAGATAAAGGAAGTCTTGGATATTGATGCAGCCTATGTGCCACTTGCAGGCGATTCTAACCAAGTATTTAAGGAAGAACTCGAGTACCTGTTAGCGACCTGTCCGGCAGGGGAGACGACCCTGATTTATAGCTATTACGATACATTAGCTTTCAAGGAACTTTCACCGAGTCTTTTTTTATCTGACAAAATTGAATGAAGCAGCAGAGAGTGAGTCAACTTATAAACCACATAAAAACCGGTTATAGGTTTAATAAGTGTCTGGAAAATGTAGAAGATGAACTTGTAAAAGAGATAGAAAATAAAGGAGAAGAGTATACATTTGTAACCGAGAGCCTTAGTGCCACAACCCTTGAGACCTTAGTAAAATGCCCTTTTTAAGTACTATTACCAGAAGATTCTTAATATAGCAGAGCCTGATAATAATTATAACGGTGAGACTTGGTTAAATGCCAGTGAAAAAAAGGAACATTTTTTTCCATAGAATAATGGAATTATACTGTAAGGCTGTGTTCCTAGATAAATATGCAGGAGAGACGATATTTTTCACAAGAGGAGTTTGACAAGGCTTATAATAAGGCGTTAAAGGAGACAGAAATTAAGGTGCCGTATATTTCTGAATGTGCAAAAAAATGTAGAGGCAGAAGCTATAAAAACAGGTAGCAATATCATACTTAGAAGAGTTACATAGGGTTTTATGAAGAAGAACTTACAAGTGGAAGAAAGTGGATGGTTCTAGGCTGCGAGCTTGGTTTTGGCAAAAGATGAAGGTAGCAAATTTAGAGTTATATATAACTATGATGATAAAGTCAACTTTGACTGGAAAGGCTCTATAGATAGGATGGATGGATATATGGATGCTGAAGGCATAATTCACCTTAAGATTCTTGACTACAAGACGGGGAAAAATGTCGAAATTAAAGGAAGGTATTAAAGGGAAGACAAAAAGGAAAGTAAAAAATCGCTCTTACCTGATAAAAAGTTGCTGCCGCCTGATATGAAATTGCAGCACTTTATTTACGGAATGGCTGGGATAGAGTATGTAAAACAAAGCCAAGAGACATTAAAAGAAAAGTTTGGGAACAATGAAATAAAAAGGCATAAAGCTTGATAAGGTCTTCTATGACTTTCCGTTTGAGCATAATAAAAAAATAATGTACACGATGCTACAAATAAGCTTGAAGAAATAGGATTTAACATAGAATTAGCTATAGATAAAGATTTAGATATTACAAAATGTCTGCCCCAAAAAAAGCTAAGAATTTGCTTGTAAAGAGCCTTAGCGAGCTAAATACAGGGCAATATTAAGGAGTTTATGGTAAATGCAGAAACATATTATAATTCTCAAGCTGAAGAATACAGTAAAGTAAAGGATGGCTGTAGTTATTGTGGGTACGCTAAGATTTGCAGGAGAAAAGTAGGTAAGGGGGAAATGGACAATGAATAGGTATGAAGGAATTGCTGATAGTGGGCAAAGAGAATATATAACAAGTCATTTGAATGAGAGCATGTTTGTGGAAGCAGGTGCAGGTGCAGGCAAGACTACCCTCATTATTGAAAGAATAGTGGCTCAGCTTGTGGCGGGGGTAAAGCCCGAAGAAATAGCTGCTATAACCTTTACCAATGCTGCCGCAGAGGAACTAAGAGGAAGGATAGTTGCAGAGGTAAAAAAAAGGTCTGTAAGCAACAAGAAGCTTACGTCTGTCTTACATAACATAGAAAATATGCAGATATCCACTATCCATAGCTTCTGTGCTACTCTTTTAAAAGAGAGATGCTTTGAAGCAGGGCTTCCTATAGGAGCAAAGGTATTAGAAGATGATGATGACGAAATAAGAAAAGGGAAGATATTTGATTTGTGGCTAACTACATTGAATGAAGATGAACTTAAAGAAATGTATAGGGTTAGCGATACATCAAATAAACAGGCTAAGAGGGTAGTTTTTGATAATTTCTCGAAGTTGGCTGATGTAAGTGAGTATTACAATATATATGGAACTTCAGAGGGAGAAGTTAGTGAACTAAAAAAAGGTTTTGTGAAAGAGTGCGAAGATATTATAGAGGAGGAGATAACGTCCTGTAGAGAATTATTCGATAATTTTTTTGCAGTCCGTGATGGCTGGTTCAAAGAGGCTCAAACTATTCTGGGGGTTGATGGCCCTATTAAACGTATTACAAAGGGTGCAAATGTAGGCAAAAAAATGAAAAATGGGATATTCTTGATATAGCAGAGAATATCTACACATCTATTAAGAATGATGAATTTGTTAAAAAAATACCTGAAGTAATAGAGCTTATAAAAAAAGGGTAATCCTACAAAGGATAAGGTTTATTTTCAAACCGGAGATGAAATAGATAATATTAAAAAAACTTGCATGATATGATAAGAGAAGAATATAGTGGGCTTAAGGGTAAAAAGACGATAAAACAGGTATAGTCGGATTAGTTGTTTTTACTGATAGGGAAACATATGATAAGAAAAAAAGAAAAAAAGCACTAACTATATTAAAATACAGCTTGCTTGCAAGGAAATATTACTTTGAAAAATCTGCCTGTTAAAGAATTAAACAATAACCAGCTGCTTGAGAAAGCCTATGAACTACTTAAAGACGAAGAAGTAAGAAAAATATTTTTTTATAATAAATTCAAATGCGTATATGTAGATGAATTCCAGGATACAGATCCACTGCAGGAATCAATAGTATGGAATCTTACTACCTTGGGAAATGCAGAAAACCTTAAGGAAGGCAAACTCTTTGTGGTAGGAGATCCTAAGCAGGCTATATACAGGTTTAGAGGGGCAGATCCTGCCATATATTTTAAGGTAAAAGACAGATTTGAGCAGTCTCCTTACGCAGGGGTTTTTCGTCTCAGCATAAATTACCGTTCAAATAACAAGCTGATTGACTATGTAAATGATTTCTTTGCTGATAAAGGTATACTATGGGAGGAAGAAGAAACAGAGAATTCCTCATCAAATCCAGGTGGATATGAGGAGATGGAGGCAGCAGAGGGAAGAGATATACCTGATAATCTAGAAGAGAAAGAGCTTGCAGGAGCGTATGTGTATCTGGTTGAGGGTATGAATACGAAGGAGGCTGATATAGAGGATGAAATTTCTGATATAGAGAGTGAAGAGGCAGATACAGAGGATGAAAATGCTGATAAGGACAGCGAGAAAGATGATGGAGCTGCCGATAAGATACCTGAACTTGTAGAGGCCTTAGTAGAAGGAAAATACAAGATTAGAGACGGAAATAAGGGCTTTAGAGAAATCTGTTATAGTGACTTTTTGGTTTTATTTGATAAACACAGGGGCATGGGTAAGTATGTAGAAGAATTTTCAAAAAGGGGAATCAAGACTCAGGTTCTAGGTGAGATAAATCTAGAGGAAGTAGAGATAGTAAACCACTTTCTTAGACTTTATAAGGCCATAGCTCATAGCCATAATAAGGAATACAGGACAGGTGCAGTGGAACTCCTTAAGCTTAAGTTATACGAGGGTAAGGCCGCACCTGAAAGTGGATTAAAACTTACAGGATTTGAGGAAGATATATATGAGGCAGCAGCCAATCATGTCATTGACGAGCTTGTAGAGGCCGTGAAAGGGCTATCTGCCTATGGAAAAGCAGCCTACCTGGCTGAGAAGTTTGATCTGTTTTTTGTAGGAAAAGAACAGCCTTATACCTATATAATCTCGAGTCAGACTAAGCTTCAGCAGCTGGTTGAAAATATGTTTGCAGAGGACAAGGGCAACACTGTTGCCTTTTATAAGAAAAAAACTGAACAATACATTTCTGATCTCCTTGATAGAGAACTGGTTTTGGAAAAATACCGGGACTGATGTGGTAAGGCTGATGAATTATCATAAAGCTAAGGGCTTACAGGGAAAGATAGTGATACTGCCACCTAAATCAGCAAAGCAGGAAAATGATGAGACGGATTATAAAAAAGATGACAAATACTATCCTCTTATAACTTGGGGACGCGATGGAGGGCGAGGTATAAAGGGCAGTACCTGTTCCTTTATGGGGCCTGAGAAAATTAAGGAAGAGGCCAAGAGTGCAGATAGAAGCGAAAAAATAAGACTTGACTATGTCGCAAAGACAAGAGCTGAGGAAGTTCTTATTTTCATTGGTGACGAAAATACAGAAGAGGATGTAGAAAGGCTGGAAATTCCGATAATAAATGAGAAAAAAAGGCTGAGCAGTTTGCTGAATATGAAAGAAATGTTGTATTTAGTACAGAGGGTAAGGATGGTATAGCTTATCATAAGTTCAATCCTTCAGGTTTTGAGAATACTTCAAAGACAAGGGCAGAGGCATATATAAAAGCAAAGGAATCCGGTATTGAAAAATTTACCAGAGATGAGATAAGACCTAGTGGAAATGTGATAGGAACTGTTCTGCACAGGGCCTTAGAGATTTTGATTGAAAGGCTCGGATTATCTACTGAGGATGAAAACCTGGCTGTAATCTGTGCTAAACAGGCTGTAAGAGAGTTTAAGAAGGATATCACAGAGGGAATTATAGGAGAAGCAGAAAAGTTAAAGGAGCTAAATAGGTACAGAGAGTTTCTACCTAAGGCTGTCAGGGGCTATGGAGAGCTATATCAAAGAAAAAAATATGGTAAAGACATTTCGGATAAGAATGTAAAGATATTTACAGAACTTCCTTTCTCGTATTATGAGGCGGATAAGTCAGATGAACTTAAAGAAATTGAGAAAAATACGACTTAAAGAAGATGAGATAGCAGTAGATGGAGCAGCCTGGATAAATGGTACAGCAGATTTAATCTTTGTATATGGTGATAGAGCAATAGTTTTTGATTACAAATCTGACCTTGCGGACTATATAACCGAAAAGGAAGATTTTGAAAAGACCTTAGAGGAAAGATATACAGGACAGCTTGCCCTTTATAGGTACTCGGTAAACAAACTGTATGCAATAGATAAGGACAGGGTAGAACTTAAACTCCTCTACTTTAAGGACTATGGAGATGGACTTAAGGTGTGTGAGAAGAAGATTCTGGAAAATGAATTACCTTAAGCGTTAAAGTAGAAAGCCATCTTGGTAATACTTGATTACTCTTATTTGTCCATACCAAATCATGATAGAAAAAAACAGCTTTTGGTATGGACATAATAAAAAGCTTGTAAATCTTCGCTAAAAATGGGGAAAAAAATAACATTGCGATACTAAGTGCAGGAATAGAAGAAGAGCAAAAAGGGAAATAAAGATGCTGGTAGTTAAAAAAATTATAATATAAAGGAGAGTAAAACATGAAATCTAAAAAATCAAAAGGACTACTAACAATGCTTCTTGCGACAGCTATGACTATCGGAAGCATTCAGGGGGTAGTATATACTGCAAAGGCTGAGGAGACAACCATTAAGTGGGATAAGGCTACCAAAAGAAAAAAATACAAATGGTTGGTTGATTGGGGCAATATACTTACAGGTACTATTGGAAATGGACTGCTTAAAAATAAGTGATAAAAAAAGGGTAATAAATTTGGTCTGGCAAAAGAAGATGGGACAGTGATTTATGAGCCTCAATTTGAAAAGAATTTCTGAAAGAGGAGGTCCGGAAGATTTATGGTATTATGATGGGAATATTATTTTGGATTATAAAGATAAAGATGGCGGATATTTTTCCGGACTGATGTCATCAGATGGTGAAGAACTGGTGCCCGTAGAATATGAAGAAATTACACCTGCCTCAGATGGCATGATGAGGGTAGCTAAAAACGGGAAATATGGATACCTGAATGAAAAAGTTTAAGTTGGTGATTCCTTGTAAATATGATGAAGCAGAATGGTTTAGAAATGGAATATCTGTTGTTAAAAAAAGGTAAGAAATATGGTGCTGTAGATAAAAAAACGGGAAAACTGTAATTCCATTCAAGTATGATGAAATGTTGAATAATGAGCTATATAATGATAATCAGGGGAAATACATTATTGCGTGTAAAAAATGATAAATATGGGCTTTTAGATAGCAAGGGAAAAAGTAGTTCTTCCATTAAAATATAATGGGATAAAGAATGCAGGTAAGGATAAGAGCGGACTTGCTTACTATAAAGTATGGAAAAAAATAATAAGGTAGGGTTTGTCAATGAAAAATCTTAAGGAGATTACAAAAGTAAAAATATGATAACGCAGGAAACTTTTATGGAAATCTTGCAATTGTAGAAAAAGAAAGAAAAAAATTAGGTGCTATAAACAATTTGGGCAAAAGAGGTAGTGCCTGTTAAGTATCAGGGTGAAATAGAATCATACTACGGACTCAGCGTATGGAATAACGGAGAATATCTTGCGTTGCTGAAAAAAAGGATACTTTGGGCTTTTAGATAAAACAGGAAAAGAAATAACTCCTTTTAAAATACTTGAGCATCGAATTTATTAATAAAGATACTATTATTGTAGAAAAATCCGGATCAAAGGTAGGAGTTATAAATAATAAGAATAAAGTTGTGGTTCCATTTATTTATCAAGAAATAAAACAATATTTCGGAACATCAATTGGCAGAGATGATGGTAGGTTTGACAATGTGCTAAAAAGTATCTAAGGATGGCAAAAAAAGTATGGATATATAGACTTGAAAAGGCAATATAGTCATTCCAATTAAATACAGTGAAGATAATGCTGATACAGTATTAGAAAAGAAGTTTGGCAAATAATCAAATTCAGAAGTGATGGGAGCATTGTCCATACCAAATCCTGACAGGAAAAAAACAGCTTTTGGTATGGACATTTTTCTTTTCAAAGGAATCTGCCTTTGAGGACATCAAGAACCTTTATCTTAAGCTTATGTAATTGCTTATAAGATAATAATATTTTTGCTCGAATTTATAAAAAAATAATTTATCCCTATCAAAAACTGAAAGAAAAATATATCAGGTTTTGATAGGGAATTAATTTTTATATTATAAATCCAGTTGTACAAGTGTAGCAGGCATTTTCATGCTTAGTATTTACCTTATCAGGACCGGTAACAAGGTCAAAAGCATGAAACTATAATTCTACCATCCCATAATATAGGTTCTCCGGGCTGGTCAAGTCCTCCATCCACTCCGCTGCAGTCAGGGCTTTCGGCAATACGCTCAACCTTGCCGTCCGGAGTTACTTTCGCAATAGCATTTGCAGAGAAATCGGCAATATAAAGATTACCGTTATCATCAAAAAAATCATACCATCCGTACTCTGCAAATTTTTGGCATCCTGTGCAAATATTTTATTTTTCAGCAAGGCTTCCGTCTTCTTTGAAAGTTAGACGGTATACCGCCCCATCACCAAAATTACCAACATATAGAGCTCCGTCAGGTCCGAACACAATACCGTCTGCTCCATACTGACAATCAGGATTTTCAGTTACAAAGGTGGCAAAAGATATTTTTCATCTTTCAGAGTATTGCTTATATGTATATCATGTTCATCTGTTCTAAATCTATAAACACAGCTTACCAGCTTACCGTCCTCACGTTTCACAGGATGGAGATAGCTTTGTGTAACATACATATACCCATCTTTTATGCGGATACCGTTTGGATGTTCCATCCCATATGCCACCACAGTAGTCTCCAAAAATTTCTCCGTCATCCGTAACCTTTAGCTTGAGGACACGTCCTTTATATATAAGATCAGGATGTTCACTCCAACCTTGATTATCACATAAATATACATTCCAATCGTCATCAAAGGCTATACCCATATTGCGGGCTATGCCTGTTTCAGGATGAACCGGAACATCAAACCATTTTGTTACATTTCCTTCTTTGTCAAGGCGTACAACAACTCCGGACAAGTTATCTTCGGCATAATTCGGACAGGAAAGTACAAGATTTCCATGTCTGTCTATAGCCATCCCATCAGGCGTACATATATATTCAGGTAAAATACTGAAAAGTTTTTGATTCTCTCATATTGCCTCCTTCTAAAAAAACTTGATTAAAAAAATTTTTGCTCAAACTTTTTGCATCAAACCTTAAATGCTTTTTGTAGTATTCAAAAAAACTTGTATTATTCTTTTTCGATGATATTATTATTACTAATCAAAGTCAACGTACAAAGCTAATGCTTTTGGGTAAAATACAACACTCTTATCTGTAGTCAATGAGGATAGAAACATTCCGCTTTTTGGTATAGGCATAATTCAAAGATTATAAATTCTTGTTAAAAATAGAGAAAAATAAAAATTGTGATACAAAGAAATAATTTTCATATATACATTTCTTAGATATTATGATAAAAATTATGATAAAAAAAGGAGATGAATTATGATAAATATAAGACCTGTATCAGATTTAAGGAATAAATTCGCAGAGATAGAAGAAGAGGTGATTACCACTAATTCGCCTATATTTTTTTAACAAAAAAACGGATATGGAGCAATGGTGGTAATGAGTATAGAACAGTATTCATCCCTTACGGATTCTGTTGAAAAAAAGCCTTGATATAGCAGACAAATACGCAGACGAGATGTAAGGTTAGGCACTCTAATGATGAGGTTTTTTTAATAGGGTTAGGAAAAAGAATAAATGGGAAATCTAAAAATTCTTAGTAGAGAGCAGGAAGAAACTATGACTCTACCAGAGCAAGTTATTAATGACGCTATCCACAACTGAATATTATAGTATTTAAATTTGAGCATTGTCCATACCAAATCCTGTCAGAAAAAAACAGCTTTTTGGTATGGACATTTTCTTTTAAAACTTCAACTTGACAATTAAATATTAAAGTGATATTATTTTGATATCAAATAAATTCTTGTGGACTAATAGTCCGGAAAGGAATCACTATGGAAGAGAAAAATTCTTAAAAAGCACAGGAAAGGGCTTCGCTATGCTCCTTGTGAGCCTGTTAATTATACTTGCAGGCTGTGGCACCATAGCCTATGGCGGCATTTATGATATGACATTTTGTATCCCTATTGGGATTGTTGTTATGATAGCAGGCTTCATACTTATAGCTGGGGTGAAGGTAGTTAGGCCTCAGGAAGCTGTAGTTTATACACTTTTTGGTAAATACATAGGTACACTCAAAGAAGAAGGCTTTCACTTTATCAATCCATTTGCAACATCCTTCAATCCAGCCTCTAGGGACGAAGCTCGGACAAAGTGGCGATGTGAAATCAAGCGTCAATGCAGAGGTAGCAATGGGCAATAAAATATCCCTCAAGGCAATGACACTCAACAACTCAAAAACAGAAAGTAAATGACGCACTTGGCAATCCTGTAGAAGTGGGAGTTGCAGTTATCTGAAGGTAGTGGACACAGCTGCTGCAGTGTTTAACGTAGATAACTTCAAAGAATACCTATCATTACAGTGTGACACCTCTGTGAGAGATATAGTTAAGCTCTACCCTTATGATGTAGCTCCTGACATAGACACCACAGGCGATGGAATTGCAGATGATGGAAGTCTCCGTGGTTCTACTACTGTAGTGGCTGAGCGTATCAGAAAGCTCATTCAGGAGAAGGTTGAGATAGCAGGACTTGAAATAGTAGAAGCAAGAATTACCTATCTTGCTTATGCACCTGAGATTGCATCTGCAATGCTTCAGAGGCAGCAGGCAAATGCGATAATTGATGCAAGAAAGGTTATAGTTGAGGGTGCAGTAGGCATGGTCGAGATGGCGCTTGAAATGCTGGAGGAAAAAGGTACTGTAGAGCTTGATGAAGAAAGAAAGGCGGCTATGGTTTCAAACCTCCTCGTAGTGCTTTGCGGCAACCACGAGGCTCAGCCTATAGTCAATTCGGGCAGTCTTTACTAGGCAGTATAGAAACATATGAATTTTAAGTTGTCGAGTTACATAAACTAACTAAGTGACGCTCCGAATGATAACATTTCAGACTCGCTCCGGCATCCGCTTCGCTCCGCCTGATGCGCTCGCTTAGAATTTATCATTCGGAGCTGGCACCTTAAATTTGTGCAAATAACAACTCGAATGCCAAATTAAAGACAGCCACCCCCCACCCTGCCCCAATGTGGCTGATGTGTTTGTTTGTAGTCATTAATCAATTCAACAGCCAGAGCTGATAATGCTGCATAATTCTCATTTTATTTACAACTCTTTTATAGGCAGAACTATTCATTTAGATTTCAGTTAAACAGCCGGAACTAATAATGCCTAAGCGAGGCGCATTAGGTTTTTCGTCAATAGAACTATTCTAAAACAATCTCTATCAGAAAAAAACCGGAGCGAGTCTGGACATTTATTAGTGAAGGCGTGCTATAGTCAACTAAGCGAAATATTATGCATTTATATTTTTTTAACAATCAGTTGGCTAGCATACTATCAGCGAAGGCGTGACTTAGTCAATCAAATAAACACATTAGCCCGACAACTTCAAATTTATAAAAGCAAAAACCACCTAATTAATATTATTAGAAAGAAGGGAGGACCATGGCAAAGAAACAGATACCCTTAAGAATAGGGGAAAAAACTATACGATGCGCTGGCGTCTTGGGCAGAGGACGATTTCCGCTCACTGAACGGTCAGATTGAGTATCTCCTCACAGAATGTGTAAAACAAAGGAAAAAAGACGGAAAAATATGTAGGTGAAAAGATAGACGAACCGATAGAACTGGATATAGAATAGAAGTATTTAAATGCAAATTACAGAAGTTGTTATTTCACGATTCAAAATAGTAAAAAAACCTTCTTTTAGTGATATACTGATTAAATGATAAAAACTATCACAACTAAAAAAAGCGGAGATAAGCAATGAAGACTGATTTGATACAAAAAGCTAAAAGAGAGGCTTCTTATTGAGTTTAGTAAGAGAGACCGTTCGGGGATATATGCCGTTACATCAAGAGAACTGGCATATAACTCCAATAAAATTGAAGGCAGTACCCTTACGGAGAACCAGACTGCAAGCCTCTTTGACACAGGCATGCTCCCTGTGAGCGATAGCGCATACAGGGCTAAGGACATAGAAGAGATGAATGGGCATTTCCTTATGTTTAATCATATGCTTAAAACCTTGGACGAAGAATTATCTGAAGACCTCGTAAAGAAATTTCATTACGAGCTAAAAAGCGGAGTCTTTGAGGATAAGGCAAATGGATATAATATAGGAGAATATAAGGCACGTCCGAATATCGCAGGTACCATGCAGACTTCTATGCCTTCCGATGTACCCGGGGATATGAAAGAGCTCTTAAAATGGTATAAAAATGCCGATAAGAACCTAGACACTTTTGCACTCCTACATACAAGATACGAAAAGATACATCCCTTTCAAGATGGAAACGGACGCACAGGGAGGCTAATCTTATACAGAGAAGCACTTAAACATGACATAATTCCACCTATAATACACGATGCAAACAGAGTAGAGTACACAGAAGGAATTAAAGAATACGCTGAAAAAGGCGTGTCCGATAGAATGTGCAGCCTTCTAAAAAAAGAACAGGAAGAATACGAGAAGACAATAAATTTTTTTCTTGGTTAGACTAAAGAACTTAATTTTTATACCGATATACTTTTTGCTGATGAATTTTGTAAAGATAGGCTAAACTAGTCTTATGACCTAAGAGAGAAAAATAGATATTTTTACAAAAACCCTATTGAGCACAATGTAAAAAAATATACAAAAGTGACGGTTTAAAACCTATAAAAATATATCTGTTTTATAGGATTGCCATTTAAATACAGAAGTGCTATAATCAGCCACACAGCTATAGGTCAAGGTATCGGTAGCTAAGTATATTTAGGTATTCCTAGATATACGATTATAAAAAGGACTTTATAATTATAATATTAAGGAGAATAACTACAATGAAAAAAACGTTTCTATCAGGAAGACATTACTTATTATTTTTCACAGTAGTATCATTATTGTCTTCAGCAATCGCTACCCTGTTTGTGGAGTCTTTCACATTCCAGAACACAAAAGAAAAAGATCATGTCATCAGATGAAACGGTGACAAAGCAGGTGTCCTACGGTATTGAAAAAGTTTATAGATTCTTCAAAAAAATTCTTGTTTCTACTATGGCATCAACCCCAACAGTGAAATCAATGAATGTAGACAAAATCGCAGAATACATTTCATCTGTAAAAAGACAGTATGGGTGATTTTGAGCTTATATTTGTGATTAATCCTGCCGGTGACCAGATTTACAGAACATCAGGCACCCTAGGCAACAGGGCTGACAGACAGTATTTTAAGGAAGCCATACAGGGAAAAATCTTTGTATCAGCACCTTACGTATCAGCGTCTTCAGGAAATCCTTGTGTAACTATATCAGCTCCTGTCTATGATAACGATAAGATTGTAGGCGTATTTGCAGCTGATATTGCACTTAACGTGCTTACAGACTTTGCCACAAACGTAAAGATTGGCGAAACAGGATATATCAATATCATAGATTCTGAGATGAAAATCCTTTATTCACCTAATACTAAGCTAGTAACTGACGGAGTTACAGTAGCTGAGGAAGAGTACGCTAAGAAGGTAAACAATGACGAGTCAGGCTCTGTAGAAGGAGTTGGGACAAACGGAGAGAAGGCTATCATCTCTTATTCACCACTTACAAGCCTTAAGCTTGGAGTTATATCATATTACGCACAAGACGACTTAATGAAGGAGAATGTAGAATCAGCTAAGAAAGCTGCCGTTGTGGTTGTTATAGTTGCATTGTTTTCTATGTTACTCGCATTACTTGTAGCTAATAGAGTAATAAAGCCTGTTAGGATTATATCAGATTTACTTAGGAAGATGGCCGGACTTGACCTCGCTATCGCAGATGACGAGGGCTTGCAGAGGCTTACTAAGCAGAAAAATGAATTTGGAGATATTGCCAGAAGGCTGCATGAAACGGCTGAGTCTATTAGAGCCCTGGTTCAGAATATATCTTCACACGCACAGAATACAGCTGCAACAGCAGAGGAGCTTACAGCTACTGCACAGTCTACAGCTGAGTCTGCAAATGAAGTATCACAGGCTGTACATAACATAGCTGACGGTGCTACAAATCAGGCACATGATACTCAGAATGCGGCAAACAACATAGAAGAGTCCAACAGACTTGTAAAACAGATGACAGAGGTACTTGAAGAGCTTCAGGCTTCAATTGATTATATCAATGATAAGAAGGAAGAGGGCAGCAAGAGCTTAAAGGGACTGATTGAGGCCACAGATAAGGTTACAACTTCATCTGATGAGATAGGTGAGATTATATTACAGACAAATGACAGCGCAGACCAGATATCTGCAGCCAGCGACATGATACAATCAATCTCAGACCAGACCAACCTTCTTGCGCTCAATGCTGCTATTGAGGCTGCAAGAGCAGGCGAGGCAGGAAAGGGCTTTGCGGTAGTGGCTGAGGAGATTAGAAAGCTTTGCAGAGCAGTCAGCAGGATTTACAGGAGACATCAAAGAAACAATAAGTGGTCTCAAGAATCAGACTGAAAAGGCTGTAAATACTATAGAAGTATCCAAAGCGCTGGTATCTGAGCAGGGCGAGAAGATGAATGAGACAGGTGAAAAAGTTCAGACAGATATCAGAGTCAGTAGAAAACAGTAAGAAGATAGTAGAAGAGATAAAAAGAAGGAACCAAGAGCATAGTAAGCAACAATGAGGATATGACTAAGGTTGTAGAGAGTCTCTCAGCTATTGCAGAAGGTAATGCAGCAACCACAGAGGAGACATCAGCAGCCGTAGCCACTCAGGTTCAGTCTATTGACGATATATCTAAGGCAAGCGAAAACTTAGCAGAGATAGCAGTAAGCCTGCAGGAAGAGGTTGCAAGATTCATCGTATAAGATGAGCCAAAAATAATCCTTGACATACCCCCGTCTTTGACAGCTTTTTAAGAAAAAAAGCCTTGTAATTCGCTATAGAAGCGAGTTACAGGGCTTTTAGAAAAAATTTACATATGCACGTTACACTATCTATTTTTTTGTTTGTGAAAAAATATTCCTCATTTTTTTTATTGGAACTATCTGTTTAGATGTACAGAATCCAAATGCATCGTGCAGTGCATCTGTGAGTTCTGTTCTGGTGTAAATGGGCTGATAACCTTTACCATCGTACTTTTATGAAATCCATTTCCTGAAGGGTAGGAAGTATCTGGTCTATGGTATATTTATTATTAAGTTTCTTTTCAAGATACCTGTATACAATAAGCGAAATAAAACAGGTTATGAAATGGGCTAGTATCCTGTCTTTCCTGTTTAAATATACAGGACGTGCTTCAAAAATCAGTTTTCATTATTCTAAAAGCATTCTTCAATCTCCCAACGTCGCTTGTTTGCCCTGACTATACTACCTATGTTGTCATTAAGGTTGGTGCATACAGCGTAGAAACCATCATATTTTTTTCTTCATTTTCAATATATGACTGGTCTATGCTGTTTATGGATACATCTGCAATCTCCCCGTACTTTGTTGTATGGTCGGTTTTTATAAATCGTTTAGGATCATTCTGTTTTTTTCCTTTCTATCGAAGAGCGTCCTTTTTCAATCATTTTTCGCAGCTCTTTCAATCTGTCCTCTACGTACATGGCGCTGGAAATCACGGTATTTTAAGGAGTATGAAACAATGAGCTTCTGTTCGATTATTTGTTTTCTGTCGCCACTGTCTGTATGGACTATACCTTCCTCTTTAATCCAACGCGATCTGTAGAAAATCTTGTCTCTATCCTTTTCACTGTCTAATTCTGATATTCTATATTTTTTGCCGCTTCTATCACCATCGAGAAGCCATCCGTCATCAGCCATACACCACTCTTGTAAGAAGTCTTTAAGTATTTTTGATAGGCTGTGTTGTTATATACCCGCGCATGCCGTTTTCGCTGTTGTAGGAATTAAACACCCGGTTTGTTGCAGATGACAGTCCTGAATCTGTACAGACAACAAACTTGGACATATCAAATCCAGAAAGCATCTTCTTTTCAAGCGGAATCATAGTAGTCTGTTCATTGCGGTTTCCGGGATAAATGCAAAAGGATATAGGAATACCATCGCTATCCATAAACAGCCCCATTCCTACTATAGGGAGTGGGCGGTTTTTCCTACTTTTGCCAAACTGCTTATCATCCTCTTCATTGTCGATTTCAAAGTAGAAATTTGTACAGTCATAATAGATTACTTGAGTATTTCGTTTTTCACTGCAGTGCTGTTTTTAAAAATGCGGCTCTGAATATAATCAGCCTCTTCAGCTATCACTGATAATGAGCGGTAAACATCATGCAGTTCAAAAGAGGGCTGTTCAATAAAAACGCTTTGACTCTTCAAAGCTATTCCTTTTTGATGACGGGAAAAAGTATTCTGCTGTATATAAGACGTGAAAGTACGTCATTCAGGTCGTACTCGAATGGGTGTCTCGCAGAGATTGCACGGCAAATCTTATGCATGCCTAATTCATAATAAATATCCTGAAGGAAAAGATATCCGCCATTAAACCTATGCTGTTCATTACTAACAAGGTCATTAGCGGCACAGAGCTCAATATTAAATGTTGCGGAATCTTCTTTTTCAACTTCATTCATAATACGCACCTGTTCTTTAGCCCAGGCTTTTGCATCTTTCACGCCATACATCTCGCAGATTTGTTTTTCTGAACCGAAGGTTTTAACAATCTGAGTTTTGTTTTTCCCATTGATTCTAACTGTTTTAACAGCACGATAGGTAATTGAATATTTTCCGGTAGTCCATCCTAATCTCATAGTATTATCCTCCAATACTATTATAACGTATCGGAGTGGAACGTGCAAGTATAAATTTAAGATTTGACAAAAAAAATAAGCCATATCTGGCTTTGATGAACCTCATAACGGATTAGGTTGTCAAACTCCCGAGAGAGTCTCTCAGCTATTGCAGAAGGTAATGCAGCAACCACAGAGGAGACATCAGCAGCCGTAGCCACTCAGGTTCAGTCTATTGACGATATATCTAAGGCAAGCGAAAACTTAGCAGAGATAGCAGTAAGCCTGCAGGAAGAGGTTGCAAGATTCATCGTATAAGATGAGCCAAAAATAATCCTTGACATACCCAGTCAAAGATGTTAAACTAATAAAGCTGTGTATACAGCAAGAAAGTGAAGTATCCGCTTCCACCTAAGTGCAAAAGGGCACCGTGGTCTTTAGAAATGAATTATTTCAGCTATATGCTGTCTGTCTAGAGTGGATACTTATGTGTATTCACTCTATTTTTTATTATAAGTTTGGAGGTGTTTTTCTATTAGCGAATTAATGATCAATGAGCAGATCAGGGATAAAGAAATCCGTCTGATTGGAGAAAATGGTGAACAGTTAGGGATTATGTCATCAAAGGATGCAATGAAAATGGCTATTGAAGCAGAGCTTGATTTAGTTAAAATTGCACCTACTGCAAAGCCGCCGGTTTGTAAGATTATCGATTACAGAAAGTATCGTTATGAGCAGGCGAAGAGAGAGAAAGAAGCGAAGAAAAAGCAGAAAGTTACTGAAGTAAAGGAAATTCGTCTTTCACCAAATATTGATGACAACGACCTTAATACTAAGGCTAACCAGGCTAGAAAGTTCCTTGAAAAGGGAGATAAGGTTAAAGTAACCCTCCGCTTCAGAGGAAGAGAAATGGCTCACATTTCTTCTAACAAGCAGATTTTAGATGTATTCCTAGAGAAGCTTGGAGACGTAGCATCAGTAGAAAAAAACAGGCTAAGCTTGAGGGCAGAAAGCATGTCCATGGTTGTAACGGGCAAGAAGTAATGCTATTTTCACGTACTTAGTGAGGATAATAATTAGATTATAGGAGGAAAGAATTATGCCAAAAAATGAAGACAAAGAGCGCGGCTAAGAAGCGCTTTTAAGGTAACAGGAACAGGTAAGTTAATGAAGATGAAAAGCTTACAAGAGCCATATCCTTACCAAGAAGACTACAAAGAGAAAGAGAAATCTTCGTAAAGCAACAGAAATTGATAAGTCAAATTTAGCTCCAATGAAGAGAATACTTCCATATAGCTAAATAAAAGTTAAATTGTTAAGGAGGAAATAAAATGGCAAGAATTAAAGGTGGCTTAGGTGCCAAGAAGAGACATAATAGAGTATTAAAAGCTCGCTAAGGGTTATAGAGGAGCAAGAAGTAAACAGTATAGAATAGCTAAGCAGTCAGTTATGCGTGCTCTTGCATCTGCTTATGCAGGCAGAAGAAAGAGAAAGGGCGACTTTAGAAAGCTCTGGATCGTAAGAATCAACGCAGCAGCAAGACTTAATGGACTTTCATACAGCAAGTTCATGCACGGTCTTAAGCTTGCTAACATCGACATCAACCGTAAGATGCTCGCTGAGCTCGCTGTAAATGATGCAGCAGGCTTCACAGCTCTTGCAGATGCAGCTAAGGCTAAGCTTGCTTAATTTGAATTTGTTAATATTGATCTTATAACTGCCATCAATTCAAGGTTACTTGGGTTTGATGGCAGTTTTATTGTGTAATCAGGGTTTAGAGCCTTTTTCATATAAAAAAATGTGGCTATTTTTTTCTTCTTTTTTTCATCAAGGTAAAAAAATAGAAAGAGATATCCAGCATTCACAGATTTATTGGCATTTAAGTAAGATTGATATATAATCATAATAAGGAAGGTGGGATTGAAAATGGAATTTCAATAAAATATTTATAACAGGAACCAATACTGAAATTACTAATACAGTTGATTTAAGTAAGCTGGAGGGGTGAGTATGAGATTTGTAGCAAGGACAGTAATTAATGCAATAATTTGTTATTTAATATTGTTTATATGTTTATTTATAGTAATGGCACAGATGCTGATGTCCAATGTAATTGGTCATTTACTGCAATCAGTTATAACCCTTATTTTTGCTATATATTGTTAATAAAGGGATTAAATAAGGCAGAAAAATTTCAAAAGCTATCAGTAGGTGGAAGCTTATGGAGTATTACATCAGGGATATTAATTTTGGGTATATATCTTTTAGGCAGGGAACTACTGATTGAACATGCTAGTGAATATGGTATTTTGGGTGGATTTAGTTTATCTTTTGCAATTAATTGTTTAATAATGCTTATACTGAGCATACCATTAAATATGATTTTTTTGGACGTTCTGATGAAGAATTTTAGAAAAAAATTAAAAGGTAAGAGATATGATTTCAAAAATTGAACTATTAAAAAAATATTTGGCGGATAATAATAGCCAATAAAATATTTATAACAGGAACCAATACTGAAATTACTAATACCGTTGATTTAAGTAAGCTGGAGGGGTGAGTATGAAGTTGGTATTTAGAACAGGTGTTAATATTTTTTTGTTTCTTATTTTGCGATGGTATTATATCTCGAAATAATAGAGACAACTTATTTTCTGAGAAATATAATTGGCGTTTTAACCATACCTGTCGTTGCACTTATAATAGTTCATGTATTTAATGTGTTATTGAATAAAGTTAAATATTTAAATCTATCAATGGACGAAAACTTAAAGAGTATTAAATTAGGTATTTTAATTTTGGAACTGTACTTTATAGGCAGAGACTTTTACAAGAGGATTCAGCATTTTGAATGATGATGGTTTAGCGATTGTGTGTACTATTATGTTGGTATTTAATTTACCATTAAGTAATATTATTAAGAGATACAAGAGCACTTCTTAGAAATGTTATGGAACATAATTTTATAGAAGGAGACCAGCCATGAAAATTTATAATAAAAAAACAGGTATTGATATCGTGGTATATATTTTCGCGATACAAATTAGTAATCTCATAGTACTTGGCGGTTTTTGCGATTAAAGGTATATTAGGTAATGTATTGGTATCTATTCTTACTTTTGCTGGTGTTATATTGTATTAATATAAGCTTTGATGAAATTACATTTTTAAAAAGTGTCAAAAGTTCAAAATGTATTAAGCCTTACATTAAGTTCTCTGATTTTAGCCTTATATTTTTTTGTATAAAAGTTTTTTTCATTTAATGACTTCGACACCTTTGAGAGGGAAATTGATGTTTTTTTATTTGATTAACTACCTGATTATAGTAGGATTAAGCATACTTTTAAACATTATCCTTAAAAAGATTTAAAAGCAGAAGTTTAGAGGTATTAAAGGAATAAAGCACAAAACTTAATTTGTAAAGGACGCTTGGGGAATGGCAAGGTTGCTGTTCCCCTTTTTAAAGTAAAACAATCTCTCGGAATCTCAGCCTATAACCGCTTATAATTCCGAGAGTTCATAGTTATTTATCTTCTGTATTTCGATTCGTGTTACAAAAAGTATATGGAGCATAGGCATTAAGGGCTTCAGTTCTGAACTTTACCGCTAAAATATCACCTACTTTTGGCTCTGAATCTGAGATAATATCTTTGATAAAAAATTTTTAATTTTATAATTATTTAAAAGCATCTGTATTGCTTTCTTTACCATAAGCAACAGCCCAGACAAATTCTCCGTCTATTTTGGTAATAACAAAGGTTTCTTCCTGGGGTGCAATATCAATAAAGGATTTTGCACAAATTTTACTTAAATATTTCTTAAATTCCTCGTCATCTATACGGTAGTACGAATTATTGTATAATAGTCCTGCAATTTTTGCATCATCGTCATACCCGATAAGGCTAAATTCCCTTTATATCACTTGAACCTGCCTTTATCATAAATAAAGGAGTAAAACCTTCTAAATCATCATCTTTCCTACCTATTTTGAGATTTTTTTAAAACAGGGAATGCAACTCATGAATTTCTATTATAGTTAAATCTTTCATAATAATGCCTTTTTCGGGTCGGTAATCTGTGGTTATTGCCCGATCGATTTTAATCAGGCTGAAATTTATAGGAGGTTTTTGGGGATTTGTTAAAAAGCAAACTGATAGGATGGCACAGATGATGACAGCTACAAACATAACCCAAAATGTCGGCTTTTTATAAGTTAAAATTCCCTTAATGCGTTGTTTGACACCGATTTCACCAAATGATAGAGGACAGATAGTTACTATCCTTTTTCCTTGTGCTACAGTCTAAAAAGTGTCTGTGAATATGCTACAATATAATTTTTGTCTGTGTTTTTTATAACCTCTTCATCACATGCCATTTCAATATCTCTGCAAAGGAGGACATAAGAGAGTAAACAGAGAGGATTAAACCAATATACTGACAGCAGCAGATATCCGAATAGCTTTTTTAGGTGGTCAAGCCTCTTTATATGTGCCTTCTCGTGGCTTATGACATGGTCTGCGGCTGAATCTGAGAGAGTGGAAGGCAGATAAATCATTGGCTTAAAAATGCCAAAGACAAAAGGTGATTCTATAAAATCACATATCATTATATTATCTCTTAACCGTACCGATGCAGCTATTTTTCTTTTAAGATGCAAATAGCTTAACAGAGCAAAAGAGAGCATAATTAAAACTCCTGTAATCCAAACGGCTGTACCGATAGAAAGTACAGTTTGCAAAGGATTAGCGCCGGCATAGGGAACCGGAGCATAATTCTCGGAGATGACAGGATTAACTGCATTGTTAATAATTGCTATGCCTGAATTAATGGCAGGATTTTGTTTAAATTCAATACCGGGCGGGATAGTTTCACTACTCGGAATCAGGCTGAAAATGCTCTCTATAGAAAAAAAGGAAGGGTAAGTCTTACCGCGACTATTGCCCAGAGTAAACATAAAAATTCGTTTTGGAGCTTTTTTTAAGAAACGGACGGATGATGATGATTGCTAAAAATAAGCCAGCTTGCGGCTATGCTCATATTCAATATTTTCAAAAAAATTTCACTCATTTTCAGCCCTCCTTTTTGAAGGTATCAATCATTTTTTTGATTTCCTCTGCTTCTTCAGCTGTAAGAGCTTTCTTTGATATAAATGAGGCAATGAAAGCCGGGAGAGAACCCTTAAAAAGACTCATCAATAATCTGCTCGCTTCTTGCAGAGTAAAATTCATTACGTGAAATGATTGAAGTTACGATTCCGTTATTATTTTTAAGAAGCCCTTTTTCACACAATTTACGAAGTACGGTGTAGGTTGTGGGCTTTTTCCAATTCAGGGTTTCTTCACATATTTTTACTAAATCTCCTGAACCTATCGGTTCATTTTCCCATACAATATCCGCAAAACGCTCCTGCACAATACCCAGTTCTATCTCAGCCATGTAAAACTCCTTTCCGGGTTTATCCTAATAAACCTTAACTTGAGTTTACTGCAATAAACCAAAAATGTCAAGCAATAAAATTTTCCCTTGACATCTCCTTTTAAAAGTGCTAAACTAATAAAGCTGTACATACAGCAAGAAAGTGAAGTATCCGCTTCCACCTAAGTGCAAATGAGCACCGTGGTCTTTAGAAATGAATTATTACAGCTATATGCTGTCTGTCTAGAGTGGATACTTATGTGTATTCACTCTATTTTTTTATTATAAGTTTGGAGGTGTTTTTCTATTAGCGAATTAATGATCAATGAGCAGATTAGGGATAAAAGAAATCCGTCTGATTGGAGAAAAATGGTGAACAGTTAGGTATTGTGTCATCAAAGGATGCAATGAAAATGGCTATGGAAGCAGAGCTTGATTTAGTTAAAATTGCACCAACTGCAAAAACCGCCTGTATGCAAGATTATTGATTACAGAAAGTATCGCTATGAGCAGGCTAAGAGAGAGAAAAGAAGCGAAGAAAAAAACAGAAGGTTACTGAAGTAAAGGAGATTCGCCTTTCACCGAATATTGATGACAACGACCTTAACACTAAAGGCTAACCAGGCTAGAAAGTTCCTTGAGAAGGGAGATAAGGTTAAAGTAACTCTCCGTTTCAGAGGAAGAGAAATGGCTCACATTTCTTCTAATAAGCAGATTTTAGATGTATTCCTAGAGAAGCTTGGTGATGTAGCGTCAGTAGAAAAAACAGGCTAAGCTTGAGGGCAGAAGCATGTCCATAGGTTTGTAACAGGCAAGAAGTAATGCTATTTTTCACGAACTTTGTGAGGATAATAATTAGATTATAGGAGGAAAGAATTATGCCAAAAAAATGAAGACAAAGAGCGCAGCTGCGAAGCGCTTTAAGGTAACAGGAACAGGTAAGTTAATGAAGATGAAAAGCTTACAAGAGCCATATCCTTACCAAGAAGACTACAAAGAGAAAGAGAAATCTTCGTAAAGCAACTGAAATTGATAAGTCAAATTTAGCTCCAATGAAGAGAATACTTCCATATAGCTAAATAAAAAGTTAAATTGTTAAGGAGGAAATAAAAATGGCAAGAATTAAAAGGTGGCTTAGGTGCCAAGAAGAGACATAATAGAGTATTAAAGCTCGCTAAGGGTTATAGAGGAGCAAGAAGTAAACAGTATAGAATAGCAAAGCAGTCAGTTATGCGTGCTCTTGCATCTGCTTATGCAGGTAGAAGAAAGAGAAAGGGCGACTTTAGAAAGCTCTGGATCGTAAGAATCAACGCAGCAGCAAGGCTTAACGGACTTTCATACAGCAAGTTCATGCACGGTCTTAAGCTTGCTAATATCGACATCAACCGTAAGATGCTCGCTGAGCTCGCTGTAAATGATGCAGCAGGTTTCACAGCTCTTGCAGATGCAGCTAAGGCTAAGCTTGCTTAATTAAAAGCATAAAAAACTGCCTCAAAATGCAGTTCCACATAGAGATGGTTATTCTCTAAAAAAATATCGGTGTAGTCATGTATGTGTGTCTACACCGATATTTTGCAAAAATGGCTGCTTACTCATATTTTTTTGCGTGTCAAAAGATAATAAATTTTTCCTTCAAGCAAGCCCCAATCGAATTATTACTTCCCACACTTGTATCATTATATTATACCGCTCCCGGCGCAATATATACATCCTTAAGTGAAGGGCTCTCTTGTCCTAAAAAGCCGTAGCCCTCATCATTTTCAGGCTTTCCCATCTTCATAGAGTAGATATCAGGGAGCTTGTCAAACTTAGCTATAGCCTTATCGAGCACAGCCAGTATCTTAGCCTTATCCTCAGGCAGACTCCCCCTGGTACGCACATGAATCCAGTCGTGGAAGCTATCCCACTTGATAGGGTGATCAGGACTCACAGCCAAGAGCTCTACAAGCTTTCGCTCTTCTCTAAGGTTTTCAAGCTCGGTAGCAGGCTTAAAATTACCGTTTCTAATCTCCTCTGAGAGCTTATCTGCAGATAGGAACATGGAAAAATTGACCACATTCTCAGGTTTTGTTTTAGTAAGAAACTCTGCCATAGCTATAGCTGACTCTTTCCATCTGCCACTTCCTGCAACCCCTGTCATAAAGTGGGCGGCATAGCTAAAGCCTGCATTTTGTAGTCTTTCTATTTCCCTATAAGCCTCGTCTACACCGTGGTCCTTGTCCATATATGAAAGTACATCAGGCAGAGCATTTTCAATCCCAATATATAGCTTATTATAGCCTAAGCTATGGAGGGTCTTAAGCTCTTCATCAGACTTACTTTTTATACTGGTTATGGTTGCGTCAGAGTTAAAGGCAGCAGCTTTTGGGAAATAGCGTTTTACAAGGCTTATTATCTCTGCAAGTTCATCAGTATTTAGCTGGAAGGCGCTTCCATCCCCAGATAGATTAGTTCAGGGGTTACCGCCGTGTGCACTCACCCTCTTTAGCTCATTTTTCGATATCTTCCAGACTTATTTTTGCGATATCTTAGGGTCCGTAAATAAATCGCAGAACTTACATCTGTTATATGGACAGCCTACAGTTACAGGTAGCATAAAAGCCCTTATTTCCATAGGACCGCGACATATTCTTCCTTCATATTCCATAAGCTGCTCCTTTCGATAACAATAAAAAGACGGCATAACTCTTGTATCATTATATCACATAATAAAAAAGCAGGGAAGTTAAACTTCCCCGCATTAAACTATCTAATATCCTCAGGACCTTTTCGCTGTGACATCTTGTCCTCGTACATTCTTTCATCGGCAAGCTTTATAACCTGGCTTGAATATACAACTCCCTCGCTGAATCTGAAGTTCCAGCAAGGAATTCTCTATAGGTTGCAACACCTATTGAAACTCCGACAGGAAAGGTGGTCTTTGCTGATTTTTTTAATTTTTTTCTAAGTTGTAGCGAATATTTCTTGCTATTGAGCTAACTTTTCCTGAAGGAATTGCTACGCAGATAAATTCGTCACCACCATTTCTTCCTGCAAATCCCTCTGAATTGCCCTCCATTGCTTCTTTTTATAGAGGTAGCAACCATTTGAATGAGCTGATCTCCAGCTTCGTGTCCAAAAAGTATCATTGGCGTATTTTTAGTTTGTTGATATCTATAAAGATAACAGCGTAGTCTTTTTCTCTGGTTAAATCCAAGATATTAAGCTTTCTCTGTAAAAAACTGCCTATTGCCAAGCCCTGTAAGATTGTCAGTATAGGCGAGTATTTCAAGGTGCTTTTCTCTAAGACTCTTCTGTAAAATATCCTTTACCTTGATTACATAAGAAGTGAACAAGGTTAAGACAAGGATGAGAATGAGCACAATTGAAAAAATGAGCTTTGGCGAACCATTGTAATAGAGGTGGCCAATTCTCAGTAATCTGAGCTGCCACTATAATACGTATTTGTTCTAATATACCAAATAAGGCCACGCCTATGAGTCCACTTCCCATAACTTGATCGGCAGCTGTTTTTCTCTTCTTTCCTGGGAATAGCAGACTCAGAAGAGCAGAAAAATACCATCACTATCTGTAAAGCTTGCATAAATCTAAGGTGCCATACATAATTGAAAACCAGAAGGTAGGATGTAAAAGTACTAAGCAAACCCAGAATACTACAAATAGTATACTACCTGAAACTTTAAGGTACTTCTTAACCAAAGGACGTTCAGTTTCAAAACTGGAATAAAGAGGAGCACTTGAAAACAGTAAATACATTCCTATATACTCCGCAACTGCACTTATATTTTCGCTGGAAGTCAGCATATAAACCATACCTGAGTTGCCCATATACCAAAGCGTGATAGAGAAAATCAAAGCCATCAGCCAGGTTCCTTCTTTTGCAAAATGAACGGTGCGGTAAAGGAAGGCAAATACTATCATTACAAGGAAAGAGAAGATAAGTATTACACTAAAAACAGTGTAGAAGGCCTCTTGACCTATAATAGGGAAGAATTGTTCTGTTCCAAAGGCCATAAGGTAAGGCGCTCTGAAGGTGTCTTCGAGTATTCCTGTATGTGGGTCAATTACAACAACTATCTCATTTCCATAAGCTTTGGTTGGAACAGGTATTGTGACCTTCAGTTTACCTACCATGTTTCTGTCGATGTCTTCGCCATAGGAAATCAAAAAGTTTATCGTTATAATAAGCCTTAATAATACTGTTATAAAACAAGAAATTGATTGAGCTATTTTCACTCTTCCAACTCTTATCAAGGGGGAAATGCATTGTGATAACATCGTCCTCTGATGAATAGCTAAATAAATGGCTAGCATATATGTCCCTTGTTCCATCCTTATGCTGAACTTCAATTACCATATCGGTAAGCTCTCTATAGCTGGATGTTGGAACTCTGCCTATTACACCAAAAATAAAGTACAGCAAGAAAAGCCCTGTTGTCAGAGCAGCCACTAATAATATAAATGCTTGGTGTTTTCTAAAACTCATACTTATATAACTCATTAGACCTCCCGACAATCCGCACTAGCCATGAGTATAGGCGGTGCCATAATTTCTTTCCCTCTACCAAAAGCCCATAGAATGGGCATTTCAAGATTATATGGGGGTGTACACATTATCTAAATAATTATACCATAATCACATAATCAAAACAAGGACAGATAGCATTAAACTTGATTTTTCGGCATTGTGTCAAAATAATAAAAAAATTACTGCCTAAAAATGCTCAATATTAAATAAAAAAATGTTAAATTAAAAAGTAAAAATCAGCGAGAATTAGGTGTAATTATAAAAAAATAATTGTAAGAAACGGTTTTTGTAATTGTACTTGTTTGCAAAAAAATAGCTCAAGAAATTTAGAGAAATTACAGATTTTTTTGTAGACTATTTTAGGAAAAATGATTTACAATAATAACTATAAAAAAACTTGTTAACTTATAATCTGATGCGAATGTCAGAAGTATGAGTTTTGCTTATAAGTCAATTTTGGGATATTTTTTTAATTTATTGACTGTGCTAAAGTAGCGTAACTTAGGGAGTTAGGGTTCTCCTGTCACAAAAAGCTGAAAAAGAGTATGAATTGTTCATATTCTTGAAGAAACAAAGGAGGAAAGTATGGATTTTTTTAGAGAATGACGAAAAAAATATGGCTCGAGGACGAAGCAGGTAAGGTAATTGCCTATGTGGAGTTTCCTGAAATCGGCGGAGTTAACAATGTTATGCACACAGTAGTAGACCCTTCACTCAGAGGACAGGGGATTGGCGGCAAACTCTTGGAGGCTCTGGTAAAGAAGATGGAAAGAGAGGGTAAGAAGATAGAACTTACCTGTTCTTATGCTATTGGTTGGTTTAACAAAAACAGGGGACATGAAAATGTGCTTGTCGATGCCAAAAAGGAGTATGCAAAGGCAGTCAAATAAGGATAAGGGTATTGAACATGAAGGTATATAACTCAACCCTTGTTTATATCGAAAAAGAGGATAAGTATCTTATGCTTCACCGCAATAAGAAGGCTGGCGATATAAATGAGGGCAAATGGATTGGGGTAGGCGGAAAGTTTGAATTTGGAGAAAGTCCGGAGGACTGTATGGAAAGGGAAGTCATAGAAGAAACGGGACTTACACCTTTAGGCTATTATTATTGTGGTATAGTTACCTTTGTTTCTGAGGACTTAGATAAGCCTGAAAAGAATGAAACGGAGTACATGCATCTTTTCAATGTAAAGGACTTTGAAGGAAAGCTTAAGGACTGTGATGAAGGGGAACTGGTCTGGGTTGAAAAAGACAAGCTGCTTACTCTTCCACATTGGAAGGGAGATGAGCTCTTTCTTTCTGTAATTAAAAATGGAAACAGACAGTTCTTTTCGATGAAGCTCTCCTATGTGAATGGTAAGCTGATTGAGGCTGTTTATGATACTGTTCCCTGCTTTATTACGGAAAGGCTAATCTTAAGGCCGTGGCACATGGAGGATGTGGGGGATTTGTTTAAGTATGCCTCAGATCCCGATGTAGGTCTGTCAGCGGGTTGGAAGCCGCATAAAGATGTTGAGGAGAGCATGGAAGTAATTGAAAATGTCTTTATGAAGCCCGGTGTTTACGCCGTCGTTTACAAAGAAACCAACGAGGTTATTGGAAGCATTGGCTTACATGCAGGCAGCAAAACAAGCAGAGGACTGGGCTCTGACGAGAATCAGGCAGAGATCGGATATTGGGTAGCCAAGCCTTATTGGGGAAGAGGGCTTATGACTGAGGCAGCCAAGGAGCTGGTGGAGTTTGGCTTTCTGGAACTTGGCTTAAACAGGATATGGATAGCCTACTTTGACGGTAATCAAAAATCAAGAAGGGTAGCTGATAAGCTTGGCTTTACCTATAGCCATTTTGCAGAAAAAGTAGATGTTATAGCCCTTGGAGAGACCAAGAAGGAGCATTACATGGTGCTTAACAGGGAAGAGTTTGACGAGGCAATTAAGTTAAAATACCGTCCTCTTTTAGCTCAGAGGTCGTAGGATGCCGGTAAACATCAAAGATAATAACGAAAAACAAAGACTGTACTTTTTATTCTATTATAATATAGAATGAAGTACAGTCTATTTATATTTTAAAGGATATAAGTGTCAAAAACTTTTGACAGCCTAAACCTAATATATAATTTCTCCGATGAATGTAGTACTAATGGAGTGTAAGGCTGCCTGAAGCACACTTACAAAGTGTATGTAGATGTACATTTGGTAAAGAAGGAAGGTAAAATGAAGAAAATTAAGATAGCATTTTTTGACATTGACGGTACGATTCTTAGGTTTGGTAAGTCTGATATGACAGATAGGGTAAAGGAAGCACTAAACAGGCTTCAGAAAAACGGAGTACTTATCTGTCTTGCGACAGGCCGCCCTCTTGCCGTCATTCCAAAGTTTGAAGGGGTGAAATTCGACCTTACCATAGCCTTTAACGGCTCTGTCTGTCTGGCAGGGGATAAGGCAATCACTAACCTGGTAATACCTTATGAAGAGGTAATGATAATCATAGAAAATGCTGCCAGGTTGGGAAGGGCTGTAGCTATAGCTACAAAGAGCAGGATAGTCACAAACGGCGTTGATGAAGCACTAAGAGAGTATTTCGAGCTGGCAAGCCTTAAGGCAACCCCTTCTCACGAGTTTGATGAAGCGGTAAAAGAGGAAGTATATCAGATGATGTTAGGATGTGAGAGAAGTGAATGGGACGAGGTGCTTAAAGGTACGAAAAAGGCCAAAATAGCGGCTTGGTGGGACTGTGCTGTGGACATTATTCCTGACGGAAGCGGCAAAGGAAATGCAATCACCAAGGTGGTTGAATATTTTGGTTTTTCTCTTGATGAGGCCATTGCCTTTGGAGACGGAGGCAATGACGTGGATATGTTGCAGGCTGCCGGGATAGGAGTGGCTATGGGCAATGCTTCTGACAGCGTAAAGGCAGAGGCCGATGAAGTCTGCTTAAGTGTTGATGAGGATGGTATTTATCACTATCTTAAAGAAAAGCAGCTAATATAAGATATGGGTAAGGGTGAACAATACAGAGTAAGGCTTGGTACAAAAGAGTTCATATACTCTTGACTTGTAAAAATAAAAGTAAGTAACGAAGCTTTGTGAGAAGCCTGTGAATATTGTGCTGTGGGTGTAAAAGATAATAGATTATAGAAGAGGTGTTATGAGCATAGGATTTAAGATATCTAAGGAACAAAAAAAGTTTTATAAGGCGCTTTTTGCCCTGGTTATTCCTATAACCATTCAGAACTTCATATCAAGTGCAGTAAACTCAGCCGATGTACTTATGCTTGACTTTGTAGGTCAGAGCGAGCTTGCAGCAGTATCTCTTGCCAATCAGTTCCAGTTTTTTTACTCTGGGGGCTTCTTTTTATGGAATAAACTCAGGTGTGACCATGCTTGGAAGCCAGTACTGGGGTAAAAAGGATACGGATTCAATTCAAGCGGTTATGGGAATTGCCATTAAAATTTCCATAGTTATTACAGTTATCCTTTCCTTTAGTGCGGTAGTATTTCCGAAAGAACTTATGAGGATATATACCAATGATGAGAAGCTTGTAGAGATAGGAGCCTCCTACCTAAGTATAGTGGGGATATCCTATGTTTTAATGAGTTTTTCACAGGTCTATATGTCTACAGTCAGAAGTATGGAAAGAGTAAAAACAAGTACCATCATCAGTTCTACAGCCCTTATCTTAAATGTAACCCTAAATGCAGTATTCATATTTGGACTGGCAGGCTTTCCTAAGCTTGGAGTGATGGGAGTTTCCTTTGCAACCCTTATATCAAGAGTCGTGGAAACAGCCTTATGTATGATAGATGCTGCAAAGGCTAGAGTATTTAAGATTAACTTTAAGCTGATGTTTGGTCATCACAAACTGTTGTTCAAGGATTTCTTAAAATATGCAGCACCTGCTCTGGGAAATGACCTTAGCTGGACTGTTGCCTTTTCTACCTATGCAAGTATTATGGGACACATGAATGGAGACATAGTAGCTGCCAGTGCTGTCGCAAGTACAGTGCGTGAGCTCTGTGCCATAGTATGCTTTGCAATTGCAGGAGGCGCATCAGTTCTGCTTGGAATAAAAATCGGAGAGGGAAGGATGGAAGAGGCCAAAAAATATGCCACCTATTCCTGTAGAACAACTTTTTGTAATTGGTATAATTACAGGGTTAATTATTTTGGCAATTCGTCCGATAGTATTCATGGGATTTAATCTGAGTGCACAGGCACATGACTATTTGAACATAATGCTCTTCATTAGTTCGTACTATGTGCTTGGACAGGCGATGAACACTCTTCTTATAGCCGGTATATTTAGGGCGGGCGGAGATTCACGCTTTGGACTAATCTGCGACACAATAACTATGTGGGTAGTATCGGTTCCGCTCGGCTTTTTTAGTGCGTTTGTACTAAAATTACCGCCAATGGTGGTTTACTTCATCCTTTGCCTTGATGAATTTTGGAAGATTCCTGTAGTCTATAAACACTATAAGAGTTTTAAGTGGCTGAAGAATATAACCAGAGATTTGGAGTGATTAAATCTACATCTATTAGTCTTTTTATTTGAACTTATTTTATTTAACTCAAGGAGGATGTTAAAAAAAGATGAAAAAGAAGATGGGATTTAGAAGCATAAGAAGCCTAATTATACTAGGCAGCTTCGTCATTGTAAGTGTTATTTGTGCTATTATGCTGCTTGTAAGCTCAGTTTTATCAAGAGAAGCATTTAGGACACAGGTAGAGGCAGACATGCAGGTGCTTGCACAGGAGACTTCAGAAAAGCTTGTAAAAGACATTCAACACACAGAAGCTATCATAGAAGAGCTTGCGGCCAATCCAATGCTAACAGATGATAAGTATAAGTGGAAAGAGATTGCAGATTTCTTTGAAAATAGGGCAAAAGCAACAGGATTTAACCTCTTTTTTACAGTTAAGCCTGACGGTAAGGGTATAAACCTTACACAGGGTGCAGAAACCTTTGATGTATCAGATACAGAGTATTTTAAGCAGTCTATACAGGGAAAAACCTTTACAAGTTCCATTATAACCGATGTTGTAACAGGCGGTAAGATTATAGTTGTTTCAACTCCTTACTATGAGCCGGGGAGTAGCAAGATTGTGGGAGTATTTGCAGGTATTATGAATACAGACTTTATCTCCCATTTATGTACGGATTTCAAGTGGGGCGAAACGGGAAATATAGCAGTGTATGACAAGGATACCAATATTGTTGGACATACTAAGCCTGAGATAGTTGCAAGTGGATTAAATCTTGTAGAAAAGGCTAAGTCAGACCCTGAATATGCGTCTGTGGCTGAGTTCTTCAAGGGACAGATAGACAGCAATACCAACGGAATAGGTACTTATAATTGGTTCGGTAATAAGAGAATAGGTGCTGTAAATATAATTGAAGGCAGAGAATTTGTTACCCTCGTTGCCGTAAATGAAGCTGAAGTATTTAAAAATATGAATGACTTACAGGTTAAGCTCATTCTTGTTATTGCCTGCCTTGTTGTACTGGGTATGCTTATTATGTACTTTGCGTTTGGTATTCCATTCTCCAGAGCATTTAATAACTTTAGAACAGACTTACTACATATAGCGAACTATGATTTAACCAAAGAACCTACAAAAAGATTACTCAGGCAGACGTGATGAGGTAGGTGACATTTACAGGGCTATAATTACTCTTAAAGAGAATATAGTGAATATAATAACAGGTATCTCTGCTCATGCTCAGAATACAGCGGCTACGGCAGAGGAGCTCTCAGCTACAGCTCAGTCTACCTCAGCTACAGCAGATGAGGTTGCAAATGCAGTAAACAACATTGCAAGCGGTGCTACCAGCCAGGCTGAAGATACACAGAATGCAACAAAGAATGTAGAGCATTCAAATAAACTCCTAAGCCACATGATGACAGTTCTTGATGAGTTAAACGGTTCCACAGAGCTCATCAATGATAAGAAGGAAGAGGGAAGTAAGAGCCTTAAGGAATTATCTGCGGCTACGGTCAAGGTTACAAAGTCTTCTGAGGAAATTGCTGCAATTATAGCACAGACAGATGAAAGTGCAGATAAGATATCAAGCGCCAGTGACATGATTCAGTCTATCTCAGACCAGACCAACTTACTTGCACTTAATGCAGCCATAGAGGCGGCTAGAGCAGGTGAGGCAGGAAAGGGCTTTGCCGTTGTTGCAGAGGAAATCAGAAAGCTTGCAGAGCAGTCTGCAGGATTTACAGGAGAGATTAAAGAGACAATAAGCGGTCTTCAGGAGCAGACCAAGAAGGCTGTTGAGACTATGGACTTTACAAGAGAAGCCGTTGCCGAGCAGGAGGCTAAGCTTCAGGAGACAGGTAATAAGTTTGGTGAGATTTCAGAAGCTGTAGAAAAGAGTAAGGACATAGTTAGAGAAATCTCCGAAGAAGCTAATACTATGGTTAAAAACAATGAAACCATAACTCAGGTTGTAGAGAATCTCTCAGCTATAGCCGAGGAGAATGCAGCAACCACAGAGGAGGTATCGGCTTCTGTTGATACACAGGTTCAGTCCATACAGGATATATCAGATGCAAGTGAGAACCTTGCTGAGATTGCAACTGAATTACAGAGTGAAGTTGCTAAGTTCATCATATAACAATTACATATAATAGGAGGAGTGCAAATATGCGCTTGAAGAATAACAATAAACTTAACAGTCTTGGCATTAAAGTCGGACTTTTAATTTCCATCATACTCTTAGTGGTTTTAGGTGGAAAGTCAGCTTATGACATATACAGCCAGTACAATGAATCTATCACTATGACACGTAATCTCAAGCTTGAAGAGGCTAGAAGTCTTGCACACATGCTTGAAACCACATTTGCAACTACCTATCAGGTAGGATATGACTTAGAGGCTAGTATTGGCAATACAGTTGCCAACATTCCTGTAGAAAGAAGAAACAGGGAGCTGGTTCTTAGCAACGCCCAGCTTGTGTTAAAGAATAATGAAAATATAACAGGTATCGGTGTATATTTTGAGCCTAATAAGTTCGATAATAAGGATGCTGAAAAGGGTAGGTTTTCACACTATGTGTTAAAAGAAGGTGATAAGACTGAAATCTTTGAAGAAGACGGAGAAGGACCATGGTACACCAATACCTTAAAGGAAAAGAAGGTAATAGTTCTTAATCCTTTTAAGGATGAGGATGGAAGACTTAAGACTTCATACTGCTTCCCTATAGTTTCAGACTCTGAGGTAATTGGTGTACTTGTAGTAGATATGTCAGTTAATGATATACAGGATGAGCTGAAGAAGGAATCAAACGGTCCTGATGATTATAAGTGTCTTCTTACAGATAAAGGTATCTATGTTGCCAATGCGCTTGATGACAAGATGATACTATTCAACCTCTTTGAGAAGGTACCTGTGGCTAAAGAAGGCATCGAAAGGTCAATAAAAGAAGGTTTTGATATATCACAGGGAACTATAGCAGGTACAGGAGAAGCAGGAGAGTTCATCCACGTTCCTGTTAACCTTAAGGGAGTGGATGCTAAGTGGGTATTTGAGTCAGTTACATCAATTGATTATCTCCTTAAGGATGTAAGAACATCGATGGTAATCAACATTACATTTAGTGTTCTCGTCATCCTTGGTATGGGTATATTTATCATTCTTCTCTTAATTGGTAAGGTTGTTAAGCCTCTTTCAGCTATTGATAAGGCGATGGAAAAGATATCTAATTACAACCTCGATGTAGCTGAAGAAGCTGTAAAGGTTGAAAAGTATAGAGATAACAAGGATGAAGTAGGTAGTCTTGTACGCTCCATAGATGCAATGGTAAAGAACCTTGTAGGCATTGTTGGAGAGATATCAGCACATGCTCAGAATACAGCGGCTATGGCAGAGGAGCTTACAGCTACAGCACAGTCAGCGTCCGAGTCCTCGGGAGAGGTATCTACGGCAGTTAACAACATTGCAGAGGGTGCTACAAGCCAGGCAAGTGATACCCAGAGTGCGGCTATGTCCGTAGAGGAATCAGGCAATGTATTAAATGGTATGATTGCCGAGGTTGGAGAACTTTCAGAGTCAATGGAACATATTGACAGCTTGAAAAATGACAGTAATCAGATTATGGGAGAGCTTGTTAAGATAACTAACGAGAATAAGGAAATATCTGAGAAGGTTGAGGGAGTAATTGTTGAGACTAACAGTGCTACCGAGACAATCGCTAAGGCAAGTGAGATGATACAGTCTATTTCTGACCAGACCAACCTCCTTTCTCTCAATGCGGCTATTGAGGCGGCAAGAGCAGGTGAGATGGGTAAGGGCTTTGCGGTAGTAGCAGATGAAGTAAGGTCACTCGCCGAAGAATCAGCTAAGTTTACAGGTGAAATCAGGTCTATAATTGATGAGCTTAGGAAGAAGTCCAAAGAAGCTGTAGACATGATAAAGATGTCAAATGACATGATTAACAAGCAGGGTGAGAAGGTAAAGGAGACAGGAGATAAGTTCGTAGAAATCTCAAGAGAGCTTGAAGAGAGCAAGAGAATTGTTGAAAATATCAATGAATCCTCTGTTAAGATTCAGAATGAGAACAGCAATGTAATCAGAGTGGTTGAGAACCTTTCTGCAATTGCAGAAGAGAATGCAGCAACAACTGAAGAAGCGGCTGCATCTGTGGATACACAGGTTCAGGCAATCAATGATATATCACAGGCTTCTGAGAATCTTGCTGATATTGCTACCCAGTTACAGTCTGAAGTATCAAAGTTCACACTGTAATTCAATAAGATACCGGTGTCAAAAGCATAAGAATTCGATGTGGAATTGCTTTCTAATAGTTATTAGCTTTTTGACATTTAAGGAATAAAAAATATAATAAGGGCTGCCATAAAGAGAAAGTCATTACAGGAGATAACCTAAAGGCTATAACTGTAAATTAAACCTCTTCGTGGCAGCCTGTTTTTATGCAGGATGTTAGATCAAAAAAACATTTGATCATAGCTCATTTTTTTCAAAAAATATTGCACTTTAAAAAGTAGTTGTGCTACAATCCCCTCTATCAAAAATTATTTTTTTATTGGATGTAAGCGTCAAAAGTCATAGTGGCAGTCAATAAATCATTATTTAAGGAGGCAGTTATGAGTATAAGAATCGGAATACTTGGTTACGGTAATCTATCAAGAGGTGTAGAAAGTGCAATAAGACAGAACCCTGATATGGAGCTTGTTGCCGTATTTACAAGAAGAAATCCTGAGAGCCTTAAGGTAAGAAGTGGTGTACCTGCTCTTAATGTATCTGAACTTGAAAAAAATACAAAGATAAGATTGATGTACTTGTCTTAGGAGGTGGAAGTGCCACAGACCTTCCTACTCAGACACCTGAGTATGTGAAGTATTTTAATGTAGTGGACAGCTTTTGACACTCATGCTCAGGGATACCTGAGCATTTTTGAGAATGTGGATAAGGCGGCAAAGGCAGCAGGGAAGGTGGGAATCATCTCTGTAGGCTGGGATCCAGGCATGTTCTCATTACTTAGAATGATATCTACCTCCGTACTTCCTGAGGGAGAAAACTACACCTTCTGGGGAAAGGGAGTGAGCCAGGGACACTCCGATGCCATTAGAAGGATAAAGGGAGTAAAGGATGCAAGACAGTACACCATACCTGTTGAAGAAGCTGTAGACAGGGTAAGAAAGGGTGAGAACCCTAATCTTTCCACGAGAGATAAGCATACCAGAGAATGCTTTGTAGTAGTAGAGGAGGGGAGCGGATAAGGCGGCATTGAGAGCGAAATAGTCAATATGCCAAATTATTTTTAGTGACTACAATACCACAGTTCACTTTATATCTGCGGAGGAAATGGAAAGAGACCACAAAGGGATTGCCTCATGGCGGCTTCTGTACTTAGAAGCGGTGTAACAGGCTTTGATAAAGAGAATAAGCACATCATTGAGTACAGCCTTAAGCTTGATTCCAATCCTGAGTTTACAGGCTCAGTTATAGCAGCTTATGCCAGGGGCTGCATATAAGCTAAGCAAAGAGGGAGTAAGCGGCTGCAAGAGTGTATTTGACATTGCACCTGCATACCTCAGCCCTCTTAGTGGCGAAGAGTTAAGAAGGACTATGCTGTAACCAGATATTTTTATTACACGCATCTCTTAAAGGCTAAAGAACAATAACATACATAATCCCCCTGCAGGATACAGTTTTAGACATATGTATCAGCAGGGGATTTCTCAATGTCAAATATAAATAATCTGAAACTATATAAATAAATCAAATAATACACACAATATTATATATTACAAACAATTAATATCTAATTAATTAAAAAAATATTTTAAAAATAGTGTTGACAAATAAAAACTAATATGGTATAGTGGAGACAACAAAGAAAGAGACAAAAACATAACAGCTGACAAGGTAGGGTCAGCAAGTATGAAATATTAAAAAAAGATAGGTGGTGTTTCCGATGCACAGTTTAAGAAGAAGTATAAAAGGAAATGGATAATGAAGTGAGTTTTGTTTAAGTTAGTTAAACATAGATTGAACTGAAACCATTTGCTTAATGACAGTATAGTAACCATTGAAATATGCGAAAGTGAGGTACAGTCCACCAGCAACATAAAATAATGGCAATAAACGGAATACTGGATGATTAATAAAAGACTTATGAGGTGAGCTCTCTATGGTTGAGGGCTCATCTTTTTATGTGAAAAGGAAGCCGCCATAGGCAGCTTCCAAAATAGTTTCACATTAGTCTATAGGCAGAGCGTGTGCAAGAAGATAATCACACCAAGCCTGATAGTCGCTGCTGTTTAAGTGCAGTCCGTCATTAGAGCTGTAGCTGCTAAGATAGCCCTCGTAGTCAGAAAAAACGGAAAACACATCCAGATATATAAGGCTCTTTCCATCACATCTTGACTTTAAGAGTTCGTTTCTTTCCAGTACTTTGGCATTGCTATAGTGATAAGGATCACCTAGCTCCTTATTCTTTGTCACACCCAGTATGGACTGTATGTAGATGACAGCATCAGGCTGTAATTCCTGTATCTGCCTGATAGCATCAAAAAACTGGGTTTCAAAGTCTTCAAGAGGAATTATAGCGGCATCATTTACACCTATCATTATGTAGATTTTTTTGTACTGTCTCTGAAGCAGGGTCTGAGTTAGGGTAAGCCCTGTATTCTCATCCAGTGCAGGATAGATGAAAAATGAATTGACGCTGATTCCTGTCTTGGCAAAATAGGAAGAGTTTACAAAGCTTCCAAAGGCTCTAAGCCCTACAGTACGACTGTCTCCAAGGAAGAGAGCATCGTCAAAGTAGGAAGGATCCACAGGGCCAAGCTCAGATTCGCTGCTTATAGAAGATGAGGTTGCTATAGTGGAAGATGTTGAGGAGGCAGTGCTCTCCTTATTGTTATCTTCTTTTTTCTCAGTCTTTTCCTTCTTTGCTATTTCATTTGTTTCCTGATTAAGTGAGGCATTGATTATCTGATAAGCCTTGAATCCAACCAGGGCAATTAGCTCAAGCAGTACAGTTATCAAAAGTGCGATTAATATTATTTTTATTTTCTTTTTCATACGCTCTTTTTAGAATTCTCAATAAGCTCCTTACTATATTCCGGTTCAGCTCCGGTCTGGCTCTCGTGATAAAGGGTTGCCTGATTACGGCCCTTTTTCTTTGAGGTATAAAGCGCAATATCAGCTTTTTCAACCACCTTATTAAGTGGAAGCCCGGTTTCTATGGCAGCTATGCCGGCACTAAGAGTCAGATGCATTCTCTTGCCGGTTTCGGTATCTGCAAGTTCCTTTGATAAGACTCTTATCTTTTTCAAGTGGATCGGCAACAGTGGAGAAAAAAACACCTATGAATTCATCTCCGCCCCATCTTCCTATAAAGCCATCGTGGTCAACACAGCTACCCAGCTTATCAGAAAGGAAGGAGAGGGCCTCATCACCTGCAGCATGTCCCAAGGTATCGTTGATAGTCTTAAAAAAGTCTATATCTATCAGGAAGAGATGACCTCCCTCAAGCAGATGCTGCTTCGAAAAGTATTCAAATCTTGCCATAAATGACTTACGGTTCATTATCTTGGTAAGCTCATCAAGGGTGGCAAGCGAAATAATCTGATTGCGATATTGCGATATGGTATTTATTATAACAGCAATCATCAATAAAAAGCAAAACTGCCAACATTCCAAGCTGTAAGGCGAGCTGAGTGACACTTGCTCTTATAATGGCATCACCACTGCCATATATTATAAGATACCAGTTAAATGCTCCAAGATACCTTATTTCACAGAAATGCTTATTTATCCCAAGTTTTCCGTCATTAATCCATTTTCTGGTAACTGCACCGTCTAAAGGAAGAGGTTTGGATTCTATGTTGTAGAATATACCCCCTTCGCTAAAGATATTGGAGCCCTTAGAAGTGCCTTGTCCTTAGATATCATTATATTGCCTTCAAGGTCTGAAAAAGCAACTCCTACATTGTACTCATTGCCTATTTCTACTATACTTCTCTCCACTACTCCAAGGTTGATATTCATACCTATGGAGCCAAGAGTCTTGCCGTCAGAGCCTCTTAGTTTGTACACAATAAGCATTGACACATTGTTTGAATCATCGCTTGCCTTATAAGGATTGAGACTGAACTGATACTGGAGATTTGAGTCCATAAAGTCAAATATCCATTTATCTTCAGCATTTTGAGGAGACATCTTGAGGTTTACTCCATCCTGATAGTAGATGTTTTCAGTAGTCTTAGAGGCATAAAAAATGAAGTTATAGTTATTTCCTCCTGATAGGTCTTCAAATAGTTGTAAAGCTTGTTGATATACTCAGAGTCGGTAGTATGGGTTTGCCTCTTTTTCGGCCCAGTCAATGACAAAGGAATTTCCCGCCATTATCTTTGCCGCAGACACAGAACTCATCATACTTTCATCTATGTTGCGTATAAGGTTCATGGCTGTCATGTCAGTCACCTGCTCTACAAAGGCCCTGGTATTCTTAAAAGCCTGACACTGTAAACATAATGGCACTTGCAGCAAAGGCCACTATGATAACAACGCAGATTAGGACTATCTGTCTGGAAGAGTTCAACTTATTATTCATATATTTTTCCCCTGTGTTCATCCCTGCAGAAAAAAATCTGCACGATATAATAGCCTTCCCTCTATTTTTGCCATATTTTTAGAGGGAAAGTAAACAATAAAGTATGTGTTACCTATAGTACAGGATTGCGACAGCTTCACCGCATAACTTCCTGTATCATATATATCGGAGAAAATCTGCAATTAAATAATAATAAAAAAAGCACCAAGCCATAATGCTTTAGTGCCTTTTTATAGTAATTAAAATTTATTCCTGAGTAATAGCTCCTGTTGGGCAAGCTTCTTCGCAAGCGCCACAGTCTATACAAGCAGAAGCGTCTACTTCATAATGCTCTGAACCTTCTGAAATACATTCAACAGGACATACAGAAGCGCAAGCTCCGCAATTGATGCACTCATCGTTAATTACATATGCTATAACATTACCTCCTTAAAAAAATTATATATACATGAAGAGTATAACTGTTTTAAAAAGGTTTGACAAGTGAATTTTATCAAAATCTTCAACAATTTGATAAAAAAATCAGTTAATTTAGAAAAATGAGTATTATTTTCAAAAATGAATTATCTGCTCAAAATCCTAAATCTGTCCGTATTTTTTTCAAGTATCTGCTTGATTCTATCAGTTGGGCTGAGAAGCTCGCTGATAGAAGCGTCATGGTTTAACTTATCTATGATGAGGGCAACATACTTGCTCATATCCGCACTTATATAATAAGGGCGGCTAAGAAGTTCAGGAGTCTGGTATACAAGGTTCGTTGTAATAACCTTGTGGATGAGTCCGTCCTCATAAGCCTTGTCAAACTTCTCCAGCCCGTCAGTAAAGAGGCCGAAGGTAGAGGCTACGAAGATTCTTCCTGCATTTCTCTTTTTAAGCTCACTTGCCACGTCTAACATACTTTCGCCTGAAGAAATCATATCATCAACTATGATTACATCTTTTCCGTCAAGCTTTCTTCCAAGATATTCGTGTGCCACTATAGGGTTCTTTCCGTTTACTACTGTAGCATAGTCACGGCGTTTGTAGAACATACCTACGTCTACTCCGAGTACACCTGCAAAGTATACGGCACGGTTCATAGCACCCTCGTCAGGACTTATTATCATCATGTTATCTGCATTCATCTTGATATCTGGCACATTTTTAAGTATGGCCTTGATGAACTGGTAGGTAGGCATGATTGTATCAAAGTTGTTGAGAGGAATAGCATTCTGCACTCTTGGGTCGTGTGCATCAAAAGTGATTATACTGTCAACGCCCATGTGTATAAGCTCCTGAAGTGCTACTGCACAGTCAAGAGATTCCCTGCTGGAACGCTTATGCTGGCGGCCTTCATAGAGGAAAGGCATGATTACTGTTATTCTGTGAGCCTTGCCCGCACAAGCCTGAATCACGCGCTTAAGGTCCTGATAATGGTCATCAGGTGACATATGGTTCTCGTGACCAAACATATTGTAGGTAATGCTGTAGTTACATACATCAACAAGGATATAAATATCCAGTCCTCTTACTGTGTTTTGAAATGGCACATTTTGCCTCTCCGCTTCCAAAAACGAGGGCAAACGGCATCAACATGGTAAGAATCCCTCCTATAGCCTGAAAAAGGCGAGAGAGGAAGTATGTTCGTTGTCTCTTCCGTTTCTCCATTCTACAATGTAGTCTTCAACGGTGCTGCCAAGCTTTGCGCAGCCTTTCAGTGAAACGATACCAAGAGGCCCCACGGGGATAGTCTCGATATAATCTTCTTTTTGGCATTGTTCTTCTCCTTATCTAAAAAAGAAAAAAATATAGGGTGTATGATTATCACCATTAGGTGGTTAATCCTTATAAAAGCCATACGGATGTCGGCTCCGGTCAGTTTTAGGAATTTGTAATGTTTGGTAAGTCTTGAAAATACTCTATCGCTGTAATTTGCCTTTATATGGGCAGGACTAAGGTTTGAAGATATAATTGTTGGCTTATTGCTTAAAAATACGCTCATTTAAGCAGTCAAACAGCTTTGAATTGGTAAAGGCATTGGAAATCTCAGTACCCTATATCGTCAATCACCAGTAAATCACAGTCGAATATAGGCTCTACCTCAGGTATCTTGTCCATCTCATCTGAATCGCCTCTTCTAAAAGTATTTTTTTCTCAAATATATTAAAAAAATCTATAAGCAGATAAAAAAATACTACTGAATGTCCACTCTCTATAAGTGAATTGGCAAGTGCAGAGGTAAGGAAGGTCTTTCCTACTCCAACACCTCCGTAGATGACGAAGTTTCGTGAATTACTGTCAAAGTCATCTGCCATAGCCTTTAACATAGTGAAGGCGGTGAGGGCATTTTGCCTGGATGAAGCCTCGGTATCAGAGTCATAGTCATCAGGAGAGTAATAGTCAGCCCTAAAGTCCTTAAAAATCTGCGCCCTCATCAGCCATCAGGTATATACTCTGTCTGGTATGGGCAAGTCTTGCCGCTATAGCCTTAAAGCAGTCACATTTTACTCCGTCAACAAAGCCTGTATCTTTGCAGAGAGGGCAGGTATATATCTGATTCAGATAAGCCTTATCAAAGCCTCCCGCTGTAAGCAGTTCTTCTTTCCTCTTGGCAAGCCCTGCCACCTTTTTATCAAGCTCACCTTTAGAGGCGGCATAGCTTTCATTGAGAGAAAGAGCGCTTCCTTTGCAAGGTTAGCAAAGTCGGTTATGATTTCATCCTCAAGTTCTTTGATTTCGGGTATTTTCTCATATACCTCTTTTGTACGGTTATGAAGAAGTTCGGCATTCTCATAGCGGATGCTGTCATACTCTCGCATAACTGCTTCATAATCTGAGTTAGTAAGTCCCATAAAAACCACCTTAATATTATAAAAAATATTTTGCTAATTATTCAAGTAAAAAAAGCCTACAATTATTGAGGATATTTATATTAAATTAATGCAATTATCTAAGCTTATACCTTGGATAGCCCGTGTATAGATTGCTGCTATGCCTTTTTTTAAGAGCTTTTTAGTGATGTCAGTCATCTCTTCATCGCTGTAGCTTCTCTGCTCGAAGTTGTTGAAACGGTTGTTTAGCGGCTTAGGTGAATTATCCTTTACCACCTGCAGACTCTGCTTTGTCATAAAGTGAATCTTGTCATCTTCTGCGACACCCTGAAGATCTTTTTATTCCCTTTGCATACCATTTCTTAAGAACTCCTTCTGCATAGTTAAAGTCAGGCTTGGTAAGGGTTTTTAAGGGTGCGGTCACAGGCCTCGGCAACCATTTCCTCTGACATCTTATACTCGTGAAACCATCTGTCTATGTACTGCTTCTCCGAAGCTCCCGGAAGCCTTGTAAGGCCAAAGGACTTCATCACAAGTGAGTTTTCCTTGTTGAAGGTTTCAGCCTCATTCTTTGCAGCCTCAACCGTCTTAGTATTCTTCTCAGCCCAAGCGAGGGCAACCTTTTGGATATAGCTAAATCTGCTTATTTCCTTGGTAAGACAGCAGTATTCATAGAGATAGCTTATAAGCTCAGCGCTAAAACCAAGCTTTTCGTTGAGGTCGCAGATAAAGTCTATCTCGGAGCCTGATAAGGTTCTGCCTGCATATTTTCCCGCGGCCGCTATAACATGTTTAAGGTCAAAGTCACAGCCTGCCCCTTCCTCTTCTTCATATGTGAATAAAGAGAGAGGTTCATTGGTAATTGCGTCTTCCGGAGTTATTTCCTCTGGCTTTATCTCTTTTGTCTTTGTCTCTCCAGCAGCAGGTGTAGAGGCTTCATTCTCATAGTCGGAAATAGACGGATCGGATATGCTTATAGCAGTAATAGTATTTTTATCCGTTCTTGTAACCTTAAATACCCCCTGCTTCTCCCAATAATTGATGGAGCGGATTACATCTCTTTCGCTGTCATCAAGGAAGTCACAGGCATTACTTATGGAAAAAGCTCCTGTGATTCTTGGAATAGTACATAAGATACAGATAAAAATCTTATATGTGAAGCATTGGCATCATTAATAAAACGCTCTATAAAAGCGTTTGAAATAATGGTTGCATTCGTATTTACCGTTACATTTAGATTGATTTCCGACATGATTTTTCTCCCTCATTTGCTACTGTATAAGGAGTATATCACAAGATTATTTAAAAATAAAAATAGATGGGAAAATCAGGGGGATATAGGCAAAAATGTGGATAATGTGGATGCTTTTGTGGATTGCTTATTAAAAAGATGTTTTTAGACAAAATTGATGTGGATAAGTATGTGTAAAAGAATAAGAAAAAAATCCACAGCAAAAAAATTTTTAAAGAATTTTTTTGTTGTGGATAATGTGGATAAAAAAACTTAGCTAAGCATATTTTCTCCCGACTTTTACTATATCTCCGGCACCCATGGTTATCAACAAATCACCGGGCTTTAAGGTGTGGATAAGAAAAATTTTCAACTTCTTCAAAAGTTTTGAAAAAATAAGCCCTTATGTCCGTTTTCAGACATTATTTCTCTTATATTATCAGAGGAGATATTGCCCGGATTTTTCCCTCTGGCGGCATAAATCTCAGCAAATACCACCATGTCAGCTATGGAGAGAACCTCAGCGAATTCGTGCAGGAAGGTCTTGGTTCTGGAATAAAGATGAGGCTGGAAAGCCACTATGAGACGGTTATGTTTAACCCTCTTTGCAGCCTCAAGCGTAGCCCTTATCTCTGTTGGGTGATGGGCATAATCGTCCACTATGGTGTAGCCGTCACGCTCTCCCTTGTACTGGAAGCGTCTTTCGGTTCCTGTGTAGTTCTTAATTCCCTCTTTAATCTTGTCAAGGGCTATTCCGTCTTTGTAAACTGTAGAAGGCTCTAGGGATGCTGCTATAACCGCAAGTGAGTTAAGTACATTGTGCTCACCTGTTACGGAAAGCTCAACAAGACCTTTGTTTTCACCTCTAACTATCAGTTCATAGTGGGCAAAGCCTAAGTCATTGTAGGTAATGTTTGCAGCAGTGTAGTCAGGAGACTCGCCATCTACAGGGCGAAGGCCGTAGCGAATCACCCTGATATTTTTCTTTGGTATGAGGCTGTCAAGGTCATCTACCTCATTATTGATAACCAAAAGCCCGTTCTCAGGCAAGAGGTCAATGAACTTGGTAAAGGAGAGTCTTTCACTTTCAAGTGTGCCAAAAAAGTCCAGATGCTCTGCTTCGACATTGAGGACTATGGCTGTAGTAGGAGTGAAGCTAAGGAAGCTGTTTGCATACTCACAGGCCTCCATAATGAAGTTCTCAGACTTACCCAGTCTCATATTGCCCTGAATTCCGCTTAAGATGCCGCCTACAGATATGGTAGGGTCAAGGTCTGCCGCAAGATATACATAGGAGAGCATAGAGGTTGTGGTGGTCTTTCCGTGAGTACCTGCGACTGCAACTGCATTTTTATAGTGGCTCATAATCTGTCCTAGGCAGTCAGCCCTGTCAAGCATAGGGATGCCAAGCTCCTTAACCCTCATAAATTCAGGGTTGTCCTCGTGGATGGCAGCAGTGTATACAACAAGGCCAATCTCAGGAGTGATATTTTCTGAGACCTGAGAGTAATACACCTTTATTCCAAGGCTTTCAAGCCTCTTTGTAACGGCTGATTCGTGTAAGTCTGAGCCTGAGACCTTAAAGCCCTTGTCAAGGAAAAGCTCAGCTATTCCGCTCATGCTTATACCACCTATGCCTATGAAATGGACTGCTATGGAGTTGTTTTGTAAGTCTAATTTATACATAATTCTACCTCTTTTACTTGTGGTTGTAGATAATTGCGCCTTTATTATATCTGATATTTTTGTCATAGTATAGCATAAAATGAAAATTCAATGGCAAAAAAATGTGAAAAAGCTGAAAGATGGCTCTTAAATGGCAACATAGTCTATTTAAACAACAAGAAATGTCTAAAAATGAAAAAGTTACTAAAAAAATGGCACTAATCTCTATAATTAATGCATACATACGCTAATAGAAATTTTACCAAAAATCTGTTATAATTATACCTAAAAATTAGAGGGCTTATAAAAATTAAATATTGTTTTTTTGGTCGGACTCTGATTTGCAACTTAATCATCAGTGGCGGTTAGACTACACTGCCCGGGAGAGATAGGGGGTCATATGAATATTACAGACATCAGGATTAGAAAGGTTGCTAAGGAAGGCAAATTAAAAGCAGTAGCTTCCATAACAATTGACGGTGAGTTTGTGGTTCATGACATTAAGATTATTGACGGCGACAAAGGTCTGTTCATAGCTATGCCTAGCAGAAAGACCAATGATGGAGAATACCATGATATTGCTCACCCTATTAATTCGGAGACTAGAGAGAGATTGCAGAAGTCAATTGTAACAGAATATGAAAGCGGTAACTGGACAGAATTTCCTGTAAAGGAAGAGAACTAGGAGTCAGTACGAACATATTGAATAATATGTGATGGGAGGTCAGCAGACCTCTCATTTTTTAAAAATTTTGTAAATCTTAGGGGTGTTACACTTGAAAAACGAAGTTAGACAAGTACTCTACTATAAAGCAAAAGAAGAGGAAAGATAGTTGATATGATGTTTATAAAAAGGATTGGTTTATGTAAAAAAATAATGTAGTTGCAATAAGGCTAAAATGGCTTTATGACGATTAAATTAGGTTCACTATAGAAAATAGGGGGCAAAAAGTACTATGAAGAAAAATCAATTACAAAGTTGCTGATGCTGTTTTTTAATCATAGTTTTTATAGGTTTGAAAGTATTTGATAAATATATAATTGAAACACTTAAATATAATAAAAATTCAATTTTTATGGCTATAAGCGTTACGATTAATATTTTTTTAGGCATATACATTAATAGGTATTTTTTAGACCCTCACATAAAGAAATAACACAATTGAAACGAAGAGGGTGGAAAAATCACAGGATATTATTCAAGCCTTTCGCTCAGCAATGAAGATATATATAATAAATCCTATGATTTGTGGATTAAATATAGTTGCTTATTACTTTTAACTCAGTTGCTTGGACTGCTGGTTTTATATGTGCTGAATGGATGTTTTTTAACAAGCAGTATGTTTTTTGCTCATATTGCAATGGCTTGTATATCACAAGCTGCTGCCTGGATTATTACATTGAGGAGAGAGAAGAAGTATAGGAAAAATTAAGCAATGAATTAGTGGTTTGTATTTTTGCAAGATTGATTCAGCTTGTGGACATTCAAACTGATTGTTGAATGAATAATAATAGTAAATTCTAACTTGTCGAGTTGTTATAGATCAACTAAGTTGACGCAAAAACTGATAAATGTCCAGACTCGCTCCGGCATCCGCTTCGCTACGCCTAACGCGCTCGCTTAGGCATTATCAGTTTTTGCTGTTATCTTACCACACAGTGATGCTCCGAATGATAACATTTCAGACTCGCTCCGGCATCCGCTTCGCTCCGCCTAATGCGCTCGCTTAGAATTTATCATTCGTAGCTGATACCTTAAATTTATGCAAATAATAACTAGAATACCAAATGAAAGACAGCTACTCCCACCCGCCCCATGTGGCTGATGTGTTTGTTTGCAATTATTCATCAATTAAACAGCCGGAGCTGATAATGCCTAAGCGAGCGCGTTAGGTTTTTCGTAATCATGTAAAAACTTAAAAATAGCATCTTGCAGAAAAACCGGAGCGAGTCTGGACATTTATCAGCGAAGGCGTAACTTAGTTAAAAAAACAAACACATCAGCCCTACAAATTAGAATTTGTGACACCAATGGTGACATAAATTACTAAACTGAAACTTTTAGGCAGATTTTGTAATCCCTGTTAAGCTATTATGGTTTTTCATTAAATTTATTGTCTTTAGGCGTGGATAATGCTAGAATGAGAGGCAGGAATTAATATGAATATTCCCATAGATTTAATGTGTGGAAATGAGAATAATGGAGATGAAGGCTTTTATTATATCCATGCAAATGTATAAGTGAAAGAAGGAAATTTATGCATATAATAGCAGGACTAGGGAATCCGGACAGAAAATATGCAGGAACACGCCACAACATCGGCTTTGATGTAATTACTTATTTATCTGATAAATATGGTATTTCGCTCTCAAAGACAGGCTTTAAGTCAAAGCTTGGACAGGGCTTTATAGAGGGCGAAAAGGTTCTTCTTATGAAGCCCCAGACCTATATGAACCTATCAGGTGAGGCAGTGGGAGAGGCTGTTAACTTCTACAAGGTAGATGAGACTACTGAGCTAATCATCATACAGGATGACATAGACCTTGAGCCCGGCAATATAAGGATAAGGGTTAAGGGAAGCGCAGGAGGACATAACGGCATCAAGAGTATCATATCTCATCTTGGCGGCAATGAATTCATCCGTCTAAAGCTCGGTGTGGGTGGAAAGCCTGAAGGAGGTGACCTTGCAGACCACGTGCTTTCAGGCTTTGACAGAGATACCGAGCCTCTTATAAGGAAGGTCATAGAAAATGCAGGGGCTGCCATACTGACCGTGATGAAGGAAGGGGCAGAGGCAGCCATGAATAAGTATAACGGAATGAAGATTGAAGCCTAATTTAGCGAAGCAGTTTGCCAGGCAGAAGTCTTCTACATATCGTGGGTACCAAGCTCAGGAATAAGGTCGGACAAGCTGTATATTTTATAAGTCATTGTGAAGTATTTATCAGACCCTGAACCCCAGCCGCTTTGGTGGTTTTCATAAAGGAGGGCAATATCTCCGGCCTTGTTGCCGTTGCCGTCTTTTTTAAGCTCGGTGAGGCAGGAATACATAAACTCCGAATTGTATTCGCCCACTCTTAGAGGGTTAGGAAGCCATTTGACAGTGTTTTTCGCTGTCATCATTTAAGAATCCAACAAAGATTTTGCCATTCAGGCGCTGACCTCCCTTTGAGATTGGCTCTCCCAATGATGAGGTAGAGCCTTCTTCGTTAGGACCTGTGGGACAGGTCAAAAAGAAGGTGGTTTTATTGTTTACAGGCTTAGAATATACTATGGCAGACATCTGAGTGTTGGTATTTACAGTGATATCTGTCTCTACCTCCTTTTTCCAGCTATATGAGGCTGTCTCTGCAAAATACTCTACGTCTATATATTTCAGCTTTGTATTTGAATGATGACGGTAGAAAAACCCTTAAATTGCCGTTAGGAAGTTCGATTACAGCGCTTTCGGAACTGCTTGTATTCACAGGCATATCAGAGCTTCTCACCCAAGTTTTGCCCTTGTCTGTAGAGTAAATGAAGCTGGTTTTTTCTACAGTTCCTCTATCTGCATGGTTTAAGTAATAACAAGGGAAGATGATATGGCCTATCTTGGTATATAAGCCTCTTCCGGGACTTGCCAGATAAGCTTCTTCTGTGTTTTTTTTGAGCGGAATAAGGGTAGGAGTCCCAAAGTGCCTGCCACCGTCATCGGAACTTACAAGATAGAAATAGCTTGTTCTTTGCACCTTGTATGGAGAATCCTTAAAAAACAGGTTAGAATCCACTGTTCCGTCTGCACTCCTTATGTTAAAATGCGAATCTATAGTATAACCCTCTACAGCTTTATTTGAAGCATTGTCATATATCTTATAATCACCCTTATCCAGCCTATAAGAATAACTTTGATGGTTGTCACTGCTAAGCAGAAGATTGCCGTTATTGTCAAAGCCAGACTCCATTGTAGGGCTTACATCCATATCTCCATTTAATGCAACTCCATAAGGATAGAGGTCACAAAGCAGCCATACCTTTTCCCCGTCAGTAACCAGGGAAGGATCTATAAAGCAGGTGGAATTTTTACCGTCATATTGGTTGCCATTATCCCCCAGATAGTTTACAAAGGAATAGTTCCAGTTTTGGCCATTGTCATCAGAATAGCTGACTATGGTATCAAAGCCTCCGCCGTCTACGTTGCTGTTCCATCTGGCATCTGCCGCCGCAAGTACTCTGCCATTATCAAGGGTAGTCAGGGCAGGGATACGAAAACAGGTGCTTCCTGCAGTTTCCTTTATGAATGGTTCGGCCTTGGTGGTGCCGTTTTTAGGTTTTTGTTGCCTCGTGTTTTTGCTGTATAGGCAGACATTTCATTTGAAGATTGCTTTGCTTTTATGGAGTAAATGGATGAAGTCTTTTAAGTCAGGCTTTTTCATGGACGATTTCCTTTTCTTATGGTATCATTTGCACTCGTACCTAAGATAACAAAAATATGGTTATAGTTTCAAGGTTAAAATTCGTTTTAGATGCATAAAGTTAAGCCTCAGAAATGATGGGGATATGATTTGCGGGGTATCTGCACTTGCGTTTTTTTGGTCAAATAAGTGTAGTATCAAAAAAATAATGAAATTTAGATATGAAGATAACAGACTGCCAAAGGATGAAAAGCGGATAAATAGACATTGGCATTAAGAAGATGTAAGGAGATAAGATGAGCCTATTAACAGAGCCTCTTTTAGAGTTAAAGGAAGTAAAGGAGGCGCTAAACTGCGTCAATAAAAAGGAGCTGCCTGTACTTATCACAGGCTGTATGGATGCTCAAAAGTGTAATATAATAGAAACCCTGTCGGAGGCCGCGGACAAAAGGCATAAGGTCATAATAACCTATGACGAGATAAGAGCCAGGGAAATCCAGGCGGATATGAAGCTTTATGATAAAAAAGCTTTGATATATCCTGCGAAGGACATCATGTTTTTTGCTGCAGATGTGCATGGCAATGCCATAGTGAGTGGCAGGCTTGAGGTAATGAAGAGGCTGATTGAGGAGATACCCTCAACGGTGATATTAAGTTTAGAGGCGGGGCTCGATAGAGTGCTGTCACTTTCCTATGTCAAAGAGAAGATAGTTAAGCTGTCGGTGGGTGATAGCTTTGATATATCTAAGCTTAGCAAAAAGCTTGCTGTACTTGGCTATGAGAAGACCTCTCAGGTATCAGGAAAGGGGCAGTTTGCGGTAAGAGGAGATATATTTGACATCTTCCCACTGACTGAGGAAACACCTATGAGACTCGAGTTCTGGGGAGATGAAATCGACTCTATTAGGGCTTTTGATGTGGAAAGCCAGCGCTCCATAGAAAATATGGAGGAATTACTTATCTATCCTGCAACCGAGATTATCATAGATGAAGAGAGAAAGAATGAAGGACTTAAAAAGGCTGAACAAAGAGAAAGAAGAAGTGTATAAGAGGCTGAGGGCTGAGATGAAGACAGAGGAAGCCGCCAGGATACACAGCACTATAGAGGAGTTTAAGGATAACCTTGAAATATACGGCGGTTCCTTTGGTATAGACAGCTATATCAACTATTTCTTTGAAGAAACTGAGACATTTTTTTGATTACTTTTAACGAGGAAGACATCTTCTTCATAGATGAGCCGATAAGGATAGAGGAAAAAGGGTAAAGCTGTTTCATTTGAATGGCGTGAAAGCATGGGAAGCAGGCTTGAAAAGGGCTACATTCTCTCAAAGCAGGCGGATACAATCTGGGATTATAAGACTGTACTTGCAAAGCTTGCAGGAAAAAATACAGTGCTTTTTGAGCTTACTAGAGACAAGAACGGGTGATATAGAGGCAAAAAGGTTTGATGTGCTTTCAAGGAATGTCAATCCTTATAACAACAGCTTTGAAACCCTTATCAAAGATTTAACAAAGTACAAAAAAAGAGGGATACAGGGTAGTGGTTGTAAGCTCTTCAAAGTCGAGGGCAGAGAGGCTTGCTGAGGACTTTAGGGAGAGGGAGCTTATGGCAAACTACCTCGAAAAGGGAGACAGAATACCTATAATCGGGGAAGTTGTTACCATACAGGGTAATCTTAGGAGGGGCTTTGAATATCCTTCGATTAAGTTTGCCATTATATCTGAAAGTGATATATTTGGCGCAGAAAAAAAGAAGACAAACAGGAAGAAAAAGAAGATAGACGGGTGCGTCCATAGCGAACTTTTCGGAGCTTCACGAGGGAGACTATGTCATTCACGAAAACCACGGAATCGGCGTATACAGAGGTATAGAGAAGTTTACTGTGGAGGGGGTAACTAAGGACTATGTGAAGGTTGACTATAGCGGTGATGTGAGTATCTTCGTACCTACCACCAACCTTGACATACTCCAGAAGTATTCAAGTGCAAACGGAGCCAAGCCAAAGATAGACAGGGTGGGTGGACAGGCGTGGAAGAAGACCAAGTCGAGGGTAAGAGAGTCCATCAGTGAGATAGCGAAGGACTTGGTGGAGCTTTATGCAAAGAGGCAGCAGGAAGAAGGCTTTAGATATGGTAAGGATACGGTGTGGCAGCAGGAATTTGAAGAAATGTTCCCTTATGATGAGACAGAAGACCAGTTAAATGCAATAAAAGATGTCAAGGCTGATATGGAAAGCATAAGGATAATGGACAGGCTGGTTTGCGGGGATGTGGGCTTTGGAAAGACAGAGGTGGCAATAAGAGCTGCATTTAAGGCAGTATCTGAGGGGAAACAGGTGGTTATGCTTGTACCAACTACCATACTTGCAGGCCAGCACTTTGCAACATTTTCAAAAAGAATGCAGAACTTCCCAATAACAGTGGAATTCTTATCGAGGTTTAAGTCTGCGGCTGAGACTAAGAAGATAAAGGAGAGGTTAAAGGCAGGCCTTATAGACATCATTATCGGCACTCATAAGGTGCTCTCTGCTGAGATAAAGTATAAGGACTTAGGCCTCCTCATCATAGATGAGGAGCAGAGATTTGGCGTGAGCCACAAAGAGAAGATAAAGAAACTAAGGGAAAATGTAGATGTACTCACTCTTTCTGCAACCCCTATACCAAGAACACTCCACATGAGCCTTGTGGGAATCAGGGACATGTCGGTGCTTGAAGAGCCTCCTGTGGACAGAATCCCTATTCAGACCTATGTACTTGAACACGATGATGAAATAATCAGAGAGGCGATAAACAGAGAAATTGGGCGTAGCGGACAGATTTACTATGTGTACAACAGGGTAAACGGTATAGAAGATGTAGCGGGCAAGATAGCTGAAATGGTACCTCATGCAAGAGTTTCATATGCACATGGACAGATGAATGAGAGAGAGCTTGAAAGGATAATGTTTGAGTTCATTAATGCTGAAATAGATGTACTTGTATCTACGACCATTATAGAAACGGGACTTGATATATCCAATGTTAATACCATTATCATAGATGATGCCGATAAGATGGGGCTTTCGCAGCTTTACCAGCTAAGAGGAAGAGTGGGTAGAAGTTCGAGAACATCTTATGCCTTTCTTATGTACAAGCGTGACCGCATGCTTAAGGAGATTGCAGAAAAAAGACTTGCCGCAATCAAGGAGTTTACAGATCTTGGTTCCGGGTTTAAGATAGCTATGAAGGACCTTGAGATAAGGGGAGCAGGAAATCTTCTTGGAAAGAGCCAGTCGGGACATATGGAAGCTGTCGGCTATGACCTTTACTGCAAGATGCTTAACGAGGAAGTAAAGAGGCTTAAGGGAGAGGCTGTATCTGCGGATGAATATGAGACCTTGGTAGACATTGAGGTATCAGCCTATATTCCTGCAGAATATATCAGAAATGAAGTGTCGAGGCTTGAAATGTACAAGAGAATAGCTACTATATATTCTGATGAAGAGCTGCTTGAGCTTAAGGATGAGCTTATAGACCGCTACGGCGAGATGCCTGATGCCCTAGATAATCTTATAAATATCTCCTATATAAGACAGCTTGCCCACGAAGCAGGTGCCACAAAGGTGGAGGGCAGGGATGAGAAGGTAAGGATAGACATATATACTGACATTAAGTTTGATGTAAATAAGCTAGGCTCTCTTATGGATGAGAGTGAGGGCAGACTAAAGCTAAAGAGCGGTAAGGACACCAGCTTTGAATACAGATTTGGAGACGGAGTACATAAGATAAAGGCGGAGGATATGATTAAGGCTCTTATGTGGCTTGTAAAGGAACTTTCGCTTTGTAGAGTGAAAGAGGAAACGGAGGGGTAATGATAAGGAATCTGCCGGTTAAGATTGTGGTGTTTGTGGTTATATTTATATGCGTGCTTTCAGCCATTTTCTACTATGGAAACCAGGATATACCGAATGTGGGAGAAAGGGCGGATGAGATTATATCACAGGCTCAGATTTATTCTCCTGAAAGGACGGCGAGTGCAGAGATACCTATAATTAAAATAGGCGATGATACAGTTTATTATCCTGAATTTGAGTTTTATCTCCTGGCAACCAAGAAGGACTTCGAAGCTTCTTTGGGAGATGAGGTCTGGAATGTGGTTAAAAATGGCATGAGCGTGGAAGATGCTCTAAAGTCTGACATTATAGAAGAGATTGCGAGGCTTAAGATAATTGTTAATCAGGCTCGCAGTGAGGGGTTATAGTCTGACTCCTGAGGAAGAGGACGAGATAAAAAGGACTGCAAAAGAGCAGCTAAAGGGCATAGATCCTATGCTTAAAGCCAAGTATTATCTGGATGAGGAGTTGATTACGGGTATTTATTTGGAAAACTATCTGGCTACAAAAGTTTTTTTGATGGTTTTTTTCAAAGGAAGCAGGCTTAAAAAGGGGATGAAGCAAGGAAAAATATTTAAGGATGCTTATAATTCTTGGGAAAAATGCTTATACAGCAGAGATTTATTGGGAAAAACATTGATAGAATCGACATTAGCGAGCTTGATGTAGATGGCAAATAGGGTGGGAATTCTGATAAAATATTCTCGATATGCCGAAAAAAATCAACTATTTTCATCGAAAAATCACTTGACAAATCCCGATAATAAGTTTATAAGTATCTTGTAGACTTATTTTGTGAGCGGGGTTATGCTCGCACAAGAAAATTATAGGAGGATTTATTCCATGAATAAGGCAGAACTTGTATCAGCTATCGCTGAAAAAACTGAGTTGAAGAAAGTTGACGCAGAGAAGGCTGTTAAGGCTTTTGTGGAGGTTGTTACTGAGGAGCTCAAGAAGGGTGGAAAAGGTTCAGTTAGTTGGATTTGGTACATTTGAAGTATCAAAGAGAGCTGCAAGAGAAGGAAGAAACCCACAGACAAAGAAGACTATCAAGATACCTGCATCAAATGCAGCAAAGTTTAAGGCTGGTAAGGCTCTTAAAGATGCTATTAACACAAAGTCAAAGAAGTAATTAACTCATAAGAGGCGAGGGGCTGTCTGCAAAGGATGGCTCCTCTTTTTAGTGGATGTAACCTTTGCTCGTAGGATACAAGGCTTTCGGAAGAAATGCCTGCCCTTTGGCAAACTTTTGGTTAGAGTAGAGCAGCTGAGGTGAGCAGACTTAGGTACTGAATAAGGGAGAAAGTATGAGATTAGACAAGTATATAAAAGTATCAAGACTTATTAAAAAGAAGAACGGTGGCTAAGTCTGCCTGCGACGCAGGAAGAGTATATGTAAATGACAAGCAGGCAAAGGCCGGAACTGAGATTAAGATAGGTGATATCATAACCATAGGCTTTGGCGACAAACAGCTAAAAGGTCAGGGTTACAGAGATAGCCGAGACGGTGAAGAAGGACGAGGCTAAGGAAATGTATGAGTTTGTGGAATGATGAATCACGTGAATCCTCCCATGCATAAGATTGCAGGAGGATTTTTTTATAGTTTCGTATTTTTGTTACAGAGTTACTTTGTTTTGCTTTTGTAAGTGAAAAATGATAAAAAATTCGATAGATTATCTAAAGAAATTCTATTAAAAATTCATAGATTTATACTATATAATATTCTCATGTACATAAAATTCGACAAAAAAATGCGTAAACGGATTTTGGCATTTTTGAAAAATAACCTATATTTAGGAGGAAAACATGAGAAAAGAGAAAAAGTTTGATAGCGGCTCTGACCATGTCGCTGCTAATTCAGGGGGTGACCGGTAACATAGAATGTTGACAGAATTTATGCCGAACAGTCTGGTTCTGAGTCTGTGGTTCAGATGAGCTCTGAGAAAGAGGTGGTTAATCTATCCTCATTTTCAGCCAAGTCAAATCGTACGGAGAATTTCAATGGCGGCTGGAAATTCTACCTGGGTGATGCAGGAAGTGCTGAGGGACTGACCTTTGATGATGCTAAGTGGGAAGGAGTATCCCTCCTCACGACTACAGCATACATCAGAGCTACAGTAAAGAGTATGGAGGCGGAAAGCGGATATCTGCCGGGAGGTATAGGCTGGTACAGGAAGCATTTCAGCCTGTCAAAAGGATATGGCGGATAAGGAACTCCGTCTTGATTTTTGACGGAGTATATATGGATGCAAACCTGTTTGGATAAATGGACACCGCCTCGGAAGCCATCCATACGGATATACACCATTTTCGTTCAACCTTAGTAAATACCTTAAGTTTGACGGAAGTGACAATGTGGTTGCGGTGAAGGTAAACCATCAGGTTCCTTCAGCCGCTGGTACTCAGGAAGCGGCATCTACAGGGATGTTAAGCTTCAGGTAATGGATAAGGTTCATAGTTGACCTAAACGGGGTGAAGATTGAAACTCCGGGCTTGAAGGACAATCAGACTAATGTTGATGTGAATATTAAGACAAGGCTTGTAAATGCTCTGGCGGAGAACAAGGATGTTAAGGTAAAAGCTAAAGTATTCAAAAAGGGCAGTGAAGATGAGGTTGTAGGTGCAGCAGAAATAAGCAAGTCTATGGAGGCAGGTAAAAACCTCAGAAGTTTCTCTTAGCCTCACAGCCAATTCTCCCAAAGCTTTGGGATACTGAAAATCCTAATCTCTACACAGTCCGTGTGGAAGTGCTTGATGGCGAAAGAGTGGTTGACACCTATGACAGTGATTATGGTTTCAGATGGTTCACTGCAGATAAGGATAAGGGTACTTTCCTAAACGGAAAGCCTATTAAATTAAAGGGCGTATGTATGCACCATGACCAGGGTGCACTTGGTGCGGCTGCTTATAAGAGGGCTATAGAGCGTCAGGTGGAAATCCTTCAGGATATGGGCAGCAACTCTATCAGAGTTACCCATAACCCCTGCTTCTCAGGCTCTTATAGATATTTGCAATGAAAAGGGCGTCCTTCTTATCGAGGAAATGTTTGATGGCTGGATGTATGCAAAAAACGGCAATAACTATGACTATGCAAGATGGTTTAACAAGGCTGTAGGAGCCGGTAATGAGATAGTAGGCGCTAAGGCTAATATGACCTGGGCTGAGTTTGACCTAAAATCTGCTATTGCCAGAGGACAGAATTCTCCTGCCATAGTTATGTGTGGTCTCTTGGAAATGAGATTCAGGAGGGTGCAGGTGGAAGTGGTTATAATCTTAAGGCAAAGGAACTCATCAAATGGGCTAAAGAGGCTGACAGCACCAGGATGCTTACCATTGGTAGTAACGCTGTGAAAGGCGGTAGTAATGAGCATACAAATATTGGTGATCAGCTGACGGCTGTTGGAGGTATGTCAGAACCAATTATTCTAACGGTGCCAATTATGATTATTTACGGAATGCCCATCCGGATTGGATAATATATGGCTCAGAGACTGCTTCTTCAGTAAACAGCAGGGGGGTGTACACTAACCGCAGTTCGGCGAGACTTGATGGTAATAAGCAGCTTACTTCTTACGATGAATCAAGGGTTAGCTGGGGTGCACTGCAAGTGAAGCCTGGTATGATGTAGTTACAAGAGACTTCGTTGCTGGTGAATATGTATGGACAGGTTTTGACTACATGGGTGAGCCTACTCCTGCGAACGGAATAGACAGAGGACCCTAAGACAAGCTGGCCATCACCCTAAGAACTCGTACTTTTGGTATAATCGATACAGCGGGCTTCCCTAAGGATAGCTACTACTTCTATCAGAGCCAGTGGAACGATAAGAAGCATACCTTACATGTTCTTCCAAGTTGGAATGAAGACTCGCTTATGAAGTCATATGACGGAAAAGTCAAGGTAGTGGTTTATTCAGATGCTGACAAGGTGGAGTTAAAGTTAAACGGTAAATCTTTAGGCACACAGGAGTATGTAGAGCATACTACAGCTGTAGGCTATAAATACAAAACTGTTAATGGAAATAATGGACATAGAAGCCTTTACATGGTTTGGGAAGTTCCTTATGAGGCAGGAACCTTAGAGGCAGTTGCCTACGATAAGTCAGGTGATGTTATAGCGAGGACTGAAGGACGCTCAGTTATAAAGACTTCAGGCAGGGCTGCAAAGCTTGTGGTAAAGGCTGACAGAAACGTGATTAAGACAGGAGGGAGGACCTATCCCTACATCACCGTTGATGTAACTGATGAAGACGGCAATATAGTGCCTGATGCGGCTAATGATATTACCTTCTCTGTAGAGGGTGAGGGAGAAGTAGTTGGCGTTGACAATGGTAGTTCACCTGACCATACTCCTTATAACAGCCTTACAAGAAAGGCTCACGCAGGAAAGGTTTTAGCTATAGTCAAATCAGGTAAGAGGGCAGGAAAAAGTAACTGTTAAAGCCACGAGTTCAGGCTTAACAGAGGGGAAGTTGTTATAGATACAGAGGCTGTGAATGTAAGTGAAGGCGAAAAGAGGGTAGATGCAGTAATTTTATCAAGAAACTACTATGTAAAGAAAGGTAATCGACCTGAACTCCCTAAAACACTGGTTGTGCGTTACAATGACGACACGACTGCTGAAAAAGGAAGTAAAATGGGATGCCTTTGATGAAGAACTCATCAATAAAGCAGGAACATTTACAGTAACAGGAAGTGTTGAAGGAAGAGAGTTTCAGTCTTTGTAACAATGATTGACGAAGTAGGAGGAGTTCTCAATTATTCAACTGCTACACAGAAGAACAGGGCTGTTGTGCTTCCTGAGTCAAGACCGGCTGTGCTTTTTAGATGGAACCAGACTCGGTGTGAATTTCCCTGTAACCTGGGACGAAGTGCCTGCGGAAAAATACGCTGATGAAGGCATAGTAGAAGTTGACGGAAGTGCAAATGTATTTGGAGAAGAAATCCCTGTATATGCAACTATAAAGGGTTTCTGAAGAAGAGATAACCTTTGGTAAGAGTGTGACCTCTGCTGCTCATCTTTCACAGGATATACCTGCGGATGTACAGTCTGACAACATTGAAGCATTAAAAAGATGGAAGTACTTTTATCGGAGATAGTGTAAATGACTATAATGCAACTGTATGGACAAATTATAAAATTCTCACAGACTGAGGGAAATAACGGTAAATCTGAAATAACCTTCAGATATGATACTCAGCAGAGAATAGGAAAGGCTGTTGTGTACTTTTGGAAAAGATGGCTGGGCTATGCAGTATCCTGATGCAGGAACTACAAAAGCTTATGGTATCTGAAAACGGTAAAGACTGGAAGGATGTAAATGCTAAAAGAAATCATAGGTACTGACAGTAACAGAGTTCAGCCTATATACCTATGAATTTGAGCCTTTAACAGCGACCTATGTAAAAGCTTTGCGTGACTAACTCGACAAAGCCAAGAATGAGGGCTAATAACTGTATAGGTATTACAGAAGTCGAGCTACTTGGTGTAACAAGCAGATTCAACATGGGCAGCGATGCAGACTTAGCGGCTCTTATCGTAAATGAAGAAGAAGTATCTGAGGATGCGCTTGTAAGCGGAGTATATGAAACTCCTGCACAGATTGCTAGAAATAAATGGCATTGAAACAGTTGACAATGCGGCATATACCATACTTCCTGTATATGAAAATGAAGTAAAAGATTATCCTTGAGTCAGAGGATCATAGGCACAGTTAAGACTTTTTGTGATTAAGCTTGATAAGGAAGTTAAGGATGAAGAAGAGTAACCTAAAAAGAGTACCCAAGAACAAAGTTAACTGCATCAGCAGTGAGCGAATACAATGGTGGTAAAGAGCATGGGGACCAGCTTCTTACGCCATTGATGGAAGAACTGATACTCACTGGCATACAGACTGGAGTGGTGGAAAAACTGCAAACTCTGAAGAGAAAAGAACTATAACGCTTACTCTTGCAGAAGCTGAGGATATCGCTGCTTTATGTTGATTATCCAAGGACTTACGATGGTTTCAATGGCTTTATAACTGAATACAGAATAGAAGTTAAGTCTTTGACCGAAGATAAATGGGTTGAGGTTGCGAAAGGAAACTGGAATACTCGAGAGGCTAAATGGTATGATGTTAACTTTGCTCCAGCCTGTGAAAGCAAGGGAGATAAGGCTTGTAGGGGGTGCATACTTACCTGACCAGCGTAATGGAATGGATAAAACATGTCGTCTGTGAGGTGAACTCAAGGTTATGATTGCAAACGACAGTGATAAGCTGGAAGCTAGACAATACTGTGGTAGAAATTGAAGGCCTTAGAGAGGTAAATTTGCTATGGATGTTGTTAATGACAAACATCCTGCAATGCCACAGGTTAAGGTGACCAAAGAAGGTAGAGTGCTTAAACCTGGTATCGATTATAAGGTTCAAAATACCTCAATAATAAGGCGGTAGGTGCAGCAAAAGGTTGAAGTTTCCGGAATTATAAAGTACAGAGGAAAGCTTGAAAAAGAGTTTGAAATTGTGCAGAATCCAAAAAGGGTAGAAAAGATTATCATTTCGGAAAATCCTGTTAAAACCATATACAAGATTGGCGAGAAATTCGAAGCTAGTGGATTGAATTGCTAGTTGTAAATTCAGATGAAACTACCGAAAGAGTTAAGTTTTTCCTCAGATAACAAGGATGACTTTATATTCAGCCCTTCGCAAGAAGAAGCAATTAAAGCGGAACACAAAAAGTAAGGGTAAGTTATAAAAGGCAAGGATGCAGAGATTGATATATTTGTTGAGGAAACTCCGGTACAAAATGGCGGGAATAATAGTGGAACCCCATCAATAATTCCGGTAGTACCTGTAGCGGAGACTAAACCGGAGGTTACAACCCTGAGACCGCACCAGGTGCAGAAATAAATGATGATTCTACTCCTCTTGGACCTACTGATGATTCATCTTCAACAGGTGCAGTTAACGAGTCTGCCTTTTAGTAAAGCTGCTTACTAAGCTAAATAAGAGCAATAAGACCAAGGGCTCTGGCTATTCGTAAGAAGATAAACAAGAAGAAAGGTCTTACTCTTGAGCAGTTTGCAAAGGAACTTGTGAACAAGAAGATAATCAAGAGAGGCTACTAAGAAGGAGAGCACTAAACTTCTTAAAGGAGTAAAGACATCAAAATGGGCAAAATCTATGTAGCAGCGCTTATTAAAACAGGAGTGCTGAGTAAGAAAGACCTTAAAAATGTAAAAGAGAAAAGGTTACAGAGGATTATGCAGCAAAAGGTACTTGAAAAAGCTTATGGTTAAAAATAAAAAGGCTAAAAAGTAACCGATAATATAACTTGATTTGCACCACAGTGCTGTCGGAATAAGTAGAAGTACGACAAGATATAGTAGATTTATTATCAAATCATTACTGTATTTTGTGAATTCGCTCAATCACGACAGCCCTGTGGTTTTATTCTTTATATGATGTCAATAACCTAATAAGAACAAAAGAAAATTCAAAAATTACAAAAGGCGTAGAAATGGCGAAAATCCGAAAAATTTTTGTTTGACAGAGCTCTAAAAAATGTAATATAATTGCAATTACGCATGCTTAACATGCGTAGATTTTGTGTGCAGATATGTACACGGTACTAAAAAATAAGAAAATAGGAGGTGAAAATTAATGCCAACTTTTAATCAGCTCGTAAGAAAGGGTGAGACAGACAGCTGCTAAGAAGTCTAACTCTCCTGCTCTGCAGAAGTCAGTTAACTCCTTAAGAAAGACTACTGTTGAACAGTCTTCTCCACAGAAGAGAGGCGTGTGTACAGCAGTTAGAACAGCTACACCTAAGAAGCCTAACTCAGCGCTTAGAAAGATCGCATGAGTACGTCTTTCTAATGGTATCGAGGTTACAAGCTACATCCCAGGCGAAGGACACAACCTTCAGGAGCATAGTGTTGTTCTTATCCGTGGAGGAAGAGTAAAGGACCTTCCAGGTACAAGATATCATATTGTTCGTGGTACCCTTGATACAGCAGGTGTTGCTAAGAGACGTCAGGCTCGTAGTAAATACGGTGCTAAGAGACCAAAGGAAGCTAAATAATTAGCAAACAATCGAACAAGGATTTTAGGATTAAAAGTGCGGGATTAATTTTTACATAAGAGATAAATTAATTCAGCCCGTCAATAAATTTGACGAGAACCGCCGTATAAAGCTTGCTTATGAAGGCGTTCGAGTCAAATTGATTAAAAAGTGTGAGAGAGATTTTTCTCTCGCACACGAACGAGCGAGATGCGAAGCATCTGCGAGTTAAGGGCTGATTCAAACTAACAAAGTAAGATTTACCCCAGCACGGACACTAATAATGATAGTGAGTACCTAAGAATCTGTAATCAGAATTCTATGTAGGGAGGGAAGAAACGTGCCACGTAAAGGACATATAGTAAAAAGAGACGTGCTCGCAGATCCAATTTACGACAGCAAAGCTTGTTACTAAATTAGTTAACAATATCATCTTGACGGTAAAAAGGGTGTAGCACAGAAGATCGTATATGGCGCTTTTGCTCGTGTTGAAGAGAAGAGCGGCAAAAAGGCAGTAGATGCTTTTGAAGAGGCTATGAATAATATCATGCCTGTACTTGAAGTAAAAGGCTCGCCGTATCGGCGGTGCTACCTATCAGGTGCCTGTTGAGGTTAGACCTGAAAGAAGACAGGCGTTAGCACTTAGATGGCTTACCACATTTTTCTCGCGCAAGAAGTGAGAAGACACAGGAAGAAAAGACTTGCTAACGAAATACTGGATGCTATCAATAACACCGAGCGGCAGTTAAGAGGAAAGAGGATATGCATAAGATGGCTGATGCTAACAAGGCATTCGCTCATTATCGCTGGTAATTGGAGGAAAAAATCGTTGGCTAAGAGAGAATATCCACTTGAAAGAACCAGAAATATCGGTATTATGGCTCATATCGATGCAGGTAAGACTACTCTTACAGAGCGTATCTTATTCTACACTGGTGTAAAACTATAAGATTGGTGATACCCACGAAGGTACTGCTACCATGGACTGGATGGCTCAGGAGCAGGAAAGAGGTATAACCATCACATCCGCAGCGACAACCTGCCATTGGACTCTTGAAAAAGAGGGTAAGCCAATGCCGGGCGCATTAGCACATCGTATCAACATCATTGATACACCTGGACACGTTGACTTCACAGTCGAGGTTGAGCGTTCACTTCGTGTACTTGATGGTGCTGTAGGCGTGTTCTGTGCTAAAGGGCGGTGTTGAGCCTCAGTCTGAAAAACGTATGGAGACAGGCTGATCAGTACAACGTACCTCGTATGGCTTATGTAAATAAGATGGACATACTTGGTGCTAACTTCTACGGAGCAGTAGACCAGATTAAGACAAAAGCTCGGCAAGAACCCAGTGCTTCTTCAGCTTCCAATCGGAAAAGAAGATACATTTGTAGGTGTTGTTGATTTGTTTGAGATGAAGGCTTACATCTTCGAAGGAGATAAGGGAGAGAATATCAAGGTTACTGATATCCCTGATGATTTAAAAGATGATGCAGCAATCTATCATGAACGAACTCGTTGAAAAGTGCTGTGAGCTTGATGACGAGCTTATGATGGAGTACCTTGACGGCAATATTCCTGAAGTTCCTGCTCTTAAGGCAGCTCTTCGTAAGGGAACAATTGAGTGTAAGGCTATTCCTGTTTGCTGCGGTACAGCATATAGAAATAAAGGTATTCAGAAGCTTCTTGATGCAGTTATCGAGTATATGCCTGCACCTACAGATATCCCTGATATCACAGGTGTTGATCCTGACGGTAACGAGGTGGTTAGACACTCATCTGATGAGGAGCCATTCTCAGCACTTGCATTCAAGATTATGACTGACCCATTCGTAGGAAAGCTTGCTTTCTTTAGAGTTTACTCAGGTATCCTTAAGTCAGGTTCTTATGTGCTTAATGCTACAAAGGGCAAGAAGGAAAGAGTAGGCCGTATCCTCCAGATGCACGCTAACAAGCGTACTGAGATTGAGGAGGTATTCTCAGGAGATATAGCTGCTGCTGTAGGTCTTAAGATTACAGCAACAGGTGATACCATCTGTGATGAGCAGCATCCTGTTATCCTTGAGTCAATGGAATTCCCAGAGCCTGTTATCGAGCTCGCTATCGAGCCTAAGACAAAGGCAGGACAGGGTAAGCTTGGTGAGGCTCTTGCTAAGCTTGCTGAAGAGGATCCTACATTCAAGGCACATACCGATACAGAGACAGGACAGACAATTATCGCAGGTATGGGTGAGCTTCACCTTGAGATTATTGTTGACCGTCTCCTTCGTGAGTTCAATGTAGAAGCTAACGTTGGTGCACCTCAGGTTGCATACAGAGAAGCTCTTACAAAGCCTTGCGAAGTTGAAGCTAAGTACATCAGACAGTCCGGTGGACGTGGTCAGTATGGTCACTGTAAGGTTAAGTTTGCACCACTTGATGTTAACTCAGAAGAGACATTTAAGTGCGAGTCTACCGTTGTCGGCGGTGCTATTCCTAAGGAATACATCCAGCCTATCTTTGATGGTATCGAAGAGGCTACAAGAGCAGGTATCCTTGGCGGATTCCCTGTTATCGGTGTACACGCAAACGTATACGATGGTTCTTACCACGAAGTTGACTCCTCAGAAATGGCATTCCATCGTAGCAGGTTCTATGGCTATGAAGGACGCTATGAATAAGGGTGGTTCAGTTCTGGTTGAGCCTATCATGAAGGTTGAAGTAACAATGCCTGAAGAGTACATGGGTGATGTAATTGGTGATATCAATTCACGCCGTGGACGTATTGAGGGTATGGAAGACATCGGTGGTGGTAAGATGGTTAAAGGCTTTGTACCACTTGCAGAGATGTTCGGATACGCGACAGACCTTCGTTCAAGAACTCAGGGACGTGGTAACTACTCAATGTTCTTTGATCATTACGAGCAGGTACCAAAGAACGTTCAGGAAAAAGTTCTTTCAGCAAGAAGCCAGGGAAAGGGCTGGCAAGTAATTATAATAATTATGCTTGCAAATAGACAGTTTTTAGAATATAATAGGACTTAATATGGTTGGCTTTAGTACATTTTAACAAAGTTGTAAAGTCAACCTGATAATTAGAAAAGTGATGAAGTAATCACAATATTTTCCATAATTAAGGAGGAAGATTCAAAATGGCAAAGGCTAAATTTGAGAGAAGTAAAGTACATTGTAATATTGGTACCATTGGTCACGTGAGATCATGGTAAAACAACACTTACAGCTGCTATAACAAAGGTTCTTTCTGAGAGAGTACAGGGAAACAATGCTGTAGATTTCGCAAACATTGATAAGGCTCCGGAAGAGAGAGAAAGAGGTATTACTATCTCTACAGCTCACGTAGAGTACTCAACAGAGAAGAGACACTATGCACACGTTGACTGCCCTGGACATGCTGACTACGTTAAGAACATGATCACAGGTGCTGCTCAGATGGACGGTGCTATCCTCGTTGTTGCTGCTACAGACGGTGTTATGGCTCAGACAAGAGAGCACATCCTTCTTAGCCGTCAGGTAGGTGTTCCTTACATCGTAGTATTCCTTAACAAGTGTGATATGGTTGATGATGAGGAGCTTATCGATCTCGTAGAGATGGAAGTTACAGAGCAGCTTGAAGAGTATGGCTTCAAGGGATGCCCAATCGTTAGAGGTTCAGCTCTTAAGGCTCTTGAGGATCCACATGGTCCTTGGGGAGATAAGATTATGGAACTTATGGATACAGTTGATTCTTACATCCCAGATCCAGAGCGTGATGTAGATAAGCCATTCCTTATGCCTGTAGAGGATGTATTTACAATTACAGGTCGTGGTACCGTTGCTACAGGTAGAGTAGAGCGTGGTACACTTCACCTTAACGACGAACTTGAGATCGTTGGTGGACGTGAGGGAGAATAGAAAGACAACAGTTACAGGTATCGAGATGTTCCGTAAGCTTCTTGATACAGCTGAGGCTGGTGATAATATCGGTGCTCTTCTCCGTGGTGTTAACCGTGATGAGATCGAAAGAGGACAGGTTCTTTGTAAGCCAGGCAGTGTAACTTGCCACAAGAAGTTTACAGCTCAGGTATACGTTCTTTCAAAGGAAGAGGGTGGACGTCATACTCCATTCTTCAACAACTATCGTCCACAGTTCTACTTCAGAACAACTGATGTTACAGGTGTAGTTACACTTAATGGCGATGCAGAGATGTGTATGCCTGGTGATAACGCAGAGATTACTGTTGAACTTATTCACCCGGTTGCAATGGAAGCTGGTCTTGGTTTCGCTATCCGTGAGGGTGGTAGAACAGTTGGATCAGGTAAGGTTGCTACTATCATCGAGTAATTTTAGCTGATTAGCTTAAATAAACTATAATGAAGCCCTCCAAGGGATAACCTTGGTGGGCTTTTTTGAAGGTGTGCCTTGCGGCGCACGTTTCTAAAGGGTGAAAGTCCCTAATCCGCCCTAGTAGTGGGAAGGGTATAGCCGAAGACAAGGGTGTCCATCGTGAGGTGGAATCTGAAGGAAGTCGGATGGCAAATCTCCGGTCTGACGAATAGAAATCACATCAGGCTATGGCTAAGGATAAGGTTGCCTTACAAACTGAAGTCCAATAACTACTCGGAATTAGCTATGGTAAATGTGGCAGATAGGTGGAGAGAAAGAAACGTGTGGTACCGAGGGAGGTCTTGCCAGTGGTGGAAACAGAGTAAGAAGCCATAGTAACAACGAATGGCAAGAAGTCAGCAAAAGTCATAGTACCATTAGGGTTGCAAACATAATGGGAAGGACTGAACTTTAGGAGGTGTTAGTAAATGAATGTAACCAATGATGGAGTTAAGGACAGACAACTTCACATAGAGGACTATCTGCAAATGGTATCTGCGGAACAGAAAGAGTATGCAGAAGTGTCCGACCATCAGAGGATTACTGAAAGAAACGACACCATCACAGATTTTCAGACGGACAAACTGATGGAAGAGATTTTTATCAAACGATAACCTTAACAAAGCGTACAAAAAGGTAAAAATCGAATAAAGGAGCAGGCGGAGTGGATGGGATGAACGTAGATGAACTTCTAGCGTTTCTCAGAAACAACGGAAAGCTACTTAAACAGCAGTTGATGGAAGGGAAATATAAACCCAATCCTGTCCGAAGGGTGGAAATACCGAAAGAAACAAAGGGTGAGTTTAGAAAACTGGGAGTGCCAACGGTTGTTGACAGAGTTTTTCCAACAGGCAATCGCACAGGTGCTAACTCCTATTTACGAGAAACAGTTTTTCAGAAGACAGCTACGGATTTCGTCCAAACAGAAGGGCACACGATGCACTAAAGAGGTGTCAGACAAACGTAAATGATGGATATGTATATGTGGTAGATATGGATTTAGAAGTTCTTTGACACAGTATGCCAAAAGCAAGCTTATTGAAGTACTATCACGAACCATCAGAGACGGAAGGGTTATATCACTTATTCACAAGTATCTCAATGCAGGAGTGATAAGCAGAGGAGTATTTGAAAGGACCGGTAGGGAGTACCACAAGGTGGTCCACTTAGCCCGTTGCTTAGCAACATAATGCTAAATGAGCTAGATAAGGAATTGGTGCGAAGAGGACACAGATACGTCAGATATGCAGATGACTGTATGATATTTTGTAGAAGCAGAAAGAGTGCAGAGAGAACCTTACGCAATATCACGCCATATATAGAAGGTAAACTGTTTCTTAAAGTAAACAAGGAGAAAAAACCTGCGTGGAACATATCAGCAAGGTCAAATACCTAGGGTACAGCTTTTTATAGGTACAAGGGGAATGCAGACTGGGGATACACCCAAAGTCAGTAGCTAAGATGAAAGACAGAATAAGGGAACTGACAAAAAGAAGTAACGGATGGAGTAATTCATACAGGGCAATGAAACTTACGCTTTATATACGTGGATTTGTCAATTACTTTGGGCTTGCAGATATAAAGAGTATCCTTCTTAGAACTGACGAATGGCTGAGACATAAAAATAAGGACAATCTACTGGAAACAATGGAAGAAAGTAAAGACTAAATTCAAAGAACTAAAGAAGTTAGGTGTAGATGAAGAGAAAGCGTGGATATGCGCAAATATGCGAAATGGAAGCTGGTATTGTGGTGGATACTTCGTATTACAGACTGCATTTAACAATAAGAAACTCCGTGAACTCGGCTATCCGACATTCACAGAGTACTATATGAAAAATATGTGAAAACTAAAGAACCGCCGTGTACCGAACGGTACGCACGGTGGTAGTGGGAGAATCGGTAGATAAAATAATTATCTACCTCCTACCCGATGTTATTAAATTAAACCATAGCTATGATAACATAGGAAAGGCGGTCTGCACAAAATGAGCCAAATAAGATCCAAAAATCAATCCAATTCTACAGGCAGAACGGTTGGAGTTAGATTGAAGCACTTGATGGAACTGAATATTATTAAAAAGGAATGGAACTTTGACAGACCCTAAGCAGACATATGAAATGATTTCGAAGCAACTTTGAAGTTCTTCTAAGTAAGACTTGCTTTTATTGTGGTAAATTTTACTATAGCCACAATATATGGGGATGTAAAAAGAAACTACACATAAATGTAGACTCGCTACTTTGAAATTTAGCTTCGAAGTAACTTCAAAGTTACTTCGAAGTAGAATATACGTTTGTATATTTTCTCTTTAGCTGATTGCTTACAAATTAAGTAAATTTGAGTCCTCAAGGATTTCCATGGAGGGCTTTTTTTAGAGTTGACATAGACAACACACAAGAACTATAATTCTATGCAAATATCGTAATAATGTATCAACTATAGTACTACCAACTAAAAAAACGGAGGCAATGTATATGAGGATTAGTAAGCAGATAATCGCATTATGTTTAGCGGGAACCACGATACTTTCAGGGCTTTTTCTTTCTCTCGATAAGGTGCAGGCGGATGTAAAGACTGTGCAAGCTGTAGACGGTGCTAAGGTTATAGAAAGCCAAGGGGTATGGAGAACATGTATTTGGTGCTTCATCTGATGAGAAGAATATATATTATAGCATCAACTCAGGGAAGCTTTAAGAAGTCAAAAGTACAACACAATAAAGAGAAATATTAAAACCGGAAAAAGAAACAGGGAGCACTAAAAAGGCAAAAAAATACGGCTACTATGGGTTTGATAGTCTTAAACTCTATAAAAATTATCTTCTGGGAGTGAGAACTAATGGTTCCAACCCAGTATGGCGCTCCATATACAAGGTTACAAAAAGACGGTAAAGTTAAGGAACTAGCAATCGGTCGTTCTCCTGTAGTATCAGGTAATTCAATATACTATGTAGCAGAAAAAAAGTACAGAAATATGGTGATAGCAAAACCCTAGGCATTTATAAAATGGATATGGATGGAGGGCATAAAAAAACAGGTTAAAAAGGGAGAGTATTACACCCTTGGGCTATCAGGTAAGGAATTGTACTACTCCAGAGCAAAGTATGTGGGTGAGCAGCTAAACATTAAATGGTTTGACTTTTAAGACAGGGAAAAGAGGAGAAAAAAATGTTGTGCTCTCACAGCTATATGATGCCAATACTAGAACAAAACTTGCATTTAACAATAAGGAGCTAAGAGCAGGCGTATATAAAGATGGAAAATGGGAATACAAAAACGATATTAAAGGTCAAAAAAAGCAGATGACAATTATATAGGGAATTGCACAGGTAAGACTGTGTGGAGGTAAAGTCCTTGTACAGATAAATGGTGAAGCCGTTTCTAAAAATATACATAATAGATTTAGATGGCAAGCATAAAAAGCTATTAAAGGAGTTCATATTGGTTGGTTAATATAACGATGTATTAACTGATTGAAGGTAAAATTGAAATATCATGATTTGTGATACTGCATAAAAAAATTAGAGTTAAATAAAGCTTGAAAAAAAGCCTGATTATAGGGGGTATCATAGTATTGTTAATTGATATTCAAAGCTACCGATATAAGTGGGTGCAATAAACCATAGGATATTGTCGCAAGCTTTGAATGAACGAATAAAAACAATATAAGGAGAGGTAGAAGAACATAGAGTAATTTTTAAGAGAAAAAGTGCGTTAGCACTTGCGATGATGCTTACATTTGCAACGGTTTTCGGGGTGCTTAAGCCTGAAGAGGCAAAGGCCTGGGCTAACCTAACCATAGCGCAGTTTGATACGATTTACGAGCACAATGGTTCTAAAGAGGTTACTTATAAGTTAACTCTTCCTACATCAGGAAAAGCTTACACAGATTACTTCCGTAACAAGTAATTATCTTGACTTTGAGATTAAGGATGCTTCTGAAAAACAGAATAGAGCGTTTGTCAGGAAGTGCTACTAATAACTACACCTACGATATGGACCTTATTGGTGGAGATTATTATATAGTGGTATCTTCAATCTGGACAGATGCAGCTGCGAATTTTAAGTGGATATTCACTCCTTCTGAAGAATCATTCAACGAGAGTCAGGATGAGAGAAATAATGACCTCTCAAATAAGTTTCCGATTGCTGTCGGACAGACTGTAAAAGGCCAGTTTGCAAGGAATGATGATGTAGATTACTATGGTTTTTCAGTAAATAAAACAGGAACTCTTAGCCTTAAACTAACTGCTAAGATGGAGGGCATGGAGTAAGCCTCTTAAATGATGAGGGAAGCTACAATTACAAGGTTTCAGACATAATAAAGGGAACCAAGACATTTACCTTCCAGATACCAAAGGGAAATTACTCCTTGATGTGCTCAGGAAAGAAGACAGGAAATTATCAGCTTACAACCTCATTTACAAGTGGACCTTCCAAAGTAAAAGCTTACTTCAGTAAAAAAATATAAAAGACAGGAAGGCTAAAGGCAAGCTGGAAAAAAAGGGAAATCTGTTAATGGTTATGAAATCCAGATTTCTACCAGTTCAGACTTTAGCAGCAATGTAACTACAAAAGCTTGTAAAAGGTGCTAAAAAGACTTCCTTCACGTTTAATGGGCTTAACATAAGCAATTCTTGGGTAAAAATATACCTATTATTGCCGTGTAAGAGCCTATAAGGAGAAGAATAAGATTAAGGCATATTCGGACTGGAGCAATGAGAAAGTGATTACGATTAAGAAGTAAATACTATATCATACAAGAAAGAGACCGTAAGTAAACTGTGAAAAGGTTTATTTATGGTCTTTCTTATAAAAATCTTAAAAATAATCGTAAACCTAATGACACTATTATAGCTAAATTACTTGTTATAATTAGCACATCAAAGCAAGATACGCATTTTATAAAGATAATGTGAAAAAAACAGACTGAGGGTATTATTTAAAAATGCCATAATAAAGGGAGGTTACAATGAAGGTTAATGGTTTATCGTTATTATTAATTGGTTCGCTTGTTATTTCAGGCTTAACTGCAGTAAATAAAGAAAAAAAGCAATTGCAGGGAGCATTGTAAGTACTAAAAAAATATAGTTGCTGATATAAAAACCAAGTAGTGAGAGATCTCGCAATATACTGGCTGCGAAAGGTTATACTGATGATGAGATACTTAAGCTTGCAAAAAAAGTATTTTGATAATAATTGTAAAGAAAAATGGAGATACCGTAGAAATAGACAGCGTAGATGGAGATACTGTAACCATACATGTCTATGAATATATTGATGAAGGAAACGGTGAAGGGCATACAGCGACATATAACTGGTATTACATATCAAAGAAGACTGGTAAAGGTGAAGATTTTTTTGGCAACGAAATAGATTTGAATAAGTTATCAGGAACAAAAAAACAGAGAAGATGTGCTCTGACAAGAAGATAACAATCGAAGACTTGACCTATAAGCTAACTGCAAAGAAATATGATAAAACCGAGAAAAATGAAAGTTAGAAATATAATGCAGATATCAAAAGTCGACAGGAGAGACAACAAGTCTTGTAAAGAAAGTTACCTCAGAAAAAGATTGTTACAAACGGTAAACAGCTGTATTACTCCAAAAAAATATGAGTAACAAGGGTGTGATATATGAGGCTTGATATCAGTACAGGAAATCACATAAGGTAATATCAGGTAAAGGATATGTCTTGCTTGGAGGCACAGATAAGGAACTCTACATAGGGGTATCAAGCGCCAAGAACAAGAGTGGGTATGATAAATATACCTATAACTTGAAAAGCTAAGAAGCTAATAACAGTCTACGATAATAAGTGATGAAATGTGAAAAAGAACTAGTGAGTATGATATTAGGGTATAGAAAAGATCTTCCGTATATTGGGAGGTCTTTTTGTATTTAGGGAGTTAGTAAAAAAATCATATAAAGCACCATATATGAATTGCTCAAAGAAATTTATCAGGTAACGGTTATCGTCTTAGAAGAAATTCAGATGCATAAAAAAAGTATATGAGTGAAAGTTGCCATAGAGTGACAATGTATATAGTGAACATAAAAAAATAATTAATTTAGTGATTTAAAGTGGCAAATTTATGAATAAATATAAATAACCATAGCTTATAATATCATTAATAGCAAAAAGAATAAATTAATAAATGATGGTTATTGTACAAATATACCAAATAAGGGTTGACTTAGTTGTAAAATGGTGCTAAATTTAAGAAGAAAAAGAATAAAAAAATTGAAATACACGAAAAAGAAAAAAATCATATCCGGATTTGGATAATTATATAAGGGGGTGTAAGGAAAAGAGAGGTGAAGAGTGCTTTAACAAAAATAATCAGTATTAATGGATGACATTTTAAAACATCCAAGACAAAAAAACTAACCCAATACTAAGAAGGAGAGGGAACTTTATGAAAAAGAATTTAAGAAGTTTGGCGCTGTTATTAATCGTATGTCTTTTAGTTGGTTGTAATGGAGCTGGCAGCGGAGGAGATACTCTTACAATCGCACTTTCGGGTGATTCAATTTCTCTTGATCCGGTACTAACTAATGACAACCAGTCAAGTAATGCTATGGCTCAGATTTACGAAGGACTTGTAAAGATTGACGACAAAACAGGTGAGATTTCACCATGTCTTGCTGAAAGTTACGAGCATCCTGATGATTTAACCTATATATTTAAGCTTAAAAAAAGGCATTAAGTTTCACAATGGAGAAGAAATGAAGGCATCGGATGTAGTTTTTCAGCTTAAAGAGAGCCTCTGAAGCACCTAATGTTAAACATCTGTTTGCTTCAATTGATCCTTCTACTATTAAGGCAACAGACGATTATACAGTAGAGTTCAAACAGACTAAACCTTTTGCAGGTATAATTGCAGCACTTTGTCATACAGGTGGCTCAATCGTCAATGAAAAGGCAGTAACTGAAGCCGGTGACAATTACGCGCGCAATCCTATAGGTACTAACGCGCTTAAATTCGTAAGCTGGTCAAAGGCAGACAATATGGTATTAGAGCGTTTTGAGGATTATCATGGTGAAAAAAACTGATTTCCAGACATTGAAGTTTAGAATAATTCCAGAGCCAAGTAACCGTGTTATAGAGCTCGAGTCCGGTGGTGTAGACATAGCTCTTGATATAGTAGCAAACGATCTTGATAAGGTATCAGGAAATCCTGATTTACAGCTTGTTAAGTCACTTGACTACGGTCTTACTTATCTTGGGTTTAACTGTTCAAAGGCTCCATTTACAGATCCAAAAAGTTAGAGGCCATCTCTTACGCACTTGATACTGATTCCATTGTGAAAGCAGTATTCCACAACCTTGGTAAGACAGCTACAGGTATATTGCCTCCAACACTTGAATTTTTCTATTTCAGATCAGATTCAGCTTAAAGGAAGAGATGTTGAAAAGGCAAAAATCCCTATTAAAAAGAAGCCGGTCAGTCAAATCTTAAAGCTTACCATTTCAACTAATGAAAATAAAGATCGTGTAGATATGGCTACTGCTATGAAGGAACAGCTTGCTGAAGTTGGTATTGAGGCATCTATTAATGTTCTTGAGTGGTCAGCATTTAATGACTTAATCAAAAAGGGTAACCACGACTTGTATATGATAGCTTGGACAGCAGATTCACCTGATCCTGATACATTTATGTATCCTTGCTTCCATTCGTCTGCTAAGGGTGAAGGCGGAAACTACGCATTCTTAGAGGACACAAAGCTTGACGCTTTACTTGATGAAGCGAGATATGAGGGTGATAAGACTAAACGTGGAGAGGTTTATAAAGAGGCTCAGGAATATGTTATGGGAATAAATGCTTGGGTACCTCTTCACAACAAGGAGATTACAGCAGGTGCGAAGAAGAACATAGAGAACCTTCAGTTGTCTCCATTTGGATGGCACCATTTCACACAAATCAAACGCGCTAAATAGACGGCTTTGATGATATTGTTAGAATAATGTGGGGGCTGTGGATTATTCCCCAGCCCCTTTGCAAAGGGAAGGTGTACACATGATTAAATATATTATAAAAGCGAATACTTTACCTTATACCCGTTATTATTGGCGTAAGTTTCATAGTATTTGGGCTTTTATATCTGACTCCTGGGGATCCTGCCCGCAATGCGCTCGGACCTTCAGCGCCAGAGTCAGCAGTAAAGGAGCTGCGTGAAGAGATGGGACTAAATGATCCCTTCCTTGTGCAGTATGGAAGATATATCAAGAATATAGTTTTTTTCACTTTGATTTGGGGAATTCATACATTACCAAAAGCTCAGTGACAAGGGAAATATTATCACGAGCCGGTGCAACTGTCCGCTTAGCATTTACTGCAATATTGTTCGCAGTTTTGCTGGGGGTTCCTATAGGAATTATCTGTGCAAGGAGGCAATATTCCATATTTGACAACATTGCTATGATATTTGCCCTTATAGGGTATATCAATGCCGGTATTCTGGCTGGGACTCCTGCTTATTATGCTTTTCTCTGTTAAATTAAGGTTACTTCCATCATCAGGTTTTGAGACATTCCCGCAAATGATACTTCCGACTATAGCGCTTGGTTCCCAGTCAGTATCTGTAATTGCGAGAATGACGAGATCTGCAATGCTTGAGGTTATACGTAAGGACTACATACAGACTGCAAAAAGCAAAAGGACAAAAAAAGAAAATGTAGTTATATGGAAGCATGCGCTAAAGAATGCCCTTATTCCTATAATCACAATTATAGGAACACAGTTTGGACAACTTCTCGGAGGAGCACTTATGACTGAGGTTATATTCTCTATTCCGGGCATCGGAAGACTAATGGTAGACTCAATAAAAAAATGCGAGATGCTCCTCTTGTTTTAGGCTCGGTATTGTTTGTTGCGGTGACATTCAGTGTTGTGAATTTGATTGTGGATATATTGTACACCTATGTGGATCCGCGTATCAAAACGCAGTATATATAGGGAGGGCATTATGGGGAAAGACAGTAAAAAAGCAAAGCAGCCACGGTCGCTTGAGAAATCTTAGAGATATTTGGATTCGTATGAAACGAAACAAATTGGCGATAGTAGGACTGGTAATTATAATTTTTTTCTTGTATTGGTTGCCATATTTGCAGACCAGATTGCTCCCTACAGTTATGCACAGCAGGATCTGAAAAAAATCAGTTCCAGCTTCCAAATTCTAAGCACTGGTTTGGCACAGATGACCTTGGAAGGGATATATTCAGTAGAGTTGTTTACGGTTCAAGAGTATCACTTAAAAGTTGGTTTTTATATCGGTAAGTATTTCTCTTATTATAGGAGTAACCCTTGGAGCGTTAACAGGATATTACGGCGGAAAAGTAGATATCCTTCTTATGAGATTTATTGATATCTTACAGGCTGTTCCTGATACTCTGCTTGCAATCGCAATCATAGCGGCACTAGGGTCCCGGACTTACCAACCTTATGATGGCAGTCGGTATAGCCTCAATCCCGAGTTATGCGAGACTTGTAAGGTCATCGGTATTGTCAATTAGAGACATCGATTTATAGAAGCAGCTAAGGCTAATGGTTCAAGTGACTTTAGAATAATATTTAAGCACATTATTCCTAACTGTATGGCTCCAATAATTGTGCAGGCTACATTGGGTGTTGCTTACGCAATCATCAATGCAGCAGGACTTAGCTTCATAGGCTTGGGACTCGAACCACCTACGCCTGAGTGGGGTGCAATGCTTTCCGGAGGACGTGCATATATTCGTGACTATGTGCATATGACATTGTTTCCAGGACTTGCAATTGTTACCACCATCTTTGCATTAAATGTACTGGGTGACGGACTTCGAGACGCCCTTGATCCAAAAGCTAAAACGATAGAGGAGGAGAAAAGGTGGCAGAATTATTAGATATACGCAATCTATCAGTTTGCATTTGACACAGATTCCGGCAAGGTCTACGCTGTTAACAATTTAAGTCTTAAGATAGGAAGAAAAGAAACCTTAGGGTCTTGTTGGAGAGACAGGTGCAGGTAAGACAACTACTGCACTTGCGGTTATGAAATTGATACAGTCGCCTCCAGGCAAGATAACTTCGGGCGAAATTATACTTGAAGGTCAGGATCTTATGAGGGTACCTGAAAAGGATATGTTTTAATATTCGTGGGAATAAAATATCTATGATTTTTTTCAGGATCCTATGACGTCTTTGAACCCTGTAATGACTGTGGGTGAGCAGATAAGCGAAGTAATTGAGTTACATCAGAAATTATCAAAGGATGAACTTCGCAAAAAAACTGAAGAGATGTTAGAGGTAGTGGGTATCCGCAAGGAAAGAATCAACGATTATCCTCATCAGTTTTCAGGTGGTATGAAGCAAAGAGTAGTTATCGCCATAAAGCTCTTGCCTGTAATCCTGAGCTCATTATAGCAGATGAGCCAACTACTGCGCTTGATGTTACTATTCAGGCACAGGTGCTTGAGCTTATGAAGAACCTCAAAGAAAAAAATACGATACTTCTATGATTCTTATTACACATGAGTTTGGGGGTTGTAGCTGAAATCTGTGACTATGTATCGGTTATTTATGCAGGCTCAATAGTTGAATACGCTCCGGTAAAGGACATCGTATGAAACCCCCAGGCACCCTTATACTAAGGGTTTGTTTAATTCGATTCCAAGTTTGGATGAAGATGTCGAGTCTCTCACTACAATCAAAGGCAATCCGCCAGATCCTTCAGCACTTCAAGTGGTTGCCGTTTTCATCCTCGTTGTGATAAGTGTATGGAGATTTGTAAACATACAAATCCAGAACTCAAGAGGTTAGTCCCGGACATTTTATAGCCTGTCATTTGTTCAAAAAAAGGGAGAGGGGAATCTGAAAATGGCTAATGAGAGAGAGACTTTAGTGCAGGTAAAAAAACCTGAAAAAAGTATTTTCAGACTAAAAGAGGCCAGCTCCATGCAGTGGACAATGTCAGCTTTAACATCAAAAAAGGCGAGACCTTAGGGCTTGTAGGGGAATCAGGCTGTGGCAAATCTACTGTAGGACGAGCTATTATACGTTTACACGAGCCAACATCAGGAGAGGTACTTTTAGAGGATAAAAATATATTACAATATAAAACTAAGCAGGAAATGCGTACTTTAAGAAGGGACATGCAGATAGTATTTCAGGATCCTTATTCATCACTCAATCCTCGTATGAATACCTTTGACCTAATTGCAGAGCCGTTAAGGGTGAATAAATCATACAACGGACATAGTGAGCTTGAGAGCCGTGTTATGGAAATGATGTCAACGGTAGGCCTTGAGGAGAGGCTTGCCAATTCCTTCCCTCACGAGCTGGACGGAGGAAGGCGCCAGCGCATAGGTATAGCAAGAGCACTTATAGTAAGACCTAAGTTTATAGTGCTTGACGAGCCTGTGTCAGCACTTGATGTATCTATTCAGGCTCAGGTGCTTAACCTGATGGATAAGTTACAGCAGGAGTTTGGGCTTACCTATCTCTTCATTTCACATGACCTTTCAGTAGTACGACACATATCGGATAGGATTGCAGTTATGTATCTTGGACAGATTGTGGAACTTGCGGACTACGACCAATTGTTTAGAAATCCACTACATCCATATACAAAAGCTTTGTTATCAGCCATACCTATACCTAAGTATGGCTTGAACCGCCAGAGAATCTTCCTTGAAGGTGATGTGCCAAGTCCTGTAAACCCACCTGCGGGCTGTAGGTTCTCAGGTCGTTGCAAAGAATGTATGGAACATTGCAAAGAAACTCCGGTTGAACTGATTGAAATGGAGCCAAATCATTTTGTCGCCTGTCATTTATATAAGAAATAAAGGGATTAATAAAGCCCTCCGAGGCTATACTCGGAGGGCTTTACAAAGCAAAATCAGATCTGATTTTTTATAAAGCTTAAAAAGTTCTATATCTTTATTTAAGGGTCCGTTAAGTATTGAGTTAATCACAAATCTGCTTTAGATACATAAAAAGAACGAGACATAAAAGAGAAACCCCATTACTTAAAAAAATTCCCTTGACATAAAGTCAGTATAGGAATATACTATGCTTTGGTTAGTTACAACTAACTAGATTCAAGCTTGAAATTTATTCTGAAAAGGAGAATAGAAAATTGAAAAAGACAATATTATTTTTATTACTTGGAGTAATGCTTTTAACAGGCTGTGGAAAGACAGGTAGTGCTAATGAAGCTGTAAGTCAGGCTAATTCAGGAAACATGGGAGAAACTGTGACTAGCGGACAGGATACAGGCTCTGGGAAAAGCTTAGATTCTGTGGAGGTGGCAGGTTCAGAAGATGCCAATTCTCAGCCTAAAAAGAAGGTAACAGTAACAACTTCATTTCTGTACGACATGGTAAATCAGCTTGCGGGCGATATGGTGGATAAAGAGCTTATTATCCCTGCGGGAGAGGATCCTCACCTATATGTAGCAAAGCCTGAGGACTTAAAGAAGATAGCAGAGGCTGATTTGCTGCTTTTTCATGGACTGCACTTTGAGGGGAAGATGCAGGAGGTGCTTGAAAAAGAAGGGATATGCGGTAGCATCCACGTTTTCAGAGGACAAGATTGGCAAGATGGAGGAAGATGGGGTTACAATTATAGATCCGCATTTTTTTGGTTTGATATAGACCTTTACAAGGAAGCTACTGAAAATGCAGGAGCAAAGCTTTCAGAGCTTTTGCCTGATAAAAAAGATATAATAGAAAAAAATACCAAATCATATGTAGAAAAGCTTACTGCACTTGATGAAGAAAACAAAAAAAGCGCTTGATACTCTACCTGAGGGCGGAAAGTATTTGATTACTCCACACGATGCCTTTAACTATTTTTTTCAAGGAGATATGGCATTGAAGTTGTGGCTCCTCAGGGGGTTAGCACAGATTCAGAGGTTGCAAATAAAGATATAGATAAGACTGTGGACTTTATTGTGAAGCATAAGGTTAAAGCTATATTTGCAGAATCTACCACAGATCCTGCAAGGATGGAGAAACTCAAAGAGGCTTGCAAGGCGAAGGGATTTGATGTAAAGGTTGTAAGTGGCGAAGGAAATGAGCTTTTTCCGACTCGCTTGCACCTCTTGGTTTAAGTGGTGATACTTACATAGATATGTATAGACACAATATAAAGTTAATCACTGATAACTTAAAGTAAGAAGGAGGGGTGAGGCATGGAAGAGGTGATTGTAAAGGTGGAGGATTTGACCATAGCCTACCACGACAGGCCTGTACTTAGGGGATTGTGACGTAGATATAGTGGCAGGTTCGGTCACAGCCATAATAGGACCCTAATGGAGCAGGAAATCCACCTTAATAAAGGGGATATTAGGGGCTTCAAAAAAACTTGCCGGTGAGATTTTTGATTATGGGCGAGCCTATAAAAAGGTTCAGAAGAAAAATAGCATATATCCCACAAACTTCTGAGGGTAAACTGGGACTTTCCGACCACTGTTATGGATGTGGTGCTTATGGGCAGGTATGTACATCTTGGCTGGTTTAGGCATCCCGGGCTAGAGGATAGGAAAAAAAGGCGGAGGCTGCTCTTAAAAGGATAGGTATGTATGAGTTTAAGAATAGGCAGATATCCAAGCTTTCAGGAGGGCAGAGACAGAGGGTGTTTATAGCTAGGCTGATAGCACAGGAGGCTGAGATTTATTTTATGGATGAGCCTCTTGCAGGCATAGATAAGGTTACGGAGAAGGTAATCATAGATTTTATAAAAGAAGAGCAGAAAAAGGGGAAAACTGCAGTAATAGTCCACCACGACCTCGCCACCATAAGGGGAATATTTTGACCATGTCGTAATTATCAACAAAAAGGTAGTAGCCACGGGCAGGGGTGAGTGAGGCGTTTACAAATGAAAAACTTAGAAAAGGCGATGATGAAAAATGCTTAATCTGGACATACTTACAAGCTATTCATTTATCATAGTTGGCAGCGGGACTTTTTTGCTTGCAGCCATAGCAGGGGCTGTGGGCTGTATTACAGTACTTAAGGGACAGTCGCTGATAGGAGATGCCATAGGACATGCTGCATTCCCGGGGATAATCCTGTCTTTTATGCTTTTTTTATGCAAAGGGAGCCTGTGCTGTTAACGCTGGGAGCGGTAGCATCCGGCGCTACAGCCTTTATGCTCATTCAGGCCATAAAGGAGAATTCAAAGCTTAAGTTAGATGCGATACTTGCAGTGGTTTTGTCGTCATTCTTTGGAGTGGGAATGGTGCTAAAAAGCTATATTCAGGGTAATAGCAACTATAAGGATGCTGCTCAGTCAGGGCTTTCAAGCTATATCTTCGGACAGGCGGCTTACATTATGAAGGATGATGTAAAGCTTATTGTATATGTTGGCATACCTATGTTGGTTTTACTGATTTTGTTTTATAAAGAAATAAAAGTATTTTTATTTGATGAAATATATGCAAGCACCATTGGGATAAGGACGGTTTTGCTCTATGGCATAATTCTTGTAATGACGATGGGAATAATAGCAACAGGACTGAAACTTGTGGGAGCTATCCTTATTTCATCTTTGCTTATAATACCCGCAATTACAGCTCTTCAGTGGAGTGATAAATTTAGTCGGGTGCTTATAATAGCAGGTGTGGTTGGTGGAGTTTCAGCACTTGTCGGCACTTATATATCAACCGCTTATGACGGGATGAGTACGGGAGCAACTATTATCCTCATAATGGGAAGTCTTGCAATCATTTCTCTTGTGATAGGCCCACATGGGATGATAAAGAACCTTAGGATGAGGAGGCAGGGATGAAATGATAGATTCACTAATGTCATATGTTGCCATATCCTACGAGTCTCTTTTTGTTCTAATAGCGACTGCCGTGGCCTGTGCGATTTTGAGCCCGTTTTTGGTGCTTAGGAAGTTGTCGATGGTTTCAGATGCAATTTCACATTCAGTTTTACTCGGTATTGTTATCGCATTTTTCATAGTAAAAGATGTGGGTTCGCCATTTCTAATAGCAGGAGCGGCATTGTTTGGTGTAATTACTGTCTTTGTCGTGGAGTTTCTTTCAGGAACAGGACTTGTTAAAAATGATGATGCAGTGGGCATAGTTTTTCCGATGTTTTTTGCTCTTGCAGTAGTTTTAATCACCAAATTTGCAAGAAATGTACATCTTGATACTGATATAGTGCTAATGGGAGAGGTGATAATTGCACCATTAAATAGGGTAGAGTTTATCGGGATTAGCATACCTAAGGCTCTGGTTCAAATGGGGATATTATTGTTGATAAACTTGCTCTTTGTTATTATCTTTTTTAAGGAACTTAAGATAACCACTTTTGACAGGGGCTTCGCAAAGCTTGCGGGATTTTCCTCGGCAGCCCTGTTTTATGCACTGATGACTCTTTCATCGCTTACAGCGGTTACAGCCTTTGATGCGGTTGGGGCTATCTTGGTGGTTTCGTTTTTGATTACTCCCGGGGCAGCAGCCTATCTTATAAGTAAAGATCTAAAGGTGATGATAGTGATATCGGTGGGCTATGCGGTTATCAATTCTAGTATAGGCTATGTGCTTTCGCTTCTTATGAATGTATCTATGTCTGGAATGACAGCGGCAGTCGCAGGAGTTACATTTTTAATTACCTTCCTGTTTAATAGAGAGGGGCTGGTTACTGCTATATTTATAAGACTACAGAGAAAAGAGTGAGTTAAAAACCAGGACTTTTCCTTACCCATATAGGTAATCATTCAGGCAAAAGAGAGAAAGTGAGGAGCTGGGCTTAGATTCAATCAAAGACCATCTTAAATGGAAAGCAGGCCGAGGTTGATAAAATAGCAGAAAGACTTATAAAAAAAGGGTTAATAAGGGTAGATGCAGATAAGAATATTTATGCTCTGACCGAGAGAGGCAGAGAGAAGTTTGTGGAGATTGAGGAATAAAAATCCCTGACTGTGAGGCAGGGGTTTAACTGAGATAGATAAAGCCCTCCGAATCATCGGAGGGCTCCTATCCCTATTCAGTCTATACTTTCCAAGAAAATCTCATCTTTGCTAACTGTGAAAAACAGGTTAAGCAGTTCTTTATTTTTTTATTTAAGGACTCATTAAGCATTTCAGAAACCGCATTATTCTTTATGCCCAGTACTAAAAAGCTTGTGTGGTGTTTCCTTGAATAAAAATACTTAAATTAGTACCTATAGGAATATCAAACCTATTTTTTTACTGAAAAAAACTCATCAAGAGTCTTCCTTATAACTCTATGTAGTGGTAAATCATCTTTTTCGTTTGTCTTTTGGTAGGCTGCAAGCTTTCCTAAAAGGCACTTTTAAAAAGCTCTCCTTTAGAGAGAAGCTTGATTCCGTCCTTAGTAAGCTCATAATCATCCACGCCTTCTTTCTTTTGCCATATCGTGTATCCAGCCATTTTGACCAACTCCGTACTTATATTTCTGGCGGACATCAAGGAGATGACCATCCTTAAACTCAATATCGGTATAAGCATTTTCTTTATAAATACCATTTTCTGAAAAGTATTTCACCCTTGAGGATAACAGACCTAATGCTGCACTTTGTATAGTTGGAGTACTGCCTTTGACTTCACTTCTAACATTTGTTGCAACCTTTTCTATAACATCCTCTCCGTCCTTTGTAAAAAAGCTGCCGTCTCTTGCCTCCAAATCCCTCATATCATATCCGGTATATCTGTAAATTTTATTTGCTAAATTCCAAAGGCTACTTTTTTCATTGCTATACTGCTCAGACTTAGCAAGCGATGAGGCAGAAAATGCAATATGTAAAGATAATACCTCAGGATTCTTACCTTGATTTAGAACGCTCTCAATTCTTTGTTTTAAGCTATCATCTACCTCGCCTAAAACAGAAATTCTATTTGTATATAAATCACTTCTAAAAGTAAGAGTAACACCTCTTGGTATGTTAATATTATTTTTCTTCAAAGAGTTTAGACATCTGAAAATCCATGTTAAGCCTGTCATGAATGGCTGATCGAAAGCTCTCTATTTCTCCATGAGATACTAGGTGCTTCATAGCCACGGTATGCATAATCCATAACAGAGTAACAGTAAGGTTTGCCGCCCTTTAATACTCTCATCTCGTTACTATAGGCAGTCATGCGTACTTCAGAATGAGGTTCACCGTCTAAAACCCTATAGTGACAATAGCTTGGGTCAAAGTATTTTCTTTCTATATGATATTCGGGATCAGCAAAAACCTTATTTCTACGATTTTTCTTTTTCGTAGACTCTATCAAGTTTATCAGCTAGTTCTCCAGACGGCCCCTTATATAAATTTTTAGCTGTTCGTCCTTCCAGTTGATAGGAAGAACCGGTATAGCCGATAGCAGAAGTTTTTGATATATCCATATTTTTTACCATTCCTTTCGCTTCGCTCAAGGCACAAACAAGTTATGAAAAAATGTTGTGCCTCTCCTCGCTTTGTCTTATAATATCTATATAGGATAGCAATATACTACAGAGCACGGGAGGAGGAGTGGCGAATTTATTTTTCGACCCGTATATTTATATGTGCCGTCATCCTTACAAGCACAAACAAGTGGGACATTGAGCCCGGACTCTTATCATTGGTAATAAAACCATAGTTTTATTCAGTCGCAGGATGACAGTCAATGTTGCTATCCTTTTTTTATAAAGGTGGTGATACTTATGATGAAGTTAAAATACTCCATCTGCTGTGGGCTTGATGTCCACAAAAAATGTTATCGTTGCAACCATCGTAATCACAAATGCTGATGGAATCTCTGAGTACAAGCAAAAAAATCATTTTCTACTTTCAACTCAGATATTAGAAAAATTTCACAGCTGGCTAATCGAGAATAATTGTTATCATCTATGTATGGAATCCACTGGGAAATATTGGATTCCTATTTTTAATTATCTCGAGAATGACATAGAAGTCTGCCTTACCCATCCTAAATATGTCAAAGCCATCAAGGGAAAGAAAAACTGATAAAAAGACTCCAAATGGATTGCTGACCTCTACAAATTCGACCTTGTCAGATGCTCGTTCATTCCCCCTAAAGACTTCAGACAGCTGCGTGAAATCGCAAGATACCGTTTCAAACTGGTATGTATGAAATCTTCTGAGAAAAAACCGCATACAAAAACTGCATGATCTGTTTCCAATGTCGGCATTGCCAGTGTACTGTCTGATCCTTTTTGGCAAAACAGCCACAGAAATCATATCGTATCTTCTTACACATACTTCTGATTCCATTGATGAAAAAAAGCTGTCCGCAGACTCATTAAAAAAAGGGGCAAAAGCTAAATCCGATGAAATCATTGAGGCAATCAGGGGTATAACATAGAATCTGATCAGGCTAAAAAGCTTGAACTTGCCCGCAGCCATCTGGAGTATCTTGATGGCATGATTACTCAATCTGAAGTTGAGCTTTATGTAAGGATGAAGCCTTACTACAAGTTCGTTGAACTTGTTTCTACAATGCCTGGGATGACCGAACTAAGTTCAACAATCGTTCTTGCCGAAACAGGCGTAGATATGAGCATCTTTGATGACGCAAAAGCATCTGTGCTCATGGTGTGGGCTTTCACCTACTAACAATGAGTCAGCCGGTAAAAAGAAGTCTGTGCGGATTTCTAAAGCAGGAGATTACTTAAAGCCTATGATGGTACAATGTGCGCTTGCAGCAATCAAGAGCAAAAAGCAGACCTATTTTGCAATCAAATATGGTCGAGTTAAAAAACGCCGTGGTCATAAGAAAGCAATCATTGCCATAGCACGAATGATGATAGTATGCATTTATCACATGGTTTCAGAAGAAAAAAACCGTTTAATCCTATTGATTATGAAGAACTTATGTCTCCGAAAAAAATCAAATAGAGCGTGTGATTCTAAATGAAAACAATGTCTTTGCTTATCTTGAAAGCCTTGGTTATGATAGCTCAAAGTTAGTAAAACGCAACGATAACTAACATTTATTTATATAGTTACCAATTTTAGGGATCTTGCGACCCCTTATATAAGTGCGCTCAATAATATAAGTTATTTTTCACTCTTCCCTCCTGTAAGAAAGTACATAAAAATATAACTGCATATTATGGGTTCTAATAAATATATCGGATGATATCTCAAAATATTGAATTAAATTCTATCTTAGGTTAAAATGGTACATGAAATTGAAAGTCATTGATTATTTTACATGAATATGGAGGTATGGTGTTGGATAAAAATAAAGACAATAGAAAGTAAAGAGTAAGACCAGAAACGGTATCAAAGAGAATGAGCTTTGTCGTACTGTCTATACTGGTTGAGGTTGCTTTGATTCTCATAATAATAAACTATCTCTACAGGGATTTTTGCCTTGATAGAAGTTACAATTAGAATCATTACCAGTGCCATTTAAGTCTGATATATATACGGACAGCATAAAGACAGCTTCAATGAAAATGCCCGTGGATACTGCTGATACTGGGAACTCATGTTGTGGGAATTACCCTTTATCTGCTTGTCGGCTTAAATGGCGGTACCAAGAAGATGAAGGAGCGTTATAAGAAGGTAGATGAGCAGATATTTCCGCTTTTACCTGAGAATACACATGTATTAGATAAACTGGAGGAGAGTGAACCCAATGCCTACGGGATATGCAGCTTACTTAAGTAAATACTCTCACTATCCCGTATATGAAAATACAGATGTCACCTACTATGACAGGGGCTGAAGATGGGCTTGAGGCACAGCTTGAGGCATAAACAGGCAGGAGAAAGTTTATCTTTATGGAATACTTTTGCCATACAGAATACAACTGCCTGGGGAAGAATAGAAGAGATACTTGTGGAGAAGGCTGGGAAGGGCGTGGAAATCAGAGTGTATTACGATGATGTAGGCTCTGTGGGCTTTGTAAATAGAGACTTTGCAAAAAGACTCAAGTCGCTTGGGATTAACTGCAGGGTGTTTAATCCGTTTATGCCCGGTATCAATGTGTTCTTAAATAACAGAGACCATAGAAAGATGACTATAGTAGACGGAAAGGTTGGATTTACTGGGAGGTTATAACCTTGCAGATGAGTATTTCAACCTAACCCATCCTTATGGTATGTGGAAGGATACAGGAATAAGGCTTGAGGGAGATGCTGTTAAGTCTCTTACAATATCATTCTTAGAGATGTGGAATGCAGTAAAGCGCTCGGACAAGGATGATGTTGACATCGAAAAATATCTTCCACGGACTGACTATGTGGCAAAGAGTAAGGCCTTTGTACAGCCTTATGCGAGATATACCCGATAGATAAAGAGCAGGTGGGAGAAAATGTATATATAAGCATGGCAAATAAGGCTGAGAAATACTGCTACTTTATGACTCCTTACCTGATAATTACAGATGAAATGAACCAGGCAATCTCCCTTGCAGCCAAGCGTGGAGTGGATGTGAGGATAGTAACTCCCGGGCATACCTGATAAAAAGCTGGTATATAAGGTAACACGCTCTTTCTACAACGGACTTGCAAGAAATGGAGTGAGGATATACGAGTGGACTCCCGGGGATTTAGTCATCACGAAAGATGAATGTGGTAGATGATAAAGATGGCTGTCTGCGGCACTATAAACCTAGACTATAGAAGCCTTTTACCATCATTTTTGAAAATGCCTGCTTTATAGTAGATGAGGGTATCGCAACCGAAATGAGAGAGGACTTTGAGAGAGACATTTAGGCAGTGCAGGGAGGTGACAGAAGAATACAGCACAGGTAAAAGATCGGTAATAAAGGCTTGGACAGCTCTTCTTGAGGCTCTTTTGCATCATTATTGTAGTGAAAGGGAAGACCATGGAAAAACATAAGATTACAAAGATATTTTTGGATAATACTTGGCTTTTATTGGCTTTGGTATAGGTACGGTGGGAGTTGTAGTTCCACTCTTACCTTCATTTCCGTTTTATATGCTAACTCTCTTTGCATTTGCAAAAAGGCTCGGATAGGCTTCATCAGTGGTTTATGTCAACAGACCTATACAAGAAAAAAACCTTGAAAGCTTTGTAGAAGAAAAAAAGGGAATGACTGTTAAAACAAAAAAATAAAAATTATTGTCTGCATTACCCTGGTAATGGGATTTGGCTTTATTATGATGAAAAAATGTTCCCATTGGCAGGATAGTACTTGCTATAGTGTGGGTCTGCCATGTGGTTTACTTTATATTTGGGGTAAAGAACTATACCGAGGATGAGAAATGGGGATGAGCCCGAAAAATATAGAGATTGATGGGGATAAATAAATGATTAAAAAGAGGCTGATAGGGACTATTGTCACACGCCAGGAAAGCATATTGTTTATCATATATTGCTTTGCAGATTCTGTCGTTAATTGCTCAGATAGTCCTTGTATTTACACTTGCAAGTGTGCTTGAAGACGCTGTAGGAGGTGCACTTGACAGGAATGCTGTCCTTATAGCAATCATTACCTTTGTAGTAGTGTATATAATAAGAGTTACCTGTGAAGAGCTTGAAGTGAGGGAGTCCTACCTTGCCAGCGTAGATGTCAAAAAGGATAATAAGGGAGAAAATCTATGACAAGCTCCTTAGGGCTTGGTGCAGGGTTACAGGGAGAAAGGTGTCTACCTCTCAGGTGGTTCAGCTTAGCTCAGAGGGAGTGGAACAGCTTGAAACCTACTTTGGCAGGTACCTTCCGCAGTTTGCCTACAGTATGTCAGCACCGCTTATTCTCTTCGTGGTGCTTGCTATCAAGGTAAACTTTGCAGTCAGTCTTGTACTTCTCCTTCTCGTACCACTCATTCCTGTTTCAATAGTGGCGGTTATGAAGATAGCAGGAAGGCTCTTTAAGAAATACTGGGGAGTGTATTCGGAGCTTGGAGATACATTTTTAGAGAATCTACAGGGACTTACCACCTCCAAAATATACAGGGCAGACGAGAGAAAGGCTGCCGAAATGGATGTGGAGGCGTCTCATTTTAGGAAGATAACAATGAAGGTCCTTACCATGCAGCTAATCTCGACAACTGTTATGGATATAATGGCTTATGGCGGGGCAGCAGTAGGTATGTTAGTCGGAATAGGATATTTTCTTAAGGGAGAGATAAGCCTTGCAGGCATGCTTACTGTGATTCTGCTTGCATCAGAGTTCTTCCTTCCTCTTAGAATACTTGGTTCGTATTTCCATATAGCTATGAACGGGATGTCAGCTTCCGACAAGATATTTGAGCTTCTTGATACCGATGAGGGAGAGAAGGGAAGCGAAGAGTTAGATGAGGGTGTTCCTGTAATAAGCCTCTATGATGTGGGCTTTAGGTATGAGGAAGAAAGAAATATACTAAAAAAAGTAAATCTGCTCTTTCCTAAGGGAAGCTTTACATCCATTGTTGGTGAGTCGGGCTGCGGCAAGAGTACGGTTGTAGGTATAATTTCAGGAAGAAATAAGGGCTACACCGGCAGTATAAAGATAGGCAGTAAGGAGCTTAGGGAAGTAGATGAGGCAGCACTTCTTAAAAAGGTGACCCTGGTTAAGTCAAATGGCTATATTTTTCAAGGGGAACTGTTGAGGAAAAACCTTAGAATAGCTGACAAGGATGCCACACCTGAAAGACTATGGGAGGTTCTAAGAAAGGTAAGACTTGATGGGCTTTTTTTGAGGAGAGAGACGGACTTGATACAAGAATTAGTGAAAAAGGCAGGCAATCTCTCAGGGTGGTCAGGCTCAAAGACTGGCACTTGCAAGGGCATTGCTCTCTAAGTCTGAGGTAATGATATTTGACGAGGTTACATCAAATATAGATGCTGAAAGCGAAGAGATGATAATGGAGGTTATAAAAGAGCCTTGCAGGCAAGAAAACCGTAATTATGATTTCTCACAGACTTTACAATGTAATAGAGTCTGACAATATCTATATGATGGATAAGGGTGAGATAGCTGAAAGCGGTACACATGAAGAGCTTTTTGGGAAAGAATGGCAAGTATGCAAGCTATTTAACTCACAGACTGCCCTTGAAGCCTATGCAAAGAAGAAGGAGCTTAAGCCTAATATCAGAAAGGCTGTAGTGGCTGATAGCGTAGAAAATGGTGAAGAAATAGAGTATACAGAACCAAATGTAGAAGAAAGAAGAAGCGGACTTGCTATTATGGGCAGGCTTATAGTCCTTATAAAGCCACTTTTTGCATATAATGGCTGTTGCTATTTTGCTTGGAGTAGCAGGCTATCTCTGTGCCATCTCACTTACCATACTTGGGAGCGAAGGCGCTTAGTCTTGCTACAGGAGGCTTCCTCGCCAGGTGCTGTGGATTATCTCTCTAAAAAAATGCGGGAGTTAGTGTGGAAAGTAAGCAAGATAATGACTGCTATGGTGCTTGTGGCTGTATTAAGAGGAGTATTCCACTACATTGAGCAGTACTGCAATCATTTTATAGCGTTTAAGCTACTTACGGTTATCAGACATAAGATATTTGAGGCACTTAGGAAAGCTCTGCCCTGCTAAGCTTGAGGGGCAGGGACAAGGGTAATCTCATTTCTATAATAACTACTGATATTGAGCTTTTGGAGGTTTTCTATGCACATACAATATCTCCGATAGCCATTGCAGCCATCGTATCTCTTATAATGACTGTGTTTATAGGCAGTTATTCGGTAGTAGCAGGTGTATTTGCACTCATAGCCTATGTGGTAATAGGTGCCATCATCCCTGTCGTTAACGGCAGAAGGGAAGTGCCCTTGGAATGAAGTTTAGAAACTCTGTGGGAGAGCTGTCTAGCTTTGTACTTGGTGAGCTTCGTGGTATAGATGAGACTATTCAGTATGGTGCGGGAGAGAAGAAGAAAAAGGCTATTTATAAAAAGTCGGTGAAACTGGCTAAGATACAGGAAGAGCTTGCTGAGGCAGAGGGAAGACAGCGAAGCTTTACCAATGGAGCCATACAGTTATTCTCCTATGGAATGTTATTCTTAACTCTCATTCTCTATAGTAATGGAGTGATAAGCTTTGAAGCTGTGGTGATATCAACTATTGCTATGATGAGCTCCTTTGGACCTGTTGTAGCACTTTCATCCCTTTCAAATAATCTGAATCAGACCCTTGCAAGTGGAGAGCGTGTGCTTGCCTTACTTGAGGAAGAACCTGAGGGTTGCAGAGGTTAAAAAGGGCAAGAATGGGGTGTCTCTTAAGGAGTTCTCAGGGAGTAAGGGCAAAGAATGTAGATTTCTCTTATGGTGATAAGATTATCCTTGAAGACTTCACTTTGGAGATAAAGAAGGGCAGGATATTAGGCATACACAGGAGCAAGCAGCTCAGGTAAGTCTACCTTCCTTAAGCTTCTTATGAGGTTCTGGGAGACTGATGGTGGTGAGATTCTCATTTCAGGGAAGGATATAAAGAAGATAGTTACTGAGGATCTTAGAAAGCTTGAGGGCTATGTGACTCAGGAAACCCACCTTTTTCACAGGTACGATAGCTGAGAATATCGCACTTGGTAAAGCCTGATGCAACACTTAGTGAAATAAGGGGAGGCTGCAGGGGCAGCTTCAATAGATGAGTTTATTTCTGGGGCTTCCAAAGGGCTACGATACCATGGTGGGCGAGCTTGGAGATACCCTTTCAAGTGGAGAAAAAGCAAAGACTTGGTATAGCGAGGGCATTTCCTGTACAATGCGCCTTTTCATTCTCTTAGATGAGCCAACCAGCAATCTTGACTCTCTAAATGAGGGAATTATACTGAAGGCTCTAAAGGAAAGAAAGCAAGGGCAGAACCATCCTCCTTGTTTCACACAGAGATTCCACTATGAATATTGTGGATGAAATGGTGGAGATGGGGTAAATAATATGGACTAAAACCTGATTTAAAGATAACTATTAGAGAGTAGACCAAGGGTTACGCATTAAGATAAGGAGTAACCCTTAGTAAGTCTAATAGCTATAGCATCGCAGAAAACTAAAGCTTAGAAAACAGCCTCTAAAGGAACATTGTAAAATGAGGGTGTTTGGCATATAATAAACGTAAGAATGAATTAGAGTTTACATAACTTGAGAAGGGAAACGCTTATGAAGGTTAGTGAGATTATTAAGAAGCCTGTAGTGGAGGCGAAGTATCTGAATGTGGACAATTCAGACAGATACCGCCCCATTATCAGGCTTTTTTATTTAAATTATGAAAAACTAAAATATTGGTTATATCAGGAAGAAGTTTTTGAGGAACTAAAAAGAAGATGTATATTTTGCTGAATACAACATAGAACAGTGTAAGCAGGACTTAAAGACGCTTACTGAATGGGGCAATCTTCTGGCTATGCAGGATACAAGAAGGGCAGCAACTCTGGAAGAATTTGCCAATAAGAAATTCCGTTATCAGCTATCCGAGACAGCAGTAGAAATAGAGCGAATGATAATAAGGATAGAGAATCTCTTCATAGAAAGCTCTTCTTTAGAGCCGAGCCTTCTTGAAAGAATAAGGATGAGCCTTGCAAATCTTCCTTCGATGTTAGAGGAAAAATGATGAGAAGCTGTATTCGTATTGGAATGATTTAAAACAATGACTTTAAGAGGCTTAATCAGAACTATCAGGACTATATGAGAGAGCTGAAACAGTGTGAAGGCTGAAAACCTTATGCGTACAAAGGAATTCTTGGTGTTTAAGGACAGATTGATTGAATATCTGAGGAGTTTTGTAAAGGGACTTCAGACAAATGTAGGGATTATTGAGGCTATCATCAAGGGTTTTGAGGAAACAATGGTAGAGTCGCTTATAAACAGGATATTTCAGTATGAGTTATCTATCCCAAGGCTTGAAACTGTTGTAGATGTGGAGATAATTCTTGATAATATAAAGGGAAGATTTAAGAGTATAAAAGACTGGTTTGTAAGTGATAGTAGCAAAGAGTCAGAGGTAGTTAAGGTATTTGATACAACCAATGAGATAATCCGCAAAATAACGGGTTATGCAGCGAGGATAAGCGAGAGCGGGGGCAGCAGTGCCAACAGGAGGGAAGAATACAAAAAGCTGGCAGAGATATTTTATGAGTGTGAGGATATAAATGAGGCCCACTGCTTTGCCGGACTTGTCTTTGGTACAGAGACAGTACTCCACTTAAAGGGATTAGGAGAAAGGCAGACAGAGAGCATAAACAGCGGTGTATATGAAGAAAAGGCTTCTATAAAAACTGTTATACCTAGGGTTAGGACTTATAGGGAAAAAGGCAAAAAGAAGCGGAATTAAGGATAACTATAAGGAAAAAAAGAAGAACTTAGGCTTGCAACCATAGAAAAGCTTGCAGCTGAAAGAGAACTCTTAAAAAGCTATATAAAAGATGGGAAGCTTGTATTTAAGGACTTACCTGAGATAACTCCTTTTGTGAGGGATGTATTCTTAACTTGGATATCAAAGGCCTTGGAAAATAAAGATGGCAGGGGTAAGACTGAAGAGGGTAAAAGATTCAGGCTTATATATCCTGTTAAGGATGAAATGTGTGAGATTAAAAAGTGAAGACGGAGTGTTGTATATGCCGTCTTATGAAATTATATTTGAGGATGAAATAGATGAAGGCGTTGGAAGTATTGCTTAGTAAAAGATGGATATTAAAAGTCAAAGGATAGAGAGCTGTATTATTCTGTAAGAGATGAGCTGCCTAAGTTTAAGCAGTTTTTTTGATAGAGAAGCTTGGATTTCAGGTGATTATCAATCCATATCTTATAAAGCTTGAGAAAATCCCTGCCGTAGCTGAAAGCTGGATGGGAATAAGGGAGTTTAGCGACAAGATGGAATATGTGATTTTCCTGACTACCCTTATGTTTTTTTAGAAGAAAAGGATATGGGAGAGCAGTTTGTCCTTTCAGAGCTTACAGAATACATACAGACAACAGTAGAGGTTGAGCAGATTGACTGGACAGTCTACAGAAGTAGAAAGCATCTTGTCAAAGTTATGAAGTATCTGGTCTCATCAGGAATATTAGAGCTTAACGATGGGAATGAAGAAGACTTTGCTAAGGATGGGGTAAGTGAAGTGCTATATGAAAAATACGGGAGCATCCAGGTATTTTTGTAAGGAATTTTACCAAGGACATATCAAACTTCAAGTCTATATCTGAATTTGAAGAGGGAGACTTTATAGATACCAACGAAGACAGGGGAATAGTGCGCAGGCAGAGAGTCTACAGAAAGCTGTTGCTCTCGCCCTGGGCTTTATAGGAATGAAGAGACGGAAGAGGATTTTAACTATATAAGAAATTTCAGGGGATAATAGCAGATGACTTTGAGGGACTGTTTGACTGCAGTCTTCACATACATAAGTCAAGTGCCTACCTGGTGTTAAACGAGGGTTCAAGACTGGGGAGGTCATTTCCTGAGGACAATACATTGTCTGATATAGTACTCCTTGTAAATGACCTGATCCTTAAGAGAATAGATGAAAATAAACTTACACCGGGTATAGATGAGAGCATTATTTTATCGCTAGAAAGCTTTGATGAATTGATTGAGGAAACGAAGAGGCTGTATGGAAGCGGATTTGCAAAGACCTACAGAGATATGACAACTAAGGAAATATGCACTGTGGCAGCAGAGTATATGAAGGAGCTTCAATTTGTAGAATATATTGGCGGCGATGTAAGAATCAATCCAATCGTAGGTAAGGTGGCAGGAAGATATCCAAAGGATTATTTAGCAACAGATGCGTAGACGGACACTGTATAGATATAGTAAAAAGCGGCAGTTATAAGTGAAGGCTTTAGCACTCTTAGCAATAAGTTTGGTGTAGCTGTGTGGAATAGGAAAAGTAAGGAGAGGCAGATGAATAGCAACTGGAAGATAAACAGGGTAGGTCTTGTGGATTTTTGGTATTATGATGACGAGGAATTTGTGTTTGATGATGGGAGGATGCTCCTTAGGGGAGCAAATGGTTCAGGTAAGTCTGTAACCATGCAGAGCCTCATTCCCTTGCTTTTAGACGGAAATATGAGGCCTGAGAGGCTTGATGCCTTTGGCACAAAGGCAAGGAAAAATGGAGAACTATCTTCTTGAAGAGGATGATGACAGACAAGAGCGAACAGGTTACCTCTATATGGAGCTTAAAAGAGAAGAAAATGAAGAGTATGCTTCATTTGGCATAGGTATAAGGGCAAGAAGAAATAAATCCTTAGAGTCGTGGTATTTTCAGATTACTGACAGCAGAAGGATAGGGAAAGATATACTTTTGTACAAGGAAATGGATGGCAAGATTACCCTTTCAAAGACTGAGCTTAAGAACAAGTTAGCAGAGGGCGGAAGGGTGATGGAGAGCCAGAGTGAGTACTTGACTGCGGTAAATAAGACACTTTTTGGGTTTGAAAATGAAGATGAATATAAGGAGCTTATAGATATACTTATAAGGCTTAGAGCGCCAAAGCTGTCTAAAGACCTCAAGCCCACCCTTATAAGTGAGATACTTAGCGGTTCTTTGCAGCCTCTTTCAGATGACGACTTAAAGCCTATGTCAGATGCAATTGAGAAGATGGATGAGACTAAGCTAAACCTTGAGAATCTCCAGGATAGCCTTGCTTCGGCGAAACAGATAGAAAAAGTATATAAGCTATATAACGAAGTTGTGCTTTTTAACAAGGCAGGCTTTCTTTTGGAAGCGGAAGGTGATTACAAGAAACTTAAAAAAGAAGAAACAGAGAGTCAAAAGAGGCTTGAAGACGTAAAAAGAGAGATTGAATCAAAAGATACTGCGTTAAAAGAGCTTGAGAGTGAAGAAAACAGATTAAGGGAAGAGAAAAACTCCTTAGGAAGTGAAGAGATAGTAAAGCTTAAGGAAAATGAGGGAAGGCTTGAAGGCAAAGCCCTGTCTTTGGAAGGCACCATAAAGGATAAAGAGAAGAGGGAAGAGGATAAGAAGGAAAGGGAGAGAAGCTTACAAAAGGAGATTAGAGAAGATAAAGATGAGGCAGAATCGTTGTGGGAGGCCTGTGAGTCTACCCTTAATGAGATGGAAGAGGAGCTTGAGTCAGTACCTTTTTGATGATTTTGCTTTTTATGAGGGAGGAGCTTGAAAAGAATAAAAATGAAAAATATTCTTTTGAGCCTCACACCAAGACCTTCGAGGACTATGCTGCAAAGGCAAAGGAAGGAAAGAGGCTTCTTGAAGAGGAGGCAAAACAAAGTGATAAATATGACAGAGTCCTAAAAGTCTTTTGATGAATATAAGAGCAAGCAGGATGATTTAGAAAAGACCGAGAGGCAGTGTGAGACACTCTTACATGACGAAAAGCAAAGGCTTACGGAGGAGGTATATGCCTGGGAAAAGGGGAATGTAGAGCTACATGTCGATACTGCACATTTACAGGGTATAGAAAGAGAAATAGAATACTATGACGAGAACAAGAATTATTATGATATAAAAAATATTCTAAAGCCCGCTTATGAAAGAGTTTACGGAGAAATCTTTGAGAAGAAGCTAAGAATAGATAATGAGACCCTTGCTCTAAAAGAAGAAATAAAAGGTAAGGAGTTAGAACTAACAGAGTGGCAGAATAAAAAAAGACCCTGAGCCGTTAAGAGCGGAAAGTGTAATAAAAAAATAGAGAAAAAAGCTAAGGTCAGAGGGCATTGAATTCTTAAACTTTTATAAGACGGTGGACTTTGCAGCAAACCTTGCGGAAGACGAGAGGAACAGTATTGAAGAGGCTCTGCTTGACATGGGAATCCTTGATGCTATCATAGTTTCGGGTAAGGACAGGGATAAGGTGCTGGCTGTTGACAAGGGAGTAGGTGACAGGTATATATTTGATGATGTTAAGGCTGTAAATGATAATATACTTAATAAATTTGAAATCGAGGAAGAGTATAATAATATCTTCTCAAATTTTAAGATAAATGCAGCTCTTTCAAGCATTTCCCTAAAAGAAAACCGAAAAACAGCGGAACCTGGATAGGTGAAAAACGGAAGCTATGGACTGGGAGTAATAGAGGGAAAAATAACGGGAGCCTATAAAGCAAGCTTTATAGGTGCACTTTCCAGAGAAAACTACAGGATTGAAAAAATAAATGAGCTTGAGAATGATATTAGGAATTTACAGGAGGAAATAAGGCTTAAGGAAGAAAATCTTTGGATAATACAGGCGAGGGAGGAAGAGCTTAATAAGGAATGGGAGAGTTTTCCAAAGCCTGACAGTATGAATACAGCTCTTGGAGAATTAAATAAAGTAAGGGAAAGGCTTAGGGGGATATTAGAGGATATAGCAAGGCTTAAAACAGAGCTAGACAGTGAGAAAAAAGCTTTGGATGAAATAAGGCTTGCAGCACATGAAGCCTGTGGAAAATGCTATGTAAAGGCAAACCTTCGTCTGTTTGAAGAACTTAATACAGCGCTTGAGGATTATAGAGTTCTGCTTGTTAATCTATCTTCTTCGCACAAAGGATACCTTGCAAAGCTTGACTTGATATGCTCCAAGGAGACAAATCTTCTTGAGGTAGAAGAGTACCTTGACAATATACGCTATGAACTCTCTACAGACAGAGCCGAGCTTAAGGACGTAAGAGCAAGGCTTGATTCGGTAAGGGAGCAGTTAAAGCTTACTGATTATGATAAGATAAAGGATAGGATTGACAGCATAGAAAAAAGGCTTAATGAGATACCGTCTTTAAGAACGGAAGCCTCTATGACACTTGGAAGAAGAAAGCAGGAAGAAGCTGACATCGAAAAGAGTCTTGAGGGATTTAAGCCACAGCTTGAGTCAAAACTAAAACATAGAGATGATATGGAAAGAGCCTTTAAGGATGAGTTAAAGCTAGGGCTTGTAGATGTACTAGAGCTAAGTGAAGATGTGTTAAAGCTTGCAGAAAGGCTTAGGCTAAGCCTAAGAGAGGCGGTGGGCGATACAAAGCAGGAAGATGTATTTGGGAGACTGCAGGAAACCTTCCATAAATACAGGGGAGGACTTACCAGATATAACGTAAATATGAAATATCTGTTTACCGGGGAAGCTGTGGACTACGGCAGTGTTAAAAATGTGAAAAGGCTTGATATCTCCGCAAAATACAAGGGAAGCCAGGTAAAATTCGGTGGCCTTGTAAGTGCACTTGATGGTGAGGTCTTGGAGCTTGAAAACATCCTTAAGGAAAGCGACAGGGAAATCTATGAAGACATATTGATAGGGACTGTGGGTAGGAAGATAAGGGCAAAAGATTCGTCTTGCAGAAAAAATGGGTAGGAAAGATTAAGCTGTTGATGGAATCAATGGAAACCTCCAGTGGTTTAACCTTAAGCCTTGCTTGGAAGCCAAAGAAGGCGGAAAAAGGAAGAGGAGCTTGGGACGAAGGTCTTGGTTGATATACTTATGAGGGATGAGGAGATACTTAGACCTGAGGACTCCGCTAATCTGTCGGGGCATTTTCGCTCTAAGATAAATGAAGCAAAGAAGGCAGCAGAAGAATCAGGGGGGATGAAGAGCTTTTATGCTGTCATAAGGGATATACTTGACTATAGGAAATGGTATGAGTTTACTCTGATGTATCAGAGGGCAGGAGAGAACAAGAAGGAGTTAACGGACAGGGTATTCTTTACCTTTAGTGGTGGAGAGAAGGCTATGGCCATGTATGTGCCGCTTTTCTCTGCTGTTGTTGCCAAGTACCAGGGAGCAAGGGAGGATGCGCCTAGACTCGTGGCACTGGATGAGGCCTTTGCAGGAGTTGACGAGACCAATATCAGGGATATGTTTAGGCTGATGTCGGAGTTTGAGTTCAACTTCGTGATTAACTCACAAAGTCTGTGGGGAGATTATGATACCGTTCCTGCTCTAGCCATATATCAGCTTGTAAGGCCTGAAAATGCAAAGTATGTAACAGTTATCAGATACAGATGGAATGGAACAAGGAGAGAGCTGGTTGATGGCGTAAGTGAAAGGGGCTAATTTTGTCTGAGATAAATGAAGCGGTAGAGTATTTTTAAAAAAAGCCTGTCTATGAAAAAGCTATTTAATGAATTTAAAAAAAGAAAATATGAAAAGTCATGGAAAGATAGGCGGGATAGCAGTGCTTACAGGACTTAGCACGGGTGATAAAGAGGATATATCAAGCTTTTTGATGAAGGACTTTACATCAGAAGAAGAGGTAAGAGTTTCTGCAAAATTATTTGAAAAGGCATTACTAAAAAGCAGATTTAGTAGTCTAACTACCCTAGATATAATTACCCACTACTTTGGGATAAAAGCTTCGTACCAATAAGGAAAAAGAGCGAAGAGAACGAGGGCAAAAGGGCAGAATATCTGGCAGAACTAACGGGATATACAGATAAAGCATATATAAAGGAATGGTTAACCGGGGTCTTTTGCACAGGTGCAGATGGTGCAGTGGTCATTGCAAGGAGCTACAATGCAGATAAAAACGAGCTTAAGATAATTTTACAAAAGCTAATTAAAGCAATTCCTATGCTGCCTTACTTTCAGGGAGGTAAAAAGAAAGAGCTGCTTGCTGTGTTTGCCGCACAAGCTGCCGGGAATCCGCATTTCTTTGATGATAACACCTTGGCAGGGAATCTTCTTACAGCATTTCTTAGAGATTATTTTCGCTTCGGATATGAGGATGATTTATCAGAAGCTGAGAACAGAAGTAAGGTGTTGTTTAAGGCAGGCATTATAAAGGATACTCTGTCAAATGATGTAATAGCTTTCGGAATAAGGGGAAGATGCGTGGATGGCAGTTTGCATCAGGGGATGGAAGGCTTTCTTAATCAGAAAGAACCGGTTAAGTTAAGTCTGCTTACACTTGCGAATCTGGAAGAAACATTCACAAACAGCGTAGATAGAAGGGTATATATAGTTGAGAATCCTGCAGTATTTTTCCATACTTACAAGCCGTTTTTCCGGAAAAAGGCTTTCATATGCAGTTATGGACAGATAAGAAGGGCAGTATTTATGCTTTTAGACCTGTTTGATAAAAATATAGTATTTTCCTATGCAGGAGACTTTGATCCTGAAGGCCTTCTTATAGCCGAAAGACTTAAGAAAAGATATGGAGATAGGATGGCTTTTTGGAAGTATGAATCGGAAATGTATATAAAGTATATGTCGGAAGAGAAACTGACCAAGCAGAGAATTAAAAAAACTGGACGGAGTTAGGGATGCTGCCCTCCTTAAAATTGCAGAGCTTATGAGAGAAGAGAGGCGTGCGGCCTACCAGGAGAGTATGCTAGAGGAATATGTAAACTCTCCTATGTGATTAGAATATAAGCAGAAGAACAGGTTGCAAAACTCAAGCAAATAAGGGCAAAGACATTATATAAGTGATGAAAAAGACAAATAATCGGTAAAAAATAAGGGTTACGCCCTAAGATAAGGCGTAACCCTTGGTTATAAGTTTAATTGTTAAGTGGAATATTAAATATTCATAGCCTGTTTTTGAGCGTATATTTCCTTCAAGTTCTCAATTGCCATCTCTACATCGAGGGTGTGAAAAACCTTGCCAGCACTCGCCTCATGGTTTTAGCGTCTGCGATTGTATATATCCTCTTGCTTGACTCATTTGTATAATAATGCCAATAACGGTAGCAATAGCCCGTCCAATACATTACCTCATTATCAAAAATGGTACCTGCTTTTTTAAGCCCATTTACCTCGTCACCCTAGTTCTTCGAGCATATATTCTTCGCCTGCCCATTGCATTCTGTCATAAACATCATCAAGACAGGCAGCAACCCTACTCTTCATAAAGGCTTCTATGAAAGAAGGACAGTCATAACCTTTTTAAGTGCAAGTTCAAAAAGTCTTCCCTGTATATCACAGAGTTGCATTTTTTCGAGTGTAAAACTTTTCATCTCAATTCTCCATATTTAAGATTTCATCAAAAAAATCTGCCCTCTCGCCTGTATTTTCTACAGATTTCCTCAGCTAAGCTAACACCTTTTGAACGATTTATTTTCGCTTTCTTGCTTTAAGTTTTCACGCTCGCCATCTGTTAAGACTTGGCTGTTAATAATTTCAATTTTATCACAGGCTTTCTTTGTTAAGGCTACATACTGCTCACCGAGCTTTAAGGCTGAGAGACTGTGAATAAGTGCAATATCAGTGATTATCCCACTGAAAAAGCGGTCTAATACAATAAACATCCTGTCATTTGCAATATAGCCTTTTATTATATCACAGTTTTTACCTAAGTCAGCATACCTGTTGTATAGCGAAGAGCCTTTAATAAGGTCCATTTTACCACGATTATATGCCACAAACAGTGCCCAGTCCAAATCCAGATTCAAATCTAAAATATCAAGACCTGTTAAATCCAGATTCAGGGTATAAAGGCTGGCATTTGGATAATTGCAAATTAGTGTGAGAGGCTGTGATTTTTCGGTGCCCATATAAAATCCTTTTCCAAAATCGCAGTGTTCTCTGCTTGTTGGTGTAATATTCCCATTAATGCCGGATTTTGAGCCATGATAAAGAGTTATAGACTCATTAATGCGTATAAGCTTTGACGTCTCCATATATAGCCCCCAATTCTTTTATAATGATGTTATATACATTATCGCATACGAAATGCTTTAAGACAAGAGTAGAAGTCAATTATAGGATAAACCAAGGGTTGACAAGATGAAATAAGAGTGATAATATAATAGTACAATTAAACACATATTTAATCGTTTAATAAATAAAGCTGATGAAGGGAGATTATTATGAAGAAAAACCTATGAAATCGAAGTTGATTGCGCTAACTGTGCCAACCTTATGGAGGACGTGACAAAGAAGACTGCCGGAGTAAAGGATGCTGCAGTGAATTTTATGGCTCAGAAAATGCTTGTTGAGTTTGAAGACGGACAGAATGAAAAGGCTGTTATGAAAGAGGTGCTTAAGGCCTGCAAGAAGGTGGAGCCTGACTGTGAGATAGATATTTAATGAAATCTAAAGTGAGGCAATAAACTTGCTAGAATACTAAGACTGACTGTAAATAGGAATCTAAAAGGGGGATGTATGAATAAGAAACAGAAAAAAATGCTCATCAGAATACTTATTACAATAGTCCTTCTTGTGGCGCTGAATCTGCTCCACATTGAGGGGCTGATGAACCTCGGACTCTATCTGGTAACATATATTATAATAGGCTATGACATACTTAAAAAAAGGCTGGGAGAGGGATACTAAACAGGAGGGTATTTGATGAAAACTTCCTGATGGCAGTTGCTACAATTGGAGCCTTTGCCCTGGCTATCTATGAGAAGAGTGCAGACTACAATGAGGCGATTGCAGTTATGCTGTTCTATCAGATAGGAGAGCTTTTCCAAAGCTATGCGGTGAGAAGGAGCCGTAAAAATATCAGCGAGCTTATGGACATCCGTCCTGACTATGCGAATCTTTTGACAGATGGCAATATTAACAAGGTATCGCCTGATGAGGTGGCCATAGGAAGTGTAATTGTAGTTCAGCCCGGAGAAAAGGTTCCTCTTGACGGCGTCATTATAGAGGGAAATTCAAGCCTCAATACCAGTGCGCTCACAGGAGAGAGCCTGCCAAGAGATGTCAAAGAGGGTGATGAGATTATAAGTGGCTGCATTAACATAAATGGAGTGCTAAAGGTTAGGACAACCAAGGAGTTTGGCGAGTCTACAGTATCTAAGATACTGGAGCTTGTGGAGAATAGCGGTACTAGAAAGTCAAAGTCTGAGAAGTTCATTTCAAAGTTTGCAATGGTGTACACTCCTTTTGTATGCTATAGCGCACTTGCACTTGCTCTTATCCCTCCGCTTGTGAGAATGTTTTTCTTAAACCTTGCCCCTGACTTTGATGTGTGGGTATACAGGGCACTTACCTTTCTTGTAATAAGCTGTCCTTGTGCCTTGGTAATAAGTGTACCTCTTAGTTTCTTTGCGGGAATAGGTGGTGCAAGCAAGGAGGGCATACTGGTAAAAGGCTCCAATTTCCTTGAAACCCTGTCTCAGACTAAGATTGTGGCATTTGACAAGACAGGAACCCTGACTAAGGGAGTGTTTGAGGTGAGTGCGGTTCATCACAGTGAGATGGAAAATGCAAGGCTTATAGAGTATGCGGCCCTTGCAGAATGTGCCTCCTCCCACCCAATCAGCAAGAGCCTTAAAATGGCTTATGGAAAGGAAATTGACAGGTCTCGTGTGACGGATATCGAAGAGATAAGTGGAGAGGGAGTGCTTGCAAAGGTTGACGGAAGTGATGTGGCTGTAGGCAATGGAAAGCTGATGGAGAGACTTAATATTCCTTACCACGAATGTCATTTATCAGGAACTATAGTACATATGGCTATTGATGGAGAATACTCAGGACATATTGTAATATCTGACGTAGTGAAGCCTAATGCAAAGGCCGCTATAGAGGAGTTAAAAAAAGCCGGAGTAAGAAAGACAATAATGTTAACCGGAGACAGAAAGAAAGCTGCAGAGCAGGCGGCAGAGCTTCTTTGTGTAGATGAGGTATACAGCGAGCTCCTTCCTGCAGACAAGGTATCAAAGGTTGAAGAGCTTTTAAGTGGGAAGTCAGACAGGGAAAAGCTCGCCTTTGTGGGTGATGGAATAAACGATGCTCCTGTGCTTACCAGGGCAGACATAGGTATAGCCATGGGGGCGATGGGCTCAGATGCTGCGATAGAGGCAGCAGATGTAGTGCTGATGGACGACAACCCTATGCAGATAGCAAAGGCAATTAAAATATCTAAAAAATGCCTTGGAATAGTGCATCAGAACATTGTATTTGCACTAGTAATCAAGTTTGGCTGCCTCTTGCTTGGTGCTGTCGGCATAGCCAATATGTGGTTTGCAATCTTTGCGGACGTCGGCGTAATGGTGATTGCGGTGCTCAATGCCATAAGGGCTTTGAGGGTTAAGGAGTTGTAGAATAAAGAAAACTTCTATCCGTGAAAAGCAACGGATAGAAGTTTCTTCTTCGTTTTATAATGTCTGAATGTGAATCTAAGTGTTGTAAAATTTAATGTATACGTCTAATATTACAGTACATTTTATTATTCAGCCATATCTATTTGCCCTAACTGCTGGAGCCAGTTGCAGGATAGCTCCATCCAATCCTCACAGCGTTTGTTTATACCGAAATTTGTGCCTTTGGCGGCAGTCTCCTCATTTGCAAGGGCAAGGCCATGTTCACCTGTCGGGAAAATATGCAGCTCAACGGACACTTTGTTGTTTATCAACGCTTCAGCAAATAACAAAGAGTTCTGCACAGGAACAGCGGAGTCAGTCAGTGTATGCCAAATAAATGTCGGAGGCACATTGGCAGTGACTTGATTTTCTAAGCTTAGGAGTTCTTTAAGCGCAGACCCCTCCTTTTTACCCATGAGGTTTGTGATACTGCCTCCATGAGTATTTGTACCTGAAGTTATGACGGGATATGAGAGAATAAGCCCATTTGGCCTGATATCTTCACAAGGTAAGCCTGTTTCCTTACTTAGCCACTCTTTATCCCAAAAGACACCAAGGCTTGCAGCAAGATGGCCCCCTGCAGAAAAGCCGACAATTACAATTTTGTCCTTATTTACATGATATTCTTTTGCATGCTCTCTTATATGAGCAACGCTTATGGCAAGCTCACACAAGGCTTGAGGGAACTCAGCCGGGGCAACACTGTATCTTAGTACGCAGGCGTGAAAGCCTCTTGCAAGATACTGAATGGCTACTGCTTCAGCCTCTCTGTCTGAAGTGAAACCATAGCCTCCACCCGGACATATTAAGGCTAAAGGTCTTTCTCTGCATATGTCGATTTCCTTCGAATTATCAAGCAGATAGGTATAAAGTTTAGCTTCACCACCATTTACTTTTATTGGAATAGTCTGATTTAACATAATCTTTTGCCTCCTGATTTATATCTATACCATCTTTAAGTGAATAATAGTCTTTTTAGCTTATGGTGTCAACGGTAGGCAGACTATGATTTTTAATTTCTCTTGACTTTGCGGCCCTGCCTTATTATAATAGTTGAGGTGGCAAGGCCATTTGTTCCCTTAGTTAAATGGATATAACAAGCGCCTCCTAAGCACTAGTTGTGGGTTCGATTCCCGCAGGGAACATTCATTGTAAGCGGTAATGATGATAAGTCATTGCTGCTTTTTTCATGCAGAAACAGCATTTTTGGTGACAGATTTGTCAGCGAAAAAGCAGAATACCAGAATGATTTTTGTCAGAGGGAAAACCTGCAATGATTCTTGCAACCACTATCCTATTCTATATTGTTTGTATATTTGCCGGAATATACGGCCTTGCTGCCGCATTTGTTAATTTTATTGCTATGGTAGGAGTAATTATGTTCCTATTTTTTTACGGGATTGGCTGCAGTTAGGCATTACATTATCAATTCTTGTAGTAAGCTACCTTATGTTGGATGCATGGGGAGTTGTCATTTTGTTTATTGCAAAAAAATCAGAGAGGTGTTTACAGATATTCTTTTTTGCATGATAATTCAGGTGAATTAAAAAATCTAACATCCGTTTATAAAAAGTAACTTCCAGGTGAACGAGAAACTTCTGTTTTTGCTGGGAAGTAAAAATATTCTTGTTGCAAAAAAATGCGGTTTTTTTGTGTAAACTTTACTTACAGTTTCTTATTTTTTTGCAGCATGCGAAACAGGACACTGGGATGCATTTCTTTCATTCGTGAAAGACTAAGTTCCACTGCCCTAAAGGGTGAAAGGGTGGTGTGTTCATAGGTTTAGCATTAATGGTTTAGGATAAGTCGGTCTTTGGTGCCGGCTTATTCTATTTTTAGGAGAAATGGCTGCAGTGTTACTTCATCAGGGTCTATCCGCCTGATTCCCATTTTATGAATTATCTCTTCTCCGTAGAGAAAGGAAAAATACATCATAAGGTGTCCTGCCACCAAGAACCTTTCGTGGTACAGAATTAATGTGACTGAATAAAAAGGTTTAAGTCTTGCTGGGTAAGCCCTTCAAGCTTTCTGCCGTTAGGAAGTATGTCCCTGACATAGTTATGATTGTTTTCCACATGGGGCTTCTGACTTGGTGTTTGTGGATCGCAGTAAAAAATGTTTGTCCTAAGTTTTCCCGTTTCAGCTTCAAGCTCAAAGAGAGATACCTTTTCGAATTCAGCTCCCCTGTCTGTAAGGATCAGCGAAAAACAGCTTAAAAATAATCATTTCCGAGTAAATCCTGAAGATGGTTCAGGGTAGAAGCCATTGACTCTGAGGTCTTTTCAGGATGTATAAATCCATTCATAAAGCAGGTGTTCTGGTAGGAAAAGGTCTGTATGTATGGTCCTTCCTGCTGGTTGTAAACGGTATCCATTTCTGTAGTAGGAATGAAGGGATTATCTTTTATAAAAGCCAGATAGTCAGTAAACTTATGCCCTTCATAGTTGACAGGCTCCCTGCGCTTTTTTTAACTTTTTCTTTCCCCTCATGGCAACTTGTCTGCGTAATGAGAAGTTATCAATACCGAATTCTTTAAATACGCCACCTTCAATGTACGTATAAAGGGATTTAACTGAGATACCAAGCTCAGGATGATTAGTAAGTATCTGATATAAGGATTGTCCGGATTTAAAGCGGTCTGGCTATAGTCTGGGCAATTATGGAGCGTTCAGCTTCGGAAAGATTAACTCCCTGTCTTGAATCAGAAAGGTGAAACAGATAGGGTTTTATGTGCTGCATTTGCGTTGTAGAAGTAATGGTCTAGCCTGCATCGGCTTACCTTTTCACAATGATTACATGCACCTGTGGAACGGTCACGCACAGAACAAGGCTGTTCTACATAATCAATACAGCTTTCCGAGCAGGATTTACGCGGTTTTTTGCACTCTTTTAATTTGGCACATATGACAGGCGAGTTAAAACGGTTACGTTGTTTAACTGTTCTGTGGCGTCTTATTTCTTTGGCAACAGTAGTAGGATCTTTGGAAATAGATTTAGCTATGGCAGTTTTTGAAAGACGTTTTTCGATGCCTTCCTGAATGGCTTTCCTATCCTCTAGGGTTAAATGTTTTGCTTTCATTTTAATTATCCTTTCTCCTATGAACAGCCACAAGTAATAGGATAACAGGAAGTAAGTCTTTCATAAAGTACTTATTGAAAAACTAAAATCAGGATAAGGAAAGATAACTGGAAGTAACTATTTCATTTTACCGCATGATAATTCATATTTGTTTGGTGGAGAAAAAGACTTTAAACTTATGTTTTAACAGGGTATAATGAAATACAAATTTGGATTTGGGGGTGAAAAAAATAACCTTTTATTATGATAAAAAAAGGAGGGATAATAGTGACTCAAAAAAAGAAAAAAATGAAAAAAAGGATCTTCTTGAAGAGATAAATGGATACTTTATGCAGTTAGTATACGATGAAAGATTTAATAAACGTAAGTGAAGATATTGATAAATATGAAAAAATTTGAATCTGTACCTAATTTTTGCACTAGTTATAAGATGTGCATTAGTAGACAGTTATATGCTAGCTCTTATAAAAATTATATGATAAGTCAGAACAAGCTAAAAACCATTCCCAATTTAATAGAAAAAAATGTAAAAAAAGAATATCCACTTATTTCCGTCAAATAATTACACATTAAATAAATTAAATGAATTTCAAGAAAAAAATAACGAATGATGAATTTATTTCGTATGCAGTTAAAAACCCTTATAACTAGGCGTGATTCCATTCTTGTTCATAATGATAAAAAAATATTTTGGGGAAAAAAATTAAAAATGACATTTCTTATTTAAAAAAATATCATATTTGGATATTATGTGATTTTTACAGAGGAAGTCCTAAATTATTTGTTTTTCACAACTTTCATCAGAAGAAACGTTAAAAAAACAAAAATACAATTGTGATTTATGTAATTTATTCAAAAAAATTAGAGTTACAATGTAATTATAAGATTAAAAAAATATATTTTTTTAAATCTGATTACTTGACAAATTCCAGTTTGTAGAGCTAACAAATAACATAGTTATCTCTTATAGTTGAAAAAACTAACCGCAAACTAACATAAAACTAACGAAAGACTAACCAAACATCCCTTTTTTTCTATTTTAAGGTGTGATATTATTATGATGGACAAATGAGATAGCAAATCTCAGGCAGTCCTCTTTTGCAAAAAGAATACAGGTAAAGAATCAGGCGTCAGCCTATTACTAAATAGGTGGTAGATATGACGCTTTTCCTTTTGATAAGAAAGCCCTCCATTTTCAGTGATGTAAAGGCATTTAAAATAGTCATGCCCGCAAAAATGCGGACACAGAAAACAAGGCGGTGTGAGGTTAAAAGATATAAAATCCCTCTTCATCTACAACGTCAGTATCTTCATCGTTTAGAAAGTAATCCTTGTCAAGTAAGTATCTAACATCTCATGTGACGGATGTCCTCGCTGGTCATAGCCTTTCGGCGGATTGAGAATATATCTGTACCATACAACTTATATGTGTTAAAAATAATTAAAAATCGTAGCAGATAAAGAGGTGGTAGCTATATGAATAATGAAATAGATAAAAATTCATAAAGATGTTTATAGCAGCATTAAAGAATTGATGGATAATGCAAGAAATAGTGTTGCAAAAAGAAGTTAATAATATCCTCATTCAAACTTATTGGGAGATTGGGCGAATTATAGTAGAAGATGAACAGGGAAATTCTGATAGAGCCGAGTATGGAAAAACAGTTAATAACAGACTTATCAAAGAGGCTTACCAAAAGAATATGGAAAGGGATTTTCAAAATCCAACTTATTTAATATGAGAAATTTCTATTTGAGTTTTTCCGATTTTTCCAGACAGTGTCTGGAAAAATTAAGTTGGTCGCATTATTGTGAATTACTTTCCATAAGCGATGAGAAGAAAAAGAAGTTTTTTTATGAAAAAGAAACGGTAAGTGCGAATTGGTCTGTAAGAGAGCTAAAAAGGCAAATAAAAAAACATCATTATTTGAGAGATTATTGCTATCAAGTGGAGATGAAAAATAAAGAAAAAAAGTATTAGATTTAGCTCTAAAGGGAAATGAAATAGCTACTCCAAGTGATGTAATAAAAGATCCGTATGTATTTGAATTTTTAGGATTGCCTGAAGAAAAGCCAATTATGGAAAGTGATTTAGAAAAAGCCCTGATAACTCATATTGAAAAATTCTTGCTTGAACTTGGCAAAGGCTTTATGTATGTAGGCTCACAACAAAGGGTAACACTTGGAAATACCCACTATTATGTTGATATGGTATTTTACAATAAAATCCTAAGAAGCTATGTTCTGATTGAGTTAAAAACAGGAAAGCTAATGCCGGAAGCAGTAGGACAGCTTAATATGTACCTTAACTACTATAAAGCCGAAGTTAATGATGAAATGGATAATGAACCTATTGGAATTATCCTTTGTACTGATAAAGACAGTATACAGGCAGAATATGCACTTGGCAGTTTATCCAATAAGATATTTGCTTCTAAGTATACACTATATATTCCGGATAGAGAGCAATTAGAAGAACAGGTAGAAAGAGTAGTAAAGGAATACAAGAAAAAATAAAGAACCAAAGAGACATGTCTCTGGCGCTTTGGCTGACGCTTTGGCACACAAGATTGTCCTTCAAGGTCTTTCTCAATATAGCTATGATAAATAGCTTAAATATTGTAGCAGGCTGTTGAATACTTGTCACGGTTAGTGGCAAATTTACTGGTAAAAGTAATGCTATTGTTAGTGTATAATTATAATTGGCAATAGCAAAAAAAGAAGGGGTTGCCCTCTTCCCAATCATACAGTCTTGTTTGTGATACAAAAAAATAAAAAAACAATGATAAAAGAAAAAGTAAGGAAATTTGCCAACGAATACTTGACACAAACTTTCAAATAACACATATTTGTTTGGCGGAGAATAAGACTTTAAAACTTATGCTTTAACAGGGTATAATGAAATACAAATTAGAAGTTATCGAGGTGAAATATGCAAGATAAAAAAAGGTTTTGATTTATGGGCAAATGATTATGATAAGAGTGTAGGTTTGTCTGACAAATATGGCTCGTATCCTTTTGCAGGATACAAATCTATTCTTAATGTAATATATAATCGTGTTATTTGTTCATCTGCGAAGACTGTCTTAGATATTGGGTTTGGAACAGCAGTACTGACTTCAAGATTATATGAAAAACGGCTGTACGATTTACGGACAAGATTTTTTTCAGATAGAATGATTGAAATTGCAAAAGAGAAAATGCCTAAAAGCAAGTTTGTATGAAGGCGATTTTTTTCCAATGGCTTGGTGGAGCCGATACAGAAACAAAAAGTATGACGCGATCATTGCTACATATTCTCTCCATCATCTTACAGACTTTCAAAAGGTAGATTTTTATTACATCATTATTTAAGCTGTTGAACGAGGGAGGATGTATATATATCGGAGATATAGCATTTGAAACTCGTTCATTACTTCAAGAATGTATGCGGATTGCGGCAGATGAATGGGACGATGATGAAATGTATTTTTGTATGGGATGAGCTAAAAAGGTCAATTTCCAGAAATGCGATTTGAAAAAAATGTCTGACTGTGCAGGACTTATCACCTGGCAAAAAAATAACTTACAGGTTGTAGAGCTAACAAATAACATAGCTATCTCTTATAGTTGAAAAAAACTAACAGCAAACTAACATTGTACCACAAAAGGGAGGTCAATGCCCTTTTTAGATTAATTTTATCTAAAATTCAGGATTTTTATAGTAAAAATACTAAATAATGCAATGAATATAGAAATTGATAATCTGATCAGAAGATAATTTTAATATAACAGAAAGATGGTTATTATGGAAATAAAAAGACTTAATCGGGGAAGCTACCGAATATGACAAGAAGCTACAGCTTGAGGTAAAGAAGCCCAAAAAGCTGGTGCAAAAAGTGTAAGTGCATTTGCAAATACTCTTGGCGGTTCATTGATTTTTGGCATTTCTGACAGTGGAGAAGCTTTAGGTTTAGATGATGCAGGGGGAGATGCCGAAAAGGATTAGTGAAACTATAAAAAAAGCAGGATGGATCCTGTTCCGGAGTTTAAACTGCAGTTTCATAATGAAAAGGGTAAAACGCTCATAGTCTTGGATATTTTCAAAGGAGAAGATACACCATATTATTATTCAGGTGATGGCGTACTGGAAGCCTATGTACGTATGGGAAATGAGAGTGTTAAAGCAACATCTACTGAGCTAAAAACGCCTGGTTATGCGTGGAAAGAATACGTCTTATGATTCACAAGTTTCAGTATATAGAGTAGAGGACTTTGCGTTTTCTAAGCTTAGAGAAAGATATAAAAAGTGGACCGGCAACAGCTTTGATGATAAAGACCTTGTTTCATTTGGGCTGGCTGATGAGCGTGGCTATCTTACTAATGCCGGTGCTTTGATAGCAGATGAAAGCCCTATTCACTGTTCCAGACTGTTTTGCACAAGATGGAACGGACTAAATAAAAAGCGGTGGCACAATTGATGCCTTGGATGATGCAGAATATGGTGGAAGCATCATATCTCTTATTGAAAAATGGAGAAAACTTTATCAAACGTAATGCTAAGATGATGTGGAGAAAAACTGCAAATTCAAGAGAAGAAATGCCGGAATTTGTTGAGAGAAGTTACCACGAGGCATTGGTTAACGGATTGGGACACAGGGATTATTTAATATACGGAAGTGAAGTACATATTGATATTTATGATGACCGTATGGAGATTTATTCGCCGGGAGGAATGCCTGATGGCTCCATAATTCAAGACAGAGATCCGCTTACAGTGCCATCAACAAGAAGAAATCCCGTGCTTGCTGATGTACTTAACAGGCTTGGTTATATGGAGCGTAAGGGAAGTGGATTTGGTAAAATAATAAGCGGATATGAGTTTCAGAAAAAAATTATACTGAGGTAAGAAGCCGACATTTCGTTCAGACAGATACCAATTCACTGTGATAATGCCTAATCTGAATTATGGCACTCAGGATGGCACTCAGGATGGCACTCAGGATGGCACTCAGAAAAAAATGAAGGGACACGGATAATAGAGCTAATACGAAATGATAGTAAAATTAGTACAGAAAAAGATTGCTGAACAATTGGGAATCAGTATAAGAACTGTTAAACGCCGCATAAAAAGAATTGAACAATGTTAAGTTTATTGGCCGAGGCATTAATGGGCATTGGGAAATATTTGATTAAACTGAGGATAAATATGTTTATAAGACATAAAAAAATAAAAAAATACATAATGTAACTTTATAGAGAAGTTTATATTAATAAGGGTGGAAAAATTACAGGGTATTATTCAAGTCTTTCGCTCAGTAATGAAGATATATATAATAAGTCCTATGTTATGTGGATTAAATATAGTTGCGTATTACTTTTAATTGAGTTGCCTGGACTGTTGGTGTTATATGTGCTGAATGAATGCTATTTAACAAGTAGTATGTTTTTTGCTCATTTTATAATGGCTTGTATATCGCAAGTTGCAGCATGGATTATTACATTGAGAAGAGAGAAGAAATATAATAAAAGGATATAGTTTATGAATGAAATATTAACAGCAACAAACCTTACAAAAGAGTACTTTGTAAAGACCGGGAAAGAGACTGTAAAGGTAATAAAGGGCATAAACCTAAGTATATCAGAGGGTGAAAAGGTTGGATATGTAGGACTAAATGGAGCAGGCAAATCCACAACAATCAAGATGCTAACAGGGCTTATCAAGCCTACTCTTGGTGAGCTAAATGTACTTGGCTTCGAACCATTTAGCCAAAGAAAAGACTATGTTGCGCATATAGGGGTAGTGTTTGGACAGAGAAACCAGCTCTTTTTGGGACTTAAAGGTAGAGGATTCTTTTAAGTTTAATAAGAGCCTGTACAGACTTTCAAACCAAGAATACAAGGATAAACTGGACTTCTTGAATGAATACACAGATCTTTTTTCGTTAATGCCAAAGAGAGTGTTGCAGCTTTCACTAGGTCAGAAAATGAAATGCAATATAGCCTTGTCCCTGTTACATTCGCCTAAAATGCTATTCTTAGACGAGGCGACCATAGGCTTAGATCTCATAGTTAAGAATGAAATCAAAAAGCTGTTGAATGAGGTAAACAAACAGTTTAATACAACCTTGATGTTCACTTCACACGATATGAAAGACATAGAAGATGTATGTGAGAGAATTATCATACTTGAAAAGGGGAATATTCTTCATGACCTACCCTTAAATGAGTTAAAAAAGCAATATGGCGGTATGAAGAATGTGACATTATCACTTGAAAATACTGAAGAAGCAGATAAGCTTATGTCCTTATATCATGATAATTGGAAGAAAGATCTAATGGATTTTTACGATGGAAGAAAAAGACTGTTAAATTTTTCATTTAACGAGACCAACATAAATTTCTTTGAGATTATGGATTCATTAAAAAAATGTGGGAATCAGACCTTTGGACATAGAGATAAACAGCGATAGTTTGGAGGATATAATAAGGGGTATATATAAATGAGCCTGACATTGAGATTTAAAAAAATATTTATCGGTTATGGGCATATCCATAAAGGCAAGCTCTGCCTACAAAATCAAACTGTTTTTCTACGCTCTTACAGGAATTACACAGTTTTTAAGTTACTTTTATTTGTGGAATGTCTTATACAGCAACAAAGGCAGCTATAATGGTTTTTACAGAAGGGGGCATTCTTACATATTTTTGTAATATCATTTTTTTCATACAGAGCCTACTGCCAAGGTGGATTGCAATGGAGATAGGCTGGGGAGTAAAAGAGGGGAAATTATAAATGTGTTTCTAAGGCCTGTAGGCTTTATGACATACTTTATGCTCTATGCTTTTGGAGATGTGATATTTACCCTAATGTTTATGGGACTTCCTATAATGGTGATTGCTTGTTTAAGTACGCCGTTAGTTCCTTGTGCTAATGTATTACTATTCGCTATTACCTTGATACTAAGCTACTTCATAGCCTTTAACCTGTTTTATCTGATAGGGCTGATTAGCTTTTATTACTACAAATATATGGGGAATATTTTTAACTTTTGACCTTGTAAATCTGTTTTTATCCGGTGCATTACTACCGCTTAGATTTATGCCTGAATGGTTGGTTTCTATTATAAAATTGCTTCCATTCAGATATATAGTGGATTTTCAATCTCCATTTGGCTTACAGGGGAAAGCAGGTGTTGATGAAGTTTTGATACAAATCTTGTGGGTTGTGATTCTCGGCGTTCTTACCAAGGTTATATATAGGCAGGCTATTGCAAAGCTGGATATTTTCGGAGGTTAGGATGGGCATTTATATAAAACTGTTTTTTGCAAAGTTTTACATACTTAAAATGTATAAAAAAGACTTTTATCTTGGGCTTATTTCCTGCATTATTAAGGCTCTGATAAGTATATTTTTTTAATTGGTTTTATCTTGGATAATTTTTGAAGTGGTTGGAGGCCTTGAAAGTGATAAGGTAGCCTTCATTTACTTTTTTGTCTCCTTTATTCAGGCTGTATCGAATATGGTTTTGCCGGGGATAATCAGTTTCACAGGAATTTATATAAGAGATGCGGAGCTTGATATGGTGCTCTTAAAGCCTGTAAATAAGCTGATTTATATTGTTTTTTTGAAAACATAGACATAAAGGAATTCCCCAATGTAATGGTGAATTTGGCAATTTTCATCCTAACAATAATAAGGCTTAACTGCCCGGTATTTACAGGAGTATTATTGTTTTTGATGTCATTTTTAGGAGTCCTCATCGTATTTTTCGCTCTGCCTTTTTGATAAACATTTTTGGGATTTAGATACAAAGATACCCTGATGCCAATCAAGTTCCTGTTTGCCTTGGTGGATATGTGCAAATATCCGCTAAGTATTTACAGTTTTGTGATTAGGTTCATATTTGTAACTATTATTCCCATTGGACTTATAAACTATTTTGGAGTAATGCAAGTAAAGAATATAGCCTGGACATTTCTCTTTAGTCTTGTAGTTTCAGAGGTATTCTTGTGCATTTCGGTTTACTTATTTGAAAAGGCATTTAGGCTGTACGAAAGTACGGGTTCGTAAGTTTGGGTGGGGAGACTCACTCAACTTCTTTCTTTGTTCTAATACTCTCCCAATATTTTTTTGGCTTCAAAGATATTTTTCCTCAATTTCTTTTTGTACAGTATACGGTTTGGTTGCAAAAAATTATCTATGCTGCGGACCGCACTCTGTCCCAGGTCATCACTTGCAAGTGGCTTATAATCTTCTTTTTGGTTCACTCTGTACAGAATTGCGTACAAAAAAGCACAGGCTCTTACTATTTTTTGTGGTTTTTTAAGGAGTGTTAAGAGTATAATGAGTTGGAATTGAATGGATTAATGAAGTTATGTATGCTAGAATAAAAAAATAGAGTTCAGAGTTTGCGTGAGTTAGTATAAATTGTTTTTGATATGACATGGGCAGATTGATTTAATATTTTTGAAAGAAGGTACTGATGTGAAGCCAGGGAACATAAAAAGAGAATGTGAAGAGATATGGGCAAAAAAATAAATATTTTTGTGTTAAGCAAGTCACATAAGACATATCTTGAGATAAGGGAGTATCTAAAGGAAAAGGAAGTTGATATTTTATATCTACAAGATAAAAATACAAAAAAAGCACGAGATATGGAAGAAAGCAAGAAAGATTTTAGCAATGCCATTCTTCACGTATGGGGATACTTCAAGAAAGAGGCAAGCGAAAATGAGAAACAAGGACTATTTGATATGCTGGAGGAGTATATGGATGGGAAGAAAAGTCAGACCTCTGTCATTGACCACATCAACGCTTTACTAGAGAAATATCCCAATAAATATTTACAGGAATCTACTTTATTGGTAGTGTCAAGTGAGATATGAAAAAAGAAGTCAAAAAAATAGGTTTCACGGAAAGTTTTATTTAGCTAAAAAAACATATAAACTCTATAATAATTATGCAAAAGGCTATGAAACAACGTTAAAAACATGGTTTAGGCAATATAGAAAGGACGAGCATATGGGAGAAAAAATGATAGAAGAGGCAAAGAAGGTCAATCTTACTGAGCTGTTTTATGACTTGGTGTTTGTATTTGGGATTTCTAAGATAACACATGTTCTACATAGCCTAGAGAAAGGAATATTTAGCTTAAATGAGATTATTATATATACTGTTGTTTTTGTATGTTTCATAAATGTTTGGAATGTGCAGACAGTGTATATGAACCGCTATGGGAAGCATAATTTATTTCATATCATCATTATGACAGTTCTCCAAATGCCTGCTTTATTATTTATGGCCGCAAATGTCAGCCCGGATATGGAGGCTAGCTGGACCGCCTTTACTTTGGCGATTCTATGGATTGCTGTCGTGCAATTTCTGCAATATCTTTTCGCTTATACAAAGCACAAGCATAGTGAAAAAGATATAAAACTGATTAAGGATTTTCTATGGCTTCTCTTTGCAAGATTAGTTGTTACTGTTATTAGCTTATTTATACCGGGAACAGGCAGCATCTTGTTGATTGGCTTTGGTTTTATTTTAAGCATTCTAGGCTCAAGCTTATTTAGAAAAGATATGGCTATGGCCCCCATTAATATGCCCCATCTTATAGAAAGATTGACACTCTTTACTATCATTACTCTTGGGGAAATGCTGATGGCTGCCGCGAATTTCTTCGAATTAGAGAAATTTTTCAATAAACTCTGTTTTACTTATGTTTCAGGTAGTGGCGTTGTTTTTTTGTTTTATATATCAGAATTTGACCACGCTATTGAGGATAATCTTCCTTGTCAAAAGTGGGGCTGGACTCATTTACAAGCATTACTTTATTTGGTTTGGCTTAAATATCTGTACAATAGACTTAGACTATGCTAATGATGCCATGGGTATTATAAGGATTATAATGATGTTTCTTGGCTTGTTTCTGTTTTACCTTGGTGTGCTAAGCAATTCACGATTAAACAAAAAGAGCCATCAGCTGGATAAGAAGCTAATGATTCCGTTTGTGCTGGTTTATATCTTGGGGCTTGGCAGTTCCATTGTTTTCCAGTCAAATATTCCTGTGGCTTTTTGCTCTTTGCACCCTGACGATTATTTTTGGAAACGGTATTATTTGTTACATTCGTAGTAAGGCGTTTTTCAAAAGAAAAATCAGGGAAGAGATGATTTGCCCGTAAATGAAATGTTTATTGTATTTTACAAGATTGATTTAGCTCGTGGACATTGTGGACTGGTTGTTTGATGAGTTATAATGTCAGTAACTTCTAATTTGTAGGGCTAAAATAAGTTGCAAAGTAGACGCAAAAACTGATAAATGTCCAGACTCGCTCCGGCATCCGCTTCGCTACGCCTAACGCGCTCGCTTAGGCATTATCAGTTTTTGCTGTCATCAGCTATCTAGCCCCCCGCAGTAACGCTCGAATGATAACATTTCAGAAGTCAGAGTGGAAACGGCGAACTATACGGCATTATCAGTTTTTGCTGATACCTTAGATTTATATAAATAACAACCCGAATACCAAATTAAAGACAGCCACTCCCACCTGCCCCCAATGTGGCTGATGTGTTTGTTTGCAATTATTCATCAATTAAACAGCCGGAGCTGATAATGCCTAAGCGAGCGCGTTAGGTTTTTCGTAATCATCGTAAAAACTTAAAAAAATAGCATCTTGCAGAAAAAAACCGGAGCGAGTCTGGACATTTATCAGCGAAGGCGTAACTTAGTCAAAAAAACAAACACATCAGCCCTACAAATTAGAATTTGAAGTTGGAAATTGGGATAAAAGCATTTGAGCTATGGCAAAATCTTGTAAAAGCAAAAATGAAGTTGGGAATAATGCGATATTATTAAGCAGTAGGACTATAATTTCATAAGGAGCAGACTATGTTACGGATTGAAATAAAGAAAAAAATACAGTATCTATAGTATTTGTGATAGCCATGCTGTTGGTGATGGGATTTACATTTTTTTATCAATTGCGCCTGAAGTTGACTACTATTATAGCAAACCGCTGAGTTTTGGAGAATATAGCTATTTTAAGTTAAAGGAAGATGTAAAAGCAGGGCAACATATGGTTTGTCTATGGTGGAGAGGAAGGCAATGGAATTCCTATTGATTTAGAGATAAATGAGGAGATAAGAGCAAGATTAGAAGAATTAATAACTAGAATAAATCCCTCATTTAATGCAGACGAGAAAAATGTCAGAGGTTGAAATAAGCAACCGATAATGAAATTTTGGAATTAATAAATGGATTTGAGAAAACAATAGGCTATAGGACAAATTACCATTATGGCGAAAAGTCCGGACTTTATGCTGTTTATAAATATAAAAAGGTTTGGAATAAATAGATTACATGATGATAACCGTAATACGGTAAAAGAGGAAAGAGAGATATTTAATTACTCACTAAAGTCGGGGCTTGCAGAAGGATATGCAAGATATTTTATGAACTATATGGGAATATTAACAAGCCTTGTTTCAGCAGCTATAGCGGCTACTGTTTTTATAAAAGACAGGCAGAACTATGTCAGGGAATTCATATATGCGTCCAATAGTAAAAAGTTCAAAAAATTATACTTATAAGAATTGCGTCAGTAGTCATACCTATTTGTTTAATGACATTAATTATGACAATCATTGGAGCAGTGTACTTTTTACAGCGAATCGATAACTTATGGCTATATTATTTCTTGCATTCCTTTTATAAAGTACTGGGCTGTGTGGATAGTTCCTACCATATTGGTAACTGTTTCGCTATCGGTTTTTCTGGATATTTTATCAAATAATTTAATCCTCGTTTTCGGAGTACAGTTTATTGTCTGGTTGTTGTCTATAGCTACATTTATGGGGAATTATGAGATATGGAGGGTAGTAATAAGATTTAGTTCTTTTGGGATGGATAAGTATTACGATGGAATAAAAAATGACATATATATAAATCGTATATTTATGGTATTTTTTTATCAATTATCATTACTGCTATTTCTGTAACGATATTTGATAAGGCAAGAAACGGAAGAAAGGCTTAAATACAGGTGGAACTATATAAAAGATATATTATTTGATAGACTGAGCAAAAAGAAGCATGAACAGCTGTGTTGTAAGGGAAAAATCATTTTTAGTTTATCAATTGAAACTTGCATATAACAGTAATGTGATAATAAGCATACTATTTTTTTACTTGTGTTGTTAATAAGATTTGCAAATAGAAACATGAATGAATATGATATAAAAAAACTACCGGTGAAAATATAGTGATATTTTTCTCTATGTTTATGCTATTACCACTATGTAATATAGAAAAAAAGAAATGGAGTTACTGAGTTTACTTATACAATGAGAACTTCCTATACTAAAAATATATTTTGCAAGATTCATAATGGGAGTTATGTTAACAGTAGGGTTAATAACATTTTTCATTATATCTTATTTCGTATATGAATGATGTAGTTTTTTTGGATTGTGGGGCATATCCATTTGCATCAGTTCCATGTATCTTGGGTTGTTTGGAGTGATATTTTCAGAGGCAACAGGCAAAGAAATTGTAGGATATGTAGCTTATTTGGGATATTATCTGTTCTGTGCAGTAGGTAAAGAAAAATGTTATTTTTTTCTAAATGTCTGCTGTTATACTAATCACCTGAAATATTCAGTAATCAGCCTTATAGCAGGTGTTTATATAATGGTAGTGATACTGTTTTTCATAGTAAAAGGTAAAGGATCGGGTAGAAATTGATGGAAATAAAGGTAAATGGGCTGTGTAAGAATTATGAAGAAAAAGCCTGCATTAAGTGATATAAGTTTCCATCGTAAAGAGGGAATGTATGGGCTTTTGAGGGGCAAATGGTGCAGGTAAAAACAACACTTATAAAAAAATACTTGCAGGTGTCCTTGAAAAAGATGCAGGAGAGATTTTTTTACGGTGGCGAAAAAATACGGAATATTAACGAAATAAGACATAGAATAGGCTATATACCACAAAAATTTTCGTTTTACCCCAATATGACCGTATTTGAAATTATGGACTATTTTTCTGAACTTAATAGTGTAAAAAAAGGGTAAGACAGATATAATAGAAAAATTTACTTAAAAACAGTCCATCTTGAAGAATGCAAAGGAATTAAGACCAAGTCACTTTCCGGTGGAATGAAACAAAGGCTGGGTATAGCTGTTTCACTGATAGGCAATCCGGATTTACTCTTGGTGGATGAGCCAACAGTAGGCTTAGATCCTATGGAGAGAATACATTTTAGTAATGTACTAACTACTTTTTCAAGAAATAGGACTATAATAATATCATCACATATAGTTTCTGATATCGAAGCTACCTGTAAGAGATTGCTTATACTTGATAATGGTAAAAGCGTTTATAATGGTAGTAAAGATGAACTCATCGCAAGGTGTAAAAGGCAATGTTTGGGAATTAAAAAACAAGTGAAGATGAGTCATTACATTTTGAAAGCAATTATTTCATTTCAAAGAAAGACTTGCTTGAAGATGGAGTTTTGTTGAGAGTAATATCAAAAGAAAAGCCCATAGAATCAGCATGGGAGGTAACGCCTACACTTAACGATTCTTATTTGAATCTGATGAATTAATATGTAGAAATGGTATAAAAATACTCCTTGACCTTATAGTAAGCTGTAATGATATAAAGGGTTCAGGAAGGAGGAAGATATGACGATTAAAGAATTTGCCCATATCTGTGGATGCAATCCTCAGACACTTCGTTATTATGATCAAATAGACCTACTGAAACCGGTTAAAGTAGACAGGGTGGTCAGGATACCGATTTTACGATGAGGAGCAGGCTTATGTTTTTTTGTCAAAATAAAAAAATCTTCAAAAAAAGCCGGATTTACAATAGATGAGATAAGGGGGCTTCTTGATAAGGATAATCTTGCAATCTGTAGAGCCTTTGACGAGAAAAATAGCTAAAGAAGAAAAGAGATTGCAGGAAATCAAAGATATCCGACAGTCATATCAAACTGAAATGAATAATATCAAAGATAAGATTGATGAAGTAAGGAAGAAAATTACTGAGGAAATGCAGGCATACAATCAGGCGTTAGAGTTTGGACTAGATGCAGATAAGTATGAAGAATTAATTGATAATGTTAATCGCTATTTAGACAATGTGGCTATTTCAGATATTGATAAGTTTGATTATGAAGAATTCCACGAAGGAGAAGATGTGGAAGAGGAACCTGAATTCTTTGATATGTCTGAAAAATGCAGACTATGAGCTTGTCTATGAAAAAGCATGACTGGTGTAATATCAAGGATTTTATTGATGAATTTTTATAATATTGAAAAATGGGAAGGAGTACGCACTGTTTGTCAGTGTAAATGAGTCGAAAAAGGCCTATAGTACAGCATTTGCAAGTACTCTAATGGGGCTCATTTTAACAAAAAATCCTGATAAAAAGTGTGGTTTTACCTGTAACATAGAGAAATCCAAGGACAATAAAAACCATTTCAGGGTATTTAAGACTAAAGGATAATAGCTAAATTTGGTAGTACACAATATAAAACTTGAAAGAAGGTGCATTGTGAACAACAAAGTTATTAAAAAAGAATGTGAAGAGCTATGGGCAAAAAAATAAATATTTTGTGTTAAGCAAGTCGCATAAGACATATCTTGAGATAAGGGAGTATCTAAAGGAAAAGGAAGTTGATATTTTATATCTGCAAGATAAAATACAAAAAGCACGAGATATGGCAGAAAGCAAGAAAGATTTTAGCAATGCCATTCTCCATATCTGGGGATATTTCAAAAAAAGATGCAAGCGAAAAATGAAAAACAAAGGATTATTTGATATACTGGAAGAGTATATGGATGGGAAGAAAAGTCAGACCTTTGTCATTGAGTACATCAACGCTTTACTAAAGAAATATCCTAATAAGTATTTGCAGGAATCAACTTTATTAACAGGAGAAAACATATGAGATTGTGGCATGAAAAAAACTAATCCCCATATTACCTAAAAAAATCAGCTTCTTGGACAGCATAGAGAATGTTGTGCCCTTAGGGGTAACGGCTGGCTAAGGAGACATAGAACTGTAGATTATGTATTTTTTTATATTCACCTTACTGCTTATTTGCTTACCATTCATTGGTTATGGACGAAATGGAAAAAAAGAGGATACAAGGTTTCGACAGAATGGAGAGATAAGAATTATCGGGGAAAGACAGCGGAAAGTTACGATAATCTTGAAGAAAAAGAGTCTGGACAGCCCGATTTACAAGGAACATAATGATGAATATTTGAAAGAATGCTTGGAGAATTTGCTTAGAAAAGGGATTGAATTAGGGATTTAACTACAGACCTTCTGTGATGAAATTTGATCATGGGAGGTTAATTATTTTTAAATAGTCATAGTTTGTACCATCGATGTTTCCATAATCGTTTGTTTGACGGTAAGAAGCTTTTAAATGAAAAACATACCAGTATATGAAGCTAAATTTTAAATAAAAAGTTACGTTTTGTTAATAAACGATTATTTTTGTTGCTATTAACTTGTAACTATCAAATAGCTTAAAACATAACTCAACAATAAAGTTGGCATTATGAGATGGAAATTTGTTTTAAAAAAGTATAATACATAGTAAAAGTACTATGTATTTAACTGTCTAAAAATCTGCATTTTAGGCAAATAATTATAACCATTTTTAATGAAATTGCGGAATGTAACTAAAATGTAACCAATGAGTGATACAATCCCATCTTTGACACTTGTAACAATCAAAAAGGCTCTAATCCATTTTATAATCTGGGTTTTAGAGCCTTTATATATCTAAGAAAAATGTGGCTATTTTTTTCTTCTTTTTTTCATCTTTGTAAAAAAATTTTTTTCATATTTCTGTTTGACACAATCTCTAAGTCAGTTCTGAAACCTGAAATTTCATGTAATGCATCTGTAAGGTCTGTTCTTTCATAAACGGGAATATATCCATCACCCAGAGATACCAGCATGTTCATATTTCTAAGTGTTTGTATGATCTCATGACATGAAAAAGCTTACTTCAGGGGACTGCGCTGTAAGCCTCTTCTCCAGAATCCGATATAGTACAAGGGAAGCATAACAAGTTAGGAAATGAGCCTTAATTCTGTCTTCTCTTGAGAGGTAAACAGGCCTTGCCTTAAATTCGGTTTTCATAATACGAAAGCACTCTTCGATTTCCCAGCGCTTGTGGTTGATTCTAACAATAGATTCTGCATTGTCTTCAAGGTTTTGTACATACAGCATAAAAAGCCATCATACAGTTCTTCCTCAGCGATCTTCTTCATATCTAACTTTATGAGGGATTTTTCTGCCATCTCCCCATGCCTTGTGATATGCTCTTGTGATAATAGGCGTTTATAATCGTTTGCGGACCTTTTTGTAAGGGTTGAAGGGTGGTCAAGACAACTGCTCGCTTTTTCAATCTGTCTTCCTCGTATTTTTCTCTGGTAAGCCTGGTATTTTTAGAGAAAAATGTAATAATAAGATGCTGTTCAAGGCCGTCTTCATTAATCCACCTGTCTTTATAGAAGGTAGTATGGTAGTCTTCTACAGGATCAAGCTCACTTATTCTGTAAGTTTTTTTACTTCCTGTCTTTCTCCACCCCTCATCTGAAAGGCAGAACTCTTTTAAGAAGTCTTTTAACTTTTTAATTGACTGCGTAGTGATAAACTTTCGCTTTTTTGTATCATTGAATCTCCTGTTTGATGCAGACGAGAGACCAGAGTCAGTACATACAACAAGTTTATCGATACCGAAATCTGATATGATCTTCTTCTCTAAAGGTGCAAGAGACGGCTGTTCGTTCTGGTTGCCTGGAAACATGGAGAAGGCAAGGGGAATGCCGTCAGCATCCATAAACAAGCCCATCTGAACAATAGGGTTTTGGTCTGTGTTCTTTGGAGATGCCATATTTCCGAAAAGCCATCTTCTTCCTCTGTTTCAAAAATAGAAGTTAGTACAGTCGTAGTAAAGGATATGTTTATTTCTCTCTATAACGGACATGGAGTTTTTCATAAAGTGTATCAGGTCATTTTCCTTTGCAAGAACTTCAAGAGCACGATAAACCTGATGAAGGTCAAAGTTCCTCTTCTCCAGGAAATTTTTCTGCATAGTGGAACGAAGCTTCCTTTGAAGACAGTGAAAGAATTCTTGTATAAAGGAGGGAAGAAAAAAATGTCATCTAAGTCATATGTTATCTTATATTTCTCAGATATTTCCTCTACTACTTTTAGGAAGCCTTAGTTCGTTGTAAATCTTCTTTAGGAAAAAGATAGCCCACATTAACAGATTTCCTGACATTTTTTTATCAATCTGCCTGCTTCCGGAGTACTTAACGGTGATATCTTTCCTAGATTCTTTTTTTCAGAAAGGGTAAGTTTTTTTAACATACTCCTTTGCCCATTCAATAGGATCCTTATCACCCGCTCGAGCCTTTTAGCTCTTCAATAGAGCCAAGGGCGTTCTACTGTCTTTGTGGATGTTTTATCACCTATCCTATATGACTTTTTGAACATAGTATGTAGTTGAATTTTTTTGAAGAAGACTTTGTAAGTTTCATAGTATCATACCTCCACCTCCCATTATATCATATATAGACACATATAGCCACATAAAATTTGAAAAAAATTTGACAAAAAAATAAGCCTTAGTTGGCTTAAATAAAGGATTATTTAAATTTGGTGTTATGAGTAAGTGTCAAACTCCCGTTAACTACAGACCTTCTGTGATGAAATTTGATCATGGGAGGTTAATTATTTTTAAATAGTCATAGTTTGTACCATCGATGTTTCCATAATCGTTTGTTTGACGGTAAGAAGCTTTTAAATGAAAAACATACCAGTATATGAAGCTAAATTTTTAAATAAAAAAAGTTACGTTTTGTTAATAAACGATTATTTTTTTGTTGCTATTAACTTGTAACTATCAAATAGCTTAAAAACATAACTCAACAATAAAGTTGGCATTATGAGATGGAAATTTGTTTAAAAAGTATAATACATAGTAAAGTACTATGTATTTAACTGTCTAAAAATCTGCATTTTAGGCAAATAATTATAACCATTTTTAATGAAATTGCGGAATGTAACTAAAAATGTAACCAATGAGTGATACAATTCATTTAATGTTAAAAGTGTATCCTGTTAGCAGTATCTAAAGACAACGGAATATGCTTTCTAAAAATAGATAACTCCGAAAGGAAAAAAATAACACTAAGAAAAGGAGAAGCTATGAAAAAAATGTGAGAAGCAAGTCAGTTTCATCTCGCTATGCCCTTTTTGTCGATGATACTGATACTCTGCATGTTGGTCGGCCTGACCAACGGAGTACCGTTTTTATCACAGGCATCTGGTCATGAAGAGCAGTTAGAGAGTAAGAATGTCATGGCCAAAGTCATGCTGGACGGGAAAACCCCGCCTGCTGGCAAGTTCCAGTTTGAGTTAGTAGACTCAAGTGGACGAGTTGTCGAAAAAAACCACTAACGACGCGGGTGGAAATGTTATATTTAAAAACCACGAGTTAGAGGTTAAAGAGGCAAAAATATTCTATTAGATTGGTAGAAAGCGATAAGGACAATTATAATTATGGCGAAACTACCAAGAATGTAAATGTTTACCTCAAGGACGGCGAAGAGATTGTAGACCCATTTGACGGTGCAGTTAATTTTAAAGCTAAAACCGTTAAAACAGGTCCATATGATGAGAAAATCTTCGTTGAATACACTGTAAATGGAAGAACTGCAAGTACTCAGGCGTTCTGTATCAATACCGACGTGGCATTGATAAACGGTTATGCTATGACTCCTATTAAGGATCCTGATGATGCAACTCTTGCAAAGCATATTGTCCCAAGGATTTATGATTGGCAGGCAATATATAGGGAAGCGCATAAAAGGGATAAACTTAACTTAATAGCTCTTCCTGGTTTTGTGAAAGTTACATTAGAGAGAGCAAGATATGATTTTTCGCGTTATGCGTATGGTACTGCTACAAACAGTATTGCCAGTGAGATAAGACATACTTTTGGCACTAACAGTATTTCTGACTTACTGCGCAAGACTCTCTACTATACAGAGAACAATTTTAGCTTAGACGGTATTCAGGTTGATCGTATTAGCGGTGCCAGAAAAATTGCTGCTGATAATTATATCACTAACGCAAAAACAGGTAAGTATAATGATTTTGACTATACATACCACTTAAAGCAGGCTATGGTATGGGCAGTAACAGGTGGTATCTGGGGAACCAGAAGAGCGCACTATCGTTATGATAGTCAGCGTGGTAATGGTCGTATTGAAGAGATGTTCCCTAATGAGAATGATGCTGTAATACCTGCAAACTTTAAGACTCACATGCAGAAGATAGCTAGACAGAATTTCAATATTCCTGACAACTATCATGTGATGATTTTTGCTAATGCATCAAACCCATCACAGCCTCTTGCATTTGGATACTACATTGATGGAAACACAAAGAAAAGAGTTAAGAAGACCTGGCTTAATGTTCCTAACTTTGAGTTAAAGTCCCAGAAGAAGATACAGGTAACAAAGAAGTGGCTAGGAAATATAAAGGCTGATTCAGTAAATGTTACCCTTAAAACAGCTGACGGTAATGTTGTTGAGTCTAAGAACATCACTGGTGATAATGGCTGGAAGGCTACCTTCGGTCCTTATGATAAGTATGATGCTGCAGGAAACGAAATTAAGTATGTTATTAATGAGGCGGCAGTAGACGGATATGCATCAACAATTACAGGTGATGCAGATAACGGCTATGTTATTACCAATACAGAAACCAAAAAAAGATTAAAGTAATAAAGAAGTGGTTTGGTAAAATTGGTGATACAATAACTCTTATACTTAAGGATGCTAACACAGATAAGGTTATTGAAGAAAGAGTTATTAATAAATCTGACCTTCCTAACGGAAACAGCGATACTTGGGAGATCACCTTTGAAGCGCCTATGTATGACTCTTCAAAGAATGAAATCAAGTATACTGTTGACGAAGCTAAAGCAGGATGGCTATACAATAAAGGCTCTTTGTGATAAGACAGATGGTCACACAATCATCAACATTGAGCGTAGAGAATTAAAGGTTATTAAGAAGTGGATTGGACCTGTTGGTTCTGAAATTTCAATCAATGTAAAAGATGCTTCTAACGGTGCTCTTATTAGAAAAGTAAAAGTAGATAAGAAGTACAAGGGTCTTCAGGAGCTTTTTGATAAGAAGAACAACATCACTACTTGGATTATTCCTATAGAAGTAGATATGTACACTGATAAAGGGTGTTAAAATTTCTTATGATATTGAAGAAGTTAAAATGCCTAACTACATCGGCACAGTAGAAAAAGATACCGAAGATCAGTTTACTATCGTGAATGTTCCATCTGTTAGCTTCAGTGGTAAGAAGAACTGGGTAAACAGAGAAGGAAAGCCTGGTCAGGTAGGTAATAGAATCATTGTTCACTTGATGAAGGAAGGTTCTACACAGCCTGTTGAGACTAAGGTATTAAACAAGTCTGAATATGTAGGTAAAACTACATGGGATTTCAGTTTTAAACCTGTTCCTTTATATGATGATAACGGAAGAGAAATAAAGTATTATGTAGAAGAGGAAGCGGTACAGGGTTATGAAAAGGCTGAAATCACTAAGGATTCAGCTGGAAACTTTGTTATTAACAACAAAGAAGAGCGTAAGAACGAAAAGATAAACATCAAGGTTACAAAAAAATGGTTGAACAACAAGGGCGAAGCAGGAACTCCTGGTGGCTCTATTGAAGTTTCACTTAAGGACGGCACAAAGGTTGTTCAGAAGCAGACCATTAATCTTGGTGCGGATAAGTCAGTTTGGGGAATTTACCTTTAACGACGTTGATAAGTATGATGATAAAAATCAGCCTATCAAGTATTCTGTAACAGAAACTGCTTTAGACGGTTATGAAACAGAAATCACAGGTAATCAGGATAATGGCTTCGTTATTACAAACAAGAAATTACCTGAACCAAAAGAGAAAATTAATATTATTAAGAAGTGGATTGGAAGAGTCGGTAACTCTATTACAATCACAATTAAGAATGCGAATACTAAAGAGGTTCTTGACAAGGTAACAGTTACCAGAAATACTAAGGGCTTTGTTGAGAAGAAAGATCCTTCACAGCCAAACGTTACAATATGGGAAGTACCATATGAAGTAAATAAGTTTGACGCTTCACGTACACCTATAGAGTACAGTGCTGAGGAAACAGCTTTAGAAGGCTATAACACAACTGTTTCAAAAGACAGTAATACTCAGTTTACTATAACCAATACTGAAAAGGTTAAGGTTAAGGTATACAAGACCTGGGTTGGAGAGGTAGCTACAAATGCAACAATTCAGTTGTTAAACGGCACTCTTCCTTATGCTACAAAAACCATAGATGAGTCTTTTGCTAGAAACTCAAGCACCTGGGAAGTTACATTTGATGCTCCTAAGTACGACACTCAGGGCAGAGTGATTGCTTACACTGTAACAGAAACAGCTATATCAGGTTACATTGCAAGACTTATCAAAGCCAATGATGGAAGCTTCACAATTGTCAACACAAAGACAAAAAAAGAGAAGTACAAGATTGAAAAGCACTGGATAGGTAAAGAGGGCGATCAGATTACTGTTCGTTTTAAGGATAAAAGCAACAGGAAAAGAGCTTTTTGTAAGAACAATACACAGAAATGATCCTGATCTTAACAGAATTACATATCAGGCAACACCTGATTATGTTACTTGGGTAGTATTTGTTGACCTTGACAAATACAATCTTAGCGGTGACAGCATAACCTATACAGTGGATGAAGATCCAATACCTGGTTACAACACATATATTTACAAAAAGGGTGATAAAACTGACAAGTATGGTTATATCTGTGATAGGTATATCATTGAAAACAGAGAGACAGTTGCTTACAAGGTTACCAAGAAATGGTTTGGTAAGATAGGCAAGGATATTACTGTAGAACTTAAAAACGGTGAACAGGTTATAGAGACTAAGACTATGTCTAAGGCAGACCTCAAAGCCGGAACAAACAATGAGTGGGAGATTACTTTTTGCCCCTGTTGAAAAAGTATGACAGATGGGGAAAAGGCACTTAGGTATTCTGTTGAAGAGATAACTTCTCCTGGCGATGGATACACCAATAAAGTAATTGACCATAAGGATGGCAACATCACTATTTTCAACATTGAGAATACCGAAATTATCGTTAACAAGAGATGGATTCGTAAGGTAGGTCACGAAGTTATCCTTAGATTAATGAACGGTGAAACAGTTGTTGAAATGAGCAGACATTAAATGCACCTCCTGTTAAGAACGCAAAGGGTTGGGAAACTAGATTTATAGTTCCTAAGTATGATGAGAATGGCAATTTAATTCGTTATACAGTAACAGAGGCGGCTATCAGAGGCTATAAGGCTGAGATAACCGGAGATGCAAAGAACGGATTTACAATTACCAATACCAATGATGAAAAGGTTAAGGTTAAGGTAAATAAGAAGTGGCTTGGCAAGATTGGCGACAAGGTAACTCTTTCCTTGATGGAAGGCACAAGAGTTGTAGAAACCAAGACAATTGATGCTTCATCAGCAAAAGAAGGCGACCCAAGTACTTGGGAAGTTTCATTTCGAAGCACCTATGTATAGCTTAAACGGCTCTAGAGCTCTTTATACTGTAACTGAGGCTGCTATCGAAGGATACAAGGCTGATATAAGCGGAACTAAGTCAGAAGGCTTTACTATTACCAATATAAGTACAGAAAAGATCAAGATAAAGGTAGATAAGAAGTGGCTTGGTAAGGTAGGCTCACAGATTACCCTTAAATTGATGGATGGTACAGATGTTGTTGAAACAAAAGACAGTAGACGCATCAGCAGCTAAGGACGGAGATCCAAATACCTGGGAAGTAGAATTTGAAGCACGTAAGTTTGACGACACAGGTAGAGAAATAGTTTATACAGTTAAGGAAGAAACAGTACCTGGTTATGAGACTAAGGTAAGCGGAAATCAGAAGGATGGCTTCACTATTGCCAACAGAGACACAGAAAAGATCAAGATTAAAGTTGATAAGAAGTGGATTGGCAAGGCAGCATCTGAGATTAGCATTTCCTTAATGGATGGTTCTAAGGTTGTTAGCACTAAGAGAGTAAATGACACATTTGCTAAGGCAGGAGCTGTCAATACTTGGGCAGTAACCTTTGAAGCAGATAAGTACGATGAAAACGGTAAAGAAATTGCTTATACAGTAACAGAGTCAGCAATTGCAGGCTATGATGCTAAGGTAAGCGGAAATAAGAAAGATGGATTTACAATTACCAATACAAACACCGAAAAAGTTAAGATTAAAGTTGACAAGAAGTGGCTTGGTAAGGTAGGTTCACAGATTACAGTTGCACTTTTAGATGGTACTAAGGTTGTTGATAGGAAGACAGTAGATACATCAGCAGCTAAGGACGGCGATGCTAAGACTTGGGAAGTTTCATTTGAAGCACCTAAGTATAGTGAGGACGGAAGAGAAGTAGTTTATACAGTAACAGAGTCTGCAATCGCAGGCTATAAGGCTGAAGTAAGAGGAGATCAGGCTACAGGATTTACCATTCTCAATAAAGACACTGAAAAGGTTAAGATTAATGTTAACAAGAAGTGGCTTGGTAAGGTAGGTTCACAGATCACCGTTAAACTTATGAACGGCACTAAGGTTGTTGATACAAAGACAGTAGATGCATCGGCAGCTAAGGACGGCGATGGCAAGACTTGGGAGCTTTCATTTGATGCTGATAAGTATGATGAAGCAGGTAATGAGATTACTTATACAGTAGCAGAGGAAGCAGTACCGGGTTATGAAACAAAGGTAAGCGGAAATCAGAAGTATGGCTTTACTATTACCAATAAAGACACTGAAAAAGGTTAAGATTAAGGTTGACAAGAAGTGGCTTGGTAAGGTAGGTAACGAGATTACCGTATCCCTTATGAATGGTACTAAGGTTGTAAGTACAAAGACAGTAAATTCAACATTTGCTAAATCAGGCGATGCTAAGACTTGGGAAGTTATTTTTTTGAAGCAGACAAGTATGACAACGCAGGTAAGGAAATAGCTTATACAGTAACAGAGTCTGCAATCGCAGGTTATGAAGCAAGTGTAAGCGGAAACTCAGAAAGACAGGATTTTACAATTGTCAACAAGGATACTGAAAAGGTTAAGATTAAGGTTGATAAGAAGTGGCTTGGAGGAGTTGCAGATCAGGTAACTATTTCATTAATGAATGGTACAATACCTTATGCAACCAAGACAATTGACGCATCAGCAGCTAAGTCAGGTGATGCTAAGACTTGGGAAGTAACATTTGAAGCTCCTAAGTACAATGCACTTGGCGAAGAGATTGCTTATACAGTAACCGAGGCAGCTGTATCCGGATATAAGGCAGCGGTAAGCGGAGACCAGAAGAATGGTTTCACAATTACCAATACTCAGACCGGAACAGAGAAGTTCAAGGTTATTAAGAGATGGATCGGTGCTGAAGGTGACAAGATTACCGTTCGCATCAAGGACGCTGATACAGGAGCTGAACTCCTTGTTAGAACCATCACTAAGACAGATGCTGACCTTAAGAGAATAACAGATCCTTCAAACCCTAATGTAACAATTTGGGAAGTACCTGTTGAGCTCGATAAGTTCGATTCTGTAGGTAGAAAGATTACTTATAGTGTTGACGAAGAAAAATTACCTAACTACGGTAAGACAGTTGTTAAGAGCAGTGATGGATTTACCATTACTAACACAGAAGAAGTTTCCTTCAAGGTAACTAAAAAGTGGCTTGGTAAGGTTGGTAACGAGATTACATTAACTCTTAAGAGCGGAGATAAGGTTCTTGAAACTAAGAAGGTTACAAATGCTGACCTCAAGGCAGGAACCAACGACACATGGGAAGTAACATTCAAGGCAGTTCCAAAGTATGACAGCTTAGGACATATGATGAATGGCTCTAAACGTTGTTGATACAAAGACAGTAGATGCAGCTTCAGCAAAGGCTAACGATGCTAAGACTTGGGAAGTTTCATTTGAAGCACCTAAGTACGACGCAGCAGGCAATGAGATTGCATACACCGTAACAGAGTCAGCAATTGCAGGCTATGAGGCAAGTGTAAGCGGAAATCAGAATGATGGCTTCACCGTATATCAATAAAGACACTGAAAAAGGTTAAGATTAAGGTAGATAAGAAGTGGCTTGGAAAAGTTGCTGATGAAATTACTCTTTCCTTAATGAACGGCACAATACCTTATGCAACAAAGACAGTTAATGCATCAGCTGCAAATCCTACAGATCCAAAGGCTTGGGAGGTTGAATTTGAGGCACCTAAGTACAATGCAGCAGGTGAGGAAATTGTTTATACAGTAACAGAGTCAGCAATTTCAGGCTACAGTGTAAAGGTAAGCGGAAACCAGAAAGATGGCTTCACAATTACCAATACTCAGACTGAAAAGGGCAAGTTCAAAGTAATTAAGAGATGGGTTGGTGCCGAAGGCGATAAGATTACTGTTCGCATTAAAGACGCTAACACAGGAGCTGAGCTCTTTGTAAGAACTATTTACAAGACTGATTCTGATATTAACAGAATTACTGATCCACAGACACCAAACGTAACAATTTGGGAAGTACCTGTTGAGCTTGATCAGATTTGACTCTGATGGTAAGAGAATTAACCTACAGCGTTGATGAAGAAAATGTACCTAACTACGGCAAGACAATAGGCAATGTAGGATCTGACAGTGTTACAATTACCAATACAGAAATGGTATCCTACAAGGCTACTAAGAAAGTGGATTGGTAAGGTAGGTGATGAGATTACAGTATCCTTCAAGCTTGGTGATACAGTTCTTGAAACCAAGACAATAACGGGAGCAGCTCTCGTTGCCGGAACAAACGACACTTGGGAAGTATCATTTAGTCCAGTTCTTAAATATGATGAATTTGGACACGAAATTAAGTATACCGTGGATGAGCAGGATGTAGCGGGATATGAGAAGCAGATAATCAATAACAACGACGGAAGCTTCACAATTATCAACAGAGAAAACCCAACTCCTAATGACGAGAAGGTAGTAATTAAAGTCAACAAGCAGTGGGTTGGTAAGGTAAGCGATGAGATAACTGTATTCTTAATGAATGGTACAGATATTGTTCAGGCACAGACAGTAAATGCGTCAGCTGCAAAAGACGGCGACCAGAATAACTGGGAGTTCACTTTTGAAGCACCTAAGTTCGATGCTGAAGGTAAGGAAATAGTTTACACTGTTATGGAGAAGGCATTAGACGGATATATGACAGTGATAACAGGAAATCAGACTGATGGTTTCGTAATTACCAACACAGAGAACCCAACACCACACGACGAAAAGATAACCATTAAGGTTGACAAGAAGTGGCTTGGTAAGGTAGCAGATGAGATAACTGTTTACTTAATGAATGGTGCAAGCATTGTCGAAGAAAAGAAAGTAAACGCATCAGCGGCTAAGGATGGAGATGAGAATACTTGGGAGTTAACATTTGAAGCACCTAAGTACGACAAAGATGGTAATGAAATAACTTACACAGTTGCAGAGGCTGCATTAGCAGGTTATACAACTGATATAGTTGGAAATCAGAACGATGGTTTCACAATTACCAACTCAGAGAATCCAACACCTAATGATGAGACAGTAACGATTAAGGTTGACAAGAAGTGGCTTGGTAAGGTAGGTGAGAAGATAACCGTATCCTTAATGAATGGCACACAGATTGTTCAGGTTAAGGAAGTAGATGCATCAGCGGCAGTAAACGGAGATGCAAATACTTGGGAGATTACTTTTGAAGCACCTAAGTATGATGCAGACCATAATGAAATAGTTTATACAGTTGTAGAGGCTGAGTTAGAAGGCTACACAACTGAGATAAGCGGAAACCAGACCGATGGCTTCGTAATTACCAATACTGAAAAGCCAAATGACGAAAAGATTAAGATCAGAGTAGACAAGAGGTGGCTTGGCAAGGTAGCAAGCGAAATAACCGTATCTGTACTGAATGGTGACATCCCTTATGCAACAAAGACAGTAACTGCTTCTGCTCTTAAGGGTGCAGATCTGAATACTTGGGAAATGACATTTGATGAATTACCTAAGTACAATGTAGCCGGAGAAGAGATAGTTTATACAGTTACAGAGTCTGCAATATCCGGATATAACACTACAGTAGAGGGAGACCAGAACCTTGGTTTCACAATTACCAATACTGAGACCGGATGCGAGCACTTCAAGGTTATTAAGAAGTGGGTTGGTGCAGAAGGCGATAAGATTACCATCCGTATTAAAGATGCAGAGACCGGAAAGAACTCCTTGTTAGAACTGTTTATAAGACAGACGGTGACATTAACAGAAAGTATCTCTTTGATAACCAGAACATAATTGTATGGGAAATACCTGTTGAACTTGACAGATTAGACTCTAACGGTAGAAAGATAACCTACAGTGTTGATGAAGAAAACATACCTAACTATGGCAAGACAATAGGCGATGTTGAGTGTGGTGGTGTAACAATTACCAACACAGAAATGATTTCTCATAAGGTTACAAAGAAGTGGTATGGTAAGGTTGGCGATGAGATTACTGTTTCCCTCAAGCAAGGTGAAAAAGTTCTTGAGACAAAGACAGTGACAGCATCAGCTCTTAAGGCTGGCACAACTAACATCTGGGAAGTTGCATTTGGCACATATCCTAAGTATGATGGACTCGGACACGAGATTAAGTATACAGTGGATGAGCAGGATGTAGCTAACTATACAAAGCAGGTAATTGACAACAATGATGGCAACATCACAATTACCAACTCTGAGAACGGAATTGTTAAGGTAACAAAGAAGTGGGATGGAACTGTAGGAGCGTTCATAACACTCAACATTAAGGATGGCGATAAGGTTGTTGCAACCAGAGTTGTAACAAAGGCAGCTGTTGCTTCAGGAGATGCTACTACCTGGACTACAGAGTTCGCACTTCCTAAGTATGATGAAACAGGTAAGGTAATAGATTACAGTGTTGATGAGGTTGACTTGAGCAATTATACCAAGACAATCACAGGAAATACTCAGGACGGATTTGTGGTCCTCAATAAAGAGAAGCCATATACACCTGACATCCCTGTAATACCACCTACACCAGACATCCCTGATCCACAGATTCCACAGGATCCACAGAATCCAGATCCACTTGTACCACAGACACCTGTTGATCCAGATCCATTTGTACCACAAGTTCCTGTTAATCCGGACCCAACACCAGGTGGCGTTCCAAATCGTCCAAGTGTAAGTACACCGGATCCTAAGAAACCGTCAGACATTGTTACAATTGATGATGATGACACTCCAGAGGGTTCTGTTGTAAATGGCAAGAAGCCGAAAGGCAAGAATACCAACGTCGAAGTCGGAGAAGACGAGACACCAAAGGGTCTTCCTAATACAGGAAGTACCGACAATACGGTATTCTATGCAAATGGTTGCGTACTGCTTCTCTTAGCAGGCTTGATGATGTTCAAAAAGAAAGAAAACGAATAATTCTAAGCAGAAGCAAACAAACGTAGCCGGATGAAAATTGTTGTGTAGATATTTTCCACATACACAAGGGAAGGGCCTTTGCGGAAACGCAAAGGTCCTTCTTCTTTTAAAGTAAGTAATTACAAGCAAGAGCAACAAAAACCAAACGAGTTATACCGACATCAACTAATGACAAGTTGATAATTTTTCCAAAAAAATGAATATAATTGTATTTGTGCTAAAATCAAATATACGGAGGAAATTTATGAAGAAATTATTAAAGAAGTATTTGCTCTTTCTTTTGGTTCTTGTGGTTGCTACAACCACAGTATCACCTATGATTGCCAGTGCGGCTAAAAGAGGTAGAGTTCAGAACTTAGTAATGTACATTGGTGAGGCGTACGAGTCCACAGACTTTACCCAGGTTAAAAGCATCAAGAATACGAACTCATCTGTAGTAAAGGCTACAAAAAGGCAAGGAAAAATAATAAGAAAGTTATATTTGAGGCTAAAAAAAGTAGGAAAAGCTAAGATAACCTATGTTACAAAAAAACAGGAACTGTAGTAATCAACGTTACAGTAAAGAAGTCAAAATTTGAATATAAGTTCTACAGCATAGGTAAGGGAGAAATCCTTGTTGAAGTTACCAACAAGACAGGTGCTATATTTCAGGACGGTAAATTCAGATATTCCTTAAAGGGAGCTGACGGTACAGAGTATTTATCAGAACTAATATCTGTGTACTCACTAATGCCAAATAAAAAAAGCTACGCAAAGATAGTATTTAATGCAAGTGCATTTGAACCTGATGTCACAAAGACCGGTATGAAGATGGTAAGCCTATCCAGGTCGCCTGCTTATACCTATACAAATGCAGAGAAGAAGTTTAAGGTAAAGGATACTATCAAGTCACAGACAGAGGAGCAGGTAGTTGTTTCCGTAAACACAAAGAATACAGGAAAAATTCCTGTAAGTGGTAATGTATTCATTGTATTCTATGATGCATCTGGAGCACCAATTAACTTTGTAAGCAGGGGAGTTTACTTAAAACCAGGCTTAACCGACACAAGTGATGCCATCTGCTATCTAAACATGATTAATTTTGAGACAAAGGAAAGAATTGCATTTGGTAAGTATAAGGTATTTAAGAATGTATACACAAGCGTATATACAAAGAAATAAGACAATAAGAGCCTTTCAGGAATTATACCTGAGGGGCTTTTTATATGTAATGAAAAAAATATTAAGATTATTTATAACCTTATGCAGGTGTCAAAAGATAATAAATTTTCTTTGCCTATTTACTTATTCAAAAATTTTATTGCATACTATTTAAATAGGGATAAATGTTGATTTTAAGAAAGGTGGACATATGGAGAAGATAAGTAATGAAGTTCTCACAGGAGAGCGCGCACTCTTTCACGGAAAAGACCTTGATATAGACAGTACAATATTTGCAGATGGAGAATCTCCGCTTAAGCATGGAGAGAATATAAATGCGGTCAACACAATGTATAAGTGGAAATATCCGCTTTGGTATGCTAAGGATGTGAGGGTGAAGGACTCTACATTTTTTGAGATGGCAAGGTCCGGAATCTGGTATGGTAAAAACATCAATATAGAGGATACTATGATTGAAGCACCAAAGGAATTTCGAAGGTGTGATGGCGTAAGCTTAAAGAATGTATCTATTCCTAACGCAAATGAAACCTTTTGGATGTGTAAGAATATAAGACTTGAAAATGTAGTAGCAAAGGGTGCTTATTTTGGTTTAAACAGTGAAAATGTCTACCTGGATGGGCTGAACCTATATGGCAATTATTGCTTTGACGGTGGTAAAAATATAGAGGTACATAATTGCAGGCTGCTCTCAAAGGATAGCTTCTGGAATACTGAAGATGTGGTAATCTATGATTCATTTATAGTCGGAGAGTATTTTGGCTGGAATTCTAAAAATGTAACACTTATTAACTGCACAGTAGAGAGCTTACAGGGATTTTGTTATATAGAAAACCTCGTTATGAAGAATTGTAAACTTGTGAATACAGCTCTTGCCTTTGAATATTCCACTGTAGATGTAGAAGTTACAGGGAAGATTGACAGCGTATTCAATCCGAAAGGAGGAACTATAAAGGCTAAGGAGATAGGAACTCTTATAATGGACGGAGATAAGATTAATCTTTCCGACACTAAGATTATAGTTGAGGGAGAGGCTCCAAAGCCTGTAACTCTTGCAGAAGTTGAGCTTATTTCAGGAGAAGGAAGGAGACCGAACTTAGAAGAAGGGGGTAAATATGCATATTGAAAAGTCATTTAACTTTGATAAGGAGATAGACAGAAGGAATACCAACGCAGAAAAGTGGAAGGTAGAAGAAAACGAACTTCCTATGTGGGTCGCAGATATGGACTTTGAGGCTGCGCCTTCTATAAGAAAGGCTCTTGAGGCTAGGGTTAAAGCATGGAGTGTTTGGATATTCAGGCATAACTGATGAATGGTATGAGGCCTACATTGGCTGGTGGAAGAGCAGACATAACTTCACAATGGAAAAAGGACTGGCTAATTTTTACTACAGGAGTAGTCCCTGCTATATCAAGCCTTGTTAGAAAGCTAACAACTCCTGCTGAGAAGGTGCTAATCCAGACTCCTGTTTACAATATATTTTTTAATTCCATACTAAACAACGGAAGAGTTGCTCTTGAAAGTCCGTTGGTGCTTAAGGATAACCGCTATGAGATGGACTTTAGGCAGCTTGAAAAAGACCTTTCAGACACCCAGACTACTCTTATGATACTCTGCAATCCACAGAATCCGGGTGGAAGGATATGGACTAAGGATGAGCTTATAAGGGTGGGAGAGCTGTGTAAGAAATACGGTGTAACTGTAATATCTGATGAAGTTCATTGTGACCTTACAGTAAACAAAAAGAAATATGTACCATTTGCAAGTGTGTCTGAGACTGCAAGAGAGATAAGCGTAACCTGCCTAAGTCCCGGTAAAGCCTTTAATATAGCAGGCCTTCATACAGCAGCTGTATTTGTGCCAAATGAGATTCTTAGAAACAAGGTAAACAGAGGGCTTAATACGGATGAGGTGGCTGAGCCTAATGCCTTTGCTATAGATGCGGCTATTGCAGCCTATACGGGTGGAGGAGAATGGCTTGACAGCCTTAATGAATACCTCGATGACAGCAGGAAGATGGTACTAGACTTTATAGCTAAGGAAATCCCTGAAATAAAGGTGGTGGAAAAGGAAGCAACTTATTTATTCTGGCTGGATGTAAGAGGACTTAAAAACGAAGGTAAGGGCTTTGCCAAGGAGCTTAGGCTTACTACGGGGCTTTATCTTACAGATGGCAGGGAATACGGCAAATCCGGTCAGGGCTTTGTTAGGATGAATATAGCCTGCACCAAAAAGAACCTCATAGATGGGCTTAACAGGCTAAAGACAGGAGTGAGGCTGTGGGAGGATGGTTCACAGGCAGACAATGCGATAAGTGAAGCTGAGAAAGAATTTGCTGAAGGTGGAGTGCTAATTGATGCAAGAGAAGCTCTAAGTTCATTAAGGAGAAAATATTTTGAATAAATACTCTGTTAAAATTTATTCGAGAGCATATCAGGATTTGGAGCTGATTTACAAATATATTGCTGAAGAACTTTTGGAACCATCAACAGCAATGGAAATAGTTGAGGGATTGGAGAAGTCTATTTTTAGTTTAGAAGAGCAGCCAGAACGTGGTGCAATAAGGCGTATTGGAGCCTACGCAAATCAAGGATATCGGCAGATTTTTTATAAGAACTACACTATTATTTATCGCGTTGTTAAAATGAAAAATGAAGTTCACATTATTACAGTAAGGTATACACCAAGTAATTTTTAAGTACAAGGACAGTCTTAAAGGCTGTCTTTTTTTTGGGAAAATCAAAAAATGAGAAATATATGATAATTTGATAAGATAAGTAAAAAATTAATCGTGACAAATCAAAAAATAATGGTGTACAATAGTTTAACATTTATTTTTAGAGTAAACTAAACCCTTAACCTGGAGGAAATGAAATGATTAAATTATTTAGGTATCTAAGGAAGAAGGATTGGCTCTTTGTCTGTATCAGCCTCTGCTTCATCGTATTTCAGGTATGGATTGACCTTAGGCTTCCCGACTATATGGCAGAGATAACAAGGCTTATACAGACACCGGACAGTGCACTTAGCTCTGTCGTGTGGGCAGGTGTGAAGATGCTCTCCTGCGCCATTTTAAGTATGGCAGCTATGTTTGTAGTAGGCTACTTTGTGGCACAGGTGGCAGCAGGGCTGTCAAAAAGGCTTAGAGAAGCGGTATATGACAAGGTTATCTCATTCTCCATGGAAGAAATGGGTAAATTCTCTACAGCCAGCCTCATTACCCGCTCCACCAATGACATATCACAGGTACAGATGGTAATAGCCATAGGCTTGCAGGCAAGTGTGAGAGCACCTATAATGGCTGTTTGGGCTATAACCAAGATTATAAATAAAAACTTAATGTGGTCCGCAGCTACGGGAGTGGCTATCGCCTTTTTACTTGTGCTTATAGCGGTTATTTTCGTCCTTGTAGTTCCGGGCTTTCAGAAGATGCAGACTCTTACAGACAATATAAACAGGGTAGCCAGAGAGAACCTAAGTGGTGTAAGGGTGGTTCGTGCATACAATGCAGAGAAGTACCAGGAAGACAAGTTTGAAGAGGCAAATGAAGAGCTTACATCTGTGAACCTCTTTAACCAGAAAATAATGGCATTAATGTCACCGGTAATGACTCTTATAAGCTCAGGACTCACCCTCTCTATATACTGGATAGGAGTTTATCTCATAGATAAGGCCGCCCTTCAGGATAAAATAACCCTGTTTTCAGATATGATAGTGTTCTCCTCCTATGCTATGCAGGTAATCATGTCGTTTATGATGCTTACCTTTACCTTCATAATCTTGCCTAGAGCCATCGTTTCAAGTAAAAGAATAAATGAAGTTCTTGATACAAAGAATAGGATAATGGACGGAGAAGGCTGCGAGAATACCTCAGAGACAGGCACTGTAGAATTTAGAAATGTATCCTTCCACTACCCTGATGCCGCAGATGATACAATAAGTGATATAAACTTCAAGGCAAATAAGGGAGAAATGGTTGCCTTCATAGGTGCTACAGGAAGTGGCAAGACCACCCTAATTAACCTTATTCCAAGATTTTATGATGTTACAGGTGGAGAGGTCCTTGTAGATGGAGTAAATGTAAAGAAGTACAAGCTCTCCGAACTTAGGAAAAAGATAGGCTATGCCCCTCAGAAGGCCATGCTCTTTAGTGGAACTATAGAAGAAAATGTAAGCTATGGGGCTGATACTCCTGATAGTGAAAAACTTAACGAAGCTCTTGAAATCTCACAGGCAAAGGAATTTGTGGAGAAGCTTACTGACAATGTAAAGTCTAAGATCTCCCAAGGAGCTGTCAATGTATCAGGCGGACAAAAGCAAAGACTTTCCATAGCAAGGAGCCTATATAATAAGCCTGAAATCCTCATCTTTGACGATTCTTTCTCTGCCCTTGATTACCGCACCGACAAGATACTAAGAAAGGAACTAAGGGATAGAAGCAAGGGAAGTACCAGCCTCATAGTTGCGCAGAGGATAGGTACGATTATGGAAGCTGACCTTATTATTGTGTTAGAGGAAGGACGGGTTGTAGGACAGGGAAAACACAAAGAACTGCTTAAGTCCTGCCCTATATACAAGGAAATCGCTATGTCACAGCTTTCAGAGGAGGAATTGTAATGGCAGAGAGAAAGAATAGAGGAATGGGACCGGGACCAAGGCCTGGGATGATGCCCGGAGAAAAGGCAAAAGACTTTAAAAAGGCAGTTAAAGACCTTTTTAACTATATAAAACGATATATGCCTGCCATCATAACAGCCATCATTTTCTCGACAGCAGGCACAATATTAAATGTAATAGGGCCGGATAAAATGAAGAAAATCACCAACCTTATTACAGAAGGAGTGATGACAGGGATAGATAAAGGGGCTGTGTTTAAGATAGCTTTCACCCTTGCCATTATGTACGGCGCAGGAGCCATACTTAACTTACTTCAGGGTATAATAATGGCTGATGTGACTCAAAAGACTTCAAAGAGCCTTAGGAGTGACATATCAAAGAAGATAAACAGACTTCCCCTCTCTTATTTTGACAAAACCAGCATAGGAGACATACTTTCAAGAATCACCAATGATGTAGATACCATAGGACAGACTATGAACCAGAGTCTGGCAAGCATTGTGGGGGCAATAACTATGTTCTTTGGAAGCCTTTTTATGATGTTTATAACCAACTGGATAATGACGGTGGTGGGGATACTTTCGAGTATCATAGGCTTTGTCTTTATGATGATAATTATGGGCAAATCCCAGAAGTACTTTGCCATGCAGCAGGAGGAGCTGGGACTTGTAAATGGCCAGGTAGAGGAAACCTACACAGGACACCTCATTGTAAAGGCATTTAACAACGAGGCAAAGACCAAGAGAGCATTTGATAAAATGAATGAGAAGCTTTATACATCAGCCTGGAAGAGCCAGTTTTTATCAGGTATGATGATGCCTCTTATGGGCTTTGTAGGGAATCTTGGCTACGTGGCTGTTTGTGTGGCAGGAGCGATACTTACTATGAAGAACATGGCTGAAATAGGAGATATAGTGGCATTTATGCTCTATATCAGACTCTTTACCCAGCCTCTCTCGCAGTTTGCCCAAGCAGGAACCAGCCTTCAGTCTACAGCTGCTGCTAGTGAGAGAGTATTCGGCTTCCTCTTAGAGGCTGAAATGGACTCTGAGGAGGGCAAAAAAGACCATATCGATGATATAAAGGGAAATGTAAGCTTTAAGAATGTTAAGTTTGGATACAACCCTGACAAAATAATAATAAAGAACTTTTCTGCAGATGTGAAATCAGGTGAAAAGATAGCTATAGTAGGGCCTACAGGAGCGGGCAAGACCACACTTATCAACCTCCTTATGAAGTTTTACGAGCTTAACGAGGGTGAAATCGTCATAGACGGCACCCCTATAAGCGGGCTTAAGAGGTCGGGAGTGCACGAGGCCTTCTGTATGGTGCTTCAGGATACCTGGCTTTTTGAGGGAAGCATTAAGGACAATATAAAATATGCCAAGACAGAGGCAACAGATGAGGAAGTGAGGGAGGCGGCAAAGGCGGTAGGACTCCACCGCTATGTGAAAACCCTGCCCGAGGGCTACGACACCGTACTTAATGAGAATGTGAGTCTCTCGGCAGGACAGAAGCAGCTGCTTACAATAGCAAGGGCAATGGTTGAAAATGCTCCTATGCTCATCCTTGATGAGGCTACAAGCTCTGTAGATACAAGGACGGAAGAGGAGATACAAAAAAAGCTATGGACAGGCTTATGGTGGGCAGGACTTCCTTCATTATTGCTCACAGGCTTTCCACTATCAAGAATGCCGACCTCATCCTTGTAATGAAGGATGGAGATATTATAGAAAGCGGAAACCACGGCGAACTTATGGAAAAGGGAGGCTTCTATGCGGACCTCTACAATAGCCAGTTTGAGAATTAGGGGGTTGAAACTATCTGAATTTATATGGTAGAATTAGGCGTTATCAGAAAGGAGAAGCCGGTAATGGAAGAAATAATCAAGATTATCAACCTGAGAAAGACATTTAAGCTCTCAGCCAAGCAAAAAATGATTGAGAAGACTAAAGAAAATGTCAAGGTGGCAGTGGATGATATATCATTCTCAGTGAACAAGGGTGAAATATTTGGACTTTTGGGGCCAAACGGAGCAGGAAAAACAACCACACTGAGGATGCTTGCAACCCTGATTAAGCCAGACTCAGGGGACGCTGTTCTAAACGGCGAAAGCATAGTAAAGAACCCCTTTGGAGTAAGAGAGACTATAGGCTTTCTTACAAGTGAGTTAAAGATAGAGGACTTTTTTACACCTAACTACCTCTTTGACTTTTTCTCTGATTTGCACGGAGTTGAAACAAAGGAGAGAGAGGAGAGAAAGGCTAAGCTTTTTAGTAAATTTGGTATAGACAAGTTTGCAGAAGTAAAGGTGGGTGACCTCTCTCAGGGTATGAAGCAGAAGCTCTCCCTTGTTATATCTATAGTCCACAATCCTGAAATAATCATCTTTGACGAGCCTACCAACGGTCTTGACGTAATCACAGCTAAGACAGTGGTTGACTACCTTGTAGAGCTTAAAGAGGAAGGAAAGACCATAGTCATATCCTCACATATATTCAGCCTCATAGAAAAGATATGTGACAGGGCAGCCATTATCATAGAAGGAAGGCTTACTACCTGTGGCAGCATAGAGGAGATAAAGGGAGGTAAGAGCTTAGAGGACAGATTCTTTGACATTTATACGGAGGTGGTAGGAAGTGAAGAATAATATTTATACAATATTTAGAAAAGAAATGGCAAGATTTTTTTTAAGGATAAAAAGACTTGTCCTTACCACCATCATACTTCCGGGACTTATGATATTTATAATGTATACCTTCATGGGAAACATGATGAGAAATCAGTTTGGAGTGGATGCAGACTATGTGGCTAAGGTTTATGTAAAGAACCTGCCTGAGTCAATTAGCCCAAGGCTTGACAGCAGCCAGTTTGAGGTAAAAAAGGTTGAGGGAGATATTGGCGAGAGTAAAAAGCTGGTTGCTGACAAAGACATCGACCTGGCTATAAATTTCCCTGAAAACTTTGACAAGGAAGTAGCAGAGTACAAGACAGGAGAGGGAGCTGCACCTCAGGTTGAGATTTACTATAACTCAGCGAACGAGGAGTCACAAGCGGCCTACAACAAGGTTTATGACATCCTTGATGCCTATGAGACCGAGCTTAGCAACAAGTTTGATGTAAATGCAAACGAGAAGACAAGCTATGACCTTGCTAATAAAGAGGACATGACAGGAAAGCTCTTTGGAAGCCTGCTTCCTATGCTCCTTATCATCTTCATCTGGTCGGGCTGTATGTCGGTTGCACCTGAGTCTATTGCGGGAGAAAAGGAAAGAGGAACCATAGCCACCCTTCTTGTAACTCCTATGAGCAGGCAGGCACTTGCCCTTGGCAAAATACTTGCTCTTAGTATAATCGCCTTTTTATCCGGTGTTTCAAGCTTTGTAGGTACATTTGCATCCCTTCCTGCCATGTATCAGGGCATGGAATCTGGCGTAAATACAGCATTTTATGGAGCTAAGGACTTTGCGTACCTTTTCATCATCATCATATCAACCACCATTCTTATGGTTGCAGTGATATCGGTGCTCTCAGCATTCGCAAAGAGCGTGAAGGAGGCTACTACACTCATATCCCCGCTTATGGTGGTAATTATGGTAATGACATTCTTGCCTATGTTTAGCAAGGGAGACAGTGAAACTCCGATAACTCTGTTCTTACTACCGATATACAACAGCATTCTCTGCATGAACAAGATATTTACATTTTCCTATTCAAATGTAAATGTGCTCATTTCTGTGGCTGCAAATATAGTATATACCGCAGTTTTAGTATTGGTACTTACCAAGATGTTTGACTCGGAGAAGATAATGTTCTCAAAATAAATAGAAAGTAATAAAGACTGTAGGTTAAAATGTAGAATAAAGATAAATAAGGCTGTCGCACAAGATAAAACCTCACACAATATAGATGTCATCTATGAAAAACATCTATAACAGATATTGATTGTCTTGAAGCGGCAGCCTTTTTATGTGACAGGAAATTTCTCCGAAATTACCTGTCACATAAAAAAATCTCTCGAGGGATCGCACTGCGGCGGATAAGTAGATGTCGCTCACGCGACCCGCCGCAGGCGGTGAATCCTGCGAAGCAGGATTCTTTCTTTGACAGGAAATCTCACCAAAATTCCATATCAAATAATAAACTCTCCGAGGGATCGCACAGCAGCGGATAAGTAGATGTCGCTTGCAAGAGGCGCTGCAGGCAGTGGATCCTTGTAAGCAGAATTCTTTCATATGTGTATCGACCTAGAGAATTGGATGTAAGATTGAAGCCTTTTATGCTCTTCTTGGAAGACTCTTACCGAGGAAGGTATTTTTTACATTCTGCATCCTAAAGTCAAGCTCTGCACTTTCAGTTGCACATTCGCTAAGCTCTCTTGAAAGCTCATCAAGCATCTCTGGGGCAATCTTTTTGTTATATCTAAGCTTATGTTCAAGCGAAGCCCAAAAGTCCATTGCTATAGTACGAAGCTGAACCTCCACCTTTACTGACTTCTTCTCATTTTCAAGGAAGATAGGCACTGCAACTATTAGGTGGAGACTGCGATAGCCTGAAGGCTTAGGATTTTTAATATAGTCCTTCATCTTGATAAGGGTGACATCATCCTGCCTCATAAAGCAGTCAGCCAGCTTATAAATATCATCCACAAAGGAGCAGATAACCCTCACACCTGCGATATCATCAAGGTTTTCCTCAAGCGCATCAAGGTCGAAAGGAAGGTCACGCCTTATTACCTTTCTTAGAATACTCTCATTACTCTTTATTCTGGACTTGATGGCTTCGATTGGATTGCCGTCATAGATGAGGAAAACTCCTCATTAAGCACCTTAAACTTAGTTTCGACCTCCATGATGGCACAGCGGTAATTGGCAAAGAATCTCTCAGCAGGAAGTGTATTTTCCTTGAGAAGCTCAATTATTTTCTCCTTAGCTTCTATGGAAATGTCGTTAAAATCAATGGAACTAAGCCTGTTTATAGCCTTTTTCAATCTTTGACTTTTTCCTTCTTGCTAAAGACATCCATTATCTCATTACTTTCACTTGTATCAAATTCGTTATTCATAATCTCCCCACAAAAAAATGCCGTGTAAGTAAGCCTGCGTCAAATTCTATATTTTTAAGCCAATGAAATCAAGTAGGTAAAAATAAACTTACACTTTAAAAATACTGCTGAAATGTCCGATAAATCTATATATGCTATTATACACCATAATAGTGAACAATCAGTGACTAATAACAGAAAAAAATATTTTAAGAATTTATTATTTAAACTATTTTAAAAGTGACTTAGAATTTCAAAATATATTGTTAAACGGGGGATTTTGTTGTAAAAATGTAACTAATGAAACTGGGTGAGGTTTATATGAAAAATAAATGGTGAAGTTTTTAAGGCAGAGAATAGAAAAAAAGCACTTATGATAGTGCTTATCATAATAATTTTACTCATGCTTTATTATGTGGAGAGATTTTCCAAGATGGGCAGACTCATTAACTATACCGGCTACGTAAGAGGAGGCACACAAAGGCTTGTTAAGCTGGAGCTTTTTGGGCACCACGACCAGAAACTTGTGGATAAAATAAATAAGATTATAGATGGGCTATGGAATGGCAATGAAGAGCTAAACATACCTAAGGTAGAGGAAGTAAATTATAGAAAGAAGCTTGAGCTGCAGACCATATTCTGGGAGAAGCTGTATAAAGATATCATGGCTTTGGAAGCGGCTACAGGTGAAGAAAGAGAAAAAATAGTTGATTTGGTACTCACTGAAAGCGAGGATTACTTTAAGGTAGCGAATGAAACTGTATATGCGGCTGAGGATTATTCTGAAAGTCTTGCAGCCCAAATGGGTATAATAGAGGTAGTATTAGCATTCGTTGCTGTATCCATTACAGGCCTCATTATTTTGGAATTCTCAGACAAGAAAAACCTTTTAAATATCAATCAGAGGCTCGGGAGAAAGGCCTATATTGACGAACATACAGGGCTTCCGAATAAGAGCCGCTGCGAAGAAATCTTCAATGCCAAAGACGTTGTTGGCGACGAGGTATGCTGTGTCATGTTTGACTTAAACGGACTCAAAGATGTCAATGATAGAATGGGGCATGTTGCGGGAGATATGCTCATTAAGGGCTTTGCCAATGTCTTAAAGAGGTCTGTAAGAGGAGACGACTTCATAGGAAGATACGGCGGAGACGAATTCGTTGCTGTAATCTATGATGCGGGTAATGATAACCTGGATAGGATATTTGACCGAATAAAGAATAATGTAAAGAAGTTTAATGATTCAAATCCTAAAATGACACTTAGCTTTGCCTACGGTTATTCGTCTGCCTGTGGAAGAGAGGGTTGTACTATGCTGCAGCTTCTTAAAGAAGCAGACGCCAATATGTATTGCAATAAGTCATATATGAAGAAGAATGGTGGCCAGTGTCACTGTAGACTGTAGAAAGGAGGCATCATGTCCGGTTATATTTCCCTTAAAGATGTAGTAAAGACTTATAAAGTTGGCGAGAGCACGATTAATGCCTGTGACGGAGTTACTCTCGACATAGATAAGGGGCAGTTTGTGATTATAGTCGGACCTTCAGGTGCAGGAAAAACTACGGTTCTTAACATACTCGGAGGTATGGATACCCTTACCTCAGGCTCTATCACCGTAGATGGCACAGACATAAGTAAACTTCGTTCCAGAGCACTTATTTCCTACAGGCGTGAAGATGTGGGCTTTGTATTTCAGTTTTATAATCTTATGGCGAACCTCACAGCCTTAGAAAATGTAGAGCTAGCGCTGCAGATATGTAAAGAGCCTATGGATGCTAAGGTGGTGCTTGAGGAAGTCGGACTTATAGATAGGATGAATAACTTTCCTGCCGAGCTATCGGGCGGAGAACAGCAGAGAGTGGCTATAGCAAGGGCTTTGGCGAAGAACCCCAAGCTCCTTCTTTGTGATGAGCCAACAGGAGCTCTAGACTATGTGACAGGAAAGGAAATCCTCAAACTTTTGCAGGATACCTGTAGGGAAAGGGGGATGACGGTAGTCGTAATCACCCATAATACAGCCCTCACACCTATGGCAGACAAGGTAATTCACATAAAAAACGGCAGAGTAAGCTCTTCAGAGATAAACAATCATCCTGTTTCCATAAATGACATAGAGTGGTAAGACTGCGAGGCAGATATGAAAAATAAACTAATAGTGGATTTTTTTAGGGAAATAGCGAAAGGATTCGGCCGCTTTATTTCCATTTTTTTTATAGTAATGCTTGGAACAGCCTTTTTTGCAGGGCTTCGCTCCTCAGGAAGCGACATGAGGATATCTGCAGATAAGTACTATGATGATATGGCTCTTATGGACTTCAAGGTGATTAGCACATTTGGACTTACAGATGATGACATTGCCGACATAAGGAAGATAGATGGAGTAGAAGCTGCAATAGGGGCATATACTAAAGAGGTCATATTAAGCGCAAAAAAGGCAGAGGCTGTACTTAGGCTAATAGGGCTTACAAAGGATGTAAATAAGCCATATATAACAGAGGGAAGACTGCCACAAAAAAATGATGAATGTCTTGCAGATACGCAGATATTCTGGTTTTCTGACTATAAGATAGGAGATAAGATAACTGTTTCTTCAGATGATGATTCTGACCTTTCCAAAGACTTAAAAACTACAACCTTTACCATAACGGGATTTGGACATCTGCCTTATTACCTTGAAAGAGGCAGGGGAACAAGTTCTGTGGGTGACGGCTCTATTGACGCATTCTTACTTGTACCTGAGGAGAACTTCAAGTCAGACGTATATACAGAAGCCTATGTAAAAGCTAAGGAAACTTCCGGACTTATGACCTATTCAAAGGCTTATGAGGATAAGGTAAAGGTAATTAAGGAGGAAATTAAGTCCCTTGAAGATAAGGTAAACAGCAGAAGATATGAAGAAGTCAAGCTTGAAGCAGAGGCTAAGCTAAAAAGAGGCCAAAGACAAGCTCTTTGACGGAGAGAAAAAGCTAAGTGATGCTAAAAAGAAGATAGATGATGCTAAAGATAAGCTAAAGACAGGTGAGGAGAAGCTCTCCAAGGAAGAAAAAGAAGCTAAAGGAGGCTGAGGTAAGGCTCCTTGACGGAAGAAATAAAGCTTATAAAGGCAAAGAATAAGATAAAAGACGGCGAAGACAAGATAGCCTCTTCCAAAAAGCTGATAGAAGATAAGGAAAAAGAGCTTAAAAAAAGGGGTGAAAATGAGTATAACGAAGGCCTTAGAAAGCTCTCTAAGGCTAAGTCTACACTTGAAAAATGGTGAAAAAGAGTATGAAGTAGGACTTAAAAAGTTTGCGGCAGGAAAGGCAGAGTATGAAAAGAACCTAATAGCTTATGAAGAAGGGCTAAAGGCTTATACGGAAGCAAAGGCGAAACTTGAAATGGCTGAGCAGGCAGGGCTTGCTACTCCTGAAGCTAAGACTGTGCTTGAAGAGGAGGGGAAGAAGCTTGAAGCCGCCAAAGTAAGCCTTGATACGGCAAAAAGCCACTATTGATGAGACAAAGAAAGTCTTAGATGAGAGTAAGTCTAAGCTTGCTGAGGGTAAGGCAGAGATAGCGAGGTCTGAAAAAGAGCTTAATAAAGCGAGTGATGAACTTAAAAGTGGTAAAGAGGAGATAGCAAAAGGAAGAGCCACGCTTGATAAGAAGAAGGCTGAGCTTGAATCCGGAAGAAAAGAAATAAGAGAGTCTGAGAAGAAGTTAGCCGACTCTGAACAAGAATATTCAGATGGTAAGGAAAAGCTTGAAGAGGCGAGGGCAAAGCTTGATGAGAACAAAAAGAAGGTAGAAAAGGCTGAGAAGAAGTATGAAAAGGAGCTTCCTGCAGCCACTAAGAAGCTTCAAAAGGGAAAAAAGAAGCTTGCCAAGGCAAAGAGAGATGTGGCAGATATAAAAGAGCCTGATTTTTATGTGCTTGACAGAGACATGATGGAAAGCTATGTCAGCTTCAAGCAGAATGCAGAGAGAATGGACAGCCTCGGCAATGTATTTCCTGTCATCTTCTTTCTTGTAGCTGCACTTGTGAGCCTTACGGCTATGACCAGAATGGTGGATGAAAACCGTATGAGCATGGGCATACTTAAGGCGCTCGGCTTTAAGAGCTCTGCTATAGCGGGGAAATACATAGCTTATGCCCTCCTTGCCACAGTGAGCGGAGGCCTTATAGGCATTGCTCTGGGTGAGAGGTTCCTGCCTCTGCTTATCATCAAGTCCTACGGGACCTTATTTAGAGGGCTACCTTACTGTTTTACGCCGATAAATTATGAGCAGGCATTTTTGGCACTAATAGCGGCGACCATAAGTACAGTGGCTGCCACCCTGATATCCGCGCTTTCACAGCTTCTTGAGAATCCGTCCTTCCTTATGCGTCCTCTGCCACCAAGCTCAGGCAGGAGGGTATTCCTAGAGAGGATAGGCTTCATTTGGAAGGGTCTTAGCTTTACAGGGAAGTCAACAGTCAGAAACCTTGCAAGATACAAGAAAAGGCTTATAATGACAGTAGTCGGCATAGGTGGATGTATGGGACTTTTACTCGTGGGATTCGGACTTAAGGACTCTATCAACGAGATAGCAAAGAAGCAGTACATCAGGATATTTACCTATGATGCAAGCATAACCCTTAACTCAAAAGCTACTGAGGCAGAGAAGGAAGAGGTGGCTAAGGCGGCTGCTTCCTATGAGGGGGTATCTGAGGATATTAAGATAGAGTTTTTTTGCTGTTGATCTCACTCATGGAGATAAGATTAGAAATACCTATCTTTTTTTGTACCAGAGGATACAAAGAAAATAAAGGATTTCCTTACCCTTAAAGACAGGACTACAGGAGTAGAATACGCCTTTCCTGAAGGAGATGAGGCATACATTTCCGAAAAAACAGCCAAGATGCTTGGTGTAAAGGCTGGTGACAGCGTAGATATAGTGAGGGATGAGAAAAAGAAGGTAAGTGTTAAGATTGATAAGATAGTTGAAAACTATGTATTTCATTATCTTTTCTTATCTCCGGCTTTGTATAAGAAGCTGTATAAAGAAGAGCCTGATTACAACACACTTAACCTAAAGTTTGACAGGGCGAAGGTAGATGAACAGGATATGGGCAGCAAGCTTCTCTCATACGTAGGCTGCTCAGGAATAAGCTTTGTGGATGACCTGGAAGAACAGATAGACAATATGTTAAAGGTGCTTGATCTGGTTACCTTCGTGCTTATTGCGGCAGCAGGACTCCTTGCCTTTGTAGTACTCTACAACCTTAACAGCATCAATATACTGGAGAGAAAGAGGGAAATAGCAACTCTCAAGGTACTTGGCTTCTACGATAATGAGGTGGCGGCATATGTATATAGGGAAAATATCATTCTTACCGTATTTGGAATAATGGCAGGTATTGTATTTGGAACCATCCTCCATCAATATGTAATAGTTACGGTAGAGGTGGATCTTATGATGTTTGGCAGAAATATAGACCTTCACAGCTACTTTTTAAGCAGCCTTATAACCATTGGTTTCTCGATATTGGTAAACCTTGCCATGTATTTTATGTTAAAGAAAATAGATATGACGACCTCGCTAAAGAGTGTTGAATAGGGAAAAGCTGCAGACCAAAGTATAGGTTTTGCAGCTTTTATATGTACTCATAGAAACAAAGATTTGTCTTTATTTGAGTTTAATCTTGGCATGATAGTTAATGAGTATTAGATAGTTGGGTAATGAGAATTGACATTATTATGGCACTAAGGGTAAAATGATATGAGTATAATTTTTTTAATACATACTACTGATTATAGATTGTATTGCTGAGGGAGGTTTAAGGGTATGGATATAATTGATTTAAGTTCTGGACATTATACGATAAATATTGGTAAAAAAACAAAAAAATATTCATAGAAAAATACGAAATCACATTTAATATATCTTCAGAAAAAAATAATTAATAGTGATGATAGTAGTTATATAATTTCTTTTTATGAAAATGAGATTGTTAATCTAAAAGCTTAGCAACAGGGAGAGATATAGCCTGTTTTTGTGTCATATAAAAAGATATGGTAAAGACAAAGGAGATATATTTCTTTCAAAAAAATAGGAGAGAATATTGATGAGAGTGTTAAATTAGAAAGTATTGCATTAATGCCTCACATAAAGTTTAGGAATTTAAAAACTTGCATCTGTAGATAATGTTAAGAGCTCTAATGTTGAAATTTATCTGAAAAAAATAGAATAATTGATTTTGATGATTCAAGTTTAATTGGAATAAATATAGTAAATAATTTAAATGGGGGCAAGTATATATGTTGATAAAAAGTAATGTTATCTATCATTACGATAAAGAAGAGGAAGCAATTCATATCAATCGTGAGCAGCGAATGATGATGAGATCTGGAGTTACCTAGCTTCATAAATCAATATTATTTGGATATAATAAATGATGACAGGTTAAACAAATATTATGTTGATGAGAATCAAAAATATAAGCTATACACCTCAAGATGATTTTACTAGTGTAAAGAAAAGAAGTAAATATGGCTTTGTGTGATTCAAAGCACAATATTTTTCAATTATCTATATACCCTGTTTTTAAAAACAGTGGAAATGAATAAATCTACAACAAATAGGTTTTTTTAATCATTATCTTAAATGGTTAATTAGAATTAAAAACTAAAACAAAGGTAGTTATTCGCCCCTATTCCATAGATGAAAGTGATAAAGTTGTGCGTTTGACTAATAACAGCCTTAAACAGATAGGAGTGGATGAAAATGATTTTATAGTATTGAGAAATCCCATAAATAAGAAGAGCTTAAAGGTAAAAAGCTATGTCAATGGATGATGAAACTGCTATTTATCAAGAAAAATAGAGTGATTTCAAGTCAATATTTGAATTTATGTATAGGGGGTTCCATTGCATATTAGAAATGAGTTGAAATTAGAGAGTCTTAATTCAACAGTTGAGATTGAAAGGGATTTAGTATTTATATTTAAGAAGCATCTTAACAGCCAAATACAGTCATTAATCGGTGTATTGCTATCTTTCATTGCAATAAAAAGAATATATAGAAAAATGAATTTATAGTAGTAGGGATTTCTATTGTTTTCCTTGCTGTACTTGTTTTTATTTCATTTTCAGACATAAGGGAGAAAAATAGATGAATAAAGAGAACAACAATGAACCGGTCGATTTTTGATGAACTGGAGAAAAATAGAACAAAAGTTTTTTTGAGCGAAAAATATAATAGGTGAAAAAAGATTATATTTTTAGAGGAAGGAAATCTGAAAAATTCTGCTTAGTGCGCCTCATACTGTTAAACAATTAAGAAATGGAAAAAAATAAAAAGCATCAGAAAGCCGCACAGGCATAATAATAATGCTTTTTAAGGAAGATTTTGTCATGCTTGATTATATATAAGATTAGAAATGAAAATAATGATGCAAACTTTGATGAAGAAAGTAGTTATAGAGATGAGTTAATAGATTTTTGCAATAAAAAAAGAAAAAAATTGGTTGTGTATTAGATTTTCATATTTCAGCACCTTCAAGACCGTATAGTATAGAGATAGGAACAGGATATGGTGAGAATATTTGTGGAAGAAAAGATCTGCTAGAAATAATTGTAGAAGAGCTAAAAAAAGTTTATAATAATATTACGATTGATTCTATTTTTTTCCTGCATCCTATGCAAATACTGTCTCGGCTACAGTAGGGAAAAAAAGACGAAAATACCAGCTTTTCAGATAGAAATTAATTGGAGCATAATTTCAGATTACAATAAAATGATTAAATTCGTAGACTGCTTTGTAAAAAAATCATAGAAACATTGGAGGAAAAAAACTTGAAACTGTGGATAATATATAATTCTTCTATTAAATTAGAGAAAATGCTTAACCTAATACGAAGACTATATGAGGAATTTAAAAAAAGAAATTGTGAAGTTATATTGCTTAAAAATGATGAAATAATTATGTGCTATGATAATGCCAACAAGCCTCAAATTAGAACAAAAAATTGTATACCGTTACCTGATGGAGTTTTATTTTGGGATAAAGACATAATGTTGGCAAAACACTTAGAAGAAATGGGAATTAGGTTGTTCAATTCTTCATCAGCAATAGAAACTTGTGATGATAAGGTATTAACACAATTAAGGCTTTCAAAACTAAACATTCCAGTTCCCAAGTCTATAGTTGCACCATTTGTTTATTTTGATTATGACTTGAATAATGAATATATAGAGAATATAGAAAAGGAAATCTGCTATCCTATGATAATAAAAGAGGCAAAGGGGTCTTTTGGAATGCAGGTTCACAAGGTAGATAATCGAGAAGAACTCAAAAAAGAAATTATGAATCTTGGAAATAGAAAATTTTTGTTTCAAGAATTTATAGAGTATTCATCTGGAAAGGATATCAGGGTAAACATAGTTGGTAACAGGATAATTGGTGCAATGCTCAGAACAAACCCGAATGATTTTTCGTGCAAATGTGACTTTAGGTGCTAAGTCAGAGCAAGTTGAATTAACTAAAGATCAAGAAGAATTAGCATTGCTTGTTCATAAAGCTCTTGGCTTAGATTTTAGTGGAGTAGATCTGCTTTTTTCAAAAAATGGTAAGCCGATTTTTTGTGAAGTAAACTCAAATCCTAATTTTCTAAGCTTTGAAAAGACTACTGGATTAGACTATTGTAATGAAATAATTGACCATATTTTTTTGAGGAGCTAAGATGAGAGGAATAATATTCTATAGCAGAGATGATTATGAAAAAAATAAAAGTATTTGTAGATTGGCTGATAGATGAATTTAATGCTAAGAGACATGAACTAGAACTTATATTTGTTGAAGACTTCTACAAAGCACGTATGCTTTCATTCAGGCCAGATTTTATAATAAACAGATCTAGAGATTACAACTTAAGTCAATTATTTGAGTTAAATGGAATTAGAGTGTTCAATAATTCACAGATAACTCTTTTAGGAAACAATAAGTATTCAGGTTATTTATTCGCGAAAAATAATGGGTTTGAAGTAGCTGAAATTCCAATTAACATATATCATAATGAAGTTATAGTTAAGCCGATTTATGGTCATAGGGGGACAAGATATAGAGTTAAAGACCTGCTTAACTTTTGACAAGAACTTTATATATCAAGAGTATGTGAAAGATTTAGATGGAGATGTCAGGTTTTATGTAATAGGAAAAGAAATTGTAAAAGTTGTTCGTAGATATAGAGATGATGGCGAAATATTACTTAACTTTAGTCAAAATGGCAAAGTGGAAATATTTAGTCCAGATTCATATATGTTGTCTGAAGCTAAAAGGTTTATATCTCTGCTAGATATAGACTATGCAGGTGTTGATTTTTTCATAACTAAATCGGGGAAGTTTATATTTACGGAGCTAGAAGATGTGGTTGGCAGCAGAATGCTGAGCTTTTTAGGTTGCAATAATATGGTGCCATTGTTTGTGGAGCACATAATAAAAGAATCTGAAAGGAGAGCATAGCTTTCGTCATATCCATTCTTATGTGATAAGGAGTTCCACCATTTTAAATGATGTAGAGGCATTTAAAACAGTAATGCCCGCTGGTGTGCGGGCACAAAAATTCTTCTTAACCTACATAGTCGATGTCTTCATTCTATAGAAAACATTCCTTTTCAGTAAGTCTCCAATACTAGAAAGTGAGTCTCTTGTTTAATCAGGAAGGGCGAATCTTTCCTTGTAAATATTTCTGTTCTTCTCGTACTCAGCCTTCTCAGCCTCATCCATGTCTTTGAAATAATCGTGTTCGCTGAAAAGTATGTTACCTGACTGAATTACATTGATTGCGATATTGGAACAATGACCTGCAACCCTGTCACAGTAATTGATGTAATCTGTAAGGACTACACCAAGTTCGCCTGAACATTCGCCGGTACGAAGCCTTGCCACATGTCTGTTTCTCATATTAAGGATTAGCTTGTCTATTATGCTCTTAAGAGGCTCGACTGTGGAAGCAAGTTTAACATTATCTCCGGTGTAGCATTCGACAGTATTTACAATGATCTCGGAAGCAGCTCTATTTAGTACTTCTTTGTCCTTCTTTGCGGCTTCTGAGAAGCTAATCTTTGTCTTATTCATGTTCTCTGCAAGAAGTATCATGCTCATAGCATAGTCACTGATTCTCTCTATATCTACAATACTGTGGAGCATACCGTTTATCTTCTTGCCGTCCGTATCACTTACATCTGTTCCTGATATCTTGATAAGGTATGCATTTAGCTCATCCTCAAGCTCATCCAGCTCATTTTCTATGGCCCTAATCTTGTCTTTATTTTCCTCAGTATATTCTTCAAAGGTAGATATTGATTCAAGAAAGGCTTTGCTTGCCTGATTTGCCATATATACTGTCTTAATCTTACACTGACCTAAGGCTATACTTGGTGATACAAGGAGACGCTCGTCAAGTAGAACAGTTTTTTCGGCAGCTCCTGTATCCTTGATAACGAAATTAGCAAGTGCTACAAGCCTCTTAGAAAAAGGTATGAGAACCAAGGTAGTAGCTATGTTAAATACAGAGTGGAAACCTGCTACAGCGAAAGAGCTGATGGCAGTGTCAAAACCGCTTATTTTAATTATATCCTTGAATATAAAGAAAACTATGAGTCCCAATAAGGTTCCGATAAGGTTGAAACTTATATGTATAACTGATACTTTTTTAGCGTTTTTATTAACTCCTATGGATGATAAAACAGCAGTCACACAGGTACCTATATTTTGTCCCATGATGATGGGAATGGCCATTCCGTAGGTAATTGAGCCTGTAAGTGAAAGAGCCTGAAGTACACCTACTGAGGCAGCAGATGACTGAATTATAGCTGTAAATGCAGTACCTATAAGAACACCTAGGATAGGGTTTTCAAAGGCTGTAAGTATACTGGTAAATTCTGGCATATCTGCAAGGGGAGCAACTGAGTCACTCATAAGCTCCATACCAAACATGAGGACTGAAAAACCTACCATAATAGTACCGACATCACGCTTTTTAGCACTCTTTGCACCCATTATCATAATAACGCCTATGAGGGCGATAATAGGAGAAAAGTTCTCAGGCTTAAGCATGGACAGGAAGAAATTGTCGGTTTTAAGACCGTTTAAGCCAAGAATCCAAGCTGTAAGGGTGGTTCCCACATTGGAGCCCATGATTACACCTACAGTCTGTGACAAGTCCATAATTCCTGAGTTAACAAGACCTACGAGCATAACGGTAAGAGCAGATGATGACTGGATGGCAATTGTGATTACCGCTCCAAGTACAAGGCTCTTTCCGGGATTGGAGGTAAGTGTCTTAAGTATTCCCTCCAGTTTGCCGCCTGCTACTTTTTCAAGACTGCCCGACATTACATGCATTCCAAAAAGGAAGAAGGCAAGTCCTCCGCAAAGCGTAATTATTGAGTAGATATCCATAAATCTCTCCTTGGTATACTATGATGTGGGTGTCAAAAGTATTTGACACCCATTGATACAGGATTGCTACAGCTGCGCTTTTCGCAATCCTTGCAAAAATATTCGTAATCCGCTCATTTTTTTGCAAAAAAATGGCTACTTACTCATATTTTTTGTGTGTCAAAAGATAATAAATTCTCTTGCAAGCAAGCTTGCATCGAATTTTTATACTTTTGACACTTGTATCATACTATTACATTTTTGACAACTGCAACGACTAAATTATAGCATAATAACACCGGTTAGGAAAGATGGGAAAAAGGGTAGGAGACAAAAATAACACTTATTTAACAGGTAGAAATACAGGCTGCTTCAGAATACGTAAATCATACAAATTAAATAGGTGTTAAAGTGCCTAAAACACTTGACAATATGATTAAAACTTTATATTCTAGTATGGTTAGAAGTCTATTTTCTTAATAGACATTGAACTTTGGGAGAGGTGTGTATGAACGAGGAAATGGTTAGTTTACTTGGTAGCGGTGATGTCTACAGAAAAATGCTTGAAAACATGGACATGGGTGTATACTTTGTAAACAGAGAAAGGCAAATTACCTTCTGGAATAAAGGTGCTGAAGATATAAGTGGGTTTACAAAAGAAGAAGTTGTAGGAAGATACTGCCATGACGATATTTTAAATCATGTTGATGAGAAGGGGAATAAGATATGTACCAATGTTTGTCCACTACAGGCGACAGCAGATACTGGAGAACCTAGAGAGGTTATAGTGTATCTTCACCATAAGGATGGACATAGGGTAAGGATTAAGGTGAAATCATTTCCTTTAATTTTGGACGGCAAGCTAATTGGAGCGGGAGAAACTTTTGAAAAGCTTGGCACCAACAGCAGCAAAGGCGATTTGACGAGACTATATGATAATTTTTGCTGTTCTGTAGAGGAGCTCAAGGTATTAGCATATTATGATGAACTCACAGGACTCCCAAACAGGCGGTACTTAGAGTCTATACTTGAGTCAAGATTTTTTTGGAGTTTGAAAAATCTTAACCTTAGCTTCGGTGTGCTATTTATGGACATAGATAATTTTAGAAATTTCAACAATGCCTATGGGCATGATATAGGAGATAAAGTGTTGAAGGCTGTAGCTAATACCTTCGTGTCTGCTATCAGAAAGACTGATTTTTGTAGGAAGGTGGGGAGGAGAAGAGTTTATAGGAATTTTTCCCTATGGCCAATAAAATGGAGCTTGAAATCATAGGTGAAAAAGATAAGGGTACTTGTGGAAAAATTCTGTGCTCAGAGAGGAAAAATGGCAACAGATATAGCATTACAGTGTCCATAGGCGGAGCTGTGCTTAACGAGGATGACCGTATAAGGTCACTTATTAAGAGGGCAGATGAAAATATGTATATAAGCAAGAAATCAGGTAAAAAAATATGGTTACAATACGTTAAAAAAAGGCTGTCTCTTGGCGAAGTAATTCGCTTAGAGATAGCCTTTTTAATATGATAGAGAATTATTACAATTACTCCTTTAATTCCATCTTCTCCCTGTCGTATTTGTATTTCTTCACATATTTTCCAATTACAAAGAAACGGTTGCTGGTCCAGGTGCCTTTATCACAGGTCATAAGAGAGATAATTGGTTTACCCACAGCGTCAGCCTGTGAATTGTCAATCAGCTCCAGAGAAGTACTCGGAACTATCTTGGTTTCAATTACCTTGTACTCGTAGATGTCGGTTTTATCAGTAATTCTGATGATGGCTCCTTTTTTTAATGTCAAGAAGCGAGCCAAAAAGGAGGCTCTTGTCGCCGTTATTATGTCCTGCAAGGGTGTAGTTTCCTTTACCCATCTTGTCATCAGGCTTCATAGTACCAACTCCCCTAAGTAGGTTGTAGTTGGTAGTCCCCTTAAATATACCGAGGTTCATCTCAAGGGAAGGGATTACTATCTGCCCTATGAGGAGAGACTTGTCTATAGGCTGATTGTCAAAGCAGGGTGCCCGTAGGAGATATTTCTTCTACCTGTGAAAAAGTCAAATATTTCCTTAGGCTGTTCTTTCTCTTCATTTTGTTTAAGCACCTCAGGAGTGGCCTCTTCCACTACCTTGACTATGTTTTTTTGGCATCTTCCTTAATCCTTATTTTACTGTACATAGGAAGGAAGATAAGTACAAGTCCTGATATCATAAGCAGGAGTACAATTAGTTTTTCTTAAAAATTTTCATATCTGTTTTCGTCCTTTATCATAGTTATAATAAGATATAGGAGTCAAAAAAATTTGACACCTATATCGTAATCTGCTTATTATAACATGATTTTTCGATTTTGTCGCCATGAAAATTGACAGTAGTTAAAGATAGATTAGAAAGAAAGATGGTAATATATGATAAAGATAGAAGATAACGGGATTTATTCTACAGCAGTAGGAGAAGTGGACGGGCTTAAAATAATTATGAATCTCCCCAAGGAAGCCTATGAGGAGTATGGTGAGCTGAAAGAGAATGAGGCAGAGGAAAATAAGCCGGATGAGCACAAGGCAGCGGAATATGTGCCAGAGAAGACTGTGGCTTTCGAGGCCTTAAAAATATAATCCTCTGAGACTGTTTAGTGAAATGTTAGACCTCGCAGGTAAAGGAGAACTTGATATCTACGAGGGGAATGTATTTGTTAGCAGAAAGATAGGAGAAGAAAATAAGGGCAAGGAGCTATGCGGGGGTATCCTTGTAAAGCCTCTTATATCAGGTAAGCATGATGATAGCCTACAGTTCATCCCTCTATACAAGGAGGAAATCAGCTTTGCAGAAAGGTTGGGCTCACGAAAGCTTAGGAATATGTTCAAGTATTTTTGCACCTGAGGAGATAAACGAGGCAAGGCCTGACCGTTACAACATAATCACAGATATAGACGGAAGAAGAAATTGTTTCTGATAGAATATGAGGGTGCAGGCTGCACTTAGGAAAGAAGATATCGAAAGCTTCCTGTATACTATAAATAGGTCAAGAGATTGACATAAAAAAATACCTCAAGTAAATTTAGATTATTACTGACCTGCCAGTTGGTAAAAATCTAAAAAAATACAAGAGGTATCTAAAATGAATATTAAAGGCACAAAGAAAAAAAATCAAGTAGTAACAGCAAATATTTTTGAACAGCAGGAGCTTTTGAAAAAAAGCGGAGGTGATTAAGGAAAATCTCACAGCTTCAACCTGGCGTGAGTTGGAAACCAATGGTAAGTTCGATAAAAAAATAAAAAAACTCTCTTTTATCAGCGATGACATGCTTATCTTGGGATGTGATGTAGGCAGCGAAACGCACTATGTGAGAGCAATTGATACCAGAGGACGGGAACTCAGTAAGTCCGCATATTCTTTCAACAATGATTATGAGGGATTCCAGAGTGCAAAAGAATGGGCAGTAAAGATAGCTGCTGAACATGAGTAAGAGTCAGATAGTACTTGGCTTAGAGCCGACCGGTCACTACTGGTTCTGCCTTGCTACCTGGATGATTGCAAATGGAATCAGTGTTGTTCAGGTAAACCCTTATGCTGTTAAGCAGACAAAGGAGGTTGAAGATAACAGCCAGCTGAAGGATGACAGGAAGGATCCAAAACTGATAGCAAATCTTGTCAAGGATGGCAACTTTGGTATGCCATATCTTCCAGAAAAAAATCTATGCTGAACTTCGTAGGGTTATCCATGTTCAGAGACCAACTGAATGAAGACAGAATTCGAACAATCAACCGGATGCACAGGGAGATGAAGATATATTTCCCGGAGTATAAGGAAGCATTGGGAAAAAGTCGATGGAGCATTTAGCCTTGAACTGCTGAAAGAGGCACCATTTCCGGATGAACTGACCGCACTTGGAGAAGAAGGGATAAGACAGATTTGGCATGCTGCTAAACTTAGAGGACGCGGGTACAGCAGAGCCAGAGAAATCTTACAGTACGCAAAAAAGCAAGTGTTGGGATTAAGGATGGATCTATTGCAAGCAAGGCAGCTGTAAAGTGGTTCGTGCAGAAAAATCATGGAACTGGATGTTGAACTTGCTGTTATAGAGAACCAGATCAACCAGAAATGTCAGGAGATACCGCATACAGGTAACGTTCTGGAGATATCTGGGATTGGAGAAAATACACTTTCCGGTATTCTTGCAGAGATGGGAGATATTTCAAGATTTGATGATGTTAAGGAAATACAGAAATTAAGCGGATTAGGCCTTGTAGCATGCAGTTCAGGAAAGCATAAGGGAGAAACCAAAATCAGTCATAGAGGACGCAAACGACTCAGATATTGGTTATTCCAGGCAGCAAAGTCAGCAGTGGCCCATGCAGAGGAATTCAAAGAACTCCATATGTATTATACGACACGAGCAGATAATCCATTGAAAAAAAGATGCAGTCATTGATTGCGATAGCCTGCAAGCTTCTGAGAATCATCTATACGATTCTGAATACTGGTACGTTCTATGATCCGAAGAAGATGTTGATGGACATCAGACGTCCGGAAAAGAAGGAAGCTATTGTAGCGTAAGACAGTCGGCAGCAAAATTTATTCCAGAACCTTGCCGGTTTTCGGATTCTTCCGAGAACAGGCAGGGTTCTGGAAAGAAACCCGATAACGATGGAGCGCTACAGGCGCTGCATCATTACAATGACCAGCAAAGCGAGGCAGGGGTAAGCGTCCACGGAATATCCGTACCCTGTGGAGCAGGCAGGTCAGTAAAATCAAAAAACAAACAAGAGCTGTAGCTTGCAGTAGTTCTCTCCGTAGGGCATGACCCTGTTCGAAAGCTTAGCAGGCACTCGGTGTATGGACAGGTGGGACGAAGGAAGTTGGGACACGATCCCTTTAGACACGGAAGGTTCACCATCATAGTTAGCAGAGGATTTATAGCCTTTATAAAGCAAAACAATAGGATGCTTTATAAACCACACCCTCTTTTTAGCTGTTCAGTATAAAATACAATGACTGTCATACATTTTTTGCTCTGTTTTATGAGGTAAATATTTAAAGAAAAGCCTAAAAATTAAATGATTTAGGGCTTGACATTATAGGAAGGAGATTTATGAAGAACCGGGATATGACTGTGGAAGAAGCCTTAAGGAAGATAGCTGAGCTTTCTCCTGTTAAGATAGTATTAAGCAATGTGGCAGATAAAGAGCAGAAGATAAAAAAGGTACAGATAGAGAAAAAGGAAAAGCACTTTCAGATAGCGCAGTATTCCGATAAACAGGTATTTCATAAAAATGTGGACGAGGAGGAGCTAATCTCCTTTTGCATAGAGGAACTCGGTGTGAACTTTCTCCAGCTAAATGCCTGGATGCTTGGCGGAGAAGCCTCAGTTAAGCTCACTAAAAAAGGGAAGCTGTTGTTTAGCCTTAAAAAGGCGGATAACTCAGCCCTTGCAGATGAGGTAAGGGACAATAACAGGAAGAAGAACTACATACTTGAAGAGGGCAGGGTAATAGAGCCTCTTGTTGACATGGGGATATTTACCAAGGAGGGCAAGATAGTAAACTCAATGTATGATAAGTTCAAGCAGATAAACCGCTTTATAGAGATAATTGATGATGAGCTTAAAAAGAAGATTATCACACATTTAAATATCATAGACTTTGGCTGTGGCAAGTCCTATCTCACCTTCATAGTATATTATTACCTCACGGAAATTAAGAAGATAAAGGTAAATATGATAGGTCTTGACCTAAAGGAAGATGTGATTAAAAAGTGCAATAATGCAGCTAAAAAGTACGGCTATAACGACCTATCCTTTGAGCTTGGTGATATCAATGGCTACAGTGCGCCTTTTAAGGTAGACATGGTTATTACCTTGCATGCCTGCGATATGGCTACTGACTTTGCCTTGTACAACGCGATTAATTGGGGTGCAAACTATATTTTTTTCAGTGCCTTGCTGTCAGCATGAGTTAAATTCCCAAATTAAAAGTGAAACCTTCTCTCTTATGACAAGGTATGGAATCATAAAAGAGAGGTTCTCAGCCCTTGTAACAGACGCAATACGTGGGAATCTGCTTGAATATATGGGCTACAATGTAAACCTCCTTGAATTTGTAGACCTAAGCCACACACCTAAAAACATACTCATAAGGGCAGTAAATAATCCTAACAAGGCTGAAAAATGTAAAGCTTAGGGCTATGGATGAGGTAAAGAGGATGATGGAGGAGTTTGGGCTTAGTCAGGCGCTTTATAGGATGATAGAGGGTGATAAAACACAAAAAAAGCGGTTTAACGCCTTAAAGCGCTAAAATGTAAATTATACTAAATAAAACAAGTAATCGCGATTATCTAATAAGCAAAACTGCAATAAATACACATAGAAAGAAGAATAATTCGTAAAAATATTGACATATCACCCTTTAAGATATATAATTTTTTTGTATAAAAAAACTATATATTTATAGAAGGAGGGTGTTTTATGGAAGCAACAACTTTTATTGCTGCTGATGATACTTGGGTGCTATGGACGGTATTAGCCGTATGTGCGGCACTCGCAATCTATCTGGAACAAAAGTACGCCTGGGCAAGTAAGGTAACAGGCTGTATTCTTGCTACAGCATTTACCTTGGTTCTTGCGAACCTTAGCATTATACCTACAGATGCACCGGTTTACGATGCTGTATGGGGCTATGTTGTTCCTCTTGCGGTTCCTCTCTTGCTTTTTAATGCCAACATTAAAAAGATATGGAAAGAATCCGGGAAAATGTTCATCATCTATCTGCTAAGCAGTGTGGGAACTCTTGTGGGTGGATTCGTGGCTTATTTTGCACTTAAGGGTGCCATACCTGCTCTTAATGACATTGTACCTATGTTTGTTGGTACCTACACAGGCGGCTCAGTTAACTTTATAGCTATGTCACAGCAGTATGCAGTTCCAGGCAAGACCGTATCTGCAGCCCTTGTAGCAGATAACCTTCTTATGGTGCTTTATGTATTCGTACTTATATCACTGCCTTCAATGGCTATCATAAAGAAGCTCTACAGACAGCCTTATGAAGAGGCTCTTAAGGCACAGACAGATGCAGATAAAGATAACAACAAGACTATGGCAGCCAAGTATTGGGGAGCAAAAGAGATTTCCCTTAAGGATATTGCTTTTGCAGTTGCTATAGCATTTACAATAGTTACAGTATCCACAAAGCTTGCGGGAGTTATAAGTGGTGCATTTAGCGGAGAGGATTTTGTAAGTAAATTCATAGGCGGTTTCTTTGGTAATAAATATCTGCTTATGACTACATTTACTATGCTTCTTGCATCTGCCTTCCCTAAGCAGATGTCATCTGTAAAGGGTGCGCAGGAGATAGGAACCTTCCTCATCTACATCTTCTTTGCGGTTATCGGAGCACCTGCCTCCATACCTATGATAATAAAGGAGTCTCCACTTCTCCTAGTATTTGCGCTCATTATAGTTGCAGTAAATATGATTGTATCACTCATCTTTGGTAAGATATTCAATTTCTCCATTGAAGAGATAATAATAGCCTCCAATGCCAACATCGGCGGACCTACCACAGCGGCAGCCATGGCTGTATCAAAGGGCTGGGGAGCTCTCATAGTTCCGGGACTCCTTGTTGGTACCTTAGGCTATGTGCTTGGTAACTATTTAGGAATACTGGTTGGTTTTGCACTCCACTGATGAACATGTGATATCATAATTAGATAACAGGCAATGTACAAAATACAAGGCTTCCTAGTCGATATGTATCGTAGGAAGCCTTGTATATACAATTATAAGTTTAATTTTCTTACCAAGCTTTGAGGTCTCTAAGTAAAGTTTCTCGACCTAGTTTCATTCTTTCTTCCCTGTTTTCCTTAAAGTTCTTATTGTAGTATTCTTTCAAAGGATAGAGAGTGGTTTTCCCCCTATTCTTTCAGGGAATAGCAGCTCATATTTGTTAGTATTGCCTTTAATAAAGCGAAGTTTAAAATAATCAGGTAAACGCTCCATTTTATTGTACGGATTCATTTCTGCTATATAGCCGCTTATAATTTCCTTGGCTTTATCTATCTCCTCTTTTGTCTTAAGCTCCTTAGCCACCTCATTCATTCCGATAATTACAGGGCTATCTTCAGGCTTTCTGATTGTTTTCCAGTCTGCCATCACTGTAATATCAATAAATATGTCTTTATCTTTCTTAGTTTGATTGCTAAAAGCAATAGTAAAATTATCTAATTTATAAACTCCCTCTTGTCCATCCGTCATTATTTCTTTAACTTCATTTCCTATTTTAGCGGCCATATCATCTGTTAATTCAGAGCAGGTAAAATCATTAATAATATCAGGATTCTTTCTAGTAGCAGACTTATCTACTGTTGATACCTTGTTGGATTCTGACTGGCTTGTATTAAGCAAATACGCATACGTTGTTATAAATGCCGTATCATAAACAAGAGTATCCATATCTACTAAGGAAGCATCCTTTTCCTTAACATAGTCTTTCATCGTTATCTTTACATCTTTTGGAGATGCGAAGATGTCGTAGGTAAAGTAGCACAGTGTAGGAATTTTCTCCAATGTAAATGTTGTTGCATCTGTCCCAGCACTTTCATAATTTACAATACCAGGAAAATACTTCTCACACTGCTTTTTAAGCTCGCTCTTATCTTTTTTAGATGCAAAGAACATCTGCTTTCTCTGCTTCTTATTGCCTATGGAATTGATATTAACTACACCGTATATATTATCCTTTTCCTCCTTTGACAGGCTTGCTACAAAGTGCCTTGAGCCTCTCCTTAGGTGTTCTGAATCAAAGAAAACAAATTCAGGGTTGTATGGAAGCTCTTTATCAGAAAGAATCCTTGCCATCTCCATAAGAGCTGCCACTCCACCGGCATTGTCAAGTGCGCCTATGCTGCCCTTATATGAATCATATCTTGCTGAAAATATAACAGTTTTGAGTTTCGGATTAGCATCTTTCCTTTTAACAATAATATTTCTGCCCTTAAATAGCACCTTTTCTTTCTTTTGATTCTTATTAATATTGCCATTTAGGTCAACTAGTTTCTCATCATAGCCGTTAAAATTCTGAAATTTTACATCATAGCCATAGTCCTTAACAGTATCAAATATATACTTTCCTGCTTCCTTGTTTTCTTTGGTTCCCCTAACTCTCTGTGTCTTAGTAAGTTTTTCAAAATTATTCTTTATATCGCTTTTGCTTATCAGGCTCTCAACCTCCTTATAAGCCTTGTCCGCTTCCTTTGAGAGTTTAATCTCAGAATTTTTCACCGCAGCCTTTGTGGTATATCGGTTAAAATGCCCTACATTTCCAGAAAACAACCCAAGTGACATTGCAAATACAACCCCAAAACCTACCAATCTTTGAAACGTTTTCCTGTTACTCATAAGTTTTACCTCCAATTCTGATTTACTTGCTGTTCTAAAGTTAATTGTAGCACTTATTATGACAAGGTCAATATATTATTTTATTATTTTAGCAGCACCCGAATATTTTTACATTCAATACCAAAGTTATATTTAGCTAGATTTCAAGGCAAGTGCAAGATTACTTTCAAAGTAAGGGCAACGATATTTTTTTCAATGTAAATGCAACAGGGGTATCTGTCAAAGTAGGTACAACACCTATGTTGCATTTAAGTTGAAAAAACTGCAATGGAAATAAACACGGAGTTTTTAAAGAGTTTTTAAGGGTAGTATTATTGGGGAACTACCCAAGAAACTACCCAAGAAACTACCCAAGAAACAAACATTATAAAAATCTGATCCCGATAAGATGGTGGATTTGATGAAAGCTGAACCTAATATTACTGCAAAACAAATAGCAGAAAGACTGAATATTTCTTTTGATGGTGTTCGTTACCATATAAAGAATTTAAGAGCAAATGGCAGAATAAAAAAAGAGAAGGTTCTACGAAATCGGGTAAATGGATAGTAATTAAGTAGCAGTAAGTAGCAAATATTGTAGATATTGAAAAAAATGTTAGTGTTGATATGGGAGTAGCTAGATTTACCAGGTAAGTGCAACACTATTTTTCAAAGTAAGTGCAACGATATTTTTCCAAAAGTAAAAAGCAATAGGGATATCTGTCAAAGTAAGTGCAACACCTATGTTGCATTTAAGTTGAAAAAAACTACACAAGTAACATTTAGCTATAGCTTGACAAAAAAAGCAAGACCATGATATGGTGAGGAAAGACTTGACTTTTATGACACAAGAATCCAAACACTGTCTAAAAAAACCAAGACCCAAAAGGAAAGTGGACTGTATTAATGACTTCAAAGGGAAGGGCAACTACGGTTGTAGCAACCTTAAAGGTTGAGTATAACTTTGGATATTAATCAACTTAGAACTATTGAAATTTACAAATGGAATTGTTAAATGCGACAAGGAGGTAGCAATTATGGCGATTGGAATTGGTTCTATAACAGGAGGAATGAGTGCATTTCGATACTCTACTCCAGGCAAAAATAAATACTGAAGACCCTAGATATAAGGCGCTTGAAAGAGATGGGATTATAGCAGATATACTAGAGGAAGAGATGACAATGTCTCCGAAAGAGCGTATCGCTTATGAAATGTTTGGTGGCAGAGAATTGCTTATTAAAAATCATATGAAAAACTATGATTCGGAGGGTAATAGACTAAACTGTTATGGTGTTGCAGGTATGGATGCTACAGGCAAGGATTTATCTGAAATTCATCAGATTATTCCTATATCTGAAGAGCATCGCCAAAAAATGTTTGATTCCACAAAAAGAGAATTTATCAGAGATAAAGGTGTGGCTACAGGCAATACCAAGCGTACTGAGGTATTTACAGCTTTTCAGAAGAGCATACCCATTAAGGATAGGCTAAAGGGGTCTTGGACACTTGGACGATATGAGGCTGCGTACTGGGTGGCAATGGCAAAAGCTATGGAAAAGCATGACCCCAATTGGAAAAACGGTAAGCCGGTAGACGCCAATGTATTAAAGAACGTGACAAGAGAGTCCGTAGAGAAAGAATTAACGCAACAAGGTAATAGGTTTATACTAAATGGATTTGATTTATTGATATAGTTGAAACTACTGTATATTGATAGTGTTTGGAAAAGAGGTTGAGATTTATATTTCGACCTCTTTTTGGTGCTAGAATTCCAAGGTAAGTACAACACCATTTTCAATGTAAAGGCAATAATATTTTTCAATGTAAACGCAACAGGGGTATCTGTCAAAGTAGGTGCTACACCATGTTGCATTTAATTTGAAAAAACTACCACCTATGAATAATGCTTAAATTTGTCCTTAAATATTCTTGACATTTAGTATATTAATCCATACAATTATATTAAAGGAATTAAATGAATAATAATTCTGTATATTATATCGTAAGATAAAAAAATATTCAAAAATATAATTTTTTTGCTGTTTTTATTAAAGGGATAGACATACTTTTGTATTTTATTTATATGAGTATTTATTCCGCATATCTTATGTTTAATAAATGAGTATGAGCTGTGGATTAAAAACCTGCGAGTAACATGTTGTTATAAACACGACTTTTTGGAGGTTTAATAATTATGAAGAAGATAAACTCTATAAGATATAAGAATGGTGATAACAATTTTTTTGAAGAATACAAAAATGAAGTTAAAAATGTCGATAATAGCCATAATTGTCGTAATGCTGATTTTTTTCTGGTAGGTAGAACATATATTAAATTCAGCCCATTTTTTTGATGTGCTTAGCGGATTTTTCAACAAGGTGGGATATAAGTTTCCCTACAAGCGCAGAACTCGTTGAACAACAAAGTGATACCGGCTGGTTTGGTGAAGGTGAACGCTTGGCTATATTAAGGATTGGAGATGACGTTAAAAAAACTCCGTTTTTTTGACATTAGTCAATTCAAATATACTATGTCAGAAGACGAAAGAGCCCTTGTTGAAAGCATAATTGATAATTATCATGGTAAAAAAATATTAATAAAGCACTCCTAAATTCTAAGTATGTAAGAAAGTTAACTAAGTATGATAATGAATTGATTATCATCTTTGATAAGGGCAGCAATGAATATTATTTATTTGAGAATTTAATGTAATGATACAAGTGTCAAAAAGTATAAAAAAATTCTATTCAAGCTTGCTTGCAAGAGAATTTATTATCTTTTGACACGCACATCATAAAAATAAAAAAAGATAATAACATAGAACAATATCAGGAAGAAGGTGACTGAAAATGATATGAAAAAGATAGTTAAAAAAATAGTATAATAACAATTGCCTGCTATAGTATCATACATATATTATATTATTTTTAGTGTTAATTTGACGGGTGTTTATAATTTTATTTGGGATTGGATGAATTTCTATCGCATTTTTGCCCGTCACCCTGCATATTTTCGATATGGGCATTATTATTGCAGAGGGATATTACAAATATTTTTTTAATATCTGGTACAGTACTGGGAATTATAATAGGAAATGTGTCTGGAAAGTTGTCAGAACAAAAGTCTCCAATAAGTTTTAATAATGGTTGGATATTTTATACTTCCGTTTTGTTCATATGTTGTTTGGCTGGCTACCTTATCGATGTAAAAAGAACTTAATAAAAAGGCAACCAGTAACAACTGGGACTAAAGTTATGCGTTTTGTCTTCATAGGTGTATTAGCTTTGGTTTTTACCATTAACTGTACTTTAGCAAAATGGACTCTGAGTTATTGTAAGGGCGGAGAAGATGGCTATATTGAAGGGTATAATGCAGGATTTTCCGATGCACAAAATAACAAACCAATGAAAGAAAACACACCAGATAAAGGCGGTAAATATTCCTTTGGCGAGTTGGAGTATAAAGGATATGTCATGCATTGGAGCTCTGGATACAAAGCAGGATATGAAGCAGGAAAAAAATAGTGATTCTAAAAATATGCTAGATTTCCAAAGTAAGTGCAACACCATTTTCAAAGTAAGTGCAACAAGGGTATCTGTCAAAGTAGGTGCAACACCAAGTTGCATTTAAGTTGAAAAACTACATCACAAAAGGAAAGAGATTTTGTAATTACCAATACAGTTGATTTAAGTAAGTTGGAGGAGTAAGCATGAAATTGGTATTAAGAATAGGTTTTTAATATTTTTTTATTTCTTATTTTTGCAATTGCATCGTGCCTTAGTGTGGTGGAGTTAAATTATTATCTGTATGATGAAGTAATAGTTTTTTTCTTATACCTGTTATTGCACTTATAATAGTTCATTTATCCAATAAATTATTAAATAAAAATCTCATATTTTAAGTTATCAATGGATAATAATATAAGGAGTATTAAATTAGGTATTTTAATTTTGGAACTGTTCTTTATAGGCAGAGAATTTATAAAGGGATTCAGCATTTTTGAATGATGATGGTTTAGCATTTCTGTGCACTATTATGCTGGTACTAAATATACCATTGTGCAATGCTATTTTAAGAATGGCTGATGTTTCTAAAGATTATTGAATATATTATTCAGGGAAGGAGACTTGATGAAACTCGTTATAAAAAAACCATCATTGATATACCAGCCTGCATTTTTTTAATACAAATAAGTGCTCTTATAGTATTTGGTATTTTTTTCAAGCCACGGGCTTAGCTAGTAATTTGCTGGTAGCTGTTATTGCCTTGATGATGTTATATTGTATCAATTTAACGTTAGATGAAGTTAAATTCTTAAAAAAATGTCAAAAAGCAAAAAAATATGTTAAGCATTGTAATAAGCACTTTGATTATAGATTTATATTTTTGCATATAAAGCATTTTTTTGTTTAATTGCTTCGATGATAGTGAGAAGGAAATCAATGTCTTTTACTTTATTACATATCTTATGATGATTATATTAAGCTTGATAATAAGCATTATCCTTGACAGATTTAAGAGAAATATTGGAAATTTTAGAAACAAAGATTGTACAAATTAATATACGCTTATGGAGAACAGCTTAGCCGCTGTTCTCTTTCGCTTAGTTGTGAATAAACTTAAACATTATATTTACATAGAGTTAACAACTACCTACTTGACCTTGGCTGAGATTTGTAGATAATAGAAGGTGTTAAACACCAACATTTTTGAGACTAAGGGGAACATTATGATTTATAAAGCAATTGACAGATTGATTGGATATGGACTTAAAAAAAGGATTACTTGAGAAGGAAGACATTGATTACACTAGAAATAAGCTTCTCTACACCCTTTGCCTGCCTTCCTACGAAGGAAATGGGGAGATAGGAGAGTGTAAGGAAGAGCTTTGTGATATTCTTACAGACATCATAAGCTATGCAAAGGATAAGGGCTTAGTAAGCGACTCCATTACCGAGCAGGATTTATTTGACACAAAGGTTATGGACTGTATCCTTGGCAGGCCATCCGAGATAGTTAGAAAATTCAATGAACTGCTTAAGAAAAGCCCTAAGGAGGCTACAGACTGGTACTATGACTTTAGCAAGGCTACCAATTATATCAGAGAAGACAGGATAGTTAAGGATGTGAAGTGGCAGGCTGATTCTCCTTATGGAAAGCTTGATATAACCATCAACCTCTCAAAGCCTGAGAAAGACCCTAAGGCGATAGCTGCAGCCAAGAAGCTGGTACAGACAGGTTATCCTAAGTGCCTTCTTTGTAGGGAAAATGAGGGCTTTGCGGGAGATATGAATAAGCCTGCAAGGGAGAATCACAGGCTTATACCACTTACGCTGTCGGGGGAGAATTATTTCTTACAGTACTCCCCTTATGTGTACTACAATGAGCACTGCATTATCTTAAATGAAGGTCATGTTCCTATGAAGATAGACAGGGCGGTCTTTTTAAAGCTCCTTGAATTTACTGAGCAGTTTCCTCATTATATGGCAGGCTCCAATGCGGATTTGCCTATAGTGGGAGGCTCCATCCTTACCCATGACCATTTCCAGGGAGGAAACTATGAATTCCCTATGGCAAGGGCAGGACTTAGAGAAGAGGTACGGTTTAAGGGCTATGAGGATATTAAGGCAGGAGTTGTAGACTGGCCTATGTCTGTTATCAGGCTCACAGGAAAAGATTATAAGAAAATAGCTGAACTTGCAGATAAGATACTTGGCGTATGGAGAGTTTACTCGGATGAGGCTGTAGATGTCCTTGCTGAGAGTGACGGAGAGCCACACAACACTATCACTCCTATAGCAAGGCGAAGAGGAGAAGACTTTGAGATAGACCTGGTGCTTAGAAACAATAGAACCACAGTGGAATATCCTCTTGGTATCTTCCATCCTCACGATAAGCTCCACCATATCAAGAAGGAAAATATCGGTCTCATTGAAGTTATGGGACTGGCAGTGCTTCCCGGCAGGCTTAAGTCTGAGATGGACAGCCTAAGGACTGCACTCCTTGAAGGCAAGGACATAAGGGAGGATGAGGTGCTTGGTAAGCATGCTGACTGGGTGGATGAATTTATGGCTAAACATAAGGACTTTAATAAGGATAATGCTAAAGAGATAATAAGACAGGAAATAGGGACTTGTATTCTCTGAAGTTCTCACGGATGCCGGTGTTTATAAGGACGACGAAAAAGGAAGAAAGGGAATACTTAGATTTATAGAGAGGGTAAACTCTCTGTAGTTAAGTTACAGGTAATGAATGATAGAAAGTTTATTGAATTTTGAAGGCAGTATATTGTTGTTTTTGCAGGACAATGTGAGAAATCCCATACTTGATGCGATTCTCATACCATTTACACTCTCCAACAATGCAGGTATACCCTGCATACTTTTAGTGCTTATTTTTCTCTACTTTAAGAAACTTAGGAAGGTAGGCATACTGATGCTTGTTTCGCTACTCCTTGAGTTTATTATTGCAAACCTAGTGCTTAAGAACCTGACAGCAAGAATCAGGCCGTATGAGGTGATACAGGGGCTTACCCTCCCTAGTCGGAAGGGCACCTGATTTTTTTCCTTCCCTTCGGGGCATACGGGAAGTGCCTTTGCAGTAGCTGTGGTTATCTTTCTTAAGATGCCCAAAAAATACGGAATCCTTGCGATTGCACTTGCCTCTCTGATGGGATTTTCAAGGCTTTATGTAGGCATCCACTATCCTAGCGATGTAATCGGAGGAGTGCTTTTGGGAATCATTACTTCACTGACTGCGATTAAGTGCCTGCCGGACTTTTCTCCTATTATGAAGAGGTTTGCAGGCGAAAGCATAGAAGCAGCTTAAAAGGAGCAAACTGATGAATATTTCATCCAAACAAAAAGGAATACTATTTATCCTTCTGGCGGGATTTGGCTTTTGCCCTTATGGGGCTCTTTGTCAATCTTGCAGGAAGTATCCCCACCATGCAAAAAGCCTTTTTTAGAAACATTGTCCCTGTGTTTATCGCAGGGGCAGGGCTTAGGGGAATTAAAGGGAAATTACATATAGACAAGGGCGATTTGAAGTTTTTGATATTAAGGGCAGGCTTTGGCACACTTGGCATAGTCTGTAATTTTTATGCCCTGGACCACCTAAAGCTCTCAGACGCCAATATGTTAAATAAGCTCGCGCCCTTCTTTGTTATTATTTTCTCATTTATACTGCTTAAAGAAAATATAAGCATATTCCAGGGATTAGCCGTATTTGGCGCCTTTGTAGGAGCACTTTTTATAATAAAGCCAACAGGCAATGTATCCATGTTTCCTGCCCTCATAGGTGCACTTGGAGGGGTAGGAGCAGGGAGCCGCCTATACGATGGTTCGTATCTTAGGAAAGAGAGAGGTAAACGGAAACCTTATTGTATTCTTCTTTTCGGCCTTCTCCTGTCTATTCTGCCTGCCTTTTGTAGCAATGAATTATGCCCCTATGAGCCTTCATCAGACTGCTATGCTTATGCTAAGTGGTGTGGCGGCAGCCGTAGGACAGCTTGCAATCACAAAGGCTTATTACTACGCTCCTGCAAAAGAGATATCAATCTATGACTACAACCAGATAATAGTCTCAGCCCTTCTTGGCTTCATCTTCTTAGGGCAGCTTCCTGATGCTATGAGCTTTACAGGCTATGCCATCATCTTTGCAATGGGCTTGTGGATGTATTTCTATAATAGAAAGAGATAATTAAACATATTTTTGTGAAAAAGTTTAAACTAAGTTTTTTTACTTCAAATAGCCGATAAAAAAACATGGAGTGTTAAAAAAACCATGTTTTTTTTCATTTCATACATAATATTTAAAAATTAACTAATATTAAGGAGAAAAAGCTTATGAAAGGTACTGTTGTAGCCTCTTGGATGACCTCTGGAAGAAGTCTTTTCGGAGACAAGGTAGTAAATGAAGCCTTTGAAAAATATGGTTTGAAACCTGATCACATTTTTTCACCACTTGAAGACGTAGATGATAGTATGGCGCTTGGAATGGTTGAGTACTTAGGACAGAAGACAGGAAACAGCCATGAACAGATCTGGGAGATAATGGGAAGGGAGAATATCAGGACCTTTGCGAAATTTTATCCGGGATTTTTCAGACACGAGAATGCATATCATTTCTTAAAGTCAATGAATGATGTGCATGTTATAGTAATGAAGAGATTTAAGGGAGCAACCCCTCCTGCACTTGATATGACACCTATTGATTCCCACAGGGCACAGCTTGTGTACCGCTCTAAGAGACAGCTTGGAGATTATCTTAAAGGACTCTTAAAGGGTGTATTTGCACATTTTAATGAAAAGGTAGATGTAAAGATAATCAGCCAGAACGGACCTGAGATTAAGATTGAGCTTACCTTTGATAAGCCTATTTCTTATACAAAGAGCTACAAGCTTAACAAAATACTGTCTTTGGGCTTTATTAAAAACTCAGTATTTAAGACATCTTTATTTACCATGCTTGGTGTGGGAGTGGCAAGCTTTGCTTCCTTTGGCTTTGGCTGGGAGCCTGCTGTTGTTACCTTGGTTTCAGGAATTGTGCCTGCAGCCTTAGGTTCACTTTTTGCAAGACCTGTGACAGAGCTTCGTGAAGAATTAAATGACTTAAAGAAGAGAAGATTTATCACTCACATGATACTTGATAGTGGGGATGAATATGAGGAGCTTGCAGCTGATATCTCAAAGGTAAAGGAAGTAGTACAGAAAGACTTTATCGACTTCAATGCAGTTGTTGATGAGATGTACGGCTTCAACCATTCACTTGGAGAGATTTCAGGCAACATGAGAAGCACATCTGATAATATCAAGGGCATTATGGGCAAGATTACAGAGGATACAAGCAGACAGGCAAGTGAAACTGAGCGCCTTGTAAATGTCTTAAACGGAAGTGTACATAATATCACAGAGATATCTGAGGAAAGTCAGGATAATAGAGTAAAAATAGAAGATGCTATGAAGGGCATCAAGGAAAGCTTCGCAGGAGTTAAGAAGACTGCTTCAGAGATAAACGGAGTGCTTGACGGACTTGGAACAATCAGAGAAAGCGGCGCTGAACTTCAGAATGATGCTGACAAGATGGTGCAGATTGTATCTATAGTTTCAGGTATTGCAAATCAGATTAACCTTCTTGCGCTCAATGCTTCCATAGAGGCAGCAAGAGCAGGAGAAGCAGGAAAAGGCTTTGCAGTAGTAGCAGAGGAAGTAAGAAAGCTTTCAGTAGAGACAGATAAGGCTGTTGAGGAAATCAACAACAACCTTACAGGCTTTGTATCTAACATGAAAGAAGTAGTATCAGGTATAGACAACCAGTATCAGGTACTTGCGGCAGAAAATGAGTCGCTTGACAAGGCTGTGGAAACCTCTCAGGTATCAAATGACAACCTTCAGGCAGTATCTGTACTTATGATTGACAACTCTAAGAAGCTAAACAGCGAGGCAGAGTCTATCACAGAGCTTTTTGAGAATATACAGACACTTACCTCAATTGCTGACGAGAATTCATCAGCCGTAAGCGAGGTAAATGGCAGCGTTGGACTCTATGTAGAGCAGATTAAGGAGCTCTCACACCAGATTGGCGTATTCGACACCATGATTGAAGAGTTCAAGAACAGTTTAAGCAAGTATCATACCTGATTAACCAAAAAAACCGGAGCAGATATTATATGAAAAATATCGTGGCAGACCTTAGGAAAAAAATGTTGTAATGATTACTTTGCCTGTTACCATTTTAACCAATCTCATCTTTGGAGGGCTTGCCTTTGCAGCGGTCGAAGATGAGAGGAGGTCTGCTCACGATATAAGTATTGATGAAAACGGTAAAGTAAAGAAGAGCTTAGGGGAAAAATGGAGAACTACCTTCATTTGTAAGGGAAGCCCTGCCCATCGTAGAAGAAGGGAAGAAAGGCACTATCCTTACCTACCCTTCATCAAAGAATGAATATTTCACTTTGCAGATAAAGAAGAACAACCGTAAAAAAGACGACTACATATTTAAGATATCAGATGAAAAAAAGCTTAGAGTATGGGGCTATAGAGGCTCCACAGGCTTTAAGCTAAAAAAATGGAAAAGAAGGGCTTTGTAAGCCTTTCAGAAAAAAAGGTGAAGCTTAGTTTTTAGAAGATAATTATTCATGATACAGGTTAATAGCTTAATCTGACATATATACGGAAACAGCAAAATGTTTCATGAGTATTTATAATAAATTGCATCTGGTTAAATGCGATAAGACCGGACGCAGAAAAGAAAAACAATAAAATTTTGGAGGTTTAAATGAAGATTAGAACAAGGATGTTGGCTTTTATTGCTTTTCCTATACTTATGGCTATTCTGCTCATTGCGGGAAGCTCTTATGTATATTCAAGCAGGATGGTGGAGGACCTAAGCAAGCGTGAAATGTTGGAAACAGCTAAAAAATATGGCTCAAACTTAGAGACTTTCATTGCTAAACAGATTGCAAATGTAGATATGCTTTCAGATAGTATTACTATGTCTGACTTATCTGATAAGGAACTTTATAATGAATTGATATATGTAACTGATAAGAACAGTGATATTCTTGCGGCCTTCGCAGGATTTTCAGATAAGCGCTTCTTTAATGGAAGCCAGTTGCCTGTACCTGCTGACTATGACCCTACAACCAGAGACTGGTATGGTGATTCCATGAACTCTGACCGCCCTTATGTATCCATTCCTTACACTGACGCAGCAAGTGGCGATACTGTAATTACAGTTTCAACCCAGATTAAAAAAGATGGAAAGGCTATAGGTGTTCTTGGTTTAGATATAACCATGAAGACTGTAAATGAGCTTGTAAACGGTATTAAGCTCTACGATACAGGCTTTGCCTACATCATTGACAGTGAAGGATATATCGTATCCTATAAGGACTACGAGCCTTCTGAAGAGTTTGGTAAAATAGAGGATGGAAGCAAGGCTGACCTAGTTGATACTATTCTTGAAGGTGATGATGAGACATTTTACTCAGTAGAAGATGGTATAAAGAGAGTAAATTCTAAGTACGGTATAATAGGAACTGATTGGACTTTGGTTGTAAGTGTTCCTGAGTCAGAAGTTATGGGAGAAGTACATAATTTAAGCCTGTTTATGATAGGTATTGGTGCTTTCTTCTTCGTACTTATCTTAGGTCTTCTCCTTTGGATAATCAAGTCTATCACAAGTCCTATCGCAGCACTTGGAAAAGACATGGAGAAGCTTGCAGACTATGACTTCAGTGAGGAGGTTAAGTCAGGAATCAGCAAGAATTCAGGCAGAAAAGACGAAATTGGCTCTATATCAAGGGGTACTGAAAAGGTAGTAGAGAGACTTAGAGACATCGTACTTAACATCAGAGAGGTTTCAGGCAATATCCTTAATGTATCTGATGAGATTGCAGACAATGCAAAGAGTACAGCCAAGGCTTCAGACGAGCTTACCAAGGCAGTTGATGGTATCTCTATAGGAGCTATGCACCAGGCAGAGGATATGCAGAGAGGTACCAAGGCTATGCAGAGCATAGGCGAGGCGCTTAGAGCAAATGAAGAGTCTATGGTAGAGCTTAACAACTCTTCTGACGGCGTATATGAAGCTAAGGAAAAGGGTATGTCTGCTATTAAAGACCTTATAAACACTACCGCCAAGGTTGAAGAATCAGCCATGAAGGTGAGTGAAGTTATAGTAAGAACCGATGAAGGCGCTAAGAAGATAGATGAAGCAAGTACGATGATTAAGTCAATTGCAGGACAGACCAACCTCCTTGCACTAAACGCGGCCATTGAGGCTGCTAGAGCAGGAGAAGCAGGAAAAGGGCTTTGCAGTGGTTGCTGACGAAATAAGGAAGCTTGCTGAACAGACAGATAAGTTTACTGAGGAAATCGTGGTTGTAGTACGCAACCTTTCAGAGAGAACCAGGGAAGCCGTTGACATCATGGAAGAAGTAAAGACAGTTGTTGGCGAGCAGGTTACCTGTGTAGATGAAACTGAGAAGCAGTTTGTATTCATCTCTGACGAGATAGATGTAACCAAGACAATAATCGGCAAATTAAATGACTCAGAGAAAGAGCTTGAAAGTGCGAGAGGAGAGCTTTCTGAGATAGTTGAAGGACTTGCGGCTGTATCTGAAGAAAATGCTGCGGCTACTGAGGAGTGTCTTGCATCTGTTGAAGAGCAGGCGGCTTCAACCTCCATTATCGAGAGCTCTGCTGAGAGACTTCCTGAGATGGCTAAGGGACTTGAGGAAGCAGTACAGAAGTTCAAACTGTAATACGCTGCTTGATTTAATAGCAATAGTAATGCACAAGCGGATGTTTATAAATGGATACAGGATTGCTCGGTTTAGATTTTAATAATACTTGCAAAAATACAGGGTTATGGCAAATATGTCATAGCCCTTGTTATTTATCGCTAAATGTGATAGATTATTTGTTGGAACATTGTATATATTTCACATAATAATCACATTTACGGAGGTTTACGCTATGGAACTAAAGAAATATGAAGAGCTTCTGATAAGCAACATTAAGGCACTTATGAGTGTTGACAGCCCATCAGGCTTCACTCATAATGCTGCCGAGCTAGTTAAGAAGATGGTAACTGACCTTGGCTATAAGTGCACTCAGAACAATCTGGGCAATGTAGTGGTTGAAGTTGAGGGAGAGGATGATACTGCTCCTCTTGGCATGTCAGCTCATCTGGATACACTGGGGCTTATGGTTCGCTCAATCAAGTCTAATGGAGACCTTGCTTTTACTGTGATTGGTTCTCCTGTTACACCTAGCCTTGACGGAGAGTATTGCCGTATCTATACAAGGGAGGGCAAGGTGTATGAGGGAACGGTCATATCTGAAACTCCAGCGAAGCACGTATTTAAGGATGCCAATACACACCCAAGAGAAGCTGAAAACATGGTTATCCGCCTTGATGAGGTGGTACGCTCCAAAGAAGACGTGGTTAAGCTTGGCATAGCAGCGGGTGACTTTGTATGCTACGATCCTAAGACTACCTTTACTTCCTCAGGCTTCCTTAAGTCCCGCTTCATAGATGATAAGGCCTGTGCAGGTATCTTCATTACCCTCCTTACGATATTTAAGGAGCTAAATATCAAGCCAAAGCACAAGACCTACCTCTGCTTCTCAGTTCATGAGGAAATAGGATACGGTGGAGCCACCCTTCCAAATGACATGAAGGAGCTTTTGGTAGTGGATATGGGCTGTATAGGTGATGACCTTAATTGTAAGGAGACTGATGTATCTATCTGTGTTAAGGACAGCTCAGGTCCTTATGACTACGACATGACTACCAAGCTTGTAGAGCTTAGCAAAAAGCACAATCTCCCTTATGTAACTGACATCTATCCTATGTATTCTTCAGATGCCATTGCAGCCTGGAGAGCAGGACATGATGTACGCTGTGCCCTTATAGGGCCTGGTGTTGCAGCTTCTCATGGTATGGAGAGAACACATATACAGGGACTTATGGCTACTGTAGAGCTGATTTTACATTATATTCAGTAAGATGGGATTTATAAGCCTAGACAAAGAAATAAAAGATGAGGGTGTAATATATTTTGATGCTCTCATTTTACAAGAAACTTTACATAGAAAGAAAAAACGGGCTGTCTACACCCCAGCAGACAGCCCGTTTGTATTACAAATAACTTCTCCGATATTCTTATACACTTCTAAAATAGAGATATGTATGGCATAAGTTTTTATTCCTCAGTAGGAAGCTCGATTCCTTTTTCCTTCTCTACCTTGTGCTTATCGTTATAAATCTTCTTGATTATACCGATTACAATGGAAAGAGCAAAGAGTGAAAGGAGGCCTACGAAAAGCTTCTGTGCTCCACCTGAAAGTGTACCACCTACATAAGAATAAACGATGGTTGCAGGAAGCTGACCTATACCTGTAGCAACAAAGAAAGCCCAGAAGCCCATATTGGTAAGACCTGCGCCGTAGCTTACAAAGTCAAATGATACGAAAGGAAGGAGACGGCAGATTAAGATTGCATATTTACCATATCTTTCAAAGAATACGTCCACGCTTTCCATAGCACCCTTACTGGTAAGTTTCTCTACCACATCTCTACCAAGAGCTCTTGCAAGGAAGAAGCAGAGGGCTGCACCAACCATTGCTGAAGACCAGGAGAGAACCGCACCCCATACCCAGCCGAAGATGGCTGCATTTGAAAGGGTAATAAGGAAGGCAGGGATAGGAGCCGCTATTGACTGAAGTATCATAAGTATGAATGAAACTACAGCGGTAAGAGGACCGAATGACTTAAGATACTCTATAACTACAGTTGTATCAAGCTTTGATATGGTAGCAAAAAGCAGTATTAAGATTGTTTCTAAAGTCAGCAAAAAGCAAAGTAAACGATGAAGAAGACTACAAGACCGGCAATAGCGATATATCTGAGTTTCCTTCTTTTGTTCTTGATTTCACGAATCTCCTCTTCGCTCTTTTCTTCTCTGAGGTCGCTAAGTTTAGCTTCTTTTTCTTTGATTTCCTTAAGCTCTTCCTTAGTATATATCTTCTGATATTTACCGAGTGTAAGGGTTATGTAGATATTTATGATATTTACAACTACGACAAAGATGATGAAAGGCACCTTCATTGAATTAACCGATACATTGGCAGGTAAATCAAGTGCTTCCTTGGTAAGATAAAGGATGTTCGGTATCTTACCGAAGATAAGTGCCATTACGATGAGAATAGCCTCATATACGAAGAAAAGATATTTTGTTGTAATGTTGTTGAATGCAATACCAAGCATGATACCGAAGGCAACAGGGATGTACATAACCAAAGCAAGGTTAATCATCATCTGGTATTTATTGCTAAGTGAGAATATAATACCTAAGATGTAACCTATTGGCAGGCACATAGTAGCGTTATAAAATATGGCTCTTAACTTTTTCAAAATGTCCTCCTTTAGAAAACAAGCCACAGACCAGCAGTTTAGTGCAAAAAGTAATTTGGCTTTGCCTGTGACTATGATAATATGAAGTGGGTGCCAAGAGCATTTGACACCCGTAAATTAGGATTGTGATAGATCAAACTATGCAATCCTTAAAACAGTGATTAATCTTCTAAATCTTTGCCCTATGATTAGTTGCCAAGTGTATATCTAACAGCTACATAGGTTCCATCTTCAGGAAGAATCTCAGCATTACCGGTAAATCCAACCTCTCCTCTGGTCTCTACTGCACCATAGGTATAGGTTGTATTAGAGATGATACCAACAGGACAAGAGTCAAGACAAGATAAGCAGCCTGTATTCTTAGCTTCAGAAGCCTTGCGGTTGCCACCGAATTTCATTTCAATAGGCTTCTTGTTGCTGTCAATGATAACTTCGTTGAAATCATAGTACTTATCAGCACCATTCCAAGTAACTTCACACTTGATTGGATCACCTTCAACATAGAGTAGTTTCCTTATTGTCAGCGGTCATGTTGCCACCCTCTTTGCCGCCAATCTCCACGAGGGCATCATAGAAATCAAGCTGATTGCCATAAGCTGTGAAGATAGACTTTGTACCGAAGCCGCCTCCGGTAAATACAGAAGCGTGTCTGGTTGGCTGTGTAAAGTACTGACCATTTACACTACATAAAACAGTAACTGTCTTAGCTTCCTTGTCAACCTTTATTGGGTTAGCAAGAGATACACCATCAACCTCATCGGCAGCGCCGGTGGTAGCTGTGCTTTTTGCAGCACTTGCTGTACTTGAAGCCTTGCTTGAAGAAGCAGTGCTTGTTGTAGCAGTTGAAGTCTTAGCTGATGCAGCAGCGCTTGAAGTCTTGCTTGAGTTAGACTGTCCGCCGCAACCTACAGTAAGTACCATGGTTGCACAAAGAAGTGCAGCGATTAAAGTTCTTTTTGTTTTCATTTTCTTTCCTCCATTCTTTTAGGTAAACAATGGCTTTATAATGACTACAAAGCCTACATATCTAGTGGATTATAACATACCTTAAGAGAAAATACAAAAAAAATCTTATTGTATTTTCTGATAAATACATACAATTATAGATAAAATCTATTTGAATAATAATATAGCTGCGTGTAAAAATGAAAAGGAATGTCTGTAGATATCTCTTATAATATACAGGATTACGAGATATCTTGGGCAAAAAATAGATAAGGAGAAAGAAATGAAAAAGACAGTATTATCAATGCTTAGTTTAGTTGTAGCTATGGGCTTACTTACAGCCTGTGGTGGTAACACTCAGAATTCTGCAAAGTCTTCTGCAGCAAAATCATCTGAGGTAAAATCAGAGGCGGTACCTGCAAGTCAGGTAAGCCAGATAGTGACAGCCTCTAGTACATCAGGCTCTGCATCAGCTTCTACAGCTAAGGTAGATGCAGTTGAAAAGACAAAGGTATTTGTAAGCCCTGAATGGATTAAGTCTGTGATGGATGGGCAGCAGGAAGAGAATAAGGATTATCTCATCCTTGAGGCTGGCTGGGGAGAAGTGGCAGATGATAAGGCTTATACAGATGGACACATTCCAGGTGCGGTTCATATGAATACGGACTATGTGGAGTCTGATGAGTTCTGGAATATTCGCTCTGCTGATGAAATAACAGAGCTTATGAAGAAGTATGGCATCACAAAGGACACAACTGTTATCACCTATGGCAATACACCTGAAATCGCGGCTGATGACAGAGTGGCTACTGCTTTACTTTGGGCAGGTGTTGAAAATGTAAAGGTGTTAAACGGTGGCATAGATGCCTGGAAGAAAGCGGGCTATGAGCTTGAAACCACAGTAAATGAGCCAAAGGCTACAGATAAGGAGTTCGGAGTAAAAATTCCTGCTCATCCTGAGTATATCTTAAGCATAGATGAAGTTAAGGAGAAGCTTAAAAAAATGATAAGAATTTTAAGCTTGTAAGTATTCGTTCAAGAGATGAGTTTGAAGGTAAGACCTCAGGCTATGGCTATATCGACAGAGCAGGTGAGCCTCTTGGAGCCATCTGGGGACACGATACGGATGATGGCTCTTATAACAATACTGACGGCACTGTAGTTGGCATCGACAAGGTCGATGAATACCTCAAAGAGTCAGGAGCTTCTACAGATAATGAGGTTTCATACTATTGTGGTACAGGCTGGAGAGCTTCTATTCCATTCCTTATTGAGTATGAAAACGGAATAAAGAATGTAAGCATATATGACGGTGGCTGGTATCAGTGGCAGATGGACGGAGAGAACCCTGTTCAGCTTGGAGCGCCGGGAAGCGCTGATTACAAGGAAGTAAAGGTGAAGGACCTTAGCACAGATAAGGCTAAGAAGTAAAATATTTGACTAAGGGGGCTTTAGCCTACTCTTAAAGCTCCTTTGTCTATAAAGATGATTTTTCATAATAAGAGATGTATTGCAAAATCAGTGGATTAAGAATGTTTAATATCTAACTTAAATCGGAGAGCTGTAAGATGAAGAAAAATATTGCTCGGATTACTATATCTTGTTTCTTTGTTATTGCTTGCAGGGACGGGAGTAGTGCATTATTTTACAAAGGCAAAGATGGGTATGGCAAGGTACATGGTTTATTTTAACGGAAAAATAGACGATAGACTGGGTGGAGTAGGCAAGGGTAAAGTGTTGCTTGTAATACTCATAGTCATAGTATCGCTAATTACAATGAGCCTTATAGTACTTACATTTAAGAACCTTAGAGGAAGCTTGATAAATAAAAATTCCTGCAGACCTTGCCTGCATAATAAATGCATTTTCTCTATTTTATATCCTTGCATTTGATAGAGGAAAGACAAGGGACTATTATATAAACGGCTTTGCTTATGTGACTGTAGGAATATTGATTATTGTTGCTCTTTTAGTGAATTTGAGAGGAAAAAATGAAACTAAATAAATCTACAAAAAAGATAATTATATTTGTACTTATTATAGCTGTAGTTGTGATAGCTAATCATTTCTTAGGGCTGTCTTCTTATCTTAAGATGGATAAGCTGATGGAGCTTAAGACAGTGGTTGCTGACAATTTCCTACTGGCAGCTGTTATCTATGTGGCCGCCACCGTTGCGGGCAGTGTACTCCTTGCTCTTCCGGGAGTGAGCTTTGCGATAGCCGCAGGCATACTCTTTGACGCATTCTGGGGAACCTTGCTTTTGTACCCTGGCAGCGAGCATTGGTGCAATAGTAGCCTTTATAGCGGGAAGGTTCTTTCTTAGAGACCAGATTAAGCCTATGGCTATGAAGAATAAGTATCTTAAAAAGTATCTTTTTGATGATATGAAGAAAAACGGAGTCTTTGTACTTATGATAACAAGGCTTGTGCCACTCTTTCCTTTCAATCTTCAGAACTTTGCATACGGAATCACTGATATAAAGCTATCCACCTATTCTATATTTACTTTTATCTTCATCCTCCCGGGTACTGCTATGTATACGGTGGGAACAGCAGGCTTTGCTGACAGTAAGAACAGGGTATTATACATAGGGATAGCGATAGCTCTTGCAGTGGTGGTCTTCCTTACAGCCTACCTCTTTAGGAAGTTTGTGGTAGACAAGGAGATGCCGGAGGAAATTGCTGAAGAAAACAAGGAAAGCTCTGAGAAAAAGTCTGAATAAGATGAATCTATAGATGAATTAAGAGAATCGTCTGGAATTTCTAAACACATATAGATGAATAATAACTTGAGATAAATTGGAGAATAATATGGGTAAAATCAAGCATACAGACGCAAGTAAATGTATAAACTGCCACCTCTGTACCAAGCACTGTTCATTCCTCACTAAGTATGGTATTACTATAGGGGATGTGGACAGGCTTAGAGAGTTAAAATACAGTTGCTTCCTCTGCGGCGAATGTACAAGAGTCTGTCCGAAGGACATAGATGGAAGGCAGATTATCCTTGATATGAGGACTGATGAAGTAAAAAGAAGGTAAGTACGGTCTCAAGCAAAAGGGCTACGGAGCATTACTTTTTGAGAAGAAGAACTATATATTTAAGAATTATAGAAAAGGAAAGTCAAAGAGCCTTTTATTTCCGGGATGTAACTTCCCATCTTACTTTCCAAAGACTATAGCCTACCTCTCAAAGCTATTAAAGGATGTGGCGGACATAGATACTGTCTATGACTGCTGTGGCAAGCCTATAGCGGAGCTTGGACTCGTAAAGGAAGAGAATAAGATAATAGACAGGATAAATGACTATATTAAAAGACATGGAATAGAAGAACTCATTTTGCTCTGTCCTAACTGTTACTATCACTTTGGTGATAGGCTTGATGTGAAGATTACCGTTATCTATGAAAAGCTTGCAGAGCTTGGGCTTGGCAACAAGATAGATGTAAATGCTGATATCTTCCTACCTTGCCCAGACAGGGAAAACAAAAAATGGATGGAGTATCTAAAGCCTTTCTTAAGCAAAGATATGGACTATGTAAAGGGTGTACAGTGCTGTGGAATGGGAGGCTGTGCCATGGTAAAGGAAAGAGAGCTTTCAGACGATATGCCTAAAAAGCTTAAGGAACAGGGTCACGAAGGGCTTATAAGCTACTGTGGCACCTGTGCAGGAACTCTTTCAGGCAGAGGCTGTTCTATGGACCACTTTCTTCCTATAATCCTTGGAACGGGAGAGAAGGCTGATTATAAGAATTCCTGGACTAATAGGGCGAAGACAAAGTTTAAGTAAAGAGTAAGATAATAATTGATACAGTACGACTAAGGCTTTGTTATTTATGGTTGTTGAAGGTAAGCCCTATTTGGGTTTATATGATTTAGGTATCGGTATCATTATTTTGGCTCATACATGAAGGAAGGAGGCAGATAGATGAAGGCTTTTATTGTATTTACAAGGATACCTGTGGAAAATAAGACAAAGACCCGTCTGCTTCCCTATTATACGCCAAAGCAGTGTGTGGGGCTCCACCTTGCCATGCTTAAAGACCTGGCGGAGACTCTAAACCGCCTCGATAATTCTATAAAAATCTATATTTACTATCTTCCCGAGGGAGATGTAAGCCTTATCAAGAACATATTCGGAGAGGATAAGACCTACAGGAAGCAGAGGGGAGAGGACCTTGGAGACAAGATGTATAATGCCATATCCGAGGTCTTATCAGAAGGTACATCTGCCGTTAGCCTTAGTGGAACCGACATCCCAATGCTTTCCGCAGAGGATATAGAAAGCTCCTTTACAGTCTTAGAGAATAATGACATAGTCCTGTCTCCTACTGAGGATGGAGGCTATTACCTCGTGGGGATGAAGAAGGCAGATAAGGAAATATTTGATATTGAGGGCTATGGCACAGGCAGCGTATATGAGAATACAAAGCAGAAGATAGAGAATATGGGGCTAAGCCTTGGGATAGGCAGAAGCCATAGAGACATAGATACAAAAAGAGGATATAAAGGCTTATTATGAGATAATAAGGACTGATGCAGACTTTAGAAAAACCCATACTGCAAAGTTTCTTAAAGAGAATAAAAGTATAGCAATAATCATTCCTACTTACAATGAAGAAGAAACTATCGTAAGCCTTATGAACCAGCTTGAGGAAATTAAAGACAGGTGTGAGATTGTATTTGTAGACGGAGGAAGTACGGATAATACAGTAAAGCTTATTGAAGAGAGTAAGTTCAGACTGCTTCATTCTAAGAAAGGACGCAACAATCAGATGAACCTCGGAGCACTTAGCGTGGAGGCAGACATTTTATTCTTCTTACACTGTGACAGCGTTTTTACCTCCTAACCCACTAAAAAGAAATCCTTGACCTTATGGAGATATATAGGGCAGGCTGCTTTGGCATAGCCTTTAAGAGCCTTTCCCCTCTGATGTTCATCTGCAGATACATCAGTAACCACAGGGTATTTGACAGGAAGGTAATGTTTGGAGACCAGGGCATAGTCATAGACAGAGATTTATTTATGGAAATAGGTATGTACCCTGACTTACCTATAATGGAGGACTATCAGCTATCCCTTACCCTCAAGGAAAAGGGAGTAAAGCTGGGTATGGCAAGGCATAGAATATACACAAGTGCAAGGAGGTTTAAGGGAGGGCCTATAAGGAAGTTAAGGCTTATGTGGAAGATGAACCGCCTCAGGGCTAAGTACCGCAGGGGAGTAGATATAGAAGAGATTTCAGCAATGTATAAGGATGTGAGGTAAGATGGAATATACTACACTTATAGAACGGCTTATAAAAAGCAGAGAATACAGGGAGGGACTTGGACTTCCTGAAAATGTGGAAGAAAAGTACGAGCTGCTTGCCGCAGGAGAGTACAATGTAAACCTTAGCTTCACTCATCCGATATCGGGTGAGAAGCTTATCTTAAGGATAAATCAGGGCTCACAGATGCACCTTGAGAGTCAGATTGAATACGAGGCAAATACACTGAGACTCCTTAAGGATTCAGGCAGGACACCAAGGCTTTACTATGTAGATGGAAGTAAAAAATACCTTGATAAGGGCATATTGGTTATGGAATATCTGCCGGGAGTTGCACTTGACTATGAGAAGGACTTGATGAAGGCAGCAGACATCCTTGTAGACATACACAGACAGGCCTTGCCTGGAGAAAGTGGGCTTATCGAGGCAGGAAGTGGCTTTAGCTTTGTGCTTGATGAATGTGAGGAGATGTTTAAGCACTATACTGAAAGCAAATATGCTGACAAAGATATAGAAAGTAGGATAAGGCATCTTCTTGATATGGGATGGAAGCTGTCAAAGTCCGGTGAAGTAAGCTTTGACGGGCTGTATAAATGTCTTATAAATACTGAGCTTAATTCAACCAACTTCCTTATAAATGAAGAGGGTAAGAACTATCTGATAGACTGGGAAAAGGCTGTATTTGGCTATCCCGCTCAGGATATAGGACATTTCCTTGCACCTACAAGTACCTTTTGGAAGACAGACATCATCCTTACCAAGGTAGAAATTGATGATTTTATCACAAGGTACATAGAAAAGGCAGGAAGATATTTTGATACAAAGGGAATAAGGGAAACTGCCCTTGCCTTTATCAAGATAAACTGTCTCAGAGGTCTTAGCTGGTGTGCCATGGCTTTCGTGCAGTATAAGGAAGCTGACAAGGAGATAATGAATGAAAGCACAAGGATAAAGCTTGGTCAGTATCTGGAAGATAGCTTTATCATTGGGATAGAGGAGATATTTGAAAAGAGCGGGCTGTAAACACTTATAGTAAAATGCTATAAATGCAAGGCATTTATTTGTTTTATCTATTTGACTTTGTTTTGATTAGCCTGTAAGATAATTGGGATTTTAACCTATTAAAATGGTATGAAAAAAGGAGTAACAAATGAAAAAGAAATTATTGGCAGGAATCTTATCACTGGCTATGGTTGTTTCACTCACAGCTTGTGGAACCAAGAGTGACTCTGCTTCAAGCAAGACAAGCACTTCTACAACTGGCAGTAAAAACCACTAGTGCAACTAGCAAGACTTCTACAAAAAGTTCTGCATCAGCTGCATCTTCGGCATCAACTTCAGCTTCTAAGACTGAAGGAAGCGACTTTGACAAGCTTGTAGAGGCTGCAAAGGGTACAGAAGTAAGCTTTTACGGTTGGGGCGGAGATGATAAGCTTAACGCTTGGCTTGATGAGTATTTTGCTAAGAGACTCAAAGATAAGTATGATATAACCTTAAAGAGAGTTCCTATGGATATCGACAAGATACTTAGCCAGCTCTCAGGTGAGCTTCAGGCGGGCAAGACTGACGGCGATATCGATATGATATGGATAAATGGAGAGAATTTCAAAACTGCAAAAGAGAATAACATGCTCTTTGGACCATTTGCAGAGACTCTTCCTAACTTCGAAGCTTATATCAACAAGGATGACAAAGAGACCTACTATGACTTTGCCTTCCCTATCGAGGGCTATGAAGCTCCTTACGGCAAGGCTCAGCTCGTATTCTTCAACGACAGCAAGATTACACCTGAGACTCCTAAGAACACAGATGAACTTCTTGAGTTTGCTAAGAAGTACAAGGGAAAGGTTACTTACGCAGCCCTTCCTGACTTTACAGCATCAGCCTTTGTAAGAAATGTCATTTACGATATAGTAGGCTATGAGCAGTTTGCAGATATGAAGGCGGACAAGGCTACAGTTAAGGCGGCTATAGAGCCTGCTCTAGAGTACCTTAGAAAGCTTAATCCATACCTTTGGCAGGAAGGAAAGACCTTCCCATCTGATAACCCTGCGGTTACAAAGATGTTTGCTGACGGTGAACTTGTAATGGGTATGAGCTATTCAGCCTTTGGAGTGGCTACCAATATTGAAAACGGAACATTTGCAGATACAACCAGAACCTTCCAGTTTGACAAGGGAACAATCGGTAATACCAACTATATAGCAATTGCTTCTAATTCAGGCAATAGCGCAGGAGCACAGGTAGCCATCAACGAAATGATGGACCCTGAGGTTCAGGCAGACAGATATAAGGTACTTAGAACAATACCTGTTGTTTCGTATGATAAGCTTAACGATGAACAGAAGAAGGCTTTTGACAGCGTAGACATCGGCAAGGGAGTACTTAGCCAGGATGAGCTTCTCTCTAAGAGACTTCCTGAAATGCCTGCAGGACTTGTTCCAATCATTGAAGAAATCTGGAATGAAGAAGTGGTAGGAAAATAATGAAGAAACTGACGCCATATTTACTTTTGGTGCCTCAGCTCCTTCTCGGAACAGTATTTATTACAGGAATAGTAATCGGAATTACTCAGAGCCTTGGGGTAATTCCGATTTTTAAGTTATATACTCCGACACTTATGTATTATAAGGAGATACTGGGAAGAGAAGCGAGCATAGATGGCATAGTGTACAGCTTTAAGATAGCGGGGATATCTGCCATACTCTCGATACTCATAGGAATAATTATGTGTTATATTCTTATAAATACAGGGAGAAACGGACTTATAAATGCCATAGTGAAGCTCCCTATAATAGTGCCTCACACTATAGTTGCTCTTATGATAATAAATGTAATGTCACAGAATGGACTATTAGCTAGGCTTTTTATTTCATCTTAATATAATAAGTGACCAAAGTGACTTCCCCCTCCTTATAAATGACGCGGGCGGAGTGGGGGTCATCCTTGCCTATATGTGGAAGGAGGCTCCTTTTGTCATATACTTTGTCATAACTCTTATGGCGGCAATCAGCAATAACCTCGGGGAGGCGGCTATAAACCTTGGTGCAAGCAGGCTTACAGCCTTTATCAAGGTCAGCCTTCCGCTTTGTATAGGCAATATCTTAAGTGCCTTTCTCATCATATTTGTATATGCTCTTGGAGCCTATGAGCTTCCGCAAATCTTAGGGGCAACCCTGCCAAAGGCTCTGCCTATACTTAGTTACATAGAGTTTCAAAAGCCTGACCTTAGGCTCCGCCCTTATGCAATGGCCTATAACGGCGTGCTTACGGTAATCTCGGTATTTGCAGCCATTGTTTATTTCAGATTGATGAAGAAGAGCAGTGAGAGATATGGAGGGGCAAATGAAAAGAAATAATATATTTGGAAAGATTATAGTAATAATATTTTCACTTGTAGTCATCCTCCCGATTCTTCCCCTTTTTATGTGGGTATTTACGGAAAGATTTACCTGGCCTTCACTCTTTCCTCAGACTTTTTCACTAAGAGCTATAAACAGCCTTATAAGGATGAATTCAGAGCTGATGCAGACCTTTGCTTTAAGCATAGTGCTATCTCTAACTGTGGCTGCGATTTCCGTTGTTATAGGGCTTATGACTGCGAGGGCACTTAGCTTCTATGAATTTAAGCTTAAGGGAGTGGTTAGCTTCTTGGTCATGTTTCCATTTCTTGTACCCACCACGGTATTTGCAATGGGTATACAGGTAACCCTGCTTAGGGTAGGACTTGCAGGCAATGTATGGGGAGTAATTCTCTGCCATGTTATTTACTCAGCTCCCTACGCAACCAGGCTTATAGAAGAGGGCACAAGGGCATTGTCTCTTAAGCTTGAAGAACAGGCCAGGGTGCTTGGCTGCTCCCCTGTAAAGGCATTTTTTAGGGTAAGCCTTCCAAATCTCACTCCTGTCATCCTATCAGCCTTTACCATGGCATACCTCATTTCCTTTAGCCAGTACTTTTTAACTCTCCTAATCGGAGGAGGAAATGTCAATACCTTTGCGGTAATTATGGTGCCTTATATTCAGGGCGGTGAGAGAAACTTTGCGAGCATATACAGTCTGGTATTTATGATAGTGACGATAGTAATATTTGCGGGCTTTGACAGACTGGCAAAGCTCTTCCTAAAAAATGCGGAAATAGAGTATCACAGGTAGGTGAAATATGAGTTTAAGTGTAAAAAGGATTGAATGTAAGCTATGGGAAAAAAACCACATACTTAAGGATATCAATCTTGAGATAGAAAGTGGTGAATTTGTCTCCATACTCGGGAAAAAGCGGCTGTGGCAAGACCACCCTTATAAAGAGTATAGCAGGACTTTTAGAAACTGATAACGGAGATATCAACATCTTTGATAAGAATGTAGCAGGGCTTCCACCTGAAAAAAGGCAGACGGTGATAGTATTTCAGGACTTGAGGCTATTTCCTCATATGAATGTAGAGGATAACATTGCCTTTGCCATAGAAGCTTAAGAAGATGGACAAGGCAGTAATCAAAGAAAAGGTAGAAAAAGCTTTTTAGACCAGGTTAGGCTCTCAGGCTATGAGAAAAAGAAAGGTAAGCAGGCTTTCGGGAGGACAGATGCAGAGAGTGGCACTTGCAAGAGCGCTTGGAGCCGAGCCTAAGCTCCTCCTCTTAGATGAGCCATTTGCAAGCCTTGATGAAGACCTCAGAAAGGAAATGGGAGAGCTTGTAAGAAGGCTTCACAGGGAAAATGGCATAACAACTGTGATGATAACCCATGACAAAGAGGAAGCTATGGAGCTCTCTGACAGGCTTGCGCTTATGGAAGAAGGGAAAATCCTTGCCATTGACAGTCCCGAGAGGCTGTATAACAGTCCAAAAGATGAGAAAATTGCTGCTATGTTAGGCGATGTGAACCTCTTTTGCGGCGAGGTGGGAGGAAACACCTTTACATCTGATATAATGAGCTTTAAAACTGATAAAAAGCCGGGGAAATATAAACTCCTTCTTCGTCCAAGCGAATTAGATGTGGATAACAAGGGAGAATTGGGGATAAAGGTCAGAATAAAGCAGATATCTTTTGGGGGTGAGATTACCGAGCTGATACTTGAGGCAGAAGAAAAATGAATACAAGGTAAGGCTTCCTTACGGAGAATTTACCAAATCAGAGATTAAAAACGGCGATGAACTAAGGCTTATAAGCAGGAAGAACAATGATTTTATACTTTTGGAGGAATAGGGATGAAAAAAATAATATTTGACTGCGACAATACTATAGGAGTAGAAAACTGCGATGTGGATGATGGCTTAACTCTTCTTTATCTATTGGGATGCAAAGATGTTGAAATCTTAGGAATTACAAACTGCTTCGGCAATAACGAGACTGAAACGGTATATGCCAACACACTTAGCTTTCTTAAGGAAATAGGAAGAAGTGATATAAGGGTGTATAAGGGAGGACTGACTCCCGGAGATTATGACAATGAAGCCACCAAGTTCATAATAGATACCCTTAATTCAGAGGATGAGGTACATATACTTGCAACAGGCTCTCTTACTAATATTGCAGGAGCTCTTGTGAAGGATGAGGCGGCTTTTAACAAGGTAAAATCCATCACCCTTATGGGAGGAATAACATCCCCTTTAGTCGTAGGTGGACTTACAATCAATGAGTTAAATTTCTCTGTGGATTATGAGGCTACATTCAAGGTATTAACTTCTGGAGTGCCTATCAGTATAGCTACAGGAAACAACTGCCTAAAGGTAATATTCGAGGTGGAAAAATTCAAGGAGAACCTGCTTTCTTTTGGTACTGAGATAGGAAGGTACATAGTTGATAAGACCAATTACTGGTTTGAGAGAAATGAAAAGAAATACGGTATTAAGGCCTTTTGTAACTGGGATGCAACTGCCGGTTCATACCTTGCAAATCCTAACAATTTCACTGATGACAGGGCTTATTACAAGCTCTCCAAAGAAGACCTTAAGACAGGCTTTCTTAGAAAGAGTGAAGAAGGAGATAGTAACTCTGTGTTAAATCTTCCTCAGGTAACTGATGAGGAAGGCTTCGTAAGAGAGGTGTACAGAGGATTTAAAGAGGCGGATATAAAGTTATAGAAGCCTGAATAGAATGTAAACAGCTTTTGATGTCCACATCATTTAATAAAGGATGTATAAAAGCTCCCACAGTCAGCTGATTGTGGGAGTTTATTATATGTAATTGGAATTTCCATTGTGCTGCTTATATTTATTTGACTGGATTTCCAAGGTAAGTGCAAAACTAAGTTGCTTTTAGTTGGAAAAAACCACAAGTACTTGACACAAACTCCTTGAGGTTAGCTTTTGACAAAGGATAAAATATGTGGTAACTTTGGAGTTAGTCTATACTAATGAGGTGAGAAATGTGAAGAATAAAAAGTGGTACAGCAGTGAGACAAAAGTGATAGCAGAGCAGGTAAATTACATAAAACTTGATTATGGGTGTACTGGAAAGGGAGAATTGACAATATATGATATCTTTCCAGGAGTGTATTTATACTTTATGGATATGGATACTTCCGATATATTTCCAACCCAAAATTTCCCTGAGCAAATGATTAGCATTAGTCATTGTAGAAAAGGACAATATGAATGTCAGTTCCCAAATCAGACATTAGATTGTCTGTCGGAAGGGCAGTTTAGTATTAATGGAACAGAGTATTTACCAGTATGCTTTTCTTTTCCACTTAAAAAGTATGAAGGGCTGTCTATAGTATTAGATATGCAGGCAATACCACAGCAGGTGCAACAGTTGATGCAGGTGTTTGGAATTGACTTTGGACGATTAATGTGTCTGATGAATGGAGAAAAAAACACTGGTATGTCAGCCCGCCGTCAAAAAGAACTTGCTGATATATTTGAAGCAGTATATCAGGGAAAAAAGAGAAGAAAGTACGGATTATTTTAGAATTAAAGTAATGGAGGTACTTTACCATATAGAAAAAGACTCAGATTGAAAAATCGTTTCGATGGCAGATATTTTTAATAGAGAACAGGTACAGATAACAAAGGGGGTAAAAAGAGTACTTGATTTCTCATATTGATGAAAAATATATCTGTGGAGAAATTAGTAGTTTCATCAGGAATTAATATAAATATTTTTTTTATCAAATATTTATGGAAATATATGGAGAAACTCCCTATGCATACTTAAAAAAAGATATCGTATGAATGTGGCTGCAGTCCAACTGCTGACGGGAGAACGACGGATTGGTGATATTGCAATGGAATTAGGATATTCCAATGCAAGCAAATTCGCTAAGGCTTTTTTTATTCGGTATATGGAGAATTGCCGAGAGAGTACAGGAAAAAAAGAAGATAAAAAAACGGGCTATTTTCTATAAAAACAAAAAAAGAATGGAGTAGAATTATAGACTTCTTTTTGCGTATAATTGTGCTAGTGATTAGATTAAACTAACTCTCGCATTTTTTTGTTAAAAAAAGGAGGATATGTTATGAAGAAAAAAAGATGATCTAATCCAGAGGCTCTTGGCATTCGCAGGGAAAAAAACGCTGGTTATTAACGGTATCTCATATACTATCTGGAATAAGTGCATTGTTCATTTTAATTCCATATGTATGTGTGTATTTTGCCGCAAAAGAGATGGTAGCAGTATTTACTGGGAGTCCGCTGAATGTGAATACATTAATGTGCTGGGGAGGTTATGCACTGGCAGCAGAATTAATAGGATTGATAATTTATTTTTGCATGCTTACTGTGTTCTCATACAGCAGCATTCCAAATGGAGAAAAATCTGAAAATGGCAGCGTTGCAGCATCTTGCTAAAATGCCGATGGGCTATTTTGATGCAAATCCAAGTGGAAAATTAAGAAAAATTATTGATGAAAATAGCACACAGGCGGAAAGTTATGTAGGTCATCAGCTTCCAGATTTAGTAGGTGCATATGTAACAATGATTGCAAGCTTAGTCCTGATGCTGTGCTTTGACTGGCACATTGGACTTCCATTGCTGTTATTGTTTGGAATTGGTTTTATGCTTCAGTTTATGTTAATGGGAAAAGACAGCATGAAATTTATGCAGAACTATCAGGATTCATTAGAGACAATGAATCATGAAGCAGTGGAGTACATACGAGGCATATCAGTTGTGAAAGTATTTGGACAGACAGTGCAGTCTTTCACAAAGTTTAATAGAGCCATTAAGGATTATAGTGATAATGCGATGGCATTTACAATGGCATGTCGTACAGGTGTGGTGGCGTTTACGGCAGTAATTAACTCACCATTTCTGGTATTAATACCGGCGGCAGTTCTGTCAGGTGTTTTTTCAGATAATATGGTTCATTTTACGGAAAATTTTCTGTTTTATCTGATTTTCACGCCGGCATGTGGTGTTATGTTAAATAAAAATTATGTATATGAGCAACTATAAGATGCAGGCACAGGAATCTATGCGCAGAATCGATATGATTTTAAATGCAGAGCAGCAGAGTGAAGCAGAGAATCCGAAGCAGAAAAACGGGTAATGATATTGTTTTTTTGAGAATGTAACCTTTTCTTATGAAAAATGCTCTGAATCCAGCAGTTAAAAAAATCTTGGTTTTGTGGTAAAGGAAGGTACAACAACAGCATTGGTGGGACCTTCAGGTTGTGGAAAAAAAGTACAACTGCCAGCCTGATACCACGTTTTTTTATGATGTGACAGAAGGAGAGATAAAAAAATTGGTGGTGTTGATGTTAGAGAATTGTCTCAGGCAGATTTGATGAAAAACGTTGCCTTTGTGTTCCAGAATCCGAAGCTCTTTAAAGAGTCTTTATTAGACAACATCTGTGCAGGGCGGCGGGATGCCAACAGAGAAGAAGCATTACATGCCGCGCATCTGGCACAATGTGATGATATTTTTGGCAAATTTCCCAGACGGAATTGATGCGGTGGTAGGAAGCAAAGGAGTGTATCTTTCTGGTGGAGAAGTGCAGAGAATTGCAATTGCAAGAGCAATTTTAAAGGATGCTCCGATTATTGTATTAGATGAGGCGACAGCATTTGCTGACCCGGAGAATGAAGTACAGATTCAGAAAGCACTGACCGAATTGACAGAAGGAAAGACGGTGATTATGATTGCGCATCGATTGTCGGCGATTCAGGGGGTAGACCAGATTCTTGTAATGAAGGATGGAGAACTTGCAGAGCAGGGAAACCATACAGCGTTACTGGAGAAAGACGGAATTTACGCACATATGTGGAAAGATTATATTAAGACAACAAAATGGCATGTTGGAAACGAGGTGATGACTTGTTAAAAAAAGATGTTTGCTTTAAGCGATAAGGGTGCAAAAAGCTTGAAAGGCGGTATTATAGCAGCGGCGTTTTATAATCTATGTCTAATGATTCCGGTAGGATTGTTAATGAAGTTGGTACAGGATATGCTTTTTTCTATCGAGAGTGGAGAGCCTGTAATACAGAAGAATATCGTGTTCTATCTGATTGGAGCGGTAGTGTTGTTTACACTGATTTTTTTGCGGCACAATGGGTTCAGTATAACAAGACCTATACGACTGCTTATGAAGAAAGTGCAAACCGTAGAATTGTTTTGGCAGAAAAAATGAGAAAACTACCTTTATCCTTTTTTGGAAAGAAAGATATTGCGGATCTGACTACAACAATTATGGGAGATTGTACTGCGCTAGAGAGAACATTTTCCAATGCAATGCCAATGCTGTTTGGAACAATTGTGACCTTTATTTTAATATCAATTGGATTAATTGTGACCGATTATCGTATGGGACTATGCATTCTATTACCTGTTCCGTTGGCAACCCTGGTGCTTTTTCTTGCCAGAAAAGCACAGCAGAAGGCAGAGGTGGAGAATGTGCAGGCAAGAAGAAGTGCTTATGATGGTGTGCAGGAATATTTGGATACAATTCAGGAATTAAAATCTGCATCAAGGGAAGACGAATACTTAAAAAGGGTTGGAAGGAAAAATTGGCTCAGGTAGTTAAGTGTTCTTTCAGAAACGAACTTATCCCGGGTTCAGCTCTTGCAGCAGCCCAGTTTGTGGTACGTTTTGGTCTGGTTGCAGTGCTTTTTGCAGGTGGATATTTTGTTGCAGAGGGGACATTAACGATTCCTATGTTTCTCTTTTTTTCTGATTGTAGCAGGAAGAATATATGATCCGTTTTCCAGCTGTTTTATGCTTTTTGTCGGAAATTTTTTTCTGCATTAGTTAGTGTGGAACGTATGAAAGAGATGGAAGCAACATCGATTCAGACAGGAAAAAAAGCGTGTGTGCGAATCAAGGATATGAGATTGAGTTTCAGGGATGTTGTATTTTCTTATAAGAAAGAAGAGGATGCAGAAGAAGTATTATCAGGAATTTCCTTCGTAGCAAAAACAGGGAGAAGTGACAGCGTTAGTTGGTCCTTCCGGAAGTGGAAAGTCTACAGTCTCCAAGCTGGCAGCACGTTTTTGGGATATTGACAGTGGAAAAATAACATTAGGTGGAGTGGATATTTCCGAAGTGGAGCCTGAGACGTTACTTAAAAATTTTGCAATTGTTTTTCAGGATGTTTTGCTTTTTGATGAATCAGTAATGGAGAATATTCGACTGGGAAGAAAAGATGCAACGGATGAAGAGGTGAGAGCGGCTGCTCAAGCAGCACAGTGTGAAGAATTTATTGAACGATTGCCAGAAGGATATGATACAAACATTGGTGAAAACGGAAGCTTTCTTTCAGGTGGAGAACGTCAACGTATCTCGATAGCAAGAGCCTTACTTAAAAATGCACCAGTGGTACTTTTAGATGAAGCGACAGCATCTATGGATGCAGAAAGTGAGACATTAGTACAGGAAGCTCTTTCTACGCTGTTGGCAGGAAAGACAGTGTTAGTAATTGCACATCGTATGCGTACAGTTGCAAATGCAGATAAGATAGTTGTTTTGGATGGAGGGAAAGTAGCAGAACAGGGAACTCCAGAGGAATTATTGCGTAATCAGGGAGTGTTTTCACGCCTTTATGCAGCACAGGGACTATAAAAAAAGGAGATTATTGAAAATGGAAAAAAATTAAAAAAATTATCAACAAAGGATTTAATTAACACAGGTATTTTTTTACAGCAATTTATTTTTGTTGTTATGTTCGTATTTACTGCCGTAATATCTTTTTGCACCAATTACTTATGTTTTATTACCAGCATTTATTGCAATTCTTTGTGCACCTATTTATATGCTTTTTCATTACAAAAAGTAAAAAAACCTTTGGAATGATTACGATCATGGGTGTATTAATTGGTATTTTAATGGTATTTACTACCGGTAATTCGTGGATTATGTTTGTATTTTGTTCATTATTAGGTCTTATCAGTGACTTGATTACAAAAGCGGGTGGATATACAAGCAAGAAGATGAGTCTGATTGGATATTATGTATTTTCCATCTGGCCTGTTGGTTCATTTTTCCCAATCTGGCTTATGAGAGATGCTTATTTTGATGGTGTTGTAGCATCTATGGGAGAAGCATATGCAGAAGGATTAAAAGCAATGACACCTTACTGGATTATCCCGGTTATGATTGCTTACACAATTGCTGCTGGTGTTGTGGGCGGATTAGTTGCCGGAAAAATGAATAAGAAACATTTTGAAAAGGCAGGAATTGCATGAGAAATTTAAATCCAATAACAAAGATACTATGCATCCTCGCAATCAATATCACTATTACATTTGGTGTAAATGTGATAATGGAGCTTGTGCTATTAGTTTGTGTAAGTGGGTTATTCATGGCAAATGATAAGTGGAAAAAATGCATTCATTATGACCTGATATTTGCGTTTTTGCTGTTTGGAGATAAGTGCATTTTGCCGGCAATAACTGTTCCATGGTTATCTACATTGGCGTGTCTTGTGTTTATTGCATTTCGCAAATTTTTCTTTTGTATTATGTCGGCTGATTTCTTTGTTTCAACCACAGAAATCAACGTCATGATTGCTTCGCTGGAAAAAATAAGAGTTCCGCAAGTAATTATTATACCTTTGGCTGTGCTGGTGCGATTCTTTCCTACTGTCAAGGAGGAATGGAATCACATACGCGCAGCTATGCGTATGAGAAATATTGGAACAGGAGCGGGGCAGATTTTTGCTGCATCCGATAAAGGCTATGGAATATATGATTGTTCCACTATTATTTTCAACAGTAAAGATTGGAGAAGAATTAGCAGCAGCGGCATTAGCAAGAGGGCTTGGCATGCACAACAAAAGAACAAATTTGTGTCGTGTCTCATTGAAAATGGCAGACTATCTTGTGATGGTATTCTCCGTGACTATTGTGGTTTTTTCGAAGTTATGTGGAGGATATTAAAAATTTATGGAGGCAGTTCGTTTAGAAAATGTGTCATTTCAGTATACTGGTGTGAATCGGAAAAATGGCATAAAAAATGTATCAATGAGTGTAAAAGAAGGGGAGTGTGTTCTGTTAACAGGAATCAGTGGATGTGGGAAATCCACGATTCTTCGTGTGATAAATGGACTTGTGCCCTATTTTTACGAAGGAGAAATAACAGGAAAAATTGAATTAATGGGAAAGCAGGCGGATGAAATTCCCTTTGCAGAGATATCTAAAAATTTGCGGAAGTGTATTTCAGAACCCAAGATCCCAATTTTTTTATATGAATACCTCTAGTGAGATTGCTTTCGGTTGTGAAAATCAGGGGATTCCTACAGAGGAAATTGAAGCACGGGTAGCAGATTGTGTAGAACAGTTTCAACTGGAGGATTTGCAGAATCGCAATATTATGCAGTTGTCTGGTGGCGAAAAAAACAAAAAAATTGCATTTGCAAGTATTTATGCGGGAAGACCGGATATTTATGTGCTGGATGAGCCTTCTGCAAATTTGGATTTTGATGCGATAAAGGACATTGAAAGAATATTAAAGACCTTAAAAAAGCAGGGTAAGACCATTATTATTGCAGAACACAGACTTTATTACCTGATGGAACTTGCAGACCGTGTCTGCTATATAAAAGACGGAGAAATTGCGCAAGAGTATACGATAGAAGCATTTAAAAAACTCTCCGGGCAGGAATTAAGAGAAAAAGGACTTCGTTCACTTGATTACCATATATTGCATGAGGAAGAACTGGGGCAAGAAAAAATAGACAGAGATATTAGTGAAAAAAGTAAAAGGGAATCTTGGAATGCGGCACAACATATCTACATGAAAGAGGTTGCCTGTAGGTACAAAGGGAGAGAAGAGCCGGTATTAAAGATTAAGGAGTGTAGGCTGCCGCTACATGAAAAAAATAGCAGTAATTGGTCATAATGGTGCTGGTAAATCCACCTTTGTGAATGGTTTATGTGGGATGAATAAATCGGTAAAAGGAATCTATTGTAAGGGAAATGATATTCTTCCAATAAAGAGAAGAGCAAAAGAAAGCTTTGAAGTATTTCAGGAAATAAACCACCAGCTGTTTACAAATAGTGTGGAGGAAGAAATATCATTAGGCAGTGAAAATAAGAACGTAGAGGAAAGAAATGGACTGATGTCTACGTTGGACTTAACAAATTATGCAGATACTCACCCGATGGCATTGTCAGGCGGGCAGAAGCAGAGAGTTGCAATTGCATCTGCACTTTATAGTGATAGAAAACTGATTTGTTTAGATGAGCCGACGAGTGGGCTTGATTATCATCAGATGGAACGGGTGGCAAAACTGCTGGAACAGGTACAGCCTAAGCTTGATTTGTTGCTGATAATTACACATGATCTGGAATTTATTTTGAAGACCTGCACATATATTGTGCATATTGAAAATGGGGAAGTATTGGAACAATATTCATTGGATGAGGAAGGAAAAGAGAAGTTATTTCGGTTTTTTTAATTATGAAAAAAATAAATTATATTTTGAAAAAAATTGAGAATATAATGGTTCCGTAAAAACAGACACTTTTTTTAAGACAGTTTTTTTAATGAATCTGATATGCTTAGAACAACCAACATGGAGGATTCAAAAAAATGTCTCGTACAAGAAGAAACTTTAGTGCCAAGTTTTAATCCGACCTCGTCCTCGAGGTTCTGAAGGAGAAAAAGGAACTGAATGTCATTGCTACCGAAAAATGGCATTCAGTCTAACCTCCTTCGAAACTGGAAGAAGGAGTTCCTTGAGAAAGCGTCTGTGGTCTTTGACGACACGCGGGAGGAGAACCTTAAGGGAAAGCTCTCCGAGGAGCGCAAAGAGAAAGAAGCTTACGCAAAGAAGGTCGGCCAGCTCACCATGCAGGTGGACTGGTTGAAAAAAATCTGAGGAGATGCTTGGACCTGACATAGAAGAAATAGGAGATTTAATTATTACAGTAACTAGGGTATTTGGCACGGATAGTTCTATTTCCGCCCATGCAACTTCTTTTCTTAGGATAGAAGATGGTAAAATTGTTTCGATAGACGAATACTGGGGTGATGATGGAGAAGTTCCGAAGTGGCGACTGGATATGAAAATTGGAATGAAAAATCAGATGATTTGAGATTGAAAAAAAGGTGATAAAAATGAAAGAGCGAGAAAGAATTATTAGATTATGGTTTGATATGTGGCTCAAACAACAAGATTTAGGAATAGATGATATATTTGCGGAAGATGTTGTTTATACTGAAAGTTGGTGTCCTAAATATGAAAATCGAACAACTGTGAGGCATTGGTTTAATGAATGGAACAGTCGTGGAAAGGTTATTTGTTGGGAGATTAAGCAGTTTTTTTTCACAGTGAACATCAAACAGTTGTGGAGTGGTACTTCAAAAAAACAAGATGAATGATGGGAGAATAGATGAATTTGATGGTATATCGTTGATTGAGTGGACAAAAGAGAATAAAAATCAAGAAACTAAAAAGAATTCGGTTGCAACATCAATCATTATAATCCTTATGAAAATAGTGAGGAACCTCAATTTAGAGATAATAAAGTTGCTTGGTTTTTAGAACTAATTTAGAAAATATTTACAAGAGCGATTAGAAAAAGTAAAAATCTAATCGCTTTTTTTATTTAATAAGAAATTCCTCCATTTTCAGTGACATAAAGGCATTTAGAAACAGTAATGCCCGCCGGTATGCGGGCATAGGAAACAAGACGGTGAAAGGTTAAAAGATATAGAATCCTTTGTCAAGCAGCTTGTATGTAACAGGAATTTCCAAAAATGCTGCTTATATTCATTATCACAGGGCTAACCCTGTCTTGTGGAAGTGCTTGTGTAGAATGTAAGCCACAGTTTTTATTACTCTTGCTGCATAGCTTCAAGCGGGCGGATTGTACTATTATACACCTTCTTGAAGAAGTAAATAGAAGCCAAAAGCGAGATTATCTCGGCAACGAAGAATGACCACCATACATTATTTACATTTCCTGTCTGTGCAAGGAGCCAGGCAGCAGGGATGAGGACTACCAGCTGTCTCATTACCGAAATAATTAAAGAATATATGCTCTGTGCGAAGGCCTGAAAGACCGAGCTAAGCACTATTCCGATGGCAGCCAGTGGGAAATGGATGGCTATGGTGCGAAGTGCAATTATTCCCATGCTTTTCATATCATCAGCCGCATTGAACATGTCAAGCAGGACGCCTGGAACAGCCTCAAGCAGCAGGGTTCCTGCAAGCATTATGCCAAAGGCAAGAGCCAGTGAAAAGCGTAGTGCCTCGTCTATCCTCTTCTTATTCATAGCCCCGTAGTTGTAGGAAAGTACAGGTATGAGTCCGTTGTTAAGGCCAAATACCGGCAGGAAGAAGAAGGACTGAAGCTTAAAGTATACACCAAAGACTGCGGTTGCAGTAGTTGAAAATGCAATGAGGATAATGTTCATGGCATAGGTCATAACAGAGCCTATGGATACCATTAGGATACTAGGTATAGCAATGAAGTATATTGGTTTTATTATCCTCATGCGAGGGTGTAGAATTTGCTTTATGGAGAGGTGGATTTCTTTGTTGTATTTTACATTTAAGAAGAGTCCTACAGCAGCGGCTATGAACTGACCTATTACTGTAGCGTAGGCGGCTCCTGCTACTCCCAGCTTAGGAAAACCAAGGAGGCCGAATATCATAATAGGGTCAAGGATGATATTTGCCACGGCGCCAACTATCTGGGATATCATACTTAGCATAGTGCGGCCTGTAGCCTGAAGCAAACGCTCCCCTGTAATCTGCAAGAATGAGCCTGTAGAGAGGAAGCTGATTATTTGAAGATAGATAATGGCGTCAGCCTGGATGGCGGCATCACTTGTCTGGCTTGTGATAAATGGTACTGCGCCAAAGAGGCCTATAAGCACAAAGATAATGGTATTTATAAGTACAAGAAAGACACCTGCATTTGCCGCAGAGTCTGATTTTTCATAGTTCTTTTCTCCGAGGCCTTGAGATAGAAGTACATTAAAGCCTACTCCGGTTCCGGTAGCAAGGGCTATTATAAAGTTTTGCATAGGGAAGACCAGAGTTACCGCAGTCAGCGCTTCCTCTGATAGCCTGGCTACGAAGATGCTGTCTACTACGTTGTAGAGCGCCTGCACCATCATGGATATTATCATAGGAAGTGACATGTTAAGAATGAGCCTCTTCACCGGCATGGTTCCCATTTTATTTTCTTTTGTTTCCATATTCCCTCCTCTTTTTTAACAGTGCTAAAGATTATAGCATAATTTAAGTGCTTATGTAAGGGAGAAATTGAACAAAAATGTTTGCTTATTTCCTTTGGCGCAATTTATGTTAAACTAAATCTAAAAGCAGGCAAGGAGATTGGCAGTGTTTGCAGGGCGTGAAAGCGAATTAACTTTGTTAAATAAATTATATGCTTCAGATAAATTCTAAGTTGTAGGGCTGTTGTGTTTGTTTTTTGACTAAGTTACGCCTTCGCTGATAAATGTCCAGACTCGCTCCGGTTTTTCTGCAAGGTGCTATTTTTAAGTTTTTACATGATTACGAAAAACCTAACGCGCTCGCTTAGGCATTATCAGCTCCGGCTGTTTAATTGATGAATAATTGCAAACAAACACATCAGCCACAAAGGGGCAGGTTGGGGTGGCTGCATTTCATTTGGCATTCGGGTTGCTATTTGCATAAATTTAAGGTATCAGCTACGAATGATAAATTCTAAGCGAGCGCATTAGGCGGAGCGAAGCGGATGCCGGAGCGAGTCTGAAATGTTATCATTCGGAGCGTCAACTTAGTCCGATGTATTTAGATATGCAACTTAAATTTGTAACTCCATATCCGCCCCTTCAAATTACTAATAAATATCAATCACTCAAAAAGTTTTTAATCTCCTTACTTATTCTTCTATACTCGTAATCATGCACATAATGTGGACAATCCAATTCTACATACCTTCCAGACTTCACTTCTTTGATGTATTCTTCAGTTATCCTTCTCCATATTTCTTTATCAAAACCAGTTCCGCCAGTGCCATTAGAAATAAATAACAACATATCAACCTGTGGCACTCCATTTTGCTCTACAATCCTTGCATTATCCTTAATAATCTTTGCTTCATTTATCATTGTTACAGTTGCCGTCCTGTTATAAAAAATTGCTCTATACACATTCTTTTCATAATCAGTCAATGTTCCATGCTTTTATGGCATCACTTTCTGAAAGTGCAGGAATTAGTCTGGTAATTCCTAGAGCAGATGCATATTGTCCGAGTTTCATCAGTGGAAGATTTATTTTTATATTCTTGTAACATTCCGGTACAGACATATCTAAGCCTATGATTGCTTCAATTTCATCTGGGTATTCCTGAGCCCAATAAAGTGCTTCAATTCCAGACATAGAATGCGGGCATAAAATATACGGACCATCGATTCCTGCTTTATGCAAAGCTAATCTTGTATCAGATAATATAGTCTGTATATTCCTATCTTCATTAACAATATCACTATATCCATATCCAAACTTTTCAACAACAGCGATACGATACTTGTCACTTAACAATGAGTATAGCGATTTAAAGTCTAGAATGGGAGAGCATGTTCCAGCCCCCGATAAAAATACAAGTGTTTTTGAACCTCTCCCTTCCACATATATACTCATATTTTTCCCATTTATATCAATGAGCTGTCCTAATGGCTTTCTCAATTTTTCCTCTACCGTAAGTCTATACCTATGATAAGCAAAGCAAATCAAAATTAAGAAAATAATAATTGCTACTATACATAATAATAGCCTTAGCATTATTTTTTTGCTATTTTTTTCCCATTGTCTTTATAGGTCCTTCCTGAAATAAAAAAACGGCAAATTGCTCCCTTTATTTTTACAATCCATGAGCCCATTTTTTTTGATCCAATCCGTTCAATTACTCCTTCAGCAATTAGTTCTTTCATCAGCATTTGTATTGCTCTCCTAGATTTATTCATCATTTCTGATATCTCAACTTGTGTTAATGAAGGATTTTCTTTAAGAAGAAGTAATATATGTTCGCGATCAGTTATCTGGTTATTTTGCGCTTTATTATATTCATAATTCAGATTCCAAAGAGTCAGGAAAAAATTATATCCGTCCGTATAAAAACACAGGCTTTAATTCTTCCTTGTATCGTTCCTTAGCCTCATAAACATCAAGAATCGTCTTGAATCCGCTACCTCTTCGCTCCATTTATAAGGATATCGCTTTTGCGCTTTAAATTCAATTCTAAAGCGCATTTTTTATATCTATGCGCTATACAAATTTTAATTTGTCGAGTTATATAAACTAACCTAAGTGACGCTCAAAATGATAACATTTCAGACTCGCTCCGGCATCCGCTTCGCTACGCCTAACGCGCTCGCTTAGAATTTATCATTCGGAGCTGATACCTTAAATTTATGAAAATAACAACCGAATACCAAATTAAAGACAGCCACTCCCACCTGCCCCCCAATGTGGCTGATGTGTTTGTTTGCAATTATTCATCAATTAAACAGCCGGAGCTGATAATGCCTAAGCGAGCGTGTTAGGTTTTTCGTCATCCTGTAAAAACTTAAAAATAGCACCTTGCAGAAAAACCGGAGCGAGTCTGGACATTTATCAGCGAAGGCGTGACTTAGTCAACAAAAAACACAACAGCCCTACAACTTAGAAGTTGTATAGGTAATGCATAGTAGTGAATTTCACAATATATACGCTTATTCACCATTAAAATATTTTCACAAAGCCCTAAAAACCCCAGTATATAGGCAATTCTAAAAAATAAAAAATTTTCTGATTTCCCTGCAACATTTTATGCCCCTCATTTGTGTATATAGTGAAAAGGCAAATGAGCCAAAAAAATAAACCAATACGGAGGAAATTAAGATGAAGAAGGTGTTAACAGTTGTAGCAGGAGTTTTAGTAGCAGGAAGCCTTATGAGCAGTGTGGCAAGAGCAGATATGATGGTAGGACAGGATAAGTCAACCTGGAGTCCATATCCAATTGAGACAGAGGCTGTTGCTAATGCAGGGGTAATAACAGGACAGGATGAGTCAACCTGGAGCCCATATCCTATTGAAGGACAGGAAGACCAGGCAGTTGAAACGCCTAATCCTTTTACAGAAATTAAGAGCCTTAAAGAAGCAATGAAGCTTTCAGGTATCAAACTTACCATTCCTAAAAACAATCAAGGGATACGATAAAAATAAGCTACCAGGCCATTAAAAAAAGACAAGTTCATTCAGGTATATTATAGAAAGGATGATGACAACTACATCGTAGTTAGAAAGGCGGTATCAAAGAAGGATATCAGTGGTGATTATACCAAGTATAAAAACACCAAGAAGGTAACAGTTAAGGGCAACAAGATAAAGCTTCAGGGCAATGGCAAAACCTACTCACTTGCAACCTGGACAAAGGGCAAGTATTCATTTTCAGTAGGCATCTACAATGACGGCAAGGGCATGAGCCTTAAGGAGATCAAGAACATAATCGGTCAGGTAAAAATAAAAAAATAATAAATTGACTAAGTTTTTTTAACGAGAGGTGCCAAAGCCTCTCGTTTATTATTGTAAAAAAAGAATGCACAGGGGAAAGTATTCCATAACATAAAAATTTGCATCTTAACATATATTATGTTAAGATGCAAAAAAATCTTGTCATAGTTGATAATAGAAAAAGTGCAGAGTATAAGACTTTGAGGTAACAAAATGTCACATCAAAAAAAGAAAACTTCGATATTGTAATATATGTTATAAGCAGGTTGAAATCTATTGCTTTTTATGCTAGAATGAACATAAGAACAGAGATGTTCTTCTTCATCAAAAATGAAGTCCTGTGACGGTTCTGACAGGACGGTAAAATAAAAACTGACCGAGCGATGAAGTCCTGTGACGGTTCCGACAGGACGGTAAAAATAAAAAAACTGACCGAATGATGAAGTACTTAACGAGAGGTGTTAAAGCCTCTCGTTTATCTATATCCAATTTAAGGAGAACTACTTAATGAACTTCCCGGAAAATGATTATCAGATTTTGAAACTTACTGATGCCTTTTACAAGGCTTATCCCAATCCGCCTTATACTGAAATATTAAAAAAAATCAAAGAGCATATAATTGTTTGTTATTCCAATCACATTATGATTATTTTATCTGCATACCTTATCGAAGTGAGATTACACACAAATATGCATATCACTTCACATCCACAGAAAGAGCTAAACTACATAAGTCAGGACTCGACTATAGTAAGATAGTGATTATTGATAAACTGGAATATATCGATTCAGTAGGTGCAATAATTGATAAAGATGAATTCTAAAAAAATAAAATTTTTTTAATTTCCCTGCAACATTTTATGCCTCTCATTTGTGTATATAGTGAAAAAGGCAAATGAGCCAAAAAAATAAACCAATACGGAGGAAATTAATAATTCTACCCCTTGAAATTAATCCTATAAAACGATAAACTCAGATTCAGACAAGATCATAGTATGTGATTTTGTCTGAATTATGGGCAGCCACATTGGTCTTATTCCGATATAGATGAAGCTTTTAGGTGATAAAAGTTAAAGGAATGAGAATGCGGTTACTCACGCAAACTGTAAAAAAAGGAGAGGAAATTTTATGGAGTTAATTGCAGAGAGGTACGGATTTTTCCTTAAAAGAAGGGCTTATTAATCTGATTAAAATGGTTGGAGCCACCATAAAAAAAGGGCTTCCATTCTGCCATTTGCAAAAAAAGAAGACACAAGAGCCTTATTAAATGAGCGTGCTGAGAAATTCTTGAAAAAGTACGGCAATCAGGTGCTTAGGATGGCATACGCCTATGTTCACAATATGGATGAGGCAGAGGATATCTTGCAGGAAACTCTTATCAAAAATCTTAGAGGTAAAACTCGACTCAGATGATGAGGAATATATCAAGGCATATTTCCTACGCACTGCTTCCAATATAGCTAAAAAAACCACATTTCTGCAAACAAGAGGCACGAAACAGATGAGCTGAATGAAGAGCTTGTCGCAGAGGAAAAAGTCCGACCTTTCCTTTGTGTGGGAGGCTGTAAAGGAACTGCCGGATACACAGAGGGATGTCATCCACCTTTTTTTATGAAGAAGGCTATCAGACTGCTGAAATAGCTGAGATTCTAGGAAGAAAAAGAAGCTACTGTAAGGTCTGACTTAAAGCGTGCAAGGGAGAGGTTAAAAAAACTATATTAAAGGAGGTGTACGACTTTGAGTAAATACAATGAAATAATGAAAAAAAGTAAATGTTACTGATGAAATGAAAAAGCCGTATCCTTGGTAATATAGATGAATATTTTAGCAAAAAAAGAAGAATGCAGGGAAAAAAAGTCCTTCTATCTTGCTTTCTGCGGGGTAGCGGCAGCAGCCCTCCTTATGATAATAGTAAGACCTTGGGATAACAATGTAGCAAGGCCTATAAATCCCGGTACAAACTCAGTCGGAGAAGACTCTACTGGACTATGCGTAAATCCTATGCAGAATTATGCCTCAGCAGAGGAGCTTTCTAAAGCGGCTGGTTTCAATGTGCCAGAGATAAAGAGCCTTCCATTTAAGCCAAGTGAAACAGAGTATATGACGCTTGGTGAGGGTTTTGCTCAAATAACCTATCTTAGTGATGACGACAGGCTGATTTACAGAAAGTCAACAGACAAAGAGGATAACTCGGGCAATTACAATCCTTACGACTATGTGGGAGAGGTTAGCGTAAATGATATCAAAGTCACAGTAAAGGGAACTAAGGAGGCACTAAACCTTGCCATTTGGAATGATGGTACATACGAACATTCTATCTCTGTAGAAAAGGCAGTAGACAAGGGTGTAATGATTAAGATGATTGAAGAGGTTATTGAGGATAAATAAGCTAAAAGGCTGTGCACTAACAGGTTTAAGTGTTAGTGTACAGCCATTTTTATGGTGTGCCTTGCGGCGCACGTTTCTAGCGGGTTAAAGTCACGAATCCGCCCTGTAGTGAGAAGGATGCGCCGAAAGCAAGGGGGGGGGGTGAGGAGGATTCGATAATAATACTTATCTTCCACTGAATAGTGACAAGATTATTTAGCATCAGCCTTTAATGCATAATCCTTATTTGCCGCAGGATACTTGCTGGCATCCCACTCGTGGTGGCCTTTTTTCATAGAGAGGTCGCCTTTTAGGTAATAGTCTCTGGTATTATAATACTGGTACTCGTTCATCCAGCTTTTTTGACCACGGTTCCAGGTAGCATCCACATGATACCATTTGCCGTCTACCCGTACCATGTTCCAAGCGTGTAAGGTAGTCTTGTTTACATAACCTGTAATGTAGATTGTATCAAGTCCGGCCTCAGTTGCAAGCCTGTAAAATAGCTTAGCCTTGGCATCACAGACACCGCCCTTCTTATAAAGCAGAGCAAAAGAGCTATACACGGAGTATTTGCCTAGCTTTTCTTCTTTTACGCTTTTACCTCTTGTGAGGTAGTTTGTGTTGTCACCAAAGGTATATCTGTACTGGGACACGATGTAGTCATTGATTGCCCTGACCTTTTCCTCGTCACTCATACCATCATTGATATGCTTATCTACCCAGTTCTCGACAAAGTCTTCCAGATGATTTACCTCTTTTTTAGTAATCTCATAATCAGTCTTTATCACCCATTTATAATAAGTATTATAAGAGATTTTTGAGGATGTAAAACCCTTGTAGTACCTGCTTATATCGTTGAACTCAGGTATTGCATAGAGCTTTTTCCAAAAAGCTGTGTACTTCTTTGTGTTATCTAAATCAAGGACACTTTTGTCCAGATTAATATGGAAATCTCTGTCCAGATTCTTTGCGTGAAGTAACATAAGGTCGGTAAGCTCTTTTTCTGTCTTTATTATAGGCTGTACATCATCCAGTATCTTCTTAGCCTCTGCCTTTGTTATATCATAGCTTACTCTCACCTGCCAGGTGAAGTATCCGTTGTAATCATAGGTCAAAGTACGGTCTATATTGGCATGCTCTATTATGTCGTTGTACTGAGGATATTTGGTAAGTTCCTCCCAGAAATCCTCAAAAGCCTTTGGCTCATTCTTAAGTGCCTGATTACCGATAACTAGGGTAAAATCCCTGTCAAGATCGGTTATGTGCTTAATAAAAGCATTTACTAGCTGCTTTCTTGTTAGTATGGCATTTTGGTTAAGTGCTACGCTTCCTTCTATAGGTAAATTCTCTACAGTACCTGCATATACAGGCATATTTCCTGAAAATGTAAAAGTCGTACTTAAGTATAATAACGCCAAACCAACCAGCTTATGGTTTGTCTTTTTCATGTTTACCTCTTTTTTTTTTTCTATTATATTTAACGATATTATCTATATCGGCAGCAATACAAAAAAAGTAACATAGTTTCAATTAATATTTAAAAAAAGCAATATAATGTTTAATTTGTTACCTAAAGGTCAATATCTAGTGGCTTGTAAAAATGTCAGGAAATCCCGTCTTTGACAGCTTTTTTTAAGAAAAAAAGCTTTGTAATTCGCTATAGAAGCGAGTTACAGGGCTTTTGGAAAAATTTACATATGCACGTTACACTATCTATTTTTTTGTTTGTGAAAAAAATATTCCTCATTTTTTTATTGGAACTATCTGTTTAGATGTACAGAATCCAAATGCATCGTGCAGTGCATCTGTGAGTTCTGTTCTGGTGTAAATGGGCTGATAACCTTTACCCTCGTACTTTATGAAATCCATTTCCTGAATGGTAGGAAGTATCTGGTCTATGGTATATTTATTATTAAGTTTCTTTTTCAAGATACCTGTATACAATAAGCGAAATAAAAACAGGTTATGAAATGGGCTAGTATCCTGTCTTTCCTGTTTTAAATATACAGGACGTGCTTCAAAAATCAGTTTTTCATTATTCTAAAGCATTCTTCAATCTCCCAACGTCGCTTGTTTGCCCTGACTATACTACCTATGTTGTCATTAAGGTTGGTGCATACAGCATAGAAACCATCATATTTTTTTCTTCATTTTTCAATATATGACTGGTCTATGCTGTTTATGGATACATCTGCAATCTCCCCGTACTTTGTTGTATGGTCGGTTTTTTTATAAATCGTTTAGGATCATTCTGTTTTTCTTTCTATCGATGAGCGTCCTTTTTTTCAATCATTTTTCGCAGCTCTTTCAATCTGTCCTTTACGCACTATGGCGCTGGAAATCACGGTATTTTTAAGGAGTATGAAACAATAAGCTTCTGTTCGATTATTTGCTTTCTGTCGCCACTGTCTGTATGGACAATACCTTCCTCTTTAATCCATCGCGATCTGTAGAAAATCTTGTCTCTATCCTTTTCATTGTCTAATTCTGATATCCTATATTTTTTGCCGCTTCTATCACCATCGAGAAGCCATCCATCATCAGCCATACACCACTCTTGTAAGAAGTCTTTAAGTATTTTGATAGGCTGTGTTGTTATATACCCGCGCATGCCGTTTTCGCTGTCGTAGGAATTAAACACCCGGTTTGTTGCAGATGACAGCCCTGAATCTGTACAGACAACAAACTTGGACATATCAAATCCAGAAAGCATCTTCTTTTCAAGTGGAATCATAGTGGTCTGTTCATTGCGGTTTCCGGGATAAATGCAAAAAGATATAGGAATACCATCGCTATCCATAAACAGCCCCATTCCTACTATAGGAAGTGGGCGGTTTTCCTTACTTTTGCCAAACTGCTTATCATCCTCTTCATTGTCGATCTCAAAGTAGAAATTTGTACAGTCATAATAGATTACTTGAGTATTTCGTTTTTGCACTGCAGTGCTATTTTTTTAAAAAATGCGGCTCTGAATATAATCAGCCTCTTCTGCTATCACTGATAATGAGCGGTAAACACTCATGCAGTTCAAAAGAGGGCTGTTCAATAAAGCGCTTTGACTCTTCAAAGCTATTCCTTTTTGATGACGGGAAAAGTATTCTGCTGTATATAAGACGTGAAAGTATGTCATTCAGGTCGTACTCAAATGGGTGTCTCGCAGAGATTGCACGGCAAATCTTATGCATGCCTAATTCATAATAAATATCCTGAAGGAAAAAGATATCCGCCATTAAACCTATGCTGTTCATTACTAACAAGGTCATTAGCGGCACAGAGCTCAATATTAAATGTTGCGGAATCTTCTTTTTCAACTTCATTCATAATACGCACCTGTTCTTTAGCCCAGGCTTTTTGCATCTTTCACGCCATACATCTCGCAGATTTGTTTTTTTCTGAACCGAAAGTTTTAACAATCTGAGTTTTGTTTTTTTCCCATTGATTCTAACTGTTTTAACAGCACGATAGGTAATTGAATATTTTCCGGTAGTCCATCCTAATCTCATAGTATTATCCTCCAATACTATTATAACGTATCGGAGTGGAACGTGCAAGCATAAATTTAAGATTTGACAAAAATAAGCCATATCTGGCTTTGATGAACCTCATAACGGATTAGGTTGTCAAACTCCCGAAAAAAGTAACATAGTTTCAATTAATATTTAAAAAAAGCAATATAATGTTTAATTTGTTACCTAAAGGTCAATATCTAGTGGCTTGTAAAATGTCAGGAAATAGGCTAAAATAGAAACATATTTAAAGTGGATGGAGAGACGGTTATGACAGGTAGAAGAAGGAGAGGTACCGGCAAGCTTGGGAAAGTGCTTTGCGTGGTATTTGCAGGTATGTTTTTGACTATCATAAGCATCAATAAATTTATGCTTGATGATAGACTGGTACAGGCAAAGGTTAAGAATGAGGCTATGAAGGCTTATTTAGATAGCGAAAAAGACAGGGCGAAAGAGCTTGAAGGTCTTAAGGCCGAGATGAAGACAAGGAAATTTGTTGAAGAAACCGCCAGAGATAAATTTGGTTTAGCCTACGAAAATGAAATAGTATTTGAACCGGAAAAATAAAAGGTCTGACAACCGCCAGGGAGTCAGGCCTTTGATTGTCACTAAGGGGATGAAATGGACAGTATAGATAAAATCAAGGCAGTTATTAAAGAAAATGAACTTATTAAAGAGGGTGAGAGAGTTGTTGTAGGTGTATCCGGAGGGGCAGATTCGGTATGTCTTCTTCTTGTACTTAAGGAGATAATGCCCCCTAAGTGTATAACCGCTGTACATATAAACCATGGAATCAGAGGGGATGAGGCCGCAAGGGATGAGGATTTTGTCTTACAACTTTGCAAAAGACAGGATATCAGGCTTGAAATCAGACGGCTGGATGTTCCACTCTTTGCAAGGGAGAATAAAATCTCGGAGGAAGAAGCGGGCCGTGTCCTTAGATACAGAGTATTTGAGGAAATCAGACTCTTATACAAAGCTGATAAGATAGCTGTTGCCCACAATCTAAACGATGTGGCTGAGACCTTTCTTATGAATCTCTCAAGGGGAAGTGGAATAACAGGGCTTACAGGTATAAAGCTAAGAAACGGTGTACTAATCAGACCTCTTATTAAGACAAGCAGGACAGAGATTGAGGAAATAGTTACATACTTAGGAGAGAGCTTCATTACAGACAGCACCAACAACAGCCTCATTTACACCAGAAACAGGATAAGAAAGAGGGTAATTCCTGAACTTGAAGAGGTGAATGAGAGGGCTGTAAGCCACATTAACGATGCCTGTGATAGGCTTGAAAAGATTGAGGGCTACATCATAAAGGAAGCCTCTAAGGCATATAAGAGCTATGTGACCAAGGGTAAAGATATATTTATTAGCAGCGAAATATTGACACTTGATGAGGTAATAATAGAAGAAGTACTTCATAAAGCACTCTCAGAAGTGGCAGGAAGGGAAAGAGATATAGGAAGTGTACACATTTCGTACCTTCTTGAGTTATTTAGCAAGCAGGTAGGCCGTGAAATTGACCTCCCATACAAGGTAAGAGCATTTAGGGAGTATAAAGGGATAAGGCTTAAAGGGAGCTCCAACAAGTCTGAATCGGGAGAAAGCATACAGATGCTGCCTGAGCTTTTGCTTCATACTGAAGATGTAGAAGGCATTTCTACCGTTGCATCAGAGGAAGATAATATAAGCCTCACATTTGAAGACGGAAGTGTAAAAAATCTTAGTCAAAAACAGTTGTATCAGATGGTTTGATTATGATAAAATAACTGAGAATGTAATGCTTCGATTCAAGGAAGAGGGTGATTACCTCGTTATTTCGCCTGAGGGAGATAAGAAGAAGCTAAAAAAATACTTTGCAGACAGCAAGATTCCTTCGGACAAAAGAGGGCTTATCCCGCTTGTGGCTTCGGGAAACGAAGTTCTCTGGGTAGTAGGCTATAGGACAGGTGAAGGCGCAAGAATCACAAGTAGTACAATAAAGTTATTAAAAAAATGGAAATAAAAAAAGAAATAGTGGAGGAGAAAATGGAAGCTAAGATTACTACATTGTTAAGTGAACAGCAGGTTTCATACCGCATTAAGGAGCTTGCGGAAGAGATTAACAGAGACTATGAGGGAAAAGAAGTGCATTTAATCTGCATTCTTAAAGGAAGCGTATTTTTCACCACAGAGCTTGCAAAGTATATAACCGTGCCTTTAACCATGGACTTTATGTCTGTTTCAAGCTATGGCAACTCTACAGAGAGCAGCGGAAGAGTAAGAATAGTAAAGGACCTTGATGAAGGCATAGATGGCAAAGATGTGCTCCTTATTGAGGACATCATAGATTCAGGCAATACCTTATCTTTCCTTCAGGACACGCTTTGGACAAAGAAGCCTAACTCACTCAAGCTTTGTACCCTCCTAGACAAGCCTGAACGCAGGGTTGTGGAAGGTATCAAAGTTGACTATGTGGGCTTTGAGATTCCTGATGAGTTTGTGGTTGGCTACGGTCTTGACTATGCTCAAAAATATAGAAATCTTCCATATATTGGTGTGGTACATTTAGATTAAGAATTATTTTAATGCGAAACGGAGAATAAGGTGAGAAAACAAACCAGAGGAATTGGAACGTATTTTATAGTATTGGCGATAGTTGTAATTGCTATGTTTTTTTATCTGAAAATCTGTATAAAAATCAGCCACAACAATTATAACTATGAGAATTTTAAAAGTGGATTTAGGCAAAAAGATTGTGGATTCTGTAGACATTTTCCAAAAATCAGGCAACCCCAACAGGTGAAGTGGAAGTAATTATAGGTAAAGATAAGGATAAAAAGGAGTGAAAGCTTTTTATGTTTCTGATGTAAATGAGGTTGTTGCCTTGCTTAGACAGGAGAACTTTACTTCATATAACATGCACGACATAGCAAAGCAAAGCTGGTTCATTACTCTCATGCCTTATATGCTAATCCTTGTTATGTTTTTCATAATGATGATGATGATGACAGCAGGTCCCGGCATGAGCGGAGGTGGCGGCGCAGGCAATGCAAAAATGGTGAATTTTTGGTAAAAAGCAGGGCAAGGATGTCGTCTGACAAAGATAAAAAGGTTACCTTTAATGATGTGGCAGGACTAAAGGAAGAAAAGGATGAGCTTGAAGAAATAGTGGATTTCCTTAAGAATCCTGCAAAGTACAACACAATAGGCGCAAGGATACCAAAGGGTGTCATCCTTACAGGACCTCCGGGTACAGGTAAGACTTTGCTTGCCAAGGCAGTTGCCGGAGAAGCGGGAGTACCATTCTTTTCTATATCAGGCTCAGACTTCGTAGAGATGTTTGTCGGTGTGGGTGCTTCAAGAGTACGCGATTTATTTAGCGATGCGAAGAAAAATGCACCTTGTATAGTATTTATAGACGAGATAGATGCTGTGGCAAGAAGAAGAGGTACGGGACTTGGCGGAGGACACGATGAGAGAGAACAGACACTTAACCAGATGCTTGTAGAGATGGATGGCTTTGGTGTAAATGAGGGTATCATAGTGATGGCGGCTACCAACAGGGTAGACATCCTTGACCCGGCTATCCTTCGACCTGGCAGATTTGACAGAAAGGTAGCAGTAGGCTATCCGGATGTAAGAGGAAGGGAAGAGATACTTAAGGTACACTCAAAAGGCAAGCCTCTTGGAGATGATGTAAACCTTGAAGAGGTTGCCCGTACTACCGCAGGCTTTACTGGTGCTGATCTTGAGAATCTCTTAAACGAGGCTGCCATAAGGGCTGCTTCCGAGAATAGAAAAATACATCGTTTCAGAAGATATCAAAAAATCATTTATAAAAGTAGGAATAGGAACTGAAAAAAAGAGCCATATTATATCAGAAAAGGAAAAGAGAATCACTGCTTATCACGAATCGGGACACGCTATCCTCTTCCATGTCCTTCCTGATGTAGGTCCTGTGTATACCATTTCTGTTATACCTACCGGAAATGGTGCTGCAGGCTACACCATGCCTCTTCCTGAGAAGGATGAAATGTTTAACACAAGAGGCAGGATGAGGCAGGATATCATAGTAACACTTGGAGGCCGTGTGGCGGAGGAACTCATCCTTGACGATATCACCACAGGGGCTTCTGGCGACATCAAACACGCAACTAAGGTTGCAAGAGCCATGGTTACCCGCTTTGGTTTCACCAACGAAATAGGCCTTATCAACTATGAAAATGATGATGACGAGGTATTTATAGGTAGAGACCTTGCACATACGAGGGCTTACAGCGAGGAGACTGCGGGCAGGATAGACGAAGAGGTTAAGAAGATAATAGATGAGTGTCACGTGGAAGCAAAGCGCATAATATCTGAGCATATGGACGTGCTCCACGCCAGTGCAAAGCTTCTTATGGAAAAGGAAAGAATAACCAGGGAAGAGTTCGAAGCTTTTATTTAGCTAAAAGTACTTATAAACCCCGCTTATTAATGTTAATAAGAAAAAAAGAGACATTTATAGTTTTAAAAATGACAGGTGATTTTTTTATGGTCTCTTTAAATACAAGGTAATTATTAATAGAAAAAAATCGCCAGAAAAAAATTAAAAGTTTGTGCAGACTTATTGCGTTTTTTTCTGCTATACTAATAAGCGTAAACCCCAATACATTATATAGTTTTTGCTACACCCCATAAGTAACAAAAATACCTTCTCCGAAGAGGTCGGCTCCCCCAAGCCGGCCTCTTTACTTTTAAAATGTCCGGGGATTAAATATTTTTGACACCTGTAACCTATTGTGATAAAATCATAAGGTTAACAAACACAAGCATTTGGAACGAGGTAAAAAGAGAATGGCTTTAGCTAAAAAGAAATGATATCAGAAACGTTGCAATCATAGCCCATGTAGACCACGGTAAGACTACACTTGTAGATGAACTCTTAAAACAGAGCGGTGTGTTCAGGGCTAATCAGGAAGTTGCAGAGCGTGTTATGGATTCAAATGACATAGAGCGTGAAAGAGGAATTACCATACTTGCCAAGAACACGGCAGTTACATACGGAGATGTTAAGATAAATATTATAGATACACCGGGACATGCGGACTTCGGTGGAGAGGTTGAGCGAGTTCTTAAGATGGTAGACGGAGTTATCCTTGTAGTAGATGCCTTCGAAGGAGCCATGCCACAGACCAGATTCGTGCTTACCAAGGCGCTTGCACTTGACCTCCCTGTTATCTGCTGTGTAAATAAGGTAGACAGGCCTGAGGCCCGCCCTCACGAGGTTGTGGATGAGGTACTTGAGCTTCTCCTTGAGCTTGATGCCAATGAAGAACAGCTTGACTGCCCATTTATATTTGCGTCAGCAAAGTCAGGCTATGCTTCCCTTGATGCAGATGTGAAGGGAACGGACATGAAGCCTCTCTTTGAGACCATTCTTTCACACGTTCCTGCACCGGAGGGAGACAGCGAGGCTCCTCTTCAGACTCTTATCAGCACAATAGATTATAATGAATATGTAGGCCGTATAGGTATCGGTAAGGTAACAAGCGGTACAATTAAGGTAAACGGAGAGGTTATGCTCTTAAACCACCACGATGAATCAAAGAAGCAGAGAGTTAAGGTTACTAAGCTCTACGAGTTTGACGGACTTAACAAGGTAGAAGTAGAATCTGCTACTATCGGAGCTATTGTAGCAATCTCAGGTATTTCTGATATACATATTGGAGATACTCTTTGTGATGTAAATAATCCTGAGGCTCTTCCTTTCCAGAAGATATCAGAGCCTACCCTTGCTATGAACTTTATAGTAAATGACAGCCCTTTTGCAGGTACTGAGGGTAAGTTTGTCACATCCAGACATCTAAGAGAAAGGCTATATCGAGAGCTTAATACAGATGTGAGCCTTAGAGTAGAGGATACCAATACCACTGAGGCTTTCAAGGTATCAGGAAGAGGTGAGCTTCACCTGTCCGTACTTATCGAAAATATGCGCCGCGAGGGCTTTGAATTTGCAGTAAGTAAGCCTGAGGTGCTTTATAAAGAAGATGAAAAGGGTGGAACCCTTGAGCCTGTTGAGCAGGCTATAATAGATGTACCTGACGAATTCTCAGGAGCAGTTATATCAAAGCTTTCAGAGCGTAAGGGCGAGCTTAGAAATATGACAACGAACGCAAGCGGAACCACAAGGCTTGAGTTCATTATCCCTTCAAGAGGACTTATAGGTTATAGAGGAGAATTCCTCACAGATACCAAGGGAAACGGAGTTATCAATACCATATTTGAGGGCTACGTACCTTATAAGGGTGAGATTAGCTATCGTGGGCAGGGCTCCCTCATTGCCTATGAGACAGGAGTGAGCGTAACCTACGGACTCTACAATGCACAGGAAAGAGGAACCCTCTTCATCTCTGCCGGTGAGAAGGTCTACAGCGGTATGATAATAGGACAGAATGGAAAGGCTGAGGATGTAGAGGTGAATGTATGTAAGACCAAGCACCTTTCCAATACACGTTCGTCAGGCTCTGATGATGCACTAAAGCTTTCACCTCCAAGGATACTTAGTCTTGAGCAGGCTATTGACTTCATAGAGACAGATGAGTTGCTTGAGATTACTCCTAAGACACTCAGAATAAGAAAGAAAATTCTTGATCCTCTTGCAAGAAAGAGGGCGGCAAGAAGAAATTAAAAAGGCTTATATACACCTGTCATTAAACCGGGCTTGGGCTGGATTTATGGGATTTTCAGATTTGTATTTATGATAAAAAAGGTGTATAATAAATCAGATAGGCATTTTACGAATATACTAGTTTTGCTTTAGGCGAAATTACAAGGAGATTTAAGATGGAAAGAGAAGAATTTTTGCAGGTTTACCGCCATTCTTTAGCATATGTGCTTGCAAAGGCTGTGTTTGAGATATTTGGTGAAAGTGTTCAGATTGCGATAGGACCACAGATTGAAGACGGTTTTTACTATGACTTCGTACTTCCAAGGGCAGTGACCGAGGAAGACTACAAGGTTATTGAAGATAAAATGCGCGAAATCCTTAAGCGTAAAGAGACTTGGACAAGAAAAGAGCTAACCAAGGAAGAGGCTCTCGAGAAGTTCAAAGACCAGAAGTTCAAGGTTGAGATAATCAACGACCTTCCTGAGGATGCCATCATCTCTACCTACAATACAGGAGATGACTTCTGCGACCTTTGTCGCGGACCTCATATTGAGAACTCTACAGAGCTTCTTAACGTGGCTTTTCAGGTTAAGTCTGCATCAGGTGCTTACTGGAGAGGTGACGAGAAGAGAGACAGGCTTCAGAGAATCTATGTCTATGCCTTCCCTACAAAGGATGAGCTTAAGGCACACCTAAACCTCATCAAGGAAGCCCTTGAGAGAGACCATAAGAAGCTTGGACCAAAGCTTGACCTCTTTATGTTCAATGAGACTGCACCGGGTATGCCTTACTGGCTACCAAGAGGCTGGAGGCTGTATCAGGAGCTTATTAACTTCTGGAGAAAGATACATGTTAAGCACGGTTATCAGGAAATCTCAGCCCCTGTCATCAACAACCGTAAGCTTTGGCTCATAAGCGGACACTGGGCTCACTATGTAAACAACATGTTTATCGTACCGGGCTTTGATGATGACCTTACACAGAGAACCTTACAGAATATAGAGCTTGATTCTGATTCTACATTTGCAGCAAAGCCTATGAACTGTCCTAATGCTATGCTTACCTACAAGAGAACAGTTCACTCCTATAAGGAGCTTCCTATCAGATATAACGAAATAGACGTTATTCACAGAAAAGAGAAGTCAGGCCAGCTTAATGGACTTTTCAGAGTTCAGGAGTTCAGACAGGATGATGACCATACCTTTGTAATGGAATCTCAGATAGAAGAAGAGATAGCGGATGTAATGGAGGTTGCAGACCAGATATACAATACCTTCGGCATTACCTACAGAGCCGAGCTCTCAACCCGTCCTGAGGACTTTATGGGTGATATAGAAGTATGGAACCGTGCTGAGGCAGCCCTTAAGAAGATACTTGACAAGAAGTATGGAGAGGGCGGTTACGAGGTAAATGAAGGAGATGGAGCTTTTTATGGTCCTAAGATTGACCTTCAGATTAAGGATGCTCTTGGAAGAGAATGGCAGTGTGGTACTATCCAGCTTGACTTCCAGCTTCCACACAACTTCGAGCTTACCTATCAGGACAGTGATGGAACCATAAAAGAGCCTGTAGTTATACATAGAGCTATCTTTGGATCATTTGAAAGATTCATCGGTATACTTATAGAGAACTACAAGGGAGAGTTTCCATTCTGGATATCTCCTTATCAGGTGGCTATCGTACCTATAAGAACAGAGCACAATGAGTATGCTAAGGAAATTGAGGATGCCCTCTATGATATGGGTATCAGGGTAGAAGCTAACTATGATGACAAGAATATGAACGAAAAGATTAAGGCCTTTAAGCTTATGAAGGATCCTTACATCATTGTAGTAGGAGATAAAGAGAAAGAGGAGAGGACAGTATCTATTACAGTTCGCGGACAGAAGCAGCAGATGCACGGAGTGCCACTTGAGAGCTTCTATAAGATGGTGAAGAAGCTTCAGGATACAAAGGCTGGCGAGTTGATTAAGGATGTATCTGAGATCTAATTACAATATGGGCAGTAATGCGATGAGTGTTGCTGCCTTAATTTTAAATGAGGAATTTGGGTTAATGGCTCTTGTTATGGGCGATAGGGAAAGACTATGGATATAGATAAATATATTTCATTAAAGGCAGAAAAATATTCATAAACAGCTTATATCAGACATCTTGTTAAATCTAGAAGAGGGAGATGAGCTACTTGAAAAACTAACGGAATCAACCAGATATGAGGAAGACTATATCTTGCGAGCGAGCGTGGAGACCGCTAAGGTATATATGTTTTCTCGAAGAGGTCTTTCGTCAGAGGTGATTAAAAGAAGTAGTGAGCTTGTGGAAATAGCGGCTTTGCTTCAGGAATGGGATTTGCTTTCATTTGACTATAATATGATAGGAAGTGCCTATTTTATGCTTGGTATGTATGAAAAGGCAATGGAATACTACTATAGTGCGGTAAATAATGAGAGAGAACACGGACTTAGGAATATACTTCCTGCAGCCTATGGAAACATAGGGAGGATATTCTTAAATCTAGGAATGTATGAAAAGGCAGTTGAACACTTAAGACCTGCTTTAATGTACTTTAATGATGCTGACAAAGAATATTTTAAACTCGGTGAGAAAATAGTACATGTCTTATCGGATATTATGACATCGGTAACTATGCTTGATAATCCGGATGTAGCAGAGATTCAGAATGTTCTTGAACGGCTCGAGGCTATAGATGGAGAGTCATTGAATCAGGATACTGGATACTCATACTATCTTGGACTTATGTTTTATTATTTCTGGAAGAAGGATTATAAAAGAGCTAAAGAGGAGTTTACTAAAGCATTAAAAAAGGCAGGAGAACATCCGATATATAAAGCAGCAGTATTATATTCTTTTGTAGAAGCCTGCGATGTTTATCGCTTAGACCTTGAATTTTTTGCTGATATACTTATAGAGATTGAAAAAATGGCTACTGATGAAGATCCTATCAGCGAACCTGCTATTTACAATTATTTAAGACAGTATTATTTAAATCAAGGAGATACCAATAAAGCAGATAAAATACACAAGGAATACAAGATTTTTCTTGAAAAGACCTTTGAACAAAACAGGAAGAAAAAAGCAGAATCAATGCTGATTTTCGAGAATTTGCTAAGAATTGGCGAAAATACCCAGTTCAAGATTGATAAAAATAAAGAGTTTGAACTGGTTGCAAAGGAAGCTATTCGCAACAAAAATGAACTGCAGAATACATACAACAGGATTAAAAATGATCAATGAAATCGGAATTAAAGCTTACCTCCTCGACTAATCTCAATGAGGTAGTGAACCTAATTTACAAGAACATGCGTGAAAATATTCCTGTTGATGCTTTCATTATTATGTCGGCTGAGCCTGAGAATAATCAGATGCGCTCCCTTCTTTGCTACAATATGGGTAAGGAAAAATGGTGAGTTTACAGTCAGTCTTGATAGTAAGGAAAGCGCCTTTGTAAGATGCTGCATGAATAATGAAATAATAAGTACTGAAGATGTAGATTTCAAGCCTCACTTTGATTATGAAACCTATAGCTATGAATACATTGTAAAAGGTACTATGAAATCAGCCCTCTTCATTCCGCTTACAATAGGTGATAAGGTAATTGGTGCTTACTCAGTTCAAAGCAGGTTTGAAAAGTCTTATAGGCCTGAAACGATTAACTTTTTAAGAGAGCTTAGGCCGTACTTAGAGATAGCGCTTAACAATGCAGTACATTCAAGAAAAACTTGAGACGGAGATAGAAAGAAACAAGGAAATTCAGGAAAAAAACTAAAAGAAGCAAATAGCTTGTTAAGCAGGATGGCAGGTATAGATGCTCTAACGCAAATCAGTAACAGAAGAGAATTTACTGAGAAATTCTACCAGCTTAGAATTGAGGCGGATAAAAGAGACAAACCTGTCAGTGTATTTATGTTTGACATTGATGATTTTAAGAAGTTCAATGACACCTATGGCCATTTTGAAGGAGATGAAGCCCTTAAGAAGGTTGCAGGAGTTATAAATAATAACATTATAAAAAACGACGGAATTGCAGCCCGCTTTGGCGGGGAGGAATTTATAAGTGCCTGTATGGGGCTCTCTGAGGAAGAGAACTTCGCATTGGGCGAAAAAATAAGAAATGAGGTTTTGGCTTTAGGCATTAATAACTTTGATACCAAGTTGGGTATACTAAGTATCAGCGTGGGTATTGCTATATCTAATCCAGGTAAAATAGTAGTCAAGTCAGAGATCATGAGGCCTTGCAGATGAAATGCTATATGAAGCTAAGAAGTCAGGAAAGAATAGGGTTGTAATGAAGGTCGTTGAGTAATACGAAAAGGATGGCGTATGAAAAAAATTATTAGTTTTATGTTGTTTTACTGTATCAATGAGTCTATTAACTTCCTGTGGAAGTAAGGGAGTACGTAGTGGAAAAAACGCAGAATTATCGAGTGAATTCACCTTGGAAACAAGTGAGCTTGAAGGTGGAATCAATTTGGACAATGTATTATTTGCAACTGAAGTTACAAAGGCAAAGTTTAGCTCTCTCTCTGCTGATAAAAAGGGAGTAGCCCTTGGTTTCTCTCTTCCTCAGGAAGAAACTGAGAAGTTAATCAACCTTTTCCAGTCAGAGGATGTAGTGGGAGTGGAGACCGACCAGAGCCAGTATAATTCTGTGGCTATGAGAGATAATTACGGCTATACCATAGACTTTGTAGATAGTACGGATAGATTTTATATGGGTGTGTCAAGGCTTACCTGCTTTACTACCGCTAAAGAGAACTACCTAGCAGTAAGAGAAGAGGGAGGAGGTACGAAACTTTATAAAATCAAGCTTTCAGATGAGGTAGTTGCATTCTTAAATGATGAAGCATCTAAAAACTATGATCCGTCTAAGGGAAGAACAGGCTGGTTTGATAAGGTGTTTAAATAATACAGGGATTGTGTCAAAAGATAATAAATTCTCTTACAAGCAAGCCCCAATCGAATTTTTATACTCTTGACACTTGTATCGTTAAATGCATTTAACAATCAAGTTATTATAACAACAAGGAGATAAAAATGATTACAGGTATAATAGGTGCTATGGAAGAAGAGGTAGCTAAGCTTAAGACTGAAATGACTGAGGTCACAGAGATTAAGAAGGCAGGCATGAATTTCTTAAAGGGAAGGCTATTTGGCAAGGAAGTAGTAGTTGTAAGAAGCGGCATAGGTAAGGTGAATGCCGCTATCTGTACCCAGATACTTGTAGATGATTTTAAGATAGACAGGGTAATCAACACCGGAGTTGCAGGAGGTCTTTACAGCGAGCTTGAGGTAGGAGATATAGTGATATCAAGCGATGCCCTCTACCACGATTTTGATGTGACAGGCTTTGGCTACAAGGAAGGTGTGATACCTAGGATGGAGACATCTACCTTTACAGCGGATATGGAGCTTGCAACTAAGGCTAAAGATATCTGCTCTAAGGTAAATCCTGATATCAAATGCTTCATAGGCAGGGTAGTAAGTGGTGATGAATTTGTAAGTACTAATGAAAAGAAAACCTGGCTGGTAGACAAGTTTAATGGCTACTGTACAGAGATGGAAGGCTGTGGAATAGCTCATGCTGCATATCTTAACCACATCCCTTTCGTTATTGTGAGAGCAATTTCAGACAAGGCAGACGGCAGCGCCAAGGTAGACTATAGTGAGTTTGAGATGAAGGCTATAGAACATACAGTGAAGCTTATGAAGGAGCTTGTAAGGGAGTTTTAACAAGCCGAATATTTACAACGCTTAGGGAAAATAAGCTTCGAATGATAATTTCACTCGAAGCTTATTTTAATAATCCTCTTCAATTACCTCAATTTCAAGGTAGTCAAAGTCAATTTCGTCTACAAAATTATCCTTTGTGAATCTGGTTTTGCTGCTTTTTTTAAATTCACTTATATTTTTTTGTCCAGCCAAAGAGGCTTGCTAAGGTCGTATGCATAGCAAGCCTCATCTATTGCCAGAAAGATTTTTTTAGTTCTATTCAGGGAAGAATCACTGTTTTCAATTGTCATATTCTTAACTATCTTCCCTGAATCTATTATTTTTACCCAAAGTCTAAACATTGTTACCTACTTTATAGGCTTGATTCCCCAGATTTCATCAGCATATTTTTTTAATAGCTGTATCAGCTGCAAATCTGCCCGCAGAGGCAATATTTACAAGGGATTTCTTTGCCCATTCTCTCTGATTCTTATAGTCGTTCATCATTTCATATCTAGCCCTGCAATAGTCACCAAAATCAGCCAGACACATATATGGATCAGCTATTCCGTGGTCGCCTACAAGGAGATAACGGTGGATATCGGAGAAGTCGTTGCCGTTGATACCCTGTTTTAGGTAATCTACGGCTCTCTTAAGGCGGTGGTTCTCCTCATAGTACTTATAAGGGTTATAACCGTCACGCCATCTGTCCTCTACCTCTCTGTCAGTCATACCGAAGATGTAGATGTTATCCTTTCCTACAGCCTCTGATATCTCCACATTTGCCCCGTCAAGAGTACCTAAAGTAATGGCACCATTTATCATAAGCTTCATATTACCGGTACCGGAAGCCTCTTTACCAGCAAGGGAAATCTGCTCAGATATATCGCTGGCAGGCATGATATGCTCAGCCATAGTCACCCTGTAGTTCTCAAGGAAAACCACCTGAAGCTTCTTGCTGATTACAGGATCCTTAGCTATCTCCTCACCAAGGTCGACAATGAGCCTGATGATTGACTTTGCTCTGTCATAGCCCGGAGCAGCCTTTGCAGCAAAAAGATAGGTCTGTGGGACTATGTCCATATTAGGGTTATCCTTCAGATCAAGGTAAAGGGCAATAATCTGAAGTGCATTAAGAAGCTGTCTCTTATACTCGTGTAAACGCTTAACCTGTACATCAAATACAGAATCAGGATTTAGCTTTATTCCTGTATCATGGTATAAAAGCTCAGCAAAATCCTTTTTATTGGCTGCCTTAATCTCTGTAAGCTTGTCAAGGATAGCATTGTCATTGCTAAATGCAAGCAACTTTATAAGCTCAGGACCATTCTTCTTATATGAACCACCGATGGTCTTATCAAGAAGGGTGGCAAGTCTTGGATTTGACTGGCAGAGCCATCTTCTGTGAGCGATACCGTTTGTAACATTGGTAAATTTCTCAGGAGTATCATCATAAAAATCCTTAAATACAGACTTCTTAAGTATGTCAGAATGTAATTCAGATACACCGTTTACATTATGTGAACCTATGATGGAAAGATTAGCCATATGGATTAATCCACCTGAAATAAGAGCCATATGAGCACACTTATTCCAGTCGCCTGAGAATTTATCAAAGATTCTCTTGCAATGTCTTTCATTAAGCTCGTGGATAATCTGGTATATTCTAGGTAAGAGCCTCATCATCATGTCCTCTGGCCATTTCTCAAGAGCCTCTGCAAGGACGGTATGATTGGTATAAGCAAGAGTCTTGGTTATGATAGCAAAGGCATCATCCCAAGAATAGTGGTGCTCATCCATAAATATACGCATAAGTTCAGGAACTATCATAGCAGGGTGGGTATCATTTATATGGATAGCCACCTTATCTGCAAAATTATCAAGGGTTGGATAGTACTTCATATGGTCTGCAATTATGTTCTGTGCAGAAGCAGATACAAGGAAATACTGCTGCTTCAAGCGAAGCTCCTTACCCTCATAGTGGCTGTCTCTAGGATAGAGAACCTTGGAGATGAGTTCAGCCTTGTTGTTGCCAAGTGTTGCCCTTGCATAATCACCCCTTGAGAAAGAGTTCATATCAAAGGTATCTATATCACGGCTGCGCCATACTCTAAGTACACTTACACCCTTACTGTCCGCACCTGATATCATCATATCATAAGGAACTGCCTCAACCTCTTCACAGTCTACCTGCTCGGTAACAAGTCCCTCATCCGTCCAGGTTTCATTGATCCGTCCACCGAACTTTACTACGAAAGTCTTGTCTGTACGAGGTGAAAGCCATACCTCACCGCCCGGAAGCCATACATCAGGAAGCTCTATCTGCCAGCCTTCGACTATTTTCTGGCGGAAGAGCCCATACTCGTAAAGAATGGAGAATCCGGTGGCAGGGTAGTTAAGAGAAGCGAGGGAGTCCATAAAGCAGGCTGCGAGTCTTCCAAGACCACCATTTCCAAGACCTGCGTCAGGCTCCATTTCATAAAGCTCTTCTAAGTCGTAGCCGTGCTTTGCAAGTATCTTCTTGTACACACCGGTCAGACCTAAGTTGTAGAGATTGTTCTTAAGTGAACGCCCAACAAGAAACTCCATGCATAGATAATATATTCTCTTACCGCCGGACTTGTTGTTAGCCTGCTTAAATTCACGCTTTTTGGCAAGTAAGATATCCTTAACAGTAATTGCTGTTGCCTTATATACCTGATCCTTTGTAGCCTCATCAAATGAAGCTCCAAAAATGTCTGGATAGTTTATCTACAATCGCCTCTTCCACTTTTAAGGCGTTTGTAGACGAAGCTGCCTTTAGTTTTTTTGTCACAGGAGCGGCAACTTCTTTCTTAGTAGTACGTTTTTTTATTAGTTTTATTAGACACAGTGACCTCATTTCTTAGGGACTATCCCTATGTATATTAATTCATAATACGCTAACTTTAATTATCACATAGATTTGGTATAAAAGCAAGTTTTTATGAAAAATCGTCGCTTTTACCCGTCTATTTTATGCAGTAAAGGAGGTATACAGTGTTTGTGAATAACATTATCTGTATCAGTGGGGATATGCTAAGCAAAAACACCTCATCATATAGTGTATATATATGAATAAGGTGTTTTGAAAGGAAGGCCTAAGCCTTTATACATCAAATTTTAATTATTCGGATATTTCCATAAACCATAGAAAGAATATCCACTCACCGGTCTTGTGGACTTATCTTCCTAAAAGCCAGCTATACATTTCATCATACTTATCAGCAGACTTAGCCCAGCTAAAGTCGATGGTAGCAATGTACTTGCGCAACTTATCCCAATTCTCAGGGTTGTTGTAGTAAAGGTCGATTGCACGGTAGATAGCATTTGCCATATCATCAGGATTGTAGTCTGCAAAAGTAAAGCCATTACCCTCACCGAAGCTGCAGTCAATTATTGAATCTCTAAGACCGCCGGTTTCTCTAACGATAGGTACTGTTCCGTAACGGCAGGCTATCATCTGTGAAAGTCCACAAGGTTCAGCCTTGCTAGGCATAAGGAACATGTCTGCACCTGCATATACCTTTCTTGAAAGGTCTTTGTTGTATGTAATCATTGCAGATACCTTGCCGTTATACTGATTCTGCAGCCAGATGAAGTAGTCCTCATACTTTCTGTCGCCCTTGCCAAGAACAACAAGCTGTACCTCGCAGTTTCTTACGATATTCTCCATAGCCTTAGTAATAAGGTCAAGTCCCTTATGTGCAACCAGTCTTGAGATGATGGCTATTACAGGCACTCCTGCATCTTCTCTAAGCCCTGCAAGCCTCTGAAGCTCAAGTTTATCCTGAACCTTGCCGGTGAAGTCATCAGGTGTAAAGTTGTGAGCAATGGCTGTATCTGTAGCAGGATCATAGCCCTCAGCATCTATACCGTTAAGTATACCCCTGGTCTTCCAGTTATTCTTCCTAATCATGTCCTGAAGTCCGTGAGCAAAGGCAGCATCTTCAAGCTCTTTAGCATAGGATTCACTAACTGTTGTAACACAGTCACTTGTCTCAATCGCACCCTTTACAAGGTTTACACAGCCTTCGTATTCAACATAGGCACCTGCTTCAGGTGGAAGGTCAAATACGGTAGGAAGTATCTTTAAGTCATACTGTCCCTGATATTCGATATTGTGTATGGTAAATATCAGCTTAATGTCATAGTGATATTTGCTGTTGTTGTATATAGGTATGAGGGCTGTCTGCCAGTCATTTGCGTGAATGATATCAGGCATAAAGTCTATGAAGTAGAAACTGTCCATTACAGCCTTACAGAAGAAAGCGTATCTCTCGCCGTCATCGTAGAAGCCATAAAGTCCGTCACGGTGGAAGTAGTATTCGTTGTCGATGAAGTAGTAGGTCACGTTATCCTGCTTTAACTCAAAAAGTCCGCAGTAGAGATTTCTCCAGGAAAGTCCTACATTGTAGTTGCAGAGATACTTAGCAGAGTTCCTATACTGTTCACCGATATCACTGTAATAAGGCATCATAACCCTGACATCATAATCTCCTCTGGCTGCAAGTGCCTTAGGAAGACTACCAAGAACCTCTCCGAGTCCGCCTGTGGCAGCAAATGGAAGAACCTCAGAGCCTACAAAAAGTATCTTTTTCTTTTCAGGAGCAGCCTTTTTAGCCTTTTTAACCTCTTTGGTGATTTCTTTATTAATCATAGCAGCCACCTGTTCCACATTATCCTTTGTTTCTTTTACCTCAGCCTTCTTGCGGCCTCTCTTAGCAGGCTCTTTTGCCTCAGCCTTCTTACGGCCTCTCTTGGCAGGCTCTTCCACCTCAGCCTTTTTTCGTCCTCTCTTGGCAGGCTCTTCCACCTCAGCCCTTTTTCGTCCTCTCTTAGCAGGCTCTTTTACCTCTGCCTTAGAAGCAGCCGTAGAAGTTTTTTTAGCCTCCTTCTCAGCCTTAACTTCCTTATCTTTAGCTTCTTTTATCACGGTTTCCTTAGTTGCCTTCTTAGGCTCCTTCTTCTCTTTATCCTCAGCCTTTTTTTCGTCCCCTCTTAGCAGGCTTAGCGTCATCTTCAGCCTTTTTTTCGTCCTCTCCTTACAGGCTTAATAGTTTCTACAGCCTTACTTTCTTTTTCAGAGGAAGCTTTAACTTCGGCCACAGGCTTGGTTTCTTTTGCTGGAGCATCTGCCTCAGCCGCCTTTGGCTCTTCCTTTTTCTCAGGCAAAACCATTACTTCAGCCTGTTCTTTAACTTCTTTTTCGGCAGTCTTTGCAGCCTTCTTGTCTGTTTCTTTATCCTTAAGCTTCTTTCCAGCCATATTGACCTCCCTTTATATATGGTTACAGAGCCCGAAAGGAAACCTATCGGACCCTATGATTTATTTAGAGTACGGAGTTTTTATCAATAAAGAACGGATGTCCCTCACAACCACTTAAGTATCTTCCGCCACGAACCACTACACGCTTGTCCATAACAAGGTAGTCGATAGCAGAATTCCTTTCAAGTACACAGTCCTGCATAACTATACTGTTACGGATAACTGCACCCTGAGCTACACTTACATCTCTAAAAAGTATGGAATTCTCAACTATACCGTCTATACGGCAGCCGTCTGCGATTATGGAGTTTTTAACTCTTGCATTTGGGCCGTACTTGGTAGGAGCGGAGTCCTTAACCTTGGTATACACAGGGTAGCTTGCACTGTGGAAGAGCTGCTGGCGGGCGTCCCTGTCAAGGAGAGCCATATTAGCCTCAAAGTAACCGGCAAGTGTATCTATACAGGAAAGATGTCCTGTATATTCATAGCCCATTACCTTAAACTTCTCAAGACGAGGCGCAATTATATCCCTTGAAAGGCTCACTGTGCCATATATAAGAGAGTCACGCACAAGATCCTTAAGCAGCTGACTGTTAAATACCCATACATTAAGGGAGAAATTCTTCTTACCGCTTATGGATTTCTGAACCTTAAGATCGGTAATTCTTCCTTCAGCGTCTATTTCAAATATGCTGCTAGGGCGCTCTATATTTCTTGTTGATTTATTCTCGGCATATACACCTGTGATATCCGCACCTGAACTCTTGTGGAATTCAAGAATCTTATCAAAAGGAAGGTTACATACTATGTCACAGTCCGACATTATAAAATAATCCTCATCACAATGCTCTATGAAGGTAACTGAATTCTGAAGAGCCTCAAGCCTGTTGGTATAAAGTGGTCCACTGCTTGCCTCACCAAAAGGAGAAAGGATGATGACACCTTCATTCTTTCTTGCAAGATCCCAGTCCTTACCTGAGCCTACGTGCTTCATAAGACTCTGGTAGTTGGACTTGGTAATGACGCCTACCTTGGTGATGCCTGCATTTACCATGTTGGAAAGAACAAAGTCTACCAGTCTGTATCTTCCGCCAAACGGAACAGAAGCCATTGTACGGCCACTGGTCAGTTGTGAAACATTTTTATCATGAATATTCGAAAAAACTAAACCCGCTGTTGCCATATTAACCTCATTTCTTATCTTTTATTTAATATCTTCTTCAACCATAACACCTGCTTCAACCTGTTTTCCTTCGCCAACTGTTATGTTTGCACCTACTACGGTAATATCCTTATCAGGGTCATTATCACCTACAACTGCGTTATCACAGATATTGCAGTCTGCATCAAGGATGCTGTGGTTAATCTCTGCATTTTCTCCAATCACTACATTTGGCATGATTACGCTGTTTCTAATAACAGTGCCCTTTCCTACCTTGATACCGGAGAAAAGAACGGAGTTGATAACGCTACCTTCTATATCGCAGCCCTCTGCTATGATGGAATCCGAAATCTTAGCATCATTACCGATGTACTGAGGATTGAGAGGGTTGTGGCGGTAAGATATCTTCCAGTCAGGATCAGAGAGGTCAAGCTCAGGTGCTTCACCGAGGAGGTCCATATTTGCTTCCCAAAGGGAGCGGATGGTACCTACATCCTTCCAGTAACCCTTGAACGGATAAGCGTAGAGTCCGCGCCCGTCTTCAATCATAGTAGGGATGATATTTTTTCCGAAGTCATTTGAGGACTTAGGATCCTCTTCATCGGCTTTAAGATAATTAACAAGGATATCTTTATTAAATATATATATACCCATGGAAGCCTTGGTACTCTTAGGCTTAGCAGGCTTCTCGGCAAATTCCACAATCTTATCATTGTCATCTGTGGAAAGAATACCAAAACGTTTAGCTTCTTCAAGAGTTACCTCAAGAACAGCTATGGTAACATCTGCACCTTTTTCTTTGTGGAATTCAAGCATCTTGTTGTAGTCCATCTTGTAGATATGATCACCTGAAAGGATGATTACATATTCAGGGTCATATCTCTCTATAAAGTTTATATTCTGATATATAGCATTTGCAGTTCCCTTATACCAGTCAGCCCCCCTGCTCTTCTGGTATGGTGGAAGAATATGCACACCACCGTAGTTGCGGTCAAGATCCCAAGGAGAACCATTTCCTATATAGTCATTTAATTCTAAAGGCTGATACTGTGTAAGTACACCGACTGTGTCGATGTCCGAATTGATACAATTTGATAGTGGGAAGTCTATAATCCTATACTTGCTTCCAAAATACACCGCCGGCTTGGCAACTTTTTTGGTAAGAGTATAAAGCCTGCTTCCCTGACCGCCTGCAAGCAGCATAGCAAGGCACTCTTTTTCTTAACATAGAAAAAAACCTCCTATTTATTATTATACGATTACAACCGCAGCTAAAGGTGGAACGGTAATGGAAATATAATTCTCTTTTCCATTTACTTCGCCCTTTTTGGCGGTGAGCTTACCTTCATTTAAGATACCGCTTCCGCCGTATTTAACATCATCTGTATTAAAGACCTCTTTATATGGTTTTTTCTTATCAACACCGATATAGTAGTTCTCTCTGGTTACCGGCGAGAAGTTGATTACAAATATGATTTCTCTGCCTGACTTAGCCCTTCTCTTGTAGGAAATGATATTGTGGTCTGCATCATCAGGGTTAATCCACTCAAAGCCTGACCAGTCATCTTCAATTTCCCATAGGGCTTTGTGTTCGAGGTAGAAATGATTCGCATCTCTTACAAAGTCGTGAAGCTTGCGGTGGGATTCAAAGTCTAAGAGATTCCAGTCGAGTTCTTTAGTAAAGTTCCATTCATCAAACTCACCAAGCTCGCAGCCCATAAAGGTAAGCTTCTTTCCCGGATGACTAAGCATATACATAAGGAAACCTCTAAATCCTGCAAACTTCTGGTTATAGTCTCCAGGCATCTTGTTTAGCAGGGAACCCTTTCCGTACACCACCTCATCATGTGAAATAGGAAGTATGTAGTTCTCAGAATAAGCATATATCATAGGGAAGGTCAGTTTCTGATGTTCATATTTCCTAAAATAAGGGTCAGTCTTTATGTATGAGAGACTGTCATTCATCCAGCCCATATTCCACTTGTAGTGGAAGCCAAGACCTCCGCCCTCTGTAGGACGGGTAACAAGAGGCCAGGCAGTAGATTCCTCTGCTACCATAATAGTGCCTTCGCTCTTTGTAGCAATAGCGTGGTTCAACTTCTGTAAAAATGCTATGGCCTGAATATTCTCGTGTCCTCCGTTTTCGTTAGGGCACCACTGCCCGTCAGGTCTGTCATAATCCAGGTAGAGCATGGCAGCTACAGCGTCTACACGTATTCCGTCTATGTGGTACATCTTAGCAAACATCATAGCACTTGATACGAGGAATGACTGTACCTCAGCCTTGCCAAAATCAAATATGAGTGTACCCCAGGACTTGTGCTCACCCCTTAATGGATTAGGGTCTTCGTAAAGTGGAGTTCCGTCAAATCTTGCAAGGGCAAAATCGTCTTTTGGGAAATGTGCAGGAACCCAGTCGATAAGGACTCCAAGTCCTGCTTTATGTGCCTTATTTACAAAGTACATAAAGTCAGCAGGAACGCCGTATCTGGAGGTCACTGAAAAATATCCCGTTACCTGATATCCCCAGGAGGCAGGGAAAGGATATTCTGTTATAGGCATAAGCTCAAGATGTGTATATCCCATATCTTTTACATAAGGGATAAGTTCATCCGCCAAATCACGGTAATTAAGAGGATTACCGTCTTCGTGCACCTTCCAGGAGCCTACGTGGACCTCATAGATGTTCATAGGAGCAGGCTTAAATATATCTGCTCTTTTCTTAAGCCACACAGCATCAGACCACTTAAAACAGTCATCCATAAAATATACCTTGGAAGCAGTTTTTCCGTCAGTTTCACTGTGGAATGCATAAGGGTCTGCTTTGTAATGTGTTGAATAGTCCTGATGGGTGATTGCGTATTTGTAAGCGCTGTATTCAGGCACATCAGGGATAAAGGCTTCCCATACTCCCTCAGCGATATGCTCACAAGGGGAAGCGGATTCGTTCCAGCCGTTAAAATCACCGACTACAGATACATTTCTGGCATTTGGAGCCCATACCCTAAAAACTACCCCATCTTTTTTTCTCTTGGTAGTTTTGTGGGCACCAAAATATTCATAGGCAAAGTAATTCTCGCCCTGCTTAAAAAGCTGTAGTTCTTTTGGAATTCTTTTGACTTTTGATTTGACCATACTTTGACCTTCCTTAAACTAATCTCAAACTATTCACCTTTAGTGTCAAGTGGCTCTACCGGCGGTTAGAGAAGATTATAGATGTCTCTGATGAAGTAGTTTGGAAGCTTTTTTTAACAACCTATAAATCTATTAATAATGGTTGCAAAAAGTGAATATACCTTTATAGTTATTATACTTATAAATTGGATTATTTACAAGGTTTTTTTATGCGTTTTATCTAAAAATATCAACAAATTTTTAAACTTTGTGTATAATAATTACAAGAATAAAGACAATACTAGAGTTTATACAAAAATGGTTTGATGAATTATCGCGGTCAAATACTGTATTTTTAGGATATTGTATTTTTAAAAAAACAAGGATTATGGACAATAATCCTACGGCATTTTGCCTGTGAGAGAATTGATTGTTTTGATGAAGCAATTTTTAAAAATAAAGGTTATAGAATATAAAAAAATAATTTTTAGAGTTTAGACAGGAGGAAGAGATGTCGTATACTGCTTTATATAGAAAGTTCAGGCCAAAGGGATTTGATGAGGTAAAGGGACAGGACCAGGTGGTGACTGTACTTAAAAACCAGATTAAGCACGACAAAATCGGGCATGCTTACATGTTCTCGGGAACCAGGGGAACGGGTAAGACCAGTGTGGCTAAGATATTTGCCAAGGCTGTAAACTGTGAAAATACAGTAGATGGAAGCCCTTGTGGAGTCTGTGATACCTGCAAGAAGATAGGAGAGGGAAGGACTCTTGATGTAATAGAGATAGATGCCGCTACCAACAACGGTGTAGACAACATGCGTGAAGTCATAGAAGAGGTGAAATATTCCCCTACAGATACAAAGTACAAGGTTTACATCATAGACGAGGTACATATGCTATCAAGCGGAGCCTTTAACGCCCTGCTTAAAACCCTCGAAGAACCGCCTGAATACGCTATCTTTATATTGGCGACAACCGAGCCTCACAAGGTACTTCCAACCATCAAGTCAAGATGCCAGAAGTATGACTTTAGGAGAATATCGGTAGAAACAATATCTGAGAGACTTAAGGAACTGATGGATAAAGAGGGGAATAGCTATGAAGAGGAGGCACTTAGGTTTATCGCAAGGAAGGGAGACGGCTCTATGCGTGATTCCCTCAGCCTCCTTGACCAGTGCCTTTCATTTTCATTTGATGAAACTCTCACCTATGACAAGGTCTTAGAGGTGCTTGGCTCAGTTGATACCGACCTTTTTAACAAGCTCTACATTGCCATAGTAAGGGGAGATGTGCCTACCTGTATGGATGTGGCAGAGGAAATATCTATGAGCGGCCTTGATATAGGCCAGTTTGCCCTTGACTTTACCTGGTATTTTTAGGAACCTGCTCTTACTAAGGGTGTCAAAGTCGGCGGCGGGGAGGATAGAGATAAGCTCTGATAAGCTTGCAGAGCTTAAAGAGGTAGCAAAGATAGGCGAGGAAAATGATTTGTACAGGTACATAAGGATATTTTCCAAGCTGTCCGCAGATATTAAGTACTCTACATCAAAGAGGGCTGAGCTTGAAATCGCCCTTATTAAGCTGTGCAGGCCGGAGATGGAGGAAGACAGGGAGAGCCTTATTGCAAGGATAAATAAGCTTGAAACTATTATTGAAAATGGAGATTTCACTGCACTAAAGAAGGTAGAGCTACCATCAGAAGCAGAGGAAGTTGTTGAAAAATGAACCTGAGGAGGCAGCAAAGGCACTTCCTGAGGATATTAAGAAGATAGCTTCTTCTTTTGGCAGCATTAGCAATGCAAAAGAGGTAGTTCAGCCGTTAAAGACTGTACTAAACAACGCAAGGCCTTATTATCAAGAAAACGGCAACCTACTTGTGCTTGCGGTAAATGAGCCATTTGACAAGGAATGGCTTGACAAAGAGGAAAGCCTTGAGCTGATAAAGAAGCTGATTAAAGAAAAGCTCGGTGTCTTGGTAGAGATTAAAGCTAAATTCGAAAAAGAAGCCAAGCAGGTGGGCGATGTAAGGATGACAGGATTTGACAAGGTTGCCCCGGGATTATTGACATATGAGGATTAAGGGAGAAGTATAAAGGGGCTGTTGCTTCAGCCCCTTTAATTATCACAATATGTATAGCCTTTCTTTATTTAAAAATAATGGCTTACTTTTTTTCCAAAAATAATGCATCGTACAAACAGCAATAACTAAACATACAATTAAAGTGCAGAATCCAATTTCCTTTGACACTAAGTCATTCCCCATAAACGGGAAAAAAATCAAACATAGCACCTGTATAAAAACAGAAAGATAACACCAAATAAAACACCTAAAATTAGCTTTCTTTTTGTAATATTCATAAAAGTATTCTCCTTCCAAAAATTTAGTACATAAATCACTATATCTGTCGGATTTTTTTCTCTTAGGTTTACTATAACACTTAATAATTAAATACACAATATGTTTTGTGAATATCCTGAATCCGTGAAGTTATAAATTTAACTTTTACGAAAAATGCCCACGCTACCGTGGCTTATTAAAAGTTTTATATTTTATTACAATTCGCCTGTAAGGTGAAGCCATATCATGATATAATAGTCCTGTAAATCAATGGTTTCGGGAGAAAAAAATATCATGAATCATAACCGTCATATTACACTTGAAAAACAGTAACATAATTGTTAAATATACAAACGAGCGAATCATTCCTGCAAGCGGCCTTGCGGTCGTAGGCACATTGCTTAGCAAAAAGCAATTTCACCCCCAAAAATAAAAAAATTAGATTTAGATAATTATATTTTTTAGAAAGCGAGGAATATTATGGAAGTTTGGAAAGAATATCGTAAGGGAGAGATTCCGAAAGGAAACTACAAAGCAAAGGTTATTTGCGGAGATTCAAATTTTTTGATTATAGAGTTAAGAAGCAAAGAGAATAGGCTGATTCTTGATTTTGGAATTACTGAGGCTGTAAGGATATTTGATAGAAGACTTGTAGATTTGGATATGTATGAGAATATTGAAGGACTGAAAGAGGATAATTTTTCAAATGTTATATATGAAGTTGAAGATGGAAAAATATCTTGAAGATATTAAATTGTATTCAGGTGGCAATTTTAACGAATATACTATAAAAACAATTCACTATAGTTACAGAGAATTTATATATTGATGTTATTTATGAATGGGAGCCCTCATTTTTTTAACCAGAGTATATGAACTTAATTAACAGTATTTAAAAAAGGTAGATGGATTATGGAAAATTGGAAAAATATATCGTGAGGATGAGATACCTAAAGATGTTTATATTGGGGATATCTCCTATGCAGAGGATAACAATCCGGTAATAAAACTTGAGAATTGGCATAATGGCAGAATCATAAATTATATTAAATTGGAATTTAAGAATATGTATTCTGTCAGAGTATTTGAGGAAGGCAAGTCATTAAATAAAATTTTTGAAGATATAATGAAATTCAAGCCTGATCGTCGCAAGAATGTAATCTATGAAGTAGAAGATGGGGATTATGCAAAGGAAGTAAGAAAAAAATAGTCGGGAAAAAAACTGATAGGAACAAAGATTTATCAATATGTAATAATGACAGAAAAATTATTTTTTTGAAATTGTGACAGCTTCGGAGCCTGTAATTACTATGATGGAAGAAAAGGCAGAGAAGGAGGCATATTTCAGATATTGGGAGAATTATAGGTTGAATAAAGTTGATTTAATATTCAAACACCTTGAAGAGCCCGTTTATATGTCAAAGGATGAAAGTCGTCATGAGACAGGCGTAGAATTTACAGAGGGAGAATATCATTATAAATATCTTCTTGGTGACGGACTTGAGCTTATAGACAAGGAAAAATAAGGATATATGTGTAGATGGAGGAGAATTATGGTCTGTTCTTACCATCGGTGGAGATGGAGCGATAGAAAAAGAGATAGATAGTTCTGCAACATTTCTTGAGTATGGCATTTTCCATAAAATGATGGAAATTGTGCCTGAAAATATAGAGCCAAAGGTATTTATTGCAGGCAAAGACAAACAAGCCGTGTGTATACTTAGCTTTAATGAAATAAGAGGACTTCATGCAGCTACTGTAGCTTGGTACAAACCGGATGGAGAGCTGCACAGGTTTGCAGAAAAATAACTTTGGAAGTTATGAAGAAGCAGATGATGATAAAGTTATGCTAAGGTTCTGGCTGGATATAGACCAAATAGACGAAACAGACTTTGGCAACTGGAAAGTAAGAGCATTTCTTGATGGTGAAATGATAAAAGAGGATGATATAATTATCTCTGTACTTCCCCTGCATTATTGACATGTGAGGATTAAATGAGATAAACTATAGTATATGCCTAACCAGTCTTAAAGGAAAATATCTTTCCTTAATAAGAAGAATAGTGATAAGAAAGGAATAAACAAAATGGGAAAAAAAGGTGGATTTCCGGGTGGTGGAATACCGGGAGGAATGGGAAATATAATGAAGCAGGCTCAGCGCATGCAGAGACAGATGGAAGAAAAAAACAGAAAGAAATGGAAACTAAGGAGTTCGAGGGAACTGCAGGCGGCGGTGTAGTTACAGTCAGATTAAACGGCAAGAGAGAAGTGCTTGGAGTTACACTTGCAGAAGAAGTTGTAGATCCTGATGACATTGAAACCTTAGAGGATCTTATTGCTGCGGCAGTAGGAGAGGCTCTCCGCAAGGTTGAGGAGGCAAGCAGTGCTTCTATGGATCAGATTACAGGTGGACTTGGCGGCTTCGGCGGAGGATTTCCTTTCTAAATGGAATACTATGGAAAACAGGTTAATAAGTTAGTTGAAGAACTTGCAAAACTCCCCGGGATAGGGCCAAAGACTGCAGGAAGGCTTGCATTTCACATCATAGGCCTGCCAAAAGAAAATGTAGAGGCCTTGGCGGGAGCAATAAGCACAGCCAGAGAAAATGTCTGCTATTGTAAGGAATGTCTTACGCTGTCAGACTCTCCTATCTGCCCCTATCTGTGCGGATAAAGAGAGAAACCACAATATGATAATGGTGGTTGAAAATGTAAGGGACTTGGCTGCTTATGAAAAAACAAAAAAATATGACGGAGTTTACCATGTCTTACATGGTGTGATTTCTCCGCTCTTAGGTATAGGTCCTGCTGATATCAAGTTAAAGGAACTTATGGTAAGGCTTCAAAACAATGACGTGGAAGAAGTAATAATCGCTACCGGCTCAAGCCTTGAAGGCGAGACTACCGCTATGTATATAAGCAAATTGATTAAACCAACGGGAATCAAGGTGACTAGGATAGCAAGCGGTGTGCCGGTAGGGGGAGACCTTGAAAATGTTGATGAAGTAACCCTGCTTCGTGCATTTGTCGGCAGAACAGAACTTTAAAAATAGCAGAGCTGCTGTACAAGTACAGCAGCTCTGCGATTTAAATGAGAGGGGAAGATGAAGTATTTCTTTTGGGGAAAGTTTTTCTTCATCTACAAGACAAAAGTATATAGGTTAAATGTGTTTACTTTGTGTTCAAATTATTAAAAAAATAAGAAGTTTAATTAATATATATTTGGCAAAAGCCGTAAAAAAAGAAAAATCTTAAAAAAACCTTGTCTTAAAAAAAGACAGAGGTAGTGCCTTTATACAATTAATCTGATATACTTATGCATGTAAATCACAGCAAGAAGATGTATAACAGGGTGACATATACTTATGGCATCCACATCATATTATTATAAGGAGAAATGGTATGGCTAACAACATTCTTAATGAGGGCAGAGATACTCTGCTAAAAATTTTCGATGAAGTAAAAGACCTTAACCAGAATGAACTTAGGGAAAAAGAATTGGTTGCGGCAGAGGACAGTACAGAAAGGGCGCTTGCCGATAAAGAAAAAAGACTATAGCGAGGGAAATAGCCGACACAACCAAGAAAAAGACGTGATGAGATAATAAAAAAACCTTTGATACCGAAGAAGATAAACTTAACAGCTTATTAAAGCGAACTAATCAAAAGCGTGAAAAATACAGAGACGGTAAGGTATCAGAGCGAATAAGTGCGGAAACAGCCGAATTCTACGAAGCAAATGAGCAGATTAAGGCAGAGACAAAGAAGCTATATAAGCAGAACAAGACACCGGGCTTCTTTAACTCAGGGATATTTTATACCTTGTTTACGCCGGGGAGCCTTGGAGACTTTTTGTGCTGTCTTCTTACCTTCGTATTTTTTTCTTTGCAGTTATACCCGCTCTTATCTGGTATTTCCTTCCAAAGCCTGTAACCACGGCTACCATAGGACTTATCTATGTGGCTTGTATACTGGTGTTTGGTGGTATATATATGATTATCTTTAGGACTGCAGGCACAAAATACAGAGAAACAATTGCTGCGGGCAACAATGCAAGACGCAAAATAAGAAACAACCTAAAGGTAATTGCCAAAATAAATAAAAGCATAAGAAAAGATAAGGATGATACACAGTACGGCCTTGATGACTACAATGCACAGATTGACGATATAAAGCTTCAGCTTGAAGACCTTGCCGCAAAGAGAGTAGAGGCACTTAAGGTATTTGATGAGAGCACCAAGCAGGCTGTAACCGATGAAATAAAAAATACACACCAGGCTGAGGTAGATGCATATAAGAGCAGGCTTTCAGGTGTTATAACCGATTTGTCGGGAATAAGAGACTACATAAAGCAAAGAAGACTCTACATTGCAGAAAACTATGAAGTATTTTTAGGTAAGGAATATGTAGATGCCGATAAGCTTAAGAACCTTGTTGATATAAGTGAGAAGAATCCTAACGCTACCATAGCGGAGGTAATTGAGCTAAGTAAGCAGCCGGTATCAGAGAATTGAAAGGCAGTGAATAATGTCTGATTATAAAGAGAATGAAAATGATTTAACTAATGACAGGGATTTGAACGAAAATAACATGACCATATTCTTGTCATCTCCTGAGGATGAGGAATTTGAGCCTGACGAGGAGCAGACATCATCAGGCAGTAAAATAAGGATAGCCATATTAATATTAATTCTTGTGGCAGTTGCAGGCTTTGCCACAAAGAGTCTGTTCTTTAGCAAAAAATTATATAAGAGCTATGAGGTTTCTGCCCAGTCAGCAAAAACTCTGCCTGAGGATGCGGGTTATGCCACTGATTATGGCAAACTGCTCTCTTACAATAGCGAAGGGATATCCATTTATAACGAAAAAGCTGAGATAGAGTGGAATGCTGCCTTAAATATGACAAATCCAAAGATTACAGTTAATAGCGGTTATGCTGTGGTTGCTGACATTGGTGGAAGAAATATCCTTGTAGTTAATCATAAGTCTGTGCCTGCGGCTCAGGTAAGCCTTACTATGCTTAATGACATACTTCTTACCGACATATCGGAGCAGGGAGAGATTGCGGTACTTATGCAGGATGAGAAGGGTTATGACATCCAGTTAATCAATCCCTTTGATAAGAATAACAGTCTTAAGGCTGAGATAAAGACCTATTCAAAGGATGATGGATATGCGCTTTCCCTTGCTATGTCTAAGGATGGCTCTAAGCTGGTAACTGAATATGTAAAAACCGAGAACAATGAAATAAAGTCTACCCTCACCTTTTATAACTTTGACAAGGTAGGTGAGAATTCAAATGCAGACAGAATAGTGGGAGTCTTTCCTTTTGAAGATACCATCTTTCCTAAGCTAAAATTTGCTGATAACAATACAGTCTGTGCGTATGGTGACAACAAGATAGTGTGTTTTGCAGCTAAAAAAGAACCTGAAATCCTTTGGGAGAAGAAGATAGCGGGAAAGATTGAAAGGATAGCGGAGGATAAGAACGGCTTTGCCATTCTGGTAGATGAAAGTGGTCTTTTACAGGCAAATACGGGCGGAGCTGCAAGTGATTCTGCTATAGAAGATGACTACATAGACAGTGATTATCTTACGGGAGAAGCAGACGGCAACGGTAAAAACAGTGCTATATTCAATGCATTACAGCGGGGGCAGGGCTTATAGTAAAGAAGTGGATATCAATCCAAAGGGAATGAGCTATAATGACGGTGAGATAGTGCTCTACTCTGATACCAACTGCATAATCTTTGACAGTAACGGAAATATAAAATTTAAGAACAAGTTCAATGACGGAATAACAAGCTTTTACCCAGGCTGCCGGCAGAACCAGGTATTATGCCATTGTAGGGAAGAAGCTTAAGGTTATGAGACTTAGTGAATAGGATGGAGGATGAATGTCTAATTTTGTACTGATAATGGTGATTGTCATATTTGCTGGCTGCTTTTACTTAGGCAGCAGGAGAGGCCTGGTGAGGACGGTCTTCGGGCTGTTCTCCTCTGTAGTTGTTCTCCTTGCAGGCACTGTGATTTCGCCTGTTATAAGCAATCAGCTAAGAAACAATGAGAAGTTTTTTAATGCCATTTCTACAAGGATAGAAAAAGTCCCTTGAGAATTATGGTAAGAGCGAGGAAAAAGAAAGAAATACAGGAAAAAGCCTGAAAAAAAGGTTCAGACAAAGAAAAAGGATAAAAGCATAAAAAAAGGTGAGAGTGGTATAAGTATGGATGAAATATATCTTCCTTACAAGATGCTCACCGAGAACAAGGCTGTAGAAGAGATTGTCTCAGATATACTTAAAAACGAACATATAAAGAAGGCAAAGGAAGACATACAAAAAGAGGTCAACCACAGAGTTGCTATCTACCTTACAGGGATAGTGATTAACTCAGGAACTTTTATTGCGGTGTACTTTATTTTAAGCGTAGGTCTCTTTGTGCTTGGCAGGGTACTTAATATAATAAAGCAAGCTCCCTGTCCTAAATGAGCTAAACCACATGGGCGGAGGAATTGTCGGTATATTCCAGGGCTTAGTTATAGTATGGTTGATATTTACCCTTATGATGGTATTTATAGACAAGCCTTTCGTTCAGGAGGCAATGGAGCAGATAGAAAATAACTTCTTCTTAAATCTTCTGTACGAATCAAATATAATTGCCAAGTTCATCGGACTTAAGTAGGAGGGGAAATGAAAGAAGATTATTCCTTTTTTTGCTATGATGTCAAGGCTAAAGTACATCAACCGCTGGGCTTTGATGAGAAACTCCAGAGAAGAAAACCTGAGCGAGCATTCACTTGAAGTAGCCCTGCTCTCTCACGCCCTTTGTACCATAGGAAACAAGAGGCTTGGCAAGGTGTTAAATGCTGACAGGGCAGCACTCATAGGGCTTTACCACGATGCAACAGAGATAATTACAGGAGATATGCCTACTCCTGTGAAATATTTTAACAGTGATATAAAGAGCATTTACAAGGAAATTGAGCATACCGCCTGTGAGAAGCTTCTCTCCATCCTGCCTGAGGACTTAAGGGATGAATACGAGGAGATATTAGAGCCATCAGATAAGTACAGCTATGAAAAGGCTCTGGTTAAGGCTGCAGACAAGCTTTCAGCCTATATCAAATGCCTTGATGAAAAACAGGCTGGGAATAACGAGTTCTTACAGGCTGAAAAGGCTACATTCAAGGCGGTTAAGGAGCTTAACTTAGAAGAGGTGGAGATATTCTTAAGAGAATTTATGCCGGCTTATTCAAGGACCTTGGATGAAGCCTGCCTGCTATAGGAGGTTGTTTTGTTAATAAGAGATTTTAGGGCTTGTGACAGGGAAGAAATATTTAAGATGATGAGGGTGTTCTATGATTCTGATGCTGTGCTGCATACAGCCTCAGATGAGGTTCTCTATAGGGACATAGATGACTGTCTTTCAGACCTGCCGTATATAGAGGGCTATGTAATCGAAGAAAATGGAGAGATTGCAGGCTATTCTATGGTTGCAAAGAGTTATACCACGGAGTATGGCGGCCTCCTCATTTTCATAGAGGATTTGTATATCAAAGAGGACTTTAGGGGGCTTGGTATAGGCAGCAGCTTCTTTCGCTTCATAGAAGAAAAAGTACAAAGGACAGGCTGTGAGATACAAGCTTGAAGTCGAAGAAGAGAATGAAAATGCCATCTCTGTATATGAGAAACGCGGCTACAAAAAACTGGGATATTTTACAATGAGCAAGGAAGTGTAGGCTTCCTTGCTCTAAGTTTTTAAAGTCCGTTGATTTTTGAACAGTTTTAATATATGATATGACTATAAACCACCAGAGTAAGGAGGTATTATAGAATGGTTAATCCTGGAAGCCAAATATCAACGTCTGACAAAGAAAGGAAGTCAGAAAGTAATAGCAAAAATAATCATACATCGGTTAATATGTATTATAACAATTCTTCCGCTTGTAGTCACTGTATGCTTGCTACCATTCACCAGTAGTAAAGTCCCGTTACATTACGATGTGTTAGGAAATATTAATCGATGGGGTAGCAAATATGAACTATTACTATTTCCCATTGTTATAATTGCCTTTGGTTATTTTATACGTACAATGATAAATTTGAGTTATAGATACTTAGGAAAAAAACTAAAGCTGAGAAAAATTTTACTCACTATTATTATCACAATTTCAATTCTAGCGATTATATTAGTAGACTATAATTGTCTTAGATTCTTGTATAAAGTATTTAGCATAGGAAACTAAAATTTATGCTGTTTACAAACATATGCAAATAAGAATCTTCTATGTTAATAAAGGATGGAAATCTCCAAGAGGGAATTCCATCCTTTTGCTTAATCAGTTATTTACATAAAAAAGTTTAACATACTCATTGATAATAACGGAACACATGAGACCGAACCTAAATACCCTAACCACTAAGCTCCTAAAGAGATAAAACCGGTATTCCCGGTTACAAGATGAGTTCTAATACCACAATAAGGAAGGGGGCGGAACTTACTTTTTCAATTCACCCACGATGAATAAATGTTATTAAAAAGGAAGGCCACGAATCACTTCAGGGCCTTTCTTTTTATGGCAGGTTATATTTTTTTAGAAAAAAATTAACCATAGACAACTGTGAAAAACAAATCCAGCAATTCTTTATTCTGATTGATAGATGAGTTTACCATATCGGAAATCACACCACTTTGTATACCATATACAAAAAAATTTTATGTGGCATTTTATCATAAAAAAATCTTAAGGTTTGTGCCCATAGGTATATCAAGTTTAATTTTTATCAAAAAAACTCATCAAGAGCCTTCTTTATAACTCTATGTAGTGGTAAATCATCTTCTTTTTGCGTCTTTTTGGTAGGCAACAATTTTTCCCAGAAGGTACTATAAAAAGGCTCTCCTTTAGAGAGGAGCTTGATTCCATCCTTAGAAAGCTCATAATCATCCACTCCTTTTTCTTTTTGCCATATCGTGTATCCAGCCGTTTTGCCCTACTCCGTATTTATATTTCTGTCGTACATCAAGGAGATGACCATCCTTAAACTCAATATCGGTATAAGCATTTTCTTTATAAATACCCTTTTCTGAAAAGTATTTCACATCTGACCTTAACAGGCCTAATGCTGCTCTCTGTTCAGCCTGAGTATTGCCTTTGGTTGCATTTCTAACTCCCTCTGCAACCTTTTCTATAATATCCTCTCCTTCCTTTGTAAAAAAGCTACCGTCTCTTGCTTCCAAATCCCTCATATCATATCCTGTATATTTGTAGATATCGCTCGCCAAACTCCAAAGTCTGCTCTTTTCAAGGCTGTATTGTTCAGACTTTCCAAGGGACGATGCCGAATATCCAATATGTGTTGATAATATATCAGCATTATTACCTTGATTTAAAACATTTTCTATCCTTTGTTTTAAGTTATCATCTATCTTGCCCAAAACAGAAATTCTATTTGTATATAAATCACTTCTAAAAGTAAGAGAAATCCCACTTGGTATATTAATATCGCTTTCTTCAAAGAGTTTCGATACCTGAAAGTCCATATTAAGCCTTTCATGAATAACTCTTCTAAAGCTCTCTATTTCTCCATTAATACTAGGCGCTTCATAGCCGCGATATGCATAATCCATAACAGAATAAACGTAGGGTTTTCCTTCATTTAACACCCTCATTTCATTATTATATGCATCCATACGATTTGCTGAATGAAATTTACCGTCTAAACTCCTGTAGTAGGAATAGGTAGGGTCGAAGTATTTTCTTCGTATATGTTCTTTGGGGTCTGCAAAGGATTTGTTTTTGCGATTGATTTCTTCGTACATTTTATCAATTTTGTCTTCCAACTCTTCCGATGGCCCTTTTATATGAATTATTAGCTGTTCGCCCTTCCAGTTGGTAGGAATAACTACCAGCATTAGGCATAGTAGGCCTTGTAATATCCATATCTCACCTACCTAATATTCCAGTCGGAAGTTATATCATAAGTGTAGTCTACTTTCTTTAGTGAACCCATTGCTTTCATAAATAGCACTCACTTTCTTAATATGAATTTTTGATTATAGGTTAAATTAACCTATCACTAATTATATCGGATTCTTTCTATAAAAAAACTAAGGTGATTAATTAAAAATTTATAATATCCAGCTCGCTATTTTTTTGAATGTTAAGGGAAAAACTGACTTAACTTTTGTGAATTATATATTTCTTATTGTGAATTATGCTAAAGTTTATTAATTGGAAAGTTAGAATCCACATTAATGTGGGTTTTTGCTTATTTTTAAACAGCATAATAAACACAGTAATTTACTAATTCTATCATATATGAAGGTGGCAGTGTGGAAGGAAAAAAAGGTGGCAAAGTACTTCTTATTCTAGAGCGAAGTATGGTTAATCTTGGAAGCCAAATATCAATGTCTGACAAAGAAAGGAAGTCAGAAAGTAATAGCAAAAATAATCATACATCGGTTAATAGGTACGAAAATGTTATGATATTCAATAAGTTTTTACGGATTTAAAGTAAAAAAACTATAGATATTTTTGAGTTTTTTTCGGTATAATATGAGTAAAGGTAAAGGAGGTAAAGCAACATGATTATCCGGCCAAATTATATGAATACGCTAAGAACTTATCAGGGATGCTCCAATTGTGAAGATATTAGCAGGAATCAGGCGCTGTGGCAAATCTACAATTCTAGATATGCTGCGGGATGATTTACTTGAAAGTGGGGTTGCCTCAGACCATATTATTAGTATGCGTTATACATCTGAGGATTTTGACGATGGTATGACAGACAAAGATATGTATAACGGTATAAAGGTAAAAAATGACCGATAAAGGGCGGTACTACCTTTTGCTGGATGAAGTACAGGAAGTTGAAGGTTGGGAAAAAAAGCGGTCAATAGTCTGCTTGAAAAATGCCAACACCGATATTTATGTGACCGGCTCTAATTCAAAGCTGATGGCAGGGGAAATATCCACTTACCTGACGGGGCGCTACATTTCCATTCCGGTTTATACATTATCCTTTGCTGAGTATTTGGAATTCAAAAAATCAGATTCCCGCTCTCCGAAGGAATTGTTAAACGAATACCTGAGATTGGGCGGTTTCCCCATTGTGGCACTAGGCAGCTTTGACGAACGCTCCTCCTATCAGATTGTAGAGGGCATCTATAACTCTGTTATCACGAACGATATTACAAAACGGCACAACATTACGAACTTTGATTTATTTAATCGTTGTGTAAAGTATATCGTGGAAAATGTTGGCAAGACCTTTTCTGCAAATGCCATTGTTAAGTTTCTTAAAAGCGAGGGGCGTTCCCTGTCGGTGGAGGCGGTATATAACTATCTGAGCTGGTTAGAAAAGGCGTTTGTGGTCTATCGCTGTCAGCGGTATGATTTGCAAGGGAAATCTGTACTGAAGACCCAGGAAAAATTCTATCTGGCAGATGCATCCCTAAAATATTGCATCATGGGATTTAATCCGAAGTCAATCACAGCTATGTTGGAGAATGTAGTATATTTTGAGCTGTGTCGTCGGGGTTATGAGGTATATATAGGGAAAAAAGAAACGAAAGAAATTGACTTTGTAGCAGTGCATCGTGACGAGCGTATCTACGTTCAGGTATGCCGTAATCTGCCTGAAGAATCTGACCGGGAAATAGCCAATCTCCTTGCTATCAAGGATCACTACTCTAAGTATGTTGTGACATTGGACGAATTGGCCACTGGAAATGTAAACGGTGTAAAAAAATCGTACACTTAGTGGATTTTTTTGCTGAGTCAAGACTACTAAATGACAAATATTCACCCCTTTTTTTCATAATGCAGAATTCAACATATGATGAGAAAGGACTTATATTACATAAACCTAAGCGTTATGTAAGCCAAAAAGAACAAATGATTGGAGGAATATTTGGTTCATTTTTTTAGGGAAAAGATGGAGGAAAAAGCAATTGTTAATCAAATCAGCAGATAATAAATTAGATATTTTTTTGAATGTATATATTTTTGGGAAAAAAATGCGGATGATTCTGAGTTTACGCTGTATTTGAATACTCAAAGTACCAGCTTAGTTGACGAATATAAATTATGGTTAGATATTCAAAGGGATATTTTATTAAGCATTATTCAGGATTATTATGTAATAGTACATTTGAACAAATCAATAGATAAATTAATGTCATTAAATCAGTTAGACAAAAAAATCGACAAACTATATTTTGTCACTCAAAATGAAATAGGAGATTATTTTATTGAAATCCCACCAAATGATATACGACTCTTAACTGAACTAGTAAATGACAGCTTGGTATGGGAATGTGGGAATCTTCTAAAAAAATCGCTGCATTTAAGGATAGACCGACACTTCAAAAATAAAACTTATAATTTTGAGAAAGCTGAAGTTGTCCTGCACTCATTTGAAGATAACCTAGGTTTTTAATATTAAAAATTTGTGATATGAAGAATAATGAAGTTGTATTTTTATAATAGAGTAGAATATATGCTTAATAAATATCACATTATAGAGGGAGGCTACTATGGCTAATATAATTAAAAAAATATTTACTAGAAATTTATTACTAAAAAAATGTAGGTTTAATACGAAAAATGCTGTCACATTCTATTTGAAGGTGACAGCAATTTTTAAGACATTCTTGCAATTATATATTATCCTCTCTTGCAGCTCTGTTTGCCCAAATACTTTGCACAGGGTTAAAGCTGTGTTAATAGAATTTTTATACTCTTCATCACCTAACTTACATTCAGCAAAGGCCTTACCGTAATACAGCACAGCCAAAGTATCGGAAAACATATTTTTTTTGCAGGAATTAATTCCTTTGTAGGTATAGTCAAGAGCTCTGATAAACTCTTCGTTATTTCTGTAAATAGCTGCAAGATTATGACATATTCTCGGGTATATTTCACTATCTTCACCACACAGTTCAAAAACAAAACTCCAATATGTCTTTATATCTTTCGTGCTGTTCCAGTTTATCAAATACCAGGGCTATATCCATAAGTATCCTTATTTCCATTGATGAGAATTCATATTCTCTGTAATTATCCAAGGTGAAGCCGTTTTAAAGTCTGTCTTATGGCGCTTGTATAAGCTTCTAATGCTTTTGTATACTCTTTATTTTTTTATAATACTTGATACCGTAAAGAAATAATCTGAATCGGGTAATAATCATCCTGTAATACTCATTTTTCAATCTCATCGCTCATCTCTTCAAGTATTTTTTTAATTCATTATCAAAATTCAAAAGTTTCTTCATTTATTAGTTTAAGATCTACACCCCTCTGCATTTTTTTAATAATATAGAATAGTCATTTATGCGGCTCTCTATGATGGCTGAAACCAAATCAGTCTTGTAGATAACTGACAGAGCCTCAAGTGTTTCTAATTTAGGTATGACTTGCCCCTGCTCTGTTCTTCTTAAGGTTCTTTCATCCACATAAGCCATATCCGCTGCCTGTTTTTGTGTTAGATGCAGTTTTTTTCTCTTATACTTCTAAGTTTTTTTCTCCAAATACAGCTAAATTATAGTACAAAATTACGTATCCTCCTTATATGTACTTGTGGAATATACCTAAATCGGACTTTAAAGTCCGTTGATATTTGAACGGTTTTAATATATTATATGATTATAAACCATTGGAGTAAAGGGGTATTAAAAAAATGACAAGAAGATATAAAAATATTAATGTTGCTATCTTTATGTACACTTTGTTTTGCACCTTTTGGCTTGTCCTGTATTACTTTATCAGGAAAGGGAGAGATAGAACTACTAAGTATTTTGGCTCTGTTGATTTGATTATTGAAAGGAGGGCCGTTATGAAAATTTCAAAAAAACTTGGATTCTGCTTTTAGTCATTGCTGTAGGGGTAATTGTAGCCATTTATCTAAGATATTTCCGTAAAGAATATAAGGAATATACCTTTAAGTCGGATGCTAGAGATTTCACCATTAAGCTAAAATACAATACTGACTTCACCTTAGAAGAAGATCAAGGCTGGGAGGGAGGCCCCGATAGAGAATATTCTCCTACTGTAGGTGTAAGGCTATATTATAAGAACGATAATAATGTAATAAGCATTTACAGAAGCATTCCGGAGCTCTTTTTTTCCGGAAGATGTAACAGATATAGAGGAGATAACAGCAAATAACGGGATGAAACTTCGTATCGGGAAGCTTGATACCGGGAACAAAAATCAGCTATCAGTTTATATACTATGACAACAGTGAGCTTCCCACGGATGGCGGAGATATTATTTTTAATGATGAAAGTGCTTATGAGAAATATAAGGATGATATCTATAGTATGCTAAAAAGCGTTGAGTTTCATTAGATAAAACAACTTCGCTAAGGCTATGAAAAAAAGCAGGTAAATAACAATCTTCTATGAGAAAACGCAAAAGATGAATGATATATATAACAAGGGTGAAAATCCTATCTGAGAGATTTCCACCCTTTATTATCAAGGAAGATTTTTATTTACAGACTCTTTTTCATTGTCTCTTCCATAAACTGAGATGGTGACATTATTTCAGGTTTATGTATATTAATATCAGAGAAATCCTTGTCTCCTGTTATTAGGATATCTATATCTTCAATGATTGCAGTATACAATACAGGATAATCTTTTATGTCTCTGATATAAAACAAATCATTTTCTAACTCGTTTGGAGTATAAACATATTCAAAGCTCATTAACATAAGTAATTTGTTGATGGCTTTTTCTTTTGATGGAAATTTTTCTTTTTAATTACTTGTTTTAATTCATCTACCACATATGAAGACAAGACAAGCTGATGATGCGTAAATATATAGTTCATAATTGAGTTCATTTTAGTGTTTGGGAAAAGAAGAGCAGAAAGTAAGACATTGGTATCCAACATAACTCTCATTTACTTTGCCCAACTTTCTTCTCTAAGTTCTTTTATCATCTTCATTATGTCATCATCATCTTTTTAGACCTACTCTTTCTGCTTCACCGAAAAAAATTCTTTTTGAGCTTCGCGTAATGCATCCATTGAGGAATTGAGCATATATATTCTTCCCGCTTCCTCAACAAATAGGATTTTATCTCCATTTTTAACTCCTAGTTTTTTACGTATCTCAATTGGAATTGTGACTTGACCTTTCGAAGTAACTTTTGCTAATTCCATATCATTTCTCCTTTACAGTACATTGTATTCCTTACTTTCCTTACCTATATTATAATGAAATTCTGCCAATTTATCAAGCTAAAACTACGCTTACTACATTATTACATTTGAAATGTGGGAATGGACAAACTTTGTCCTCCTTTCGTATGTCTTTGTGAAATATATCCAAATAGGACTTTAAAGTCTGTTGCTATATGAGTGGTTTTAATATATTATATGATTATAAACCACTAGAGTAAAGGGGGATAAAAAAATGACAAGAAGATACAAAAATATTAATGCTGCTTGTTATTCTTTTTAGGATTTACAATAGCAGCTTTTCTATTTATTCCTAAAGAAATGGATATACCAACAGGAAAGAAAGTGGTATTTGTTGCATTTAGTAAATCATATCTGAAATTTGATGAAGATAATTTAAAAGCCTGCTATTGATAGCGAGATTTATGAGCTATCAGAATATTATAAAGAAATGGATGATATCCTAAAAAGGAATTAAGCTATATCCAACTATTAAAGGGTTATTTCAGAAAGGCGATTATAGATTGGTCGGTAATGGTTATGTAGTAACTATTTATATAATTGATGTTTCATCAGGAAATAGCAGAGAAAAATCTTACAGAGCTGGCTTTTTGGCTCAGAAGGATACGCAGTATATGATGATAGTAATGGCAAGAGTTATTTGCAAAGCTTTGGATTTGATAAAAAAAGAAAAAGGCGGATAAACTAAAGCAAGAAATAAAAAGAACTGATAAAAAGCAAAAAGGAATAAAGAAGCAATCATAATCTGTATTTTTTTGTATGATTGTTTTAACAAATCAGCTACACTAAGGCTATGAAAAAAAGCAGGTAAATAACAATATTCTATGATAATAAAGGATGAGAATCTCTAGATGGGATTTCATCCTTTTAAGTTTTTCTCCAAATAAGAATAGATAAGATAGAGGCATAGGGTAATGTTTGCTAGGGTTTCTTAGGCTAGTGAAATATTAGCGTTTATCCTCAAACTAATTTTTGCTTAAACATAACTATACCATTTTGGGATGAATAATGGTAGAATATAGGTATATTTGGAAGAATGGATTTAATGGAGAGAAGAGGGAGTGGTCTTAGAAAGATTTTTAGAGAGCTACGAGCATGAACATAAATATAAAAAAAGGAGCTAAAGCCTGAATTTATATCAACACAGAGTTCATTTGTAGTAATTTTAAAAAAATTTAAATTATGATTTAGGAAATGAGCCTCAAAATGAGCCTCAAAAATGAGCCTCAAAAAAATTCAAAAACAAGAGAGGTTTGAGAAACTTAAAGAGATTATTGCATATGAGCCTCAAGTCACTATGGCTAAAAATCTCAAAAAAATGCTGGATGTTTCTGAAGCAACCATAAAAAAAGCGTTGAGTTTAATTAGATAAAACAACTGCACCAAGGGCTATGAAAAAAAGCAGGTAAATAACAATATTCTATGATAATAAAGGATGGGAATCCCTAGATGGGATTTTCATCCTTTTGCTTAATAGCCATTTTAAAAATTTATTTCCCTTGCAACATTTCTACAAAAAAACATACACTTATTAAGTGAAACTAGTTTATTGCCGATTGGCGGATAGAGGTTAACCGATGATTAGAGATGCTGAGGTATTTACGAGGCTGTATTCTGAGGTGGCAAAGGACCTGTACAGACTTGCCCTGTATTTTCTAAAGAATAAAGAAGATGCAGAAGATATAGTGAGCGAGGCCGTACTAGATGCCTACCGACAGATAGAAAGCCTTAGAGATGACAGCCTGTTTAGGAATTGGATAGTAAAAAAATCCTAACCAATAAATGCAGGATGAAGCTTAAGGAATATGCTCTCTCACAGGAGGAGGTCAGTGATAATGTAACTGAGCTTTCGGATGAGAGGACAAAAAGAGAAGCTTATAATGCAGAGTTTAACAGCCTTGAGCTAAAAGAAATGCTTATGGAACTTGAAAATGAAGAGAGATTCATCATCTGCCTGTCGGTATTTGAGGGGTATAAGGGGGATGAGATAGCAAGGATACTAGGGCTAAATCCTGCTACGGTCAGGTCAAAAAAAGCAAAGAGCACTAGCGAAGCTTAAAGTGTTAATAAAAGAGTAAGGAGGCATGAAACCGATATGGATAGAGAAGATGAGATTCTTGAAATGCTTAAAGGTTTGGCAGACGAAGACATTGAAATACCGGATTCTTTGCAGCCTGAGAGAATAAAAGAGAAACTTCTTAAAGAAGATGCAAGCAGGGAAATAAAAGGGAGGAAAACTATGAAACATTGGATGGTTGGCTCTATGGCAGCAGTAGGCGCAGTTGCAGCAGCCTTTGCTGTTATGATAAATACAGGATTTATAAACCCTTCAGATATGGCAGGAAATGTGCTTACAGGACTGCCAAATCTAGTAGCAGGGAAGAAGGCTGACACTAAAAAAAGCAGAAAAAAAGCAGAAAAAGGCGGTTGAGGGAATAAAGAAGTTTAAGAACTACAAGGAACTGTACACCTTTCTGGCAAAGGCATCAGGAAAAAAAGAAATACCTATGACTACTTATTAGATAGCAAAAAATCATTTACTACAGCCGAAGCTACAGATGCGGTACCTCAGGCGAAAGAAGAGAGTGGTGCAGAGAATGAGGCTTCCAAAACAGAAAATGATTACTCAAAAACAAACACCAGAACAGAGGGAGTGGACGAGGCTGACATCGTAAAGACAGACGGTAAGTACATCTATGTGCTTAAGAATGACAATGACGGAGCATCCGAGGTCAGGATAATAAAGACAGATAACGGCAGGATGAATGCCATAACTTCAAGGATTTCCCTTGATAGGGAAAAGAGAGGAACAGGTTACTACTACAACGATATGATGGTTGAAGGGACTACACTTGTAGTCTTTGCGGACACATACATGGTAGAGTCAAGAGCCGGCTACCTATATGGATATGGGTCGAATGTCAACACTGTGGAAGTACTATTTTATGATATTACCAATCCTGAGAAGCCTGTATTTAAGACAAAGCACACTCAAGAGGGCTCTATAGGCAGTACCAGGATGAAGGACGGCATCATCTATACATTTTCACATACCTATAATTATAACTATTATTACCTTATGGATGACAAGGAAAAGGTTGATTACACTAAGCTGGTTCCAAAGGTAGACGGCAAGAAGATTGATATCGGAAGAATCTACGTGCCTGAGTATTCTGATGGAGAAAGCTACACAGTTGTAACCTCAGTTGATGTTAAGAACCCTGAGAAGATAATCGATAAAAAGCTTATTATGGATTCAGGCTATAATGTATATGTGAGCAGTGAGAACATTTATTTTTGGCATACGGACTATATTATAACCGGAAATAAGACTGAGATATCAAAAGTATTCTTACAAAAAAATGGTATAATCACGCCTCAGGCAAGCACTTCCGTTATGGGAACTTTCAATGATGATTTCTCCCTTGATGAATACAAGGGAAACCTTAGAGTCGTGGTTACAAAAGAAAAGAGCAGCTTTAGGATAATTCCTTTTGATGTGGCAGATAATGATGAAGAGGAAGATGCCACAGAAAATTCACTCTACATCTTCGATAAGGACTTAAAGGTAAAAGGAAAGATTGAAGGGCTTGCAAAGGGGGAGTATATCAAGTCAGCAAGATTTATGGGAGATATGGCTTATTTTGTAACCTTTAGGCAGACTGACCCGCTCTTTAGCGTAGATGTAAGCAATCCATCTGCTCCTAAGGTGCTTGGCTACCTTAAGATACCGGGATTTTCAGAGTATCTCCATCCGTTTGGAAGTGGCCTCCTATTTGGACTTGGACAGGATGCGGATGAAAAAGAGGGTGGCGTAAAGGGACTTAAGCTGTCTATGTTTGACATTTCAAATCCTTATGATGTAAGAGAAATTGCTAAAACCATTTACAGTGAAGACAAATATTCATCCTCAACTGCAGAATATGACAGAAAGGCAATAACCATAGATGCAGGCAAGAACCTCATAGGCTTAGCGGTCGCAACCTACGATGAAAGCAAGGGGAAAAGCCTTGAAAAGTATGTGGTATACGGCTTTGACAGGGAAAAAGGCTTCTATGAAAAGTTTAGCGTGGACAATCTTGAGGGAGAGAACTACTTCAGAAGTGATTGCAGAGGACTCTATATAGGAGATTATTTCTACATAGTGCCTGCCAATGTCAATAAGGTATATTCATTTGACCTAAAGACCGGAGAGGAAGTAGAGAAGTTTGAGTACTAATTAGAAAGAAATCCTGCTCTTTATTTGAATTCAAGTATTTTTAGAAGTAATTTCTGATATGAAGTTTGAGTGACAAACAGAATGAAGAAGTGCATAAACTTGCTACTTAGTGAGATATGCACTTCTTTTTTTGATGGCAGTTAAATCAGCAAGAGAGAATCCTGCTTTCAGGATTTGCTGCTGACATAAGAAAAAGCCCCACCACAATGGTGAGGCAGATAAGAACAGGTGGGTGGGATTCGAACCCACGAGCCTCGTTAGAGACTACCTGATTTCGAGTCAGGGGCCGTTATAACCACTTCGATACCACTCCGTAACGAATCTATTTTACTAGCAAATTATCAATTATTCAAGTGTCAATTCATTAAATTCGAATTTAAACTTAGTTCCCTCACCCTTTTTGCTTTCTACCTCAATAGAGCCGTCATGCTTTTAGGGGCTATCTGCCTTGCTATGGCAAGACCAAGACCTGAGCCTTTAGCATTTTGTCTAAGCTTAGACTTGTAGAATTTCTCAAAGATATGAGGCAGCTCAGACTCGGATATACCCACGCCGTTGTCTCTGATGCTTACAAAGAGCTTGTAACCGGAATTGATATAGGTATCACCTGCAAGGGTAGTTCTGAAACCAGAGTCTATTCTGCTTACACGGTACTTATTGATATTAATATCGATATCTCCGTTGTCATTTGAGAACTTAATGGCATTATCCACTATGACCATGAACATCTGGCGTATCCTGTCGTAATCCCCGTACATAAGCAGGATTTCGTCTGAAGTCGTAAAATTGATTTTGACATTTTTCTCTCTTGCAAGAGCCGAGCCTCCACGAAGTATGTCGGAGAACACCTGTACAAGGTTTATAGGCTCTTTTTCAAGGACAAAGTCCGGGTTTTGCATCTTTGAGAGAACAAGGAGGTCACCCACCAGTCTTTCCATGGACTTACACTCAGTAAGCATCTTATCATAGTACTCAGCCTTGGTAGCCTCATCCTCGATAATGCCGTCAAGCAAGGTCTCTGAGTAGGCGCGGACAACAGTTATAGGGGTACGAAGCTCGTGAGATACATTGGCAAAGAAATCAAGTCTCATTTGCTCCAGGTTCTTTCTTTCGTTGTCGGCCTCTTTAAGCCTGTCAGAGAGAGAATCTATGGCTGCGGCAAGCTCACCTAGTTCGCCACCCTCTGTTATATTGGTATGTGCCTCATAGTCCTCATCAGCAAGCCTTAAGGCGGTCTTTCTCATTATAGAGATTGGGTGCGAGAGCTTTCTTGCCAGGAAAACCGCAAAGATAAGGGAGAACAGTAGGGCTATAAGTGTACTTATGATAATGATAGTAAAACTTCTGTTTATTACTATATTTTGGGACTCAGATATCTGATTCACAAATACAGCACCCATGATTTTATTTGATTTCGTACTGATTATAGGCACGGAAGTAAATATATAGTTAGCACCATAGGTGTCCGAATGTATGTCTATCGCATCGGATTTACCTGCAAATGCAGAGTCAAACAGAGGGGCAATCTCGGGCTGATTTTTCCTTGGTCACATCTATGTTGGTGTATTTCTTGAGCATGGGTGACTTAGGATTGGCAATTATCCATATATCAGTGGTTTCCAATTCCTCAAGTACCTCAAGGAAAGACGGATAGGTAATATAATCCTCATCATCCACAAAGACACTTACTCTCTTTGCTATCGACTCTGCCTGCTTGATGAGGAGGTCTTTATTAGCCTCGATGGCAGACCTTGAGTAGAGCTGGACAAAGATTAAGCCAGTAAGTATGGCAAAAGCCACCACGACCATGGCATAATTTCTAAACATTATAAAGAAAAGACTATGAATTATCTGCTTCAAAGTCCTTTTTCTTTACCATGGCGGGTTTAATTGTAGAATCATTTTTCATTAAACTACCACCTGTATTTATTTACTCGATTTTTACCGTAAAGTATCTTGGCAAGTTCGCTGTCTCTGCCAAAGCATGAGCTTTTCTCTCCCTTACCGCTAAGTGATACCTTCAAGGCATCGAGGCTTCTGATGTAGTTATAAAAAGTCTGCCTTGTCCTTGTCGTTATAGGCCTGCTGCAAGGTCTCCATGTACTTTGCCTCGCCCTCAGCCTTTAACTTTGCAGACTTCTTCTCAGCCTGAGCCTTAAGTATGGCTACCTGCTTGTCGGTTTCATTCTGTATCTTTTTAGCCTTGCTCTCGCCCTCAGCAGTGTAGGAGGCGGCTATGTTATTTCTTTCGGATATCATACGCTCATACACAGCCTGTTTGTTGTCATCAGGCAGGTCAAGGGATTTAAGCTGAGCCTGAACTATCTCTATGCCGTACTTTTGTATGTCAGGATTGGCATCAGCGGTAATGGCCTGGGTGAGTTTCTCGCCTCTTGCCTCTATGATTTCATCCTGTGTCATTGAGGAAATTACCGACTTTACGGAATTGTATACTGTAATTCCTGTTCTGTCCTTTGCATTATTTACATTTGCATTCAAGGTCTGATAATAAACTGTAGGGTTGCTTACCCTCCAAAGTATGTACATATCAGCTATCATTGACTTCTTATCAGAGGTCATTACATCGCTTGGGCGGATGTCATAAAGCTGTATTGACTTAGGCACCTTTCTTACATTCTGCATAAAAGGAATCTTAAAATAAAGTCCCGCATGCTCGTCTATGGCAACAATCTTATTAAACTGAAGTCTTATACCATATTCGTTCTCCTTAAGAGAATATGTGGAATTAAAGCCTAAGAAAAGGGCGATTAATAGCACTATAAAAAGTAAAAATCTTTTGTTCTTCATAAGCTCCTCCCTAATTATTGAATTTGTCTACAGGGTAGATTGATTGAGTCTTTCCGTCTGTTATGATTACATCCAGATTCGGAAGGACTTCTTCAAGCGCCTCATAGAACATACGCTTCTTGGTTATGAGAGGGAACTTTTTATATTCCTTATAGGTATCGCTAAATCTCGCTACCTGTCCCTCGGCCTCTGCAATGCGGTTTTCCTTATAAGCTTCAGCTTCCTTTATTATCTTATCCGCATCAGCATTGGCTGATGGAAGCTTTTCGCTCTGATATTTATTTGCATTATTTATAGCTGTTTCAGCACCCTGCTTCGCTGTTTCAACCGCCTTAAATGCCTGTACTACCTCGGCTGTAGGAGGCTCTGCATCCTGGATGGATACATTTACCACCTCTATACCCAGGTCAACCTTCTGCATCTCTGCAATCAGCCTGTCTTTAACTTCTGCCTGTATCTTGCTCTTGGCCGTAGTCATTACCTCATCCACAAGGTACTTAGATATGGTTGAGCGAATAGATGCCTTAGTAAGGTTCCTTAAGGTATCTAAAGGCTCTGCAGTATTAAACAGAAAAAAAGCTCAGGATTTACGACCTTGTATTCGAGATAAAAATCAATGTTTACAAAGTTAAAATCCTTGGTTATCATCATACTGTCGCCGTAGTTGTAGGTATCCTCGGTAGGGTCGTTGGTGCCTGATTCTTCATAACCTATAGGCATACCCTGGGTTGTGGTATTTACCCTTGTGCTTTCCTGAATAAAAGGAAGCTTAAAATGAAGCCCCGCAGTCTCAACTCCAACCACCTTACCAAACTGTGTGATAACAGCCTGTTCCTGCTCTGACACCGAGTATATGCTTGAAAATACTGTGAAAGCAATCACCACACCGAACACAACAAAGCCAATTAACTTCTTGCCTGCATTGAAGTTTTTCTCAAAGCGCTCGTCTATGATTCTCTCTTCATTGCTCTTGTCCTTTTTTAAATTCATTTTGCTAACCTCCCCATGTCTTTTAGGATTCAATATCAAACTTATAACCTACTCCCCATATGGTCTTTATGCACCAGTTCGGATGCTCGACTTCATCAAGCTTTGCCCTAAGTCTCTTGATATGTGAGTCAACAGTCCTGCTGTCGCCAAAGTAGTCAAAGCCCCAGAGGCTATCTAAGAGGTTGTCCCTTGTAAATACCTTGTTTGGATTCTCAGCAAGGGTCCACATGGTTTCGATTTCCTTCTTGGTAAGTGAGAGCTTTTTGCCTCCAATGCTTAGAGAATACTCGTCAAGGTTAATCTCAAGGTTGTCAATCTTTATATAATTCTCACTGGTTACATTGGCTGAGGTCTCAGGAGTAACCATCCTTCTAAGCACAGCACGAAGCCTTGCCATAACCTCACTTGGGCTAAATGGCTTAACTATGTAGTCATCAGCACCTATATCCAGTCCCATTATTTTCTCAAAGCCCTCTCCTCTGGCTGTAACAAGGATGATAGGTACATTTGATTTTTCACGAATCTTACGGCAGACCTCATAGCCGTCAATCTTAGGCATCATTACGTCAAGAAGTACAGCTGAAGGGCTGGTTTCATCAAACAGCCTTAGAGCCTCTTCTCCGTCTGCTGCAATGATAGGGTTGTATCCCTCTTTGGTAGTATAGGCAGCAAGTACCTGTGTGATATCAGCATTATCATCTGCAATCAAAATATTATGCATAGTCTATACACTCCTTTCGGTTGTTTTTAATGTTATGCTGTATTATATGGGTATTTTACATCTTATGACATTGGATCGCCATCGATTTTATGTACTTGCTATTAATTATAGTGCTTTTTCGGTCGTAGTTGCAAGTTAAACCAAGGTTACAAATTTATACTTAAAATGACACGATTATGACAAAAAAACGGATTGTATTATATGAATGTCATAGGACAGACGGAGGTTACAGATGAAAAATCTTATTAAAAAAGTCGCTCTGTCAGTCGTGGTTATGCTATGTTTGATTTTGTCCCTTAGCAATGACAGAATAAAACTGTATGCCGGGGAGGTACTGACAAAGGAGAACGTTGTAGAACCAAAGCTGAATGTTACTGAGATTTCTTTGGTAACTGAAAGCCAGTTTAATTTGAAAGTCTACAATTTGACTGAGAATCAGAAAGTGCTTTTTAAGTCAAGTGATGATAGCATTGTGAGTGTTTCAAAGTCGGGTAAACTTTCTGCACTTAAAAGTGGGAGAGGCCACAGTTACGGTTACCCTTAAGGATAAGACAGCTAAAGAAGACACTGTATTTAAGTGTAATGTATATGTAGGTCCCCCTGCTATAAGTATAAGAATTACCTTGAGTGAAGTTACACTTGAGGTTGGCAAAAGGAAGACATTGCAGGCTATACTTAAGCCGAACACAACTGCAGAAACAGCTATATTTACGAGTGTCGATCCTGACATCGTTGCAGTTAGTACCAGCGGCAGGATGCTTGCTAAAAAGGTAGGCACAACTTATATCATATCAAAAAAATTGCTAATGGCAAATATGATATTTGTACTGTTAATGTAGTCGAAGCTACTGAAAAAAATCTACTGACAAAGCTACTGAAAAAAATGAATAAGAACTAAAAAAAGCCCCTTGCCGCTTTGGTGAGGGGCTTTTTCCCATATCATGGAATATATCGAAATTCCTTATTACATAAAAAAATCTCACTTCTTTATTGGGCAAGAATTGTGTTTGAAATAGATACTATTCAAACAATGTCTTCAGATGGAAATTATTATGCAGAGACTTCTTTTGAATACTTATTAATTAGTATAACATCTTCCACGAAAAAAATACTAAAAACACTTGAACTGACAGAAAACAATGAATTTAAGTACAGCATAGATCTTCCGGTTTATGATAAAGATAACAGACTAATTGAATATGTAGTTAATATTAACGAGAAATCAGAAAAGAGAAATATCCAGATTAATAAGAATTGGGTTGGCAAGCCTGGAAAGGCAAAATTTGCTCTTTTCAAAAAGGGAGAGGCAAAACAGTTAGATTATAGTGAAAAACAGATAGAATTAGCTGATGAAGTTATTGTAAGATTTGAAGATGTTGATATTTTTAGACGAAAAATGGAAATATTATTCAATATGAAGTTAAGGAACTAGGCCCGGATAATACAGTTCTTAATGACGGGGACTCCGTTATCATAGATGATATAAGATATAAGGTTGTCTACGATGAGTATGGCAATATTACTAATGCTGAGCCTCTAGATCTCACAGTTAAGAAGGAATGGGCTGAAAATGTTCCTTTATCAGAACGCAAGTCAGTAGAGATTTCTGTAGTTAACGGTAATAAAGTAGTAACTTCTGTAGCCTTAAGTGTTGGAAATAACTGGGAGCATACCTTCAAGGACCTTCCTAAAGTTAGAGGTGGATATAGGGGTAACAGAAACTAAAAATTAACGGTATAAAAAGTTGATGAAAGCTTTAATAAGCTATATAGTATAACTGGAAATGAATGCCCGGTTATGGAAAAAATAAAAATCGTAACAATCAAAAAAATACTTTTACTACTCCGTATCAATGTGGTGAAGATAAGGTAATAAAGCTTTGGGAAGACAGTGCTAGAAGGCAGAAAATTACGGTAAGAGGATATAAGAAAGTTAAGGGTAAATGGATACCTGGAGAAAAAGGAAATACTCCTGGAGAGGAGACAGTTGAGAAGGTAGAGTTCTGTGACTGTGTAAAGGTAAAGCCGGGGGAACCTAGTCCTGCCAGTCTTCCAAACCGTAAAAAGACATATTTTGCTCAAAAAGACTCAAATAAGCAAGCAGGAAGAGTTTACTCTATGGGAAATGACGGAGAGCTTTTCGGACCTGTACCTGTAAATGATGTTGAAGGAGAGATAGTTTATATTGAGACAACCATCGGAGATGTAACACTTACAGAAGAAGAGATTCAGAAGATACTAAGTGCTGCAAATCTTAATGTGATTCAGTACAAGCTCGGTGAGTATGAGGTAACTATACAGAGACTTGATGGTAATATATTCTTCATTAAGAATGCAGGTATAACTCCAGTACCTCCAAGTCCAAATCCTAACCCAAACCCTGGACCAAATCCAAATCCGGGGCCAAGTCCTGATCCTATACCTACACCAAATCCAAGTCCTAACCCAAGTCCTAACCCAAGCCCAAATCCTAATCCAACCCCAAGTCCGGATCCTTCGAACCCAACACCGGATCCTGATACCCCTTCAGTTGACATTCCTAACGATCCAACACCTGAAGGAGATACAAAGCCAAAGGATAAGGACGAAGGAGATGATCCAAAGGGTGAAGACCCTGATGAACCTATTGAAGTACCGGGTGACAAAAACACCGAAGGGAACCAAGAAGCTTCCTAAAACAGGCGGTACAAGCAGCGAATACCTTGTAGTATTAGGGCCTTGGACTTTTGAGGCTTAGGCTATGCATTTAAGAAAAAGAAGATAGTATATAAATACTTGATACAGTGAAAACCCCTCTCAGGTAGCGAGGGGTTTAGTTATTGAACTTTATATTATAACTTTTTTGCTTTTAAAAGGATGAAATAACTGTCATAAAATTAAAAGACACAACTATTTACTTTATGACAAGAATTTGGTATTATTAGTTTAAATAATGTATAGGAGGGAATTGGTATAATGAATTTAGTAGAAATTGGTAAAAAGAATTAAAAGCTCTTAGAGATGAGTCGGAACTTACCCAAAAGCAAAGTTGCCGAGTATTTATCATTAGACCAAAACATGAGTTGCCAAAAATCGAAAAGGGAGAAAGAAATATCACAGCAGATGTGATTGAGAAATTATCTGTGTTATTTTGCTGTACTGTAGATTATATTTTATATGGAAAAAAATCCGGAACAAAGATGTAGGGTTTCTTTTAGAAGTAATAATTTAACCGCGGAAGACCTCAAATCTTTGGCGATAATCAATAAGATTGTACTGAACCAATTTGAAATGGACTCTATGTTGGAGGTGATATAAATGATTGATAAAATGGATTTGAACAATAAGGCATCAAATCTTAGAAAAAAACTAGGAGAAGATAGTGAGTCACCTATTGATATTTTTAAATTGGTTCAAAAGATAGATAATCTCACACTTGTTTTTTTCATTCGCTCGGCAATAATATTAGTGGAGTTTGTTATAAGGGTAAAGCTTCAAATGTAATAGTTATCAATTCAGATATGTCAGTAGGGAGGCAGAGGTTCTCCTTAGCACATAGAGCTTTATCATTTATATTTTTGATGATTCGACAACAAATGCTGTAACTTCTATTCTGATTGGAAGCGGTGACGAAAATGAAAAGAAGGCTGACCAGTTCGCATCATATTTTCTAATTCCGCCATCATCACTGTATGCTATGATTCAAGATATTAAGAAAAAAGGAAATAAAAATACAGCTTACTTTGGAAGATACTATAAAAATTGGACAGTATTATGGTGTAAGTCATAAAGCTATGCTATATAGACTATTGAATGAGGGTTATCTAAGGGATACACAAATCAAAGATATGGAAACAGGAGTTATCGAGAAGGCCGCTAAGCTCGGCTATGATACTGCTTTATATCGTAATTCAGACATTAATAAGAGTACAACCTTTGGACACTACATATCGGCAGCAGAGAACCTTCTAGAGGAAGACAGAATATCACAAGGCAAATATGAAGAATTGTTGTTGGCTGCATTTAGAAATGATATAGTTTTTGGAATTGATGGGGAGGGGGATGTGTCTATTGACTAACTCTATATTTTTTGACACAGACTGTATTTGTGCATTTCTATGGGTTGAAAATGAAAGTATTTTAGAAAAAATGTATTCGGGAAAGATTGTTATACCTAAACAAGTTTATGACGAAATAGATAGACCAACAATACCCCATCTAAAAGCCCGAATTGATCAACTGATAAACAGAGGCGTTGCTATTGTTATGAGTATGGATATTAATTCCGAAGAATATACTCTGTATAGAACTCTAACAACATTATCAAAGGAGAATAAAGTTATTGGTAGTGGAGAAGCAGCTTCAATTTCTTTAGCTAAAAAGCATAACGGGATATTAGGTAGTAATAACCTTAGAGATATTGCCAAGTATGTCGAAGAATTTTCGCTAAAACATGTGACGACAGGAGATATTCTAGTTGAAGCTTTTAGAAAAAAACTAATTACCGAGGAGGAGGGCAATGCTATTTGGGCGGAAATGCTGAAAAAGAAAAGGAAAATTGGTGCAAGCTCTTTTTCTGAATTTTTGAACAATAAAACCAAAGAGTGTAAAGCTAACTGACATCAACAGGAAATTTGAAATTACTTGTAAAAAAGTTGAGGGATAACTATTTTAAGCTTCTAAAGAAACAGCCACCATGGAAAGTAAGGTAATTTCATAATGCATAACCTCCATAAATTTGATGATGCAATAATACTATGGATAGACTTAGTTCATCATATCAAAATTTGACATTAATAAACTGTTTATTAAAAAAATGATATGCCAGGATTCAGGGAGAGATAAGGCTTGACAATAAGTCCGCTGCTTTTAGCGTTTATTCTGCTTTATCTTACGAATTCTTTTCATACCTCTTTTGATTGCAAGCGTAACAGCAATGCAGATAGGAAAGAAGGGGGTAAAAGGGCCTGCCCAAAAAGCAAGACAGACTGTAGCCATTGTTAAGCTCCAAGGATAGCGGAAGATGGCATATATAAGGTATCCACCCCAAACAGGGGAATAAATGACGAGTACAACAGCGAAAAAAACAGTACAAGAGTTTTTCAGGTCTTTTAATTCCTTCCATATAGAGAGGAAAAATTTTTTAAATCTTTCTATTATAGTTTTCATTAGCCTCCTATCAGGTAAAATTATTATTTAGATTGAGTGATATTGTAAGCTAAAATCAGACCTTATGTCAAGATAATTCTGAGCATATGATAGGAAAAACAATAACAGCCAATGTGATTTCGTTATTTGCAGTAATGGTGGTTGAAGAGCCAGTTGAATATTAGTCATAGGTGCTTTGCTTTACAAGATTATTAACTAAATTATGATCCGGTACTCTCATATAGCCTGAATGCCTTCTCAAACAGATATACACAAACGAGCAGAAGCATAGCTGAAATCACTACACTAAACATAAATATCAAGACTATATTTTCCATCTGTATTATTCCCCAATAACTCACTAACCCTATTGGAATAACTGTCATAAACAGAATCTTTATCAAAGGATTATAAATGCTTAAAGGATACTTGCACATATCAACCAGTGCAAATAAGAACTTGATAGGCATCAAAGTCTCTTTGTACCTGAAGCCTAATATATTAATTAAAAAGGCAGAGTGAAAATACAATAAGCACTCCTGCAAAGGACTCTAAAAAAATAGCATTATTGCGACAGATATAGGTAAGTTAAGCCTTATTATCGACAAGATGAAAATTCCCAGATTCACCATTACATTTGGAAATTCCTTTATATCTATATTCTCGAAAACTATATAGACCAGCTTATTTACGGGTTTTAGAAGTACCATGTCAAGTTCTGCATCCCTTATATAAATTCCCGTAAAAGCTTATTATTCCAGGCAAAACCATAGACGATACAGCCTGAATGAAAGTAATAAAAAAAGTAGAGAAAAGCTACTTTATCACCTTCCATTCCACCTACAATTTCAAAATTATCCAAAATAAAAATCAATTAAAAAAATATGCTTATTAAAGCCTTAATAATGCAAGAAATAAGCCCCAAGTAAAAAAATCTTTCTTGTACATTTTAAGCATAGAAAGCTTGGCAAAAAAATAGTTTTATATAAATTTCCATCTCATCCTCCAAAAAAATATCCAGCTTTGAAACAGCCTGTCTATATATACACTTGGTAAGTATGCTAAGTGTAACGAGCCATATAATCTGTATCAGCAACTCATACATATCTGCCTTTCCCGTAATCCAGATTGAAATCGGAAAATCCACTACATACCTGAACGGAAGTACTTTTATAAGTAAGACCAGCCACTCAGGCATAAAGCTTATTGGAAGCAAAGCTCCTGACAAAAATAAATTTACAAGGTCAAAGGTTAAGAATATGCCCCATATATTCGTGGTAATAAAGCTTATTAGACCTACAAGATAAAAAAGGTTAAAGGATATGCCATAGCTTATAATCAGGCTTAATGCAAAAAAAGTATAGCATTTCCACAAGGCAACAGCGAAGTGCCAAACCACGTAAAAACGATTATCGGAAGGCCCATAAAAATAAATGTAAATACCACATCTCCAAAAGCATAGAGAATAAAGTATGTTCTAAACCCAACTGGTCTTAGAAATACATTAATTATTTCACCTCTTTTTACTCCCCAGCCTATTTCCATAGTAATCCATCTTGGAATAAAACTTTGTATGAAGAATGATATGACAAAAATAAGTAAGTATGCCCTCTCCTGTAAATCCATTATACATAGCTTTGTCGCTATATAATGTGTTCCATAAGTAATAGCAGCTTATAAACTGGGTTATTCCTGTAAGTGCATAGAAAAAAACAGTTTAATTTTTGTAAGCAGAACTTGCTTTTTATGGATATTACCATAATCGAAAAAGTATTTTTTTTAATTTCAGCGTTAGACTCATTGATATATTCCCCTTATTATATCCTCCAGACTATCACTATTTATCTCTATGTCTGAAGGTCTGATTCCCTCGTTTTTTTCAACATGTTCATAATATCAAAGAAATTAATTTTTGTTTCATTGAACGAAAAATTTTTATGGTGTTTTCTTCTTTCTTAAAGTCCATAAAAATTATTTTTTTCCATTTATCTTCATACCAAAAAAACAAGCTTGTCTATATCGACTCTTTCCGCAAGTGAAATCTTCACATTCTTCGTACCACCATATAACTTTTTAAATTCGTTCAGTGGCAAGTCATAAAGAATCTTCCCTTTTTTTCAAGTATGATAATTCTTTCGCAAACATCTTCAATGTCCTTCATGATCATGCGAAGTAAAAAAAGCAAAAGTAGTATTAAACTGCCTGTTCACCTCGTTTAAGAGCTTTTTTTAATTTCATTTTTAACTATAATGTCTAAGCCAATAGTCGCTTCGTCCAAAAATAATATTTTTAGGAGAATGTAAAAGAGATAGAGCTATATTACATTTCATCTTCTGACCCAGTGAAAGCTGTAACACTCTTTTTTTGCATAAGATTATCGAGGTCAGTATATTCATTCAAGAAATCCAGCTTGTCCTTATATTCCTTATCTGAAAAGCTTATATAGGCTTTTTATTAAATTGAAAAAGAATCTTCGACTTTCAAATCCCAGAATAACTGGTTTCTTTGTCCAAAAGATTACTCCTATATATTCAACATACTTTTTTCTAAGGTTAAACGGCGTAAATCCCAGAACATCAAGCTCACCGCTTGTAGGATTTATAAGTCCCGTAAGCATTTTAATTGTAGTAGATTTTCCTGCTCCATTGAGTCCTGCATAACCTACCTTTTCGCCTTCTTTTATACTTAGATTTATACCCTTTATCACCTGTACGGGCTCTTTCCCAGCCACTATAAAGTATTCTTTAGTGAGATTTTTCGCTGTTAAAATTTCTTTCATAAACTATCTCCTTTTGCCAAGTAAAGCACCTACGTCTTCAAGGTCACTTAATGTAATGATTTGCTCGTTTGTATATTTTACAGTTATGTTACTGATATCAAGTGTATATGACGGTTATGATTTCTGATATTTTTCTCTTGAAAACACTGTTTACACACTATTATATCATGATAAGGCCTCATCTTATAGGCGAATTGCAATAAAAATATAGAATATTTAATAAGCTACAGTATGGTAGGCATTTTTCATAAAAAGTGAGGTATTTCACTTCACTAATTCAGGATATTATTCAAAAAGTTAAGTGCAACTACTACTGAGTTTATATGTTTTTCATAATCATGATTGTATATGATATAATTATATCCCTTTACAATTCTTTCCCTTAAAAATATATTCATCAAATATATTTATTTTTTTATTCATTATGAATGTCAATGTTTCTAACGCAAAAAGTTGTATAAAAAAACCTTTTTCTCCCCCAGCTTCCGTTTACGTTCTGTGCAACACAGATACTATTTATCATGTCTTTACTCAAGTGTATGTCATAAAAAAATCTTTAATTTTTTTGCATAATTATATATCGCTATATCAACTTCTTCAATGTTTCCTAACATTAACATCTTCCCTATTTTTTTATTTACTTCATATTTTATAAAAATCTGGAATATTAAATGCATTTATGCCGTTTATGAATTTTTACATAATACGATAGCCCACCTATCCCATACAAGTCCTCAATAAAGAAATTTAGTAAGTCATCTTTGTGAGTATGTAAAAAAACAATATATATTATCTTTGTATCCATCAAGGATTGCAATGTTATCAAAAAGAACATAGTGCTAAACATAAATCATAATAATCCAATTCTGTATATTTAGCATAGGTGTCTATCAGATATTGATTAATATCAACTTTGTTTTTTTAATTTTGAATAAATCTTATGATTGCCTAAGCCGTTGCATAACAAAAAAATTATAAATAATATTATTATCGAGCATACTATTATTTACTATTGCATCATGCAATTTGTTATATACAATTTCGGACAGCCGATCTTTTTTTGTGTAATAATGATTTTTTTCTCATCAGCAAAAATAGTTCATTAACATCATCTAAACCACTTTCCTTTAATCTTAAATAAAGTTTGAAGCTCTCTTCTAATATTTTTTTCTAATATAATAACATTTCTTATTGCTAGGACTTAATATATCATTATTTGTTATCTCTGCTTCATGGTAACATCCACCTCCACATAAGAATCTAGCCCAACATATACCACATTCTTTTTTTGAAAAAAATATTGTTGCATCTACATATTTATTTTTTTCTGTACTAAATCCATTATATAAATCTCCTATAGAATATTTCTTATTTCCTATATATCTATGACAAGGATATATTTTTACCGTCTGTATCAATTGCCACATAATTTTTTTGGCAGCTTTACAAAAAAGTATGCTCTTATGGTCTGTCTATCGATTTTTTTTCTATATCGTCTTTAATTTGTCCATAAGCTCCGTTATTTAATTTAATATTATCCTTATAGTTTTTTTATAGAACTCTTTACATATTTTTTTCTATATCCCTCAATAACTTTATCAATATCCTGTAAGTCTAAATCCAGAGTGTCAACCTCTGTAGATACTATTTCAAAATGTACATTATTAAATTGTACTAAAGATAAATGTTTATATAGCGAAAATAAATCTGTATTATTTTTTTTGTAATAGTTCCTCTTGCTGTTCTGCTTAAAATTGGTAACCCTTCAATTCCATCTATAACATTGGAATATGTACTATTTCCATTCTTATACTTTCGACAACAGTTATGTGTATGATCGTCTCCGTCGATACTTATATTAAAATGGAACTTATTATCAATCATAAACTTTTTGATTTCATCATCCATCAATGTTGCATTTGTTGTTATAGAAAAAAATAGAATTTTTTTGCCTTTATTGTATCCTAATAAAATACAATATTCAACGACCTCTTTTATAAGTCTTTTTATTGAGCAGTGGCTCACCGCCAAAAGAATATTACAGTTAAATTTTCGTCTATTGAGTTATCAATTAAAAAAATTTATTGCTTTCTTAGCTGTTTCAATTGACATTTTACACTCTTTAATGTAATCGCTATTATAACAATATTTACAGGCAAAATTACATTGATTAGTCAATATTAATGATATAGACTCCAAATTATATTCTTTGTTATTTATATTATTTTTAAAATCATTTATTAAATTTTTTTCCCTTCTTTTTATAAGTGTTATTACATCATCAGGGAAATCTTTTGTTTTTTTACAATCTATATTTTTCAAAAAAATTTTTTTATGTTCTTCATCAATTTGAAATATCAAAGAATTATTAACATCTAATACATAATCATTATTGGTGGTACTAAATAATTTGAAATCCATAATCTTCACCTCTTATATAATTTTTTTAAAAAGGGATATTACATAGCATAAGTAACCAGCAATATCCCTTTTCCAAACGTACAATTAATTTTTTTAGTTGTTGTTGTTCTGTGGTCACTACAGCTCTTCATTGCACAATTTGTAATTTTTTTCATTCTTGAGCTTTTTATTTATAAGTCTCATACTCTTTAACCTCCTCTCGTAATTTTATTAGTCTTTATTCGGAATTCTCATCCTATCTTTTTTTAAAAGCAAATGTAAAAATGAGATCCAAACTCAGAATAACCCTTTTCGATTACGTCCCGTTCCTCAATCAATAAGATATCATACAAATTTTTTTATCGTTCTGAATTACTTCTCTTGTCTCATAGCTTATATATGGTGTTATTGCTGGTTTACCAATATAATCTATTAATCGTAAATTACTTGGAAGTATTTCTTCAAAAAGTCTTAGGTGTATATTTCTTTATTGGCAATCCAAATGGACATCTTGAAATTGCATCTTTTAATAATGTATTAATAGAAACTAAGTCACCCATCTTTGATGTTTCAATTATATCAAGCATTAAATTATCAACGCCAACAAATATAAACCCATTTGCTTTCAACTGATTGCTCAACTTTTTCAATACTTCAGAATCCTTTTTCTAAACAATATCCTAATACATCTCCTTCCATTATAATTACATCATATTCAGTTGGCAAAAACCAATTGTGCTGATGTTAAATCTAGTTCAATAAATTTTTGGAGTTATTTCATTTATTATTCCTGTTTCCCTTAACTTATAAATGTTTTTTTCTGCTTCTTTTTAGCATTTTTAGGCGAAATATCGCAAAAAAATCAACTGAGTATCCTCTAGAATAATAATAAGCACCAAATTCTCCTGTACCACAACCTATATCTATTATGTTTACATCATCATTAATATATTTATTTATAAATTCAAATGTGATTTCATTTGATATCTTCCAAAAACAAATCATTTTCATAGATTGTATCATATGTTAAAGATATCTCATCATATTTTTCTTTAATATTCATTCCTGCCATTATCTATTTTCTCCCTAACCCTCTTCTGATTTAACTAACAAATAAATCATGTCTCTAGTAACGTAACAATGGTATTGCAATAATATGTTATATATTTATCGTTACAGCTCACTAGTTCCATTAGCTAATGCATTAATCATACTCTTATAATAACCAATTCACCATACCAAAACCTGTTTTTTTAAATTCAGGTTTTGACGGGTTTTCGACACTTTAAAACTACATAAAACTCTATAAACCGCAGAAATGCGGTATTTTTTTGTCAAATTTCTTAAATTTATTCGTTGTATGGTGTTGTATTCTTATTAAAAGTATGATATAATAGATGCATGAAACTATGGTATGATAAAAAAATCCAAGGATCCAACCTACTTTATACAGCTTGGTATCCGTAACGGAAAGAAAAACAACAACAAAAAAATGTAGCACGTATTGGAAAGCATTCTGAGCTTCTAAAGATTACCGACGACCCACTTGCATACGCAAAGGACGAGGTTAATAAATATAATGAGGTTTATAGAAAGGAAAAACAAGGTATCTTTTAGAGATTAAGGTTGATTTTTGCTGAAAAAAATAAAGTCTTCAAGCTCAACCTGTTCGCAGAGCACCCTTTTTAAATATTGGCTACCTTTTTCCTTCAAAAAGTTTTATAAGGATCTTGAGATTGCATCTTTTTTTGAAACGGTTACTGCTGATATGAAAAAAACGAGTTTGACCCAAACCTGGTTAACTGCTTTCTTACCTGCTCACGCATTCTTGAGCCTGATTCAAAACTCGGAACACATCAGAACCTTAGCAGGTATTATGAAAAGCCTGATTTTTGACTATGTGCATATTCTTCGCACCATGGATATTTTAGAGGAGCATTATGATGAGTATATCAGCCATCTTTATGAAAAAAAGCTGTAAGATTGTGAAAAAGGGATACATCGGTCTGCTTCTATGACTGCTCAAACTATTACTTTGAAACCGAAACTGATGATGAGGATTATGTAGACGAGGTAACCGGTGAGTTTATAAAGGGGCTTAGAAAAATATGGCCCAAAGCAAAAGAACACCGCCCTAATCCTATTGCGCAGATGGGTCTGTTTATGGATAGAGACGGAATCCCTTTGTCCATGTGTATTACATCAGGTTCTGACAATGAGCAGACTACAGCTATACCACTTGAAACCAAACTGACAAAAGATGTTTAAGGGTAAAAAAAATTCATTTACTGCGCAGACGCAGGACTTGGTTCGTTGAACATACGCAGCTTTTAATTCTATGGGTGGAAGGGCTTTTATTGTAACCCAGTCAATTAAAAAGCTGTCTGAACAGCTTAAGCAGGCCGTATTTAGCGACTGTGATTACCGCCTGCTGTCAACTGATAAGCCAGCAAGCATAAACTCTATGAAGAGCTTTGACAGGTTTGATGAAAAAAATATAAGCCTGTATAACGACAGAATATATAAGATTATTCCTGCTGATAAAGCTTTTGATTTGGGGCTTTATGAGGAAAAAGGTATGTAAAAAAACGGTGCAGTTAAGAAAGTGAAATCAAAAAGCGGTAATTCCTCAAAAATATTATCGTTTCATTTTCAAGAAAAATGATGGAATATCAGAGAAATATAAGGAACCGTCAGATTGAACGTGCAAAAAAACTTCTAAAAAATATTGACCCCGAAACCTATAAGAAAGGTCCAAATGATGTAACACGCTTTATTAAGCGTATATCAAAGGTCAAAAATCAGGGGAAAAATGTTACTGATACATATGTACTTGACCAGTCAGTTATTGATGAGGAAGAAAAAAATTTGACGGCTTCTACGCTGTTGCAACAAACCTGGAGGATTCAGCAAAAGACGTACTGGCAGTAAGCGAAAAACCGCTATAAGATTGAAGACTGTTTCCGTGTAATGAAAAACAAATTTATCTGCACGCCCTGTTTTCCATCAGAAACGAAACAGAATAATTGCACATTTTATGATTTGTTACACAGCCTTGCTAATCTACCGTCTTCTTGAGAAGAAGCTTGATAATTATGGCACACATTTTACAATAGAGAACACAATAGAAACGCTAAAAAAATATGAATGTGGCTAATCTGGAAGATATGTGCTATATGTCAACCTACACAAGCTCAGATTTGTGTACTGCTCTAAATGCCATTACCGGCCTTGGATTAGATAAAAAAATACTATGAACCAAAAAGAATTAAATAAAAAAATTAGAAATATTTTTGAAGTAGCATTTCCATACAACGTTTTTAGTTATAGAAAGTGGCGTAAACCCAGTAGATACAAGGGTTACCGCCACTTTATTCTTTTTTAAGTGTCGAAAATGGGATCATACTCTTATAATAACCAATTCACCATACCAAAAACCTGTTTTTTTAAATTCAGGTTTTGATATGGTAAATTAGTTATAACACACCAAGTGGTGCAGAATTCTTACAGGGTAAAAAGCTCGAATCTGTCCGATAGTGGGAAGGATGTGCCGAAGGCTAGTGTGTTTGTGGATAGCTAGAAGTTGAAGGAAGCAGGAGATATGGAAACAATGGAAACGTGTGGGAACTAGATATCGCTGTGATATAACAATAACCGTAAACCGCTTGAAATTACAGTGACAAGATGATATCCTTAATACATAAAAAATCATAGATTTAAATGTATGTGAGGTTATAATGAAAGAACTTACAATCGGAGATATAATAAAAATACCAGATAAATAAAAAAGTATTTCACCTGAAAAAGCTGACCGAGGGGTTGTGTATCACTACCTCGCTTAAAAGGCTTATAAATGGAGACACCAGACAGAGTTTCTTCTTGGTGGAGAGGATAATTCAGAGGCTTGGAATATCTATAAACAAGGTTACACTTTTTGCATAATGAAAGTGACGACACCCTGTTTATTATGAGGGAAATGATATGCAAACTGCTAGTAGAAAAGGCTTACACGAAGGCCGAATATATTCTTAGCGAATATGAGATGGTAGCTGACTTAAGCAGCCCGCTTCATTTGCAATATGTCCGTGAAACAAGGGGGTTATACTCTCAGAGGGCTATGGAAAGCACGAAGAAGCCTTGGAACTTTATCATAAGGCTTTTAAGACTGTGCTTGATAGATTTGAGGTGGATAGGCTAAGTGATTTTATGCTTGGAGAAGAGGAGATGATACTCCTGATGCTTATGTTAAAAGAAGAAATGAAAGCTAAGAATATTAATATAAGCATATATGCAAGACAGCTCCTTGACTATGTAGAGAAACAATACGAGGATGAAGAAGTAAGGACGAATATATATAGCAAACTTGCCTGGCTGATGGGTGAAAGTGCGATAAAGAATAATCAGTACGAAGAAGCCCTAGAGCTTACCCTAGGTGGAATCGATGCGTTGACGGATAATGGCTTGCTGCTGCATCTGCCACAGTTTTTAGACAGACTGCTACTCCTTACCAAGGACAGGGCTGAGGATATATACAGGTCTTGGAAGAAAAAGCGGGATGCGCTAAAGGAGCTGTATGTAGAGTATAATGAACCATGGGAGACAGAGGACATAAGGCTGTGGGAAAGCTACAGACAGAACAATATTTACCTTATCTCAGAGCTATTAAGAGATGAAAAGAGACTTGTCAGGGTATTCTCAAGAGGAGCTTGCAGAAGCCATAGGAATAGATGTAAAGACCATATCCAGGATAGAAAATGGCAAGTCAACCCCTAAAAAAGGTACATTTGCATCTATAAAAGAGCATTTTGACCTTGAAAGTGATAGCCTTCAGACAAGGCTTGCTGTGGATAGCCCATTTTTGCTTGAAATGGAAAGAGACATATCCAGACTTACTTCAAAGCATCAATACAAAGAGGCAGAAATATTATTTAAGTCGTTAAAGAAACAGCTATCTAAGGAAAGTAAGGTGAACAGGCAGTACGTGGCATTTATGGAAGCATTATTTGATAGTATGCTAAAAAAAGAAAGCCAGTAGAAGAAGTGATAGCTGATTTGGAAAAATGCATTTTTAATAACAAGAAAAAGATAAGCACCTTGAAAACCTGGGAAGATTCGTAACTACTGACTTAGAGGCTAAGATAATAAATATGATGGCTTTATGTTATAAACAGACTGGGCATATAAACAAAAGTGTTGAAATACTAGAAAATGCGATAAAGGGATATAAAAGAAGCAAAATAGATGTAAAAAGGCACGAGATCCCTTTTATATTGTTATCTGTCAATTTATGTGCGAGATATGAAGAGGTGGATAGGTTTGAAGACTCTATCCGTTTAACAGATGAAATGATTAAAAACCTTATAAGCTGTAAGAGAGGAGATGAACTTGGATTTTTTTAGTAGAAGAGAAGACTTATACAACTGATAGGATGACAGGGGATAATGCAAAGAGTAAAGAAAAAAATATAGGCAGAGTTACCGGTTATTTGAATTAATGAAAGCGGGAGAAAATGAAAAAGCCCCAGTTAAGAGGGCTTATATGAAATGGTACGGAGAAAATATAAGTTAATACTAATACTTATTTGTTCGAAGTTCTGATTCTTCAATAGTTAATGGACAATACTTACTAGTATTCGATGTAGGAATTAAAAATAGGAATAGATAATATTACAAGTGACATAATTATTACAATTTTTTTGCAGCATTTTTTTCATGATGAAAAAAACCTCCATAAATTTGATGATGCAATCTTATTATGGATATAGAACAATTACCATACCAAAACCTGATATTTTTAAAACAGGTTTTGGTATGGTGTTTTGTTTATCATAAGAGTATAATCGCAGTATCAGCTGATTAAAGACTTTGCTAGTGAAGTGAGTAAATATACAAATAAACTAAATGGAGGTTCAGAATGAAAGTGAAAAACTATTAAGAGAATTTGCCTATCTATTATGATGGGAGTTATGGTTTTGTCAAATGCAGGTACTATGCTCACATTTGCCAATAATCATATAGACCTACCATATTCAGCATATGGAGGAGATGGTAGTGACTATTCATCAGATATTAGACCTAAAAACAGATAGAAGTAGTGCCTACGCAAAGAATTTAAATAATAATCTTACACACAGAATTCAAGTGGCAGGGACTCATCTGCTTCAGGTTATGGAAACGTATTCGGATTTGATAACTGTACTTGGGGTACCAAATGGGATTATTACGATTTAAAACCTGGCACATATAAGTATCTTAAGAATTCAGTTTATGAAAAGGGATATAGAAATGCATACCTGGTATTTACAGAGGCTCATCATAAAGCGGGCTGGATAAGAGGAGTATGGAGTCCTGACAGCATTTAATTATTAAAAGAGGCCACTATTTTAGTGGCCTCGAAAAGGAAGAAGGTAAGCAGTTTTGAAGAAAACAAACATTATTAAAATAGCTATAATCGCTGTTGTAGCAATAGTTATACTTGCAAGCCTGAGTAATAACATTAAATTAACAGCCAACGATAGCTTAGTCGCCAAGTTCATTAATAGTGTGTTTAAGAGTGAAGAAAAGGATAAAAACAATATCACAGAGAATTCTACAGATGTAGTACATAAAGATGATAATGTATCATCTTCAATACGAAGTGCTAGTAAAGAAAAAGCATCATCTCAAATAACCCCTAACGAAGAGCGTCTATTTGAGGAAATTAGTAAGCAGAATTATGGTATAAAGGTAATAAGACAAGATGATGTTATTGTAACTAACTTTAATAGATATATTGTTAATAAAATCTCAACCTCTAAAAAAAGCTAGGAGATTTCAACTATAGCGACAATTTTGGAGCATGTTGATAAGGTCGGTAATGCGATAGATGGTTATTCGTATTTTTATTGTAAATACGACTTTAGAATGTTTAGACGTAGATGAGGGTTTTTAGGAGGGTTTTATCTAAACAGTATAGATTTGATTTTATATAAGGGTATTGAACTAAAAATACGGCTATGAAATGCTTACATCTAACAATGATGTTTCAATGAAAAGTAAAAAGTGCATTCAAGGTTAAAAATGAAAAGAGGAGAAAAAAAGAAATTTTTAATCTGGTATTTTTTTAGTAGAAGATAAATTTATAAATGATAAGAATGTTGATTTTTTTATCTTGATATAAATGACCTAGGTGCTTCGCCTGGAAGTGATGATAAAAAAACAAATATATAGTAAAACTTGATTATGTTAGGTAGGTAGATTATGAAAGCGATTTATACTAATGAGATAAAGAGGGCGTTTAATACCATAGGTATGAAGCTTACTTTATTGGTAGGCTGTGCATTGTCTATATGGCATGTTATCACAGTAATAATGCCGATAAGCGAAGGACAAAACTATGAATTATCTGCCAATGCTATAGATGACCTATATGTGCCTATCAGCCTGTTTAGCACCTGGATGGGAAACGAACTTTTTCCTATCCAAAGCTACATATTCTACCTTATTCTGCCCCTTTTGGCAGTTCTCCCTTTTGGAAGCTCATTTTTTGAAGATATAAAAAGCGGATATATCATAAATGTATGTACCAGGGTGGAGAAGAAGATATATTTTAAGGCTAAGTATCTGGCGGTTTTTCTGTCAGGTGGAGTGGCGGTTGCTGCTCCGTTGTTGCTTAATCTAGTGCTTTTCATCAATGTTTATGCCGGCATTTATACCGGATAATGGCACAGTTGGCACCATATCGCCTACAACAATGGCATACGAAGTATTCTTTACACATCCGCTTGTTTATGTACTTATGTTTATAGTTATAGATTTTCTCTTTGCAGGTGTTATAGCTACACTTGCTCTTAGCTATACGTATTTTACAGAACACAGATTTGGAGTGATGATAGTGCCTTTTTGTATTTTTATTTTTTTCATTTACTCCCTCACAAATCTGATAGATAAAACGGAGTATTCACTATTCTTTATGCTAAATGGTGGAGCTAACAATAATTATCTACCGATGTACATACTTTATTTTCTATTATTTTTTTATATTGTCATATGTGATTTTTTTATGTGGAAAAGGGAAGAAACAGGATGTTAAAGCGTAGTTTGAATGTTATTGCCATATCCCTGTTTTTTTATTCTCTGTACTATGCTTTTTACTACTCTGCAAGTCCGTATAATGGGGCGTATTATTACCGGGGACTTTTACCCTTGCTGATGCCTATATTTATTTTTTTAAAACCCAAGGGTGTATGGTATGCTGGTTTTGCCATTTATCATTATCATATACTACAATCTGATAAAAATATGATGATGAGGTAAATGCACTGATTAGGCTTGGAAGTGTCAAAAAAATTAGTGAGGATTAGGATAAAGAAAGCTGTTTTATTTTCACTTCCTGCATCAGCATTTGTAATGTTTGTGGTTACATTGGCAAATAGCCTGCAAACAGCTACTCTCATCAACTGGGACAGTGGCAGCAGCATATATCTTCTTAAAACAGATAGCTACAACAGTGTTAGCTTTGTATGTGTGTTTACAATGGGATTTGCAACTCTTGTTCTAAGAAATATACTGGTCTGCCTTTTGGATTATATTTTTTTGACCTAAGAGTTAATAACAGCATCATTACGTTTATTATACTGTTTTTTTGTTGTAGCATTGGAAATGTTTCAAAGCCGTATCCCGCTGTTTTGCAATTTCATAACTATTGATTACTCAATGTGGGATAGCTTGGCGGTAAAAAGTCAGTTATTGCCTGTATATAGTTTTAACTCTTGTTATATACGGCATTTTAATGCAAAAAAATATAAAAAAACAAAGGAGTGGCTGTAGTGGCTAATGATGTGGTTTTTATTCAAAAGACAGCTAATACACGACATTAAAAAAATGGAATTGTAAGAAGATATAAAGTCTACGTTTTGTTTATGATACTGCTTTCTGTGGTGCTGGCGTTTTTGGGATAAAAAGGATAGCTCTATATACGACAGATAAGGCAGGGCTGTTTGACTATCTGATATATATATTTTTCTGGTAAGGAGGAGATTACAAACCTTACCGTCCAGGATGTTTTTGACATACCGATAGCTTGGCTTTTTGTACACATATATACCCTGTTTAGCATAGGAACATATCCTAAGACTGAATATGTTGAGCGTGGATATCAGTTTTTAATAAGGGCGGGCAACAAATGGTGCTGGTGGCTCAGCAAATGCATATACATATTTTTTTAAGCGCAATCCTTTATTACATATCCCTACTGTTTTCCTGCTTGTTATTTACTACGATAAACAGAGGAAGCTACACTGTGATAAACAGGGAAATCTGTATGAGGATTTTGGGTGTTAATCTCTCTGAGATAACGGATACAAAGCTATTCCTTTGCACTGTAATTATGCCGATATTGCTGTTTATGGCACTTAATTTTCTCTGTATGCTCATATCATTTACAAACAACAATATCTTAGCTGTCATAGCTATGATGGGATATTTATCAGTGTCTGCATACTGGTGTAATGCTTTACTACTTGGGAACTACACAATGCTCTTAAGAGAACAGAAAATGCAGTTTGGGACTGGAATTACTGTTTCTTTATTGGTTATAATTTTGTCAGGAGCTTTAGGATATGGGTATTTTAAGAGCTTAGATATTTACAGCAGGGAAGAGGAGGTATGAGATGTATATTGAAATAGATGATTTGACCAAGGTTATCGATAAGCATAAGGTCTTGGATAAGGTGTCTATAAAAGCTTGATAAGGGCAAAAATATACGGCATTAAGGGTAAGAATGGAAGTGGTAAGACTATGCTTCTTCGTGCCATTTGCGGGCTGATAAAGCCAACAGAGGGTGAGGTAAGAGTTGGAGATAAGATTATAGGTAAGGATGCAACCTTTCCTGAGAGCGTGGGTGTATTGATTGAGAATCCGGGCTTCATACCGTCATTTTCAGGGTATGAGAACTTAAAAATGCTTGCCGATATAAGAAAGCTTATTGGCAAAGAAGATATTGAAGCAGTTATGGAAAAGGTTGGTCTTGAGAAGGCTTGCTTTTAAGAAAAAAAGTATAGAACTTATTCCTTGGGTATGAAGCAAAAGCTGGGAATAGCTGCGGCTATTATGGAAAAGCCTGATTTGATATTACTTGATGAACCAACCAATGCACTGGATGAAGAAAGTGTTAGAAAACTGCTCGACATACTTAGGGAAGAAAAGGGTAGAGGAGCCTGTATTGTACTTGCTTCTCATGATATGGAGGAGTTAACCTTGTTATCTGACATTATTTTCATAATGGAAGAGGGAAGATTGAGGGAGGCTTAGTGAAAAAGATATTTGTTACTGGATTGTTGGCTTTAATTCTTGTTCTGTATGTACTAAGGGTGTACAAGGTAAATACGGGGCTGTCTGTAAAGGAAGAAGTTATTCCATATGCCACTGAAAGAGAAGTAGGAAACGGAGTGTATATGAAGGTAAAAGAATACACGGTTCTTACAAGCAAGGAAGCTAAAGATAAGTATGATTTTGAATACGATACGGATGAAGATGTGAAAATATATCTGGTAAAGGTAGTATATTCCAACAAGGCAAGGGATAAAAAGATGGTAGATACAAGGCCGGTTTCCATTGAAAAGACAGGATATACGAATGCAACCGAGATGATGTTTTATGGCATTTGCAATCCTTTTGACTTGGAGTTTGAGCTAAAATCAGGAGAGGAAAGAGAAGTAATTCTTCCATACATCTTATCTGATTTTCAGTTTACACCTGCGGAGTGGCAAAAGCTTGAGGATGAAGAGTTCTACTTATCAACGTCCAGATATCCCGTGAAGACTAAGTGGATGATGAAATAAAACTATAAAAAGGCGCATAAAAGGTATGGATAATGTTTATTATATTGAAAAAATGTGCAGAACCCGGTAAACAGGCTCTGCACATTAGTAGTTTAAATTTTATTTAGCATTAAGTGCTGCCATAGTGATGTAGTTATATGGCTTGAAATAGCAATAACTTGATGGTATCCTTAATACATAAAAATCATAGATTTAAATGTATGAGAGGTTATAATGAAAGAACTTACAATCGGAAATATAATAAAATACCAGATAAATAAAAAAAGTATTTTACCTGAAAAAGCTGACTGAGGGGTTATGCACTACTACCTCACTTAAACGGCTTATAAATGGAGATACCAGGCAGAGTTTCTTCTTGGTGGAGAGGATACTTCAGAGGCTTGGAATATCAGTAAACAAGGTTACACTTTTGCACAATGAAAGTGACGACACTCTACTTATTATGAGGGAAATGATATGCAAACTGCTAGTGGAAAAGGCTTACACGAAGGCCGAATATATTCTTAGCGAATATGAGGTAGCAGCTGACTTAAGTAGCCCGCTCCACTTGCAATATGTCCGTGAAACCAGAGGGGTTATACTCTTAGAGGGATATGGAAAGCACGAAGAAGCCTTGGAACTTTATCAAAAGGCATTTAAGACTGTGCTTGAGAGATTTGAGGTGGATAAGCTAAGTGATTTCTTGCTTGGAGAAGAGGAGATGATACTCCTGATGCTTATGCTAAGAGAGGAAATGAAAGTTAAGAATAAAAAAATATAAGCATATATACAAGACAGCTCCTTAATGATAATCATTATCCAAGCATATTTAAAAACCCTTACAAATTTTAGAAGTTGGACATCTTTTATATAATATATCACTCATAGCAGATATATATGGTTATGAGTATGAGCTGGATAATGATAGTATTAATATACTTGTACTTAAGAATAAAAAGGCAGGAACTAATTATCTAGAAAATAATAAAACTATGGAATTTTGGGAGAAAGCCCAAAACAGAAGTAGCGGAAAAATATTATGGCGGGCTTATAAATTTTGATTTAGACTATCAAAAAGTATGCCTATTCTCCCAAAGGTACAGATGAAACTAAAAAGCATAAAAATTTAATAAGAATATTATGAACTCAGTAAAGACATTAACATTTGTAAATGATGGCAATGCTCTTGTTGACAAAAATAATGGTTTAGTGCTGTAAATGTTTATAACAGACCAGTAAAAACAAATGAATTTTTAATTTTTTTGGTTGCCAATAATAAAAACAAAAATGATATTTATGAAGAGTATATACCATTTTATGGAATTCTTACCGGTAAAGAATCGGAATCGGCTTCAACACAGAGAAAAAAATAATTTAGCAAAAATCAGTTTTTGGTATGTCGTTTAATGTAACTATCTGATAGAATACTTATATCAATTTAGTATATAAGCTGTTTATCCAATACTATATACTGAATATATTATAAAAATAAGTGAGGATATAGCCAATGAAAAAAATGAAGCAAGTAATAATTTAAGCTTAAAAAAATGTACAAGAAAGGCTCAAAATGGTGGAAAGCTATCATTCTGACAATTCTTTCAGGGCTTGAAACCCCATTTAACACAGGAACCTACGCTCTGTTCTTCTGGCTGATACAGGAACAGAGGTTAGAGTGGCTGCTTCCGTTTGTCGGTATCTATGTGGCATCATATGCAATTCTTTTATGGATAGGCAAGCAGGCGATTAAGGCTACAAATAATTATAAGGCACAGGTAATAACTGATATTAAAAATGGCCTGTGTTAAAAACGCAATTGCAGAAGGAATTGACTCCGGTACGGCTATTTCATTTATAGACAATGACTTAAAAGCTTGTTATGGCAAACTATTTTTGACAATATAATAATAATAACAAAAAAAGTTCTGCCGTGGTAGTATTTACCATCATACTTACCTTTAGCAGCAACTGGATATTTGCACTTATTTACCTTGTAATAGGTCTGCTTCCAATGGGGCTTGGCAGCATATTGGGAAGAAAGACTGCGGAGATGACAAACCAGTATACTGAGAGTATAAGCAAAACTACGGTGCTTATAAAAGATGTGATCAAAAAAACAGTGGAACTATAATTAATTATAACAGAATTGCAGACACTGTTAAAAAACTTTTTGCCTCAATATCAAAGAGTGAGAAGGACTTTGCAGATAGAAACAATGAGATGGAATTTACCGGTCTTTATATGAACATTGTGTATATTGTGGTGAATATTATTCCTATTGCAATAGGTATATATATGGGAATTAAAGGCTATATTACTATACCAGCCTTTATTGCGGTTCAGTATTCAAGCGGCTGGATAGTGGGCTCTTTGGGACAGATAGCAGGTCTTATGGCTGTGCTTAAATCAACTGAGCCAATCAGAGAAAATATAATGAAGTTTAGTGATGTTGATGAAGTAAATGAAAATGAAGCTGAGGATGTAAAGAAAATTGAATTTAAAGAGGTGGATTTCGCTTATAATGAGGACAAAGAGATACTTAAGAAATTTTCTTTTAAGGCGGAAAACGGCAGTAAAATTCTTATACAGGGTGAGAGTGGAAGCGGCAAGAGTACCATACTTAAGCTTATAAGCGGAGAACTTAAACCTGACTCAGGAAAGGTGCTGTTAAATGACAAAGAGTTAAAGTACAGAAGACTTGGCTTTATATCACAAAATCCTGCGGTATTTAATGAAACTCTAAGATATAATATTACTCTTGGAAAAGATTTTACTGAGGCAGAAATAAATAAAGCTATAGAACAGGCAGGGCTTGCAGAATTTACCCGTGAAAATGGTCTTGACTATGCAATTGAAGATGAGGGCGGCAATATTTCAGGAGGTCAGAAACAGAGAATAGAAATAGCAAGAGCCCTGCTCTATAACTGCTCTGTGCTTCTTGTAGATGAGGGAACTTCAGCCCTTGATAAGAACACAGCAGCTAAGGTGCGTGAAACTATTATGAACCTTGATAAGACAGTTGTAGAAGTAGCACATTATATTCCTGATGATGTAAAGGTGAAGTTTAATACTATAATTGAACTAGGATAGATTAGTACCCATTTAAGCTTATTGGCGTATTCGGTATAGAAAAAGTGAAGTAAAGAATAAAGCTTAGGACAATATTTGCCTCAACATTATATTGAGGATATGGAATAATATCCCGTGAAGACTAATTGGATGATGAAATAGGCACAAATATATGATGGAGTGGCAGCGTTTAGTAAAAATGGGCAGAACCCTATATCGGTTCTGCCCATTGATTACCGGTGAATTTTATTTCGCATTAAGTGCTGCCATAGTGATGTAGTTATATGGCTTGAAATAGCAATAACTTGATGGTATCCTTAATACATAAAAATCATAGATTTAAATGTATGTGAGGATATAATGAAGGAACTTAAGATTGGGGATATAATAAAATACCAGATAAATAAAAAAAGTATTTCACCTGAAAAGCTGACTGAGGGGTTATGCACTACTACCTCACTTAAACGGCTTATAAATGGAGATACCAGACAGAGTTTCTTTTTTTGGTGGAGAGGATACTTCAGAGGCTCGGAATATCAGTAAACAAGGTTACACTTTTTGCACAATGAAAGTGACGACACTCTACTTATTATTAGGGAAATGATGTGCAAACTGCTAGTGGAAAAGGCTTACACGAAGGCCGAATATATTCTTAGCGAATATGAGATGGTAGCTGACTTAAGCAGCCCACTTCACTTACAATATGTCCTTGAGACCAGAGGGATTATACTGTCAGAGGGGCTATGGAAAGCACGAAGAAGCCTTGGAGCTTTATCACAAGGCTTTTTAAGGCTGTGCTTGATAGATTTGAGGTGGATAAGCTAAGTGATTTTCTGTAATACGAGGAGGTGTTACAATTGAAAAAAACGAAGTTAGACAATTAAAAATTGCCGTGATTTTATCTGTGTTTACAGTAATAATTTTCTGTGGTCTTTTTGTGTATTCATGGTTTTTTTGGATATTCCTCAGGTAAGTTCTCCTCCGCATTATTAGTGGCGGGAGGGATTGTGATTTTTAATCAAAAAAACTATGTATTTTTACTATAAAAGCAAAGAAAAGGAATGATAGTTGATGCTGCAGAGGCGGCAGTACCACATTTATAAAAAAATGGTATGGAGAAGATATAGACTAGTCATTTAAATTCAGGTTTTTGGTATGGTGTTTTACTTTTTGGAAATAGTATGATAGTAGCAGAGGTTCTAGACATTTAATTATTTTAACTAAGGAGAAGTGCCTATGAAAAAGATTGCTGTTTTTTTGCTGCTACTTTTATGCTATTGTTGACTGCCTGTAGTAAAGGTGAAGATAAACCTGTCTCTAAAACATCCGAAAAACCACAGTAGCACAAGTATAAGTATGACAAGTACTGCTGTATCTGCAACAAATGAAAAATTCAGCTGATAAAAAAAGAAGAATCCAATACTGTGACTGAGCTTAAGAAGGGAGAAATAGGCTACGCAAAGGATACAAAACATCTTGAATATCCTGCCAAAGGGGCAACGATTTTGGGTTATAATGATAAACTGTCATATTTTTTCAAATATGTAGGCAATAATTGTGTATATTATGTAAATGATGGAAATACCAATAAGGAAGTTCACAAGATTAATAGCGTCAATTTTTGGATTTTTTTATCAGGAATGTATGATACTGACCTGATTGAAGGAGTTGTTAGTCAATCTGAGAAAGAGGAATCGGCAGATGGATGGCCATTTTCATTTCATAGAATAAATAAAAACAAAGGTGAAATAATATATCAGGGTAAAAGCTCTGGGATGCCAAAATCAAAAATAATTGGAGATAGGATTATATTCTACACAAGTGACGATGTAAAGGGAGAGGGTATCCTCAATGAATACAATTTACAGACAAAAAAGGTAGAAGAAATAGTCAAACATCAGTATAAAGTTGATGATAATAGAGAACTTGAAGATGGTAGTATAGTCTATGAGTTAGACGGATTTAATGACGGAGTTATCTTTGAGGTTGAAACTGCCGATAAAAGTAAAGGTAAAGGAGTTCAAAGTATAGAAGTCTGGTACTATGATTTTAACAAAAAGAAACAACCAAACTTCCAATAACTTCTGATAAAAAGTTAACTATATAGGTGGTGATTTGAACTGTGTGATTGTAGGAGATGATGATGAATACGCAGAGAATACTGGTAATATGTACCTTAAACAGGATGATGGAACTTACAGCCATATCACAATACCTGAAATAGCCTCCGGGAACTATATATTTGAATCTGCAAGGATATCTGATAGCATAATTATCATCAGAACACAACAGAAGTTTTATGTTATCGATTATAAAAAAACGGAGTTTATGAACCTATAGAGCCTAATGGACTTCTTCAACAAGGTAGAATCATTACGACTAAAAAGATGAGCTAAATATACTTAGTGATTTTTAAGGCTAAGTAATATGAAGTAAAGAATAAAGCTTAGGACAATATTTGCCTCAGCATTATATTGAGGATATGGAATAATATCCCGTGAAGACTAAGTGGATGATGAAATAGAGCCTTCTTTATGACAAGGTGGCTGAGATTAAAAAAATGTGCAGAACCAGCTAAACAGGTTCTGCACATTAGTAGTTTCATCTTATTTCGCATTAAGTGCTGCCATAGTGATGTAGTTATATGGCTTATTAAAGTGTGGAAGGAAGAAGATATCAAGGAGCTTTAACTTATCTATGGTAACGCCTTCCTCTATAGCCAGTGAGAACATATGAATAGCCATTGATACATCTTCTTTTGAAGATAGCTGAGCACCAACTACTCTTCTGGTTGATTTCTCATATACTATTCTTATCTTAACATCTGCATTTTCCTTCATGAAAGCAGGACGCTGTGTATCTTCATAATCGGTATATTCTACATCTAAGCCCGCCTTCTTAGCGGCATTTAGTGAAAGTCCAGTAGAAGCAAGCTTTCTGCCGAATACACAGATAGCGTTAGAGCCCTGTACTCCTGCACCTTCAAGCTTGGTACCGCCTATGTTGTGACCAGCCACTATACCTGTACGAACTGCATTTGAAGCGAGTGCAATATAGGTCTTGTCTCTAAGTGCATTAGAGTAGATAGTAGCACAGTCACCAACTGCGTATACATCAGGGTCGCTGGTCTGCTGATATTTATCTACTGAGTAAGCACCATTCTTCCAAAGTTCAAGGTGGTCTTTACCAAGGGCGTTGTTTGGAACGAAGCCGATAGCGTTGATAACAAGGTCAGCAGGATATTCGCCACTCTCAGTTACGATTGAAGATACTCTGCCATTTCCCTTATATTCAAGTACTTTTTCTCCAAAATGAGTCTCGATTCCCGCTTCTGATATAGCCTTGTCCATATCCTCTGTGAACCACTCATCATAGTAGCTTGCAAGTGAGCTTGGCGCAATATCAAAAAGCCTTACCTTCTTGCCACGAAGGAGACAGGCCTCAGCAATCTCAACACCGATGTAGCCTGCACCTATTACAGCGACCTCTTTAACCTCAGGCTTGCTTATTTCTTTTGTCTACTTCCTGACCTTCCTGGAACAGCTTTAAGAAATTAAGTCCCTCTAAATCATTTCCCGCAAGGGCAGGTGAGATTGGGAGAGAACCTGTGGCAAGTACGAGCTTGTCGTAATTCTCTTCGAACTTTTCGCCGTTCTTCCTTGTGCCGTATACAATCTTCTTATCGAAGTCGATGTGATCAACGGCTGTTTCAAGGCTAATCTTAGCCCCTTTCTTCTCAAAGGCTTCAGCACAGGTATAGAAAAGTCCCTCATAAGAGTCAATCTGTCTTCCCTACCCAAAGTGCAGTACCACAGCCAAGGTAGCTGAGGTTGGTATTTCTATCAATCATTACAACTTCGTTTCCAGGATAATTGTCAAGCAGGGTGTTTGCAGCTGCTATGCCTGCATGATTAGTACCTACAATAAGAACTTTCATATCGGTTCCTCCCAAGTTTAAATTACCATAGTCGGTAATACTACAATTATAGTATACAAAAAAAGCAAATGGATTTATGATGATAAATTTCAATCATTTATAGTAAAAACATCCAAAACTGTGTAGTAGGAAGTAATAACCACAGATTTGGATGTTGAAATTTTGGCATTTATTTAGTTGTTTTAGTTGATTTTGTGGTAGAAGCTGCTTCAGGAGTCTCCATCTTTTCAAGCAAATGCTCAACCGTCACAAGCTTGGTTGAGAGTGCAAGAAGCTCTGCAGCAGTCTTAAGGTCTGCGATAGGAGGGAAGGAAGGAGCAATCCTTATGTTACTATCCTGAGGGTCCTTACCGCCGGGGAAGGTTGCGCCTGCAGGAGTCATGACCACACCGGCCTTAGCACAACGTGAAACCACCTTCTTAGCACAGCCTGGCAGAGTGTCATAAGAGATGAAATAGCCTCCCTTTGGAGATGTCCAGGCAGCAATACCGGTACCGCCAAGCTCTTTTTCAAGGATTTCCTCAACTGCCTCAAACTTAGGACGGAGGATGTCTGCGTGCTTTCTCATATGCTCCACAAGTCCATGTATATCCTTAAAGAACCTTACGTGACGGAGCTGATTTACCTTGTCATGTCCTATGGTCTGCATAGCCACCTGCCTCTGTATGTCCTCAAGGTTATTAAGACTGGTAGCAAGGGCTGCTATACCTGAGCCGGGGAAGCTTACCTTACTGGTTGAAGCAAATTTATAAACTAAGTCAGGGTTACCGGCACGTTTACACTCTGCAAGAATCTCTATAAGGTGATCCTGGTCGTGGTCATAGAGGTGATGTACCGTGTAAGCATTGTCCCAGTATATTCTAAAATCTTTTGCGGCAGGCTTGAGCCTTGCAAACCTCCTAACTGTCTCGTCTGAATAAGAATTGCCTGTAGGGTTTGAATACTTAGGTACGCACCAAACGCCCTTGATGCTTTCATCAGAAGCTACAAGCTTTTCTATCATGTCCATATCGGGACCTGTCTTTAACATAGGTACACATATGCTCTCTATTCCAAAATACTCTGTGATGGCAAAATGTCTGTCGTAGCCTGGAACTATGCATATCCATTTTACCTTATCAAGCTTGCACCAAGGGGTGCTGCCCATCACACCGTGAGTCATTGAGCGTGAAACGGTGTCATACATTACATTTAAGCTGGAGTTACCGTAGATAAGCAGATGGTCGTATGGCACTTCCATCATATCACCTATAAGCTCTTTTGCCTCAGGGATACCGTCAAGTACGCCGTAGTTACGGCAGTCTGTGCCATCTTCGCAGAGAAGGTCTGAGGAGCTGTTTAGGGAATCCATCATACCCATTGAAAGGTCAAGCTGGTCTACGCAGGGCTTACCACGGCTCATGTTTAGCTCTAAGCCCCTTGCCTGCATCTTCTTATAGTCTGCCTTAAGCACATCCCTAAGCTCCAGGAGTTCTTCTTTTGTCATATCGGTATATTTTTTCTTAGCCATAAAAACCTCCGTAAATGATTAAAAATGTATTCGTGTATGCAATGTATTTTTAGCATTAAAAATATGATTTAGCAAGAAATATATGAGGTTATATCCATTTTCGTTATATTGCTTACATTATCCTGCCAGCTTATGTTTAATATGCTCAGTAAGTATGGTTATGCCTGTAGAGTTCTCGCCACCCCTAGGGATGATGATATCCGCATACTTCTTAGAAGGCTCTACAAACTGCTCGTGCATAGGCTTTACCGTCTGCTGATATTGATTTATAATAGAATCAATAGTTCTTGCCCTCTCATTTACATCACGCTTAATCCTTCTAAGAAGCCTCTCATCGGCGTCTGTATCTACAAAAACCATAATGTCCATAAGGTCACGAAGTTCCTTATTTGCAAGGATGAGAATGCCCTCTACGATAATCACATTTTTAGGAAATACATGAGTGGTGGAGTCGGTTCTGTTGTGAATAGAAAAATCATAAACAGGGATATCTGCCTCCTCTCCATTTGAAAGCTTTGCTATATCCCTAATCATCAAATCAGTATCAAATGAATCAGGATGGTCGTAATTAAGCCTTGTTCTCTCATCATAGCTAAGGTCGTTGTGAGCCTTATAATAAGAGTCGTGGCTGATAACAAGTATATCATCACCAAAGGAAGCCTTAAGCTTATTTACTATTGTTGTCTTACCGGAAGCACTTCCGCCTGCTATTCCTACTATACATGGTTTATTCATATCATCCTCCCGTCAAAGAAATGTATTATTGTTTAACCATAATTGAAGCAAAATATATACTTTTTTTATGGGGGTTTACAAGCAAATGTCTATACTTGAAATGTACCCTAATATAGTGGTTATGTCAATAATAAATCATAATGATAGTGAATATTGTTATCAAAATTGTCTAAAAAATTTGTTAATTAATTGTAAATTTTTGCGAAATCACTTTGCTTTTACTCAGAAAAAAAGTATATAATAAGATTGTTAAAAATAGTCAATGATTGTCTGCAAACAGCAATCATAAGTTAACTTTTAGGAGGATAGTACAATGGCAAGATTTACATTACCAAGAGATCTTTATCACGGAAAAGGATCTTTAGAGAACCTTAAGAACCTCAAAGGAAAGAGGGCTATGGTTTGTGTCGGTGGAAGCGCAATGAAGAAGTTCGGCTTCCTTGAAAGAGCAGTAAACTACCTTAAAGAAGCAGGCATGGAGGTTGAGCTTTTTGAGGGAATCGAGTCTGATCCTTCTGTTGAGACTGTTATGCGTGGCGCAGATGCAATGCTCAAATTTGAACCTGATTGGATAGTAGCAATGGGTGGCGGCTCACCTATCGATGCTGCTAAGGCTATGTGGATTAAGTATGAATATCCTGAATGTACATTTGAAGATATGTGCAAGGTATTCGGCATACCTGAGCTTAGAAAGAAAGCACATTTTTGTGCAATCCCATCAACATCAGGTACAGCTACAGAAGTTACTGCATTCTCAATCATTACAGATTATTCAAAGGGTATCAAATATCCTATAGCTGACTTTGAAATCACTCCTGATATCGCAATCGTAGATCCTGACCTCGCTGAGACAATGCCTGATAAGCTTGTTGCTCATACCGGTATGGATGCCCTTACACACGCTATCGAGGCTTATGTATCTACAGCTAACTGCGATTATACAGATCCGCTTGCTCTTCACGCTATGACAATGATTAAGGCTAACCTTATCGAGTCTTATAAGGGAGATAAGGAAGCAAGAGCAAATATGCACAATGCACAGTGTCTTGCAGGTATGGCATTTTCAAATGCTCTCCTTGGTATAGTTCACTCTATGGCACACAAGACTGGTGCTGTATTTGAAGACCAGGGTGCTCACATCATCCACGGTGCAGCAAATGCTATGTATCTTCCAAAGGTAATTGCTTACAATGCAAAGGATACTACTGCAGCTAAGAGATATGCGTATATTTCAGACTTTATGGGAATTGGCGGTGCTTCTGAAGGCGAGAAGATTGCTAACCTTATCAAGTTCTTAAGAGGCATGAATGACAGCCTTAGAATCCCTCACGGCATTGCTCACTATGGTGCAGACAGCTTCCCTACAGAAAAGGGCTTTGTACCTGAGAACATCTTCCTTGAGAGACTTCCTGAGATTGCTAAAAATGCGATTGCAGATGCTTGTACAGGCTCTAACCCAAGACAGCCTAAGCAGGAAGAGATGGAAAAACTTCTTAAGTGCTGCTACTATGACACAGAAGTTGATTTCTAATTTAGTAAGCGTGTTACTCCTTTTGTTTATTTGTGTAGAGAGTCCGGTTATGCCGGGCTCTTTTTTTAGGGATAGTAAATTCGCCAAAATTCCATATCACGTAATAAACTTGGTTGCTTTAATTTTGGCACTTGGATAATGGTTTAAAAATGCTCTGATTTGGAGTACAATGGCAATGTAATGCCAATTGGAAATCTTATAAATCACTTATGCCTTATTGGAGGACTTAAAAATGCGTGATGAAATTACTATATCAAAAGATGAATACGTACAGCTAGTTAATGCGTTAGAAAAAGTAATCTATGTCTTACACAGGAGTGAAAGCAGAGATAATCCGGATACAAGAGCCTATTCTTTAGCCCCTTGGCTACGAAGAAGTGAAGATATGGGATGATTTAATGGCGGTGAGAGATATCCTTTACAATGCCATTTCAGAAAAGGAATTTGATGAACTGGATGATAGCGGAAGTTTTGATTTTGATAGAATTTCTCTCACTGATGAAACAGATATTGAAACTTTAAGGGAAAATGCTTAGGAAGCATATAATAGAGTGGAGAAAAGTGAAATCATAGGAGGCTTGTAAGCTGTTTTTGCGATTATGGCACAAAAGTAAATGCTCCGAACAATAATGCTTAATACAGAAACTAAGCGTTATCATTCGGAGCTGTAGTTCAATGATTATTGTATGTGTTATCTCTCTCTGCACTCATCACAGCCGCAGCTGTCAATAGAACAGGAGTCCTCATCCTCATAATCGTCCTCTTCTTTGTGTTCCTCTTTGTCTTCTTTTTTTGTCCTCTCCACTACAAGAGCCACAACATTCAGACTTTGCATCGTTGTAGAATTCTACTTCGATGTCCTTGTCATCCTCTGCGTTTTTCTTCGCCGTCTACTTCGCCTTTGGCTTTCTCTATTTCTGCCTCAAATTCATCAAGCTTTCTGCGGAGTTCGTCACGCTCTTCTTTTGTCATCTCGACAACAGCATCCATTGCTTTTTTTAGCCTTGCTCTTTACTACAGTTTCCTTAAAAATCTCTAGCTGCTTTTTTTGCCTTCATGGATGATCTTGCTGCTTGTAGCAACCTTCTCACCCTTTTCGGAAAGTTTTTTTCAATCACATCCCCAGCAGCTTCGGCAGCTACAGCAATAGCTCCTATTCCGGTATAGGCTATTTTTCTTTGCAATGTCCTTCAATTCATTCTTATCACTCATAATAAACCTCCTAATATTTCGGCTTTTTATCGACCATACGATATTATATGGATTATAACATTGTTTTTAAAAAAAGGCAAATAAAAATTATAAAAAAATTAAGAAAAAAAGTTCACATTTTTTTGTAAACGTGGCTTTCAATTTGCGTCCCCAAGTATTATAAAAAAAGAGAAAAACTATCCTCAATCAGCATATAATAGGCATTTTTGGAAATCAGATCACACTTTTTCTAGGGGAGTATTTAGAGATTCACCACACTTTTCTAGGGGAATATTAGGGATTAAGCTACACTTTTCTAGGGGAATATTTTGTTCATTTTTCCTTATAACTCATTCTCCGTCTTATTTAACTTTATATTTGTTATAAAGGATACGGCGTATATCATCGCCTGTTATTTCCCCTCTTTTTTTCCTTTTCAACAAGCTTTTAAAAAAATTCTTCAGACGGTTTTTGCTCCATCTATCTGGGCAAGACCAATTGCAAAAATCCCAAGCCTTTTTCATTTGTCATTATAATTACCTCCAATCGATGATAAATACACTATTTATTATAGTATAAAGTACAGGTAAAAATCAAATTATTTGCTGTGACTATATTATAATTTGATCAACAGCATCTTTATAATTTAATAGGTATTTCAGGCTTATTTATGTTAGTAATTGAAACATTTTTTTAATTAGATAATATACTTTTTGCCACTTGGTAATTATTCTATTGGATTCTGGTTGCAATATGTATATAATATATATATATGATGTGGGTGTCAAAAGTATTTGACACCCATTGATACAGGATTGCTACAGCTGCGCTTTTCGCAATCCTTGCAAAAAAATATTCGTAATACGCTCATTTTTTTGCAAAAAAATGGCTACTTACTCATATTTTTTGCGTGTCAAAAGATAATAAATTCTCTTGCAAGCAAGCTTGCATCGAATTTTTATACTTTTGACACTTGTATCATATATATTACAGGTTATGAAAATAAGGAATATTTTACAACCTATATGTAGCAATTAAACTTTTTATTTCAGAAAAAACTTAAGCGACCAGGAGAATCCTATGCCTTTTAGAATAATCAGAGATGACATTACAAAAGTAAAAGCTGATGCCTTAGTAAATCCGGCAAATCCTGAGCCTGTCATCGGTGGCGGAGTGGAGTCTGCCATCTACGAGGCGGCGGGCAAAGAGAAGCTCTTAGAAGCACGAAAAGAGTTAGGGAGACTGCAACCGGGAAAAGTTGGAGTTACCGAAGCCTTTAATCTAGCTGCAAAATACATAATACATGTAAGTGGACTCTATTGGGAAGGCGGTAATTCGTTTGAAGCCAGATGCCTTAAAGAATGTTATGAAAAAGCTCTAAAAGCTGCACTGGATAAGGGGTGTAAGAGCATAGCGTTTCCCCTTCTTGGGACTGGTACATACGGTTTTCCTAAGGATATCGGGTTAGATGTTGCAGTCAGTACATTTACGGAATTTTTAGAAGAATACGAGATGGAGATAACCCTTGTCGTATTTGATAATGAAGCTGTAAATGTAAGTGGCAAGCTTGCCTACGAGGTTAAAAAGCTTCATAGATGATAAGTATGCCCTTGAGGTTTTAGAAACTGAATACAAAAAAGATAGAAACATAGAATGTTACGAATTACCTAACGAGAGATTTCATCTGCTCTTAAAAGAAGAGACTTATGATGTGCTTGACAATGCCTGTACTAAAGATACATTCTCTGCAAAGCAACCAGGCTCTTTAGAAGCTGCCCTAAAAAATATCTACAAGGAGTCCTTTGAGAAGCATTTGCAGCAGCTAATTAATAAAAAAAGGACTGAGAAATTCCGAGGTGTATGCAGCAGCCAACATATCCAAGCAGTATTTTTTTCAAAGCTCCTTAAAGGGCAGGTAAAGCCGTCAAAGGATAAGATGCTTGCACTTGCGGTAGGACTTCGGCTCAATATGGATGAGACAGCTGATTTTTTGCGGATAGGTGGTTACGCATTGTCGCCTATATCTCAGACTGATACAGTTGTAGAATATTTCATCAGGAAGCAGGAATATAATGTCTTAAAAAAATAAATATTGTACTGTTTGACTATGGTCTGGAACCGCTTTCAAATGGCTGATTTGAGGCTTGCATAAAGTAAACTTAAAAAGGTCGCCCTAGAGTTGACCTTTTTTTATGCACTTTGAGGTATGATGATATCACCAAATAAAAAAAGAAAACGGAGGACAAAAAAATATGGGAAATAATAATAAATTAGCGAGATATAACGACAGCAACCAGACATTGTATGATGAAGAATGCAGTTGGTTTAAGTTATTAGATAAGAGGGTTATAAATGATAACGAAAAATAAGTGATAATTATATATCCAATAGAGCATGGTTCAGAGATGTATTGAAGGGGCAAGATGTAATTTTACGAGGGATATCTGCACTTGAATATCTTCAATTATTTGATGGCTATGTTGGTGAGAGCAAGATTTATGTATATGCGAAGAGCAGAGGAATATATGAGAATATTGATTATCATGTCATTGATACGTTTGATAATATAGATTATTTTCACCATGACAGCATCTTATGTTCAAGTGCAAACCAAGCCATTAATGACTTATTTATGGATTATGGAAATACTGATGAACTAGCCCTGACTGAGGCACTTAGTAATTATTATCATACACATGATATGTGTTTTGATGGGCTTAACATTAAATACAATAAAGAAAAAAATATGAAGAGCTTAAGAACTGGGCAATTAATTTTTATGCAAGAGATTAGCTATTTAATATGTGAATATGAAAGCTTCCTGTATACTATAAATAGGTCAAGAGATTGACATAAAAAAATACCTCAAGTAAATTTAGATTATTACTGACCTGCCAGTTGGTAAAAATCTAAAAAAATACAAGAGGTATCTAAAAATGAATATTAAAGGCACAAAGAAAAAAATCAAGTAGTAACAGCAAATATTTTTTTGAACAGCAGGAGCTTTTGAAAAAAAGCGGAGGTGATTAAGGAAAAATCTCACAGCTTCAACCTGGCGTGAGTTGGAAACCAATGGTAAGTTCGATAAAAAAATAAAAAAACTCTCTTTTATCAGCGATGACATGCTTTATCTTGGGATGTGATGTAGGCAGCGAAACGCACTATGTGAGAGCAATTGATACCAGAGGACGGGAACTCAGTAAGTCCGCATATTCTTTCAACAATGATTATGAGGGATTCCAGAGTGCAAAAAGAATGGGCAGTAAAGATAGCTGCTGAACATGATAAGAGTCAGATAGTACTTGGCTTAGAGCCGACCGGTCACTACTGGTTCTGCCTTGCTACCTGGATGATTGCAAATGGAATCAGTGTTGTTCAGGTAAACCCTTATGCTGTTAAGCAGACAAAGGAGGTTGAAGATAACAGCCAGCTGAAGGATGACAGGAAGGATCCAAAAACTGATAGCAAATCTTGTCAAGGATGGCAACTTTGGTATGCCATATCTTCCAGAAAAAATCTATGCTGAACTTCGTAGGTTATCCATGTTCAGAGACCAACTGAATGAAGACAGAATTCGAACAATCAACCGGATGCACAGGGAGATGAAGATATATTTCCCGGAGTATAAGGAAGCATTGGGAAAAGTCGATGGAGCATTTAGCCTTGAACTGCTGAAAGAGGCACCATTTCCGGATGAACTGACCGCACTTGGAGAAGAAGGGATAAGACAGATTTGGCATGCTGCTAAACTTAGAGGACGCGGGTACAGCAGAGCCAGAGAAATCTTACAGTACGCAAAAGCAAGTGTTGGGATTAAGGATGGATCTATTGCAAGCAAGGCAGCTGTAAAGTGGTTCGTGCAGAAAATCATGGAACTGGATGTTGAACTTGCTGTTATAGAGAACCAGATCAACCAGAAATGTCAGGAGATACCGCATACAGGTAACGTTCTGGAGATATCTGGGATTGGAGAAAATACACTTTCCGGTATTCTTGCAGAGATGGGAGATATTTCAAGATTTGATGATGTTAAGGAAATACAGAAATTAAGCGGATTAGGCCTTGTGGCATGCAGTTCAGGAAAGCATAAGGGAGAAACCAAAATCAGTCATAGAGGACGCAAACGACTCAGATATTGGTTATTCCAGGCAGCAAAGTCAGCAGTGGCCCATGCAGAGGAATTCAAAGAACTCCATATGTATTATACGACACGAGCAGATAATCCATTGAAAAAGATGCAGTCATTGATTGCGATAGCCTGCAAGCTTCTGAGAATCATCTATACGATTCTGAATACTGGTACGTTCTATGATCCGAAGAAGATGTTGATGGACATCAGGCGCCCGGAAAAGAAGGAATCGACTGCAGCGTAAGACAGTCGGCAGCAAAATTTATTCCAGAGCCTTGCCGGTTTTCGGATTCTTCCGAGATCGGGCAGGGTTCTGGAAGGGAACCCGATAACGATGGAGCGCTACAGGTGCTGCATCATCACAATGACCAGCAAAACGAGTCAGGGTAAGCATCCACGGAATATCCGTACCCTGTGGAGTATGCAGGTCAGTAAAATCAAAAAACAAACAAGAGCTGTAGCTTGCAGTAGTTCTCTCCGTAGGGCATGACCCTGTTAGAAAGCTTAGCAGGCACTCGGTGTATGGACAGGTGGGACGAAGGAAGTTGGGACACGATCCCTTTAGACACGGAAGGTTCACCATCATAGTTAGCAGAGGATTTATAGCCTTTATAAAGCAAAACAATGGGATGCTTTATAAACTACACCCTCTTTTAGCTGTTCAGTATAAAATACAATGACTGTCATACATTTTTTGCTCTGTTTTATGAGGTAAATATTTAAAGAAAAGCCTGAAATTAAATGATTTAGGGCTTGACATTATAGGAAGGAGTTTTGTATGTATAGGGTCAATAATTGAATTAAAAAAAGATATTTCCCCGGATTTGTTAAGCCGGCTTAAAGAAAATATTGAGGCTGCTTTTTCTAACAGGGTAGGTACTGTGAAAAATACAGGAAAAGATCCATATCACCTTGAGTTTGCCGGCGGAGAAGATAAGTTTGGATGCTTAGAGTTTGGAATGTTATGTGTAGAAGAACAGCAAGATGTAATTCCTTATATTGAAGCTTGGAACTGGATTGATGAAGAGTGCCCTGATGAAAGCTGTGATATGCTTGAAGAAATTTCGATTCCAGTGAGGTAAAATAGAGCAAATTAATCAGCTATATAAAAAAAGATAAGAGGTATGATGATATCACATAAAAAAACAAAGAGGATGCTTTTTGAACCGTTATTCTAGTTTTTGGAGAATCGGAATCAACAAATGACCACTGTTTATAGGAAGGAGGAAAAAACCATGGAATATATAACTGATGAAGCTGCTAAAAAAATATGCGTGAAGCATATTTAAAATGTAAGACTGTTTTTTTGATCCAAAAATATTTAATGGTAAATAATAGGGTAGATTTTTGAAAGTGAGGAAGAGGAATTTTTTTCTACAAAAATCATGGGTGATTTTTTTCTTACAAAGAAAAACAAATGGAGATTATAGGGACATGAAAAAAATAATAAAATTTATACCTTGTTTGCGGGGAGTAAATGGTGCTGGGAAAACGACCATTTACCGCACAATGGGATTTGATGAAAAATGAAAAACAGAGTGAATGCAGATGAAATTCTTGCTGCAAGTGGTGGTGATTGGAGTAATCAGGAAGACCAGATAAAGGCAGGCAGAGAAGCTTTTAAGTAGACTGATTTCCTTTATTAAACAGGGTGTTTCATTTAATCAGGAATCAACCTTAACCGGGCAGACTATTCTAAGAACCATTGAGAAGGTAAAAGAAAACGGATTTTTTGTTAATCTATATTATATCGGATTAAATAGTCCGGAGCTGGCAATAGAACGAGTTAAGCGTAGAGTTGCAAGTGGTGGACATGGGATTCCTGAAGATGTCATAAGAAAGCGATATGAGGCATCTTTAGACATGTTAACAAGAGTAGCGCCATTGTGCGATTTTGTAGTAGTTTATGACAATTCCAAAGCATATAATAAAGTTGCGATATATAAAGATGACAGCTGGACATTGTATGATGAAGGATGCAGTTGGTTTAAGATATTAAATAATAGGGTTATAAATGCTCATGTTGGACTGTACAGTACAATAATTGAATTAAAAAAAGATATCCCCACGTATATATTAAGCCAGCTTAAAGAAAAAATCGAGTCTGCTTTTTCTAACAGGGCTGGTATTGTGAAAAACACTGGTACAGATCCGTATTACTTTGTATTTGCCGGTGGAGGAGATGAGTATGGGTGTCTTGACATAGGTACGCTTGAACTTAAAAAAATGATGAACTTTTTTTAAAATAATGTACTGAAATGGGACTGGATAGAAGACAATCCGGGGGAATGTTGTGACCTTATTGAGCTTTTTATTAAAAAGAGGAACTAAGAATTGATGGTTTGAAAAAAAGTAATTACTTTTTGATTTGGATAATAATGGTCTTAAAATATGCTATCATAAGCATCATTGTAGCTAAAGCTAAAACTTTTTCAAGGGACTTTTTGGATGAAGTATCAACTTTTTCAAGGGACTTTTTAGACAAAGTATCAACTTTTCCAAGGGACTTTTTAGATGAAGTATCAACTTTTTCAAGGGACTTCCTATGCCTTTTAAAATAATCAGAGATGACATTGCAAAAGTAAAATCTGATTCCGGATAAAGAGGCTGATTTGACGATTGTATCATATAAATTAAAAAGGTCGCCCTAGGGTTGACCTTTTTTCATGCCTTTCGAGTTATGATGATATCACCAAATAAAAACAAAGAAAACGGAGGTATCATTATGAGTAAAGGCTACACAGAGATAGTTTACATTTTGGACAGAAGCGGATCTATGGCAGGGCTTGAAGCGGACACAATAGGTGGCTTCAACTCGATGATTGAACAGCAGAGAAAGACAGGAGAAAAGGCTTTGGTTTCGACTCTGCTTTTTGACACTGAACACGAGGTATTGCATGACAGGGTGGAGATTGACAAGGTTAAGACTATGACTGACAAAGAGTATTTTGTAAGAGGAGGTACAGCCCTCTTAGATGCAGTAGGCGGTGCGATTGACCACATCGGTAATGTTCATAAGTACGCAAGGACAGAAGACAGACCTGAGAAGACCATTTTTGTAATCACCACTGACGGAATGGAGAATTCAAGTTTTATATATTCATACGATAAAGTACAAAAAATGGTTAAAAGGCAGCAAGATAAGTATGGCTGGGAATTTATTTTCATCGGAGCCAATATCGATGCCTATGCAGAAGCTGAGAGATTTGGTATACATAAGGATAGGGCAGTAAACTATGTATGTGACGGAGTTGGTACGGCTGGTATGTATCATGCAGTAGCAAAGGCTGTTAGTACAGTGATGACTGCGGACAGTGTAGCGGAGGTCAGTGCCTGCCTTGATAACAGTGGCTGGGACAAAGAAATAAAAGAGGATTATGAGAGAAGGGGAGGAAAGATGAGGAGCGCACAGAAATATTAATGGATTAGATAAACTCTCAAATTTTCTGTAGCAAAATATTATTATTTATGATATAATATTGTTATACCATAAATATCCGGAGGATGAAACGATGAAGACATTGTTTAGCGAACAGAAAAATAGTTATTGAGAATCCTAAATACACAATTTCTCTAAATGCAGAGGGACTTTCCTACAATACCGCAGATGGGAAAAAAATCACTTGAGATTAAGTTTTTCCGAGGTAGGTGCAATCTTGCCGATGAGATACTGCAATTCTAATCAAAGTTACAACCTGATATTTAGGGATAATCAGGGGAAAAAAATATCTGTGACATAGATACAGATACAAAGGCTAACAACGGGCACAACATTTTAGAAACCAAGCTTATTCTGGTCGCATTTGCTGCATATAAGCTTACACAGGCGTTTCCTGACAATTTATTTACCCTTGACCTTACTCTTGGCTTTAACCTTAAAGAAAAGGAGATAAGGATTGCAAACGGAGTTATAAGTGGTGCAAAGCATAAGGTCGATATCAACAGGATATGCAGAGCAAAGTGTGTTACAAACGGCACTATAAGCAATCTGGCAATCTACACCAAGGAAAAGGGCGGCTTCTTTGACACTCCTGACATGACCCTGCCTGTAAATGAGATTACTCTGCCTATTATTGAAGCCGCTATGGTTAGAAACACAGGCATGGGGGATTGACTTTAGCAGGGAGATGGATTCGGACAAAAAAACTTCTGAATTTGTTATCATCCGATATATGGAACCAAACTTCTTTGTAGGAGAAGACGGAACCATAAAGGAGGAGTGGCAGGAAAAAGGCCTACGAAAGAGTTAAAGCCTATGGATATTCAGTGGCTGAGCTTATAGGAAGCCAGTTATAAGATTAAATAACCTTAATTACTCTATGACACTTATGTTTATATAGTGTAAAAATATGAATGTTATATTAAAAGTTCGGTCATTATTTGTTAAAGTTGAAAATGTTAAGATATACGGGACATATAGTGATACGGAAAGTTGTAGGATTTACTCTTTCAAATAAGTGGCATAAAGTTGTTATATAAAAACAATTGCATAATTAAATAGAATTTTTATATACTAAAAGTAGGGGAATCCCTACTTTTTAGTATATAAAGAATGGAGGTAATACCAGTGATTAATAACACATTTATAGATAATGCAAAGATTATGTCTAAGGGGCAGGTCACAATTCCAAAGGATATTAGAGAGATTCTTGGAGTTTCTTGTGGTGATAGGATAACTTTTTATCGTAGAGAATGGAAATGTACGCCTGATTAATTCTGCAGTATACGCTATGCAGATATTGCAGGCACAAATGGCAGGTGAAGCAGAAAAAATAGGATTAAACACGGAAGATGCGGTCATAGATATGGTAAAAGAAATCCGTACAGAAAGCGTGGATTAATGAAAGTTCTTATTGATACTAATATACTGATTTCAGCAGCTCTTAGTAATAATGGACTTCCTTATCAGGCATTTGTAAAAGCTGTAAGTTATCCTAACCATGGGGTGATTTGTGAGCAAAATATTGATGAAATGCGTCGTATATTTAATCGCAAATTTCCGGCTAAGATACAGGCCTTAGAGAGCTTTTTATCTTTAGCATTGTTAACACTTGAAATTGTTCCTACACCTATTGAAGAGCAGGAAATTGAATCAAAAATACGTGATATAAATGACAGACCAATTCTTAGAGCCGCAATTAGTGCTGGAGCAGATATATTGTTAACAGGCGATAAGGATTTTTATTGAGTCTGGAATATTAAATCCTAAGGTTATGACTGCAACGGAATTTGTAAATGAAATATAAGCAATAGAATTGTACTGCAAATATAACATTAGTTAGTATAGGTGTCTGTAATACAGCAAAAAAATAATTTTCCCTATTGACATCTTTATCACAATCAGTTATCATATCAAGCATCAAACCTGTGAGGGAGAGTAGTAGTTAAGGGTTACTCATACCAGAGAGCTGTGATGGTGGAAATCAGCATGAGGAAGCTTAGTGAATGGACTCCTGAGGGCTTATCCGAACCAAGTAGGGTAAGACGGAGTGATGACCGTTATTCTCATTACCTGTGTGATGGCACGGGGTAAAGATGGTGCATTTGCATCAAATTGGGTGGCAACGCGGATAATATTCGCCCCAAGTAGAAGTTTTTCTTCTGCTTGGGGCTTTTTATTTGGCGAAGATAAATATTTCTGCAAAGTTAGATTTACTTATAGCCTACCTTGTTTAGAGCTAAATGAACATCTGAATACTATAACTGTGTAGGTCCATTAGCTTACACCAAAAAGGAGAAATGGATATGAGAAAATCAAACAAAATGGTAGCATTAGGACTTGCACTTACACTTGCGGTATCAGCACTTACTGGCTGTGGAGCTAATAAGCAGACTTCTTCAAGCACTTCTAAGTCAGGCAGTACGGCTAATACTTCTACACAGTCAGGCAGTACTTCTAAGTCAGGAAGCTCTAGCACCACTAAATCAGGAAGTCAGGTGACAGGCGGAGATAAGGCAGTTGTAGGTATAGGGACAGTTTGCAGAGCATGGCTCGCTTGACAACTGCAGAGAGGGCTTTATAAAAGGTCTTGCAGAAGGAGGCTATAAAGAGGGTGAGAACCTTGAAATAATCTACGAGAATGCAGGAGCAGACAGTGGTATAGCAGCCCAGATAGCTAATAATTTTGTAGCTAAAAAAGTAAATCTGATTTGTGCAATCACTACACCAATGGCTCAGATAAGCTATAGTGCCGCAAATGACACAGACATCCCTGTTGTCTACACAGCAGTTACCAATCCTGTGGTAGCAGAGCTTGCAAAGGAGGATGGCAGTTCAGTGGGCAATATCACCGGTACAAGCGACAAGCTCCCTATCATAAAGCAGCTCGAAATGATTAGAAAGATAATGCCTGATGCAAAGAAAATCGGCATTCTCTACTGTACAAGTGAGGTAAACTCAGAAATGTCAGTTAAGGAATACAAGGAAGCAGCAAAGGATTATGGCTTTGAAATAATAGAGCAGGCGGTAACAAGTTCAGCAGATGTACCTCTTGCAACTGACAGTATACTAACAAAGGTTGACTGCTTAAACAACATATTAGACAACACAGTGGTAAACAGCCTTGACATAGTTCTTGATAAGGCTAAAAAGGCAGGCAAACCAGTATTTGGAAGCGAGATAGAGCAGGTTAAGAAGGGTTGTGTTGCCAGCACAGGACTTGATTATGTATATGTAGGAGAAGAGACAGGCAAGATGGCAGCAAAGGTGCTTAAGGGAGAGGCAAAAGCAAGTGACATGAAGTTCCTTACCTTTGAAGAAGCTGACTTATACGGCAATGAAGAGGCTGCTAAGTCTTACGGTCTTACCCTTCCTGAAGGATATAAAGAAGTAGGAAAGTAAAAAAAGAATGGATATGGCTCGTTAAAAAAATGGCTTGCCATAAAAAAATAGTTATTTACTCTTATTTAGATGTGTCAAATATTGTAGGTGACACATCTAAATAAGCAGTGACATTATATGGAATATTAGCATTTCAAGGAGTTAAAGATAGATTTGACTCATAGCTAAATGCTTGTACTTTATTTTAATAGATGTGGGAGGCTAAAATGCAGATTATATTGGGAGTGCTTACGGAGGGGCTTGTGTATGCCATTCTCTCCTTGGGCGTGTACATTACTTATAAAATACTTGATTTTCCAGACCTTTCTGTGGACGGAACATTTCCACTCGGAGCGGCTGTTACGGTAGCTATGATTCTTCTTGGAGCACCGATTCCCCTTGCTATGTTTGTGGCAACGGCGGCGGGTGTTGCCTTTGGAGTGGTTACGGGAATTATCAATGTAAAGTTTAAGATTCGTGACCTCATTTCAGGAATCATAGTAATGACAGCTCTTTACTCTGTAAATCTTAGAATAGCCGGTAAGGCCAATGTGCCGCTTTTTAGCAAACAGACTTTGTTTGAAAACGATGTCCTTGCGAAAATATTTCCTGAGGGAATGAAGCAGTACAGCAACCTCATCATACTGATAATCATTGTTTTGATTGCAAAAATCTTGCTTGATTTTTACCTTAAAACTAAGTCAGGCTTTTTACTTCGTGCAGTTGGTGACAATGATGTGCTTGTAACCAGCCTTGCAAAGGATAAAGGAAATGTGAAGATACTCGGACTTGCCATTGCAAATGGCCTTGCAGCCCTTGCCGGAAGCGTATATTGTCAGATGAATGGTTTCTTTGAAATATCAATAGGTACGGGAACTGTGGTTATAGGTCTTGCAAATGTAATCATTGGAATCAGCCTTGTGAAACATTTTAACTTTATAAAGCCTACTACAGCTGTAGTAATAGGTGCCATCATCTACAAGGCCTGCGTATCCGTAGCTATCTCTATGGGACTTGCGCCATCCGACTTGAAGCTTATCACAGCAGCTCTGCTACTGATTATACTTGCGGCAGGCAATCTTAAAAAGAGGAAAGGAGGCAGGGCATGATTGAACTTAAAAATATTTACAAATACTACAATCCCGGCACCGTCAACGAAATGTGCCTCTTTGAAGATTTTAACCTGAATATAGAAAAAGGCGAGTTTGTATCAGTCATAGGAAGTAACGGCTCAGGCAAGACCTCTATGTTAAATCTTATCTGTGGAAGTATTCCACTTGATAAGGGTGATATTTTGATAGAGGGAAAGAGTATAGCAAGGCTTCCTGAATATGTGAGAAACAGGAGGATAGGCAGGGTGTATCAGAACCCATCGCTTGGAACCTGCCCTGAGATGACAATACTTGAGAATCTCTCCCTTGCTGACAATAAGGGCAAGAAATTCGGACTTTCTTTTGGGATAAATAAGGCTAGGATTGACTATTATAAAAAAATATTATCAGAACTGGGACTTGGACTTGAGGACAAGCTAAATACAAAGGTGAAGTCTCTTTCAGGCGGTCAGCGTCAGGCTCTAACCCTGCTTATGTCAACGCTTACTCCTATTGAATTTCTCATACTTGATGAGCATACTGCGGCTCTTGACCCCAAGACGGCAGACCTTATTATGGAGCTTACCGACAAGGTGGTTAAGGAGAAGAAGCTTACCGCAATAATGGTAACACATAATCTCAGATATGCTGTGGAGTATGGAAATAGGCTGCTTATGATGCATCAGGGTAAGGCGGTTATAGATAAGGCTAAGGAAGAGAAGTCTAAGATAACGGTAGATGATATACTTGGGAAATTTACGGAAATTAGTATTGAGTGTGGTAACTGATATGTGGTATAATATTATATACTAAGTGACGCCCCTACCTCTGTAAGTACCAAAAAAGTTCAGCGTGCTTCGCACATTCACTTTTTTGGTAACTTACAGACGGGGCTGATTAAAGTCTGGGTATGATATTATACCACTTATTTATGTTTGGTAGGTTGAAGGGAGTAGATTAAGATGAACAAAGGGTTTAAGATTTCGATTAATTCACCGGTAGTACTTGGATTTTCAGCGATATGTCTGATTGCGCTGGCTCTTAATATATTTACTAAGGGGGCGACTAATAAGCTGTTTTTTATGACCTATCATTCTTCGCTTACCAATCCAATGACCTACCTCAGATTTTTCACCCATGTTTTCGGTCATAGCGGTGTGGATCATTTTATGGGAAATATCACCTATATCCTGCTCTTAGGCCCGCTGCTTGAGGAAAAGTACGGAAGTAAACTCCTCATACAGTCGATAGTAATTACTGCTCTTATTACAGGACTTGTGAATTATATACTATTTCCGAATGTAGCCCTTTGTGGAGCAAGTGGAGTGGTTTTTACCTTTATTTTACTTAGCTCATTTACAGGCTTCAAGGACAGAGAAATACCACTCACCTTCATCTTGGTAGCTGTCATCTTCATAGGACAGCAGGTGTATGACGGTATTATGGTTAGGGACAATGTTTCCAATCTCTCCCATGTACTTGGTGGTGTTGTAGGCTCTGTTATGGGATATTTGCTTAATAAGAATGGAATTAAGAGAGGGTGAGATTTAACCCTCTTTTTTTGAGGAAAATTTAATCATTGCATTATGATGACATCTGCGTTACAATGTCTTTAATAGGAGGTATGATGCTATGGAAAAAACGGCGACTCTAAATTTGAGGGTAAATCCTACAGTAAAAGAACAGGCAGAAATAGTTTTGTCAAGATTGGGAGTGCCTATGTCTACTGCAATAAATATGTATTTAAACCAGATTTCGCTTACCGGAGGTATTCCTTTTGCAGTAACTCTGCCAAAGGCTTCAGAGGATATTAATGCTGATGTCATGACTGATGAAGAGATTCATGTGAAATTGCAAAGTGGCTATGATGATGTAAAGGCAGGTAGAGTAAAAAAGGCAGCTGAAGCACTCAAGAGGAATTAGAAGAATGCTTGTTGACAATTATTCGATATTTTATGTTATAAACAAAAGTGATGTAATGGTAATCAATGTTTTATATAGTGCATCAGATTTAAGCCAAAGATTGAGATGATATATTGCATAATGTAAGGAGACAAAATGATTAGATTTAACAACGACTATAATAAGCCTGCTCACAGCAAGGTGCTTAAGGCGGTTATGGATATAAGTGATGTAAGTTACCCGGGATACGGGCTGGATGAGCTTTGTGAAAAAAGCTAAGGCTGAGATAAAAAAATACATAAATAAGCCTGAGGCAGAGGTGCATTTTTCTTGTAGGAGGCACACAGACTAACTTCATCGTGATAACTTCTGAGCTTAGGAGCTATCAGAGTGTAATCAGTGCAGATTCAGGCCATATTAGTGTACACGAAACCGGAGCGATAGAAAAATACAGGGCATAAGGTTGAGACAGTAGCGGGAAAAAGATGGTAAGCTTACTGCTGCACAGGTAAAAAAAGGTGGCAGAAAATTATAGAATCAGCGGTGTAAAGGAGCATATCACAGAGCCAAAGATGGTTTATATTTCATTCCCTACAGAGTATGGAACTATCTACTCTAAGAAGGAAATTGAAGAAATAAGTGCGGTCTGCAAGGAGTATGACCTCTATTTTTTCATAGATGGAGCAAGGCTTAGCTATGGACTGGCAGCAGAGGGAAATGATGTAACTATGGAAGATTTGGCGAATTTTGCAGATGTATTCTACTGTGGTGGTACGAAATGCGGAGCAATGTTTGGTGAGGCAGTTATCATTACCAACAAGTCTCTTATGTCAGGCTTTAGAAGCTATATGAAGCAAAAACGGTGCCCTCCTTGCTAAAGGCTGGCTCCTTGGTGCACAGTTTAATGCCCTTTTTGAAGACGGACTTTACTTTAATATAGCTGAGTCCTCTGTTAAATATGCAATGAAGATAAAGAAAGCCTTTAAGGATAAGGGGATTAAGTCATACATTGAAAGCCCAACCAATCAGCAATTTGTAATACTAAGCAGGGGGCAGATGGATAAACTTTCCCCAAAAATACGCCTTTTGAATATGAGGGGAGATATGACGAAAAACTCCCATATAGTAAGGTTTTTGTACAAGTTGGGCTAATACTGAGGCTGAGGTTGATGAGCTGGTAGGAGATATTGAAAGATTATAAGGCTACAATAGAAAAATAATGTTTAATGGGCTGCAGCCTTGAGAATAAGATACACAAAAATACAGTGATAATTTGACGATAAATCCACTATATTTTGTTGACCATATCTCATTGCGACAGCCCATTTTAAGCGCTTATAAGTTCTAGTTCTTTCCAGTCACTGTATGCGTTTCGCCTGCCTCCACAGGTTTTTTTAGCTGAAGGGGTAGTGACAATAAGGATCACATCGGTATTGTTTGTGACTGTTATAGGTGTCTTATAGTCAAGGGTTGTTATTTTAGAGCCTTTAGCCCCACGGTTTACTACGATAGTAGTACGGGCATCAGCAAAAAGAGTGATGCTTTTATTTGCCGTAACCTTTGTCTCTTCTGCAGAATCATTTATGGCAACTACATCTTTCTTTTTTTATTTTTTTACCGCTTATCTTAATATCTGACTTTGCAAGTACGTAGATATTGCAAGGTTCTTTTTTGCTATCTGATACAAAATCAAGTTTTGCAGGATTTTCAAGGAAGACGGTATGTACAACTGCTTTCTTCCCTGAAGATTTAAGAGATATTTTCGCATTGTCTTTTCTTAAGTAGAGGTAAGATAGCTGTCCTGCGACCTCGATGTTCACTGCCTTAGAGCCTGTTATTATCACCGAATTAAGCAAGCTTCCCTCTGATACCTTAAGTGAGAGGCCCTCTCCTGCACTTTCAAGATTCTTACCGAAATTCCCCTTTGGTATGGTATACTTAGCCTTTCCATTTACAATGATATCACTTACTCTCTTATTTTTAAGGAGGCTTACAAGCGTAGCCTGGGTAGTGGCATAGCCCTTATTATCTACCTTAACATTTGCTTTAAGAGTATATTTAAGCTTGTTCTTTGCATAGATTTTTGGCGTAAATGACAGTTTTTTTCCCTTAGTTTGTCCTTTTTACAACCCCTTTTTAATGATACAGTGGCTATTTTCTTGTTTCCTACTGACCATTTAACAGTAAGTTTCTTATCAAGGCCTTTTATTTTTAAGCTGTATCCCTGTTCTATGTGAAGATTTATGGATGATTTATTTAGCTCTGGCTTGGCAGCCTGCACCGGTGTAGCCCAAAGTAATACTGTCATCAAAAGTATTGCCATAGTTAATATGGGAAGTATATTTAATTTTTTCATAGTTCCTCCTTTTTTTTGTATATTGTAATTGTAGCATTAAAATGTGGAGACTACAATAACTAAGATATATTTGAAATATGATTGTACACATTTTTCCGACTTACCCTTGCCTCTTTACATTTCCCACCGTTTTCGTATAAAATTACATGGGAGTTTAGCAGTATAACAACAAGACAAAGGATGGTGGATAAGACGTGAAGCTGGATATTAAAACAATAAGCAGGGAAGTAGTAAAAAATATATATCAAAATAAATTCGGATATTACACAAAGGCCGTCATATTGCAGCTTTTTATGGCAACTGTGGGGAGTTATTCACTGAGGTTCATATTCAAACTAATACTTATGAGTGCCGGACAGGATAATTTTACCACTCATAACGTGATATCCATACTTAGCGCTCCGCTAAGCCTGCCACTTTTGTTTATCTTTGTAATCCTTTTAAGTATGCTTACATTGTTTGAATTTTCTGTACTTACGCTGATGGTTTATAGTTCATACAAAAACGAAAAGATTCTTTGGCGGGATAGTCTTACAAAGGAATTTATAAAATGGAAGAACTTTAGCCCCAAGCAGTTATTTTTGTTTGTTATATATTTTATACTGATGATACCTATGTCAAACCTCGGGCTAAGCTCTGCATTTTCGGAAAAATTCTTCATACCTTCATTTATCACTGAGGAACTTATGAAGATGAAAATTGGAGCAGTTGTATACATAGTTTTTCTTGTAATATGCGGATACATCAATATAAGGCTGATTTTTACCATCCCGCTCACGGTCATTAACAACCAGCCTTTTTCAACCAACATGAAAAAAAGTCTTGAAATTACCAAAAAAGGGAAAATAAGACTGCTGTTTATGTGGTTTAGGCTGGAAGCTGTCCTAGTCATAATCGGAGGCATTTTACTCTGGGTTAACACTTTGGTATTTGAGCTTCTTGATTCATCTGGAAGAGAAATAGTATATAACAATGTATTTTTATATTATTTCGCGTATCATTTTTATTCTTTTTTTATAATAGCATCTAAGTTGATTCTTATATCTTCGATAGTGAAGATAATAAGTGACAGGGGAGAAAAAGCTCTTTTTAAGACAGCTCTGAGGATGGATAATGAGATAAAAAAAGGCGTAAAAAAAGATGGCAGCTATAACGAGTGTAATAATGATAATTATATTTGGGCATATGGGATACCAGATGTTTTCTACAGAGATAAATAAAAAAATGTGCTGATTATAGCACATAGAGGATATAGTAAGTTGGGAGTTGAGAACTCCCTGGAGTCTCTTGCGGGTGCTAAAAAGGTAGGCGCAGACTATGTAGAGCTTGATATACAGTTAACGAAGGATAATAAATTTGTGGTAATGCACGATTTCAACCTTAAAAAGACTTGCAGGGGTTGATAAAAAAAGGTAAAAAGATTTGACCTTTGACGAGATAGAAAAAGCTTACCATAAGTCAGGGAAATTTTAAGAGCCATATCCCATCCTTTGAGGAATTTGTTAACCGCGCAAAAAGAGCTTAATATCAAGCTTTTTGGTGGAATTAAAGCCTCACGGCGGGGAGCCTTACAACTATGCCGAACTTTTTATAAATGAAATGAAGAGGCTTGGTGTTGAGAAGACTTACAAAAACTATGTCCGGAAATCTGGAAATAATGGAAGAAATAGAAGATAAGGCGCCTGAAATAGAGACAGGTCACATTATTGCCCTGCAGTTTGGCAATTTCTCGGATGAAAAAGGTAGACTTCTTTGTACTGGAAGACTTTTCATTTAATGACATATTAAGTGCTGACGCCAAGAAAAAAAGGTAAGGACATCTTTGTCTGGACTATAGATGACAGTGAGAATATAGTAAAATATCTTCATAAGGATGTGGCAGGCATAATTACTGATTATCCCGATATGGTAAAGGAAGAGATAGAAAATGAAGACAATAGCTATTTTGAAAAAATAACGAGGCTGTGGTCGCAGAGTATTAAATAATATTATCCTGTAGAATTTGCCAAAAAAACTAGCTATCTTAATACATTCAGAGAAAAAATGAATAGTGCGTAAAAATATTATTGTTTATGAAGTTTGTATTGGTGTCACTTAAAAAAACGATTTTTTTAACCAAAATATGTGATATAAGTAATTGACATTATATAATTATGTAAATATAATTGAACAATAAAGCTTTTATGTTAAGGGGGAAAAAATATGGCAAAAAAATAATTGAAATTCGTCAGGATATAGTTTCAATTGGAACCGACTATAACACAATTGAAGAGATTCGTGCGTCTGAATTAAGTTTTGTACCACATCTGGGTGATGAAGTAGAAATATTTAAGACAGATACACGTATGATAGTGAGTAAAGTGGAAAAAGAAGAGTGACTTTCCAGCAGGCGGTATCAATATAAACATGAATCAGGCGCAGAGCCAGCAGGTAGCTGCCCCTATTTATGCGTCAGGAAAGGTAGTTAATAAGGTTGCTTATGTTGTATTTGCTATTTTTACTTGGAGGAATAGGTTTACATAAGTTTTACTCAGGAAAGATAGGAATGGGTATCTTATATCTAATATTCTGCTGGACAAGTATTCCTTCCATCATTGGCTTGGTTGAGGGAATTATAGCAGCATTGAAGCCTGCAGATGCTAATGGAAACATCGTAGTATAAAGTAATATATTCTATAAAAGTGGCTGTCACACTGAATTGGTGACTAGCCACTTTTTTTCGTAACAAGAAATTCCTAAATTTTTAAAATGACATCAAGGCATTTAAAAACAAGGATGCCTGCTAGTATAGGGCATAGAAAAACAAGGCGGTGAGAGGTTAAAAAGATATAAATATGGGCTATCAATGAAGCAGAAACCACTGCCGCCTTAAGTGAAAAACAAAATCGTCCATGGGCTAAGTTCATACTCCAGGCAGGCGTATTTAAGATATGAACTTACAAGATTCAGACTTGACTTTACAAGTGAGGACTCAGCTATCAACTATAAATATACGGATATATCTGAAAAAGATGTAACCTGCTTCTATGAGAAAAAAACAGAGATTTATTTACAAAGGCAAATGGTGAAAGATATTAGCTATAAATATATCTGAGATGTGAGTTCTGAAAGCATTTGAAATTCTATGATAACGATTGCATAAATATTTATGGAAAAATGTTTGCGTAGATGCTATTATAATAGTAAAGTTACTTAAAAATTGTTCTTTTCAAGGACTATTATAGCTTTGATCAATCAAATTTTATATATTTTACACTTGTATATTTACATAAAAAAATAGGAGAAACTTATGGCAGATAATCTAATAGTTATACGATGGAGGAGGGCCGACTGCGGTGATAAATTCCTCCCTCTATGGGGTTTTAACTTTCGCAAGGAAGGATGAGAGAGTAGGTAAAAATCTATGCTGCAAAAAAACGGTACGGGCGGACTCTTAAAAGAAGAACTAATTGACCTTAGCGATGTAGCTGATGAAAAGCTTGAACTACTCAAACAGACTCCGGGCACGGCTATCGGGACATCAAGAGATCCGCTTAAAAAAAGAGGATTATGAAAAGATGGTGGATATCCTTGTCAAATACGGCATAAAGTATGTGCTCTTTAACGGTGGCAACGGCACCATGGATACCTGTGGCAAACTTTGTGAGACTTGTAGGGAGATGGGAAAAGATATATTTGTAATGGGTATACCAAAGACTATGGACAATGACCTTGCAATTACAGACCATAGTCCGGGCTTTGGCAGTGCTGCCAGATACATAGCAACAAGCGTTAGGGAACTATGCTTCGATGTCGAAAGCCTGCCTATCCATGTGGTGGTTGTTGAAGCATCCGGCAGGAATGCAGGATGGATAACCGCAGCAAGTGCTCTTGCTGATAGAGAAGGTAGATATGCACCAGACTTGATATATTTGCCTGAAGTTCCATTTTCAGAAGAAAGATTTCTTGAAGATGTAAGGGAAAAGCTTAAAACAAAGAAGGGCATAGTGGTTGTTGTCAGTGAAGGACTTAGCGATAAAGAGGGGAAACCTATAGTTAAACCTATATTTCAGGTTGGCAGGGCGACTTACTTCGGCGATATCAGCTCCCACCTTGCAAATCTTGTGATTAAGGAACTTGGCTACAAGGCAAGGGGTGAGAAACCGGGGCTTCTTGGCAGGGCATCCATTACCTTGCAAAGTGAGATAGATGTCGAAGAAGCTATACTTGTAGGCATTGAAGCTGTAAAGGCTGTACTTAACGGAGAAAGCGGCAAGATGATAGCCTTATCAAGAAATGAGGGAAGTGAGTACGGAGTTCATACTACAGCAGTAGATATAAAAGAGGTAATGATGTTTGAAAAGAAGGTTCCAAATCATTTTATAAATGAGGCCAAAAACGGAGTGACTGAGGATTTTATAAAGTGGTGCGAGCCTTTGGTTGGGGAAATTGGGAATGAAATGGTGAGTTTTTAAGTAGTTCATAATATGCAAATATATGATAGCAGAGCAAGTTGAGATTACGTAAGAGTGAAAAATATAAAAATGCTATACTGAAAGATATGAAAAAAAGAATTGGAAAAAGTAGTCAAAGAAGTAACTAATAAAAGTACATTTTAACGGTATATATAAAATTTTAAATTAATAAAGAAATGAAATAACGAGGTGAGAATATGTTAGTAAATATGAGGGATGTACTAAAGGCAGCAGATGACAATTTATACGGGCAGGGTGCATTTAATGCCAATTCCGTAGCACAGATAAAGGCTCTTGTCGAGATACACGAAGAGCTTAGAAGTCCAGCCATTATTCAGGGAGCCAATCTAGCCAACGGCTTCATGGGTGGCTGCATTGATTTTACTAAATGTACGCTTGAAGATAAGAAAAAAGGTGCCAAGAACATAGGGGATGCGGTTAGAAAATATGCAGAGAACAGCAAGGTTCCTGTTGTACTTCACCTTGACCACGGCAATGACTTTGATGCTTGCAAGGCTGCCATAGATGGTGGCTACACCAGCGTAATGATAGATGGCAGCAGCCTCACCTATGAGAAAAATGTGGAGCTTACCAGAGAGGTGGTAAAGTATGCCCACGAAAGAGGAGTGTCTGTTGAAGGCGAGCTTGGAGTACTTGCAGGGGTAGAGGATGATGTATTCAGCGAAAAGAGCAGCTACACCAATCCTTTACAGGCTTTGGACTTCTTTAAGAAGACAGGGGTGGATGCCCTCGCTATCAGCTATGGAACCATGCATGGCCCTAACAAGGGTAAGAATGCAGTGATTAGAAAAGAGATTGCTATCGCTATCAAGGAGATAATGAGGCACGAGGGAATTGACGGCTTCCTTGTAAGCCACGGCTCCTCAACTGTTCCTCAGTACATAGTTAAGGAGATAAACGAGCTTGGCGGCAACATTACCAATGCCTACGGAATAGATGTAAATCAGCTTGTTGAGGTAACAAAGAGCGGAATCAACAAGGTAAATGTAGATACAGACATTAGGCTTGCTACCACGAGGAATATGAGGGAGTTGTTTAAGAACAAGCCTGAACTTAAAAATGTGCAGTTTTGTGATGAGATATTTAAACTCCTTGAAGCAAACCCTAAGGTATCAGACCCTAGAGCCTACTTACACCCTATAATGGATACACTTATGTACGGGCATATTCCAAATGAAGGCGTGGCTGAGATAGTAAGAGAGGTAGAACTTGCAGTCAAGGAAACTGTCGGAACTCTGATAGTCAAGTTTGGCAGCGTTGGTAAAATGCCCCTTGTAGTGCCTCATACAATTGATGAAATGACCGCATACTACAAGAGTAGAAAGTAAGGAGGAAGGATGAAAAAGTATTTATATCTTAACTTAAAAAGATTTGACGTACTGAGAGAATTTGGCGGTGTTAATGGGGACTTAGACCTTAAAAACTGGTCTGTTAACATCATCAAAAAGATAACAGAGCCATTAAAGGAGATTAAGGCTAAGTCAGATGTCGAATTTGTAATGTATCTCCCTGAGCTTCATTTATTTAATGCCTTAGAGACTGCTGATGAAACTATATCTGTCGGCTGTCAGGGTATCTTCTATGAAAATGTGAGCAAGGGAGGCAACTTTGGAGCATTTACAACTCACAGGGTAGCTGCGGCAATGAAGCAGATAGGGGTAAAGGATGTAATTATTGGCCATTTTGAAGAGAGAAAAGATAAGAACAATCTCTTATCAATGGCGGGGACTGAGGACAAGGCTTTGGTGAACAGGATATTAAACAAAGAGCTTGCCCTTGCCATAGAGGCTGGCATTACTCCTTTATACTGCATAGGAGAGAGCCTTGAGGAGAGGCAGACTTCCTGGAAAGAAGTTCTTAAACTACAGATAGAAGAGGGCTTAAGGGGAATTGACTTAACAAAGGTAAAGATTGCCTATGAGCCGCTTTGGGCTATAGGACCGGGTAAGACTCCGGCTACAGCTGAGGAAATAAAAGAAGTGGTTGATTTTATCAAGTCAATTGTTGATGTACCTGTACTTTACGGGGGCGGTCTTAAGAGTGATAATGCAGCCTCTATTTCAAAGATAGAAGGGGTAGATGGCGGCCTCATAGCACTTACAAGGTTTACCGGAGATATAGGATTTTACCCTGAGGAGTATTTGGAGATAATTAAGACTTATTTGGGGTGATATGTGGGTTACAAATCATTGTGTAAGTAGACTTGAACAGAACTTTATAAGTTTGACACTGGTGCAATAAGCCTTGATTGTGCTAATAAGAATTGATAAATCTTTGTTTGCTGTTATATGTAAGCTTGGAGTGTTAAAAAGAACTTATATAAATAAAATATTCGGAGGTAAAAATGAACTTAAATTTTGAGTATGGACATGAAAGCTTCATGAAGGCGGAATTGCCGGATAATACTGATATATTTATACCTGGTGAGACAGTTGCGGATCCTCCTCATATACCGGAGGAGCTTCTTGTGGAGAAGACCCTTTATTCTATCAGGCATCCAATAGGGATGGAGCCTATAAGCAAGCAGGTTAAGGCAGGAAGCAAGGTTACCATCATCTTCCCTGACAGGGTTAAGGGTGGAGAACAGCCAACATCTCACAGAAAAAAATCTCCATAAAGCTAATCTTACAGGAGCTCTACGATGCAGGAGTGAAAAAAAGAGGACATCCTCCTTATTTGCTCAAACGGACTTCATAGGAAAAATACTGAAAAAGAAATAAGAGGGGTATTAGGAGATGAACTTTTCTTTGAATTCATCCACACAGGACAGATAATAAACCACGACAGTGAGGACTACGAGCATCTTGTAGACCTTGGCAAGACTCCACAGGGCGATCCTGTTATTATGAACAAATACGTCTATGATGCGGACTTTGCAGTGCTTATAGGACATACTCAGGGCAACCCTTATGGAGGGTATTCAGGAGGATACAAACACTGTGCAACAGGTATTACCCACTGGCGTTCAATAGCAAGCCACCATGTGCCAAAGGTAATGCACAGAGAAGACTTTGTGCCTGTAAACAACAGCTCCGCTATGCGCCATAAGTTCGATGAAATAGGCTCATATATGGAAAAATGCATGGGCAAGAAATTCTTCTGCTGTGATGCTGTCCTTGATACCAAGTCAAGGCAGATAGAGATAAACTCAGGCAGTGCTGACGGAGTTCAGGAAAAGGCCTGGGTAATGGGAAATCAGAGGACCTATGTGCCATTTGCAGAGAAAAAATACGATGTAATAGTCTTCGGTATGCCACAGTTCTTCCACTACGGAGACGGCATGGGCACTAACCCTATCATGCTATGCAGGCACTCTCTGCTCAGGTTATACGCCACAAGAGAATAATGAGTGATAACTGTGTATTCATCTGCTCAAGCACCTGTAACGGATATTTTAATGAAAGGCTGTGGCCTTATCTTCCTGAGCTCTTCGAGCTTTTTAAGGAAGAGGGAAATACCCTGGTTGACTTAAACAGATATGGAGAGTACTTTGCGACAAATGAGGAATACATCAGAAAGTATCGTTACGCAAACGCTTTCCATCCTTTCCATGGCTTCAGTATGATATCCTGCGGACATTTGGCTGAGAAACATACATCAGCAATCTACATTGTAGGAGCTGAGAAGCCCGGGTATGCAAGAGCTATGGGTTTAAAGACCAGGGAAACTTTTGAAGAGGCACTTAAGGATGCAAGACTTAAATATCTTCCAAAGGAGCCTAACATCCTTGCCCTCCCAAGAACCTTTACCACAGCTGCAGTCCACCTTATGATGAAGGACGATGTGATGCCTGTAGCAGACAGATATTTAAAATAATTTGTGATCGAAGTATCAGGGGGTATAACAATTTTGCGTTACGTATTTGCAAAAGAATTTATTCTATTTTTGATTGGCAAAATGTGAATATCGCTTGTTTTTTTAATAATAAGCTGATTGCGTATATCTGACAGGAATTGGGATAAGAAAACTAGAAATCAGGATGTCAGCGAGTTTTGACATCCTGATTTTTTTACTCCCGTTAATGCAATCGTTTGCCTAAATTTGTGTATTAATTTGCCTAAATTTATGGTATAATATCCTTACCTTATAAGGCAAAGGGGAAAAAGCATGGAAAAGAATACAACCCTTAAAGATATAGCTGACAAGCTTGGAATATCAGTATCAACTGTTTCAAGAGTAATAAACGGCAATTCGGTAAAGGCAGCGAACAAAAAGCTTCAGGATGAAATCTGGAGGACTGCCAAGGAGTTAAACTATGTTCCCAATACCGCAGCTCAGCTTCTAAAGAGGAGCAGAGAGACAGACAGGGATAGTCTTAGAACGATAGCCTGTGTATTTGCAAGGGCGGATACAGACCAAAGTGATCCATTTTTTTCGGAAATATCCAGGGCACTTGAGACTGAACTTCTTAGACAGGGCTTCATTATGAAGTATTCCATTTACAATAAGGGACTGCCTCAGGCTGTACTTGAGACCTTTCTTAAGACTGAGAGGGTGGATGGGGTTATCATACTTGGAAGACCTGATAAGAAGATAATTGAGTTAGTATGTAAGTACAACAAATATGTAGTATATGTTGGGCTTAACAAGATAGATGGAGATATAGACCAGGTTATCTGTGACGGCTATGAAGCGGGAATGGCTGCATTGAAGCATTTAGAAAAGGCAGGGATAAGAAAAATATTTTATCTTGGTGAGACAAAAAGTGAAGCAAGGTATAAGGCATTTAAGGACTTTATGAGGCAGCACTCCCTTGCAAAGGAGCCTGCTGACTTTACTATAGAATCACCTTTTAGACTTCAGGCTGCCTACGATAAGATGAAGCACTTCTTAAAGAAGGGGGAGCTGCCCGAAGGACTATTTTTGTGGCAATGACCTGGCAGCACTAGGTGCGCTGAAGGCTCTGATTGAAGAAGGAATTAAGGTGCCAAAAGACATATCGGTTATAGGGATTGATGATATTGCAATGGCAGGCTTTTCAACCCCTATGCTTACTACAGTAAGCATCCCCAAGGAACAGCTCGGTAAGAAGGCTGCTAAGTTCATAGTGGACAGGATACTTAATGGAAATGACATAAATGTAATAATGATGATTCCTTTCAAGCTGATTGAGAGGGAGTCTGCAAAAAAAGTAAAAAGAGGTAAAAAAGATGATTAAGAACAAAAAAAGTAGTTTTAACAGCATTATTTATAGCACTTGGACTGACCTTGCCTATGATAACCGCCAATGTACCAATGATAGGCAATATGCTGCTTCCTATGCATTTCCCTATTATTATCTGCGGTCTTATCTGTGGGGCGGGCTATGGAGCTTTGGCGGGAGTTATAACCCCTCTTTTAAGAAGCTTTATCTTCGGCATGCCTCCTCTTTTTCCGATTGCGACAGCTATGGCATTTGAACTTGCTGCCTACGGAGCTGTAGCAGGACTTGTTTATGTGGTTATTCAAAGAGTAAAGGCTCAGTTTATCCTGCCCTCATTATATCAATGTTATCAGGCAGGGCAGTATGGGGAGTTGTAACCTTCATCCTCTTTAGGATGATGGGCAAGACACTTACGCTCCAAATGTTCATTGCAGGAGCATTTACAAATGCGGTACCGGGAATAGTAGGACAGCTAATCATCATCCCTGCGCTTATGTATTATCTTGCAAAGCACAGGGCTGCATCAGTAGAAACTATATAGGTATGAAATGAAATATTCTTATGAGGAAATAAAAAAATTTTTGTAGAAAGATATATGCAGGATGAAGGTGAAAGCCCTGTGTTAATTGCAATTGACGGTAATTGTGCCGCTGGCAAGACTACGCTTGCGGCAAGACTTCAAAAGCGATCTAGGTGGCAATGTGTTTCATATGGATGACTATTATCTGCAAAGCTTCCAAAGGACAAAGGAGAGGCTAAGGGAAACAGGCGGTAACGTAGACTATGAAAGATTTAGAAAAGAGGTGATTGAACCTCTTAAAAAGGGTGAAGCAGTAGGGGTATATGCCTGCATTCACCCTGATTTCGTTTTAGAATACAGGAAAACTCTCGAATTTAAGAGGCTTAACATCATAGAAGGCTCCTATTCCTGTCATCCTTATTTTAACTCTCCCTACAAGCTGCAAATTTTCGTAGAGGCTGATTATGAGCTACAGATTGAAAAGGATTAGAAAGAGAAATGGGGAGGTAATGCTTCAAAGATTTATAGATGAATGGATACCCAAGGAAAATGAATATTTCAGAAAAAAATGAAGATAAAGGAGAAATGTTTACAGATAAAGATGTAGAAACAAAAAGGATGATAAAAAAATCATACTTATAATCAGAAAAAAGTATAGTGGTACAATAGCCTTAACTTGATGAAGGGAGATGGTTACATGAAGAAAAAAAGTAAACTCAAACAATCCCTAAGCAGTTATGGCTATTGTTTTCTTTTTTTGGCGGCAATGGTGGTATGGTACCTCTTATCTATCAATCCACAGACTGCAAGAAGTTTTCCAAATGTAGTCTTAACTGTAGAATCTGTAAAAACAATGATTGGCAGGGGAGTTTTCTTTACAGACATTAGTAGCAGTTTGATATCGGTAAGCGTGGGATTTTTGCTTGGGTTTGTATTGTCCTTGCCTACCGCTATACTTATGGCTTGGTATGCACCGGTAAGAAATATTATCGAGCCTTGGATACAGTTTATCAGAAATATTCCACCTCTTGCTTATGTTCCTCTTGTAGTTATTTCTGCGGGGGTAGGCAGGAGGCCACAGATTATAGTTATTACTATTGCGACCTTTCTTATAATGACGGTTACTATCTATCAGGGTGTTGTAAATGTGGATGAAACCCTTATAAAGGCTGCCAGGGTACTTGGAGCAACCGATAAGGATATATTCTTTAGAGTTATTGCCCCTGCGACTCTGCCTTTTATAATAACAGCTATAAGGCTTGGAAGCTCAACAGCTCTAACCACGCTGATTGCGGCAGAATCAACAGGAGCGGTTGCAGGACTTGGTATGAGAATACGTTCGCTAAATAACAGCTTTGAGTCAGCACCTATGCTTATGTATATCATTATTATCGGTATCATCGGTATGTTGGTAGAAAAGCTGGTTAAGTTCTTAGAGAGGAGGTTTACATCATGGCAGGAGAAGAGAGAAGTGTAAATGAGAATGTAAAACTTCGAATAAATAAACTAAGAAAAGTTTTTAACACCAGAAATGGTGAAATGGTTGCCTTAAACGGGGTTGACCTAGATATAAGAGAAAAATGAATTTATCTGTGTAGTAGGACCATCGGGTTGTGGTAAGTCAACCTTACTTAACATAATTGCAGGACTTTCAGAGCCTACCTCAGGAGAGGTCTACTGTGATGGCAAGCTTGTCAAGGGAACAGGTACTGAAAGAGGAGTGGTATTTCAACAATATGCCCTATTTCCTTGGCTTACAGTAAAAAAGAATGTAATGTTCGGACTTGAACTTAAGGGAATCAAGGGAAAAGAAGCTGAAGAGAGAGCCATGAAATACATCAAAAATGGTTCAGCTGGAAGAGTTTGCTGACCATTATCCTAAAGGAGCTTTCAGGAGGTATGAAGCAGAGGGTTGCCATAGCGAGAGCCTATGCGGTGAATCCTTCAATTTTGCTTATGGATGAGCCTTTTGGAGCCCTTGATGCACAGACTAGAACCCAGCTTCAGCAGGAGCTTTTGGAGACCTGGGAGAAGGAGAGAAAGACCTGCTTTTTCATCACACATGACGTGGATGAAGCTATCATCCTTGCACAAAGGGTTATCATAATGAGTGCAAGGCCGGGAAGAATCAAGGAGATAGTTGAGATAGATATTCCTTATCCAAGGGATCAGGAAACCAAGATGTCACCTAGATTTTTGGAGCTTAAGAACCATATTTGGAGCCAGGTATACAAGGAATATCTGGAAGTAAAGAAGTAAAACCTGCGTGCAGGATATTTACAATATAAGGAGGAGAAAGATATGAAGAAAAGAATAATGGGACTGGCACTTTGTGCTACACTTCTTGCGAGTGCTTTAGTAGGTTGTGGAGGCAATACCACAAAGACTACATCAGACACAAAGGCAAGCACAGCAAACACCTCACAGGCTGCAAGCACAGCTTCAACCAAGTCAGAGGCTAAAAGCGAAACCCCTGCCAGCACAAAGCCTGAGGCAGTTACCCTCAATGTGGCATATATGCCTAACTATGGAAGCCTCTGGGCAATTGAAAATGCCATTGCACAGGGCTATCTGGAGGAAGAGGGAATTACAGTTAACCTGACTGAGTTCCAGGATGGACCTACAATTATAGCGGCTATGGAATCTGGAAGCATTGATATCGGATACATTGGACAGGGGTGCTCATAAGCTTTTGTATCAACGGAAAGGCTTCAATATTTGCACTTTCACACATTTCAAACGGTGACGCTGTTATCGGAGGAAAGGATATCAAGAAGATAGCAGACCTTAAGGGAAAGAAGGTTGCTTATTCCTCAGGGACTTCAAGCGAGGATATCTTACTTAAGACTCTTGCTAAAGAAGGAATGAAGCTTTCAGATGTAGAGGCAGTAGATATGGATGCTTCCGCTATAGTAACAGCTATGCTTTCAGGTGGTGTAGATGCCTGTGCAACCTGGTCGCCAAATACACTTAAGATACTTGATGAAATGAAGGATGCTACGAAGCTATCAGACAACCTCACCTTTAAGGATACCACAGTTTCTCTTGCAAGCTGGATTGTAATGCCTAACTTTGCTAAAGAGAAGAAGGATGTACTTGTTAGATTTACAAGGGCATTATTTAAGGCTATGGATTATGCGGCAAAAGACCATCAGGAAGAGACATCAGAGCTTATAGCTAAGCGTATTGCAAGTGACAAGGATACAGTGTATGCTCAAAGAGGCGATGCTGACTGGCTTACAGGTAAAGAGGTGGCAGCAGGTGCAGCGGATGGAACAGTAGAGAAGTACTATGAACTTCAGAAGAAGGACTTCATTGCGGCAGGTGCTGTAGAAGGAGATCCTGCAGTTAAGGACTATGTACTCTTTGATGTTATGATTGAAGCAGGTAAGTAAACGCTATATTATATGGCTGTCGGAAGTGGGATGATGCTTGCTTCTGACAGCTTTATCAGGTTTAAAGGAGGGAATATGAGACACGACTACTATAATTATTCAAAGGAAGAACTGATTAAGAATCCCAAGATAGAGCTTATTCCTATGGAGGACGGTGAGAAGGTATTTCAGTCAATGGCTGAGGAAATGGTGGCTGAGATAGAAAAAAACAATGAAATAGGAGAAAATACAGTATTTATCTGCCCGGTAGGTCCTGTCGGACAGTATAAGTATTTTGTAGAGGCCGTAAACAAAGGGAAGATTAGCCTTAAAAATGTATGGTTCATAAATATGGACGAATACCTTACAGATGAAAAGGAATGGATAAGTAAGGAGGATCCTCTTAGCTTTAGGGGATTTATGTACAGCGAAGTATATGATAGAATAGATAAAGACTTGGTAATGCCTGAAAACCAGAGAGTATTTCCAGATCCAAGAAGGCTTAATTATATCCCTGAGCTCATTGCTGATCTTGGCGGTGTGGATATCTGCTTTGGAGGAATTGGTATCAATGGTCATGTGGCATTTAATGAGCCAGAGGAGAGCCTAAGTGTTGAGGAATTTAGAAGTCTTCAGACAAGAGTGCTGGAGATAAAGCCTGAAACAAGGGCAATCAACGCAGTAGGTGCGCTAAACGGTGCTATTGAAGATATGCCAAGGTACTGTATAACCATTGGCTTTAAGGAAATATCAGAGTCTAAGAAAATAAGGCTTGGCTGTTTTAGAGACTGGCACAGAGCGGTGGTAAGAAGGGCTGCCTATGGAGAGATGACGACAGAGTTCCCAGTGAGCATATTACAGTCACACAATGATATAAATATCAAATTTCCGAGGTTGGTCGCAGAGATAAAATAGGAGAAGATATGGGAAATATATTTATTAAAGGAGCAGAAGTATATATTGACAAGGCATTTACAAGGAAAAACTATAGAGATAGAAGATTCTAAAAATAAAGATACATGAGGAGGATTACGCCCTTCCAAGTGATGCAGTTGAAGTAAACGGTGAAGGGAAAAAAGCTTGTACCCGGCTTCATAGACATCCATACTCATGGAGGAGTGGGAGTTGATGTAAACTCTGCTACAGCAGATGAACTTGAAAAAATAGGAGAGTTTTTTGCTTCAAACGGCACTACTTCCTGGCTTTGCTCTATACTTACAGACACTAAAGAACAGACAGAGTGGTGCATAGAGCAGTTTAATGAATACCAAAAATCAGAAAGAAGTGGTTCAAATTTGGTAGGAATCCATCTTGAAGGACCGTTTCTTGCAAAAGAATACAAGGGAGCCATGCCCGAGTACCTCCTTAGAAAGTTTGACATAGATTTACTTAGGGAATATCAGGAGAAATCAGGAGGAAATGTCCGCTATCTAACAGTTGCCCCTGAGGTTGACGGAATAGCGGGCGGAGTAAGAGAGATAACAAAGCTAGGTATAGCTGTTTCCTTAGGACATTCAGGTGCAGACTATGAAACCACAATGAAGGCAATTGAAAACGGAGCCACTGCCTGCACCCATACATTTAATGCAATGAAGCTTTTACATCAGCATTTTCCAAGCATCATGGGAGCTGTACTTGAGACGGATGTATACTGTGAGGCTATTTGTGACGGAAGGCATCTTCATCCGGGAGTAGTAAGGCTTCTTATCAAGGTTAAGGGGCTTGACAAGGTGGTTGCAGTTACGGACTCAATTATGGCAGCAGGTCTGCCTGACGGAAAGTATAAGTTAGGTGTAAATGATGTGGTTGTGGAAGACGGAGATGCAAAGCTTGCTGAGAATGGAGTAAGGGCAGGAAGTACGCTTACTCAGAATGTAGCCCTTCTCAATTTACTTAAATTTACAGGCAGACCTCTTGAAGAGATTTTACCTATACTTACGGAAAAATCCTGCAAAGCTTGTAGGCATATATGACAGAAAAAGGCTCTATAGCTGACGGAAAGGATGCTGACCTGGTTTTACTTGATGAAGATGCCAAGATATCAGAGGTCTTTGTTATGGGAAAGAAGCAGGAGAGAAAGTAAGAACGGGATTTGGATTAGGAGAGAAAGATGCTTATTATACTGACTATTTTTTTGGTTATATCAACTGTAATCATGGTATTTCTAAAAAAGAACAGGGAGATGCTATTACTTTTAGGACTATGCATCTGCCTGATGATGGAAATAGCCGGAGTTATGATATACATAGCCAAAAAGGGCGGTATATCCTACAATGTAATGCAGTTTTTCTATTTTACCGATGCCCTAAGGGATAAATTCAGATATTTATACATCAGCCTCGGGCAGCTGGGATTTCTGATTACATTGGGACGTCTTTTCTTTCCTTATTTTTTGCTAAACCTTGCCCTAAGCTACTCTATGATTGAAGCAATAAGACGAAATAACAGGCTGAAGACAATTACCCTGATTCTGCCTGTACTTACAACTGTTTTATATTATCCAACTATCTACCACAAACTGGTCGATAATAGAGAGATTTGGCAGATATATATAGCTGAGGGAAGCATGATATGGATAGTAGCCTACCTCATCACAGCCACAGTTTTGCTTATGGTAGAGTATGCCTCTATAACGATAAAGCTTTGCAAGGTACAGTTTAGGAAGATTATTATAAGCCTCCTTGCCCTTACAGGTATCTATTTGCTCTATTGCAGACAGGATCCCGGTCAGGTATACAAGTTTTACAGCTCTCCCTTTGCCTGGAATAGGGGAATAGGATATCTCCAGGGTAATCCTTCTCTAATTAGCTATATTACTCTGATAACAGTGAGTGTGGTGTGCTGTGTAATGGGCTTTTACAGCCTCTTTAGCTTCACCAGTGACAACTACACCGAGAGTAAAGACGATGCTATCATAAGGAGGAAGTTTGACACTGCAAGAATCGGAGCTTCTATGTTTGTACACAGTATGAAGAACCAGATTCTCTCAAACAAGGTAATATATAAAAGAATATCGAATCTGTTTGAACATGAGCCCCCTGACATGGTAAAATTAAAGGAGTATATATCTGCCCTTGAAAATGCTAATACCAATATGTTAAACAGGGTAGAAGAGTTATATAGGCATGTAAAGGCTAATGAAATATACATGGTACCGGTTTCCATGGAAGAAATAGTGGAAGCAGCTGTTAGCAGGTTTCATGAAAAATATCCTGATGTAAAGGTGGATGAGACATTTAGTGGAGAAATGCAGATACTGGCGGACAAGTCTCATTTATCAGAGGCTGTCTGCAATATAATTGCAAACGGCTATGAATCAATGCTTGAAGCGGGAACAGCTAAAACCAGGGACATTGAGATTAAGTGTTACAATGAAAGGCTCTACAGTGTGATTGAGATAAAAGACTATGGTAAGGGAATGAACAAGAAGCTAAAGAAAAAGGCTTTTGACCCGTTTTTCTCGAGTAAGAATTCCAATCATAACTGGGGTATGGGGCTTTATTATGTAAGGGAAATAGTGAAAAGTCATCTTGGACAAATCAATATAGAAAGTGCGGAAGGAAGAGGAAGCAGCTTCTATATAATGCTGCCAAGATATAAATGATATGGGTATCAAAAGTGCTTGGTGCCTATGATAGATGGACAGGTGGAATAAGAATTGGAAAGAAAAATAAGAGTTTTAATTGCGGATGACTTCGTATATTTGAGAGAAGATTTGACAGAGCTAATAAATAAACAGGAAGATATGGAAGTGGTGGGAACTGCTGCAAGTGGAAGTGAAATCATTGAACTTGCAGAAAATACAGACCATGATATTGTGCTTATGGATATTGAAATGGAGCAGACCAATGCAGGGATACTTGCAGCTGAGGCTATTAGGGGATGACAATCCGGATTCGATGATTATCTTCCTTACAGCGCACGAAACCAAGGAAATGATACTAACTGCCATGGGTGCGGGGGCAGTTGACTATGTGGTAAAGGGACTTGAAGATGAGGTCCTTTTAACCCATATTAGAAGTGCCTACGAGGGCAACCCTATTATGCAAAGCAGGGTTAGGGATACAGTCATGCAGGAATATGAGAGACTTCAAAAAAGCGAGAGAAGCCTGCTGTTTTTTATACACTGTATATCAAACCTTACAGGTGCAGAAAGGGAATTGGTTAAGCTGTTGCTTCAGGGGTGTAAGGTCTCTGAGATTGCTGATATAAGAAAGGTTGAAAACAGTACAGTAAAGACACAGATTAAAAGCCTGCTTAGGAAGTTTGGCTGTGCCAGAAGCAAGGAAGTGGTAAGCCTTATTGAGGAGCTTAAGATAGGTCATCTGTTTTAATGATGCAGGTGTTTGAAGTATAAAATCTGATTATGGCATATTTTAAGAGGATTTATCATCTTTTTAAGAGGCAGCAGTTTTATAACACAAGTGTAGAATAATTGGGAAAATAGCGATGGAAATTTTATTTTTTGTAGTTTGTTTTTTGGCATCAATAGTTGGGGCAATCTGTGGAATAGGCGGAGGTGTTATTATTAAGCCTCTCCTAGATGCGCTTCAATTCCTTGATGTGAGTCAGATAAGCTTTTTATCAGGTTGTACGGTTTTGTCTATGTCAACTTACTCTGTGATTAAATCTAAGCTTAGTGGTAAAAAAGAGGTTGATATAGCTATGGTTTTACCTGTGGGCGTGGGCGGCGCTATAGGAGGAATAGTAGGCAAATGGCTGTTTTCATTTATAAAAAGCCTTAGCGACAACCCAAACAAGGTGGGAGTGGTACAGGCTGCCTGCCTTCTCATAGTAACTGTATTTACTCTGGTTTACACTGTATTTAAGGATAGGATAACTACTAAGAAGCTAAGAGGTCTTCCTATCCTCATATTTGTGGGCTTACTCCTTGGCATCATGTCATCCTTCCTTGGCATTGGTGGTGGTCCTATCAATCTGGTGGTTTTGTTTTACCTCTTTTCCATGACTACAAAGGAGGCTGTAATTACCTCTCTTTACATCATCTTCATCTCCCAGATAGCAAGCCTGGCTACATCTATCATTACCAATACAGTACCGGAATTTCCGGTAAAGGTACTGGTTGTTATGGTGGCTGGCGGCATCCTTGGCGGAGCTGTAGGAAGAATAGTGAATAAGAAGATTGCAGATAAGACCGTAGACAAGCTCTTTATAGGACTTATGGCTGTGATGATAGTTATAAATATTTATAATATTATCAGCCTGGTTTAGAGTTCGAGAATGATTAGTGTAAGATATGAGTAATGAAAGTATTAACAGAGACTCTATGGTGAAGAGGAGTAATGAAGAAACAGATTAATTGTGCAAAATACAAATTTATTATACAAATTCAATATATTTTATTGACATTATGCACAAATGGTGCTAGAATATTTTTGTCGACAGGAGAGAGTAGGAAGACGAACTGGCTTCGTAGCGGAATAGAATTGGACATTTGGGGATGTCATTCTGGGAGTACTCGATAGAAAAAAAGATAACGATACACGCATTTTACGTATGTATATGCCTTGTGTTGCTGTCTTTTTTTCTTTTTAAAACTATCATTTTCTATAATTCCACTTTATTATTATACTTAATAAAAACACATGGTTTTGCCGACATAAATGTTATAAGTATTGTGGAACAACTAAGATATGCAGTGGCGGGAGCTGCCGTCAAAGTGGCATATCACAGGTGTTGCGGCTAATATAGGTTAACATTATGACGAGGTGTCTATGCAGATAAACAGTGTAAAAGATAGTACAAAAGGTACTTGAGACGGGACTTAAAGATATCGATAAAGATGTTAAAGTACAAGAACCTATTTATGAAAAAGATAAGCCTTGGAGAGGCATCTAATAAGAATATAAGGACTAAGTCTCTAACTTATGGAGATACAGTTAATAAGCTTTAAGGAAGAAGACAGAGAGCTTAATAAGTTTAAGGAAAAGGCTGAAAAAGCTGTAGAAACTCTTGAATACAATGCCAAAAGTCTTTCTCCTGATGTGATTAAGGAGCTTGAGGATGAGGGGGTATCCGCTAAGGACTCAGATGCGGATTTGGTAAAGAAGAGCATTGAAAATATAGTTCAAAATAGGGAAATCCGCAGGGAAAACCTTGCCAAGCAGGCAGAAAAACTTAGTGAGGCTGCGGACGATATAAAGGAAATGTCTTATTCGGCAATTGGTGATTCTACCTTAGCAAAGCAGCTTGTAAACTCAGGAATGGCAGTGACAAGGGAAAAATATGGATAAGCTATCTTCTGCGGTGAACTTTGCAAAAGAGGTGGTATCCAATATAAATGAGCCTACCATAAGCCGTATGGTGGAGGCGGACTTGCCTGAGACCATTGCAAACATCTACAAAATGGAGCATATGGAGTCATACAGCGAGGTTAGTGTAAATGCGGAGATTGAAGAAACTTGGGACAAGGTATCTGACCAGGCAGTAAACTTACTTGAGAGTAAGGGAGTAACTGCAGATGGTGAAAGCCTTGATGCAGCGAAATGGCTATTTACCAAGGGAATGGAAATCACTCCCGCCAGTGTAGCTAAGTATCTAAGCCTAAGTGAACTTAAAAAAGAAGCCAGAAGCGAAAAGGGATTTAATAACCTTGCGTCTAAGATTGCAAATGGCCTTTCTGAGGGGAAGGCAACTCCTGATGTCATAGTTGGTAATGCAAACAACAGGCAGGCAGGCTATGTGGTTAATTATTTCAGACGTACCACAGAGATAACCATTACTGAGGTTACAAAGAGAAGAAGCCTTGAAGAAATAAGGCTTAAGCTTACTGAGGAATCAGCAGTAAATATGCTAAATAAAGGCATTAAAAATAGATGTGACCGACCTAAAAGGGACTTGTTGACAATCTTAGAAAAGAAGAGGAAAGCTATTTTAAGGGCTTACTTGACGGCGCTAAAGCCTCTTGGTAATACTACTGAAAGAGCAGGTAAGATAGAAAAACAGCACAAATCAGATAGAGCTTTTTAAGAAGCGTGGTGTCTATACGCTCTTATGCAATTACAAGGGAGTACAGCTCAGATTATAAGATAGGTGCTGTATCTGAGACATTCAGGCAGGAGACAAGGATTACACTTGCTTCATATCACGAGGCCGGTATCGCTTATGAGAAGGGCGCAACAGAGATTAGGTCAGACCTTGGAGACAATATCCGCAAGGCATTTGGTAATATTGATGAGGTTCTAAAGGATAACGGTTTGGAACTTTCAGACGCCAACAGAAAGGCTGTAAGGCTTTTTAGCTTATAATAAGGCAGAGGTGACTGTTGAGTCTGTGACTAAGATGAAGTCTGCTTCTATTCTCACAGAAACAGCTCTTAAGGAATTAAAGCCTGCTACTGTTGCAAGCCTTATAAAATCAGGTACAAATCCACTTGATATGGATATGGAAGAGCTTCTTAAGGCTGCAAAGGAGATAAATGAGAAGGTAATTCCAAGTGATGAAAAGTATAGCAGATACCTGTATAATCTCGAAAGAAGCGGTGAAGTAAGCGAGACTGAAAGGGAGGCTTACATAGGTATATACCGTCTCCTTAACCAGATTGAAAAGGGTGATGATGCTGCAGTAGGGAGTGTGAGCCTAACCAACCAGAGCCTCACACTTAGAAATATGCTATCAGCAGTAAGAACCAGAAAAACTTGGAGGCTTTAATGAGAAGGTAGATGATAATTTTGGTGAGCTTACCAACTTACTTGGCGGAGCTGACAAGATAGACAATCAGATAGATAGGGCTTATGCAAAGCTTCTTGCAGGAGAGCTTAAGGAGAGCCTTAGTGAAGTAGGTGAAGAGTATTACAAAGAGAAGGAAGCAGAAATAGCTAGAGAAATACAGTCTACTGATGTAGAAAAGCTAATAGATGAGGGAGCTGAGCTTACATTTTCAAATGTGCTTGCCCAGTCAGATATAGCAAAGGGAAGAAAAGAGCCTCCTTGGAGTGGTTCGTGAAATGACCCGAGACGAGAAGAGGGAGGTAAATGACCTTGCCGAGAAGTTCATAGACGAGTTTGATGGAGACCGTTTTGCCGCAGAAAATGAAAAGAAGATTACTGATGCGCTCAGCAAAAAAGTTACCAAGATGATGGAATCGTCTGAAATGAGGTACGACAGCCTTAAAGGACTGATGGCGGTTAAGAAGACAATTACTCTATCAGTAAAAAGAGAAGAGACTAAGACCTATGACATTCCTTTCATCTATGATGAGGATAAGCTTTGCGACCTCTCTCTTACAGTAAGAAAGGGTAAGGCTGAGGTGGATAAAGGCAAGGTAGGAATTATCTTAACCACCGACAATGAGACAGTGACTTCAGAGTTTAGAATAGTAAGTGAAAGGGTAATGGGGTATTTTAAGACTGAATCGAGGGAAAGCCTTGATAACCTAAAGGCTGGTGAAGACGTTCTTAAGAGCGCTCTTGCAGACCTTGATATGGAAATTGGTGAAATTTCTTATCATCTGGGCGCTTACTCTTCACAAATTACAAATTCTGACGATATATATAGTGATAATGTTAAAACAGCTGATATTTATAGAACTGCAAAGGTGGTAGCAACACATTTACTTAAGGTTCTTGGTATCAGAGGCTAGAGAATGAGGTTTTAAAATGAGAATAAACAATAATATTTCAGCACTTAGAGCAAATACCAATCTTAGCAGAGTTGACAGAAGACTTGATAAAAGCACCCAGAGGCTTTCATCAGGCCAAAAGATAAACCACGCAGCAGACGATGCGGCAGGCTTTTCTATATCAAAGAGAATGCGTACCCAGATTCATTCATTAGAGAGAGCTTCCCAGAACGCGGCAGATGGTATCTCGGTTATTCAGACAGCAGAGGGGGCACTTAATGAAGTAAGTGCCATACTCGTTCGTGTTAAAGAACTGGCAGTTCAGTCTGCCAACGATACCTTCTCAGGTGATGACAGAGATGCTATCCAGAAGGAAGTGGATCAGTTACTTGCTGAGGTAAACAGGATATCCTCAGATACGGATTTTAACCAGAATACCCTCCTTAACGGAGAGGTTGGAAGACGCTCAGTTACAAAAAACACGGGAGTTGAGGTAATTCGTTCTACTGAAATAGTACCTGATGGGAAATATAAGCTGACAGTTGAGGAAGATCCTAAAAAGGCAGTGTATACAGGCGGTTCAGTAAATGGTGCAGACTTTGGTGAGAACTCTAAGGTACAGGGAAGAGTTATTATTAACGGCGAAGTAGTAGACATCAAACCGGGCGATTCGGCAGAAACTGTATTAAATAAGCTAAGAACAGGAGCTGAAAGAGCAGGCATAAGTCTTGCAGGCAATGGTGGAGGCCCTGATGCAAACGGTGAAGAGGTATATGGCGGTTATACCGCAGAAGCACTTGATGAAGGGATAGAATTACTCTTTGTAACCAAGGAGTATGGAAGCAAGGCTAAGATAGATATCAGGATAGAAGGAACTGCCACAAAGGATGAAGACGGCAATACGGTATCTGCAGAGGATAATGCTGATAAGCTATCTGCTGCACTTGGACTGCCAAGGAAGGTAGATCCCGCACCAAGAGGTAAGGATGCTAAGGTTACACTTGATGAAGGATTTGAGAAAACAGCTACTGTAAATGTGGATGGAGACAAGGTTGTAATCAAGGACAGAGACGGCTTTGAGCTTGAGCTTAAGGTAAACGACTACACCACGGAGAATGACAAGGGTGGAGAGGTTGAGCTTACAGTATTTGATGCGGGCTATATGACTCTCCAGGTAGGAGCTAATACAGGCGAGAGCTTTGATGTAAGCATAGACAGAATAGATACAGAGACTTTGGGACTTAGCAAAATCAATTTAAGATCAAGCAAGGAAGCTGAAAATGCCATAGAGATGGTGGATAAGGCTATCACAATGGTATCAGCTGAGCGTGCAAAGCTAGGTGCATACCAGAACAGACTTGAGCATACCATACTAAGTCTTGATGAAACTACAGAAGATATGACTAGTGCATTCTCAAGAATAGTGGATACCGACATGGCTGAGGAAATGACCGAATTCACACAGCAGAAGGTGCTTTCACAGGCGGGAACCAGCGTACTTGCTCAGGCTAATGAGCGTCCTAATACCATACTTACATTGTTACAGAGTTAATTTGGAGGTAGCTTAGTTGAAAGCTGAGTCTGTAAAAAAATATTTACAAGAAGAATAACTTCTGCAAATAAAAAGCGAGATTATTGTTATAATATATGATATAATAGAAGAAAAATCTCGCTTTGGCAAAAAAAGGCACTTGCAGAAGGTGACAGGGAAACATATAGAAATGAGATTAAACAGGCAATTTCCTTTTGTGAAGGAATTGCTTGTAAGCCTTGACATGAATTATGAGGTCAGTAAGAATCTTGCAAGCCTATATATTTATGTAAGCAGATGCCTTAACTTTGCACTGGTGAGTGGAAAGAAAGAGGAGATAGAAGCCGCAGAAAAAGGTTCTAAGAAAACTTGGTGACAGCTTCAGAGAAGTGGCAAAGACAGATGAGTCTAAGCCTGTTATGGAGAATACCCAGAGAGTATATGCAGGCATCACCTATGGAAGAGGGCTGGACTTAGATGAAACTCTGGTGGCACCTGCGATGGAAAGCAGAGGTTTTCGCGCCTGATTTGTGGTTTGATAAAAAAACTATGAATAAAAAGAAAGATTATATTATTTATTTTCTTTACTTTGTGTTTTACATTTACACTTTTACCTTATAAAGGAGTTCGCTTGGAGGCTTCCCAGAAGACGGGGAAGGCTTTTAAAGTGAACTCTTTTTTTGTGGAGCAGGATAGTGAACAGGAAGGTGTGACAAGTGGCGCCATAGTGACTGTTAGCTTCTCTGTTACAGGGGTGGACAAAAAAGAGAAGCTTGCCAATACAGTATATTATTCAACGGCAAAAATCAGGTAGAGACTGGGCAAAAAGAAGACTTAAAAGTACCTCAGCAAGCGGTGAAGAGAAGATAAATGTGAGAGTGCAAAGCTCGGGATATTATTATTTTAAATTAGTTTCTGAAAAGGGAAAGAAAACTGCAGAGAAAATACTTGAAATCCCAGTATATGTATCAGGAGACAGGTATTTAGCAGGTATAGAATTTATGAAAGACAGTGGAAAGCAACCCTTGGTTGAAGGAATAACTGGCAGGTATGTGGATGACAAGGCCGAGATTAGCTGGGATGGAGAAGACGATAAAAACTATCTGGTCGGTTTTTATAATAGCGATACCTTAGAGGAGATTTCAAAGAATTATACCAAAGAAAATCCCTTTGTTGCGGACATACCTGAAGGTATAGAAAATGTATCTTACTATGTGGCGAATACAAATATTAACGGCAATAACGGAGACTTTAAGCTTTATGACCTGCCTGACAGGAAAAAAGCCCAATGCTATGGTGAGATTTCCGGTAGAAGAGATATCAAATGAAGAGGAAATGTCGATAGACGTGCTTTTTACAGGTAACTGTAAGGTGAACATAAGTGTGAATGGAAAGTCCGAAGCAAGGGATTCAGAGGCCAGTGGAACCTATACCGTGCCGGTATCTGACGGAGATGTGGAGATAGTTGTAAGTGTAACCGATGAGAATGGCAATATAAAGAACTATGCCAAAGAGATGATAATCGACACCGTTAAACCAAAGGTGGTGCTCGATAAGGTCATAGACAGGGGCTGTAACCTCAGACAGCAGGATAGAGGTCACAGGCGAGTGCTCTGAAGCTGCCACCCTCATTATGAATGGACAGAGAAAAGATGTAAAGAAGGGAAGTTTTAGCTTCACTCAAAGACTCGCTGTGGGTGAAAATGATATCAAGCTTCAGGCTATTGATGCGGCTGGCAATAAAAAGTAATGTCAGAGCGGTGATAACCAGGGAAACCGAGCATAAAAGGAGCATGAAGGCCACGGCTTTGGTAGGAGGTACGTTTGGAGTTATATTACTTGCTTATATCATCACTTTCAGTGGTTGGATATTAAAGAAAAGGAAGAATTGATACAGTTGACAAAATGCAGTTAGGAAAGTAGACTTAAAAGGCAAACCTATAAAAAGACAGGAGAAAAAAATGTCAGAGAAAAAACCATATTATATTACAACAGCAATAGCTTATACTTCAGGAAAGCCACATATTGGCAATACCTACGAGATTATTCTTGCAGATGCAATAGCCAGATTCAAGCGTAAAGAGGGCTATGATGTAAGGTTTCAGACAGGAACAGATGAGCATGGCCAGAAGATAGAGACAAGGGCAATAGAAGCAGGACAGACACCTAAAGAATTTGTAGACAGCGTGGCAGCAGAGGTTAAACGCCTTTGGGACCTTTGCAACACCTCTTACGACCGCTTCATCCGTACTACAGATCCTGACCACGAGAAGCAGGTACAGAAGATATTTAAGAAGCTTTATGATAAAGGTGATATCTACAAGGGTTCTTATAAGGGAATGTACTGCACTGAGTGTGAAGCCTTTTATACAAATGCACAGCTTGTGGATGGGAAATGTCCTGAGTGCCATGGAGAGGTACATCCTGCAGAGGAAGAGGCCTACTTCTTTAAGATGAGCAAGTATGCTGACAGGCTTATTGAACATATCAACAACAATCCTGACTTTATCAGGCCTGTCTCAAGGAAAAATGAGATGATGAACAACTTCCTTATACCGGGACTTCAGGACCTCTGTGTATCAAGAACCTCATTTACCTGGGGAATACCTGTGGACTTCGATCCTAAGCATGTAGTCTATGTATGGCTTGATGCCCTTTCTAACTATACCACAGGTCTTGGATATGATGCAGATGGAAACCATGGAGACCTTTATAAGAAATACTGGCCTGCGGACTTACATCTTATAGGTAAGGACATTATCCGTTTCCATACCATATACTGGCCTATCTTCCTTATGGCACTTGATGAGCCTCTTCCTAAGCAGGTATTCGGACATCCTTGGCTTTTACAGGGTGGGGAGAAGATGAGTAAGTCTAAGGGAAATGTTATCTATGCTGATGACATGGCAGACCTCTTTGGAGTAGATGCAGTACGCTACTTTGTACTTCACGAAATGCCTTATGAAAATGACGGAGTAATCACTTGGGAGCTCATGGCTGAGCGCTACAACTCTGACCTTGCTAATACACTTGGCAATCTGGTAAGCAGAACAATAGCAATGAGCAATAAGTATTTTAATGGAGAGCTTGAGTCTACAGGAGTAGTAGAGGCTGTTGATGCTGAGCTTAAGGAAATTGCCGTAAACTGCATCCACAAAGTAGTTGACAAGATGAAAGAACTTCGTGCTGCTGATGCGATTTCTGAGATATTTACCTTATTTAAGCGCTGCAATAAGTATATAGATGAGACTGAGCCTTGGCTCCTTGCTAAGGAGGAGGATAAGCTTCCTCGTCTTAAAGAGGTGCTTTACAACCTTTCTGAGAGTATAATGATAGGAGCTTCACTTTTATATTCATTTATGCCTGAGACTTCAGAGAAAATAGCTAAGGCATTTAACTCTGAGCTTCGTGAGTTTGGTGACCTTGATATGTTTGGTCTCCTTAAGAATGGCACCAGGGTAGAAGAAAATCCTGAGATGCTCTTTGCAAGAAAGGATGTAAAAGAGGTTCTTGCTGAGACCGAGAAGATAGTTGCAAGACAGAGGGAAGAGTTTGTAAAGAGCAGTGAGACAGCAATTAACAACCTGCTTAAGGCAGGCAAGATAAACGAGGCTGAGGCAAAGGAGTCTCTTGATAAGCTTTACGGCAGGGAGGCAAAGGCTGAAAGTGCTGAGGCTATCGAACTAGAAGCTAAGCCTGAGATAGAGTTTGATGACTTTATGAAGTGCCAGTTCCAGGTTGGAGAGATTATTAAATGTGAAGAAGTACCAAAGTCAAAGAAGTTACTTTGTTCACAGGTAAAGGTAGGAAGCAAGACCTTACAGATAGTTTCAGGAATTAGAAAGAACTATGAGGCTAAGGACATGGTTGGCAAGAAGGTAATGGTACTTACCAATCTTAAACCTGCTAAACTTGCTGGAGTTATGTCACAGGGAATGCTTCTTTGTGCAGAGGATGCAGAGGGCAATCTTTCGCTTATGACACCTGAAAAATTCTATGCCAAGCGGAGCAGAGATTCGCTAAAGAGGAGATTTAATGGCAGATTTAGGACAGCCACAAAATACAATAGCAATACTTAAAAAGTATGATTTTACCTTTCAGAAAAAATTCGGTCAGAACTTTCTTATAGACACCCATGTGCTTGAAAAGATAGTGGATGCGGCAGACATAGGAAAGGATGACCTTGTACTTGAAATCGGCCCCGGCATAGGTACTGTAACCCAGTATCTATGTGAGGCTGCAAGAAAGGTAATAGCGGTAGAGATAGACAGGAAACTGATTAAGATACTTAAGGATACTCTATCAGCCTATGACAATGTAGAGGTTATAAATGAGGATATCCTGAAGGTAGACATAGCGGCTCTGGTAGAGGAGAAAAACGGAGGAAAGCCTATAAAGGTTGTATCAAATCTTCCTTACTACATCACAACGCCGATAATTATGACCTTGCTTGAAAAGAGGGTTCCCGTTACTGATATGACTCTTATGATGCAGGAAGAGGTGGCAAGAAGGATGCAGGCGGTGCCTGGGAACAAGGACTATGGTGCACTTTCCCTTGCAGTTCAGTATTATTCTGTCCCTTATATAGCAGCCTTCGTACCGCAAAACTGTTTCATGCCCCGCCCCAATGTGGGAAGTGCAGTAGTCAATCTTAAATGTCATAAGGAGCCTCCTGTTAGGGTTAAGAATGAGGAGTTGATGTTTAAGTTAATTAAAGCCTCCTTTGCACAGAGAAGAAAAACCCTGCAAAATGGGCTTACCAACTCAGCGGAGCTTGACTTTACAAAGGATGAGGTTACAGAGGCCATACTTAAGATGCAGGAAACTTTAGGTATGAAGCAAAATCCTTTAATCAGAGGTGAGACTCTTACACTTAAAGAATTTGCCTGCCTTAGCGACATCCTTTCCTGATTGAGTAGAGTATGATGATACCAGTGATATGCCAGATAGTGGTAAAGCATACAAATAGGAGAGAATTAAAAAGGATTGAAAGAGAGATTCTAATGAGTAAGACCAAAAAGCCTGTTATAATTATAGTTATACTTACCATTCTACTGATGTCGTCTTTGATTTTTACTATGAAGCTTGTATCTGAGGCTAAGCCTTTTTACAATATTGTACTTGGTGCGGATGAGCTTAATACAGGAATTAAAGATGAGAAAGCCATATTAATTGACCTTAGAGATGAGGCTGACTATGAGGCAGGTCATATAGAAAATGCTATAAATATGCCCTTTACAGATAATGGCGTAAAAATGCTTGATTATTTAACTAAAAGAGCCGATAAAGATAGTAGGGTATTTCTTATGTGTTATCATGGAAACAGATCCGGTCAGGCATTTAATCTTCTTAGAGATAAAGGTTATACCAACTTAAACTATGTCAAATTTGGCTATGAAGACTATGTAAATGCTATGGGCAGCGGATTTAAGCCTGCTTTGGGCGAATGTCCATGTAAAAAAACTACGACTGATAATAGAAATTGGAGACCGAATTGGAATATAAAATATTTGAAACTCACGCCCACTATGATGATGACCAGTTTAATGAGGATAGAAAAGAGCTGATAGAAAGCCTGCTCTCGTCTGACATCTCATACATAACCAATATTGGAGCTGACCTTAAGACAAGTGAAAACTCAGTTAAGCTTGCTGAGGAATTTGAGAGAGTTTTTGCAGCAGTTGGAGTACATCCTGATGATGTAGACAGCTTAAAAGACCTCTCTGACGAAGAGGCTCTTAAGAGGCTTAGGGAGATTGCGGCAAGTAAAAAGGTGGTAGCGATAGGTGAAATCGGTCTTGACTACTTTGAAAGAGAAGCAGAGCAGAAAAAAACGAAGAAGTAAGAAAGAGGCAGAAGCACTGGTTTATGAGGCAGCTTGAACTTGCAAAAGAGTTAAACAAGCCTGTTGTGATTCATAGCAGGGATGCGGCTGAGGACACTTACAATCTGCTAAAGGATTTCGGTTATAATAAAGGAGTTATCCACTGTTATTCTTATTCGGCTGAGATGGCCGAGAGGTTTGTAAAAGCTTGGGTTTTACATAGGAATAGGTGGAGTAGTTACATTTAAGAATGCCAAGAAAAACTAAGGAAACAGTTAAAAAAATCGGTTTGGCAGGCATAGTGCTTGAAACGGACTCTCCTTACCTCTCTCCCGTACCTTTTAGAGGAGAAAGGAATAATTCAGGAAACATAAAATATGTAGTAGCTGAAATAGCTGATATATTGGGAGTTTCAATGGATGAAGTCGTAGAAGCAACATTTAAGAATGCGGTCAAACTTTATGAATTGGAGGATAGGGTTTATGGCAAATTATCTTGATATTGAGTCTACATCAGGGCTTGACCAGGCGGTGAGGCAGTCACTTAAGTTTAAGACAGGTAACTTTGTGTGGAGAGTGAGATTCAACACACCTCTTGATCCAAGGACAGTAAACAGCAACAATATGTATGTGACCTCTGCTTCAGGTATGCTCAAGGTAAATATAAGCTATGATTCATCCAAAAATGAAGTTCAGATAGAGCCTCTTGAGCCTTATGCAAAGGATGAGGTGTATTCGCTTCATATTACAAAAAAAGTTGCTTCAAGGGGGCAGAAGAAGTTAAAAGAAGAGATAGAAGTACAGTTTAAGCTGTAATTTAGATTATACAAATACTAAAGGCTCTTGTAGTATGCATTACATCCAATTACAAACCGTGAATGAAATTCTCCTAAAATCAATCAAAGAAATAACTGATTTTGCAAAAGAAGAAAACCAAGAATTTCTAAAAAGTGATGAATAAGTTATCTGATGAAAAAAAGGAAGAAAAAGTATCAAGGAGATAAAGAAAAAAATTAGAAAAAAACTATCATCAAAGAAAAAAATAGATACAGATAAATTCCTGAAGATGATAGAAAAATATACAGACTTTGAAGAACTAACGGTACCGACGATAAATGAGTGTATAGAAAAAGTTGTAGTATATGAAGCAACAGGAGGAAGAAAAAGAAAAAGACAGAAATCAGCAAGTGGATGTGTACTTCAACTTCATAGGTAATATAGGGTTAAATGACAAGTAGTAAGTAACAAAGAGATAAATAAAGGCTATAAAAATCTTGGGAACAGTAAATCAGAAAAAAATGGTTTACTGTTTTTTTATTGTTCAAAACTAGAAAAAAATTTAGAAAGAAAAAAATTAGCTAAGAAAAAAATAAAAATGAATAATGTTATCAAAATCATTGACAAAAAAATAATTTAAATGGTAAAAATACGGTTAACCAAAAAGAAAGAAGGCATAGAATTGAAAAAAATAGAATAGAGCAGTATAGAAAACCATTAGGGTTGTCTCAATATAGGTTAGGCAAAAAAAGATAGGAGTATCAAGGACAAGTATAAATCTAATAGAAACCGAAAAAGACAGTCCCAACTTTAATGACAGCAGTGAATATAGCTAACGCTTTGGGTGTTTGTATATATAAGGTATTCGATTTAGATAATACTGGAAGGTATGAGTGCTCACAATGTAACAATTTTAATGAATTACATCTTGTTTGAAATATGTAGAAAGGAGGCAAAAAGTTATGAAAAGTTTAAATCCTCAAAGGTATAAGAACGGAAATACATTTAATTTTTTTATTTAAAAATAAGTATACAAATATAGATAAAAAAAGTATAAATGCGATAGTTTCTTACCTTTTGTAAAAGGCTATTGACATCAAAGTAGGAGGTAAAATGTATGTCGAGAAAAAAATAAAAAAATAGCAAATACCATATAGTTAATTATAATTGCACAACTTTTGCGGTGAGAGCTTTGGCGGCAGGTGGGTTGTCAACAAAAAAATTGCTCGTACAAAGTGGCAAATACCTAGCTATGTATATGATAGATTAAGTAGAGAGGAAAAAGAAAAAAAGTAGATAGTTTTTTTATGGATATTACCCGGGAGCTGCTGGAGAGCAATTAAATGGAAACTAAAAATAATTGGTGTGTTTTTGATTTTTTTCTTCTATTAGGATTTGCTTGCATATTAACCCTTGAGAGAAATAGCTTTGACAAATATTTACAAAAGATTAGAAGATGAGGGACTATCCGTTGTAAATAAAAAGAACAATAGAGGTTGGGGAAAAACATAATTGTTACTTATAGAGATTATGAAGAACCTGTAAATGAAGAGAGCGAATTTTTATATAACTAACGAAAAAAAGAAGAAAAAAATTGAGTGCCTATATGAAGGAAAAATAATTATAAATTAAAAAGTGGAACTTATGTTATAGGTGATTCGCAATCATTTGAAGAAGTAATAAAAAAATTTTTAAAATTTGAGAAAATCAAATAAAAAAAGAAAAACAGTAAACTGAAAGAGGTTTACTGTTTTTTTCTTTGCCCAAAAAGAGAAAGGAGAGGAGACAGATGGTAGAAACATTTCACTTTTACATATCAATGATAAGCAGAGGAAAAAAAGTAAATCAGCAGTAGTAAGTGCAGTATATATATCCTGTGAAAAAAATTAACAATTGGGTGGGACGGAGAAATCCACGACTACCACAACAAAAAAAGGACTACTCCATTCAGAAATATTTTTACCTGAGAACATGCTAAAAAAGAATTTCAAGATAGAAGTTATCTATGGAACTCAGTAGAGTTAAATGAAAAAGCAAATAACGCACAATTTGCAAGAAATTTTATCATCGCCCTACCAAAAAGAATTATCCTTTGAAGAAAAATAAAAAAACTAATAATAGACTTCATACAAGAACTTATGGAAGAAAAAGAGAAATAAAAAGCACCACCTAATAAACAGTTAATTATGGATATTGGAAAGACAAAATACACTGTAAACCTACATTTCAAGCAAGGAACAGGCGAAACATACAAAGATAAAAATACTAAAGTTAATCAAGAGAGACACAGAAAAGATATAAATTTATCAAAAAAATTTTTTTATTTATGTCCTTGACAAAAACAATCCGAAAGGGACTGTTGTCACAGTCCCTTTAATTCTCCCTCTAATAAGGAATACTGAAAACAGTCCTTCCAGTCTCCGTTTATCAGGGCAAATTCCCTGCTAACTCCCTCCCTTGTAAAGCCAAGACTTTCGGAAAGTCTTACTGAGGGAAGATTGTCTACTGCAATAAGAGCCTCTACCCTGTGCAGCTTTTCATCTGTGAACATAGAGGAGATAGCGCAGTGTACAGCTTCTTTGGTTAGCCCGCGTCCTGAAAAAAATCCTCATCTATCTTATAGCCTATTTGGCAGGATTTGAAAGCACCTCTTTTTATATCCTGAAAATTAACGCCACCAATTATCCTCTCAGGAGAGTCCTTAAAAAGAAAAACCAGTATCTTACACTGCTTCCAAGGAGCATATTCTTCATATCAGCCTTCATAAACATTTCCATTGCCTCTAAGGAAAGGAATTTATCGTTTAGATTTGGCTCCCATTTGGATAGATAATCGTAATTCCTCTTATAAAAAAATCACATACATTAGGAGCATAATCTTCGCCAGTGCCCTTAGAATGAGATTACCGCTTTCGAGTTCAAATCTCATAATTATTTTTTTCATCCAATATCTTGATGCCGAAATTAGCTGTCTTAGCCTCTTTTACATTCAAGAAACTTCCCTTAACAACTCTGTATACATTTCCCCCTGTAACTTCAACAATGTTGGTAGACGCCGCTATTGATTTTTCAAGCATTTTAAGGAAGTTATCATAGGTAGACCTATCCATAGGCAAGAGATAATCATGCCTTATATGCTCTGTTGAGAGAACAGCAAAGCCTATCTTGTTAAATCTTATTCCCTGAAAGAGACAGATTTCGGTTGATTCGGTATTTCCTTCTGCAAAACAGTTAAATTTTATAAACATGTGTTTATCCCCCTGATGGTTTATATTATTTCTAGGGAAATTGTTCGCAATCCACATATTTCTTAAAAATGGATGTTTGCTCACATATCATTAGCTTAATTATACAACAAAAAGACTGTAAAATAAAAGATTAATTATATTGCTAAATTCTTCACAATCTAGCATAAATGCTAAACTTATTAGCTTAGGATTGTAACAGATATAAAATTTTGCAATAGGAAAGACTTAATATGAAAAAAAGTTAGAGTTTGCTAATCCTTATTTTATCAATAATAATAGTAGGTAAACTTAGATTGCATCCTTATATGTGTTATTTATACAAATAATCCCTCATTTATATATGTGTTAATGGCGGTTAAATATAAAAAAACCTGATATATAAATTTTTTTATCACTTCTATAGCCAAGATTTTTGATTGAAATGCATATAACATTGCTGTATACTGACAACAGGAAAAACTAATA